>Ga0256829_1000009_pt1 | contig 531580 bp, 509 predicted proteins | sample 131447metaG_FD_185979 | JGI IMG/M metagenome (GOLD analysis project Ga0256829, IMG submission 185979) | Hydrothermal vent microbial communities from Lau Basin, Pacific Ocean - 131-447 | ecosystem: Environmental > Aquatic > Marine > Hydrothermal vents | place: Pacific Ocean: Lau Basin... | reverse complement strand
AAAACCAGAAACACCCAATGCCAGCAGGCATGCGCCGTTATGTGTTCGAGTTCGGTCCACAAGCCATTGAAAGACCAACCGATCTTGACGGCAGGACACATAAGAAAACGGGGCACAAAAGGTGCATAACCACCCCTCGGGCGATCCCACACCCTCTGCCGCCGATATCGACATGACGCGACAGGTGCAGACCGCCGCCGAGGCGCTTGGCCTGACGTTGCATGACCATATCGTGATTGGCAAATCTTCTGAGGTCAGCTTTCGCTCTGCAGGCTATCTCTGAGCTGCGTTACCGCACCCAGACCTCGACGCGCCGGTTCACCTGCCGCCCCCAAGCGGTGTCGTCGCAGGCCATCGGCATCGCCTCGCCGAAGGCATCCAACTCCAGACCGATCCGCTCCAGATTTGCGGTCTCGGCGGCGCGCGTTACGGCACGCTGCACGGTTTCGGCCCGGCGCAGGGCAATGTCGCGATTGGTGCCAGCCGGACCATCCCCATCGGAAAAGCCAACAAAGACCAAGCGCCGCGCATCGTAATGGCCCAGTTCCATCGCCCGCGCCAGTTGCTCGGCATTCGAGCGCGATTGCGCGTCAAGCCGGATCGAGCCCGCTTCAAAGCGGAAGGTGGTGGTCAACCGCTTGAGCGGCCCCAGCACCCGCACCATGCGCTGCAATTCCTCCAGCCCCACCTCTGCGCCGGCCTGCGCAATTGCATTGGCAAATCGGTCGCCTTGCGCGTTGATCTCGATCTCTTCGGGGGTCTGATCAACGAAGCCTGCCCGCCGGATCACCAACTGCGCCGAGGGATCCCGCAGATAGGTCACGAATTCTCGCCCCAGCTTCGGCAGCCGTCGCGCGGGCAAATAGATGAAGAGGGGCGCCGTCAGCGGATAATCCTCTGTCTTGACCGCGCGGCGCGTGGCGCTGAGGGCAAAGCCACAGTCCCCCGTGAGCGCCAATTCCCAGGTGTCGCCCTGCTCCGAGCGTGTTGTCAGTCCAATCGCGAAGGGATCGCGCGCGACCGCTTCGGCAAATGCGGAGCCGTCGGGATGCCGCACTGCGTTGGCGATAACGTCCCGCCCATCGGGGCGCAGCACCTGATCGACGCTGGCCTGGCCTATGCCAGTGCTCGCGTCCCAGAGATGCACGTCAATGGGCGCATCTGGCCCCCCCAAAGCGACCCAATTGGTGATTTCGCCCGACAGCACCTGCGCCAATTCCCGAAGACTGATGCCCTGAACCGAATTGCTTGGTGCGACCACGGGAATAAGGGCATCAAGCGCCAGCACCCGCACCTGTCCCGGCGCCATCAGGTTGCCCAATCCCGCCTCGCGTGCGCGCGTGATCTCATCCTGTCGCGCCTCGCGCAGGGTCAGGGCAATGTCGGCCTCGTTCGCAAGAAGATCGGCAAAGCCCTCATCGGTATTGGTCAAACGAAAGACGAATTCACCGACCAGCGTACCGTCGCCCTGATGCAGCGTAAAAACCAACTCTTGCGGGCTTATGTCTTCGCGGGTCACTTCGTAACCACCGCGGATGCCAAACGCCTCGATCAACGCGGGCATCAACACCCGGCCAATCGTAGGTGCCCCGGAGAACACCAACCGCGCCACGTAATGTTCCAGATCCGGACAGCCCGGCCCCTCGCAAGCCACGCCCGAACCATCGACCGTCAACTCGCCGTAAATCGTATCTACACGGTAAAATTCACCATCAAAGCCCAAAAGATTGCCAGAAATCTCAACCGCGCCGTCATGAGAGCGCAGCGTGACATCCTGTGCTAGCGCAACGCCCGGCTGGGCCAAAAACCAAAGTGCGGCGATAATCGCCGCACGCAGAATTGTCATAGCTCGCCCCCTGCAAGACCGCGCCTCAGTTGGACGCGATCTTCAGGTCATTGAACAGGTTTTTCAACACAAGAAAGTCGCCGGTCCCCTCGCAATCGGGCATTGCCAGCACGATATCCTGCACTTCGAGCCCGTTCGCGCCGGTAGCGATGGATTGCGCCTCGAAATCGCGGCTGCAATTGGCGTCTGTCACCTCGGCCTCGACCTGCAGCTGGACGATGCCATCCCGAGATGAGGCCCCGGTGGGAAATGTATAGACCTCGGCGCGTAGCGCGTGATCCATCTCACGCTCACCCAGAGAGGTGAGGAATCCGCCCTCGCCCTTGAGTGCGCGTGTCGTATCCTGACCAGCACCGGCCCAGACGTGACCTGCCTCGCCAAACTCCGCACCAAATTCGAGCGCGTGCAAGTGCAGCGCATCACCACCCCGCCACTGCACGACAAGACGGTCATAAAGCGCCAAGGTATCCACGGTCGCGGTGGCAATGGCCCCCTGTCCATCCTCAAAGGCCGCGATGAACACCGCCGCTTCGGCCAGAGCGGGCACGCTCAACGTGCTCTCGCCGTGATCATCGGTCACAGCTGTGAACATCATGCCGTTGTGATGCAACGTATATCCGGTGTTAGGCTGGCAGGGCGCGCTGAGTGTCACCTCGACCATGGCAGCGGCCTGTGCGCGGGCCTGCATGACATAGTCACAGGCGAAACTTGGCGCGACCTCTTCCCTGGGCAACGTGTTGGTCCGCTGGGCCTCTTCTGCCACGGCAAGCGTCACAGGGGCGGCAGGCAGGGCCACGGGCTCTGGCGCGGTCATTGGGGGCACCGCCTCAGCCGAGGTCAGCTCAATCTGGGTGATCTCAACCGGGGCCTCAAGAGCCGGGGAGGAGGCCAGTTCGACGCCCGCCGCGGGGCTCTGTGCCCCGGCCTGCATGAAATAGCCTATTCCCAATGCACAGGCGAGCGTGCCGCCTGCGGTGATGTAACGTCTGGCCTTGAACATACCACTCTCCCTGACACATCAATTGTCACGGGGAAGCTACTGTTCAAAAATGGCCCCCATATGGCGGGGAATGGGTGTCAATCGGGCGGGCGACCTCAGGCCAGCCGCCCGTGGCAATGCTTGAACTTCTTGCCGGATCCACACGGACAAAGATCGTTGCGGCCCGGATTGCCCCATGTTGCGGGATCATTCTCGTCAAAGCCGGGGGCAGCGTTCTCATTCACCTGCGGCGGTTCGCTTGTATCCGCCGCCGCCATCATTGCGGCGCGCTGAGCCGCAAGTTCCTGCATGAGCTGCTGCTGTTCGGCCTCACTCATGGGTCGGATCTGCGCCAGTTTCTGCGTCACATCCATACGCAGGCTGTCGAGCATGTTCTCGAAGAGTTGGAACGCCTCGTTCTTGTATTCGTTCAGCGGGTCGCGCTGTGCATAACCGCGGAAGCCGACGACGCTGCGCAGATGCTCGAGCGTCAGGAGATGTTCGCGCCACTTGCCGTCGATCGTCTGCAAGAGAACCTGCTTCTCGATCATCCGCATGGTATCGGGACCGAACTGCGCCGCCTTGGCGGCCATCATCTCGTCAGCGGCCTTTTCAAGCCGTTCGACGATATCCTCGTCATCGACACCTTCCTCGGCGGCCCAGTCGATCACCGGCAGATCCATGTTCAGCTTTTCGATCACGGCTGCATAGAGCCCTTGGGTATCCCATTGGTCGGCGTAGGTCTTGGGCGGCATGTATTGATCGACGAGATCGTCGATCACCTCGCCGCGCATGTCCTTGACGATCTCGCTGAGATCCTCGGCGCGCATGATGTCGAGGCGCTGCTTGAAGATCACCTTGCGCTGCTCGTTCATCACGTCGTCGAATTTCAACAACTGCTTGCGGATGTCGAAATTGCGCCCTTCGACCTTGGCTTGCGCGCGCTCCAGCGATTTGTTGACCCAAGGGTGAATGATCGCTTCGCCCTCTTTCATCCCGAGTGTTGCCAGCACCTTCTCCAGCCGCTCAGAGCCGAAGATGCGCATCAGATCGTCCTCAAGGCTGAGGAAGAAGGCCGATTTGCCCGGATCACCCTGTCGGCCAGAACGGCCCCGCAGCTGATTGTCGATCCGACGGCTCTCGTGTCGCTCGGTGGCAAGGACAAAGAGCCCACCCGCGGCCTTGACCGCCTCTTCGTCGGCGGCATGCTCGGCCTCGATCCGCTTGCGGATGTCTTCCGGGTCAGCCTCGGGCGCGGCGGCGATGGCCTCCATGATCTTGAAGTCAACATTGCCGCCCAGCTTGATGTCGGTGCCGCGTCCCGCCATGTTGGTAGCAATCGTGACCGCCCCCAGCTTGCCCGCATCGGCAACGATCTGGGCCTCTTTTTCATGTTGGCGCGCGTTGAGCACGTTGTGCGCTATACCGGCATCGGTCAGCAACTTGCTCAGCATTTCGGATTTTTCGATGGACGTCGTGCCCACGAGCGTCGGCTGGCCTTTTTCATTGGCGCTGCGGATGGCGGCGACAATGGCCTCGTATTTCTCGCGCGCGGTGCGATAGACGGCATCATCCTTGTCGATCCGCGCGATGGGGCGGTTGGTCGGAACTTCGACCACACCCAGACCGTAGATTTCGCCGAATTCCTCGGCTTCGGTCAGGGCGGTGCCGGTCATGCCCGACAGCCTGTCATAGAGGCGGAAGTAATTCTGAAAGGTAACAGAGGCGAGGGTGACGTTCTCAGGCTGAATGGAGCAGCCTTCCTTGGCCTCGATTGCCTGATGCAGCCCGTCCGACAGGCGGCGCCCGGCCATCATCCGGCCGGTGAATTCGTCGATCAGGACCACCTCGCCACCGCGGACGATGTAATCCTTGTCCTTGGTAAACAGCTTGTGCGCGCGCAGCCCCTGATTGACGTGATGCACGATTGTCGTGCTTTCGGGATCATAGAGCGATTGTCCTTCGGGCAGAATTCCCCGCGCAACGAGCAGGTTCTCGAGATATTCGTTGCCTTCTTCCGTGAAGGTGACGTTGCGGGTCTTTTCATCCAGCTTGTAGTGATCGTCCTGCAATTCGGGGATCAAAGCGTTGATCGTCTGATAGAGGCTGCTGCGATCCTGGCTGGGCCCGGAAATAATCAAGGGCGTGCGCGCCTCGTCGATCAGGATACTGTCCACCTCGTCGACCACGGCGAAGTTATGCCCGCGCTGGTTCATCTCCTCGAGCGAGGATTTCATGTTGTCGCGCAGATAGTCAAAGCCGAGTTCGTTATTGGTCGCATAGGTCACATCAGCAGCATAGGCCGCCTTTTTCTCGGACTCGGGCTGTTGAGGGTAAACCACGCCAGTTGTCATGCCGAGCGCGGCAAAGACCTTGCCCATCCATTCGGCGTCACGTTTGGCAAGATAATCGTTGACCGTAACCACATGCACGCCTTTGCCGGACAGAGCATTGAGGTAGGAGGGAAAGGTTGCGACCAGCGTCTTGCCTTCACCGGTCTTCATCTCGGCAATGTTGCCCTGATGCAGGAAAATCCCACCCATGAGCTGCACGTCAAACGCGCGCAAGCCCAAGGCCCGGCGCGCGCCCTCGCGGCAATTGGCAAAGGCTTCGGGCAGGAGGGCATCGAGGCTCTCGCCTCCGGCGATCCGAGCCCTGAACTCATTGGTCTTGTCTATCAGTGCTTGATCGCTGAGGCCTTGATATTCGGGTTCCAGCGCGTTGATCTTTGCGATCAGCGGGCGTGTCGCCTTGATCTTGCGGTCATTCGGGGTGCCGAAGATCTTTTTGGCGACCGTTCCAATACCCAACATGTTTTATCCGTTCCGGTGTTTTGCCTATCCGTGGCAGGCAACCGCTTGCCCCTCTTGTCGCGTCCCCCTAAAACGGGGCGCAAGACGGCGGTTCTGCCTTGGTCTCAAGGCGATGTAAGGGCCAGCCGGTTGAGTGTCAACGCTGCGCACCCGCGCACCCCCGCTCTGCGGGCCCCACCAAAGGATGATTTCATGTTTCGCCCCCTGCTTTCGACCACAGCCCTCGTGACCGGGCTTGCACTTGGCGCACAGGCCTTTGCGCAGGACACCCCGAATGCCGATACGGTGATGGCCACCGTGGGCGGCACCGACATCACTCTTGGGCATATGTTGGCGGTGCGGGCGGTGCTGCCCTCGCAATATGATCAGGTGCCCCCCGAAGTGCTCTTCAAAGGCGTGCTCGATCAACTCATCCAGCAGGAATTGCTGAGCCAGGCGCATGAGGGCGAGATGTCGCGCGCCGCAGCGCTGCAACTCGAGAACGAGCGCCGCGCCATTCTGGCCGCCGATGTGGCCGAGGATGTCGTCAACGCCGACATGACCGAAGAACGTCTGCAAGCGGCCTATGAGGCGCAATATGCCGGAGCCGAGGAGGAAACCGAGTACAAGGCCGCTCATATTCTGGTCGAGACCGAGGAAGCGGCGCAAGAGCTGGTTTCCGAGTTGGAGGGTGGGGCGAACTTTGCTGAGCTTGCAAAAGAGCACTCCATAGGCCCCTCTGGCCCGTCTGGCGGTGACCTGGGCTGGTTCGGCGACGGCGTGATGGTGCCCGAGTTCTTTGACGCTGTTGCAGCACTTGAGGTGGGCGCCGTTTCGGCCCCGGTGCAAACGCAGTTTGGCTGGCATGTGATCAAGCTCAACGAGACCCGCGTCAAGGAGCGTCCTACCCTTGACACCGTGCGCGACGAGTTGACCAACATCCTGCGCCAAGAGGACTTTGACGCCTATATCGCCGCGCGCGAGGCCGCTACCGACGTGACGCGCACAGATACGACCGCGATGGACCCCGCCATCATCAACCAAACCGATCTGCTGGAGAACTGAGCCATGGGTGCCAAACCGCCGCTTTCCCCGCTTGCACCGGCGGGTTTCCCTGAACTGCCCGTGATCGCTGGCGTGAGCTTTGCCACGGCAGAGGCTGGGGTGCGCTACAAGAACCGCACCGATGTGCTCTTGGTCAGCCTTGCACCCGGAACTGCGATTGCCGGGGCCTTTACCCGCTCTGCCACGCGTTCTGCGGCGGTGCTGGATTGTCAGGACAAGATCGGCTGCGATTCAGCCTCTGGTGCCGCGATCGTGGTCAACTCGGGCAATGCCAATGCCTTTACCGGCCGGCGCGGGGCCGAGTCGGTGCAGGCCATCACCGAGGCGGCGGCCAAGACGCTGGACATCCCCGCGAGCCGCGTCTTTTCCTCTTCGACCGGCGTGATCGGCGAGCCGCTGCCGCATGAGCGTATCATCGACAAGCTCGATGATCTGGCCGCAGCCCTGTCGCCCCACGCGATAGAGACCGCAGCCCGCGCCATCATGACCACCGACACCTTTCCCAAAGGCGCCTCCGAGGTGGTGACGATCGACGGGCAGGCCGTGCATATAGCGGGGATCGCCAAAGGCTCTGGCATGATCGCGCCCGATATGGCGACGATGCTGGTCTATATCTTTACCGATGCCGCGATTGATCAAGAAATCCTTCAGGACATGGTCAGCGCGCTGAATCGCACGACCTTTAACTGCATCACCGTGGATAGTGACACCTCGACCTCTGACACGCTCCTGGTTGCTGCCACCGGCGCTTCTGGCATCCGTGTGACCGAAAACAGCATGGGCTTCATGGAGGCGCTGCGCCGCGTCATGCTCGACCTCGCGCATCAGGTGGTGCGAGACGGCGAGGGCGCGACGAAATTCGTCGAAATCTCCGTTACCGGAGCCGCCTCGGACTCAGAGGCGCATGTTCACGCCAAGGCCATCGCCAATTCGCCGTTGATCAAGACCGCCATCGCGGGTGAAGACCCCAATTGGGGGCGCGTCGTAATGGCGATCGGCAAATCCGGTGCGCGGGCGGACCGCGATCTGCTCGCGATCTGGTTTGGCGACATGCAGGTGGCCAAGGACGGTTTTGTCAGCCCAAGCTATGACGAGGCCATTGCCGCCGCCTACATGAAGCGCCAGGAGATTGTCATTCATGTCGATCTCGGTCTTGGCGGTGGCACCGCTCGCGTCTGGACCTGCGATCTGACGCATGGCTATATCGACATCAACGCGGATTACCGGTCGTGAAAACCGTTCTGGTTTCGGCGGTCGCGCTGATTGATGTGGACGGTCGTATTCTCTTGACCCAGAGGCCGGAGGGCAAATCCATGGCCGGTCTCTGGGAATTTCCCGGCGGCAAGGTCGAGCCGGGCGAGACGCCGGAAGTGGCGCTGATTCGGGAGTTGCAGGAAGAGCTGGGGATCAACACATGGGCCAGTTGCTTGGCCCCTTTGACCTTTGCCAGCCACTCCTACCCTGAATTCCATCTGCTGATGCCCCTCTTTGCCTGTCGCAAATGGGAGGGAATCGTACAGGGGCGCGAGGGGCAAGCGCTCAAATGGGTGCGCGCGGCGGACCTTCGATCATACCCGATGCCGCCAGCAGATATTCCGCTGATACCCATCTTGCGCGACTGGCTCTGACGCGCAAACCAGTATTTCGCCCCCCTTAAATTCCCCACTGTCAATCGTTTTGCGCCTGCGACCCGGCAGGTTTTTGGTAGCTGCAAAAAAATTCGACACTATGCGAATGGCTAGTATCTTTTTCATCAAATATGGAAATACTCTTACAACCTTAACAGGCTTGTTACTTTCGGGGGGAATGACATGCTGCGAACTGTTCAGTTGGGATCTTGTGTTTCCATTCAGGGAATATTCGTTCGACTTCTCAGCAATGGCTTGATGCAGGTCAGAGTTGGCAACCAGCTTTACTCTGGTCGCCCTGTGGAACAGCGCACCGCCTGAAACCGTTTCGTCCGCGTTAACGTCCTTGACATGAAAAGGGGCCGCCCTTTGGGGCCGCCCCTTTGTTTTGTCTGGCCCAATTGATCAGGCCAGCGTGCGCACCACTTCTTCGCGCTCGAAAATCTCGATCACATCGTTGGGACGGATGTCGTCATAACTCTCGAAGGCCATACCGCATTCCTGACCGGACTGAACCTCGTTGACGTCATCCTTGAACCGCTTGAGCGTCTTGAGCGTGCCCTCATGGATCACCACGTCATCGCGCAAGAGACGGACGCCCGAAGATTTCCGTGCCACACCCTCTGTCACCAGACAGCCCGCCACGCGACCAATGCCCGTGACCTTGAACACTTCCTTGATCTTGGCATAACCGATGAACTTCTCTCGGATTTCATTGCCCAAGAGACCGCTTGCCGCCGCTTTCACATCGTCGACGAGATCGTAGATCACCGAATAGTACCGGATCTCGACGCCCTTCTGGTTGGCGGTATTGCGCGCGGGCGCATTGGCGCGGACGTTAAAGCCAAACACCGGGGCGCCTGATGCTTCGGCCAGACCGATGTCAGACTCGGTGATGGCGCCGACACCCGAATGCAGCACGCGCACGCGCACCTCTTCGTTGCCAATCTTCTCCATCGCCTGAACGATAGCCTCGGCAGAGCCCTGCACATCCGCCTTGACGACGATGGGCAGTTCCTTGACGTTCTCGTCTTCCTTGGCTTTGGCCAAAAGCTGTTCCAGGGTCGTGCCTGCACCGACGGCAGCGCGCTTTTCCTTGGAGGCATTGGCGCGGTATTCGGCAATCTCGCGTGCCTGTGCTTCGGTTTCGACGACGTTCAGCACGTCACCAGCCTCGGGCGTGCCGTTGAGGCCCAGAACCTCGACCGGCACCGAGGGGCCAGCCTCTTTGATGCGCTCGCCGCGATCGTTGATCAGCGCCCGCACGCGGCCATACTGCTCGCCCACGACAAAGATGTCGCCCTGACGCAGCGTGCCCTTCTTGACGAGCACGGTCGCAACCGGACCGCGGCCGACGTCAAGCTGGGCCTCGATCACGGCACCTTCGGCGGCACGGTTCGGATTGGCCTTGAGTTCGAGAATCTCGGCCTGAAGCGCGATAGCCTCAAGCAGCTCGTCCAGACCTTGCCCGGTGACGGCAGACACTTCGACGTCCTGCACATCGCCCGACATCTGTTCGACGATCACCTCGTGCTGCAACAGATCGGTCCGCACCTTCTGAGGGTTGGCTTCGTATTTGTCGATCTTGTTGATCGCCACGATCATCGGGACTTTGGCCGCCTTGGCGTGGTTGATGGCCTCGATGGTCTGCGGCATGACCGCGTCATCGGCGGCCACCACCAGCACAACGATATCCGTCACCTGTGCGCCACGCGCACGCATGCTGGTAAAGGCCGCGTGACCCGGCGTATCGAGGAAGGTCAGCAGTGCACCGCTGTCGGTCGTGACCTGATAGGCGCCGATATGCTGCGTGATGCCCCCGGCTTCGCCCGCGACAACCTTGGCATCACGGATCGCGTCCAGAAGAGAAGTCTTGCCGTGGTCGACGTGCCCCATGATGGTGATCACAGGCGGACGAGGCGCGAGATCCTCGGGTTTGTCATCGACCTGATCGATCACATCCTCGACATCCGCGTCGCTCACGCGGACCACGCGGTGCCCGAATTCCTCGATGATGAGTTCGGCGGTATCGGCATCAATAGACTGGTTCTGCGTGACCATCATGCCGTTCTGCATCAGCGCCTTGACCACATCGCTGACGCGCTCGGCCATGCGGTTCGCCAACTCCGACACGACAATGGTCTCTGGCAGTTGCACGTCACGCACGATCTTTTCGCGCTCTTGCAAACCACCCATAGCCTTTTGACGGGCGCGTTCCTGCTTGCGCTTCATCGCAGCCATGGATTTCGGGCGGCCGCCTTCGCCCCCGGCCAGAGCCTGATTCAGCGTGAGCTTGCCGCCGCGACGGGCATCCTCGCCGCCGCGCGCCTTGCCCCGGCGGGATTGCTGATCGTCTTCTTCGCGCTTGCGCGCCACCGGTGCGACCTTGGGCGCCGGCGCACGCGATGCAGGCGCCGCCACGGGGGCTGCGTCCGGCTCTGCCGCCGAGGCCGCAGCCTTGAGCGCGGCCTGCTCGGCCGCGCGCTTCTGGCGGGCCTCTTCTTCTTCTCTGGCGCGGGCCTTTTCCTCGGCTTCGCGCTGTTCGCGTTCCTTGGCCTCGGCCTCTTCGCGACGCCGCAGGCGTTCTTCTTCGCGTGCCTTTTCCTCCGCCTCGCGTTGGGCGGCGTCATCGGCTTCGCGCGCTCTGGCTGCGGCGAGCGCCTTCATCCGGCGCTCCAGCTCTGCATCAGAGATCCCTGCCGGACGCTTGGACGCGCTGGTAATACCCGAAGACGTTGCAGAACCCGCAGCGCCGGTCGCGGCTGCCGCAGGCTTGGGCACGACGACGCGCTTGCGCTTGGTTTCCACCACGACGTTCTTGGTCCGGCCATGGCTAAAGCTCTGCTTCACGTTCCCCGGCCGGGAACCTGCGCCACGCACCCCCAAAGGTTTCTTTCCGTCGTTGTCGCTCATAGTCTTCTACTTTCCTTTCCGGCGCGCTGTCTCGCCGTCCGAGACGCGCAGACCTTTCAGTCTTGCCGCCTCCTCTACAACACGTTGCAACAAACCTCCATCCCCCAGTGCCGCGTGGATCGTGGTTTGTCGGCCAAAGGCCTGGCCCAACTCGTCTGCCGTAAGCCAGCCAATGAAAGAGCCGCCATAGGGCGTGCTCAGCTTGGATTTTCCGCGCTCAGAGCCATCGCTGGCCTGAATGAGAACACGCGCATCCTCGCGCATGAGCATGTCCTTGACCTTCTCATAGCCCGACACCGCGCGCCCCCCCTTGCGGGCGAGACTGATGAGGTCGACCACCCGGCGCACGAGCAGGGCCTCGACCTGATCGACCAAACCCTCGGGCACCTGCACGGGCTGCTTGGCCGCGCGGGCAAAGAGCCCCTTGTTTGCAGCCTTTTCTAGGGCGGCCCGATCCGCCGCGACCCAGATACCGCGCCCCGGCAGCTTTTCCGCAAGGTCCGGGGCAATCTGGCCTTCGGGACCGATCACAAAGCGGATGAGCCCATGCTTGGGCTGCACCTCACCTGTGGCGATGCATTTACGCTCGGGACCGTCGCTCCGGTCTTTGGGTTCACCACCGCGCCCCATGATGTGCTCCAAGGCCTGAGCGATCAGGCCTCGGCCTCCTCGTCATCATCGCCGTCGAAATCGGCCTCTTCGGCATCGTCTTCGAGTTCGGTCGGATCGACCCAGCCCAGCATCACCCGGGCGGTCATGACCATATTCTGCGCTTCCTCGAGCGAGACGTCAAATTTCTCCAGAATACCCTCGTCCTTGACGCGCTCGCCCTTGACCGTGGTCCAGCCGCCAGCCAGTTCCCAATCGGCGCAGGTGGCGAAATCCTCGAGCGATTTCACATCGTCCTCGGCCAGTGCCAGCACCATCTGCGGCGTCAGCCCCTCGAAGGCGATCAGACTATCCTCGGCCCCCAATTCGCGAGCCTTGTCCAAGGCCGCCTTGGCCTGCGCCTCGATCACGTCGCGGGCGCGCGCCTGGAGTTCAGAGGCCGTGTCCTCGTCAACACCGTCGATCACGAGCAATTCGTCAAGATCGACATAGGCCACCTCTTCGAGGTTGGTGAACCCTTCCGAGACCAGCAATTGCGCAAAGAATTCGTCCAGATCAAGCGCATCGACAAAGAGCTTGGTGCGCTCTTCGAATTCCTTCTGGCGACGTTCGCTATCCTCGGCCTCGGTCATGATGTCGATATCAAGCCCGGTCAACTGGCTGGCCAGACGCACGTTTTGGCCGCGACGACCGATGGCAAGGCTCAGCTGCTCTTCCGGCACAACGACTTCGATGCGCTGTGCATCCTCGTCGATCACCACCTTGCTGACCTCGGCAGGCTGGAGCGCGTTGACGAGGAAGGTTGCCTGATCCTCGTTCCACGGAATGATGTCGATCTTTTCGCCCTGAAGTTCGTTCACGACCGCCTGAACCCGGCTGCCGCGCATACCGACGCAGGCACCGACGGGGTCAATCGAATTGTCATAGCTGATCACGGCAATCTTGGCCCGGCTGCCCGGATCGCGCGCCACGGCCTTGATCTCGATGATGCCGTCATAGATTTCCGGCACTTCCATCTTGAAGAGTTCGGCCATGAACTGCGGATCGGTGCGGCTGAGGAAAATCTGCGGTCCGCGCTGCTCGCGGCGCACGTCCTTGATGTAGCAGCGCACGCGGTCGTTGGGGCGATAGGCCTCGCGCCCGATCTTTTCGTTGCGGCGCAGGATCGCTTCGCCCCGGCCCACGTCGACGATGACGTTGCCATATTCCTCGCGCTTGACCACGCCGTTGATGATCGTGCCCACGCGGTCCTTGAATTCTTCGTATTGGCGATCCCGCTCGGCTTCGCGCACCTTTTGCAGAATGACCTGCTTGGCGCTCTGTGCGGCGATGCGGCCCATCTCGACAGGCGGCACTTCTTCAACATAAGTGTCGCCGACCTTGGGATCGTCCATATATTGCTTGGCCTGCGCGACCGTCATCTCGGCCTGATAGTTTTCCACCGCGTCATCCTCGACCACGGTGCGCACGCGGGTAAACTTGGCACGGCCCGTCTTGCGGTCGATACTCACGCGAATATCCATCTCGCTGCCGTAGCGGCTCTTGGCGGCGCGGGCGAGGCTTTCTTCCATCGCTTCGACCACCAGCGCCGGGTCGATCATCTTTTCGCGCGCGACCGCTTCTGCGGTCTGCAACAGCTCCAGCTGGTTGGCGGATGTGATTGCCATGGTGTCAGTCCTCCTCAGAACCGTTCTCGGTTTCGATCTCGTCAAATTGCTCTTCGTTGATCACGCCCGCCGCCTTGCGCTGTCGCAGCATTTCCTTGATCAACTCATCCGTCAGAACCAGCTTGGCATCGCTAAGCCAGTCGAATTCCAGCCCGATCGTGCCTTCCTCGACATTGATCAGAACCTCGGTGCCCTCGACGCCCGCCAGAACGCCCTTGAAGCGGCGACGGCCGTCAATCAGCTCGGTCGTCTCGATCTTGGCCTCGTAACCCTCGAACATCTCAAAGTCCTTGAGCCGTGTCAGGGGCCGGTCAATACCGGGGCTCGACACTTCGAGCGTATAGGCATCTGTCAACGGGTCCTCGACATCCAGAACCGCGCTGACCGCTGTGCTGATCGTGGCGCAATCATCCACCTCGATGCCACCTTCGGGCTTGTCCGCCATGATCTGAAGCGTGTGATACTGCCCGCCCATAAGCCGGACGCGCACCAGTTCATAGCCCAGATCCTCGATCACGGGGGTGATGATCTCTGCCAGTCTGCGATCAATCGCTGCCTTTGCAATCAAGTCGTTCGTCATGGTTCCCAAGCACAAAAAAACGGGCGCGCGGCCCGTTACACTTTCCGGTGGTGCATTCGAGTGGACCCGAAAGCGCCGCTGTTGAAGGGCGTATACGCCCCTCTCCCTGAGTCTGCAAGGGGGATTCGGCCTTAGCCAAACCTGTCCTGCCACGCCGGCAGCGCATCGCCCGGCTCGGACCGCGCCGCGTAAACTGCCCGCGCAATGGCCCGCGCCATGACGCAGGCCGCCGCGTGACCCAGCATCACCTGTGCGGCCAGATCAGGCGCGGGTTGCGTACCCGTGGAGGCGGCAAAGATCAGATCGCCATCCATCAGAGTGTGCGAGGGTACGAGGGCCCGCGCATATCCGTCCTGTGCTGCCGTGGCCAACCGCGCGCATTGCGCCTGCGTAAGGGCTGCATCGGTGGCCACAATGCCAATCGTGGTATTGCCATGCTGCGCCAGCTTGGTCGGTGCAAGGGCCGGATCGGGATAGGCCCGCGCCACGCCACGCCCGCCAAATTCCGCACCGCGCTCGAACGGGGCTGCCCAGAACTCTGGCCCCTCGCCCACCGTGGCCGAGCCAAGCGCATTGACCGCCACCAATGCGCCCACGGTCACGCCCCCCGGCAATAGGGCCGAGGCCGACCCGAGTCCGCCGCGCAGATTGGCCGTGGTCGCCCCCGCCCCTGCCCCCAGACTGCCAATCTCGAATTCCGCTGATGCAGCATTCAGCGCCGCATGGCCAAGCGCCTTATAGGGGTTCTCGCGCCACGCCTTGTCGCCGCCATTCAAGAGGTCAAAGAGGATCGCCCCCGGCACTATCGGCACCCGCACATCGCCCACGGCAAACCCGCGCCCCATATCGCGCAGCCCGTCGGCAACACCCGAAGCGGCATCAAGGCCAAAGGCAGAGCCGCCCGACAACACCAGCGCATCCACCTGCTCGACCACACGATCCGGGCTGAGCAAATCGGTCTCGCGCGTGCCCGGCGCACCGCCCATCACATGCACACCTGCGGTGAAGGGCACATCGCCCACCAACACCGTGACACCTGAGCGCAGGCGCATGTCCTGCGCATTGCCCACGCGCAGCCCCGCCACATCGGTGATCAGATTTCGCGCAGCAATCTTCGTCCTCATGCCGCAATCCCCCTATCCCTGTCGCAAACCCGCTTGCCAGACCGTGGCCAATCGCTAAAACCACCGCAGGCCCGGGCGATGGCGTCGCCCCCTTTCGGCCTTTCCCCACAGTCCTGAACGCCGGGACCTTCTTTTGCAAGGAGGGTCACTATGACTGCACGTCCTGAATTCTACCGTTTCCACAATGGCGAAAAGGCCCCGCTGCCCTTTGCCGTGTCTGAATATGAGGCCCGGCTTGCCGGTCTGCGCGCCATCATGGCAGAGAACGGCACCACCGCCGTCGTTCTGACCTCGATGCACAATATCGCCTATTACTCGGGCTTTCTCTATTGCTCCTTTGGCCGCCCCTATGGCCTTGTCGTCACCGACACCGCCTGCGTGACAATCTCGGCGGGCATTGACGCGGGTCAGCCGTGGCGCCGCTGTTTCTGCGACAACATTACCTATACCGACTGGCAGCGCGACAATTTCTGGCGCGCGATCCTGTCGGTCACGGGTGAGGGGCGTGTGGTCGGCTATGAAGGCGATCACCTCACGCTGCATAACCGGGACAAGCTGGAGAACTTCCTCAAGCCCGGTGCGATGATCGACATCGCCCCCGCCACCATGCGTCAGCGCATGAAAAAATCGGCGGCGGAAATTTCCCTTATCCGCTCTTGTGCGCAGGTGGCGGACGTGGGCGGCTATGCCATCCGCGACGCGGTCAAGGTCGGCACGCGCGAGATTGACGTGGCCATGGCGGGCCGTGACGCGATGGAGGCCGAAATCGCCAAGCGCTTCCCCGACGCAGAATATCGTGACACCTGGGTCTGGTTTCAGTCCGGCATCAACACCGACGGCGCGCATAACCCCGTCACCGCCCGCGCGATTGAACGCGGCGACATCCTGTCGCTCAATACCTTTCCGATGGTGTCAGGCTATTACGTGGCGCTGGAGCGCACGATGTTTGCGGGTGAGGTGGACGATGCCAGCCTGAAAATCTGGGAGGCCAACGTCGCCGCCCATGAATATGGCATGTCTTTGCTGAAGCCCGGCGTGAGCTGTGCCGAGGTGACGCACAAGATAAACACCTTCTTCGAAGAGCGCCAATTGCTGCAGTACCGGACCTTTGGATACGGTCACAGCTTTGGCATTCTCAGCCATTATTATGGCCGCGAGGCAGGTCTGGAACTGCGCGAGGATATCGACACCGTGCTGGAACCGGGCATGGTCATCTCGATGGAGCCGATGCTGACACTGGCGGCGGATCAACCTGGCGCGGGCGGCTACCGCGAGCATGATATTCTCGTCATCACCGAAGATGGCAACGAGAACATCACGGGCTACCCCTACGGGCCCGCGTTCAACGTGGTCGGGTGACAAGAACCCAAGAACAGATGCGGCGGGGTTTACCCCGCCGTGTCACAGCGCGCTTCCGCCAGACGCTTAAAGAATTTCAGCGCCTCTTGCCCGGCCGAAAACCGCTCCAACGCGCCACCGCGCACCTCGGCAATACTCCAGACCCAGCTTTTCGCCGGATCGTCGAGCATCGACCATTCGGGAAACATCCGCTCTTGCACTTCGCGATGCATCAGACGCACCGGATTGACATGCCGGTCGTCCTGAAGAATCCGGCCAAAAGTTGCCTCGACCTTGGGTTTTGGGCCTTCCAGCAGCTGCAGATACATATCCCCGCGCACGATCAGCGCACCGGTCACGTCATCGCGCGCATTGTAGCGCCGTGCGTCCATCAGGATGCCCGCCAGCATTGCCGGATCAAAGCCGAAAGGCTGTGACGCATAGATCAACTGGGTCAGCGGCATTTGATGGCTCCTCGGGCCGGATAGCTATGTGACGCGGGCGAGCCGTCGAAAGAATGGAGATCGCGATCTAGGCGCACCCGGATCATTGCCCAAGAGGCAGGACCGGCGCACAACCATTGATCAACGGCAGCAGCACATATACCACCCAAATACGTTCCCCCCCGCCCCGGATCAACCCACCCACAGGTATACGCCATACGTAAGCATAGCGTTTAAGGGCGCGTTTCACAGACGAATTTTGTTTACCCGCAGACGGGGAGACCCTCGACAGGCTGAAACGCACTCTACCGCGACAGCCCGCCATGCAGCGTCGGCTGATCAAGGCTGGCAAACCCGTAATGCCGCAGCCACCGCAAGTCTGAGTCAAAGAACGCGCGCAGATCGGGGATACCGTATTTCAGCATCGCGATCCGGTCGATCCCCATGCCAAAGGCAAAACCCTGCCATTCATTCGGATCAATATTCCCAGCCTGCAAAACCTTGGGATGGACCATGCCGCTCCCGAGGATTTCCAGCCAGTCATTTCCCTCGCCCACCTTGAGCGTACCGCCTTCCCAGCTACAGCGGATATCCACCTCGGCCGACGGCTCGGTGAACGGGAAATGCGACGCGCGAAAGCGCAGCTCGACATCATCCACCTCGAAGAACGCCTTGACGAACTCTTCCAGCACCCATTTCAGGTTGGCCATGCTGATATCTTTGTCGATCGCCAGCCCCTCGACCTGATGGAACATGGGCGTATGGGTCTGGTCGTAATCCGCGCGATAGACCCGCCCCGGCGCGATGATCCGAATGGGGGCGCCATTGGCCTGCATGCTGCGAATCTGAACGGGGCTGGTATGCGTGCGCAACACATGCGGCGGGCGCTCATCCCCTTCTGCGCGATGGGTATAAAACGTATCCATCTCGGCCCGCGCCGGATGGTGTCCGGGAATGTTCAGCGCGTCGAAATTGAACCAGTCGGATTCGATCTGCGGCCCCTCGGCCACGGCAAACCCCATATCGGCAAAGATCGCGGTCACTTCCTCGGTGACCTGGCTGACCGGGTGGATCGTGCCGGCCCTGCGCCCCCGCGCAGGCAGCGTCACATCCAGCCACTCGCCGCGCAGCCGCTCATCCAGTGCAGCATCACCGAGCGCCTGTTTCTTGGCGGCAAGCGCGCTGGTGATCTCGTCCTTGAGCGCGTTCAGACGCGGCCCGGCCTCTTGCCGCTCTTCCGGGCTCATCCGGCCCAATTCGCGCATCGCGAGACTGATTTCGCCCTTCTTGCCCACGGCCTGCAGGCGCAGATCCTCAAGCGCGGCCTCGTCACCGGCATTGGCAATCGCCGTCAGATATTTTTCCCGCAGATCACTCATCGCTTCCACCCCGCTGGTATCTCCGGCGAGTTACCGCGCATCGGCGCGGCGTGCAAGCGGTTGCACCGGTCAAGCCCGGTCGATCCGCGCCTGATAGCAATTGTTGCGCGCCGATCGCACGTGGATATAGGCCACATCCCTCTGCGCGAACACCTGTTCGGCATAGGCGGGGATCTCGGCCGCTGTCACAACACGACCGGTGCCATAAACGATGCGGTTCAGGCTGTTGTAACCCTTGAGCAGATAGTCGGGGCTGTCTCGCAAGACTTCGGGAATCGCTGTGCCTTCATGGCGCGCGCAGGCCTCCGCGCAGAGGAAAATCGGCCCGGTCTCTGCATAGGGATGCAACCCGGCAAAGGGCCGATAGGCGAGGATGAGCATCGCCGTCCCCTCGGGGATGAATCGCAGGCAATGACGGCACGGATTGCCAGATCCCTGCGCCACATGGTGTTCAGGCGGGTGTCCATGAGCATCGGGTGCGCCGGCTTGCAAGGCGCGGACAGTCTCTGTGGGCAAGGCGGTGATGGCGATCATTCTCGGGCCTCCGGTTCGGGTTTCCCCAAATCTGCCCCAAGGCTGCGTCATGGGACGACCCGCTTCTTGCGCAATCTGCGCTCAGCCTTTCGGCTTTTTGTCCTGAACGTCCCGGAGCAGCGTCTCAAGCTGCGTGAGCCGCGCCAACACCTCGTCGCGGTAATTATCAGTCTTTTCGACATCTTCGGCGTGATGCGCATCCTGCATGGAGTTGACGATAAGACCAACGAGCAAGTTCACCACGGCGAATGTCGTGACCATGATAAAGGGCACAAAGAAGGCCCAGGCATAGGGAAACTGCTCCATCACCGGGCGCACGATCCCCATGGACCACGATTCCAGCGTCATGATCTGAAAGAGCGAATAGGCCGAGCGCCCAAGATCGCCAAACCATTCCGGAAAGGCTGAACCAAACAGCTTGGTCGCCATCACGGACCCGATGTAGAACAGCATCCCCATCAACAGGAACACCGATCCCATACCGGGCAAAGCGGTCACCAGCCCCTCGACCACACGACGCAGCGAGGGCGCGACCGAAACCACGCGCAAAAGACGCAGGATGCGCAGCGCCCGCAGCACCGACAGGCCCTGCGTGGCCGGGACAAGCGAAATCCCCACGATCACGAAATCAAAGATATTCCAGCCATTCCGGAAAAACCCACCTGGTCCGCGCGCAAAGAGTTTGGCCGCGATCTCGACCACGAAAACCGCAAGACAGAGTTTGTCGAGAAATAAGATCGCATCGCCCGCCCGCGCCATGATCGGCGCAGAGGTCTCCATCCCAAGTATCACGGCGTTGAACAGGATTACGCCCAGAATGGTGTTTTGAAACAGCGATGTATCGAGAAACGCGCCAACGCGGGTGCGAAAAGTCATGGGCCTACCTGCAAAGTCCTGTGTCTGACCAATGCGCCCCATATGGGCGCATCTTGTCCTTGGCACAAGCAGGGCTGCCTCAGCTATCGGCGCGCGCCAGCATCCGGCCCAGCGGACGTCCGCCCAAGATATGCAGATGGTAATGCGGCACCTCTTGCACACCATGGGCGCCGGCATTGGTGATCGCGCGAAATCCCTGACCGCCTTCGCCCAGATCGACACCCGTCAGGCGACAGACCTCTGCCACGGCGCGGTTGAAATCGACGATCTCGGCGTCACTCGCCTCGGCGGCAAAATGATCATAGCTGGCATAGGCGCCCTTTGGGATCACCAGCACATGCACCGGCGCCTGCGGCTGAATATCGTGAAAGGCAAGGGTATGCGCAGTCTCCAGCACCGTCTTGTTCGGTATCTCGCCGCGCAGGATACGGGCAAAGATGTTCTGGGGATCATAGGCATGGGGCATGGCGCATCCTCAATCTGCAAACAGGTGGTCGGGTTCCGCGATTTCCTGCGCTTTTTCTCGCGGAATATCAAGGAACCGCGACAAGAGATCGGCGCGTTGGCCGCGATCATCCGATTGCCGCATGATTATGTGATTCTCGAATTCGGAATCGCGGATGCGGTCGCTCTCATAGGTCATGTCGCCCCGAATCGTGGGCAAAAGCCGCTCCAATGTCTCGGGCGGGGTCTGCTCACCCGCGAGGCCGACACGCATGGCGTGGCCGATCAGATATTCATCGGTGAAATGGCACTGAACCTCCAAGAGCTTGGTCACAGCCCGGTCGCCACAGAAATCCTGCAAAAGATCAATACTTCCGGGGTCCATGCAGACAAGCAGGCGATCGGTTTCATAGTAATCGAACAGCATCCGCATGAGGGCGCGCCGGTGCCGGGTTCGTTTGGCCAATGTAGCCTGAATACCCCCCAGATCGGGCAGGGCGGTGCCTTCTTCATTAAAGAGATACTCGATCGCGGGCAGGTTGGTGACCTGTCGGATACGCTCCAGCAGGCGCTTGGCCACATGCCACTTCTTGCATACCACGATCATCAATTCACGCTCGCGCCCGAGCGTGCTCTCGGTTTCCCAAAACCGCTGCGCAAATCGGCGGCCTTCGCGACCGCGGGCGGTGAGAAACTGAAACAGGCTGCGGCCTTCGTTCGAAATCTGGAACTGCGCCCGCTCATCTGAATAGAGCGTGCCCAATCGGCGCTTCAGCTCCAGCGCTTCGGGGCTGATCTTGCGGGCAAACAGATAATCCTGACTGAGCAACAGGTCGTAATGGTCATTGTAGAACGTCACCGGCATACCATAATCGGTGAACATCAGAAACGTGAGCGTGCGTGTCTCGATCTCGCGCTCCGGCACAAGATGCCGCACGAGTGTCTGAAAGAACGTCTCGTCTGGGATCCACGTTGTGCGGAAGAACCGCATCACATCTCGGCGCTTGCGTGTGAAGTCCAAAATCCATTCCACCGTGCGCCGCCGCAGGCACCACCACTGGCTTCCGATCTGAATCTGGATGTCATGCGGAATGGGGCGCGTCAGGCCCAGTTTGCGCTGGAGATTGAACGATGCATAAAAGCGTTTGGGCTGTGTGCGTTCGTTGAAGAAGTGACGGTAAATGAGCCGCTCTTCCTTCATCCCCGTCTTGATCCAGTCACTTTCGAAGTAATCGAAGCTCTCGACATAATCGACATCTCGGTTGTCCAGAAACTGATGCGCGAACCGGGCCGATTTGATCGGCGCGCAATCGCCGGACAGCATGTAGAAATGCGTGGCGCGCGGAAACGCGTCCACCGCGGCCTCAACTGCGTAGAGCGTAGCCTGCACCAGAGACCACGCGCCCCAACCGCATTTGATCCGCTTTTTGGCAAAGGTTACACTTGGGTTGTCTGCCAGCGCCGTCTTGATCCGGGTGAATGCCTCTGGCTTGGCGCGAGCATCGAAATGAATGGCCATGTAGTCGCCCGCGGCCGTCAGCATCTCGGCCTGACGGATGATCGCCTCAGGGTCCTTGTGACACAGCAGGATGAACGCGATCTTTGCCATTGCGGAAACGGTTTAACCTTAGATTGACCGACTGTTTATAGCATTAACGGCGAACAGCGCCTGAATAAACAGACTTTCTTTGGTTTTTTGAACAGGTTAGACAGGATCAAGCCTGTGTGAAGCGGGAAAGTGTTGGCGGAGGCAGCGATCATGGGATTTCCCGGAACCTGGATGACCGAGAGCGAGAGCGTGGTCTACCGCGTGGTGCCAAAATGCGCCTGCTCGACCATCGGGCAGATACTCTATTACTCTGACCACGGCGTTTTCTTTGATGGCGACATTCACGATGCAACGGAGGGCCTGCACAAATGGGCCCGCGAGGACAGTCAAAAACTGATCAACGCCAATGTGAAAACCCACACCTCCTATGCGTTTTCCTGCGTTCGCAATCCCTATACCCGAATCCTGTCATCCTTTTTCGACAAGATTTGCGGCATTCAGCGCAACGGCAGCCGCTATCGCGGCAAGCTGGTGCCGACCATCATCCAGAAGTACGGGATCGAAGTGGGCGGCGACGACGGCAAGCAAGAGTTCGACCAGATCAAGAGCTTTCGGCGGTTCCTGCTCTTTGCACGGGACACCATCCGCTGGAAACGCCCCATGGAACCGGACATTCACTGGTCCGCCATGTCAGGCCATATCTCGACCTTCATCGTGAACGGCGGCCGCTACGACAAGATTTTCTGGACCGAGAAATTCGATGAGGGCATGGGTGAGGTGCTGGCAGCCATCAACACGAGGCATCCCGTCGACCTCAAGACGATTCCGCGCTTTAACGAATCCGAAGGCCATGGACCGAAACGCGCCCACCCGGTCGAGGATTATTTCGACGATCTCTCGATGCATCTGATCTACGAGATCTACAAACGCGATTTCGACCTCTTCAAATATGATTTCGAGAATCCTGCCAACAAGATGCCGGTGGGGGAGATCGACCTTGACGAGGTGCACGCCAAGCTGGGCGACTGATCGGCGCCACTAGGGCTTGCATTCCAGCCCAACTGGCGTATACGGCACGCCAGACATGCGCGTGATGCCCGCTCAGGCAAGAATCACCCCGTTCGGCGGGGGTCCCGGTTGGGTATGACGTGCGTTTAAACATATCGAACCGAGAAAGGGTCACCTTAATGGCCAACACGCCGCAGTCCAAAAAACGCGCCCGCCAGAACGAGAAGCGTTTTGCCATCAACAAATCGCGCCGCTCGCGTATCCGTACATTCCTGCGCAAAGTCGAAGAGGCCATCGCCTCTGGCGATCAAGACGCGGCCGTGACCGCGCTGCGCAATGCTCAGCCCGAGCTGATGCGCGGCGTGACCAAAGGCGTGGTGCACAAGAACACCGCATCGCGCAAAATTTCCCGCCTGTCGGCCCGCGTCAAGGCCATCGCACAGAGCTGAGAAGCAACTCATTGAAAGTAAAAGGCAGCGTCGTTGGCGCTGCCTTTTGCATGTCTGACGGTCCAAGGACGGTCAGAGATTCTTTTCCGTCAAAGGCCCTGTCAAGAGCATAGAATAGTTGCCGCCACGGGTGAGACGTTGCTAGTTTCAGACCTGCGATTCACGCTTGGGGGGACAGGCTACAACGGTGTCGGGCACAGAGGGAAACCCTCGGTCACGGCATCGAGACGGAGCGTTGCGCTCTGGCCATGTCCGATGCGAATGTATTTTGCGGTCAAAAACCGCGTGGCTTTGGGACAAGCCGCGCAATTATGGTGTTTGACCTCAGAATGCACGCTTGTTGATGAAGGGACATGCGACCGTTGCATCTGACAACGGCATGTATGCGCTTTGCCACAACCAAGCTTGTGTCGCACTGGGTCGAACAGCTGCTGTTCGATCCGGTTTGAGAAGAACGGCAGGGTCGCGGAACGGGGACAGAATGACACAAGAACAATGGGGCCAGTTGAAGCAGAAGCTTCAGCAATCCGTCGGGCAGAGCAATTTCAAGAACTGGATCGAACCTCTGGAATTTGCTCGCGTCGATGATGGCGTTGCGACGTTTCATGTCCCCACGACGTTTCTTGGAAATTATGTCTCGCAACATTTTGGCGAGCTGATCCTTTATCAGATGACCAATCTCTCTCCCGACGTGAGGCGCGTGCAGTTCCGTGTCGCCGCAAACAGTGGTGCGCGCCCATCTCGCCCCACTACCGCGGCTCCTGTCGAACCCATTGCCGACAGCCTGGTGCCGTCTGCGCCGCTGGACGAGCGATTCAGTTTTGACAGTTTCGTCGTTGGCAAGCCCAACGAATTGGCGCATGCCGCCGCGCGTCGTGTGGCAGAGTGTGGCCCTGTCACCTTTAATCCACTGTTTCTTTATGGCGGCGTCGGGCTCGGCAAGACACACCTTATGCACGCAATTGCCTGGGAACTGAAAAACACTCGTCCCGATTTGAACGTGGTCTATCTCTCGGCGGAGCAGTTCATGTATCGCTTTGTTCAGGCGCTGCGCGACCGCAAGATGATGGATTTCAAATCCGTGTTCCGCTCGGTTGATGTGCTGATGGTGGACGATGTGCAGTTCATCGCCGGCAAGGACAGCACGCAGGAAGAGTTCTTTCACACGTTCAATGCCCTCGTGGATCAGAACAAGCAGATCGTGATTTCGGCCGATCGCGCGCCCGGCGAGATTGCCAATCTCGAAGAGCGGATAAAGTCACGCCTGCAATGTGGCCTCGTGGTCGATCTGCACCCTACCGATTACGAATTGCGTCTAGGCATTCTGCAATCCAAGGTCGACCGCTACCGCGCGCAATATCCCGACCTCGTCCTGCATGACGGAGTGCTCGAATTCCTTGCCCATCGGATCAGCACCAATGTCCGCGTGCTCGAAGGGGCGATGACACGGCTCTTTGCCTTCGCCTCGCTTGTGCGCAAGCCTATCACGCTGGAACTGACGCAGGACTGTCTGGCAGACGTGCTGCGCGCGTCCGAGCGCAAAGTCTCTATCGAGGAAATTCAGCGCAAGGTCTCGGACCATTACAACATCCGCCTGAGCGACATGATCGGCCCCAAACGCACGCGCTGCTACGCCCGTCCGCGTCAGGTGGCGATGTATCTGTGCAAGCAGATGACCTCGCGCTCGCTGCCCGAAATAGGCCGCCGTTTCGGTGGCCGCGACCACACCACAATTATGCACGGTGTCAAGCGGATCGACGAGTTGCGTATTCAGGACGCGCAGATCGCCGAGGATCTGGAGCTTCTGCGCCGCACGCTGGAAGGCTGAGCAGCAGCAACCCTTGACGCTGCCGGTTTTCCGTCCGAAAACTCCAAAAAACACTTGAGGTGCAGGGTAGAGTTGCTACCTTGCCCCTCCCGGCTTTGGACCGGCACCTGACAGGAGCGAGGGAATGAAACTCAGCATCGAACGCGGCGCATTGCTCAAGGCCGTGTCCCAGGCCCAATCCGTGGTCGAACGGCGCAACACGATCCCGATCCTCGCAAATGTGCTGATCGAAGCCGAAGGCAACAATGTGCAGTTCCGCGCAACCGACCTCGACATCGAGGTGGTGGACAAGGCGCCTGCTCAGGTCGAACGTGCCGGTGCCACCACCGTCTCGGCGGTCATGCTGCATGAAATCGTGCGCAAACTGCCCGATGGGTCGCTCGTGACGCTCAGCGACGATGGGGCCTCTGGTCGCCTCACGGTGCAGGCCGGGCGCTCCAATTTCAATCTGGCCACCTTGCCGAAAGAAGATTTTCCGGTGATGGCCTCGTCGGAATATGCGAGCAATTTCTCGGCACCGGCACCGGTGCTGCGCCGCCTCTTCGACAAATCGAAGTTCGCCATTTCTACCGAGGAAACAAGGTATTACCTCAACGGCGTCTATCTGCATGTCTCTGACGCCGATGGCGGAAAGGTGCTGCGCTGTGTGGCCACCGATGGCCACCGTCTCGCGCGCATTGACGCTGACCTGCCCGATGGGGCATCAGACATGCCCGGTGTGATCGTCCCGCGCAAGACCGTAGGCGAATTGCGCAAGTTGCTGGAAGACGATGACATGAAGATCGCGGTCTCGGTCTCGGAGACCAAGATCCGTTTTGCCACCCCCGACATCACCCTCACGTCCAAGGTGATCGACGGCACCTTCCCCGACTACACCCGCGTCATCCCGCAGGGCAACACCCGCCGGATGGAAGTCGACGCCGCCGAATTCGCGCAGGCCGTCGATCGGGTTGCAACCGTCAGCTCCGAGCGTTCGCGTGCGGTGAAACTCTCGCTCGACGAGGACCGTCTGATCCTCTCGGTCAATGCCCCCGATAGCGGTGCTGCCGAAGAAGAATTGGCCGTGGCCTATGGCGATGAGCGGCTTGAGATTGGCTTTAACGCCAAATACCTGCTGGAAATCGCCAGCCAGGTCGACCGCGAGAATGCCGTTTTCCTGTTCAACTCCTCGGGCGATCCCACCCTCATGCGCGAAGGCAATGATACGACGGCGGTCTATGTCGTCATGCCGATGCGGGTGTGACGCCTGTCAGAGCCTCCGGCGGGAGTATTGTCAAGGTGAAAAAGTTCATATTTTTCATGGTGATGGAGTGCTGCCAGTTCTATCATCCACTTTTTTATCCACAGTTTCTGCTATCTTTGGAAGGGCAGTGAAGCAGAGCTACAATTGCCGCGTTATACCGTGACCGCCCCCCAATCAAGGGTAATCTCCCCCTTTTGGGCGCGGTGCATTCGCAGAATTTACACGGCCATTTTCAGCGGCTTTGCGCTTTCTCGTTACAATTCATGAACAGACAAAACCCAACCCGATCAGCAGGTGCAAAGAGTAGCTTAATTTACGCCAGATACTGTCCAAACGATAGAGAGTAGCTCAGAACGACACGGAAAGCACCCCGCTAAGAATGTGGGAATTACCGGGTATTATCTCCAGTCCGGCGCGTTCCTGTCATCAATCATCCTGCGCATTTGCGTGGCGGTAAGTAAGCGTCCGGCGAAGTCGCGGGTGGTTTAGAGATTGGCAGGTCGAATACCGACCCATGGGCTATTGGGCTTCTCTCGTGTAACCGCGACCCACCGGTTGTTCCCGTAACTGCACCATTCGACAATGGCCGGATCAACCGGATGCTCGACACGGTCAATGACATCTCCTGAGACCAGATTGATGCATTCCATTTGGGTAGCGGGGAGCAGCTTTTCTATAGCTTCTCCCAACGCGGCCAAATCTTCTCGCACGACATGATTTTCTTTTGGAAAGCTTGCACTGAGGCTTAAAGTGTCGGTCGCGAGTGCAATGTCTTCAGGCATCCCACGCTCGCTTGGAACAAAGAGCGTGCGCCCCAAATCCGCTTCAGCTTGGCGCTTTTGGCTGGTGTATCTTGGAGCTGGATATTGCCAAAGAGAAAAGCTGATCGCGACAAGAATCTGATCAGAGTTCGGCAAGACGCCAAACTCGGGATCGATGCTTACCTCCGCCAGTGCAGATGGGCCGTTGATCAGCCAAGCGTTCCAGTAGTCAATCTGTTCCGGTGTGGTCGTTTCAAGACGCTCTAGCTTGTATGCGTCGTTCAAGACAGGCCGCACCAATAGGGCTTCGGGAAAGGTCGAGCACGCCTCACTTAGAATCCTGCGCGACGTCTCAATGGTGATCTGACGAAGATAGCCTTCCCAATAGGTCGTTTGCCCTGTGAGGTCAGCATTGCGACGTGCCTCTGGATCAGTCTCCTCTGGAATGATCCCGTTTACGGTCACACCGAAGTTCGTACAGAACTGCGTGAGTGACATCGTGCCATCATACCGCGTCCCGATTTGCGTTTGCAGGATGCACTGACCGTCGTCTAATGCATCATCTCCTGGTTTGTTGGCAACGTGAACACGCAGTGCTCCACCACGATACCGGACATAAACACCCAGGCCCTCATGGGTTTCCCCATAGAATTGGGCGGGACAAGACCCGCCACCGCGAAGCTTGGCGAGATCAAGACCAAGGGGCTCAGGAAGCTCCGGTGTATGGAAACTCATCATCTTCATCGCTTGATGCTCCATCCGCGCGTTTGTGAAGCCACAATCCTTGCCCATCGCAATACTTGCCCGACGGCAAAGATTTGAGCTTTGCAACCGTAAATTCATTCGATTTTGCCATAAGAATATCCTCCAAATTATCTACATTCTAGCGCAACATTGCCCGAGCTGCCCCGGGATGCCTTGACACAGTAACGCATTGTGATTTAAGGAAGATTAAATCCCGTGACACGCAACGAAGACGCCTGACACGATAACGATACTCCTCCGGCGGGAGTATTTTTCGGAACGATGAAAGGGCCGTGCATGCCCGGCCTTTACCTCTCGGAACTGACCCTCTCGCATTTTCGCTCGCATAAATTCGGGCGGCTTTCGCTTGACGCACGGCCCGTCGCCATTCATGGCCCCAACGGCGCGGGCAAGACCAACCTGATCGAGGCGGTGTCGCTCTTGTCGCCCGGTCGAGGCCTGCGGCGCGCCGCGGCACAGGACATGGCGCGACGGCCCGAGGCGCTCGGCTGGAAGATCACCGCGATCCTTCATTCCCTGCACCAGGTCCACGAAGTCGAGACCTTGGCCGAGGGCATGGCCGCCCGTCAGGTTCGCATCGATGACAAGACCGCCACGCAGATCGCCCTTGGGCGCATCGCGCGTGTGCTCTGGCTCATCCCTGCCATGGACCGTCTCTGGATCGAAGGGGCAGAGGGCCGCCGCCGCTTTCTCGACCGGATGACCATGAGCTTTGTTCCCGCCCATGCCGAAGCCACGCTCGCCTATGACAAGGCGATGCGCGAACGCAACCGCCTGCTCAAGGATCAGGTCCGCGACGCGCAATGGTATCTCGCTCTGGAACGGCAAATGGCCGAGGCGGGCGCTGAGATCCACGCCAACCGTCAGCACGCGCTCGCGCTGATCGCGGGCGCGCAGATGCAGGCGGAAACAGCTTTTCCCACAGCCGAGCTTGAGCTGACCCAAACCGAAGGCGAAATGCCCGAGGCCGCCGACGACCTGCGTCAGGCGCTGGCCGAGAGCCGCTTTCGCGACCTTGTCGCCGGGCGCACCCTTATCGGTCCGCACCGGGCCGAACTTTACGGTGTCTATGCCGCCAAAGGCGTGCCCGCTGCCGATTGTTCCACCGGCGAGCAAAAGGCGCTCCTGGTCTCGCTCATCCTCGCCAATGCCCGCGCGCTCGCCCGCGATTTCGGTGCGCCGCCGCTTTTGTTGCTGGATGAGGTCGCCGCACATCTTGACGCCACCCGCCGGGCCGCGCTCTATGACGAAATCTGCGCACTGGGCGCTCAGGCGTGGATGACCGGCACCGGACCTGAACTTTTCTCCGAACTGGGCGCACGCGCACAACATATTCACGTCACCGACACCGACGGCATCAGCCAGATTTCTCAAGCGACCTAACCATGACTCCGCAACGCGTCACTCTCATCACCCTTGGCGTCGATGATCTCGACCGATCGCGTGCCTTTTACGCGGCCCTTGGCTGGACCCCGGCAGAGGCGCTGGATGAGGTCGTATTCTACCAGATGAACGGGCTTGTCCTCGGCCTTTTTGGCAAGGCGCATCTCGCCGCCGATCAGGGGCGCCCGGATGCTACCCTCGGCACCGGCGCAATCACGCTGGCGCAGAATTATTCGACCGAGGCAGAGGTGGACACCGCCTTTGCCACCGCCCTCGCGGCCGGGGCCACTGCGCTCAAACACCCCGACAAGGTGTTCTGGGGCGGTTATTCCGGCTATTTCGCCGATCCCGACGGCCATGTCTGGGAACTGGCGATGAACCCTTTCTGGCCGCTTTCCGAGGATGGCAGCCTGACCTTACCAGAGGCTCCATGACCATCGCCCCTTTCGACTTGTTGCTTTATGCCGCCGCCATGGCGGGCCTCTGGGCCGTGCCGGGGCCCGTGTGGGTGGCGCTGACTGCGCGCGCGCTTTCGGGAGGCATGGGCGGGGCCTGGCCCTTGGCCGTCGGCGTGGCTTTGGGCGATCTGATCTGGCCGCTTTGCGCCATTCTCGGCCTTACCTGGGTGCTCTCGCTCTATGGCGACGCCCTCAGCCTCTTGCGTTGGGTTGCGGCGGGGGTGTTCATCGTGATGGGGCTTTTGCTGATCCGGGCGCCTGCGCGGGTGCCCGGCGCCGATAGCCGAATGACACGCCCCGGCATCTGGGCCGGGTTTTCCGTAGGCGTTGCCGCGGTCATCGGCAACCCCAAGGCAATTCTGTTTTACATGGGGTTTCTGCCGGGTTTCTTCGATCTCTCGCAGGTGACAGTACCGGATATCGCCGCCATCCTCGCCATATCGGCCATTATCCCCATGCTCGGCAATCTGGCGCTTGCGCTCTTTCTCGACCGCGCGCGACGCCTGTTGCAGAGTCCAGCGGCGCTCCGGCGTATGAACGTCGGATCGGGCGCGCTCCTGATCCTTGTCGGGCTTGTGATCCCCTTCACATAAAGGGCACGCTCGCCTTCATCTGGCCCAAAATACCTTGGGGGAGTCCCGGATGTCATCCGGGACGGGGGCAGCGCCCCCTATCCGGGCAAGGTTCCGGTCAGAACATAGCGCAGCAGGTCCACCACCTGTGCCGGTTCGCGCGCCACGGCGAGGGCGGCGGCATCCACCTCCTTCAGAGCATGGTCGTGTTCCGGGCGTTGCAGGATGATCAGCGACTTGCCCAGTGCTGCGGCATAGCCCGCGTCAAAGGCCGCGTTCCATTGTTTGTACTGCTCGCCAAAGCGCACGACGACCACATCCGCCTCGGCCAGACCTTTACGGGTGCGGATGGCGTTGACCATGGCCCCCTTGTGGTCGTGCCAATACTTGTTCGGCTCCTCACCCAGAATCACCACGCCGCAATCATCGCTCGCCGCATGATCCGTGACCGGACCAGAGAAAACCACATCAAGCCCCTCGGCCCCCGCGATGATCTGTTCCCGCCAATCGGTATGGATTTCGCCTGACAGATAGACCTTGAGCATGGTTTCCTCCTTTTTCTTCAGCCCCGAAGAACCCCGCCGGTGGCCTTGGTCACTTTTTCGATGATCTTGGCCGATACCGCCTCGATATCGGCTTCGGTCAAGGTCTTGTCGCGCGGTTGCAGCCGCACCGTCAGGGCCAGGGATTTCTTGCCCTCGCCCAGATTGCCACCGCTGAACGCGTCGAACACCCGCACATCCTCGATCAGCGCCTTATCGGCCCCGGCCGCCGCATTGATCAGGGTCAGCGCCTCGGTTTGAGTATCCACGACAAAGGCGAAATCACGCTCGACCGCCTGCAAATCGCTGATGTCAAGCGCACCCCTGCTGGCAGAGGTCTTGCGCGGGAGCGGAATTTCCCCCGGATAGAGCGTAAAGGCCACGGCAGGCCCTTTGACATCCAGCGCCTGCAAGATACGCGGATGCACTTCGCCGAAGATGCCCAGCATCTTCTTGGGACCCAGACAGATCCGCCCATGCCGCCCGGGATGGAACCACGCCGGCCCATCGCGCAGGATTTGCACCTTGGCCGGTGCGCCGATGGCGGCAAGGATCGCCTCGGCATCGGCCTTGGCATCGAACACATCGACGGCACGCGCCGAGCCATGCACATCCTTGGGTCCGGTGCGCCCGACCAAGAGGCCCGCCACCTGCAAATGCTGCTCGCCGGGTTCGCCACCATGAAAGGCATGGCCAACCTCGAACAGCGCCAGATCCATGAGTCCGCGCGCCTGATTGCGTGCCGCCGCCCGCAAGAGCCCCGGAAGCAGATCGGGCCGCATGTGGCTGAGGTCTGCACTGATCGGATTGGCCAGCATCGTGGCATCATCGCCGCCGCCAAAGAGCGCGGCCGCCGCATGGTCGATGAAACTGTAGGTGACACATTCGTTATACCCGAGCGCCGCACCTGTGCGCCGCGCGATCTGCTCGCGCTTTTGCATCGGGCTGAGGATCGGCTTGGGTACGCCCGGCAGGGCGCGTGCCATCGGGCGGCCCTTGAGCTTGGTCAGGGAGGCGATGCGCGCCACCTCTTCCACCAGATCGGCCTCGCCCAGAATATCCGGTCGCCAGCTTGGGACATAGGCCATGTTGCCTTCGAGCTTGAAGCCGAGGGCGGTCAGTGTCTGACGTTGCTCACTCTCGGGAATATCCATCCCGACCAGCGATTGCACCCGCGCGGGATCCAGCCGGTAGGCGCGCGACACATCCGGCACCTTGCCCGCGACCACGCGGTTCGAGGGCACGCCACCGCAAAGATCAAGGATCATCTGCGTGGCCAGATCCAGCGCCTCCATATTGAACGCGGGATCAATGCCGCGTTCATTGCGATAGCGCGCGTCCGAGTTGATCCGCAGGGCGCGGCCCGTCGTGGCGATCTGCACCGTGTCCCAAACGGCGGCCTCGAGAAAGACATTCACGGTCTCGTCGGTGCAGCCGGTGGCAAGGCCACCCATGATGCCACCAATGCTCTCGATGCCGGTATCATCGGAAATCACCACCTGACCGGGGCCAAAGGTGTATTCCTTGTCGTCTAGGCCGATCAACGTCTCGCCGCCCGTTGTGCGGTGCACCCTCAAATTACCGCTGACCTTGTCGGCGTCGAACACATGCAGGGGGCGGTTGCGGTCATAGGTGAAGAAATTGGTGATATCGACAAGGGTCGAGATCGGGCGCAATCCGATGGCGCGTAGCCGCTGTTGCAGCCATTCCGGCGAGGGGCCATTCTTGACCCCCCGGATCAACCGCCCGGCAAAAACCTCGCAGCCGCCCGTTGCGGCATCATCGTCGATCGTCACACCAATGGGGCAGGAAAACTGCCCTTCGATGTCAACGGTCTTGGCGGGCTTCATGGTGCCCAATCCTCGTGCCGCGAGGTCGAGTGCCACGCCGCGCACGCCAAGCGCATCGGGGCGGTTGGGGGTGATGGCAATCTCTATCACCGGGTCCACCTTGGCAGGCTCATGAGCGGCCAGCCAATCGGTGAACCGTTGGCCCACCTCGCCCGAGGGAAGTTCGATGATGCCGTCGTGCTCTTCGCTCAGCTCCATCTCGCGTTCGGAACACATCATGCCGTGGCTCTCGATGCCACGGATCTTGCCCACGCCGATGGTGGTGTCGATCCCCGGCACATAAACCCCGGGCTTGGCGATGACCACAGTGATCCCCTCGCGCGCGTTGGGCGCACCACAGATGATCTGTGTCTCGCCATCCGCCGTGGCCACCTGACAGACGCGCAGCCGGTCCGCATCGGGATGCGGTTCGGCCTTGAGGACCTTGCCGATGGTAAAGTCACGCAGCCGCGCGGCGGGATCGGTGATCCCCTCCACCTCCAGACCCAGATCGGTCAGGGTCTCGGCGATCTCCTCCACCGAGGCGGTGGTTTCCAGATGCTCTTTCAGCCAGGACAATGTGAATTTCATGCGTGCTCTTCCGCCGGCAAATATGGGTTACAGAGCGCTTTACCGGATATGTCTGGCATGGAAAACCCCGCATTGCTGCGGGGCTTTGTCTTGGTTGGCCTGCGGGGTGGATTACTTCTTCCAGCGGCCCGAGAAATCAAAGGAGCTGTCATAGCCAAAGAGCGCGACCGCACCGCCAGTGTGCAGAAAGACGACGCGCTCGCCTTTCTTGAAATGGCCCTTGCGAATGAGGTCGATAAAGCCTGCTGCCCCCTTCGCCGAATAGACCGGATCAAGCAGGATCGCCTCCAACTCGGCGAACATGCGGATCGCCTCAAGGCCCGACTCGGTCGGGATACCATAGCCCTCACCGACATAATCGGTGTTTGCGACCACATCCTCGCGCTTGACCACTCCGGCGCAGCCCAGCTTTTCAGCGGTGGCGCAGGCGAGGTTATAGACGTTCTCTTCCTGCTTGGGCTTGGGCGCGCGCACACCAATGCCCAAAAGCGGGATCTGTGCATTCATCGCCTTGAGGCCGGTGATCAGCCCCGCCTGCGTGCCAGCGCTGCCGGTGGCGTGAACAATGTGATCCACCTTGAGCGCCCGATCATTGAACTGCGCCAGCATCTCGAAGGCGCAGTTGACATAGCCGAGCGCACCTGTCGGATTGGACCCACCACCGGGGATGGTGTAAACATTGCGCCCCTCGGCGCGGAACTTGTCCGCGACCTTTTCCATTTCGGCATTCATATCGCCGCCACCGGGGCGCTTTTCCGTGGTCGCCCCATGCATGTGATCCAAAAGGACATTGCCGCCGTTGTTGTAATTGGCGTTGTTCGATCCGGTCCGATCCTCAAGCAGCAGGTGGCAATCCATCCCCAGCTTGGCGGCAAAGGCCGCCGTTTGACGCGCATGGTTGGATTGCGTGGCCCCTTGGGTCATCACCATATCCGCGCCCTGCAATTCCGCCTCGGCCATCAGGAATTCGAGCTTGCGGGTCTTGTTGCCGCCAGTGCTGAGCCCGGTGCAATCGTCCCGCTTGATCCAGATTTCGGGACCGTTCAATTCCTTGGTCAACCGGTCCAGCCGCTCGAGCGGCGTGGGCAGATGGGCGAGAAAGCGGCGGGGATAACGGGCGAGATGCATGGGTGTCCTCCATTAACATGCGTTTTCCGTAGGGTAAGGCGGGACATTGGCCACGTCTAATGCTATTATCGCCCCATATAATGCAAGGATTGCAATATGCGACTGGAATGGTTGGATGACATACTGGCAGTGGCCGATGCCGGATCACTCGCCCGCGCCGCCGAGATACGGCATGTCAGTCAATCCGCCTTTACCCGCCGCCTGCGCGCGATCGAAGAGGCGCTTGGCGTGCCGCTCTTTGATCGGCGACGCAAACCCGTCGTGCTCTTGCCCGACATCGAGGCGCAGTCAGGCGAGATGCGCGCGCTGGCCACGCAATTACGCCACCTGCGCGAGAGCCTGATGCAGAGCGCCGGAGCGCGTGGCCTCACACTCGCCTGTCAACATGCCATCACCACCACCCATTCCCCAGCAATTGTAAGCATCCTCACCGCGCAGGGCGGACGGCCGGTGCGGGTGCGCTCGGATAACCGCGAGGAATGTCTTTTGCGCCTCTTGTCCGGCGAGGCAGATTTGGCCGTGGTATACGCCGTGCCCGAGATTGCACCACTCACGCTCAACCGCAGCTTTGAGCAGGTGCTCTTGGGGCGCGAGCGGCTGAGGCCGGTGGCGGCCCCCCGTCTGGCGCAGGGTAATGACCTGCCATTCATCGGATATCCTGCAGATGTATTTCTGGGACAGATCATGGCGCGCACGATCCTGCCGCGCATTCCCGCACACCGCGTTTTACGACGTCGTGCAGAAACCGCGCTGACGCTGGCGGCGCATGAATATGCGCGTCGGGGAATCGGGGTGGCATGGCTGCCCGAAGACATGGTGCAACGCGATCTGGACGAGGGGCGTCTTGTGCCGCTCGATCAGACGCTTCCAGAACAGGAAATGGAACTTTGGATGATCCGCCTCAGCGAGCGTAACGATGACGGCTGGGCGCATGACTGGTCGCGTCTGGTCGCGGCCTTGGGCGTCTGAGAGACTCAGATAACCCGGATCACATCCTTGTCGATGGCCAGCATATAGCCCCGGCGCGCGATGTTCTTGACCAAAAGCTCGCTCACCAACTGATTGCCAAGGGTATCGCGCAGCCGCTTGATGCGCGTGGCGCCTGCCGCCTCTTCGCAGTCCTCGGGCTTGCGCCCGGAAATCACCGCTTCGATCTCGGCCCCGGTCATCACGTCATCGTCCAATCGTGCCTCGGCCAGGACACTGAGGGTTTCCATGGCGGCATCGGTCAGCTTGAAACCCATATCGTTCAGATAGACCGTCTTTTCCTCTCGGCTGATCAGCAGGGAACTCACCTGGATACCCGACCGTTCGATCTGTGCCATACGGCGGTTGAGGGTGATCAGCATCACCAGAAAAACCAGCGACGCCACAAGAAGCGCGGTGGCAAATACCAGCAGGACAAAAATCACCATCCGGTAGCTGACCAGTGTTTCCGAGAAGGCCGTGCCCGAGAGCGCCAGAATTTCCAACAGCTTGATTTCGCCCTGACCGGTCAGCGCGTCATTCTCGACAAAGATCCGCTCGACCCTCGCGTTGAAGGCGTTGGCATCCGGCAGACTGAGGAACAGAAACACGGCCGCACTGGTCAGAATCGCAACGATGGCCCCCACCCCGGCGATTACCACCCGGTTGCCGGACCGGCGCGCATCGGCGGCGGTGGTGGTTATCCCGCGCATCCGCGCACGCTTCTGATTGTCACCTTAGCTTTCCTTCTTCGACAGCACCTTCAGCAGGGTCAGCCCCTGCCGTGCCAATTGCGCCCGGAGCGCCGCCTCTGCCGAGGCGCAGGGCGCGTTCACGACGGTTACGTCGTAATACAGCTCAAGCGGCTTGTCGCGCTTGGCTTTGTATTCCACCTGACAAGCCGCCTGCGCCGCAGTCGCGGCAAGGACAAGGCCAGAGGCGAAGATGAGGGGGCGTGTGATCTGGGTCATGCCGCCAAGATGCGCCAAGGCCCACGGCTATTCAATAACTTGTGCGACGGAGTGACCGGAAAACGGCGTGTTATCTGATAACATGGAGGCGTTATTGCCTGTCTGGGCGGCTCGGCCCCAACTTTGGGTCATAGCGTCCGGTCATGTGGGCCGACGCAGAGTAACGACGTCACTCTCCTGAAAGGAATGACCATGCATCGCAAGTTCATCGCACTCATCATCGGCGCGGCCCTGACCGTGAGCAGCCTTGCTGCCGCGCCGGTCCAGGCCAAGAACCGGGGCGAAACCGCCGCCATTATCGCGGGTGTTGCCGCACTGGCGATTGTCGGTGCCGCGATCTCCGATGACCGCAACCGCGACCGTGATCGCCGCCATGACTATGTATCGCGGGGTCATGGGTATAAGCAGCCGCATTACGCCCCCAAACGGCACCACAAACACGGCTACAACCCTGGCCACTATCGCCACCATTATAACCAGCACCGCTATTACGAGCCGCAGCACGACTATGGCCGCTCTTATCAGGGCCGCCCGGCCTATCAGCGGAGTACTGGCAACCATGTGCCCTATCACCGCGACGACCATCGCAACTGAGCCCTGTGCCCCGGAAAGGATAAACCCATGTTCAGCAAAGTTACCTCTGCCCTGATGATCGGCGCGCTTGCGCTGACCACGGCTACGGCAACCCCCGCCCTCGCCCGCGACCGCAGCGACAATCGCAACCTCGCCGTCGGGCTTGCCCTTGGCGCCATCGTCGGTGCGGCAATTGCCAGCAACAACAAGCAAAACAACAACGGCGTGTATCGGGATGATCGCAGATACCGCGACTACGATGATCGGGACTACGATGACGATCATCGGCGCTATGACAGAGGCCATGGTCATCGCGGCCATGACAATGATCGCGGGCGCTATGACAGAAATTACGGGCGGGCGCAGCGTGTCAACCTGCCGGGGGCATGCCGGGTCTATGCGGGCAACCGCGCGGGATATTCTGGCCGCTGCCTGAGCCACCGCTACGGCTCTTACCGCGCGTTGCCGTCGGCCTGCGCCGTTCGCGTGGGTGGGCAACATCAAGTGATCTACCGCGATCACTGTTTGAACCAATACGGATATTACTGAACCCATCAAACAGGCAAACAGAGGGAGGGGCGCGCCCCTCCCTTTGCATTTATCCGCGGATCATGCGACGAGAGGCCATGCTTGGCCCCGATTTCACCCATGAGCGCGCCGCCCTGTCCGAGGGGTATCTCCGCATCGCCGGGGTGGATGAAGTTGGGCGTGGACCGTTGGCCGGGCCGGTCACTGCCGCCGCCGTGATCCTTGATCCGGCGAATGTCCCCGAAGGCCTGAACGACTCAAAGAAACTGAGTGCCGCGCGACGTGCCGCGCTCTGTGAGGCGATCCATACCTCTGCCCAAGTCAGCGTGGCCCATGCCAGCGTCGCAGAGATTGACGAGATCAATATCCTGCGCGCCGCGCATCTGGCGATGGAGCGGGCGATCGCAGCCCTCGACCCTCCGCCCGATCTCGTCTTGATCGACGGCAACCTGATCCCGCGCGGCCTGACCCTTCCTGCCCGTGCGATCGTGCGCGGCGATGCGGTCTCTCTCTCGATTGCGGCGGCCTCAATTGTGGCAAAAATCAGGCGCGACCGGATCATGTGGGATTTGGCGCAACAGTTCCCCGGCTATGGCTGGGAACGGAACGCCGGATACCCGTCGAAAAGCCACAAACAGGCGCTTCTAAATCTTGGTGTAACCCCACATCATAGGCGTTCGTTCAAACCCGTCCACAACATCTTGTATCAAGAAAATAACTAAGCCACTGATTCAAAAAAGAATTTGACGGCGATTCGGGTTTGACTCATCTTGGTCTCCAACGACCAGAGCGCAAAAGCGCCGGGATAGAGGCAGAAGATGACGACAATGACCAAAGCCAAGAGCGCGCCTGCGCTCCCTCTCAACACGATTATCGCCGGGGATTGCATCGAGGTGATGAACAGCTTGCCAGAGGCAAGCGTTGACCTGATCTTTGCCGATCCTCCCTACAATCTCCAGCTCAAGGGCGATCTGCATCGCCCCGACAACAGCCAGGTGGATGCGGTCGATGACGCCTGGGACCAATTCTCGAGTTTCGCCGCCTATGACAAATTCACCCAGGACTGGCTCAAGGCGGCACGCCGACTGCTCAAGCCGAATGGCGCCATCTGGGTGATCGGCTCTTACCACAACATCTTTCGGGTGGGGGCGGCGCTGCAGGACGCAGGATACTGGATCCTGAATGATGTGATCTGGCGCAAATCCAACCCGATGCCGAATTTCCGTGGCAAACGCCTGACCAACGCCCATGAAACGATGATCTGGGCGTCTAAATCCGAGGGTGCGAAATACACCTTCAACTACGAGGCGCTGAAATCGCTCAACGACGGGGTGCAGATGCGCTCGGACTGGGTGCTGCCGCTGTGCACAGGGCATGAGCGGCTCAAGGATGACAAGGGCGAAAAGGCCCATCCGACACAAAAGCCCGAGAGCCTGTTGCACCGCGTTCTGGTCGGCTCGACCAACCCCGGTGACGTGATCCTAGACCCGTTCTTTGGCACCGGCACGACCGGCGCCGTCGCCAAGATGCTGGGCCGGGATTACATCGGGATCGAGCGCGAGGCGGCCTATCGCGTGGTCGCGGAGAAACGGCTGGCAAACATCCGCAAATTCGACCGCGACGCGCTCCAGGTCTCGACCTCGAAGCGGGCAGAGCCGCGTGTTCCCTTTGGTCAGCTGATCGAACGTGGCATGCTGCGCCCCGGTGAAGTTCTGACCTCGATCAACGGCAAGGCGGCCAAGGTTCGTGCCGATGGGACGTTGGTGGCCGATGGCGTAAACGGCTCGATCCACCAGATCGGCGCGCATCTCGAAGGCGCCCCTTCCTGCAATGGCTGGACCTATTGGTGTTTTCGCCGCGAGGGCAAAGTGGTGCCCATCGACGTGTTGCGCCAGCAGATCCGCTCGGAAATGGAAGAGCGCCCCAACTGATTCTCAGACACCGCCGGTGCCCAAGGCCTGACTTTCTCGGGCACCATTGACCTGCCCCGCCTCTCTGGCGGGGCTTTTTTCGCTATCGGTCTGGGGCGGGCGCAACCAGATCGGCCAATTCCGAGAACAGCATATCAGGCTGAAACAGTCTCTGTTTCATATCCCAGAGCGCCGCAATGCGTCCCTCTGACAGAACATGCCCTGCCATCGCACCCAGTTTGGCGCGCACATCCGCCTCGGGCATCGGGGCCTCCGGGCCGCCGCGCGCGTTGACATCACCCGATGTCAGTCGTCGCCCATCTTGCAGGATCGCCGTCACATCAGACCATCGCCCGGCGGGAAAGCGGGCAGAATGGCGGGGCTCTTCGCGCACCGTGATGCGGGCGTGCAGACGGGCGACCTCCGGATCATTCAATCCCGCATCAGTGATATGCTCCGGCCCGATTCTTCCATGCACCAGCAACGTGGCCAATGCGAAGCCCAGCGAATACTGCGCCTCGCTCGTCGTTTTGGGCAGTCCGGGGAAAAGGGCAGCCGATTGCGCAAAAGTCGCCACTTCAAGTCGCTCGATCTCGGCGGCCCGGACGCCATGTTCAACCATCAGCACGCGCACCCCCTCAAGCGCACCATGCGCCCAGCGGCAAATCGGATAGGGCTTGATGTAATTGCGCAGGATCGTCCAATCCTGTCCCAAATCCTCCCAGATAGGCGCAACCTCTTGCCCCTCGATCGTGATCGCGGGCGCGCCGGTAAAGCCGCGCTCTGCCAGTAACAGAGACGAAATTCCCACAAGAGCGCCCATGCCAGACCCGTCGTGCAGCATGGTGGGATTGGCGATCTCGCGCATCATCTGGCTACGCGGACCGTGGTACTCTGCGATTCCCATCGCCTCGCGCAGAATATCGGAGGGTTGCCCGCGCAAATGCGCCCCGATGGCCGCAACGCCCAGCGCGTTCCACGCACCCGAAGTGTGGTAATCCGCAGTGGTTGCATGAAGGGCCACCCCCGCCCGCGCCGCCACCTCATACCCCATGGCAAGCGCGGTGAGCGCCTGTCGTCCGGTCAACTTCGGATGCTGCCCCGCAAAGGCAAATAGGGCCGGCACCAGCGCGCAGCCAATATGCCCTTTGGTTGGATTATAGCCGTCATGCCCATCAAGATTGTCGATTTGCGTGGCCAGCGCCCAAGCTGCGCCTGGCATGGCGCAACGTCGCCCATCAAAGAGCAAGGTAGCGCTGTGTTTGTCACTCCCAGCGGCATGAAACTCCACCGCGAACTCGCGCGCGATGCGCCCCACCTCCAGCGTCGCTGCGCCCGCCGCAACGCCGAGCGTATCGACCAGCAAAAGGGCCATTCGCTCCAGCACTTCCTGTGGTATTTCAAGTGTGCGGTCGAGCACGAATTTCGCAACGCGGTCGAATTGATGAGGGTTGGAGGCAAAGGACATCGGAGCAACTTTCTGCAAGGGGGCCATGTCTCAGCGTGGCGCGTTATGGCGCCGGTTTGTCGGCTGTTTGCGACATTTCCTGTCTCGCATTCTCCTCTTGCAGCGCATGAAACCGGCTGTTAGCAATCGTTCTCATCCGTTGGGGTGCCCGCAATCCGGGCTGAGAGGCGCCTCGCCAACCCATCGAACCTGATCCGGGTGATGCCGGCGTAGGGAACGGACTTCAGCTCGCCCGGCGCGCCCCCCGTCCGTTCCCCGCAAGACGAGAGGAATGGCAAATGGTTGCCACAGCTTTGACGATCGCAGGCTCCGACAGCGGCGGAGGTGCGGGTATTCAGGCGGATCTCAAGACTTTTTCGGCGCTTGGCGTTTATGGCGCGAGCGTGATCACAGCCGTCACCGCGCAAAACACCTGCGCCGTGACCGATGTGCATGCCATTCCGAATGCGATCGTAGCGGCGCAAATCAAGGCTGTTTTGGGCGATATCAGGGTCGATTGCATCAAGATCGGCATGTTGGGCGATGCCAGTTTGATCGAAACCGTGGCAGGGGCGCTGACAGAGTATCATGGCCCGATTGTCCTCGATCCTGTGATGGTTGCGAAATCCGGCGCGCGCCTTTTGCCGGACACAGCGCGTGCCGCGCTCATCGCGCATCTCGTGCCGCGTGCTGATCTCCTCACCCCGAATTTGCCTGAGGCGGCGGCACTTTTGGGCGTGGCAGAGGCGCAGGACGATGCCGAGATGCAGGCGCAGGGCTCGCTTTTGCGTCAAATGGGGGCCAAGGCCGTCTTGATGAAAGGCGGGCACGCACAGGGCGAGACCTGCACCGATTGGTTGATGGCTGATGAGGTGATCCGCCTGGACGCTCCGCGCATCAGCACGCGGAACACTCATGGCACCGGCTGTACGCTATCATCGGCCATCGCGGCGCAGCTGGCAAAGGGACTAACCTTGCCAAAGGCTGTGTCCGCCGCCCATGGCTGGTTGCATCACGCGATCCTTGCCGCCGATACGCTGGAGATCGGTCAAGGGCATGGCCCGGTCCATCATTTCCACGAGGTCTGGACATGACCGAGGCGGTCACCATACGGGGCGCGGGCATTGTTGGCCTCTGCGTGGCAACCGAACTCTTGGCACGTGGAATTTCCGTCACTTTGCGTGATCCGGCACCGGAACCCGGCACGCATGCCTGTTCTTGGTGGGCGGGCGGCATGCTTGCCCCATTTTGCGAAGGCTTTTCCGCAGAAGAGCCGGTGGTGCGCCTGGGTCAAGAGGCCGCTGACTGGTGGGCAGCGCAGGGTGTCGAGGTGATACGCCGCGGATCACTTGTCGTGACCTTGGACCGCGACCGCCGCGAACTCGACCAATTCGCGCGCCGAACCCGAGGGCATCGGATGGTTTCAGGCTCTGATTTGGCGGAATTAGAGCCACATCTGGCGGATCGCCATGACCGCGCGCTTTTCTTTCCAGACGAGGCGCATATCAACCCGCGCGCTGCGCTCATGCACCTGCGCACGCGGCTACACGCGGCCGGCGGACGGTTCGAGCAGAGCGATACCGCCCCCACGGGATCGATCATCGACTGTCGCGGTCTTGCAGCACAGGATAGCCTGCCCAATCTGCGCGGCGTCAAGGGCGAGATGGTCGTCTTGCACAGTCGGGATGTGACCCTATCTCGGCCTGTTCGCCTGCTGCACCCGCGATTTCCGCTCTATATCGTGCCGCGCGGCGATGGGGTGTTCATGCTGGGCGCAACACAGATCGAGAGTGCGGAACGCGGACGTGCCTCAGCCAGGTCCGTGATGGAACTGCTGTCTGCGGCTTATGCCCTGCACCCGGCCTTTGGCGAGGCGGAGGTGTTGGAGATCGGTGCCGACGCACGCCCGGCCTTTCCCGACAATCTGCCGCGGATCATTCAACAAAACGGCACGATCCATGCCAACGGTCTCTTCCGCCACGGCTTTCTCTTGTCACCTGTGGTGGCGCGGATGGTGGCCAATCTGGTCACAGGCAACAATGAAACACCGGAGTTTTTGTCACATGAAGATCACGGTTAACGGCACCCCACGCGACAGCACCGCCGCAACGCTCGACGCGCTGCTGGTCGAGTTGGGGTATGGCGGGGCCAAGGTGGCGACAGCAGTGAACGAAAGCTTCGTTCCCGCTGCAATAAGGCCAGAACAGAGACTGAATGAGGGCGACAGGATCGAAATTGTCGCGCCACGGCAAGGGGGCTGACATGCCTGTTTTCTACGAGACTGAGGTCAGCTCGCGGCTGATGCTGGGCACGGCGCAATATCCATCGCCCGCAATCCTTGCCGAGGCCTTCAAACGCTCTGGCGCGGGAATCGCAACCGTGTCCGTGCGCCGCGAGGCGGGGGGCGAGCGGGCCGGGCAGGCGTTCTGGGACATGATCGCCGATCTCGGGGTGCATGTCCTGCCCAATACCGCCGGTTGCCATTCGGTGCGCGAGGCCGTGACAACGGCGCAGATGGCGCGCGAGCTCTTTGACACCAACTGGATAAAACTCGAGGTGATCGGCCATGCCGACACACTTCAGCCTGACCCTTTCGGTCTGGTCGAGGCGGCACGCATCCTGACCGATGACGGATTTCAGGTGTTTCCATATTGCACCGAAGATCTTGTGCTCTGCGAACGGCTGGTCGAGGCCGGGTGCCGGGTGCTGATGCCTTGGGGCGCGCCCATCGGCACGGGCCTTGGCCTCAACAATATCTATGGCTTGCGCAGTTTGCGGGCGCATTTCCCCGATCTGCCATTGGTCATCGACGCCGGTTTGGGCCTGCCCTCACAAGCTGCACACGCAATGGAGCTGGGCTATGACGCCGTTCTGCTCAATACCGCGGTGGCCAAAGCGGGCGACCCGGCGGCAATGGCCGAAGGTTTCGCACGCGCACTCGAGGCCGGCCGCCTGGCCTATGAGGCTGACCCGATGGAGCCGCGTGATATGGCCGCCCCCTCTACCCCTGTATTCGGGAGGGCGTTCACCTGATGTCTCTGACGCGTTTCTATCCGATTTTCGATCATACGGACTGGCTGCGCCGCCTGCTTCCGCTTGGCGTTGCGCTCGTGCAGTTGCGCATCAAAGACCTCACGGACGAAGCCCTGCGGGATGAAATTGTGCAGGGACAGAGCCTGTGCCGTGCCCATGGCGCGACTCTCGTGGTCAACGATCACTGGCAGGCGGCGATTGATGCAGGCTGCGATTGGGTGCATCTGGGCCAAGAGGATCTGGACACGGCCGACATTGCCGCTCTGCGCCGCGCCGGGATCAAACTCGGGCTCAGCACGCATGACCATGCCGAACTTGACCGGGCGCTCTCGTATGATCCCGATTACGTGGCACTTGGCCCGGTCTATCCCACCATTCTCAAAAAGATGAAATGGCACGAACAGGGGCTGGACAAGCTGACGGAATGGAAGCGCCTGATCGGCGACATTCCCCTCGTCGCCATTGGCGGCATGTCTGTGGAGCGGGCGGGCGGGGCCTATGCGGCCGGGGCGGATATCGTCTCTGCCGTGACCGATATAACCCTTCACGCCGACCCAGAGGCGCGGGTGCGGCAATGGTTGGATGTGTCGGGATGAGCCGCTACATGCGCCAGACTGCCCTCCCTGAATTCGGGACCGCGGGACAGGATCGGCTCGCGGCGGCGCATGTTCTGGTCGTGGGTGCCGGTGGGCTGGCAGCGCCGGTGCTTCAGTATCTGGTGGGCGCGGGCGTCGGGCGGATCACGCTGATGGATGGTGATCGCGTTTCCCTGAGCAACCTGCACCGCCAGACCTTGTTTCGCGTGACGGATATCGGCCATCCCAAGGCGCAGGTCGCGGCGCGGCACATGGCCGATCTTAACCCGGATTGCACGATTTCCCCCGTAACAGAGCCGCTTGATCCGCTGAATGCCCCCCTTCACGTCGCCACCGCCGATCTGGTTCTTGATTGCGCCGACAGCTTCGCGGCGAGCTACATACTGTCCGATGTGTGCCTCTCGCAGGGCACGCCGCTGATCAGCGCTTCTATCGTTGGCACCTCTGGCTATGTGGGCGGGTTCTGCGGTGGGGCACCGTCTTTGCGCGCCCTCTTCCCCGATCTGCCGGACCGGCTGGGCAGTTGTGATGCTGATGGCGTTCTGGGGCCGTCCGTGGGAGTGATCGGCAGCCTTCAGGCGCAGATGGCCTTGGCAATTTTGGCTGGAATAGAGCCTGATCCGCTGGGTCAGCTCGTCACTTTCGAGGCGGTCGGTCATCGCTTTGGCGGTTTCCGTTTTGACGGTGCGCCAGAGCCAGAGGATGGCTTTCGTTTTATCGCACCCGATCAGATCGCGCCCGCCGATTGGCTGGTCGACCTGCGCGCCGAGACCGAGAGCGGTCCCGCCCTGCCAAATGCCAGCCGCCTCAGCGTTGGCGATTTTGACCACCCCAACATCCGCCCCCAAGCCGCGCGCGTCGTGCTGGCCTGTCGTTCCGGCCTGCGGTCGTGGCAGGCCGCGAGCCGACTTCGGGGTCATTGGGACGGAGAGATAGCCTTGATCGCCCTTGGCGACCTTCAACAGGAGACTGACACATGAGATACCTCACCCTGATCCTTGCTCTTTTCGCCAGCCCGGCCATGGCACAGGACAAGATGACGCTCATTCTGGATTGGTTCATCAACCCGGATCACGGCCCGATCATCGTGGCCGAAGAACTGGGCTATTTCCAAGAGGCCGGACTTGAGGTCGAGGTCATCGCACCTGCCGATCCGTCCGATCCGCCCAAGATGGTGGCCGCCGGCCAGGCCGATCTTGCGATTTCCTACCAGCCGCAGTTGCACATGCAGATCGAGAACGGGCTGCCGCTGCGCCGCGTGGGCACTCTGGTCGCGACCCCTCTCAACTGCCTCTTGGTGCTTGAGGACGGCCCGATCAAATCCACCGCTGACCTCAAGGGGCGCAAGGTGGGCTTTTCGGTCGCCGGCGTCGAAGAAGTGCTGCTCTCGACCATTCTTGCGCAGCATGGCCATGGCCTGAGCGATATCGAATTGGTCAGCGTCAACTGGTCTCTCTCGCCCTCGCTCATGTCGGGTCAAGTCGATGCGGTGATTGGGGCCTATCGCAATTTCGAACTCAATCAGATGGAAATCGAAGGTGTTCCGGGGCGGTGTTTCTACATCGAGGAAGAAGGCGTGCCCGCCTATGACGAGCTGATCTATGTCGCCAATCCCGACACGATGAATGCCGACATGATCCGCCGGTTTCTGCATGCCACAGAGCGCGCGACGCAATACATCATGAATCACCCACAGGAGAGCTGGGAAATTTTCGCAGGCACATCGCCCGAATTGCAGGATGAGTTGAACGAAAAGGCCTGGGTTGACACCTTTCCGCGCTTCGCCACCCGCCCCGCGGCCCTGGATCACGCCCGCTACAAGCGCTTTGAACAGTTCCTACTCGACACCGGGATGATCGAGAACGCAACGCCCGTATCCGGCCTTGCCATGGACCTGAACGCGGAATGACACATGATTACGGAATAACCTTTCCCCGCTTGCGCGATGCGGCGGGCCAGGTCTGGCAGGATTACACGCATCATGCCTTTGTCGAGGGGTTGCGCGATGGCACACTGCCGCGCAAGGCGTTCCTTGGGTATCTGGTGCAGGATTACGTGTTTCTCATCCATTTTGCCCGTGCCTGGGCGCTGGCCGTGACCAAGGCCGACGCGCTGGAGGAGATGCGCGCCTGTGCCGCCACCGTCGATGCGCTGGTCAACCACGAGCTCAGCCTGCATGTCAAAACCTGCGCCGAAGCGGGGCTGAGCGAGAACGACCTCTACAATGCCGAGGAACACCCCGCCAATCTGGCCTATACGCGCTACGTCCTCGACGCGGGGCATTCCGGCAACTTCCTCGATCTGCTGGCGGCACTTGCCCCATGCGTCATGGGCTATGGCGAGATTGGGGCGCGGCTGGGGCCGGTGGAAGAGGATCACCCCTACGCCGGCTGGATCAACACCTACGCTGGCGACGCCTATCAACAGGTCTGCCGCGATGCTGGCCTGCTCTTTGACGGTGCCGTGGCGCGGCGACTGGGTGCAGGGGCCGAGGCAACACCCGGCTGGGGTCGCCTCTGTCAGCGCTTCAGCACCGCCACGCGGCTTGAAGTCAGTTTCTGGGACATGGGCCTGTCGTTTGGTCACTGATGCCCTTCGCCGCGTGACCTGAGATATTCAGGCCGCGCGGCTCGCAACCACTGCCAACAGCGCAATATAGGTCAGCTGATGTGCAGCCTGATCGAGACCAAGGTAGTGCCAGAAACGCGGATCGGTCTCGGTCACACCCTCCTGCGCCACGCGGCGCGCCTTGGCCCAGTCGATATGATAATGCACGACGATCTCGGCAAGAGCGAGACCAAGCGCCAGTTCCCACGGCACAGCGAACCAGAGCAGGATGGGTAGGCTCAACGCACCATGAACCCCGGCGTGCACAATACCCGATGGATGGCCATAGCGCCCTTTATTCCGCGCGATCCATCCGGTCTGAAGCTGAAAATCACCCAGGTAATGCTTCATCTGAAACAGGGTCAGAAAGAGGCACGTATCGAAAATGCTCGTCATGAAACACCTCGGGCAATAGGCATAACTGCGCGGCTCTCAAATGAGGCACTCCGCCGGAAACGCGATTTGATCCAAATTGGGTCGAGCGGCAATGCCGAGAGCTTAACACATCCGCCACGCCATTGCATCACCGGCGCGGCAATCCCATCGAGACGAGGGTTTCCAGGTCATCCTTGATCCCGGCCACGAGCGCGGGCCATTTCGGGAAATGGAACCCATATTTGATCACATCAAGGGAAAAATCGGGGCGCACGGTCAACGCTTGTGCCAAGGCGCGCTCTGCCGTGGTCCGGTCGCCTGCGCGCAGGGACAGCACCGCATACGCAGAATGCACAAAGGCCTCTGCCCCCGGATGGCGGGCCGCCGGTTCGAGATATGGGCGCATGTTCTCTCCCAAGGTCATGTCGCGCATCCAGATCGCAACGGCGAGCATCCAATGGAACGACCACAGCATCGGATCTTGGGGACTGAGGCGAACGGCCTCTAATCCGGCCTCTTCCATCTCTTCGGTGTCGGGGTTCTTTTGAAAGAGGTTGATGAAGGTCTGCGCATTATAGATCAGCGCGTCATTGTGATTGAGGGCGCGCGCGCGGGCAAGCGCCTCGCGCGCGTCCTTCTCTTGCCCTTGCAGGGTCAGGAGCTGCGCCAGGGTGATATGCCCAAGCTCTAGCCTGTCATCCAGTTCAATGGCGCGATTGGCGTGGAACATGCCCTTGACCACATCTTCACGGGGATTGCGGCTCCGACCCGAATAAATCCGCACGGCATGAACACGGCCAATCAAGGCATGCGGCAAAGCATAGGTCGGATCGGCCTCTGCGGCGGCATGAAACAGGGCGGTCGCATTACGGACGCCACCAGAGGTGCGCATGTCGATTTCGGTCAGCCCACGCTGGCACATTTCCCAGGCCGACAGGCTCTCGGTTGGTTTGGCGCGCGACATGGCGCGTTCATGCGCGCCGATTTCAGGGGTGAGGCCGGTGACGATGCACCGGGTAATGTCATCTTGCAGGGCAAAAAGATCGGCCATATCGCGATCATAGCGATCAGACCAGATCTGACGGCCTGTCTCGGCCTCGATCAGTTGCGCAGTCACACGCAGCCGCGCCCCCGCGCGGCGCACGGCCCCCTTGACCACATAGCGCACACGCATGTCCTGCGCGATCTGCCGCATGTCCTGCGCGCGGTCCTTGTAGGCAAAGGACGACCCACGTGCGATCACGAACAGCGAGCGAAAGCGCGAGAGCTCGTTGATCAGATCCTCGGCGATGCCATCCGCCAGAAACCCGTCCTCGACCGAAGAGGACAGGTTATCGAACGGCAAGACGATCACTGACGGACGATCGGCGCTCTGGGTGACGGTGCTGCGGTTTTCGGCCTCTACCCCGGTCGTGACATGCCAGACCTCGACCGGCGTCGGAATGTTGCGCACATATTGCATGCCTTGACCGCTGATGATCAGGCCCGGTTCCCGCGCCAGCATGTCGCGCACCGTGCGCGAGACGCAAATGCCGCCGGGGGCGGACAGGGTTTCCAGCCGCGCAGCGATATTGACCACGTCACCCAACACATCGCTTCCGTCGATCAGCACGCTGCCGTGATTGATGCCCACCCGCAGGCGGATGCGCAGATCCTCCGGATTGTTGCGCTCATGCTCCGCAATCGCGCGCTGTGCAGTCAAGGAGGCATGGACGGCGGCGGCAGGGCCGGGGAACTCCACCAAAAGCCCGTCGCCCATGGATTTGACAACGCGTCCGCCATGATCCGCGATGGCCGGGTCGATGATCGTCTGTCGCAGGGTGCGCAGACGGGTGAACACGCCGTCCTCGTCCATCGCCACAAGGCGGGAAAACCCCACCACATCCGCGGCGGCGATGGTTGTCGCCTTGCGCTCCAGCGTCTTCACCTTTGTCCCCTTCGTCGCGGTGCCCAGCCCGCCCCCTATCTTTAGGATATGCGCGTTATATTTGTCACCTGAGCATTTGTGGTGATACGTAGCGTCGGAGCCATTTGTGTCCAGATATCAAGCCAACCTTTTGACAACACGGTCACAGCCGGTTTGTCGCTAAAGATCAGGCCAAGCGTCAGCGGCAGAGAAATCCAGATCATGCCGTAATAGGCGGGTATTTGCTTCAACGGGCCGTATCCCTGCACCGAGTAGGCATATTCCAGCATTCCGGTCAGGATCAGCAGATCATTCTTGGCGAGAAAGTCGTAGAAGCTGTCATACTGGAGCAGTTCCGTCGGCGCGCTCAGCGGCATGGGCAGGGTGAGGCCGCGATAGAGCGCCAGCAGCACGTCATACTCCGCCAGGCGCACGAAAATCTCGGCCTTGACCTTGTCCGCGTCGAACCCCGCCATCCAGTTTGCAGGATCGGCAAAGGGCTGGTTGGCCTCGTAATACCCCTTGAGAAGCGTGTAGTCGTCATAATCCATCAATGTGGCCGGTGCGGTCACGCCGGGAAACTGCCCGGTTGTAACCATGCCGCGGATCGTGTGGCCTGCCGGGTCCTGATGGTTGGCGGTCAGGTACATGCCCTCGCGGATATTGCCCTCCATGAACCCGCAGGCTGCAAAATGTGCGGCCATCTGGTCGTAAGCGGGCGAGAGGTAACAGGTGCCCAACTCGCAAGGCGTGGGCTGCCCGTTGGGCGAGGGGAGATCATAGGTGACGGTATGCGTCTTGCCGCCGAAACGGTCGGTGGATTCGAGGATCTCGACATTGGTATAACCCAACCCTTGCAAGCGGTGCGCGAACATCATCCCCGACGGGCCGGCCCCCAGCACGATGATCGGCGCCGTCTTGTCCGCAGGCAAGGACCAGCCCAGCTTTTCCTGCTGGTCCAGCAACATGCCGCCATACTGCCAGCATTGCAGCACGGATTCAAAACAGGTCGAACCATGAACAAAGACCGTGTTGTTCTTGCCTTGCAGGCCCAGATAGTTCCACGGACCGCCCCCGCGCAGCCCGGAGTTGTCGAAATGGTCGAAATAGGGTGTCCGCAGATCGACCGGCGCGCCCGTGCTGTCCGTGACGATTTCGTAATCGGGATAGGGCCACCAATCGAGCGTGGGCAGCGTCTGTTCCAGGTTGGCAAGAAATTCCGCCTCGGTCATCGGCGGGCTGGCCGGGCCCTGCAACTGATAGACGGTCACAAGGTTCTCGGTCATGGAATTGGCCGTTTCGAGCGAGAATTGCTTGGCCGTTTCGTTGCGATAACCGCTGACATGGCCTGCCATCGCGGTGATCTCGGTCGGGGCAAGAATGATCCCGTATTTCGGCGCGGGATTGGGCACTTTCACCCGCACCAGAGTGGTATGAAAGGTGAAATTGGTCAGTTGATCAAAGACCGCGCTCTCTGCGGACGTGTAATCACAAATGCCGCTCAGATTGCGTGGTTCGCAGGCGACCACCAAGAGGTCACAGGTCTTGGTGACGGGGGCCGCACCGTCAATCGAAACGGTCAGCGTGACGGGCGGGGTGGATGCTTTGATGTTCAAATGCGCTCTCCGGAAATATCTGATGCTGTGGAATGGGACCGGGGCCGGTCGCATCCTTGATACACCGTTTCGGGCAATCTTTGAATCTCTAAAAGGTTGTATGGCAGGCATGCCGCCTCAGATTTCGCGTGCGCCGCTGGATCGCTCAGGCCCGCGACGAGATGCGGCTCGACAACAGGTCGCCGGTTTCCGTGAGGATCGGATAGGCGGCCATGGTAAATCCGGTGTTCACCTGCTTGAGGGCGCGCAGCGTCTCCTGATGGATATTGCTAGTTTCGATGCTCTCGGTCAGCCCCTCGCGCAAGCGGCCCAAATGCGCGCGCTGCAACTCTTGCTCAAGGGCGCGGATGCTGTCCTTTTCCGCCACTAGCGCGCGGGCATCATCAGGGTGTTGGGTCATCATCACCCGCAGCGCCAGTTGCGCATTGGCCAGAACCCGGTCGTGGAAATCGCAAATCTCTAGCCAGCCCGGGCGGGAGAAATGCACGCCTTCCGCCGTCAAACGCTGCGCAAGGCCGAGAAGCGTGCTGGCAATCGCATCCCCCGCCGCCTCGAAATTGGCAGCGGTCGTCGATAGGTCCAGCGAGTTTTGACTCAACTCCTCCGACAGCCCGTTGCGCGTGAGCTGTGCCAGATAGAGCTTTGTGTCGAAATGGCGTCTGCGCAGATTCTCCTGAGCATCGCGGATGGCGGATGCCGTGCCCTCCTCCCAGGTCGTAAAGAGCGTGGGAACCGGGCGCAGCATGGCCTCGACCATTTCGCCGATCCGGATCACTTCACGTGTGGCGCAAGACAGCGCGCGGGTCGGATTGCCGAGCGCGCCGGGATCAAGGGCTGTGATATGATCGAGCCTGCTACCCTGGCTGGGCGCAGACAGAACCTTGCCGGCAAGCCGTGTCGCAACCCCCGTAAAGGGCAGGACAAGCACGACCAGCGCCAGATTGAAGAGGATGTGGAGATGGATGATCTGCGCCGCAGGCGTTGACCCAAGCCATGCCAAGGGCGGCTGGAACACCGACAGCAAGGCCAGGGTGAGGGCCGCCCCACCCCCACGCAGACAGAGGTTTGACAGAACCAGACGCCGCGCGTCCAACTCGGCGGCGAGGGTCAGGCCAAACGCGATGAAGGCACCGCCAAGGTTCGCCCCGAGGATCAGCGCGATGGCCGCTGGCACAGGCATGAGCCCTTCCATCACCAAGGTGGCAAAGAGCAGAACAGCAGCGACCGAAGAATGAACGAGCCAGGAGAAAACCGCGCCGATCACAAAGGCGGTCAATACATCGCGGGCCAGGTATTGCATCGCCGCCGCTGCTGCCGGATTGTCGATAAGGGGTTCGGTCGCCGCGCGCAGCATGTCGAGCGAAACAAAGATCAGCGCCAGCCCGATCAGAATACGCCCGCTCTGCCGGGCGCGCCTCTGATGACCACGTAGAAACAGAACAACACCGCCCAGCAAGAGAACCGGAATGAACCACGCCTGCCGCGCCAGAAGCAGTTTGGCGACAAGCGCCGATCCAAGGTCAGCGCCCAGCAGGATTGCAAGCCCGGCAGCAATGGCGATGCCGCCCGATGCCACGAAACCGGCGGTCAGAATGGCAACGGCGGTCGAACTCTGGAGGGCCATGGCCGCGATCATGCCCGTGATGGCGGCCAGCGTGCGGCTCTGACCCGATCGGCGCAACCAGAGGCGCAACTCTGCGCTAAAGGCTCGTTCGACCCCCGTGCGCACAAGGCGAACCGACCAGATCAGCAGCGCCGCAGCCCCGGCGATCTGGAGAAAGAAGAGTGTGAGGTTTGGGTCGTCCAATTCGGTGACTCGTCCGCGTGGCCGTAGTTCAAGAGCGCCGAGAGTGACCTGCGCAATACCGCTACACAAGAGGCGCAGACGCAGATTTCACCAAGTGTGACAGTTTTGTGAAGGTTTTATGACGCACGCTCACCGATACGTCCGCTCCTCGATGGGCGTAGCGTCGATCCGGGCGAGCAACAGGTCAAGCAGGCTTTGTTCCGCGCGATTGAGCACCGCACGCGGGTTCCAGACCACGTGCACATCGACCGCCGCTGTCTGGTCATAGGGCGGCAATTGCCACAAGAGACCATCGCGCACCTCGCGCGCTGCCACATGCAGCGGCAGCGGGCCCACGCCCAGCCCCGCGATGATCATGCGGCGCACTTCCTCGAGATGGCTCGAGGTTGCGATGATCTGATCCCCGAGTTCCGCCTGCGCGCGCATCAGCGTCACAGGCTTTAGCGCGTCCTGCAATCGGTCGGTTTCAAAACTGACCGCTGAACGCCCGGCGAGATCGGCGCGCGTCAGGTCGCGCCGGCCAAACAGGGCATGGTTTGGCCCACAAAATAGGCCAAAGAACTCTCGATACAGGCGCATATACTCCAGCTTGGGGTTGCGCTGATGCACAAGGCAGATGGCAAACGAGGCAGAGCGCGCCGATACCGTTTCAATCGCCTGCGCCGAGGAATGCACCTCGATTGCCAGCGTCGCGCGGGGGTTTTCCGCATGGAACTCTGCCAGCACCTGATCAAAAAGTGGGCAGATCACATGAGAAGCCAAGGAAAGCCGCACATGGCCCGTCACCTCATCCGTCATGTCGCGCATGAGGGTCGAGAGGCGCAGGATAGAGCCTTGGATATCCAGCGCCTCGCGATACAGCACCTCGCCTGCCTCGGTCAGCGCGAAATGCCCCGGCGTGCGGTGGATAAGCCGCTTGCCCACCCGATCCTCCAACCTTTTCAACGCCGTAGATACCGAAGGCTGTGTCAACCGTAACCGATGTGCGGCATCGGTGACCGAGGTGGACTGCGCCAGCACGACGAAAGTGCGCAAGAGATTCCAATCCATTTCGCGCATGATGCGTTCGGGGCTGTTCCGCTGATCCATAGACTGCATCTATTGTCACAATTCCTATTATCTATTTGATTAATGATGGCTCGCTTTGCACCCTCGGCGCAACCCCACCCATGACGGGTCGCACAAGAAAGGGAGTAGCATGTCGGTCGAGGCCCGCGAAGCGAGGCAGCCGTGGATTCTGTTGTCGCCCGCCTTGGTCGCGGTGACGCTGCTCTTGCTCGTGCCGCTGATGTTCATCGTGGTCTATTCGTTCTGGCTGCGCTCGGCGATGGGCGCGGATACGGTCGGGTTCTACCTCGACAACTGGCACAAGACCCTCACCGATCGCTTTTACCGCGACATCCTGCTCAACACGATGAAAATCGCGGCAATCACCACGGTGATCTGTGCCCTGATGGGCTATCCGGCGGCCTATTTCATTGCCCGTTCACGCGGCAACAAGATGGTGCTGCTGCTTCTGCTGATGCTGCCTTTCTGGATCAGTTACATCATCCGCACGATGAGCTGGATCAACATTCTGGGCACCTCTGGCGCGCTCAATTCCCTGCTCCTGTCCCTCGGCATCATCAGCGCGCCTATCCAGATGCTCTATAATGAGGCAACCGTGATCCTCGGCCTTGTGCATTTCCTGCTGCCCTTCATGGTGCTCAACGTCTACGTCAGCCTTGAGGGTATCGACACCAACCTCGAGGATGCCGCCAATTCGCTCGGGGCAACCCGGTGGCAGGCATTCACCCAGGTCACCCTACCCCTATCGCTCCCCGGCCTCGCGGCGGGCGGATTGCTGTGCTTCGTGCTGGGCGCGGGCACCTATATCACGCCCGTCATCCTCGGCGGACCCCGCGATGCGATGTTCGCCAATCTCGTGTTCGAGGCGATCATCACACAGTTGAACTGGCCGCTTGGTTCGGCACTGTCACTGCTGCTGTTGATCGTGCTGGGCCTCCTGGTGGCGGTTTACAACCGTTATCTCGGCATGGCGCAACTGGCCAAGGGGCTGGGCTGATGGGGTGGCAGATCATCCGCGCCTGGACCGTTGTGGTTTATGGCTTCATGTTCCTGCCGGTGGCGGTGGTGGTGCTGTTGTCGTTCAACGCCAACCAGTTCGGCAGCTTTCCGATGACCGGCGTTTCGCTGCACTGGTTTCAGGAATTATGGAACAACGACGCGGTGATGCGCGCCTTTCGCACCTCGCTGGTGCTGGGGCTGATGACGGCACTCATTTCCACCACATTGGGCATTTTGGCCAGCCTTGCCTTGGTGCGCTACAATATCCCGGGCCGCAATGCGATTACCACGCTGCTGATCGCGCCTATTCTCGTGCCAGAGGTGGTGCTGGCGGTCGCGCTCTTGCTCTTTCTCAACTGGCTGGGCATCGGCAAGAGCTTTGCCTTGCTGCTCGCGGGGCATGTGATCTTCACCCTGCCCTTTGTCATCCTCGTGGTGCAGGCGCGGCTGGTCAGCATCAAGCGCGATGTCGAAGAGGCGGCGCTCAGCCTGGGTGCCTCGCCGGTGCAAACCTTCTTTGCCGTAACCTTGCCGCTCATGCTGCCTGCGGTGGCTGCGGGCGCGCTCTTCGCCTTTACGATCAGCTTCGATGACATCACCGGCACGCTCTTCTGGAAACCCGGCGGGGTCGAAACCGTGCCGACGCAGATCTTCTCGATGCTGCGCAATTCGATCAGCCCGGAGATCAACGCGCTTGGAACCGTGATGATCGTGATGACCGTGGGCCTGCCGCTGCTTGGCGCGGCAGTGGCCCGAAAACTCGCCATGAAAGGCGGCACCTGAGAACCGCCCCGACATTCAACAAGGAGACCTGAGAAATGGATAATACCACACGTTACGAAAGACTGCTGGATCGCTACCGCAACGGTGATCTGGATCGGCGCAATTTTCTGGGCCTGATCGGCGCTGCGGGCCTCGCCTACGGCGTGCAGACGCCCTTTGCCAAATTTGCCCATGCGCAGGATGTGCAGCAGGTCCGGTTTGATGGCTGGGGCGGGGTGGTCTCCGAGGCGTTCCGCAAATATGCGTTCGATCCCTACACGGCAGAGACCGGGATTACTGTGGTCGATGGCACTTTTGCGGGGGGCGATGAGTATCTGGCGCAGGTCCGCTCCAGCCAGGAAGGTGAGTATAACATCGCGCACCTGTCCGGCGTGTTCGACTATGCCCGCTATGTGAACTTCGGCCTGACGGTCGAGTTGAACCTCGACAATATCCCGAACATGTCGCTGGTGATGGATGCGCTGACCAACGCGTTCCGCAAGGTGACGCCGGATTACCTGTCCGCAGTTCCCTATGACTACGGCACGACGGGTCTGGCCTATAACCGCAAGTATATCTCGGATGAGGAGATGAAGGAAAAAGGCGCCTCGATCCTCATTGACGCCGCCTACAAAGGCAAGATCGGCGGCTGGTCGGATTGGCGCACCCGGGTCTGGTACGGCGCGCTCCAGACCGGGCAGGACCCCAACAACATTCAGGATATGGAAGCGGTCTGGGATGCGATCCGCAGCCATCGCGACCTTGCCTTGAAATACTGGTCGTCGGGCGCGGAACTGATGAGCCTTCTGGCAGAGGAAGAGATCTACGTTACCGAAGGCTGGTCAGGCCGTATCGCCGCGCTGCAACAACAGGGCCACGACATCGGCTATTACGACGCGCCCGGCAGCTTTGCCTGGCAGGAATGTCTGCATGTGCTCAAGGGCAGCCCGGTCGAGGCCTGCGAAGAACTCTTGAACTTCATGCTGGCGCCCGAGACCTCCATCGCGGTGGCCGAAGGTCAGAACTATCCGCCCGCGCTGGATGGGACCAAGGTCGACCTAGGGTCCAAGATCCCGACGCTGCCCGCCTATGACCCGACCGGCACGCTCGCGTCGCTGACCTTTGCCAATCCGGCCTATTGGAATGGCAACGAGGCCGAATGGTCCGAAACCTTCAGCCGCGTGCAGCGCGGATATTGAATCCTTGCCGCGTTCCCTTTTGGGGGCGCGGCCCATCCCCAAGAGGACCACGCCGATGAGCGCCGTCACCCTCAGCAATATCGTCAAGCGCTTCGGCACCTTTACTGCCGTGCATCGCACCACGCTCGAGATTCCCGAAGGGGCGTTTGTCACGCTTCTGGGCCCGTCCGGCTGTGGGAAGACGACCAATCTGCGCATGATCGCGGGCCTGCTCGATCCCACCGAAGGCGAAATTCTCATTGGCGGCAAGCGCGTCAACGACGTGCCCATCCACAAGCGCAATCTCGGCCTCGTGTTTCAGAACTATGCGCTTTTCCCGCACAAGACCGTGGCCGAAAACGTGGCCTTTGGCCTCAAGTACCGCAACGTGCCCAAGTCCGAGATTGCGGCCAGGGTGCGCGACGCGCTTGACCTCGTGCAATTGCCCCATGTCGGGGACCGCTATCCCAAGGCACTGTCGGGCGGCCAGCAACAGCGCATTGCCTTGGCCCGCGCCATCGTGATCGAGCCGGACGTGCTCTTGCTCGATGAACCTCTTTCGGCGCTTGATGCCAATCTGCGCGAGGATATGCGCGTCGAGCTCAAGCGCATTCAGGAACGCATCGGTGTCACCACGGTCTTTGTCACCCACGACCAATCCGAGGCGCTGGCGATGTCCGATCTGATCGTTGTCATGTCCGAGGGGCGCGTGGAACAGGTGGGCAAGCCCGAAGAGGTCTACAACACCCCGGCAACCGAGTTCGTGGCGAACTTTCTGGGCGCATCCAACATCTTTGACGCGCGGTGCATCGAACATGGCGCAACGGTTGTGGTTGAGGATGCCGTCTTTGGCCGCGTGACCGTGCCCGCCGCCAAGGCGCCCAACCTGACGGGCACCGGCCCCGCAAAACTTGTCGTGCGCGCCGAAAAGCTGAAACTCGCGCGCGAGGCCGCGCCCGAGGGCGTGATTTCTGTTCCCGCCAACGTGGAAACGGTGGACTATCAGGGGCAAGCAGTGCGGTATTTCGTGCGCGCGGGAGAGGCGCAGTTACAAGCCATCAACATGATCGACGACCACCCGTTCGCGGTGGGCGCAGCGGTCCATCTGCATTTGCGCCCGCAAGATTGCGCGGCGCTTCCGGGATAAGACAATGAACGTAAAACCCTCTCACCTTTTCTATCAGGGGCGCGAGCGCAAGCCGATGCTCGATCAGGCACGCGGCGTCTACATGTGGGACGTGGATGGCAAGCGCTATCTGGATGGGTCATCCGGCGCTATGGTCTGCAACATCGGCCATTCCAATGAAAACGTGCTCGACGCAATGCGCCGTCAGATGGAGAAATCGACGTTTGGCTACCGGTTGCATTTCGAAACCGAGGCATCAGAGAAACTCGCCGCCAAGACCGCTGCCCTTTGCCCCGAGGGGCTGAACCGCGTGTTCTTTGTGTCGGGCGGGTCAGAGGCAGTGGAATCCGCACTGAAACTGGCCAGGCAATATGCGTTGGCAATCGGAGAGGGCAGCCGCTGGAAGATCATCAGCCGCGCGCCGTGTTATCACGGCTGCACGCTCGGCGCGCTTGCGATCACCTCTTATGCGCCGCTGACCGATCCCTTTCTGCCCATGATGCAGGCGATGCCGAAAATCCCCGCACCGCGCGCATATCTGGATGGGCTAGACGCCGATCTTGAGGCGACCGGGCATCACTACGCCGACATGCTCGAAGCCAAGATACTGGAAGAAGGCCCCGACAGCGTGCTTGCCTTTGTGGTCGAGCCGATCGGCGGTGCTTCTACCGGGGCACTGGTGCCGCCGCGCGGCTATATGGAAAGGGTGCAGGAGATTTGCCGCAAATACGGCGTGCTCTTCATTCTGGACGAGGTGATGACCGGGGCGGGCCGCACCGGCAAATTCCTCGCCTCCGAGCATTGGAACCTTGCCCCGGACATTGTCGTGATGTCCAAGGGCTTCGCCGCCGGTTACGTGCCGCTTGGTGCCATGGTCGCGCATGAACGGCTGGTCGAGCCGGTTTTGGACGCGGGCGGCTTTCTGCATGGCTTTACCTATGCGGGCAATCCACTGGCCTGCGCCGCAGGCCTCGCCGTGATCGACGAGATCGAGCGCATGGATCTGGTTGGCAACGCCGCGCGGATGGGCGAGCGCCTGCAAGAGCGCCTGCGCGGCCTGATGCAGCGCTATGCCATCATCGGCGACGTGCGCGGCAAGGGGTTGCTCACTGCGTTCGAGTTCATGGCGGATCGCGGCACCAAGGCGCCGCTGCCCAAGGGCTTGCGCGCGTTTGATCGCTTTGTTCAGATTGCCTATGACAAGGGGCTTATCGTCTATTCCCGCCGTACCCGCGATGGGGTCGAGGGGGATCACATCATCGTCGCCCCCCCGATGATCGTGACCGAAACGCATCTGGACGAGATTACCGAAATGCTCGATGTCTCGCTGGCAGAGTTCACCGACGAAATCCGCCCCGCGCTGGACAGAGCGATGTAATGCGCGAGATCATCATTACTTGCGCCCTGACCGGGTCTATCCATACCCCCTCCATGTCGCCGTATCTGCCCGTTACGGCGGATGAAATCGCACGCGCCGGGATCGAGGCGACCGAAGCGGGGGCAGCCATCCTGCACCTGCATGCGCGCGATCCGCAGACCGGGCGGCCCTCTGCCGACCCCGCGCATTTCCGCGCATTTCTGCCCCGGTTGAAACAGGGCTGCGACGCGATCCTGAACCTCTCGACCGGGGGCAGCGCGACCATGACGCTTGATGAGCGACTGGCCGCCCCCATCGAGGCCGCGCCGGAAATGGCCTCGCTCAACATGGGCACGATGAATTTCGCGCTCTATCCAATGGCAGAGCGGATCACCGACTGGCGGCACGACTGGGAGCAGCCCTTTCTCGAAGGCTCGGATGATCTGGTGTTCAAGAATACCCCCCGCGATATCGCCCGCATCCTGACGGAACTGGGCCAGAACCGCGGCGCGCGGTTCGAGTTTGAGTGTTACGATCTCAGCCACCTCTACATGCTGCGACACTTCGCGGACCGGGGTTTGATCCGCGCCCCCTATTTCATTCAATTCGTCTTTGGCGTCTTGGGCGGTATGGGCGCGGATCCCGAGAACCTCACGCATATGGTGCGCATCGCAGACAAGCTCTTTGGTCAGGACTACATGTTCTCCGTATTGGCCGCCGGGCGGCATCAGATGCCGATGGCGGCGCAGGCGGCGGCAATGGGTGGGCATGTGCGCGTGGGGCTCGAAGACAGCCTGACCATCGCGCGCGGCACGCTGGCGCGCTCCAACGCCGAACAGGTCGCCAAGGTGCGTGGAATTGTCGAGGCGCTGGGCCGGACGGTTGTCGGCCCTGCCGAGGCCCGCGCGCTCTTGGGTCTCAAGGGCGCTGACCGGGTGGCGATCTGACCCATGGTGGACTTTCACGCAGTTGAAACAGAGCATGACCTGGCCTTGCTGGACACGGCCTTGCGCCAACTCAGCGCAGATTTGGGCGATGCCCATAGCGCCGGGCTGGACGCCTTGCGCACCGGGCTGACGGGCGCGATACCGGCGGCCTATGGTTTGCTCGCGCTGGAAGAGGATTTGATCGGTGCCGCCCTTTTTGGCCCGCTGTTTTCCACCGTGCGCGGGGCGGCGGGCGTCTATGTCTCTGACCTCTGGGTCACCGAGGCGGCGCGTGGGCAAGGATTGGGCCGCGCGCTCCTGTCTCAGGTGGCGCACAGGGCGGGCGTGCTCTGGCGGGCAGAATGGATGATGCTGGCGGTCTACGCCCACACCCCCGCGTCGCGCCGGTTCTACGAACGGTTGGGCTTCGAGGCGCAAGACCGGGTGACACAGATGCGCCTGCCCCAGGCAGCGATGCACAGATTGATGGGAGAGGACGGATGAGGGCGATTTTTGACGCGCGGCAATGGCAGCACGATCCCAAACATTTCATGGCCAACGGGGTGATCAAGCCCAGCCCCGAGCAGCCCGAGCGCATCACGCGGCTGACCGACGGCGCCACGGCGGCGGGCTGCGACTTTGTCGCGCCCAAGGATGCCGGTCTTGGGCCGATCGCGGCACTCCATTCGCCTGAGTATGTTACCTTTTTGCGCAACATCTATGCGCGGTGGCAGCATATCGAAGGCGCGGGCGCAGAGGTGATCCCCAATATTCACCCCGCCAGTCGCCGCGACAATTACCCCAAATCCGCCGTCGGCCAAGCAGGCTATCATCAGGCCGATACCGCCTGCCCGATTGGCGCAGGCACATGGGAGGCCGCCTATTGGTCGGCGCAAACCGCCGTGACCGGCGCGGATATGCTGGCCGCCGGAGAGCGGGCCGCCTATGCGCTCTGCCGTCCGCCGGGGCATCACGCCTTTGGCGATCTGGCGGGGGGGTTCTGCTTTCTCAACAATGCGGGCATTGCGGCAGAGCGGTTGCGCGCACGGGGGCTGCGTGCCGCGATCCTCGATGTCGACGTGCATCACGGCAATGGCACCCAAGGCATTTTCTATGATCGCGACGACGTGCTGACCGTTTCGATTCACGCCGATCCAGCGCGGTTTTATCCCTTTTTCTGGGGTCATGCCGATGAGCGGGGCGTTGGGCGCGGCACCGGCTATAACCTCAACCTGCCGCTGGCTCGCGGTACCGGCGATGATGCCTACCTCAGAACGCTCGACATCGCTCTGGAGCGGGTGGCGAATTTCGGGGCCGATGTGGTGGTCGTGGCGCTTGGTCTTGATGCCTATGAGGGCGATCCCTTTCAGGGGCTGGCCATCACCACGCCCGGATTTGGGCGTATCGGGGCGGCGATTGCCGGGCTGGGGCTGCCCACGCTCTTCGTTCAAGAAGGTGGGTATCTTTGTAAGGAATTGGGCGAGAACCTTACATCGGTCCTGACGGGATTTGAGGGGGCGTGAGCATGGCCGATGTGATCGTGATCGGCGGCGGCATCGCCGGGATCAGCGCGGCCGCAGAACTTGCGCGCGGCGGTGCCGATGTCGTCGTTCTCGAAATGGAGCGGCAGATCGGCTATCACGCCACGGGTCGCTCCGCCGCCATCTTTATCCGCAACTATGGCAATGCCACGCTGCGCGCGCTGAACGCCGTCGCAGAGCCGATTTTCGAGCAGCCGGGCGAGATCAGCGACAAGCCCCTCCTTAGCCCGCGCGGCGAGTTGATGGTCGCCTCCGAGGAGGAACTGCCGATCCTCGACGCATATCTGGACGGCTCGACCGGCATTGACCGTCTGACCGGCAAAGAGGCCGCAGAGATTGTGCCGATCCTGCGTGCGGACCGGATTGCCGCTGCGATGATTGAGCGGAACGCACGGGGCATTGATGTGGACCTCTTGTTGCAGGGCTATGCGCGCCTGCTGCGGGCGCGAGGCGGGCGGATCGTGACCGGCGCGGCGGTCAGCGGGCTGTCACAGCGCGCCGGGCTCTGGCATGTCGACAGCGCGCAGGGGCCGCATAGCGCGCCGATCGTCGTCAACGCGGCGGGTGGCTGGGCGGACGAGGTGGCCACCTTGGCCGGTCTGCGCCACGCGGGGTTGCAGCCCTATCGCCGCTCCGCCGCGATCATTCCTGCGCCCGAAGGCTATGAAACCGAGCATTGGCCGATCTTCGGCTCGATCGCCGAGACATGGTATGCCAAACCCGAGGCGGGCAAACTCATGGTCTCTCCCGCCGACGAGGATCCGGTTGCCCCCCATGACGCCTGGGCTGATGACATGGTTCTGGCCGAGGGGCTGCATCGGTTCGAGCAGGCCGTCACCGTGCCTGTGACACGGGTCGAGCATAGCTGGGCCGGTCTGCGCACCTTTGCGCCGGATCGAACGCCGGTGGTGGGGTTTGATCCACAGGCAGAGGGGTTTTTCTGGCTGGCCGGACAGGGCGGTTACGGCGTTCAGACGGCACCTGCACTGTCGCGGCTGACGGCGGCGCTGATCGCGGGGCGCGCACCGGATGTGCCGGATCTCGTTCTGGCCGCCATGGCACCGGGGCGGTTCGGACCGGCGTGAGAGGGCGCGTGACGGCCCGTTACCCCTGCGCCTTGGCCTTGATCGACGCGAATTTGCGCAGGAGGTGATCCTTCATCAGCTTGCCGCAACGCTCTGCGTCCCGCGCGCGCAGAGCCTCGATGATGGCCTCATGCTCTTCGACCGCCGCGCGCCAGCGTTCGGGCGTGAGATTGGCCTGATAGCGCGCGCGCTGCACCCGGAAGGCCAGCAATTCATGCGTGCGCAACAGCGTTTCATTCCCCGCCGCTGCCAAAATCGCCTTGTGGATGGCCTGATTGATCCGAAAATAGGTCGGGCGATCCGCCTCTTCATAGGTACGGCGCAAGGCTGCCGTCATCTCCTCGATGTCCTGCACGGTCTCTGCGTCGGCCTGCATCGTGGCCAGTTCCCCCGCCAGCCCCTCGAGGGCGGCTAGCACGCAAAACACCTCGGCCAATTCCGCCTCACTCTGGCGGGTGATGACCGCACCGCGATGCGGGATGAGATCCAGCAGGCCCTCGGCCGCCAACACCTTGAGCGCCTCGCGCAGCGGTGTGCGCGACACGCCGAATTGCTCGGTCAGCGCCTTTTCATTGATCTTCTCTCCCGGCTGCAATTGCCCTTCGAGGATCATCTGGCGCAGGCGGTTGGCGATCTCGACAGCCAGCGCGGTGCGGCCAATCGGATCGGATTTGAGGGCAGTCATCGGGGCCTCCGGACCGGGGTTATCCATCGTTGCGGCCCTCCCTTACAGCATTTTCCGACGCCCTGTCGAAGATTTCCGCGATATGCAGCGCGCGGCGGCCGGCACCGTCGGCAATCTGGTGACGGCAAGAGGTGCCATTGGCGATTAAGAGATCGTCCGGCGCGGCGGCACGCACCGCAGGCAAGAGCGACAGTTCCCCCATCTTGCGTGAGACCTCGATGGTTTCGACCTGATAGCCAAAGGCACCGGCCATGCCGCAACAACTGCTTTCGATGGTCTTGGGGTCGAGGCCGGGGATCAGACCCAGCGCCTGCCCCATATCACCCATCACCCCGGCGGCTTTCTGATGGCAATGTCCATGCACATGCGCGGTCTGACCCAGAGCGCCAAGCGGCAGGTCAAGCCGCCCGGCGCGCGCCTCGCGGGACATGAATTCCTCGAAGAGATAGGCGTTTTCCGACAAGAGGCGCGCGTCCTCTCCCGGCAAGAGCGTCAGAAACTCATCGCGCAGGGTCAAGAGGCACGAGGGCTCCAGCCCCACCACCGGCACGCCCGCGCGGATATGCGGCAAGAGCGCATCGAGCGTGCGCTGCGCCTCGGCGCGGGCCTTGTCGATCATGCCCGCCGCCAGATATGTCCGCCCGCAGCAGAGCGGGCGACCGGGGGCATTGGCGGTGATCACCTCATAACCGGCGCGCGTCAACACCCGGAGCGCGGCGCGGGGAATTTCCGGCTCCATCCAACGGTTGAACGTGTCGGTGAAGAGGATAATCTTGCCCCCCTTGGTCGATGGGCGGGCGCGCTTGACCTCCGAGTCCTTGAAGAAATCACCGCGAAAGAGCGGGAGGGATCGCGCAGCGGCAAGCCCGGTCATCCGTTCTCCCAGCGCGGCCAGCAGCGGCACGCGATTGCGCAGCGCGATCAGACCACGCAGCGCCACGGCAATCCGCGCATAGCGGGGCATCTCGGCGATCAGCCGCGCACGCAGGCCGAAGCCCAGCTTTTGCCCGCGTTGATAGAGGACCTCGGTCTTCATCCTGGCCATGTCCACGCCGGTCGGGCATTCGCGCTTGCACGCCTTGCAGCCGACGCAAAGCTTCATCGTTTCAGCCATCTCGTCCGAGAACAGCGCGTTCTGGCCAAGACGCCCCGACAGGGCCAGCCGCAGCGTATTGGCGCGGCCCCGCGTTACGTCGCGCTCGTCGCGCGTCACACGGTAGCTGGGGCACATCGCCCCGCCCGCCAGCTTGCGACAGGCGCCGTTGTTGTTGCACATCTCGACCGCGCCCTGAAAGCCGCCGCCCTTGCCCGGCCAGGCAGACCAGTCATGCCCGGTCTTGAGGTCAGCGAAATCATAGCCCGGCGGATAGCGCATCAGACTGCGGTCATCCATTTTCGGCGCATGCACGATCTTGCCGGGGTTGAGGCGGGTGTCGGGATCAAAGGCCGCCTTGACCTCTTCAAATGCGCTCAGAATACGGGGGCCGAACATGGCGCCGTGAAATTCCGAGCGCACGATGCCATCGCCATGCTCGCCGGAATGCGAGCCTTTATACTCGCGCACCATGGCAAAGGCCGCCTCGGCGATCTCGCGCATCTTGCGCACGTCCTGCTCGAGCTTGAGGTTGAGAACCGGGCGCACATGCAGGCACCCCTCGGAGGCATGGGCGTACCATGTCCCGGTGGTGCCGTGGCTATGGAACACCTCTGTCAACCGGTCGGTGTAATCGGCCAGATGCTCGAGCGGCACGGCGCAATCCTCGACGAAAGACACAGGCTTGCCCGCCTCTTTCATCGACATCATGATGTTGAGCCCAGCCTTGCGCAATTCGCCGATCTCTGCGGCAAGGGCCATATCCCAGACCTCGACCACGCCGCCCTCATGGGCACCCCCCGCGCCAAAGCCATAGCCAAGGTCCGACATCGTATCGGCCAAGCGGCGCATGTTTTCCTCGTTCTCGGGCGGGCTGTCGGCGAACTCCACCAGAAGCATCGCCGCCGGTTCCCCGCGCACGAATTGCTCCAGCGTTCTGGCATAAAGCGGAATGGCGCGTGCAAGGTCGATCATGGTGCTGTCCACCAGTTCGACCGAGGTGGGGCCAAGCGCCACCAGCGGCTTGGCCGCTTCCATCGCAGCGCGGAAGGTGGGGAAATGGCAAACGCCCAGAACACGGGTTTTCGAGGGCAGCGGCGACAGCCTGATCTCGATGGCGGTGGATGTGGCCAGCGTCCCCTCGGACCCGATCAGCAGATGGGCGAGGTTGATCGGCGTGTCACCGGGCACAAGCGCGTCGATGTTGTAGCCGCCCACCCGACGCTGCACCTTGGGAAAGCGCGCGGCGATCTCGCGGGCCTCACGCGCGCCAAGGTCGAGCATTTGCCGCAACAAGGGTTCTGGCACGCGATTGCCGGAACCGGGACCAAAATCGAACGGCGTGCCGTCGGCCAGAAAACCCTCGATCCTGTCCACGTTGTCGCGTGTCGTGCCATAGCGCAACGAGCGCGAGCCGCAGGAATTGTTGCCGACCATGCCCCCGATCGTGGCGCGCGAGGCGGTCGAGACATCGACAGGGAACCACAGGCCATGCGGTTTGAGTGCGCGGTTGAGATCATCCAGAACGATCCCCGGCTCGACCACCGCGCGCCGTCCCGCGACATCCAGTTCCAGAATCCGGTTGAGATATTTCGAGCAGTCCACGATCAGGCCGGTGTTCACCGTCTGCCCACATTGCGACGTGCCGCCGCCGCGCATCGTCAGCGGCACACCCGCCTCTCGCGCCGCGTCCAATGCGGCCAGAACATCCTCTGGTGCCTTGGCCAGAATCACCCCCGCCGGCATGATCTGATAGATCGAGGCATCGGTGGCATAGCGCCCGCGCGAGAAGGCGTCAAAGCGCGTTTCGCCCTGCACCTCGCGGCTGAGGCGCTGTTGAATTGTGCTGTCCAGCATGGGTCTCGATCCGGTCGAAGGTCTGAGTTTGGCCTTGACAGAATATTGAATTCAGAATTCAATTCAACAGAATTCACCTTGATCCGAGTCCGCAATGCGGCGGAAAGGCGGGCAAGGACGCAGTCTCTGGGAGGAATGATAATGACCGCTGGCCGCCACTTTCTGCAAATCCCCGGCCCTTCAAATGTGCCGGATCGCATCCTGCGGGCGATGGATTATCCCACCATGGATCACCGTGGCCCCGCCTTTGCCGATGTCGGACGCAAGGCGCTGGAGGGCATGAAAAGCATCTTCAAAACCGAAAGCCGCGTGGTGATCTATCCCTCCTCCGGTACCGGGGCGTGGGAAGCCGCGCTGGTCAACACGCTGTCACCCGGTGATGCCGTGCTGATGTATGAAACCGGCCATTTCGCGACCCTCTGGCAGAAACTTGCGCTGAAGCTGGGGCTGAACCCGGTCTTTATCGACAGCGATTGGCGCGCCGGGGCGGATGCCGCGCGGATCGAAGACCGCCTGCGCGCCGACAAGGGCCACGAGATCAAGGCTGTCTGCGTGGTGCATAACGAAACCTCGACCGGGTCCGTGACCGATGTGGCCGCCGTGCGCCGCGCGATGGATGCCGCCAAGCATCCGGCGCTCTTGATGGTCGATACGATTTCGTCGCTCGCCTCGGTTGAGTATCGGCATGATGACTGGGGTGTCGATGTCACCGTGTCCGGCTCGCAAAAGGGTCTGATGCTGCCGCCGGGCCTGTCGTTCAACGCGGTCAGCGCCAAGGCGATGAAAGTCTCCGAGAGCGCCGCGCTCAAACGCTCTTACTGGAGTTGGGCGGAAATGGCCGGGCCCAATGACACCGGCTATTTCCCCTACACGCCGGCCACCAACCTGCTTTACGGCCTCAACGAGGCCATCGACATGCTGCAGGAAGAAGGGCTCGACAACGTCTTTGCCAGACACAAGCGGCATGGCGCCGCCGCGCGCGCGGCGGTTGAGGCCTGGGGCCTCGAGGTGCTCTGCAAGAAAGCCTCGGACCGCTCGCCGGTGCTGACCGCCGTGATGATGCCCGAGGGGCATTCCGCCGACAATTTCCGCGCGGTCACCCTGCGCAACTATGATATGTCTCTGGGCAATGGCCTGTCCAAGGTGGCGGACAAGGTGTTCCGCATCGGGCATTTGGGGGATTTCAACGACCTCATGCTGATCGGTACCCTTGCGGGTGTTGAAATGGGCCTGCGCGACGCTGGCGTTCCGCACCGGGCCGGGGGCGTGCAGGCGGCGATGGATCTTTTGGGTCAGAAATTCGACGGCGCCCGCGCAGCGGCCTGAAGGTATTGGTCCGGGCCGGAAGAGGAGCCTGCCCGGATCAACTGTCACGATCACATGACAAGAAAGACCAAGGCGCGGCTGAGACCGCGCACATGAAAACCAAGGGAGGAAGACAATGAAAAACGCAATACTCGCATCCGTGGTGGCGTCCTTCGTGGCGGTGCCGGCAATGGCGGCAGACGTTACCATGCGCTTTGGCCATGTGGGCGAACCGGGGTCCCTGTTCGAGGCGACCGCCAACCATTTTGCCGCCTGCGTGGGTGAGAAATCCGGTGGCAAGGCCGAGGTTCAGACCTTTGGCTCGTCGCAGCTGGGCAATGACAAGGAACTGCTGCAAAAGCTCAAGCTGGGTCAGGTCGATTTCGCGCTGCCCTCGTCGGTGATGTCCTCGGTCGATGGCCTCTTTGGCGTGTTCGAGATGCCCTATATCATCAAGGATCGCGACCACATGCGCCGCGTTCAGGGCGCGATGATGGACACGTTCCAGGCCGCCGCCAACAACAACGGCTATCACATTGTCGGTCTGGCCGAGAACGGGTTCCGCCACATCACCAACAACATCCGTCCAATCAACGTGCCCGAGGATCTCAAGGGCATCAAGCTGCGCACACCCAACGGGGAATGGCGCGTGAAGATGTTCCAGCAATATGGCGCCAACCCGACGCCGATGGCCTTTTCCGACGTGTTCACCGCGTTGCAGACCGGCGTGATGGACGGGCAGGAAAACCCCTATACCCAGATCGCCACGGCCAAGTTCCAGGAGGTGCAGAAGTATCTCTCGATCACCGGCCATGTCTATACGCCTGCGTATATTCTCTCCTCGAAGAAGGGCTATGACGGGCAGTCAGAAGATGTGCGCGCCGTGCTGTCCGAGTGCGCCGCCGACACCCAGACCTTTACCTATGAGACAGCCGTCAAGATGGAAGGCGAGTTGCTCGACGTGATCAAGGCCGCCGGGGTCGAGGTGAACGAGGCCGACAAAGAGGCGTTCATCGCCGCCTCGAAGCCGGTTTACGACGCATTCGCCGAACAGGTCGAGGGCGGGCAAGAGCTGATCGACTCTGTCCTCGCGCTTGGCAACGCAAGCTGATCCGATCCCCGTGACGGTCCCTGACGGGGCCGTCACAGACCTGGTCTGACAGGATTTCGCGGATCTCATCCGGCATGATCGTGCCGGCCCCTCTCTTGCACCGGAACGCTGCGCATATGACCTCCCTCCTCACCCAAACCAACCGGATCGCAAGCCGCCTGCTTGAATGGATCACGGTTTTGCTGATGGTCGGGCTGACCATCGTCGTGATCGTCGCCGTGATTGCCCGCCTCATGGGCCAGAGCTTTTCCTGGTATGACGAGGTTGCCGCGATCATGCTGGCATGGATCACCTATTACGGCTCAGCGCTTGCAGCGCTGCATCGGCGGCATATCGGGTTTGACTCGGTTCTGCTGGCCATCCCGGGCCGGTTCCGGATGCTTGCGGTTCTGGTGGGCGAGGCGCTGGTTCTGCTCTTTTTCGTCCTGATGGCGCGCGCCGGGTTTCAGGTGCTCGAGGTTCTCGAGGGGGATACGCTGACCTCGCTGACCTGGGTGCCGGTGCAACTGACACAGTCGGTAATCCCCATCGGGGCCATTCTCTTTATCATCTGCCAATTGCTCAGCCTGCCGAATTACTGGGTTCAGACCTCGCGCGGAATCTCTCTCGAACATGCCGAGATCGAAGAGGAAGTCGAAACCGAACTCGCCAAGAACAAGGAGCGCGTGTGATGCTGATGTTGGGTATTTTCGCGGCCCTCGTGGCGATGATCTGCATCAACGTGCCCATTGCCATCGGGCTTGCACTTGCCGGGGTGCTTGGTCTGCTCGTGACGGAAGGGCCAAGCAGTCTCGTGACCATCGCACTGGATATGTATGGCGGTTCGACCAAGTTCTCGCTCATCGCAATTCCGATGTTCGTGCTGGCGGGGGCGATCATGAACGCGGGCGGGATCACCGACCGGCTGATCAACTTTGTCACGGCGATCATCGGCTTCGTGCGCGGCGGTCTGGCCATGGTCAACATCGGCGTGTCGCTCTTCTTTGCCGAAATCTCGGGCTCTGCCGTGGCCGATGTGGCAGCCATGGGCTCGATCCTCATTCCGCAGATGAAAAAGCGTGGATACTCCAAGGAACTCTCGGCCGCGGTCACCTCGTCCTCGGCGTCGCTTGCGATCATCATCCCGCCGTCGATCCCGATGATCCTCTATGCGGCCTCGTCCAATACCTCGGTCGAGCAACTCTTTGTCGCGGGCGTGGTGCCGGGCCTCTTGGGGGCGGCAGGCCTGATGTTCGTGGCCTATGTCTTTGCCCGCCGTTACAATCTGCCGACCGAAGAGGCGTTCAACATCCCGCGCCTGCGCGAGACCTTCGTTGACGCTCTGCCTGCGTTCCTTTTGCCGATCATCATTCTGGGCGGTATCTTTGGCGGCTATGTCACCGCGACCGAAGCGGCCGGTCTTGCCGTGATCGCGGCCATCATCGTGTCGGCATGGTATCGTCAGGTCGATCTCAAGCATCTGCGCCGCGCCATGCTGGACGGGGGGATTCAAACCGCCGTCGTCATGTTGCTGGTGGCGGCCTCGGTGCTGATGGGCGGGTTCCTGACCCGTGCGCAGATCCCGCAGCATCTGGCCCAGGGCATTCTCAACATCACCGATCAGCAGTGGATGATCCTGCTTATCCTCAACGTCTTTTTCCTCGTCATCGGCTTTTTCCTGCACTCTGCCGCCGCGATCATCCTCGTGATCCCGATCGTGATGCCGCTGATCACGGCGGCGGGTATTGATCCCGTGCATTTCGGCCTCGTGGTCACGCTGAACCTTGCCATCGGACAACAGACACCGCCCGTGGCCTCGGTGTTGATCACCGCCTGCGCGGTGGCGCGGGCGAATATCTGGGAGGTATCAAAGGTCAATATCTGGTTCATCCTCGTGCTGCTGATGGTACTGATGCTGTGCACCTATGTGCCCTCGGTGCCTCTCTTCCTCGTCGAATATTTCTACCGCTAAGGGGATGCAGATGACCGAGATCCTGTCAGAGGTCCGGGGCCATACGCTCTGGATCACCTTCAACCGCCCCGAGGCGCGCAACGCGCTGACGTTTCAAATGTATGAAGGCCTGGCAACCCTCTGCCGCGAGGTGCCGACCGACGGAAGTATCCGCGCCGTGGTGATCCATGGCGCGGGGGGCAAGGCCTTTGCCGCAGGCACCGACATGACGCAGTTCCGGGCCTTTGACAAACCGCAGGACGCGCTCGATTACGAGGCGCGGATCGAACGGGTGCTGGAGGCGGTCGAGCGCTGCCCCCTGCCCACCGTCGCCGCGATCAATGGGGCCTGCACGGGGGGCGGCGCGGCGATTGCCGGGGTCTGCGACATCCGCATCGCCGCCGCCAACCTCAAGTTCGGCTTTCCCATCGCCCGCACCCTTGGCAACTGTCTGGCCGCTGCCAATCTGGCGCGTCTGTCGTCCCTGATGGGGGCGGGGCGGGTGCGCGAGATGATCTTTACCGCCCGCCTGATCGGCGCGGACGAGGCGCAGGGCTGTGGCCTTGTCACCGAGGTGCTGGAGCATGAGACGGCGCTGATGGCCCGCGCCGAGGACCTGGCCGACACGCTGTCGCAGATGGCCCCGCTGACCCTACGCGCCACCAAGGAAGCGATGCGCCGCGTCAGCGCCGCCACGCGGGTCGAGGACGCCGATCTGATCGAAATGTGCTACATGAGCCGCGATTTCCGTCACGGGATGGAATCCTTTCTCGCCAAGCAGAAACCGGAATGGAGCGGCACATGAGCGCGACTGGTCCTCTCGCCGGAATGAAGGTGATCGAGCTTGCGCATATCATGGCCGGGCCTGTCTGTGGCCTGATGCTGGCCGATATGGGCGCGGATGTGATCAAGGTGGAAAAGCCCGATGGCGACGACAGCCGCCGTTTTGTGCCGCCCGCGATCGAGGGTGAATCCGCCGCCTACATGATGATGAACCGCAACAAGCGGGGGCTTGCTCTCAACCTCAAGGACCCGGAGGCGGTTCAGGTCTTGCACCGCCTGCTGGAAGAGGCCGACGTGGTGATCGAGAATTACCGCATGGGCACGATGGAACGTCTGGGGCTGGGCTATGACGACCTGCGCGCGATCAACCCGCGTCTGATCTATTGTGAAATCTCGGGCTTTGGCCGTACGGGTCCGTATGCAGAACGCGGCGGCTTTGACCTGATTGCCCAAGGCATGTCTGGCCTCATGTCGATCACCGGCGAGGGGCCGGGGCGCCCGCCCGTCAAGACAGGCGCGCCCGTGTCTGACATCACGGCAGGGATCGTCGCGGCCATGGGGGTTTCGGCCGCCTATGCGCGCATGTTGCAAACCGGGCAGGGGCAGAAGGTGGATACCTCGCTCTTCGAGGCGGCCATCACCCAGACCTATTGGCAATCCGCCATTGCCTTTGCCACCGGCGTGGCCCCCGGCCCGATGGGATCGGCGCATCCGCTCAATGGCCCCTATCAGGCGTTCCAGACCGCCGATGGCTGGATCAATGTGGGGGCCGCCAACCAACGCAATTGGTTGCGGTTTCTCGATGTGATCGGTGCGCCGGAACTCAACGATGATCCGCGCTTTGCCTCCAATCATGACCGGATGCAGCATCTCAAGGAACTCGAAGAGATCCTGAACGATCACCTGAGGCACGAAACCTCTGAGGTGTGGTTGGAGCGGATGGAACGTGCGGGCCTGCCCGCTGGCCCGGTGCTCGACATTCTGCAAATGCAGGCCGATCCACAGGCACATGCGCGCGAGATGATCGTCGAGGTGGATCATCCCGTGGCAGGCACGGTCAAGACCCTCGGCCATCCGGTCAAGTTCAGCGAGACCCCCGCCAATATCCGCAGCGCCGCGCCGCTGCTCGGCCAACACAGTCGCGAGGTGTTGCGCGACGCGGGCTATGACGCAGAGCAGATCGAGGCAATGATTGCCTCTGGTGCGGTGATCGCAGCATGAGCGACCCCTTGACGACGGCGCTGCTTCTGGCGCGAAACGGTGGTCCCAAACTCCCGGCGTCCACAGGCGAAGGGTTGACGCGCGACCGCGTGTTTGCGGTGCAGGAAGAGGTGGCAGCAGAGCTTGGCCCCGTGGGCGGCTTCAAGGTCGCGTGCCCCTCCGGCGCGCCGATCATCATTGCCCCGATCATGGCCCGCGACATTTACCAAAGCCCGGCCACGATCCAACTGGCAGAGGGTGAAGAGGCGGGAGTCGAACTCGAATACGCCTTTCGTCTGATCGCGCCCCTGCCCGATCCGGACGCCCCCGATTTTGAGGTCCAGTTGCGCAACGCTGTCGAGCTCTTGCCCGTCTTTGAACTGGTCCAGAGCCGGCTTGCCGATCCCAAGGGCGCGACGGCTGCGCTCAAGATGCTGGACAATCAACTCAACGGCGCTGTGGTCCTGGGCGCGCCCTGCGCCGACTGGCGCGCCATCGACGTGACCCGCGCCGAGGCGCATCTGACCCTTGGGGACGATACCCTGCTGGACGGGGCCGCTACGGTGCCGGGCGGCGATGCCTTCGTCACGCTCTGCGCGCTCGCGCGGTCCCTTGGGGACCATTGCGGCGGCTTGCACCCAGGCCAGGTGGTGATCACCGGATCGCTCAACGGGTTGCCATGGGTGCAGGCCCCCATCGCGGCGCAGGGCGACATCGCGGGCCTTGGCAGCGTCACGATGACCTTGGCGTGAGGCCTCCGACTTTGGTCGTAGAAAATGGCGGCAGCAAACCCTTGTCCCGCCCGGAAACTGCGATAGGGTCAGAGAGTGCGAATGCAACGTAAACGGTATTTCGCATGAGCCGCGCGAAGGGGAGAGCGCGTTGGGTCAGCTTGACGAAGTCTAGGATCATGGCTCTGTCCGGGCCTCACGCATCGGACAGGCAGAACGGATTTTGAAACGGGAGGAACCACATGAAACATCTGCTGTCATCCATCGCCACTCTGGCGCTCAGCGCCGGGCTTGCCCATGCGCAGGCCGCCAATGTGCCGGACAATCTGGAAAAACTGTCGAACTTCCAGTCGACCGGCGTCACCGATTTTACCTTTATCGAACAGGGCGGCGACTATGCCGAGGGGATCAAGAAAACGCTCGAGCGGATCACCCTGCCCGATGGGTTCAAGATCGGCCTCTATGCCGTTGTGCCCGATGCCCGCCACATGGCCGTGGGTCCGCAAGGGATCGTGACCTTTGTCGGCACGCGCAAGGACAAGGTCTGGTCCGTGACCGACCGCAACAAGGATCGTGTGGCCGATGAGGTCAAGGATTTTGCGCCCTCGCTGAAATTCTCGATCCCGAATGGTCCCTGCTTTTCCAAGGACGGGTTTCTCTATATCGCCGAGCAGAACCGCGTTCTTCTCTTTCCCGCCGCGGAATTCTTTTACGAAAGCCCCGATGTGGCGGCCTTCAACCTTGTCGCCAAGGGGGATCTGATCCCCGAGGACGAAGAAAGCTTCAACCACACCGCGCGGGTCTGTGACATCGGACCGGATGGCAAGATTTACATCTCGCTCGGCCAGCCCTTCAACGTGGCCCCCGCTGACCGCCTCGAGAAATACAAGGAATGGGGCATCGGGGGCATCATCCGCATGAACACCGATGGCACTGGCCGCGAGGTCTATACCTATGGCGTGCGCAATTCGGTCGGTCAGGATTTCCACCCCGAAACCGGAGAGCTGTGGTGGACCGACAATCAGGTCGATGGCATGGGCGATGACATCCCGCCGGGCGAGTTGAACCGCCAGACCGCCGCAGGCCAGCATTTCGGCCATCCGTGGTATGGCGGCGGTTCGGTCCGCACCAATGAGTACAAGAACGAAGAGGTGCCAGTCGAGGTGGTGATGCCCGCGGTCGAAACCGTGGCCCATGCCGCCGACCTTGGCATGGCCTTTTACACCGGCAACATGTTCCCCGCCAAGTACAAGAACGCCATCTTCTCGGCGCAGCACGGGTCGTGGAACCGGACAGAGCCGGTCGGCGCCCGCGTGATGGTGACGTTCATAGACAGCGAGGGCAACGCCACGATGGAACCCTTTGCCGAAGGCTGGATCGACGAGAACGGCGAATATCTGGGTCGCCCCGTCGATGTGGCGCAATTGCGCGATGGTTCGATCCTCGTGTCGGACGATCTTGCCGGGGCGATCTATCGCATCTGGTACGAGGGCAATTGATGCTCAAGGCGTGTATTCTGGGTCTGGGCGGGGTTTTCCTCGCCCAGATCGCTATGGCCGAGGGCGTGACCGGCGATCCAGAGGCGGGGCGCAAGCTGGCGGGCCAGTGCCGCACCTGTCACGGGATCGAGGGCATGGCGAAAATGCCCATCGTCCCGCATATCGGCGGCGAGAACCCCGCCTATATCGAACATCAATTGACCGCCTTTCGCGAAGGGCGGCGCGTGCATGAAATGATGAGCGTGGTCGCCGCCACCCTGTCGGATCAGGCGATTTCCGATCTGGCCGCGTGGTATAGCAGCCATACGCCGGTGGCGTCCCTTGCCCCAAGCCAGAGCGCCGAAAACGCGCCAGAGGCCTGCACCGCGTGTCACGGCGTGGATGGGATTGCGCTGATCGAGGATGCGCCCAATCTGGCGGGCGAGACGGTGATGTATATCGACACGCAGCTCAAGGCCTTCCGCACCGGCAAGCGTCAGCACGACATCATGAGCGGCATCGCCGCCGAGATGTCGAATGACGACATCCGCGCGGTGGCAGAGTGGTATTCCTCTGTTCAGTTCAAGGTCGAGCCGGTTCAGTGAACCCGACCAAACCAAATGGAAACGGGCGCGCCTGATGGCGCGCCCGTTCGTTTTCTGTGTGGGGGCGCTCAGCCCTTCTTGAGCACCCGCTGGCCCAGCACTTCGGCAATCTGCACCGCGTTGAGCGCAGCGCCTTTGCGGAGATTGTCCGACACGCACCACAGGTTGATGCCATTATCAATCGTCGGATCCTGCCGGATGCGGCTGATGAAGGTGGCGTAATCCCCCACGCATTCGATCGGCGTCACGTAGCCGCCATTCTCGCGCTTGTCGATCACCATGATGCCGGGGGATTCGCGCAGGATGTCGCGGGCTTCGGCCTCGTCCAGATGATCCTCGAACTCGATGTTGATCGCCTCGGAATGGCCGACAAAGACCGGCACGCGCACACAGGTGGCCGTGAGCTTGATCTTGGGATCAAGGATCTTCTTGGTCTCGGCGACCATCTTCCACTCTTCCTTGGTCTGACCATCCTCAAGGAACACGTCGATATGCGGAATCACGTTGAACGCGATCTGCTTGGTGAACTTCTTGGCCGGTTTGTCGTCGGTGGGGTTATAGACCGCCTTGGTCTGATCCCAAAGCTCGTCCATGCCCTCTTTGCCGGCACCCGACACCGATTGATAGGTCGAGACGACGACGCGCTTGATTCTCGCGCGGTCATGCAGCGGCTTGAGGGCCACCACCATCTGCGCGGTCGAGCAGTTGGGGTTGGCGATGATGTTCTTCTTGGAATAGCCCATGACCGCATCGGCATTCACCTCGGGCACGATCAGCGGCACGTCGGGGTCGTAGCGGTAGAGCGACGAGTTGTCGATCACGACACAGCCCGCCTTGGCCGCCTTGGGGGCATAGGTCTTGGTCGCGTCCGAGCCGATGGCAAACAGCGCCATATCCCAACCGGTGAAATCGAACGTATCCAGATCCTGGGTCTTGAGAGTTCGGTCGCCAAAGCTGACTTCGGTGCCCAGAGAACGGCGCGACGCAAGTGCGGCGATCTCATCCACCGGAAACTCGCGCTCTGCGAGGATGTTCAGCATTTCGCGGCCCACGTTACCCGTGGCACCTGCGACGACGACTTTGTAACCCATGTATCTGCCTCCTGAGCCGGGGGTTGCGGTGCGGGTCATACAGGGAAAGGGCGGGATGTGAAAGGGGCCGCGCTCAATCCATACTGTCGCGGCTGAAGAGATAGATCACGAGGCCGATGACAAGCGCAAAGCCGAAGAGCGCGAAAATCGCGGTGTAGCCGGCCAATGCGGTCGGTGCCGCTGCATGCAACGGACCAGAGGCAAACTGCGCCACCCCCACCCCGCCAATGCCAAAGAGATTGAGCAGCGTCACACCCCGCCCCGCCAGGTGGGCCGGAAAGAACGCGCGCCCATGCGCGATCAGCACCGGAAATGTGGCCCCGGCAAGCCCGATCACCGCCAAAAGTGCAATCGACAGCCCAAGATGACGGTCCGGCCAGAGCATCAGCACAAAGATAGCCGCCATACAGATCACATTGCCGGTAAAGATCACCCATTTACGCGAATTGAACACCCGGTCGAGCGGACCATAGACAAAGGTGCCCGCGATCATCGCCACCCCCATCACCAGCGTCGCCTGTCCAACCTGTCCGGTATCGAGACCAAAGACATCGCGCAGGTAGGGCCCGGCCCAGAGACCCCGCAGCGCTGCCGCAGGTGCATAGGCCACAAACATCAACGGCAGGATGGCCCAGATCGCGGGCATTTTGAGCAAATCCAGAAGTGAGCCGCGCGTATCCCCACTGACCGCCTCGGGGTCGCGCACCAGCAGATGGATGCCAAGCGCCACAAAGACCGAAATGCCTGCCAGCCCCCAGAGTGCCGCGCGCCAGCCCAGTGTTTCGGCCGCCCAGGCCATGGGCCAGGCCGCGACCAGATTGCCGACCGATCCGACCCCAAGCATGAGGGCCGCCAATGTGGCGAACTGCGCGGGCGGAAACTGCCGCGCGAAGATGTAGTAGGAGGCCATCAGCACCGGTGAACATCCCACGCCGATGAGCGCCATGGCGAGGCTGATCTGCAAGGGTGTGGTGGCCAGCGCAAAGAGCGCGGATCCCCCGCCGCCACCGATCAGCAGCAGCGCCGCCGCCGTGCGGCGCGGGCCTACCCTGTCGAGGGCCCAGCCCACTGGCAGTTGCATCGCCGCAAAGATCAGGAACCACAGGCCGGAGGCAAATGCCAGATCGTCCGGCGTCGTGCCGATGTCGACCGCCAATGGCCCGCTCAGCACCGCCAGAAAGGCGCGAAAGAACTGGCTCAGGACATAGGCAAGACACAGGAGGATCAGGCCGGCGCGCATGGGATGTCCTTGTCGGTCAGGGTTCAGGATTGGTCAGGGCTCAGGCCGCGCCGCGTGCGATCAGCACATCGACATGCGCCGCCACGCTCTCGGCCAGCGCATAGAGATTGTAGCCGCCCTCAAGACAACTGACCAATTTCCCGCCGCAAAGCTCGTCCGCCAGATCACAGAGCCGCTCTGTCACCCAAGCAAAATCCTCGGTTTCCAGCATCAGATCGGCCAATGGGTCATCGCGATGCGCATCGAATCCGGCAGACACCAGGATCAAATCCGGCTTGAACGCCCGCACGCGCGGAAACACCTTATCCTCATATTCCCGGCGAAAGACCTCCCCGCCCGAACGCGGCGGCAAAGGCACGTTCAGGATCGTGTCATGCGGCCCGGTTTCATGGGCGGCCCCAGTGCCGGGCCAGAGCGGATACTGGTGCGACGAGGCAAAGAAGGCGCGAGGCTCGTCCTCTAGCAAATCCTGCGTGCCATTGCCGTGATGCACGTCGAAATCCACCACCGCCACACGCTTCAACCCGTGGTGATCCAGCGCAAACTTGGCCGCGACCGCCACATTGCCAAAGAGGCAAAACCCCATCGTCGTCTCACGCTCGGCATGATGCCCGGGCGGACGGGTCGCGACAAAGGCATTGTTGGCCTCACCCGAGAGCACCAGATCAACGGCGCGCACAGCGCCGCCCGCCGCCCGATGCGCCGCCGCGAGCGTGCCGGGCGACATCCAAGTATCGGCATCGAGTTGCACCCGCCCCGAGGCGGGCGAGGCGGCGCGGATCGCCTCGACATGGCGCTTGGGATGCACCCGCAGCAGATCGTCCTCGGCCACCAGCGGTGCCTTGACGAGGATCACATCCTTGCCCTCCAGCGCCTCCAGGATACGTTCCAGACGCGCCACCTGTTCGGGATGACCTTGGGGCGTTTCGTGGCCCAGGCAATCGGGGTGGGTGATCAGGGCTGTGGTCATGGCGCTCCTCCGTCATTACAATGAAAAGAGCCTGAATTGCGGGGCTTGTCCAGTGCAGCCTTGTGGCCGGATTGACCGCGTGTCAGTCTGGCAGGCATGGAAGGAGATGCCGCCTCAGTGACTCAGGACATCGTGCTTGCCGTTTGGGGGCAGGCCGAATTGTTTCTGTGGAGCATGCTGCGACCCTGGAATGCCTATCAGCTGGGCATCCTGCTTGCCCTGTTCTTCGCGGCATATCTGCTTGAACGCCTCTTGGGACCGGCGTGCCGCGAATGGATGCGGCAACGCGAAGGCTGGCCGAAATGGCGCATGCGGCTGCTTGTCATGCTGCACCGGCGCTTGCGTCTTATCTTTTTCGTGATGCTGATCTGGCCGGTGTGCTGGATCATGCGTGAAGTGACATGGCCTAGCCGCTCTTATCTGCTGGCGATCGCCGGAGAGCTGGCACTTGCCTGGCTGGTGATCGCCATTGTCACGCGGTTGATTGGCAATAGCCTGCTGCGCAGCCTTGTGCGCTACGCCGGCTGGACTTGGGTCACGCTCAGCATTCTCAATCTCACACATGAGGCACAAACGCTGTTGGACAGCGCCGCAATAGACGTGGGCGAGACACGGTTCTCGCTCTGGCTGGTTGTGCAGGCGGTGATCGTGATCGGCGCGCTCATCGTCGTGGCACGCTTTACCGCAAGGGTGACAAGCGCACGGGTCCGCAGCAACGAAGATCTCTCCCCCTCGATGCAAGTGCTGGTGGTCAAGTTCATGCAGGTGCTGCTCTATGGTGCCGCATTCTTCATTGGCTTACGCACCGTCGGGGTAGACCTCACAGGGCTTGCCGTGCTTTCAGGCGCGATTGGCGTGGGCCTCGGCTTTGGCCTGCAAAAGGTGGTTTCGAACCTGGTTTCCGGGATCATTATCCTCCTCGACAAGTCGATCAAACCCGGCGACGTCATCAGCCTCGGCGAAACCTTCGGCTGGATCAACAGCTTGGGTGCCCGTTATGTCTCGATCACAACGCGAGATGGGCGCGAATACCTCATCCCGAACGAGGATCTGATCACCGGACAAGTGGTCAACTGGTCCCATTCCAACGATTTTGTGCGCCTCGACATCTACTTTGGCACAGCCTATGGCGATGATCCTCACAAAGTGCGCAAGATCGCAGTCGAAGCTGCCGCGAGCGTTGGCCGCGTCCTGAACGAAAGACCCCCGGTTTGTCACATCGTTGGCTTTGGTGACAGCAGCGTGGATTATATCCTGAGATTCTGGATCAAGGACCCCACTCAAGGCCTGACCAACATTCGCGGCAATGTCTATCTGGCGCTCTGGGATGCATTTCAAGAGCATGGCATTTCCATCCCCTTCCCGCAACGCGAGGTCAGAATGCTGGGGGACGAGCCCGGCAACGAACCACAGATCGGGTAAATTTGCAGCACATTTCCGCGTCTTGGTGCAATACGATGCGGCGGTTTATTGAAAAGTCATGCATCTCTTGCTACCTTGATAGCATACCTAGCACCGGGGCCTGCGGTGTGCAGCAAAGGAGGACGATGTCCTGTCTTTTACGACATATGCGGCAAGTGCCGCTGACCAGGGGGCCATCGCGATGATGCCCACCGTGACCGCAGATAGCGAAACGCAGCTTGCGGCGATCCTGACCTCTCTTGAAGATGACAAGGCCGAAGATGTCGTGCAGATCGACCTGCGCGGCAAAACGGCCATGTGCGACTATATGGTGATCTGCTCGGGGCGGTCCTCGCGGCAGGTTTCGGCCATCGCAGAAAAGCTGATGGACCGGCTCAAGCAGGACATGGGGATCGTGGCCCGCACCGAGGGCAAGGAAACCGGGGACTGGGTGCTGATCGACACGGGCGATGTGGTCGTCCATGTGTTCCGCCCCGAGGTGCGCGAGTTCTATCAGCTTGAGAAGATGTGGCTGCCTTCCGGGCAGGCGGCAGCGTCTCAGGTCTGAATGCGGGTTCACATCTGCGCGGTGGGCCGGTTACGGACCGGCCCGGAACGCGCACTGTTCGACGATTATCTCACCCGGTTTGACCGAACGGGGCGCGCGCATGGGCTTGGCCCTGCTGCCCTGCTTGAGGTCGAAGACAAGAAGGGCGGCGGGATGACGGCCGAGGCCGCCTTGCTCGAACGTGTCATTCCCCAAGGCGCGCTTCTCGCTGTGCTCGATGAACGCGGCAAACAGATCACCTCTCCCGAATTTGGCGATATGCTGGCGGGCTGGCGCGATGCCGGACGCGGCGATCTCGCTTTGGTGATCGGGGGTGCTGATGGCATTGCGCCGGAGTTGCGCGCGCGGGCCGATTTCGCGCTCTCCTTTGGCCGGATGGTCTGGCCGCATATGCTGGTCCGGGTGATGCTGGCCGAACAGCTTTATCGCGCCGCCTCGATCCTCGCGGGCAGCCCCTATCACCGGGTGTGAGAGGACGCGGCACAATATTGCCCCGCGTCCCCTGCCCCTTTTACTTTTTCAACGCGTCGCGAATCTCGATCAGGATATCCAGTTCCGACGGGCCGGGATCGGCTGCGGGGGCCGCTTCCTTGGGCTTTACCGCCATATCCTTGGCGCGATTGACCAGCTTGACCAGAATGAAGACCACCCAGGCGATGATCAGAAAGTTGATCACGGCCATGATGAACCGCCCATAGGCGAACACCGCCGCACCCGCCTCTTCTGCAGCAGAGATCGAGGCATAGTCGCCCGAACCCAGAACGATATAGAGACCCGAGAAATCAATGCCGCCCAAGAACAGGCTGATGATCGGGTTGATCAGATCGGCAACGAGCGAGCCGACAATCGCCGTAAATGCCGCCCCGATGATGATACCGACGGCCATGTCCATGACATTGCCCTTGGCGATGAAGTCCTTGAATTCCTGAATCATGTCCGTCCCTTTTCATAACTGTCACACAGGGCCCTTTTCGCGTACCCGAGCAGGGATTTAGCATATTCCGGCAAATGTGCGCGAAGATTCCTTTGCGCGGCATGGGGAAATACCTCGGGCCTCTCCCCGCGCGCCTGGACCGCCGAGCGCCTAGGTCATGCCTCAGAACCGCTCGAGCAAACGCTTGAGATAATCGAGTTCGACATCCGGGCGCTCTCCTTCCCCCGAGCGCTTGCGAATTTCATCCAGCAACTCGCGCGCGCGGCGATAGACATCCTCGCCCTGCAAGAGACTGTCTTGCGTGCCCACCTGCCTGCCCTGACCCGCTTCGCGCCCCAAGGGATCGGCTTGTGCCTGTCCTGGCTGACCTTCGGCATCGCCCTGCCCGCCGGGATTTTGTTGCTCGGCCATCGCCTCGCCCATATTGCGCATCCCTTCGCGCAGCGCTTCCATCGCCTCGGCCTGGTTGTCGATGGCCCCGGCCAGATCGTCGTTGCGCAGCGCCTCTTCGGCCCCTTCCATGGCGCGGCCCGCGCGCTCCAGCGCCTCACGCGCGGCCTCTCCGGCCTCGCCGCCGAGTTGCGGCAAACCCTGTCGCTGCCGCTCCAGTTCCTGCCGCAGCGCCTCTTGCCGCTCGGCCAGCGACCCTTCCGAGCCCTCAGCCTGTTCGCGCCCTTCGCCGCCCTGGCCCTGCTGCTCGCCGCCCTGACCGCCCTGGCCCTGCTGACCATCGTGGCTCTCGCCGCGCCCCTCGCCACCGCTGCGGCCTTCGTTGCTTTGCGACTGGCCCGATTGCGCGCCGGGATTGAACTGCTCCTGCAAATCGCGAAAGGCCTGGTCCGACAGGCCCTGCTGTTCGCGCAGAGTCTCTGCCAGACCCTCCATCGCCTGTTCGCCGGGCGATTGCCCCTGCTGGCCCTGCCCTTGGGTGACCTGCATGTTCTCCATCATCTGCTGGAACTCTTCGAGCGCCTGCTGCGCCTCGGCATAGCGGCCCTGTTCCATCAGCTCCTGGATGCGGTCCATCATGTCCTGCAGATCCTGTTGGTTCATCTGCATCATGTTTTCGGCGCTGCGCTGATTGCTCTCTTCGGGATTCTCACGCTCGGCCTGCTGCATCTTCTGGCGCAGGTAATCCTGCGTGGCATCGCGCAAATCCTGCATCAGACGGGCGATCTCTTCCTCGCTGGCACCATTTTTCATCGCCTCGCTCAGGCGCTCTTGCGCGGCGCGCATCCGCTCCAGCGCATCGCCCAGATCCCCATCCTCAAGCAAGACACCCAGATCCCAGAGAGCCTGCGCAATCTCGTCACGCTCGGCCTCGTCCAACCCGTCACTCGCCGTCATCGCCTCGAGTTGGCGGATGATGACCCGCAAACGCAAATAGGCCTTTTCCGAGCGGAATAGCCGATCCTCGGGCTTGTAGGACACAGCCCGCAACACCTGCGCGACCCGCGGTGCGTTCTGCCGCGACCACAAGAGATCGCGCCGCTGCTCGATCACCGCCGCCGCCATCGGATCAAAGAACCGCCGCGCGGGCAGGGCCATTTCGAACGGCTCGGACAGCCCCTGTTGCCCCGCCGCATCCTCAACCTGCAGCCGTAGCGTGACGGGCAAATGTGCCCAAGGATGCTCCGAGAGGTTCTCGACCAGCGTTTCGGTGAACTCGGTCCGATCCCCGGCCAATGGCATCGGCAGATCAAGACGGATCGCCGCGCGCGGCTCGGGCTCGATGGCCAGACCGTGCCGCCGATCCACCCGCGCAAGATCAAGTTCAAAGACGGCCCCACCGCTCACCACGCCGTAATCATCACGCGCGGCAAAGGGCTGGCTCATCTGCCCGTCAAAGGCGGTGCGCGCCTCGCGCTCCACCACCTCGACCGAGGGGGCAATATCGGCGAGAGCCTGAACCGTCCATGCCCGGCCACCCGGCCCATCAATGCGCAATTCTCCGCTGCGCGCGACCTGAAATTGCTGCTCCGGGTCTGTGCTTGCGGCCTCCGCGCCCGTGGCCGATAGGGTCTCTGTCAGGCTGAGCGCGCCCACTTCGCCGTAGAACCGCAGGGTGATCCGGCTGCCTTCTGGCACTTCGATCACTGCACCCTGATCGGCCAGATAGAGGCTCGGGAGACCTGTGTAGGCGGGCGGCTCGATCCAGCCTTCCCATGTCGGGCCAGCGGCCAGCGCCGCCGCACCGCCACCCGGCACCATTTGCGCCACCGATCCCGCACGCCAGACAGAGCCGAAGAGAAGCGCCACGACAAGCCCGAGAAGCGCAATATAACGCAACCCGAAGGGATCCTGCCGCGACAGGCGCAAATCCGGCTCGACTGCGCGCGCCTGCGCTGCCCGCGCCGCCATCCGCGCCTGATGTGCCCGCCAGAGCGCCGCAGATCCGGCATCGCCCGCGCCGATCGCCTGCACATCACCAAGAGCCGCCAGCGGCCGGCCCGGCATCGCGTCATCGAGCCGCGCCAGTGCCTCGGCCCGACGTGGAAACCGGAACCGGGCCAGGCCCAGAATGCCAAAGGCGAGGACCGCGAGCACGCCCAGCATGCCCGCGCCCCAGACCACCTCGACCGCGGCCATATCCTGAAGCCCCAGCATGAGCGCCGCCGCACCTGCCGCAATCACGCTCCAGACCGGCCAAAAGGCACGCACCAGACGTTCGGCAATCAATCCCGCCCATGTCAGCAGGAGCGGACGCCGCAAGCGCGCGCTCAGCACCTTCAGGGGGTTTTCGCTCGCAGCCATGCGCGGCACCTCATCCCGGCCCCGCGCGCCCACCGCGTCAGAGCCATTCAGGGATGGTATCGCGATTTATCATTTCGTCAAAGGTCGGTCTGCCCCGGATCACGGCAAAGTCACGCCCATGCACCAGGACTTCGGGCACCAGAGGCCGCGTGTTATACTCGCTCGACATCACCGCACCATAAGCGCCGGCACTGCGAAACGCCACCAGATCGCCCTCGGCCAGCGGCGGCAGCATCCGCCCCTTGGCAAAGGTATCGCCCGATTCGCAAACCGGGCCGACCACATCATAGGGCTGTTGCTCGACGCCCGGCGCCGCCTCGACCAGCGGCACGATGTCGTGATGCGCGTCATACATGGCAGGGCGGATGAGGTCATTCATCGCGGCATCGAGGATCAGGAAATCCCGCCCCTCGCCGGATTTCACATAGATCACCCGGCTGACCAGAATCCCGGCATTGCCAGCAATCAATCGCCCCGGCTCGATTTCGATCTCGCAGCCCAGATGCCCCAGAACCTCGCGGATCAGCGCGCCGTATTCGGTGGGCAAGGGCGGCGCCTCGTTCGAGCGGGTATAGGGAATGCCCAGACCGCCCCCCAGATCAAGACGGCGAATGTCATGGCCATCGGCGCGCAGCACCTGCGTCAGTTCCGCAACCTTTTCATAGGCAAGGCGAAACGGTGCCAACTCGGTCAGCTGGCTGCCGATATGCACGTCGATGCCGATCACCTCCAGCCCCGGCAGGCTGGCCGCCTGCGCATAGACTTCGCGCGCTCGGGCAATCGGAATGCCAAACTTGTTCTCGCTCTTGCCGGTGGCGATCTTGGCATGGGTCTTGGCGTCCACATCGGGATTGACGCGAATGGTGATCGGCGCGCGAACGCCCAATTCCAGCGCCACGGCGTTGAGCGCCACCATTTCCGGCTCGCTCTCGACGTTGAATTGCCGGATACCGCCGATGAGCGCCTGCCGCATCTCGTCCCGCGTCTTGCCCACGCCCGAGAACACGATCCGCTCGCCCGGCACGCCCGCCGCCTTGGCACGCGCATATTCCCCGCCCGAAACCACATCCATGCCGGCGCCCAAAGCCGCCAGCGTCTTGAGAATCGCCTGGTTGCTCGCGGCTTTCATGGCGTAACAGACCAGATGATCCATGCCCGCCAGCGCCTCGTCAAACAGGCGGAAATGCCGGGTCAGCGTCGCGGTGGAATAGCAATAGAAGGGTGTGCCGACCGCTTCGGCGATCTCCGAGAGCGACACGTCTTCGGCGTGCAGCACGCCATCATGATAGAGAAAGTGATCCACGCGCCGTTCCGCCCCGTTTCATCGTTCCAAAAATACTCAAATCCCGCGCGCGCCACCGCGCGACGCCCGCAAGAACAGATAGAGCGGCAAACCGCAACTGACCCCGATGCAAAAGGTCGCCGGAATGGCAACCAGGCCCAGCCAATGCCGGTTCTGCATCGCCTCGACGATCACCCAGACCGTCAGCGCCACGGCGGCAATGGTCAGGTCCCAGACCAACCCCGAACTCGCGGCATTGGCATGCCAGGCATCGACCATGCCCATCAGGTCATAGCCGTTCTGCCCGAACCACTGCAGGAACCAATACATCGGATGAATGGCGCCCCAGATGGCCAGAGCGGCAAAGACCCATCTCACAGGCCTACCCCCACGCCGACGTTGACACCGCCCACGCGCATACCGCCACCAACGCCCACGCTGACACCATTGGTGCCGACACCCACGTTCAGGCCCGCCGTGGGGCGCACAGGCTCTCCATCGACGCCGCAGCCCGCCAGCACCACGAGGCTCAGAAGAGCAACCGTCATCCGTCGTATCATCCCAACCGCTCCTTCCACCGCGCCACCTGCGCGCGCACCTGCGCGGGCGCCGTGCCGCCATAGCTGACCCGTGAGGCCACCGAATTATGCACGCCCAGCACATCATAGACCGCTGCGGTGATTTCGCCATGGACCTCCTGCATCTCGCTCAGGCTGAGGTCGGGCAGATCACAGCCCTTGGCCTCGGCCTTGGCCACAAGCGCGCCTGTCACATGATGCGCCTCGCGGAAGGGCATATCGAGCACCCGCACCAACCAATCCGCCAGATCCGTGGCCGTCGAAAATCCCGACCCGGCCGCCGCCTCGAGATTTTCCCTGCGCGCGGCCATGTCGCGCACCATGCCCTCCATCGCGGCCAAGGCCAGCATCAGGTTGTCGGCCGCATCAAAGACCTGTTCCTTGTCCTCTTGCATGTCCTTGGAATAGGCCAGAGGCAGCCCTTTCATCACCATCATAAGGGCCACATTGGCGCCGAAAATCCGTCCCACCTTGGCACGGATCAATTCTGCTGCATCGGGGTTCTTCTTTTGCGGCATGATGCTCGACCCGGTCGAGAACCGATCCGACAACGCCACGAACCGGAACTGCGCCGAGGACCAGATCACCAGTTCTTCGGCAAAGCGGCTGAGATGCATCGCACAGATGCTGGCCGCGCCGAGAAACTCCAGCGCGAAATCCCGGTCGCTGACCGCGTCGAGCGAATTGGCACAGGGACGGTCAAAGCCCAGCGCCTCGGCTGTCATGTCACGGTCAATCGGAAAGGAAGTGCCCGCCAACGCCGCCGCGCCAAGAGGGCATTCGTTCATGCGCGCGCGCGCATCGCGCACCCGGCTCAGGTCGCGGCCAAACATCTCGACATAGGCCATCATGTGATGCCCCCATGTCACCGGCTGCGCCGTCTGAAGATGGGTGAAGCCCGGCATGACCCAATCCGCCCCCGCCTCTGCCTGCGCCAGCAGGGCGCGCATCAATGCCTGCAACGCCTGATCGACCGCATCCAGTTGGTCGCGCACCCAGAGCCGGAAATCGGTGGCCACCTGATCATTGCGGCTGCGCCCGGTATGAAGACGCCCCGCCGGTGCGCCGATCAAATCCTTGAGCCGCGCCTCGACATTCATGTGAATATCCTCAAGCGCGGTCGAAAACTGAAACTCGCCTGCCTCGATCTCTGACAAGACCGTGAGCAGGCCTTCCCTCATCGCCGCCGCATCACTATCACTGACGATACCTGTCGCCGCCAACATCGCGGCATGGGCCCTCGACCCGGCGATATCCTGTGCCGCCATCCGCTTGTCGAATGAGATCGAGGCATTAATTGCCTCCATGATCGCATCCGGCCCGGCGGCAAAGCGGCCGCCCCACATCTGGTTCGAGGTCTTGTCAGTCATGTCTTTGGCCCTTCGGAGGGAATTATGAAAATCATTCGTCAGATCGTCCTTTATATGGCCGTGGCCCTTGGTGCAAATGTTGCCATGGCCGATACTGCCGCGCTCGAGGCGCTGCGCGACGGCGACATGAAGAAACTGAATTTCCATGCGCAGCCCGCCGCCGCGCCCCTGACCGAATACACCCGCGCCGATGGCAGCACCGGCACGCTGGCCGATTTTCAAGGGCGGTATGTCCTGCTGAATTTCTGGGCGACATGGTGCGCCCCCTGCCGGGCAGAGATGCCGACGCTCTCGAACCTGCAACGCGAGATGCAAAGCGAGAATTTCGAGGTCGTCACCATCGCCACGGGCCGCAACGCACCGACGGCGATGGCCAAGTTCTTTGACGAGATCGGCGTCGACAACCTGCCGCTGCACACCGACCCCAAGAGCGCCCTCGCCCGCGCCATGGGCGTCTTTGGCCTGCCCATCACCGTAATCCTTGATCCCGAGGGTCGCGAAATCGCCCGCCTGCAAGGGGATGCCCACTGGGATTCCGAGAGCGCCAAGGCGATCATCGCGGCCTTGGTGTCCACGGACAGCGGAAGCTGAGAGCCCGTTTCAAGGGCATTGCAGCGACTTGAGTTGGGCACCGATCTGTGGCTAGGATCGGAGGCCCATCCAAGGTATATTCACGATGACCAGCCGCTTGAAGTTCTTGCCCCTGATCGCGGCCGCCGCGACGCTCTCGGCCTGTGCGACCCCGCGCGAACAATGTATTTCCCGCGCGAACGCAGACTACCGGAATGTCGAAACCGCCATCGCCACGGCCCAGGGCAATATCGCCCGCGGCTACGCGCTCCATACGCAAACGGTGCCCTACACGGTCACGTCGACCTGTTATCGCAACGACCCCTACCGCAACATCGTGCTGCCCTATCCGTGCCCGTCGACGCAGTATCGCACCCAAACCACACCGGTTGCGATTGATGTCTCCGAGGAACGTCGCAAGCTGGCGGATTACCAAAAGATTCTCCCGCAACTGAGAGCGCAGGCGCAGGTCGAGGTTGAGCAATGCGTGGCCCAGTTCCCTGAGTAACCTTGACGCCGTGTCGGCACACCGCGAGAGCGCGCGCGTCTTTTGCAAGTGTCGCTTTTGGCACTGTTCCTTCGCAATCTCTCGATATGTGGAAATCGGGCAGGTGACATGTCGCAAACGCATGGGTTTTCGGCAAATTACCCATTGTGCAAACGCAGAAATCCACTATGTGCGCCCTGTGATCGTAACCACGGTCCAGGGATGCAACGCTATCAAGGAGGCAAGCCGATGACCCGCGACGAATTGAACCGCGAACTGCGCGCGCATAGTGCCTCTTGGCAGGCTGTGGTGATCGTCTATGGCGCGATCATCGGCACGTTCGTGCTGTCCGCCATGGCGATCCTGTAACGCCGCACTTTCCGAATACTCTGCGCATATGATGACGCGGAGGGGGCTTTCCCTCCGCGATCATGGTCGTTTTCAAGCGTTGGCATCCGAGAGTTTGGGATCGTTGGGATCGATTCGCGCCGCTGCCGCATCGCCGACATTGTCCACCCCGCGCTCTTCGAGCAGCGTGGTGAGCCAATTGGGGTCCATCTCGGGCACCGAGCTGAGCAAGAGATCGGTATAGGGATGGTGCGGCGGCGTGAACATCTCATCCTTGGGGCCCTGTTCCACCACCTTGCCATGCTGCATGACGACCACTTCATCCGCGATGGAGCGGACGGTGGCCAGATCATGGGTGATGAACATATAGGCCAGCCCCAATTCGTTTTGCAGCCGGTCCAGCAGGCGCAGGATGCCTTCTGCGACAAGCTGGTCGAGCGCGGATGTCACCTCGTCGCAGACGATGAATGTCGGCTCTGCCGCCAGCGCGCGGGCAATACCGATCCGCTGCTTCTGCCCGCCGGACAATTCGGGCGGATAGCGGTTGTAATATTTCGAGGGCTCAAGCTCGATCAGGTCGAGCAGTTCATCCACCCGGTTCTTGAGCGCCACGCCCTTGAGGCCAGAGTAGAATGCGGCAGGCCGCCCGATGATCTCGGATATCCGAACCTTGGGATTGAGCGCGGTATCGGCCATCTGATAAATCATCTGGCACTGGCGCAACTGGTCCTTGGTGCGGTCCTTGTAGCTGGGCGGAAAGGGCTTGCCCTTGAACAGAACCTCACCTTTGGACGGCGGCAAGAGGCCAGTGATCACCCGCGCCGTGGTGGATTTGCCCGAGCCGGATTCGCCCACCACCGCCACGGTCATGCCTTCGTAAATGTCGAAACTGACATCATCCAGCACCTTGGCCCCGCCTGTGTAGGAGGCATCGACATTGCGCACTGAAATCAGCGGCACGCCATCCTTGGGGCGATGGCGTTGCGGACTTTGAAAGCTGCGCACCGCCCAGAGAGATTTGGTGTATTCCTCCTGGGGATTGTCGAGCATCTGCTTGGTGGGCGCTTCTTCGACTTCGCGCCCCTTGAGCAGCACCTTGATCGTGTCGGCCATCTGCGCCACGACCGCAAGGTCATGGGTGATGTAGATCGCGGCGGTGTTGAACTGATCCACGATGTCGCGAATCGCCGCCAGAACCTCGATCTGCGTGGTGACATCGAGCGCGGTCGTAGGCTCGTCAAAGATGATCAGATCCGGACGACAGGACATGGCCATCGCAGTCATCGCGCGCTGCAACTGCCCCCCAGAGACCTGATGCGGATAGCGAAAGCCGATCTCCTTGGGATTGGGCAAGCGCAGCCGCTCGTAGAGGTCCATGGCGTCCTCTTGCGCCTCGAGCCGTTTCTTGAGCCTGTATTGCAGGGGGGCTTCGGTGTGCTGGTCGATGATCTTGTGCGCCGGGTTGAACGAGGCCGCCGCGGATTGCGCCACATAGGCGATGCGCGAGCCGCGCAACATGCGCCGCTCACTTTCCGACGCGGTGGTCAGTTCCATCCCGTCAAACTCGATCGAACCATTCGAGATGCGCGTGCCATCGCGCGCATAGCCCATACAGGCCGCGCCGATTGTCGATTTGCCCGCACCGGATTCGCCGATCAGACCCATCACCTCGCCGCGGTGCAGGGTCAGGTCCACACCCTTGATGATGTCGACCCAGGTTTCATCGGAATAGCCCTGAATTTTCAGGTCACGGATTTTCAGAAGTACGTCTTTGCTCTTGATCATGGGGTCACACCTTCAGGCCGGAGGAGCGGTAGAGCATCCAGTCCACCACGAAATTGACCGCAACAGTCAAAAGCGCGATGGCCGCTGCGGGGATGAGCGGGGTGATATCGCCGAATGAGATCAGCGTTGCGTTTTCACGCACCATCGAGCCCCAGTCGGCGGTGGGCGGCTGAATGCCAAGCCCAAGGAACGACAGGCCCGCGATGAGCAGGAACACAAAGCAGAACTCCAGCCCGAACTCCGCGATAAGGGGCGCGGTAGAATTGGGCAGGATTTCACGACGTATGAGATACCACTTGCGCTCGCCCCGCAGTTTCGCGGCCTCGATGTAATCCATCACCACCACATTGCCCGCCACGGCCCGCGTCAGGCGAAAAACCCGTGGGCTGTAGATCACCGCGACCACCAGAATGAGGATGATCTCGGACGGGTTGAAGATCGTCAGCATCAAGCCACCGAAAAGCGCCGCAACCCCCGCAAGGACCGCAAGACCGATCACCCAGGCGATCACGCTGCGCTCTGCAATCGCCGAAACGAGCAAAAGCCCCGTGATCCCGGTAAACGCCGACAGCAACCAAAAGCTGGTGGTGTCATTCGCAAGATCACCGCCAAAGATCGACAGCATCAGCAGGGCAAAGATCAGCGACGGGATCGACATGATCACGTCCGAGGTCCGCGCGAGAAACTGATCGAACCAGCCGCCCGAGGTGGCCGCCATGAGACCGGCAAGCGCCCCCAGCAGAAAGGCCATGACCGTGCCCGCCAGGGCCAGAGCCACTGTATTTCGCGCGCCGTAAACCAACCGGCTAAAGATGTCGCGGCCCAGTTGATCCGCCCCAAGCAGCATGTTTGCATCCGCCGGGGCAAAGGCAGAGGTGATCACCTCTGCCTCGCCATGGGGCGCGATGAGCGGGGCAAAGATTCCCGCAACGGCCACGGTAAAGATCACGAACATGCCAAAGGCGGCCGTCAGCGGCGCGGTGCGCAATTCCTTGGCAAGATTCTTGGACGCGATGGCGATCAGAAACTCGCGGAAGGCATAGGACACCATGGCCGACAGCGCCAAGAGGCCGGCCAGAATGGCCACGATCCGCAACGCGGACACGCCGCCGATGATGCCCAGCACAAAGGACACCAATGTCAGGGAAAAGAGCAGCAGAAAGGCAGACCGCTTGTTGAAATACGCCGCAAGGCAAGAGGCACCGAGCAGCAGGGTGTAGTAGGCGATGACGAATAGGCTCATGTCTCTAACCCCTTACTTCGGATGCCGCAGGCGCGGGTTGGTCAGAATTGACCCGACATCGGCCGCCAGATTGAGCAGGATGAAGGTGGCGGCGAAGATCAGACAGCAGGCCTGAACCACGGGGAAATCCCGTTTGCTGACCGCATCGACCAGCGCCTGGCCGATTCCCGGATAGACAAAGACCACCTCGACCAGCACAACACCGGTGATGAGATAAGCAAGGTTGAGCGCCACCACGTTGATGATCGGCGCCCAGGCATTGGGCAGCGCGTGCTTGACGATGACCTTCCAGGGTGGTGCGCCCTTGAGCCGGGCCATCTCGATGTAGGGCGAGGCCAGAAGGTTGATGATCGCCGCCCGCGTCATGCGCATCATATGCGCGGTCACGACCAGAACGAGGGTCAGCGCGGGCAGAAAGGTGCGATACAGGAGATCGCCAAAGCTCATGTCGTTGCTGAGGCTGGCGATGGCGGGAAACATGCCCGTTTTCACCGCAAGATAGAGAATCAAGATGTAGCCCAAAAAGAACTCGGGGCTTGAGATCGAGGTGAGCGTGGCGACGTTTGCCACCCTGTCAAAGATCGAGTTGCGCAAAAGGGCCACGAGGACACCCAGCACGATGGAAATCGGCACGGCAATCGCGGCGGCATAGGCGGCGAGAAACAGCGTATTGGCAAAGCGTTCGCCAATCGTCTCGGCCACGCTGGCCCCCGTCACGATGGAATTGCCGAAATCCAGCGTCACGGCCCCGGCAAGCCAGTGCAGGTAGCGCACGAGCGCGGGCTGATCGAGACCCATCTCCTTGCGTAGCGCCGCCAGATTCTCGGGTGTCGCGCCTTGTCCAAGCACCGCCTGCGCGATGTCACCGGGCAAAAGCTCGACCATGAAAAAAATGATCACGGATATGACCAGTAGAATGATCAATCCCAATCCGAGCCGTTTTACAACGAGCCCAAGGATGTCCCCCATCTTTCCCTCCTGTTGTTTTAGCTCTCGCCTTGTCTTTGGCGCGGCCTTTGTGGCTCAGGCTAACAGTGATTTGGGTCCGGGCGTAAACAAATTCCGTGTTTGACCCATCACGATGACGCAGAGTGCCGAAACGGGATGATGGCCCCGGCTTCGGCGATTAAGAACCCGGCACCTTTCGGTGCCGGGTCTTGGGGTAATCTCAGGCCTCAAACCACCAGCGGCTTGCGGCGCGCGCGCCGTCGCAGCCCCAGCTTGCCGCAACCTGTTCCGGGCGCTTGACGCCTTTGCCGCGCGCATAGACCCAATTGTTGAAGAACGGCAGAAGGGTGCCACCGTCATCGCGCATCAAGAGACACATCTCGCGATACATCTCGGCGCGCAGGGTCTGATCCAGCTCGGACTTGGCCTGAAGCAGCAGTTCGTTGAACCGCTCGTTCTGCCACCGGCTTTCGTTCCAGGCCGCGTCATCCTTGTAGGCGAGGGTGAACATGACATCCGGCGTCGGGCGCGAACCCCAGGAAACGGCGCTAAACGGCTTCTTGAGCCAGACATCGGAATAATACCCGTCGCTCGGCTCGCGAACGACCTTGATGTTGATGCCGGCGGCCTTGGCCTGTTCGGCATAGAGCACACACATATCGACCGCGCCGGTATAGACACTCTCGGCCACGGAGAGATTGACGGTGAGCCCCTCTTGCCCCGCATCCTTGAGCAGCGATTTGGCCTGGTCCGGATCATACTCGCGCTGCGGAATATCCGACGGCCAATAGGGTTGAACCGGCGAGAGGTGGAAGTCATTGCCCTTGGTGGCCGCACCAAAGGCGATTTTCTCGATGATCTCGTCCCGGTTCATCGCAAGTTTCAGCGCGGTGCGCACGCGCACATCGCTGAACGGTGCCGTATCGCAGAACATCGGCATGGTGATCGCACCCCCCGAGGGGATATTGTCAACCGAGATGTCCGGATTGCGCTGCAAGAGCGCCAGCGTCTTGAGTTCGATCAGCGAGACGCAATCCACATCCCCCGTCACCAGCGCCGTTTGCCGCGCGTTGGGATCGTTGAGAACGAGCATCGTGACCTTGTCGAAATAGGCCCCTTTCCCGTGCCAGCCATCGTGCCGCGCCAGTTCCCAACGAATGCCGAATTCGCCCGACTCGATCTTGTAGGGGCCAGTCCCATCGCCCGATTGCCAATCAATCGTGCCATCGCCATTCGAGGGGCAGATCGCAAAGTGATAGTCGGTCATCAGCCATGGCAGATCGGCATTGCCGCGCGCCAGGCTGATCGTGACCGTATGATCGCCATCGGCGGTGATATCGGTCACGTCGGTCAAGAGCGCCTTGGCCGCCGAGGTCGAGGCGTCGCCGCGGTGATGGTTGAGACTGTCGATCACATCCTGCGCCGTCACCGGCTTGCCACTGTGGAAAGAGGCATCGGGATTGAGCTCAAACGTCCATTGCTTGGCGTCGGGTGTTGCTTCCCAACTGGTCGCAAGGTCCGGCCCGAGCGAATTGTCCGGCTCGATCAAGGTCAGGTAGCTGCGATGTGTATGGGCCAGAAAGATCATCTGACGTGTCACATAGGTGCCGGGATCATGGGTGTCCGAGGTGTTGCCGTCATGCACGCCCCAGCGGAATGTGCCGCCCCGTGACGGGTTCGCGGCGGCGGAAGTGCCCCAGAGCCCGGTCGCGGCAGAGGCCGTCATACCCGCAGCGGCGGCAAAATGCATGAACGACCGGCGAGAGATATCCCCTGTGCGCGCAGCCTGCGCGAGCCGGTCCAAAAGGACCTGATCGGTTTTCTTTTTCATCTGGTTTCCCTGTCTTGTTTTGAATTTGTGATTGGTAGCGACGCGGCATCGTACCATTCCGAAAGCTTGGGTTTCGGACGGTCAAAGAGGATGCACAAATGCGACATGTCTGTAGCAAAACACGAAATGCCACATGTTTCCAGACCCTAATCGCGCCCTCGTGACAGATTAAAAGGTCATAGATTCTGAGGTTTTGAGGGGTTTCTCAGGTCCGGCGCAGGCGCAGCTTGGCGAAATACTCGAGTCGTTTTTTGAGCTCGCGCTCGTATCCGCGCTCGACCGGCTGATAGAGAACCGGGCGCTTCATGCCATCGGGAAAGTAATTCTGTCCCGAGAATCCATCCTCGGCGTCGTGGTCATAGGCATAGCCATCGCCATATCCCTGCTCTTTCATCAGGCGGGTTGGCGCGTTGAGGATATGCTTGGGCGGTGGCTCGCTCCCGGTCTTTTTTGCCTCGCGCAGCGCGGCCTTGTAGGCCACATATCCGGCGTTCGATTTTGGCGCGAGGGCAAGATAGGCCACGGCCTGACCCAAGGCCAGTTCGCCCTCGGGGCTGCCGAGTCGTTCATAGGTTTCCCAGGCGTGCAAACAGATGGATTGCGCCTGCGGATCGGCGAGGCCAATATCCTCGATCGCCATGCGCAGGATGCGTCGGGCAAGGTAACGCGGGTCCTCGCCGCCCGTCAGCATCCGCGCCAGCCAGTAGAGCGCAGCATCGGGATCAGAGCCGCGCACCGACTTATGCAGCGCCGAGATCAGGTTGTAATGCTCATCGCCCGACTTGTCATATTTGGCGGCGCGCTTCATCAGGCGAGAGGCGAGTGCCGCGCTGTCCAGCTTGCCCTCGACCTTCCACGCGGCAACCTGTTCGATCAGATTGAGGAGGGCGCGCCCGTCCCCATCCGCCATCTCGAGCAGGGCCTCGCGTGCCGGACCGTCGAGCGGAAGGGCGCGGCCCAGCTCTTGCTCGGCGCGCTGTGTCAGACGCTCCAGATCCGCCAGAGCAAGCCGCGTCAGAACCATGACCTGCGCCCGGCTCAGCAGCGCCGCGTTCAACTCGAAACTCGGGTTCTCCGTTGTCGCACCAACCAGGAGGATCGTGCCATCCTCCATATGCGGCAGGAATCCGTCTTGCTGCGCCTTGTTGAAACGGTGGATTTCATCGACGAAAAGCAGCGTTCCACGACCCTGTGCGCGGCGATGCTTGGCCTCTTCGAAAACCTTGCGCAGTTCGGGCACGCCAGTGAAAATGGCGCTGATCTGAACGAAATGCAGATCGGTTTCATCGGCCAGAAGGCGGGCAATCGTCGTCTTGCCCACGCCGGGCGGTCCCCAGAGGATGAGCGAACCAAGACTGCCCGAATCGAGCATCACCCCCAACGGGGCCTCATGCCCCAATACCTGTTCCTGCCCGATCACATCCGCCAGACGACGTGGCCGCAGCCGGTCCGCCAGCGGGCGCGGGGCTGTTTCGGCGCGGGGCGTGTCGCCCGTATCAAAGAGATCCGCCACCGCTCAGATCCTGAAGCGCAGCGTCAGGCGCTGCCCATCCCGCAACAGATCGAGCGTAAGCGTGTTCACCGCCCCCTCCAGCGCGGCGCGCGCGTCGCGGCTGCTCTCGACCGGGCGCCCATTGACCTGCCTGAGAATGTCGCCGGGCCGCAATCCGGCCCGCGCGCCATAGGGGCCGGGATCATCCACGATCACACCTTGCGCCATCAACGGCAGGCGGTATTGCTCGATCACTGCGGGATTGATGGTCGAGAGGGTCATCTGTGGAATGGCGGCGCGTGGTCCGGTGTCCAGCGGCGTGCGCGGCGGCAGGTCCGGCGCGGCGATCAGGGCGATCTGGACCTCGTCCTCGTCCCCATCGCGCAGGCGGGTTATGGTCGTGTCCGCCCCGATCCCCGCCAGAGACATGCGATAGATCACCTCGGCGGGGCTGTTGACCGGCTGACCGCCCACCCTGGTGATCACGTCACCGGGGCGGATCTGGCTGGCAAAGCTGCTTTGGGGATGCACCTCGGAAATCACCACGCCATCGGGACGGGCAATGCCCAGACCCTCGGCCATGTCCGGGGTCACGGGTTGGCCGCCCAGACCCGCCCAGGGCCGTTCGAACACCGTCTTGCCCGCGCGTGCCTGTGCCACAAACTGCGTCACAAGGCCCGAGGGAATGGCAAAGCCGATGCCGTTCGAGCCGCCAGAGCGCGACAGGATCGCGGTGTTGATGCCGATGAGGTCGCCGTTCACATCGACCAGTGCCCCGCCCGAATTACCCGGGTTGATCGGTGCGTCGGTCTGGATGAAATAGCCGCGCGCATTGCCTGTGGCGGTGCCCGAGCGCGCAAGCCCCGAGACGATTCCGCTCGAGACCGTCTGCCCCACACCAAAGGGATTGCCAATGGCCAGCACCAGTTCGCCGACCTGCACGGTGTCGCTGTCGCGCAGATCGAGGGCGGGCAGGTCCGGGGCATTCTCGACCTGGAGAACGGCCAGATCCGCCTCCTCATCGCCCAAAAGCACACGGGCGGCATATTCGCGGCGGTCATTCAGCACCACGCGGATATCCGTGGCCTCGCCCACCACATGATAATTCGAAACCACGATACCATCCGCCGACAGGATCACGCCGGAACCAAGGGAATTCTGCACGCGCGGACGGCTGGCCCCGAAGTCGTTGAAGAACCGCTCGAAGAACGGATCACCGCGAAAGGGGCTGCGGCGCGCCTCGACGACGCGGCTGGCATAGATATTAACCACCGCGGGCGCGGCCTCTTGCACCACCGGGGCAAAGCCCAGCTGGATTTCGGCCTGGCTGACCGGCACGCGGGTCTGCGCCTGTAGCAGGCCGGGAATGGCCAACAGCACAAAGCAGACGATCCGGAACATGGCTGCCTCCGCACGGGTATTCATGACCCCCGAGATATGCTGGCCTGACTTCGGCAATGCAAGGCTTTGCCGCTTCTTCTTGGTCCAAATACTCAATCCCCCGCATGCAAAACCCCCGCCGGTGAGGGCGGGGGCGCAACGGTCCTGAACGGAGCCGAAATCTCTTTATTCGTCGTCGGCCATTTCGAAGGCGGCAACGCGCGCCTTGTCAGCAGCACCTTTGGCCGAAACGTCGCGATCGACGAATTCGATGATCGCCATCGGCGCCATGTCGCCATAGCGGAACCCGGCCTTGAGCACGCGGACGTAACCGCCCTGACGCTCTTTGTAACGCGGTCCGAGAATGTCGAACAGCTTGGCCACATAGGCATCCTGCTTGAGCTGGGCTGCGGCCTGACGGCGGGCGTGCATATCGCCGCGCTTGCCGAGCGTGATCAGCTTTTCGATGATCGGGCGCAGTTCCTTGGCCTTGGGCAGGGTGGTCTTGATCTGCTCATGTTCGATGAGCGAGCCGGCCATGTTCGCCCACAGCGCCTTGCGGTGCTCATGGGTACGGTTCAGGCGGCGGTATCCTCTGGCGTGACGCATTTTCTATCTCCTTAGCGTTTTTGCTTTGTCCGGGGGGCTGATGCGTGTCAGTCCCCTCTCCTTGGGGCGGGATTGCCCGGGTTTCATGGTGGGTTGCCACCCACCCTACGATACAAGCCGTAGGGTGGGTGAAACCCACCGATCAGAAGGCGTCTTCGAACTTCTTGGCGAGGTCTTCGATATTGTCTGGCGGCCAATCCTCGACATCCATGCCAAGGTGCAGACCCATGCCCGAGAGCACTTCCTTGATCTCGTTGAGCGACTTGCGGCCAAAGTTCGGGGTGCGCAGCATCTCGGCTTCGGTCTTCTGGATGAGATCTCCGATATAGACGATGTTGTCGTTCTTGAGGCAGTTCGCAGAGCGCACCGACAGTTCCAGCTCGTCCACTTTCTTGAGCAGGAGCGGGTTGAATTCGAGACCGTCGTCATCGTCTTGACGGCTGGCCGACTCGGGCTCGTCGAAGTTCACGAAGATCGACAGTTGATCCTGAAGAATGCGCGCAGCATAGGCCACGGCATCATCCGGGGTGATCGAACCGTCGGTTTCGATCTTCATGGTCAGCTTGTCGTAATCCAGAACCTGACCTTCACGGGTCGGCTGAACCTCGTAGCTCACGCGCGAAATGGGCGAATAGATCGCGTCGATCGGAATCAGACCGATGGGCGCATCCTCGGGTTTGTTCTTGTCGGCCGAGACATAACCCTTGCCCTGATTCACTGTCAGTTCCATGAACAGGTCGGCGCCCTCGTCGAGGTGGCAGATCACATGATCCTTGTTGAGGATCTCGATGCCTGCGCTGTCAGAGATGTCACCAGCCGTGACAACACCCGGACCCTTGGCATTGATCGACAGGCGCTTGGGCCCCTCGACTTCCATGCGAATGGCAACGCCCTTGAGGTTGAGCACGATGTCGGTCACGTCTTCGCGCACACCGGCCACCGAGGAAAATTCGTGCAGGACGTTGTCGATCTGAACGGCGGTGATGGCCGCGCCTTGCAGCGACGACAGCAGCACGCGGCGCAGCGCATTGCCCAGCGTGAGACCAAAGCCGCGCTCAAGCGGCTCGGCAATCAGAACCGCCTGACGCAGCGGGTCATTGCCGGGTTTGACTTCAAGCTGTGTCGGCTTGATCAGCTCAGCCCAATTCTTGTGGATCATGCGTCCCTCCATTCTTGCCCTGTTCCCATGTCCAAAGGTTCAGAGCGCCCGAGGATGTAAAATGACGAAAGCGGGACCGCGCCACGGCGCGGCCCCACCAAGAGATGTAGCGGATCAGACCCGGCGGCGCTTCGGCGGGCGGCAGCCATTGTGCGCCATCGGGGTCACATCACGGATCGAGGTGATGTTGAAGCCGACAGCCGCCAGAGCGCGCAGCGCCGATTCACGGCCCGAACCAGGCCCCTGAACTTCGACGTCGAGCGAGCGCATGCCATGTTCCTGCGCCTTGCGGCCCGCATCCTCTGCGGCCATCTGCGCCGCGTAGGGCGTGGATTTCCGCGAGCCCTTGAAGCCCATGGTCCCGGCAGAGGACCATGCAATCGCATTGCCCTGCACGTCCGAGATCAGGATCTTGGTGTTGTTGAAGGAAGAGTTCACATGAGCAACGCCGGTGGCGATGTTCTTGGAAACCTTTTTCTTGGTGCGTTTGGTATCGCGTGCCATATCTGCTGCCCTCCCTTATTTCTTCTTGCCGGCAATGGCTTTTGCCGGGCCCTTGCGGGTGCGAGCATTGGTGTGGGTCCGCTGACCACGCACCGGCAGGTTGCGACGGTGACGCAGGCCACGGTAGCAACCCAGGTCCATCAGGCGCTTGATGTTCATCTGGGTGTCACGGCGCAGGTCGCCTTCGACGGTGTAATTCGCGTCGATATGCTCGCGCAGGGCCAGGGCCTCGGCGTCCGACAGATCGTTCACGCGGCGCGACACGTCGATGTTGAGGGCTTCACAGATGGATTTGGCCGAAGCATGGCCGATTCCGGTGATGTAGGTGAGGGCGATTGGGACCCGCTTGTTGGTCGGGATATTGACGCCGGCGATACGTGCCAAGTGTAGCTTCCTTTTTCGTTGCGGTTCCGTAGCACCAGAACCTTTTTTCACAACGTAAGCCCGAAGCGATCACGCACCGGGCCGCGGCTGATTTCAGATGAGCGATTCGAGATACGGGGGCGACCCGGAAATAGAATCAATCTCGTGTTCGAGATAGGGCTGGTTAGGGGGAAAAGACCGGGGCGTCAAGGCCCCGGGCCCAGATCAAAGCCTATTTGTCAAGCGCTTCGGCGATGGCCGCCTGCACCGCGTCAATTTCCGCAAGACCATCGACCGAGGTCAGCTGCCCATGGGCGTAGTAATAGCCGATCAGCGGCGAGGTTTTCTTGTAATATTCCATCAAGCGATTGCGCAGCGCGTCTTCGTTGTCGTCCGCCCGGCGTTTCACATCGCTCGAGCCGCATTTGGCGCATTTGCCATCGGCGGGCCAGGGTTTGGTAATGTCGTTGTAGACTTCGCCGCAGCCGCCGCAGGTGGAACGGGCAGTGATCCGCTCGACAAGCGCCTCGTCGTCGACGCGCAATTCGATCACGGCATCGAGTGTCTCGCCCGTCTCTTCCAGCAGGTCGGCAAGCGCATCCGCCTGCGCCAGGGTGCGCGGAAAGCCGTCAAAGATGAAGCCGCCCTTTTGCGCGCCCTGCAACTGCTCGCGGATGAGACCGATCACGATCTCATCGGTCACAAGATCGCCGCGCGCCATGACATCCGCCACAATGCGCCCCATCTCAGAGCCGCTGTCCTTGGCGGCGCGCAGCATGTCGCCGGTTGAGAGCTGGATCATGTCCCGGCTCGCGACCAGATGATGTGCCTGCGTGCCCTTGCCCGCGCCCGGTGGTCCGAGAAGAATGATGTTCATCGCCGCGCCGGTGCCTTTCTGCGGCTGCGTTTCTTGCCCTTGCCGCTGAGTTGGGATTTCTCGATCAGGCCCTCGTATTGGTGGGCCAGAAGGTGCGACTGGACCTGCTGGATGGTATCCATGGTCACGGACACGACGATCAGAACCGAGGTGCCGCCAAAGTAGAAGGGAATGGCGAACTGGTTGCGCAGGATCTCGGGCAAAAGGCAGACCGCCGCCAGATAGGCAGAGCCGATGACCAGCACGCGATTGACCACGTAGTCGAGATATTCTGCCGTCCGCTTGCCCGGACGGATGCCAGGAATAAAGCCGTTCTGGTTCTTGAGGTTCTCGGCCACGTCATCGGTCTTGAACGCCACGTTGAACGTGTAGAAATAGGCGAAGAACACGATCATGATCGTGAAGAACAGCAGATAGAGCGGCTGTCCGGGGCCGAAATAGGCCATCACGGTCGAGAGAACCGGATTGGTCGTATTGCCCGAGAATGTGGTGATCGTAGCGGGCAACAGCAGCAGCGAAGAGGCAAAGATCGCCGGGATCACGCCCGCCGGGTTGACCTTGACCGGCAGATGCGACGAACCGCCATCATAGATCTTCATGCCCACCTGACGGCGCGGATACTGGATATGGATCTTGCGCAGCGAGCGCTCCATGAACACCACAAAGGCGATCACGGCCACGACCATCAGCATCACCCCCACGATCACCGCCGGGCTGATCGCGCCCGAACGGCCAGAGGCAAAGAACTGTGCCAGAGCAGCCGGTACCTCGGCGATGATGCCAACAAAGATGATCAGCGAAATACCGTTGCCCACGCCGCGGGCGGTGATCTGTTCCCCCAGCCACATCAGGAACATGGTGCCGCCGATGAGGGTGATCATGCACGAGACAATAAAGAACATGCCCGGATTCGAGGCCATATCGCCCGATTGCAACGAAACCGCGAGACCGTAGGATTGCAGCGTCGCAAGACCAACCGTGCCGTAGCGGGTATACTGGTTGATCTTCTTGCGCCCCTGCTCGCCCTCTTTCTTGAGCTGTTCCAACGCTGGCACCAGCGCTGTCAGCAACTGAACGATGATCGAAGCCGAGATATAGGGCATGATGCCCAGAGCAAAGATGCCCATCCGCCCAAGCGCGCCGCCGGTGAACATGCTGAGCATTCCACCGATCGAGGCCTGCGCGCCCTCCATGAATTCGCGCAGCGCCACGCCGTCGATACCGGGCACGGGAATAAAGGTGCCAAGCCGGTAGACGATCAGCAGGCCAAGGGTGAACAGGATGCGTTTGCGCAGTTCGGTGGCCTTGCCCAGCGCGGACCAGCTGGTGTTGGCCGCCATTTGCTCTGCTGCAGATACCATTCGCGGGTCTCTTTCATGTGACAACGCCGCCTAGGGCTGTTTTCCAGCTCAGGCGGCGTCAAAGGAAAACTTGGGCCATATGTAAGCGGCACGGATGCCGCTCACAACCTCTTATTCGGCCGACTGCGCGGTTGTGACCGAGAGGGAGCCACCGGCCTTTTCGACCGCTTCGATCGCAGCGCGCGACGCGCCCGTGACCTGAATGTCAAGCTTGGCGCTGACGTCGCCCTTGGCCAGAACGCGGATACCGTCCAGCTTGCGGCGCACGAGGCCCGATGCAACGAGCGCATCTTCGGTGATCGGCGCGCTTGCGTCGATCTTGCCGGCTTCGACGAATTTCTGGATCAGGCCCAGGTTGATGACAGCAAAGGACTTGCGGTTCGGCTTGTTGAAGCCGCGCTTGGGCAGACGCTGGTAGAGCGGCATCTGGCCACCTTCGTAGCCCCCGATCGAAACACCCGAACGGGATTTCTGACCCTTGATACCCCGGCCACCGGTTTTACCCATGCCGGAACCCGGACCGCGGCCAACGCGCTTCTTGCGCTTGGTGGCGCCGGGATTGTCGTGAAGTTCATGCAGTTTCATGTCGCTATCTCCTTGCCGGATGCGACCCCCAGCGACGGGAGCGGCCGAACGCGGCGTGTTGGTTGAGTCGGACCCCAAGACGGGGCCACCGGGGGCGTATAGACGCAAGGCCCTTGGGGATCAAGGGCGGAGTTGTCAGCCCACGGGCGGGTTTCGCCATGTCGACGGGGAAAACGGGCGCTGCAGTGCGCGCTCGACCAGTTCGAGCCGGTCCTGTCCGTAGAAGGGATCACCCCCGATGATATAGGTGGGGGAGCCAAAGATGTTCAGCGCAATCGCCTCGGTCGTATTGCGTCGGTAAATTGTCTGTATGGCGTCGGTACTTGCGGCGGTCAGGATCGCGTCCGCATCAAGACCACAGGCTGTGATCAGCGGTGCCAGGGTCGCGGCATCGGCAATGTCGGCATCTTCGCGCCAATGGGCCCCGAGGATCGCATGGGCCAGCGCATCCACGGTGGCGCCTGATCCGGTCCTTTGCGCGGCGATGATCGCGCCACTGGCCAGGGCAAGCGGATTGTCATGGTGGGTCGGACGATGCCGGATCACCTCCACGCCACGAAACTCGGCCCAATGTTCGATGTCGCGACCAAAGAAGTAATCGACATGCGCCTGCGTGCGCCCGGCAAAGGGCAAGCCGCCTGCCGCCTCGACCACCGGCGACAGCTCAATGGGCTTGTGGATGAGGCGCGCACCGTTCCGGGCGCAAATCTCCATCAGCCGCGCAGACCCGAGCCAGGCAAAGGCCGAATGGGCCGAGTAGATATAGGTGATCTGTTTCATGCCGTGACCCTAGCCGCCCAAGACCGGACCTGTCATCACAAGCTTGTGTGTCTGGACATGCCGCCAGAGCGCGGTAGGCTGAAGGCATGACCCCCAACCGGAGGCCCATGATGCGCGCGATTGCCCTCTGTCTTGCCCTGACCGCCCTGCCCGGCCCCGCACCGCAAGCAGCGACCGGCTGTGCCGCCGATGCGATGCTGGTTTTTGACGGCTCGGGGTCGATGGCCGAGGTCGGGCACGATCCGACCGCGGCCACACGGATCAACGAGGCACGCGCCGCGCTGCGACAGGTGATGCCCGAGATTGCGCCCTATCGGCGGATCGGCCTCTTGACCTATGGGGCGGGGGGATCGCATCCCTGTTCCGGAATCACGCGGCACTTTGCCCCCATGCCCGATGCGGGGGCGGCGGTCGTGGCGACGATCGAGACACTGACCCCCGGCGGCCTGACCCCGATTGCCGCCTCTGTCACGGCGGCGGCAGAGGTGCTGGGCTATCGCACCCAGCCGGGGATCGTGGTCCTGGTCACGGATGGAAATGAAACCTGCGGCGGCACGCCCTGTGCGCTTGGGGCGTCACTGGCACAGGACGCGCGCGATCTGACGGTGCATGTCATCGGGTTTCGCGTGGTGCATGACCCTTTTTCGTGGAACAGCCCCGAGGCCCAAGGCTACGACGGACAGACGGTGGCGAAATGTCTGGCGGATGCGACGGGGGGTCTCTTCGTCTCGACCGAAACGGTCGACGAATTGGCGGCAGCCCTGCGCGAAACGCTGGGCTGTCCGCTGATCGGAAATATGGGCGTGATCGCCCCGCCGCTCGGGCGGGGCTGAGGACTCAGGCGGTCAGACCCTCGGGCTCTGCCAGCCCATTGGCGCGGCAGCAAGCGGTCAGGGTATTGGCCAGAAGACAGGCGATCGTCATCGGACCGACACCACCCGGAACCGGCGTGATCGCCCCCGCAACCGCGGCGGCAGAGGCGTAATCGACATCGCCGACCAACACGGTCTTGCCATCCCGCTCGATCCGGTTGATGCCCACGTCGATCACGGTGGCACCCGGCTTGATCCAGTCGCCCGGCACCATTTCGGGGCGGCCCACGGCAGCCACGACGATATCGGCGCGGCGACAGACATCGGCCAGATCCTTGGTCCGGCTATGCGCGATGGTGACGGTGCAGCTGTCCCCCAAGAGCAATTGCGCCATCGGCTTGCCCACGATGTTGGAACGGCCCAGCACCACGGCATCCATCCCCGCAAGCGAGCCGTGATGATCGCGCAGCATCATCAGACAGCCCAGCGGCGTGCAGGGCACCATGGATTTCTGGCCGGTGCCCAAGAGACCCACGTTGGAGATGTGAAACCCGTCCACATCCTTGGCCGGATCAATGGCGTTGATCACCAGATCGGAATCGAGATGTTTCGGCAGAGGCAATTGCACAAGGATGCCATGAACGGTCACGTCCTTGTTGAGCCGGTCGATCAGCGCCAGAAGATCGGCCTCGGATGTGCTGGCATCCAGTTTGTGCTCATATGAATTCATGCCCACTTCAACGGTCTGCTTGCCCTTGGAGCGGACATAGACCTGACTGGCCGGATCCTCGCCCACCAGCACCACCGCGAGGCCCGGCGTGATGCCGTTTTCCTCTTTCAGGCGCGTTACATGCGACGCCACCTTGGCGCGCACCTCTGCGGCAAAGGCCTTGCCGTCGATCACTTTAGCCGTCATTCACAGCCCTTTCCTCGTGCTTGAACTATTCCACGCATAACGCGTAGCGCCGCCCAAGGCAGGATACCCCGGGCGGCGCTGATGGGTTTTGGCTTAGAACAGGCCTTCGATCTGACCTTCGTCGTTGAGACGGATCGTCTCGGCGGCGGGTTTGCTGGGCAGGCCCGGCATGGTCATGATCTCACCGCAGACCACCACGATGAAGCCAGCACCGGCCGACAGGCGCACTTCGCGGACAGGCACGGAGTGGCCGGTGGGCGCACCGCGACGGTTCGGGTCGGTGGTAAAGCTATACTGCGTCTTGGCCATGCAGACCGGCAGATTGCCATAACCCTGCGCTTCCCATTCCTTGAGCTGGCTGCGGATCTTCTGATCGGCCAGAACCTCGTCGGCGCGATAGATGCGCTTGGCGATGGTTTCGATCTTCTGGAACAGCGGCATGTCATCGGGGTAGAGGGGCGCGAAATTGGCATTTCCGGCCTCGGCCACTTCGACCACCTTGCGCGCCAGCGGCTCAGAGCCTTCCGAACCCAGCTCCCAGTGGCGCGACAGCACCGCCTCGGCGCCATGGTTGGCGACGAATGCCTTGACCGCGTCGATCTCGGCCTCGGTGTCGGTCACGAAATGGTTGATCGCCACGACCACCGGCACGCCGAAGGATTTGACGTTCTCGATGTGACGCCCAAGGTTCGGACAGCCCGCCTTGACCGCCTCGACATTCTCGGCGCCCAGATCGGCCTTGGCCACGCCGCCGTTCATCTTCATCGCGCGCACAGTGGCCACGATGACCACGCAGTCGGGCGCAAGACCGGCCTTGCGGCACTTGATGTTCATGAACTTTTCAGCCCCGAGGTCGGCACCAAAGCCCGCTTCGGTCACAACGTAGTCGCTGATCTTGAGCGCGGTGGTGGTGGCGATCACCGAGTTGCAGCCATGCGCGATATTGGCGAACGGGCCACCGTGGACAAAGGCCGGGTTGTTTTCCAGCGTCTGCACGAGGTTCGGCTGCATCGCGTCCTTGAGAAGCACGGTCATCGCGCCTTCGGCCTTGATGTCGCGGCAGAACACCGGGCTCTTGTCGCGGCGGTAGGCGACGATCATCGCGCCAAGACGCTCTTCGAGATCCTTGAGGTTCTTCGACAGGCAGAGGATCGCCATGACTTCGGAGGCGACGGTGATGTCAAAACCATCTTCGCGGGCGAAACCGTTGGACACACCGCCCAGCGACGAGGTGATCTGACGCAGCGAGCGGTCGTTCATGTCGACCACGCGACGCCACACGACGCGGCGGGTGTCGATGTTCTGCTCGTTGCCCCAGTAGATGTGGTTGTCGATCATGGCGCTCAGCAGGCTGTGCGCGCTGGTGATGGCGTGGAAGTCGCCGGTGAAGTGCAGGTTCATGTCCTCCATCGGGACAACCTGCGCATAGCCGCCGCCAGCAGCGCCACCCTTCATCCCGAAGTTCGGCCCAAGGCTGGCCTCGCGGATGCAGACGGTGGCCTTCTTGCCGATGCGGTTCAGACCGTCACCCAGACCAACGGTGGTCGTGGTCTTGCCCTCGCCCGCCGGGGTCGGGTTGATCGCGGTCACGAGGATCAGCTTGCCGTTCTTGTTGCCCTGAACCGAGTCGATGAACTTCTGGCTGACCTTGGCCTTGTCATGGCCGTAGGGCAAAAGATCGTCGTTCGAAATGCCCCGCTTGGCACCGATTTCCTGAATCGGTCGCTTCTTGGCCTCCCGCGCAATCTCGATGTCGCTCTTGTAACCCATAGTCGTTTCCTTCCCTCGTCTGTTGGGCTTGATCTGACCACGGTGATAGCCAATTCTCGGCATCCCACAGCATGCGAATCCGACACATGGACCTGTGGTTGCGGCGGATCACCACAGGCGACACCGGATCGAAACACGAAAACGGGGGCTCAGAGCAACGTACCGCGGGCGCGCGCAAGCTCGGACCAGACCGGCTGATCGGGAATGTGCAGGCGCAGCATCTGGCCCAGGGCAAGCCGCCCCTCCCGTTCGACCCAGGCCGTGATGCCACGCCGCCCGAGCGCCGCGCGTTTGAACTTCGCGCCGAAACCGGGGGCGTGGGCCTCGATCACCTCGGCGGGCAGGTGGCAAGGGCGGTTTTCCATATCCACCACCAGCGTCACCCCATCCGGCCCCTGCAGGCGCGAGGACGGAGGCAAGTGGCTGAGGTCGGGTATCCCCTCCAGCACCAGCGACGCCCCAAGCCATGCGGGATCAAGCAGCTTGAGCCCCATGGCGGCGGCGATGGCGGTCATGTCCTCGACCGACAGCACCGAGAATTGCCGCGTATTGCGGATTTCCGTGCCTCTGGGATGCTGAGAGATCACGCGGCTACAGGACGGGCGCGTGAGGCCCGCGTGTTCTTCGCCCGCGACACCGGCAAAGGTCGCATCCACTGCGTCAAGCGGCTCTGCCGCCAGCGTCGTCTCCCGCTCGGCCACGCGGCCCAGCCAGGTGATTCGACCGTAATAGTCGGTTGGCATCAATGCAGGCATGGCTCGGTGCCCCGTGTCCTGTTGGTGAATTCTTCTTGGTGAAAATACTCGCCCCGCAGGGCCACTCAAATTCCGGGTCAGACGGTGAGGGTAAAGAACATGCGGCGGAACGGGAAAAGCACAGTGCCATCGGCACGCACCGGATAGGCGCTGTGCATCACCTCTTCATAGCGGCGGATGAGGTCTGTCTTTTCGTCCGGGTCGAGCGCGGCCAGAACCGGGCGGGCATAGGTGCTTTCCGTATAGCGGCGCACCGGGTGGCTGCCGGGTTCGGCGGTCAGGCGCTGGTAATAATCGGTTTCCCAGAGGCGGAATTGACCCAGAGGGGCGAGCAGCTCTTCGTACTTGATCGGAGACATGACACCGGGGGTGCCCATTTTCTCGACCCGCCCGGCAAACAGCTCCTCGGCCAGAGAGAGCCAGACACGGTGCGAGGGGGCCTTGTTCTGATGCGGCATCTGCACGGCCAGCGTGCCGCCCTTGCCCAGCATGCGCACGAGCTTTGGCATCAAGGCCTCGTGATTCCCGACCCAGTGCAGCGCGGCGTTTGAATAGATCAGGCCCGGCGCGCGGCGCGGCATCCATTCGGCAATATCGGCCTGTTGCAGCGCGTCATATCCCATGCCCTGCGCCTTTTCGAGCATGGCCGGGCTGCCATCGACCCCGACAAGGTTGCGGTTGCCCGCGCGGGCGCGCAAGGCCTCGGCCATCACGCCATTGCCGCACCCCAGATCGACCACATCGCCCGCGCCCATCTGGCCGACCGCGTTCAACAGATCAAGTGCGGGCCGCAAGCGCTGATCCCGGAACCTGGCATAGGCTCCGGGATTCCAGTCCTGTTTGGTTTGCGATGTGCTCACGTCGAGGGCTCTGGCTCCATCCCGCCGTCGCCGGGGGTGGATTTCGGCTTGGTCTTGGGAATGGCGGTGACAGAGGGCTTGGTCGCCTCGGCATTGCCGTCGTCGTCATCGCCCGACATGGGCGGCTCGCCGCGCATGACCCGCTTGATCTCGTCGCCGGTCAGGGTCTCGTACTCCAAGAGGCCCTGCGCCAGACGTTCCCAATCCTCCTGGCGCTCGGTCAGGATCTTCTTGGCGCGGACATAGGCCTCGTCGATCAGGCGCTTGACCTCTTCCTCGATCAGCTCCTTGGTATGTGCGGAAATCGAGAAGCCACCGGCGCCATTGCCCATGTAGCCTTCGTGCGCCTGCTCATAGTCGATATTGCCGACCTTGTCGGACATGCCCCAGCGCATCACCATGGCGCGGGCCAGGCCGCTGGCCTGCTGAATATCGCCTGCCGGGCCGTTCGACACGTTATCCTCGCCGTATTTGAGGATCTCGGCTGCCTTGCCCGCCATGGTCATCGCCAGCTTTTCCTCGCACTCGGAGCGGTGCCAGTTCAGCCGGTCGATCTCGGGCAGGCTGACGACCATGCCCAGCGCGCCACCGCGCGGGATGATCGTGGCCTTGTAGACGGGATCGCATTTCGGCAGGGCCAGACCCACGACGGCATGACCCGCTTCGTGATACGCGGTCTTTTCCTTTTGATCGTCGGTCAGCACCATAGACCGGCGCTCGGCCCCCATCATCACCTTGTCCTTGGCATTCTCGAAATCGACCATGGTGACAAAGCGACGGCCGACGCGCGCCGCCATCAGCGCCGCCTCGTTGACGAGATTGGCAAGGTCCGCACCGGAAAAGCCGGGCGTGCCACGCGCGATCAGGCGCAGGTCCACATCGGGACCAAGCGGCGTCTTGCGGGCATGGACGTTGAGGATCTTCTCACGGCCCTTGATGTCGGGGTTGGGCACCGTCACCTGACGGTCGAACCGGCCGGGGCGCAGAAGCGCGGGGTCAAGCACATCCTTGCGGTTGGTCGCCGCGATGATGATCACGCCTTCATTGGCCTCGAACCCGTCCATTTCCACAAGCAACTGGTTCAGCGTCTGCTCGCGTTCGTCATTGCCACCGCCATAGCCCGCGCCACGATGGCGGCCCACGGCGTCGATCTCGTCGATGAACACGATACAGGGTGCATTCTTCTTGGCCTGCTCGAACATGTCGCGCACACGGCTGGCACCGACACCCACGAACATTTCCACAAAGTCGGAACCGGAGATGGTAAAGAACGGCACGCCCGCCTCGCCTGCGATGGCGCGTGCCAGCAGCGTCTTACCCGTGCCCGGAGGGCCGACAAGCAGCGCGCCCTTGGGGATCTTGCCGCCAAGGCGGCTGAATTTCTGCGGGTTGCGCAGGAATTCCACGATTTCCTCAAGCTCTTCCTTGGCCTCGTCGATGCCAGCCACGTCATCAAAGGTGACGCGCCCATGCTTTTCGGTCAGCATCTTGGCCTTGGATTTGCCAAAGCCCATGGCACCGCCTTTGCCGCCGCCCTGCATCCGGTTCATGAAATAGATCCACACACCGATCAGCAGCAGGAAAGGCAGAAGCGACACGATGAAGGTCTGGAACCCCGACTGCTGCTGGCTTTCGGCCTTGACCGGGATGCCCGCGTCGATCAGGCGTTGGGTGATCTCTGCATCCTCGGGCTTGATCGTGGCATAGTCCTGGCCATCCGACCCGCGATAGCGCACGGTTTCGCCATCGAGTGTCACCTGGCTCACGCCGCCGCTGTCAACCGCCGCCACAAAATCGGAATACGGCACCGCGCGGCTCTGGAGGGTGTTGCCCGACCCGCTGAACAGGTTGAACAGCGCGAGGATCAACAGGAACAGCACCAGCCAGAAGGCAATATTTCTTGCGTTACCCAAGGGTTCTCTCCCAAAATTCGTAGTCCCGTGCGTCTAGCACAGGGCGTCCTGATCATAAATAGAGATCACGGCCCTATCTTCAATGAGATAATAGCGACATGAGCAGATTGTCCCGATCCGGGCAAAGGCGCAGCGACCAGCCATTCGGCCAGCCCATCAGCGGTGCCGCGATCAGGGTTTCGCCCTGCCAGAGGCCGGGGGCGGCAAGGGCAGAGGCATGCGGCAAGCCACCCAGGCGCCAATCGGGACAGGCCCGTAAACCATCGGGGCCGAGGGCGGCAATCTCGACATCGGGGGTGGCCGGGCCGATGGCCTGCCAGCGATTGTCCCAACGGGCGGTTGCGGGCGTGCGCAACGCGCGGACAGCGGCATATTCCCGCGCAAGACGCAGCTGCCCCGCCTTGGCAGGCAAAAGAAGACACCCGTGCAAGGTCATGGTGCCCCCCGCGCGGGCCGCGTGGACAAGCGACTGAAGCGCCGCACCGCGCGGTGGATAATCGCCACCCGCCAGCCAGTGCAGAGCGGCCTGCATCAGACGGCGGGCGATTTCCTCGGGCAGGGCGGCAAAGCCGATCTGGTCGATCAGAATATCCCCGGCCTGCCCGCGCAAAAGGCTGCGCGCGGCTGTTTTCACGGAGAAATCCAGCGCTGTGCGAACCTCTGACAGGGTGCGCGCGACATCGGCCAGCGTCGCGGCATCCAGGTCCAGAGGGCCGAGCGCCGCGAGAACCTGCCGCGCGCGGGGGCGCAGATACGCGGTGTCGTCGTTGGTGGGATCGTCAACCCACGACTGCCCAAGGGCGCGCAGATGCGCCCGCAGGCGCGCGCGCGTCACATCCAGGAGCGGACGGTGAAACGTCACGCCCGCTTGGGTCCAGCGCGGGCGCATCGCCGCAAGACCGTCCACACCCGCGCCCCGCGCCAGGCGCATCAGAAAGGTCTCGGCAAGGTCGTCTTGCGTGTGGCCGATGGCGATGTCCTGCAGCCCATGGGCCTGCGCCCAGTCCACAAGGAGCGCGTAGCGCGCGCGCCGCGCCTGATCGGGCAGGTTTCCGGTGCCATCCCAGCCTTGCCACTTCAGCGTATCGTGCGGGATACCGAGCCGGGCGCAGATCTGCTCTACCTCTGCCGCCTCTCGCGCGGAACCTGGGCGCAACCCGTGATCGACGGTGACGGCGGCCAGGCTGGGGCCGCCCACATGCTGCCAGTCGTGCAGAAGATGCAGGAGCGCCAGCGAATCGCTGCCGCCGGACACCGCCACGCCCAGCCGCAGCGGAACATGCCCCGCGAAATGCGCCGCGAGGCTGGTTTGCAACGGCGCGGCAGGCGGGGTCACGAACAGCCCAGGCGGCCCATCTCGGATTGCGCGGAAGAGACCGCCGCCGCCGTCGGATAGCGCGCCGCGACCTGTCCCAATGTCACGCAGGCCTCTTCGGTCTGGCCCAGACGGCCCAGCGCGCGGCCAAGACGGAACAGCGCCTCGGGGGCCTCTGGGCCGTCCGGCGCGGCGCTGAAACTGTCGAGATAGGCGCGCGCCGCCTCGCTCTGCTGACCGGCGGCCTCAAGCGCCTCACCACGCAAGAGACCTGCCCGTCCGGACAAGGGGCTGCCCGGATAGGTCGACAGGAATGTCGCGAAACCCGCCGCCGCTTCGGTATGATTGCCGGCCTGCAACGCCGCCTCGGCCCGGTCGAAATCGTCACGCTCGCCAATGGCCAGCTGCGGGCTGTCGCCGGTGCCCGCCTGCGGAATGGTGGGAAGCGGTGCGGCCCCGCCACCTGCCGTCACCGGATCGACGCCACCCAAGGTGCTCCCCGGTTCCAGCGTGGCAATGTCACAGCCCGGCTCCAGTTCGCAGAGGCGGAACTCCAGATCGCCCACGCGGTTGGTGCCATCAGACACCACCCGGTCGATCCGGAACTCCAGCTCTTCGGTCTTGGAGGTCAGGCGCTGCACCTCGCTTTCGATCGCGTTCACGCGGTCCACGAGAGAACCGCCGCCGCTGAGTTGCCCCGCGGCGCCAGTGGTGCTGAGTTCGCGCTTGAGATGCTGCAAGGTGACGAACAGCACCGACAGTTCCTGACGGATGTCGGCTAGCGTCTGATCCGTCTGCGCCACCGCATGATGCGGCGCGACCAAAAGACCAGCGGCCAGAATGAACGCGAAACGGCGCATGGTGCGGCCCCCTTTCCTAGGTTAGCTGCCCAGCCCGGCGGCCAGCACGGTCACGGCGCGCCGGTTCTTTGCATAGCACGCCTCGTTGCTGCAAATCTCGATCGGGCGCTCCTTGCCGTAGCTGACCACACGCAGGCGGTTGGGCGAAACACCGCGACCGATCAGATATTCCTGCACCGCGTTGGCGCGACGGGCGCCGAGGGCAAGGTTGTATTCGCGGGTGCCCTGTTCGTCGGCATGGCCTTCGATCACGGCGGTAAAATCGCGATTGGTCATCAGCCAATTGGCCTGACCGTCGAGCGTGACCTGGGCCTCCGAGCCGAGCGTGGATTGATCGACGGCGAAAAGCACGCGGTCGCCCACTGTCTGCTGGAAATAGGCCGGCGAACTCGGGTCCTGCGCGGACCCGGCAAGGCCGGCGCCCGCGCCGTTGTTGAGATCGACGGCATTGCCATCATCAAAGCGGTTGGGATTGGTGCAGGCGGCCAAAGCCAGCCCCGCACAGAGGATCAGTGTCTTGCTCAGATAGGTCATTTTAGCCCCGTTCGTGTCTGCCTTGGCCTGTCATATCACAGCCCGCGTCCCAAGGAAACGCGGGCCTTGTGGGTTCAATTCTGAAGCGGCGACCACGAAGGATCGCTTGCGCCGGTGCTGGTGGGCACCTGCTTGAGGTTCCGGCCCGTGATGTCGACCGAATAGAGGCTCGCCTGCCCCTGCTCGCCCTGTGTTTCGCGGGTGAACATGATGACGCGGCCATTGGGGGCCCATGTCGGGCCTTCGTCAAGGAATGAGGCGGTCAAGAGACGCTCTTCGCTGCCATCGGTCCGCATGACGCCGATATGAAAGCGGCCCTTGGATTGCTTGGTAAAGGCCACGAGATCGCCGCGCGGCGACCAGACGGGCGTGCCATAGCGCCCCTCACCAAAGCTGATGCGCCGCGCCTCGCCACCGCCTGCCGACATGATGTAGAGCTGCGGCGTGCCGGAGCGGTCGCTCTCGAACACGATCTGGCTGCCGTCGGGGCTATAGCTGGGCGCGGTTTCGATCGACGGGGCGGTGGTCAGCCGGGCACTGGCGCCGCTGCCGATATCCATGGTGTAGAGATCGGTATTGCCACCTTGGGTCAAGGAATAGACCACGGTGCGCCCGTTGGGTGCAAAGCGTGGCGCAAAGCTCATGGTGGCATCCTGCGTGGGCAATTCACGACGCCCGACATTGGCCACGTCGAGCACGTAGATGCGCGGAAAGCCGGTTTCATAGCTGGTATAGAGCACCCGGTCGCCAGTGGGCGAAAAGCGAGGCGCCAGAACGATGCTGGTGCTATCGGTCAGATACTGCACATTGGCCCCGTCGTAATCCATGATCCCCAGACGCTTGGCGCGCTGATCCTTGGGGCCGCTCTCGGCGACAAAGACGACGCGGCTGTCGAAATAGCCGCCTTCGCCGGTGATCCGGCTATAGACCTGATCGGCGACCTTGTGGGCAATGCGCCGCCAGCCGTCCTGCGTGCCGACAAGCTGCTGGCCCGCGCCCAGTTCCTGACCGGAAAAGACGTCATAGATGCGAAACTTGGCCACGATGCGCCCGGCCCCGTCGGTGCTGACCGCACCGGTGATCAGCGCCTGCGCATTGATCGCGCGCCAGTCGGCATATTGCACCGGGCTTTCAAAGCTGGTGATCCGGCTGATATGGGCGGCGTTCGGGATCTGGCGAAACAGGCCGGTGCCGGTCAGGTCAGCCGCGATCACGCTGGCAATGTTGCGGCCAAGTTCCTGGCCCGCGGCACTGTCAGAGACGAAATCAGGTACGGCAAATGGCATCGGCTCGATCACCCCTTCGGTGATCTCGATCCGAAGCGGGCCGTTGCCCTGCGCCAGAGCGGGCATGGCCCAGAGCGTGAGGGCCGCAAGGAGGGTCATCGTAAAGCGCATCATTTGATCCTCATACTCTCCGGGTTGAATGTCATTTCGATGTCACGCCACTGGTCGTATTTTTCCGGCGGCAAATTGAATCCATTGGCCCCGCAGCGGATGATCGCCCGGCGGGCAGCCTCGAACGCCTGACGTGCCGCAGCATCGCCACCGCCCGAAAAACTGTCCATCCGGATCGACCCATTGTCCGGCTTGCCATCCTCACCCATGCGGACGGAAACCACAACCGTGGTGCCCAGCGCCTCGGTGCTGAGCGAGCCCACATTCCAGCATTGCTGTACCGCGACGCGGAGTGCGTCTTTCTCACCAGAGGTGAGCGGCGGGCCGCTCGGGGCGGTGTTCGTGTTCTGGCTCGTGCCAAGGGCGGCGGCAAGCGCGTCATTGACGGCGCTCTGATCGGTGGCGGGGGCCGCGGGTTTCGGGGTCTCGGCCGTGGCCGGTTTCGGGGTCTCGGCGGGCGCGGGTGTCTCTGCCTGCTGCACGGGCCGCGCGGGGCGCGGCTTGGGGCGCAAGGAAGAGGTGGGGGCTGCGTCTTTCGACTCTTCCGCCTCGGTCACGATCTCGGTTGCGGCCTCTTCCTGGGCCGTGGCCTCGGCCGGTTCCTGCGGCACCTCCGCGCCCTCATCGGGCGCGACCTCGGGCTGGGCCACCTCGTCGATACGCACGTCAGGCTCTGGCGGGGCCACGGCCTCGGGGGCGACGCGGGGCGCGGGGCGCGGCTTGGGCCGGGGCGAGACCTCGGGCACCACAACGGCCACATCCTCTTGCGGAGGCTCAAGCACGGGTGCCGTATCCGTCACCTCGGCGGGCGCGGGCGGGGTGATCTCGGTGACATCCGGCGCGGGATCGGGCGGCGCGGTCTCCTGCGCGGGGGGCGGCGTGCTCTCGGGCGGGGTATCAGGGGTCGAGGCAAGCGGCGGCGCGCTATCCCCCGGTGCGGGCGGCTCCGGCGTATCGACATTGGCAACGGCCTCGGGCGCGCTCTGGCGTGCGAGCAACGCCGCGAATTCCTCGGTGGAAATGGTCGTGGCCTCCACCACCTCGAAAGGCGGCGGATCAGAGCGGAACACGCCCCCAAAGAGGGCCCAACTGATCAATGCCAGATGGCCCGCGCCAGATATGATCTGTCCGGTGTTCACCAGATGCGCCCCTAGCCACCCTGCCCGTCAAGCGCCGGACCGCCGGCATCCGTCACAAGCCCGATATTGGCAAAGCCGCCGTTGTTCAGCGCACCCATGACCTGCATCACGTCCTGATACGGCACGGCCCCATCTGCGCGCAGGAACACGCGGGTGCTGTCGCGCTCTGTCGCAATGGCGCGCAGGCGGGCGACCAGCTCTTCACGCGGCACCTCGGATGTCTGGATCATCACGATACCCTCGGCCGTAACAGTGACGGTCAGCGGTTCTTCATCCTCGCCCGGTAGCGAATTGGCGGCGGTCTTGGGCAGTTCCACGGGCACGCCCACCACCATCAGGGGGGCGGCCACCATGAAGATGATCAAAAGCACCAGCATCACGTCCACAAAGGGCGTGACGTTGATTTCGGCCATCGGGCGCGAGCGTCCGCGCCCGCGCCTGCGACGCCCCTGATCGCCTGATTTCTGAACGACACCCGCGCCCATGGTCTAGCTGTCCAACTGGCGGCTGAGAATCGTGGCGAATTCGTCGGCAAACGCCTCGTATCCCGCGACGATACGGTCGGCATCGGCGCTGAGCTTGTTGTAGAAGATCACCGCCGGAATGGCCGCGATCAGACCAAGACCCGTGGCCAAAAGCGCCTCGGCAATACCGGGGGCCACGACGGCGAGATTTGTGTTCTGCTGCTCGGCGATCTCGATGAACGCATGCATGATGCCCCAGACCGTGCCGAACAGACCGATGAACGGCGCGGTCGAGCCAACGGTTGCAAGCACCTGAAGCCCGCTCTGGAGCCCTTCGGCTTCCTTGGCGATGGCCACATCCATACTGCGATCAATCCGCGCCGTTGCCCCCGCGATGAGATTGCCGTCGTTGCGGTGACTGCGTCGCCATTCCATCATGCCAGCGGCGAATATCCGTTCAGATTGCCCGGCAGGGTCTGGGCCGATTTCATCGAAAAGACCATCGAGCGGCTCGCCCGACCAGAAGCGACGATCAAAGATTTCGGCCTCGAGCCGCGCCTTGCGATAGATGATGATTTTCTGAATGATGATCGACCAGGCCCAGAACGAGGCCACGATCAACATGAACATCACCAGTTTGACGATAAGGGTGGCGCGCGCGAATAGCGCCCACATGGAGAAATCTATCTCCTGTGCCAATGCCAGGGTATCTGCTTCCATTTGCCTGCTCTTTGTATCTCTGACCGTTTTTCGGCCTTATTGCGGTCGAAACTACCCTATTTGAAAGGGGAAAGCCAATACCATCCACAGGCTCACGCGGGTTTGACGCGATATTCGCGTATAGATCAGGCGGATAATTGCCGGAGCGCCTCAGCTCTGCGCTGCGCGCAACCCCAAAGGCAGCTTGGCGGGGCGGCCCGACCGCGAGAGACAGGCAATGGTCACTTGTGCCGAAAAGATCATGTCGGGGCCACGCAGGACCCTTTGCTCCATCACCAGACGCGCGCCCGTGACGGCAACAGTCCGGGTTTCGACCGTGAGCACATCGTCAAGCCGGGCCGGGGCAAGGTAATCCGCCTCGACCCGCCGCACCGCGAAAACCAGACCCTCGGTGTCGCGCAGCGCGTTCTGGTCGATGCCCATGTCACGCACCCAGGCGCTGCGGGCGCGCTCGATATACTTGAGGTAATTCGCGTGATACACGATCCCGCCCATATCGGTATCCTCATAATAGACGGTTACGACAAAGACATGCGCGGGCGTGGTCACGGGCTGATCCTGTTTACTGTGCAATTGCAGCAAAGCATCCTATGCCCCTGCGTTCAAGGGTCGCGGTTTCACGAGGTGGAAAATCATGAAATGCCGGGTTGTGGCGCGGCGATGCCGCCGTATATTACGCTGGATCAACTGAAACGGCACGAAAAATGCACCCGCGACGTGGTGCCAAGGCCGAGGCAGAGAACAGGGAGAGGGGCGGGAGACGGATGGACAATACCGCAGGATTTTTGCCGATCATCGCGGCATTGCCGTTTTTAGGAGCCTTGTTTCCGGGGCTGATGATCCAAGCAGGGCGCAACACCTGTGCCGCCTTTACCGCAGCGCCCACGATCTTTGCGCTCACATTGCTGCTGCTTTGCGCACCTGCCGTGATGCGCGGCGAGGTTTTGACCTTTGGCATAGAGTGGCTGCCGTCGCTGGGTCTCAACGTCAATTTCATGCTGGATGGTCTGGGGCTGCTCTTTGCCGGGATGATCCTTGGCATTGGTCTATTGATCATCCTCTATGCCCGGTTCTACCTGTCGCGCGAAGATCCGATGGGGCAGTTCTATACCTATCTGCTGCTGTTTCAGGGCGCGATGGTGGGGATCGTCCTGAGCGATAACATCCTCTTGCTGCTGGTGTTCTGGGAGCTGACGTCGCTGTCGTCTTTCCTGCTGATCGGCTATTGGAAACACCTGCCTGAGGGTCGGCAGGGCGCGCGGATGGCGCTGACCGTGACGGGCCTTGGCGGTCTTGCCATGATCGCGGGGATGCTGATCCTCGGCAATATCGTGGGCAGCTATGACCTGAGCGTGATCCTGACGCAAAAAGACGCGATTCAGGCGAGCCCGATGTATCTGCCGGCGCTGATCCTGATTTTGCTTGGGTGTTTCACCAAATCGGCGCAGTTTCCGTTCCATTTCTGGCTGCCGCATGCGATGGCCGCGCCGACGCCGGTGTCGGCCTATCTGCATTCGGCGACAATGGTCAAGGCGGGGCTGTTCCTGATGGCGCGGATGTGGCCGGTTCTGGCGGGCACACCCGAGTGGTTTTATATCGTGGCCACGACCGGCCTGATCACCATGCTGATCGGCGCCAAGATCGCTCTGTTCAAGGATGACCTCAAGGCGCTTCTGGCGTTTTCGACCGTTAGCCAACTTGGCCTGATCACCATGCTGCTTGGCTTTGGCACCAAGATGGCCGCCGTCGCGGCGGTGTTTCACATCATCAACCACGCCACCTTCAAGGCGGCGCTGTTCATGTCGGCCGGCATTGTCGATCACGAGACCCACACCCGCGACATCAAACGCCTTGGCGGATTGCGCCACCTGATGCCGATCACCTTTACGATTGTCACGCTGGCGGCGCTGTCGATTGCGGGCATCCCGCTATTGAACGGGTTCCTGTCCAAGGAAATGATGCTTGAAGAGGCCTCGCATACCGTTTGGCAGGGCAATCACTGGATCGTGCCCGTGCTCGCCACATTGGGCGCGCTGTTTTCGGTGGCCTATTCGTTTCGCTATATCGTGCATGTGTTCTGGGGTCCGGTGCGCGACGATTATCCGTCCAGGCCGCATGATCCGGGCTTTGGCATGTGGTCGGCCCCGGCCTTTCTCGTGGTGCTTGTGGTGGCCATCGGCCTTGCGCCGTTCCTTGCAGAGCCGCTTGTGCGCGCCAGCGCGGGGGCGGTGATTGGCGGCGCATTGCCAGATTTTGAGCTGAAGATCTGGCATGGCGTCACGCCCGCGTTGTTCATGTCCGGCACGGCGGTTCTGGGCGGCGCGATCCTTTTGGCGCTGCATGCGCCCTTGATGCGGCTTTGGCTGGCGACCCCGCGCCCCGAGGCGAAAACCATGTTCGACGCGCTCACCCGCGCCGCCACCCTTGCAAGCCGCGCCTTTACCAATGGCGTGCACAACGGCGCGCTCACCCGCAATGGCGCGATTTTCGCAGTGGCGGTGATCGGCGCGGGCGTGCTTGGCTACATGGGGGGCGGCATGGCTGCGCCCACGCGTGAGATGTTGCCTGTGACTCTGGTGCCTGCGATTGGCTGGCTCTTGCTGGTGCTGGCGACGATCTGCCTGGTCGCGTTCCATCGCAACCGCTTTTTGGCACTGGTGCTGATGGGCATTGTCGGCCTGATCGTCTCGATGGGCTTTGTCTATCTCTCGGCACCGGACCTTGCGCTGACGCAAATCTCGGTTGAGGTGGTGACAATCATCCTGCTGCTTCTGGCGCTGAATTTCCTGCCGCGCGAGACCCCGGCAGAGAGCAGCGTCGCGCGGCGGATACGGGATGCAGGGATTGCTGTGGTGGGCGGTGTTGCAGTAGCGGGTCTTACCTATGCCATTCTGCTGCGCGATTTCGCGGCCGAGAGCATTTCGGTCTTTCATCTCGCCAACTCCTACAAGGGTGGCGGCGGCACCAATGTGGTCAACGTGATCCTCGTGGATTTCCGGGGCTTTGATACCTATGGCGAAATCATCGTCTTGGGGATTGCGGCGCTGGTGATCTTTGCCCTGACCGAAACCGTGCTCAAGGGGCCCGGCGGGCGCTGGCTCTCTCAATGGAAGGCGGACCGCTACGCCGAGGCAGGCGACCGTCACCCGCTGATGATGGTGGTGGCCACCCGCGTGATGATGCCCATCGCGCTGATGGTGGGGGCCTATATTTTCCTGCGCGGCCACAACCAGCCGGGCGGCGGGTTTATCGCCGGTCTGATCGTGGCAATTGCGTTTCTCATGCAATACATGGCGTCGGGCTTTGCCTGGGCCGAGGCGCGACAGCGCGTCACCTATCACGCCACCATAGGCGTTGGCGTTCTGATCGCGAGCGTGACGGGCATCGGCGCCTGGCTGGCGGGGCGTCCCTTCCTGACCTCCGACTACGGCTATCTGCATTTTCCACCGATTGAGGAATTCGAATGGGCTACGGCCATGGCGTTTGACACCGGCGTCTTCCTGACCGTGGTGGGTGCCGTGATGTTGGCGCTCAACAGCCTGTCGAGCATGGCGCGACGTGCGGGTGAGACAGTCAATGTCACGCCCATGGACATAAACCCGGCCCTGAACGACACGCCGGGCGAGAAGGAGGCCTGATATGGAGCTTCTCTTTGCAAGTGCAATCGGCCTCTTGACGGCTGGCGGGCTCTATCTGGTGCTGAGGCTACGCAGTTTCCCAGTGATCATCGGGATTTCGCTCCTGAGCTATGCGGTCAACCTGTTCCTCTTTGGCACCGGGCGGCTGGTGGTGGACCTTCCCCCGATCCTTCAGAAGGGTGTGGAAACCTATACCGATCCATTGCCGCAGGCGCTTGTTTTGACGGCGATCGTGATTTCGTTCGGCATGACGGCGGTGGTGGTGATTATGGCGCTTGGATCGTTCCTCTCGTCACGCGATGACACCGTGAACATCGGCCCCGAGACGCCACCCGAACAGCCCGCGCAGGAGAATGAGGCATGAGCCACTGGATTATTGCCCCAATTGTGCTGCCGGCGGTGCTGGCCGCAATTCTCACGCTGGCGATGCGACACCATCCGCCACTTCAGCGGGTGTTTTCCATCGCGGGCGTTGTCGCGGTGCTTGCGGTGGCGATTGGCCTGACCGTGCAGGCAGCAAGCGGAACCATCGAGGTCTATGAACTTGGCAATTGGCCCGCGCCCTTTGGGATTGTGTTGGTGCTGGACCGGTTGTCGGCGCTGATGGCGCTGGTGACGGCGGTGCTGGCGCTTGTGGTGCTGCTCTATGCGGTGGGCACCGGCTGGGATCAGCGCGGCAACAATTTCCATGCGCTCTATCAGTTTCAGTTGATGGGCATTTTCGGCGCGTTCCTGACGGGCGATGCGTTCAACCTCTTTGTGTTCTTCGAGGTGCTACTGATTGCCTCTTACGGTCTGATGATCCATGGCGGGGGTCGGCGCAGGCTCAAGGCGGGCGTGCAATATGTCATCTACAACTTGCTTGGCTCGACCCTGTTTCTCTTTGCGCTTGGCACGCTCTATGCGGTGACGGGTACGCTCAACATGGCCGATCTCGCGGTGCGGGCGGCAGAGATTCCGGTCGAGGACAGCGCGCTGCTGCGCGTTGGCGCGATGCTGCTCTTCCTCGTCTTCGCCATCAAGGCCGCCCTCTTGCCGCTGCATTTCTGGCTGCCGGAAACCTATGCCGAGGCTCCGGCCCCGGTTGCGGCACTCTTTGCGATCATGACCAAGGTGGGCGCCTATGCGATCCTGCGCATGTATACGCTGGTCTTCGGGCCCGACCTTGGGGCAACGGCGGCGCTGATTGACCAGATGCTGACCTATGCCGCGCTGATCACGCTTGTTGCCGGGATGGTCGGTATCCTGGGGGCCAGGCGGCTGGGCCGCCTCGCCGCCTTCGCCGCCATCGGCTCGATGGGCACGCTCCTGATTGCCATCGCGGGCTTCCGGCCTGAAACCACGGCGGCCGCGCTCTATTACATGATCCATTCGACGCTGGCGGGCGCGCTCCTGTTCCTTGTGGTCGATCTCGTGCGCGCGCGGCGGGGATCCATGGCAGGGGCATTTCTGCCGGGGCCGCGCATGGCGCAACACGGGATGATTGCCGCGCTCTTCTTTGGCTCGGCGATTGCCACGGCGGGCATGCCGCCGCTCTCGGGCTTTGTCGGCAAACTGCTCATTCTCGACGCGGTGCGCGAGATGGATCAGGTCTGGCTCATCTGGGCCGTGATCCTCAGCACCTCGCTGGTGGCCATCCTTGGTCTGGGCCAGGCGGGCAGCGCGATCTTCTGGAAACTGGCCCCCGAAACCGGCGACGAAGCGGAACCGGAACCGCAACCCGCTCTGCCCATGGTGGCCTGTTTTGCGATGCTGGGCGGCATTGTGGCGCTCTCGGTGCTGGCCGGTCCGGTCATGGGCTATATCGAGGCCACGGCACAACAACTGCACGCGCCAGAGAGCTATATCGCCGCCGTGCTGAACGGTGGTTGAGGGAGGAAAGACGATGCTGCGCAAGATCCTGCCCCATCCGTTCCTGACGCTGACCCTGATCGTGGTCTGGCAGATGCTGGTCAACAAGCTGACCTTTGGCAATCTGGTCCTGGGAACGATTCTCGGGTTGATCATCCCGATCATAACCTCGCCCTACTGGCCCAACCGGCCGCGCCTCTCGAGCCTGCCACGGATCGTGGAATTCGTGCTCGTGGTGCTCTGGGATATCTGTGTGGCCAACGTGCAGGTGGCGATAATCATCCTGTTCAAGACCAACGCCAACACCAAGCCCGCCTGGATCACCATTCCGCTGGAACTGCGCACACCCGAGGCGATCACCGTTCTGGCAGGCACGATCACCATGACGCCCGGCACCGTGTCGAGCGATCTGTCCGCAGATGGCCGCAGCCTGCTGGTGCATTGTCTGGACGCGCCCGACCCGGACGCAGTGCGCGATGACATCAAGGCGCGCTACGAACGCCGGCTCAAGGAGATTTTCGAATGATCGAATACGCGCTCTTTTTCGCCTTCGGCTGTTTCGGACTGGGATTGCTGCTCAATATCTATCGCGTGATCAGTTCGCCCACCGTCGGCGACCGCATCCTGGCGCTGGATACGATGGTGGTGAACATGATCGCGCTGCTGTCGCTGTTCGGTATTCTCAAGGGCACGACCATGTATTTCGAAGCGTCGATGATCATCGCCATGACCGGCTTTATCTCGACCGTGTCCTACACGCGCTTCTTGTTGCGCGGCGACATCATCGAATAGGAGGCCGATCATGGTTGTGGATATTCTCATTTCGGCCTGTCTGGTGATCAGCGGCGTGTTTGGCTTGGTCGGCTCCTTTGGCCTGATCAAGCTGCCCGATCCCATGATGCGGCTACATGCGCCGACCAAGGCGACGACACTGGGCGTGGGCGGGGCGCTGATTGCCTCCATGCTGTTCTTCTACTTCAAGGTCGGGGATTTTTCGTTTCACGAGTTCATGATCGTGCTGTTCCTGTTCCTGACCGCACCGATCACCGGGCATTTCATCGCCAAGACGCATCTGCATCTGGTGCACAAGCCCGCCGACCTGCCGCCCACCGGCACGGACCGGCCCTGGGCCAGCTACGAGAGCGATGCAGAACGCGCGCGCATCGAGGCAGAGGCCGCAGACGCGCAGAACGGGTAACGCGCGGTCCTGTGACCTGCCACGCGCCGCGTGACGCCTCTCTCGAGGCGACGGCACCTCAGGGGGTCAGCGCATCCACCTCGGCTTGCAGATCGCGCGCAAGAGAGAGTGTGTCAGACGGGAATTGCGAGAGGTCATGCTCTTTGCTGCGCCCGATGGTGGTGGGTTGCAAGGTATTGGCAGGCGGGTGCGTGTCATCCGGCAAGCCCAGAAATCGCCGAAGACGGGGCCAGTGTCGGCCCGGATCAGCGCAATATGCCTCGTAGGAAATCGCCAGGAAACGCCCCGGCATATGGGCCGCGCCAAATTCCATCGCAGCGCGATTTGCGGCGGTCCAATAGCGCAGCTGATGCACCGGCAGGGGCGTAGCTGGCTCCAATGCCACCCCATAATAAGGGCTCCAGTGCCGTGCTTGCCATGTGTTGTTGCTAAACGCCATGTCGAGCCCGTTACGCACCACATGGATATACCGAAGGTCCGGAAAACATCGCGCGAGATGCGGCAGGAACACATGGGTGTTCGGCTCTTTCCAGCCCCAGGCGAGATCGCCGCCCACAGCAGGCGGCACGCTGTCGATGAGACTCTCGGCATCAGGTGCGCGCACACCGCATTGCCATGGCCCGGTCGGCGGAAGCGTGTCCCGCAGACGGATCAGCAGCGCGTGCTCTTCTGCACTGAGGGTTCCACGCAGCCCGGTGGTCATGGCGCGACGCAAGAGGTCGGCGGCCTGAACGACCTCTGCATCCGAAGGACGCTGTCGCACCCAGTCCGCACGCTTGAAAAGCACGGTGAACCACAGGTTATCGAGCGGCCCGTTCAATCGTGTGCCAAGCCGGATACCCACCGAAGACAGCGTGGCCGCAAAGACGCGGGTGCCCGACCCCCCGAGACCACCAATTGCGACATGCGGATCGCTGGCAGAGCGGATGGCTGCATGGGGGTCTGGTTGTGGGTAGAACATCCTGTGTTTTGATCCCTGACTCAAACCTCGCAAGACCCCGTTCGAACCGCGTCCGATCAGGCGCCGTGCCCCAGCATAGCTCTTGGGCGCGCGGCCATTAAGAATAGTTTTGCGTTATTTCAGGAATCGTAGGAATGTGAACACTCAACTTAAAGTTTTAACCTGCATTTGGAGATCGAGAATGGATTTTGTGAAACGATCAGCGTTCATTTGTACGCTTGGCTTTGGGCTCGCCGTGGGGGGTGGCCTTGTGCCGGAAACCGCAAAGGCCGGAACCGACCCTTTCATTGGGGATATAATTGCCGTCGGCTATAATTTTTGCCCACGCGGTTGGATGAGCGCCGAAGGGCAAATTCTGTCGATTGCCAGCAACACGGCCCTGTTTTCCTTGATCGGCGTCACCTATGGCGGAAACGGCACGACCACCTTCGGCCTCCCCGACCTGCGGGGCCGGGGCGCGATGGGACAGGGGACCGGGCCGGGACTTACCCCGCGCAGCCAAGGGCAAATGGTTGGGGCCGAAGCGGTCACGCTAAGCGTCAATCAATTGCCGAGCCATAGTCACGCGGTGAATGCCAATAATCTGGACGGAGATCTTCCTGGCCCGGGGGGCAAGCTCTTGGCCGCTGCTCCACCAAGCGGCGTTGGCTCTGAGACGATTTATTCGGATCAGGCTCCAAACGTGACGATGTCATCCGCAATGATCGGAGCAAGCGGTCAGAGCCTGCCATTCGACGTCGAGGATCCGACGCTGGTGATGCGCTATTGTATCGCCATCCAGGGGATATTTCCGTCGCGGAACTGAAATGACAGTCAGAGCCCCGGCTAACGCTGCGGGAGCGACTTTCCACAACTCTCAGACACAACTTTAATTTTTGGAGTCCGTAATGAAAATTTTGAACAAGAGCACGCTTGCAGCAGTGGGGATGCTGGGCCTGACATTGGGTGCCGTCGCCGCTCCGAACCGCGCAGAGGCTGGCTTCGATGCCTTCCTCGGGGACATCATGATCGTCAGTTTCAATTTCTGCCCCCAAGGTTGGGCGGAGGCTGCGGGGCAGATTTTGCCCATTTCGAGCAACCAGGCGCTTTTCTCGCTCCTTGGCACCCAATTTGGCGGAAACGGAACGACGACATTCGCCCTCCCCGATCTGCGCGGCCGCATTGCGTTGGGTCAGGGAACCGGCAACGGCCTGACTCCACGGCAGGCGGGGCAAATCTTCGGCACGGAAAACAAGACGATGACACAGGCCACCATGCCGCAGCATAGCCATACGGTGAATGCCAACAATCTGGATGGCGACCTGCCTGGTCCGGGTGGCAAGCTGTTGGCGGCGGCACCGACAGGTGGCACCGGCAACGAAACGATCTATTCCCAGGCCAGCCCGAATGTCACGATGAACCCGGCGATGATCTCGCTGACCGGATCCAGCACTTCGATCAACACCCAGGACCCGACCTTGGGCCTCATGCACTGTATATCCCTGACGGGTGCCTTTCCGTCACGCAGCTGACCCCCGCTTTCGGGGATCGCCCAGCTTGGCGACGGATTACCCTTCTTAATCAATATTTTGGAGACTTCGATGACACATTCAAAAATGAAATCCCACGGGGCGTTGACGGCGCTGGTTCTGGGGATTGCCGCCTTTGCAACGCCGCACGCGGCTCTGGCCACGTCCTCACCCTTTATCGGAGAGATTGCCCCGATGGGCATCACCGGCTTTTGTCCTGCCGGCTGGTCCAGCGCCGAGGGACAGATTCTGCCGATCACCCAGAACCAGGCCCTCTTCGCCCTGATCGGCACGACATTCGGCGGCGACGGTCGAACCACATTTGGGCTTCCGGACTTGCGTGGGCGCCTGCCGATCGGCCAGGGCACCGGCCCCGGTCTTACCCCGCGGGCCTGGGGGCAGGTCGGCGGACGAGAGACGGTGACACTCACCCAGAACCAGATGGCCTCACATAGCCATGCGGTCAACGCGACCAACACCGACGGCAATCTTCCCGGACCGGGCGGCAAGATTCTGGCCGCCGCACCGGATGGCGGCACCGGGCAGGAGACGATCTATTCCGATCAGGCGGCCAATGTGCAGATGTCGTCGCAAATGATCGCGCCTTCAGGCGGCGGTCAGCCCGTGAATGTCCAGGACCCGACACAGGTCATTCGCTACTGCATCTCGCTTCAGGGGATATTCCCACCGCGGAACTAGACGCGCAAACACCACTTGCGGCGGGATACACCCGCCGCAAGTGGCAATTTCATCCCTAGACAACGGGATAAACAAACCCGCCCAATCGGGGCGCAGGCTTGGATCGCCGCACAAGATCGAGCTTGCCGCTATCAAGGGCACGTTTCAAATCAACCAGCAGAGCCGCCATGCCTGGATCGCCGTCATTTTCGGCGCGGATGCCTGTCTGAACAAACAGGCCTTCGCTGCCGTAAACCTCTGCAAATCCGCGCGGTGCGGCGTTGAGCGCGGCCATTGGCGGAGCGAGACCCGCCGTGTCGGCCAAAGGCTCGACCGGATGAGCACCCAGCAGGGTCATCATCCGCTCCAGAAACTCGGCGTGGTCAATCTGCGGCAAAGCGCATCCTCCCGATCTTTTCGTGAACCCAGTCTGGCTGGGACGATTTTCGAACGATCATCCCACCGATCGCCAACAGGTCGATATGGGTGTTCAGAAAGCAGTCTATCGCGTCCTTCGGGCTACAGATGATGGGTTCTCCGCGCACGTTGAAAGAGGTGTTGAGCAGCATGGGACAGCCGGTCATGGCGTGAAACGCCGCAAGGATCGTTCCCGCCCGTGCGTCAGTGCCGGGCGTAACCGTTTGCAGCCTGGCGCTGAAATCCACATGCGTGACAGCGGCAAAATCGCTGACAACGGCGTTCTGCAATTGCATCGGGCCGTGCAAGCCGCGCCCGCGCGCGTCTGACACGGTGGTCGTCCCGCAAAACTCGGGTCTGAGCTGTGCCACAAGCAGCATATAGGGGCTGTCGGTCGGCTCCTCGAAATAGACGGGCGCCTGATCGGCCAGAACCATCGGGGCGAAGGGCCGCCAGTCTTCCCGGAACTTGATCGACTTGTTGACGCGGCTCAGCGTGTCCTTGCCACGCGGATCGGCAAGGATCGAGCGGTTGCCCAAGGCCCGCGGCCCGAACTCCATGCGCCCGTGGAAATGGCCCACAACCTGCCCTTCGGCCAGTGCCGCCGCAACGGTATCGGCATAGCACGCGGGTTCGGGCACCTCTTCATAGACCAGCCCCGCCGCATCCAGCGCGGCGCAGATTTCGGCATCGGTGAACTGCGGCCCGAGAAAACCACCAGACATGGTGTCCTTGGTCATGGACGGCCGGTCGGTGGCTGCACCCTCACGCGCCACCTCGAGGGCCGCACCAAGGGCCCCTCCAGCATCCCCGGACGCGGGCTGAATCCACAGCTTGCCAAGGCCGGGCAGGTCGCGGATCAGCCGACTATTGGCCACGCAATTCAGAGCGACACCCCCCGCGAGACAGAGGTTCCGGCTTTGCGCGCGGTCCAAGGCGGTTCTGGCCAAGGCCAACACCGCATCTTCGAGCACCGCTTGGGCAGAGGCGGCAACGTTCATATGGAACTGTGTCAACGTCCCTGACTCCTTGCGCTGTGGTTCGCCAAACAGCATTTCAAAGAGCGGCGACGTGGTGCTCAGCCCCCGGTCAAAATCGAAATAATCCATGTTGAGCGCGAAACCACCATCCGGTTGCAGCGCGATCATCTCGTCACGGATCTTTTCGCGAAACTCCGGCGTGCCAAAGGGGGCGAGGCCCATCAGCTTGTATTCGCCGGAATTCACCTTGAAGCCGCAGTATTGCGTGAAGGCGCTATAAAACAGACCCAGAGAATGTGGAAAGCTGATCTCGGCTTCGGCCCGCAACCCGGCCACGGTGCCTGACCAAAGGGTCGTGGTGGAATATTCCCCGACCCCGTCCAGCACCAGCACCGCCGCCTCGGCAAAGGGCGCAGGATAGAACGCCGACGCCGCATGTGACCGGTGATGCGGCACAAAGACGATCCGGTCCGGATCCTCGGCGATCCTGCTCAGTTGCAGAGGCAGCTCATCCGCAAGGCTGCGCAGCGTTTCCACCATCCGCGGCCAGAGCCGCGCCCCCGTCGGAAGCCGGGTTTGGGCGTTTTGCAGAATCCGCCGCAGTTTGAGGCCGGGATCCTCATAATAGGCGACGCGATCAATCGCCGCGCCGTCAGGCAACTGCGACAGGCAATAGCTGATCGCGTTCTTTGGAAATTGCCAATCGGCCTTCTGTCGGGTGAACCGCTCTTCCTGCGCAGCGGCCAGAATGCGCGTGCCCTGCACCAGAGCCGCCGCGGAATCGTGAAAATGCGACGAGATGCCCAACGTGTAGCGGGGGGCGGTCACACGTCACCTCTACGGGCAGGAGCCTTGCCAAGAAGGGGCTTGATCAGCGGTTGCAGCCGTTCGGCAAAAAGACTGTTGGCTCTCATGTTGGGGTGATTGTCCAAAGGCTGAAATGTGTGCTGCCGGTCATGCGGGCATGAAATATCGAGAGCTTCGGAAAAACGATCGCAAACGGCGCTGTTGAAATCCCGGTCCAGGGAATCGAGCAGGGCAAACCGAAGCGGGATGCCGGCGGCCCTGGCCGTCTCGCGGACCAGCTCCAGAACTGCAAGAGTGACGAGGTTGACCATATGGTCGTCCGGCAGAAAGACCCCGAAATTGACATCCCGCAGCGCCGGTTGCCAAATCTCCCGATACACGATCTGTACCTGCCCTTTGCCATCGAGCTGGGCAACGGGCACGTGTTCGACCCTTAATTTATACCACTCTGCGCTCAGATATTGCCGCATGCGCTGTGGGTGGGCGATGTTGCGAAACCGATGGTCGCTGATCACGGAAAAGACGGCGGCATCTATCGCCCCTGCCGCAATGTCGCGGCGGAGTTGCAGCAGATTTTGCACAGAGCCATGCCCGCCAATGCCACGATTCAAAATCCGGACATCTGGCATGTCGCGTTGGAGCAGGGCGGTAAAGGTTTCCTCATCCGCCAAACCCGTGCCATAGGTAAACGAGCAGCCATAAAAGCCGACACGCGGCCCCTGCGCTGTCTGTGACCCGGGAACATGCCGCCAGCCATCGGCCGCGATATGCTGAAGAATGTTGCTGCGAAACGCCACGCGAACGCTATGGTCCGCCGATAGCCGCCAACCCAAAACGGGATCGGGGCGAAACAGAAGCCTGGGCTTGCTGACGGTTCTGCGTGTTTCCGGTTGCGAGACTGACATGATCTGCATCTATCGCCGCTTATCTTTCATCACCCATCAAGGGGCTAAATGTCTGGTTTGAAAAGATAATCTTCAAACGCCCGCGCCTTGAACCGGCTGGTGCCTGATCCACCCGCGACGCGCCAGCGGGATACACGCTTCAGCCCTCGAGACACAATCTATACGCCTTCAGGCTACCCGGAAAATCTACCCTCCGCCACCGGCAATCCGCCAAGGCCTTTGGCGGTTCCGCAGTCACCTCGATTGATGACTCCATCGCATTACAGACTCCCGGCGCTGCCCCGCAGTGGCGCAGGTCACACCCCCAAGCCGGTTTTACCGGCTTCCAACAGAGTTGAACTGAAAGACTTTTCGATCTGGTGACCCCGGCAGGATTCGAACCTGCAACCTGCCCCTTAGGAGGGGGCTGCTCTATCCTGTTGAGCCACGGGGCCACGCGCGGACTTGCTTAGCGCGGGCAGGGGCGTTTGTCATCGTCCGATTTCCGCGCCGCGACGTTTTGAAGTGGATTCGCGCAGGCAGCTTGATCCTGCGACGGTGTTCGCGGTAACAAAGGTTCAGGACCTTGTGGACATCCCCCCGTGACCCAGCATGACAGACACCCCCTGACCCTGCGCGACGTGTCCGAGGCCGCAGGTGTGTCCGAGATGACAGTCAGCCGTGTTCTGCGCAACAAGGGCGATGTTTCGGACGGCACACGCCAGCGGGTGCTCGAGGCGGCCAAGCGGCTCGGCTATGTGCCCAACAAGATCGCGGGTGCCTTGGCCAGTCAGCGGGTCAATCTGGTGGCCGTGATCATCCCCTCGATGTCGAACATGGTGTTTCCCGAGGTGATGACCGGCATCAGCCGCGTGCTCGAGGAAACCGAATTGCAGCCCGTTGTCGGGCTGACCGGGTATCGGCCCGAGAAAGAGGAAAAGGTCCTCTATGAAATGCTGTCCTGGCGCCCCTCTGGCGTGATCATCGCGGGGCTGGAACATTCGGATGCCAGCCGCGCCATGCTGCGCGCCAGCGGCATCCCCGTGGTCGAGATCATGGATGTGGATGGCACGCCCATCGACTCGGTCGTGGGAATTTCGCACAGGCGCGCCGGGCAGCAAATGGCGCAGGCGATCATCAAGGCAGGCTATCGGCGGATCGGGTTCATGGGCACCAAGATGCCGCTGGATCACCGGGCGCGCAAACGGTTCGAGGGCTTCACCGAGGCGCTGGCCAAGGCCGGGATCGAGATGGCGGATCATGAATTCTATTCCGGCGGTTCGGCGCTTCTCAAGGGGCGCGAAATGACCGCCGAGATGCTGCGACGCACGCCGGATCTCGATTTCCTCTACTACTCCAACGACATGATCGGGGCGGGCGGGCTTCTCTACCTTCTCGAGCAGGGCATCGACATTCCCAACGACATGGGGCTTGCGGGTTTCAACGGCGTCGAGCTTCTGGAAGGTTTGCCGCGGGCCCTGGCAACGATGGACGCCTGCCGTCTGGAAATCGGACGGCGCGCCGCCGAGATCATCGCCGCCCGCGCCGCCAATCCCGAGGACAGCGCGCCAGTGCGCATCACGCTGGAACCGACGCTCAGCCTTGGCGATACATTGCGTCGGCACTGACCATCTTTTCCCAAAAGCTGTCGCAAATGGCTTTGCAATTCCGAACCGAATCGCAAAAGGCTGCGCGGAGCCGACCACAGAGCGGCGCAGGGAGAGGATATCAAAGACATGAAAATCGGTTTCATCGGGCTCGGCAATGTGGGCGGCAAACTTTCGGGCAGTCTGCTGCGCAATGGCCATGATCTGACGGTGCATGACCTGAACGGCGACTTGGTCGCCGACTTTGTCGCGCGCGGGGCCAAGGCCGCCACAAGCCCGGCACAGATGATGCGCGATTGCGACGTGGTGATCACCTGCCTGCCCTCGCCTGCCGCGTCCGATGCCGTCATGCAACAGATGCTGCCCGAGGTCGGACCCGGCAAGATCTGGATGGAAATGTCCACCACCGATGCAGATGAGATCCGCCGTCTGGGCGGGCTCGTGATCGCAGCGGGCGGGGCGGCGGTGGATTGCCCCGTGTCGGGTGGCTGCCATCGGGCGGATACCGGCAATATCTCGATCTTCGCGGGCTGCGACCGGGCCACGTTCGAGCGGATTCTGCCGCTGCTCAAGACCTTGGGTCGGCGGCTCTTGCATACGGGTGAGATCGGCAGCGCCTCCTTGCTCAAGGTGATGACCAACTATCTCGCCACCGCCAATCTTCTGACGCTCTGCGAGGCGCTGGTAACGATGAAAGGGGCCGGGCTTGACCTTGCGACGACCTATGAGGCGATCAAGATCAGCTCCGGCAATTCCTTTGTGCATGAGACCGAAAGCCAGGTGATCCTGAACGGAAGCCGTGACATCAGCTTTACCATGGACCTGGTGAAGAAAGACATCGGCCTCTTCCAGAAGATCGCCGACGACGCGGGTGTGCCGTTGGAAATTTCGCCGCTGATGATCTCGATCTTTGACGATGGCATCCGGCGCTATGGCGAGCGGGCACAGTCCGATGACATCATCAAACGGCTGGAAGAGGCGACCGGCCTCGACATTCGCGCGCCGGGATTTCCGGCCGAAATGGTGGATGATGAGCCCGAGGAACAGGGTTATGAGGTGGTCCCGCCGGGCCGCTAAGGCGTTAACCACAGATTCGGGAAACATTTGCCAGAAGGGCGCAGCAGGGGGCTAATCATCGCGGGTCTATGTGAGTGGCGTGCGATGCTGATGTTTGCGGGTCTTTTGGGCATGGTTGCTGTTGGCGCGGCGGCATTTGTGGGTTTACAGCCTGTGTCCGAGGACGCCGAGGATCACCGCGCAGAGGCACAAGCGACCGACGACGCGCCGGATCTGCTGGACACCGTGATCGGGCCCAATACCCCCGCGGGCCAAGGGGAAATCACAAGCGGAACAGTGCAATCCGAAACCCTGACCGGAACCGCGCTGGACGACCAGATCAACGGCTTGGGTGCGCAGGATACGATCTCCGGCGGTGCCGGGGATGACATCCTGCTTGGCGGCGATGGCGATGATCGCGTGTCGGGCGACACCGGCGATGATCTTCTGCACGGCGGAAACGGGGCAGATGCCCTTTTCGGCGGCGCGGGCGCGGATACCCTCTTTGGCCACAATGGCGATGATGATCTATCCGGCGGCGATGGCGATGACAGCATGGTCGGCAGCGCCGGCAACGATCACTTGCGCGGGGATGCGGGCGACGATGCGCTGCATGGCGACATCGGCGACGACACGCTGCACGGGGGTCCGGGGCGCGACACGCTCTGGGGCGGCTGGGGCAAAGACGTGATCGTGGGACTGCACGATGATCCGGCAACGATCACGCTCGACGATACGGACGACAGCGATTTCCTCAATGGCGGCGGCGGGGGTGATCTGATCCTCGCGGGCCAGGGGGATCTGGTCGATTCGGGACCGGGCGACGACACTGTGATGATCGGGGATTGGATCACAGAGGGTCAGCCGGTGCAGATCCTCGATTTCCACCCCGAAGAGGACCGGCTTGTCGTTTTCTACGATTCAGAGGCTGGCGATGCGCCCGCCCTGCGCCTGGAACCTGACGGCGACGCAGCCCTGGCGCTGCTGCTGAACGGCGTGCAGATCGCTACGGTTGGCAATGCCGCGGGTCTGACACTCGACCATATCGCGCTCTTGCCACGCGAGGCGCTGCCGGCGATCCGCGGTCTCTAGCCGCAGAGGATCCGGCCCCCGCGATTCGCGCTTTCCATTTCAGGGTTTTTCCCCTATACGCGCGTATCCTTTGGGCATGGTCCCAAGGGTATTCCATGGACCTTGCTGGACGACATCCCGGCTTGTGCCCGACACTTTTATGCAAGGAGACCCCGATGTCGATTACTGCTGCAGAAAAAGAACGCGTTATCAAGGAATTCGCAACCAAAGAAGGCGACACCGGTTCGCCCGAAGTGCAGATTGCGATCCTGACCTCGCGGATCACCACGCTGACCGAGCATTTCAAGACCCACAAGAAAGACAACCACGGTCGTCGTGGTCTCTTGATGATGGTCGCACAGCGCCGCAAACTGCTGGACTACCTCAAGGGCAAGAATGAGGCCCGTTATCAGGACCTCATCAAGCGCCTCGGTATCCGCCGCTAAGACAAAATACCGCGCCTCCAAAAGGGCGCGGTTTTCGTATTATCCGATTGCTGTCCCGGTCCGGCTTTGCCGGGAACGCAGGATGAAGAACCAAAAGCCGCGGGGCAATGCGGCCCCGGATGCAAATGGGCCCGACGGGATACGCCCGGACCGGCCAACTTAGGAAACGTGATGTTCAAAGAGACGAAAAAATCGATGCAGTGGGGGGAGGAAACCCTCACTCTGGAAACTGGCAAAATCGCCCGTCAGGCGGACGGGACGGTTATTGCCACGCTTGGCGAGACCTCGGTCATGGCCAACGTGACCTTTGCCAAAGAGGCAAAACCCGGTCAGGATTTCTTTCCGCTGACCGTGCATTATCAAGAGAAATACTATGCAGCCGGCAAGGTGCCTGGCGGCTTTTTCAAGCGCGAGGCGCGTCCGTCGGAAAAGGAAACGCTGACCGCGCGCCTGATCGACCGTCCGATCCGCCCGCTGTTCGTGCCCGGCTTCAAGAATGAAACGCTGGTGATGTGCACCGTGCTCAGCCACGACCTCGTCAATGACCCCGACATCGTTGCGATGATCGCAACCTCGGCGGCGCTGACGATTTCGGGCGCGCCCTTCATGGGCCCGATTGCCGGCTGCCGCGTGGGTTTCGTGGATGGGGAATATATCCTCAACCCCGAGATCGACGACATGCACGATCTGCGCAACAACCCCGAGCAGCGGCTCGATCTGGTCGTCGCCGGCACCAAAGACGCCGTGATGATGGTCGAATCCGAGGCCTACGAGCTGACCGAAGAGGAAATGCTGGGCGCCGTCACCTTTGCCCATGAACAGATCAAGCCGGTCTGCGACCTGATCATCTCCCTGGCCGAAGAATGTGCCAAGGAACCCTTCGACTTCACCCCGCCGGATTACTCGGATCTCTACGCGGCTGTGAAAGCGGCGGGTGAAGAGCAGATGCGCGCCGCCTTCGCCATTCGCGACAAGCAGGAACGCACCCATGCGATTTCCGCCGCCCGCGAAGCGATCAAGGCCAAGTTGAGCGAAGAGCAACTGGCCGACGAAAACCTCGGTTCCGCGTTCAAGAAGCTGGAATCGGCGGTTCTGCGTGGCGATGTGGTCAAGAATGGCAACCGGATCGACGGGCGTCGTCTGGACGAGATTCGCCCCATCGTCTGCGAAACCGGCCTTCTGCCGCGCACCCATGGTTCGTCGCTCTTCACACGCGGCGAAACGCAAGCGCTGGTCGTGACCACGCTCGGCACCGGCGACGACGAACAGTTCATCGACGCGCTGCACGGGAACTTCAAATCGAACTTCCTGCTGCATTACAACTTCCCCCCCTATTCGGTGGGCGAGGCCGGGCGCGTTGGCGCTCCGGGTCGTCGTGAAATCGGCCATGGCAAACTTGCATGGCGCGCGCTTCAGGCGGTTCTGCCGCCGGCCACCGATTTCCCCTACACGATCCGCCTGGTGTCCGAGATCACCGAATCGAACGGCTCTTCGTCCATGGCTTCGGTCTGCGGCGGTTCGCTGTCGATGATGGATGCGGGCGTGCCGCTCAAGACCTCGGTCGCGGGTGTGGCCATGGGCCTCGTGCTCGAAGAAGACGGCTCTTTTGCGATCCTGTCGGATATTCTGGGCGATGAAGATCACCTGGGCGACATGGATTTCAAGGTGGCTGGCACCGCCGAGGGCATCACCTCGCTCCAGATGGACATCAAGGTTGCGGGCATCACGCCCGAGATCATGAAAAAGGCGCTGGAACAGGCCAAGGCCGGTCGTCTGCACATCCTCGGCGAGATGAACAAGGCGCTGTCGGGTGCGGCAGAATTCAGCGTTCACGCACCGCGCATCGAGACCATGCAGATTCCCACCGACAAGATCCGCGAAGTCATCGGGTCGGGCGGCAAGGTGATCCGCGAGATCGTCGAAGTGTCCGGGGCCAAGGTCGATATCAACGACGAGGGTATCATCAAGATCGCCTCTCCGAACGGCGAGTCGATCAAAAAGGCCTATGACATGATCTGGTCGATCGTGGCAGAGCCGGAAGAAGGCAAGATCTATGACGGCAAAGTCGTCAAGCTCGTGGATTTCGGTGCTTTCGTCAATTTCTTTGGCAAGCGCGACGGTCTGGTCCATGTCAGCCAGATCGAGAACCGCCGCCTGAACCACCCCAGCGACGTGCTCAAGGAAGGTCAGGACGTGAAGGTCAAGCTCCTGGGCTTTGACGATCGCGGCAAGGTGCGCCTGTCGATGAAGGTTGTCGATCAAGTGACCGGCGAAGAGATCGTGCCAGAGAAGGCCGAGAAAGAAGCCGAATAAGGCATCTTTTCAGATCAAATCAGGCCCCGGTGGAAACGCCGGGGCCTTTTTCATGCGACCGGGCTTTGCAACGTAAGAGGTATGGATTTCCATACGGGGCGTGAATGCACGGTATTCCCCATGAAAATCGCGCCCCTGTCTGCGACATCTATCCTTGTGGATAGGTATACTTGTGTCTCTGGTTTTGGTTTTCTGCCATTGGCGGCACCATCACTCACGTTCTGCACGCCAATCATACCCCGGTGGAAACACCGGGGTTTTGATTTTCTTGATAGCCACATGGTTTGACGACCTTGGCGACCGCTCAGTTCAGCATCGCCTCGACTTTTCTCGTGATCGCCCCCGCGGTCGGTCGCGTGGTCGATCCCCATGTGCCCGCGACCTCACCCTCTGGGGTGATGAGAACCTTGTTGAAGTTCCAGCTGGGCGCAAACCCGGTCTCGGCCAGAACCGAGGCATAGAACGGATGCGCCGCCTCCCCCCGCACCGAGGTGATCGTGGTCATCGGAATATCAAGCCCGAAATTGACCTCGCAGAATTCCTTGACCTCCGCCTCGCTCGACAGCTCTTGCCGGAAATCGTCCGAGGGCACGGCAAGCACCACCAAACCACGGTCGCGATAGGCATCATACAGCGACTGAAGCCCGTCATACTGCGGGGTAAACCCGCAACGCGAGGCCGTATTGACCACCAGCACCGGCTGACCCGCCCAATCCGAGAGCCGGATTTCGCCCCCGTCGATATTGCCAAAGGGCGTATCAAGATCGAGCGCCACGGCCGGCAGCGCGACGAGACTCGCAAACAAGATAGCGATGAACCGCATGGTATCCTCCTGTTTCGATGGAATACGCGACTTTGTGATCACCGGATCACCGCGCCCGCTATTTGATTTTTCCGCCGCCGATCCATCTGATAGCATGTGACCATCACAGGAGGCGCAGACGTGACCCAATATCACAAGACGCCGGAAAAAATCGCGGCTCTCAGCCCCGAGGAATTCCGGGTAACACAAAGAAACGGCACAGAGCATCCCGGCACCGGCAAATACCTGCACAACAAGGAACCGGGGATTTACGTGGATATCGTCAGCGGCGAGCCGCTCTTTGCAAGTTCGGACAAATACGAATCCGGCTGCGGCTGGCCCAGTTTCACCAAACCGCTTGAACCCGCGCATGTGAAGGAGTTGCACGATTTCACCCTTGGCATGATCCGGACCGAAGTGCGCAGCACCCATGGTGACAGCCATCTGGGACATGTCTTTCCGGACGGACCGCGTGATCGGGGCGGCCTGCGCTATTGCATCAACTCGGCAAGCCTGCGATTCATTCATCGCGACGACATGGAAGCAGAGGGATACGGGGCGTATCTCGATCAGGTGGAGGATGTGACATGAGCGAACGCGCCGTTCTGGCGGGGGGATGTTTCTGGGGCATGCAGGATCTGATCCGCAAGCTGCCGGGCGTGATTTCGACCCGCGTGGGATATACGGGCGGCGATGTGGCGCATGCCACCTATCGCAATCATGGGACGCATGCCGAGGGAATCGAGATCTTCTTTGATCCGGCGCGCATCAGCTATCGGCGGTTGCTCGAATTCTTCTTCCAGATCCATGATCCGACCACGGTGAACCGGCAGGGCAATGACATCGGGCTGAGCTATCGCTCGGCGATCTATTATTGCGACGATGCGCAAAAGGCCGAAGCGCTGCGCACCATTGCCGATGTCGAGGCCAGCGGTCTGTGGCCCGGCAAGGTCGTGACCGAGGTAGAGCCGGTCGGGGATTTCTGGGAAGCAGAGCCCGAGCATCAGGATTATCTCAAGCGGTTCCCTCAGGGCTATACCTGCCACTTTCCGCGCGCCGATTGGGTGCTGCCGCGCAAGGCCGCAGAAACCGACGCCTGACATCGAACAGAGGGCGTAGGAGCCAGGACCATGCGCCCTCTGACGGGAATATCGCTCAAACTCATTTCGGTGATGCTCTTCATCACCATGTCATCGCTGATCAAGGCCACGGCGGCGCATGTGCCGCCGGGCGAGGCGGTGTTCTTCCGCTCGTTCTTTGCCATTCCCGTGATCCTCTTGTGGCTGGCCCTGCGCGGCGATCTGCGCACCGGGCTCAAGGCCACCTCGCCGCTCAATCATTTCTGGCGGGGGTTCGTCGGCACCGCGGCGATGGGTCTGGGTTTTGCCGCGCTCGGCTTGCTACCCCTGCCCGAGGTGACGGCGCTCGGCTATGCCGCGCCGCTCCTGGTGGTGATCTTCGCCGCGATGTTTCTCAACGAGCAGGTGGGCGTTGTGCGCATCGGCGCGGTGGCGCTCGGGCTTGGTGGGGTGCTCATCGTTCTGGCCCCCCGCCTGACGGCGCTCAGCGGGCCGACGATGGAAACCATGCAGGCGGTTGGCGCGATGCTGGCCCTCACGGGGGCGATCTGCGCAGCACTTGCACAGATCTACGTGCGCAAGCTGGTGCAAACCGAGGAAACCAGCGCCATCGTGTTCTACTTCTCGATCACCTCGACGCTTCTGTCCCTCCTGACGATCCCGTTCGGCTGGGTCATACCCTCGGGGCCCGAGTTCGGGCTGCTAGTCATGGCGGGGCTTTTGGGTGGGCTTGGTCAGATTTTCCTGACCTCCTCCTACCGCTTTGCGGATGCCAGCGTGGTGGCCCCGTTCGATTATGCCTCGATCCTCTTTGCGCTTGGCATCGGCTATTTCATCTTTGACGAGGTGCCGACGCGCGCCATGCTGACGGGCGCATCTCTGGTCATCCTGGCGGGAATTCTCATCATCTTGCGCGAACGGCAACTGGGCATAAGGCGGAACAAGGCGCGCTCGGCCCGCACGCCCGAATGACTCATCCGCCGGTCAGTGTGGCCAGGGCATAGGGCGGCCAGAGCATCGCACGCCGGAACCGTCCCAGCGGCCATTTGCGCGGCGGCTTGCGCATGATCTCGGGGTAGAGGGTGCGCGGGGTCCGGTCCATCGCCAGATCGGCAAGGATCCCCCCGGCATAGCTCGCCATCGCCACGCCATTGCCGTGATAGGACAGGCCGGTAAAGGCCCCCGGCATATCGGGGATCGGCCCGGCATAGGGCGTCAGATCAGGCGCGAGGGACAAGAGGCCATTCCAGCTATACGGCGTTTCGACATGCGCCCAGGCGGGAAACATCGCCTCGAAATGCCGCCGTATGGTGCGGTGCATCCGGGCATCGAACCCGGGCGAGCTAAAGAGCCCGCCGCGCATGCCAAAGAGCATACGATTGTCGGGCATCAGGCGAAAATAATGCAGGAAAAAGCGATCGTCATAGCACATCTGCCGCGTGGTCCAGCCTTGGGCCGCCAGTTCATCTTCGGTCAGGGGGCGGGTGACGATGGCGTTCGACTGCGTCGGAATATAGCGCGCGCGCATCCACCCAGGCAGGTCATCCGAGGAATAGCCATTGGTGGCCACGATCAGGCGGCGGGCGGTGATCCGCGCCTGTGGCGTGGCGAGGGTAAAGCCTCTGGTCTGGCTGATGCTGGTAACGCGTGAATGGGCATAGATACGGGCACCGGCGCGCCTTGCGGCATCGGCCAGACCAAGCGTGTATTTGAACGGATTGAGCGCCACTCCGAGGGGCGTGGTGAGCGCCGCGTAGAACGGCCCCTTCATCCCCATCTGGGTTAGCTCGGAACCGGGAATGAACCTGGGCGTAACCCCGTAATCGGCCTTGATCCGCGCGGCACGCTCGGCAAAGCCTGCGGCCGCCTTGGGCGTATGCGCCAGCACGGTCTCGCCATCGGAATGGATGTCAGGCACGATCCCATGGGCGTCGATCAGGGCGCGGGTAAAGCGCACCGCCTCAGCCTCGCTCTGCCGGTATTCGCGGCGGGCAGGTTCGCCATGCATCTTGCGCAGCATCGTATCCGATGCCGCAGAGCCACCGAGACAGCAAAACCCGCCATTGCGCCCCGAGGCGCCCCAAGCGGGTGTTTCGGCCTCGAACACGCGCACATCCTGCCCCGCCTCGGCCAGATGCAGGGCCGCCGAAAGGCCGGTGAACCCCGCGCCGATCACCGCGACATCACAAGTGATCTCGCCCTCTGCACGCGGAAAATCAGGCATCTCTGCCGTGGTCTGCCAATAGCCGTGCGCCCTTGGTCCCTCGCCATAGGTATGGGCCGGAAAAACGCAGGTCATGCGTGCACGGCGGCGCGTTCGTCGGCTTGCTGGCGCAGGGACGCCCGTTTCGTGATCAGCGAGGCAGAGATGACCCCGACCGCGACGATCCCGATCATGATCGTCGAGAGCGCGTTGATCTCGGGCGACACCCCAAGACGGACCGCCGACCAGATCTTGATCGGAAGCGTGGTGGCCGAGGGACCGGCGGTAAAGCTGGCGATCACGAGGTCATCGAGCGACAGGGTAAAGGCCAAGAGCCAGCCCGAGATCACCGCAGGCGCGATGATCGGCAGGGTGACAAGCCGAAAGGCATCGAAAGGCGAGCACCCCAGATCAAGCGCCGCCTCTTCCAGCGAACGATCAAAGGTCACAAGGCGCGAAGAGACAACGACCGAGACGAAACACATCGAAAAGGTGGTATGCGCGAGAATGATGGTGAAAATCCCGCGATCCAGCCCGATCCCGATGAACAGCAGCAAGAGAGACAGGCCCGTAATCACCTCTGGCATCACCAGGGGCGCATAGATCATGCCGGAAAACAGCGTGCGACCATAGAATCGCCCGGCGCGCACCAGCACCAGCGCCGCCATGGTGCCCAGGATCGTGGCAATGGTCGAAGAGGCAACCGCCACCTTGACCGTCACCCAGGCCGCATCGAGGAACGACTGGTTGTTGAACAGTTCGCCATACCACTTGGTCGAGAATCCGGCCCAGACCGTCACCAGCTTGGATTCGTTGAAGCTATAGGTGATCAGAATGATCATCGGCAGGTAGAGAAACGCAAACCCAAGCGTAAGCGACGTGGCATTGAACCATGTGAGCCGTCTCATTCTTCGGCCTCCCGCTGCTTTTGTTCGTTGCGCTGAAAGAGCACGATGGGAATGATCAGGATCAGCAGCAGCACGACCGCCACCGCACTAGCCACCGGCCAATCACGGTTGTTGAAGAACTCTTCCCACAACACCTTGCCAATCATCAGGGTCTGCGAGCCGCCCAGAAGCGAGGGAATAACAAACTCGCCGATGACCGGGATGAACACCAGAAAACAGCCAGCGATGATGCCGGTCCGCGACAGGGGCACGGTGATCAGCCAAAAGGCCGTAAGGCGCGAACAGCCCAGATCTTCGGCCGCTTCCAACAAAGACCCATCCATCCGCTCAAGCGCGGAATAGATCGGCAGGATCATGAACGGCAGATAGGTATAGACGATGCCGATATAGACCGCCGTTGGCGTGTTGAGGATGATCAACGGCTCGGAAATCACACCGAATTTCAAAAGCACCTGATTGAGATACCCCTCGGTCGAGAGGATGCCCATCCACGAATAGACGCGGATGAGAAAGCTGGTCCAGAACGGCAGGATCACCAGCATCATCAGGGTCGGGCGCCAGTGATCCGGCGCATTGGCCATGCCATAGGCAATGGGGTAGCCCACCAAAAGCGTCAGAAGCGTGGCGAAGAACGCAATCTGAAGCGAGGAAATATAGGATTTCCAATAGAGATCATCGGTGGTCAGAAAAGCGAAGTTCTCGAAATCCAGCGCGCCGAAAAACGCCTTGATGCCCTGCCACCCTTGCGAGAAATCCAGGGTGGGTGTGTAGGGCGGAATGGCGGTGGCAATATCGCTCAGGCTGATCTTGAGCACGATCAGGAACGGCACCAGAAACAGCGCCAGAAGCCAGATGTAGGGCAGGAATATCAGGGCAAAGCGGCGCATCCCCCTACCCTTTCAAGAGCACGGCGGCGGTGTCGGTCCACGACAGCCAGACGGTGTCTTCCCAGGTAAAGCCGCGCCGGGACAGGCGGCGCGTATTGGCGGTCTGCGACTTGATCATCTGACCATTGGGCAAGGCCACGTGATAGGTCGACAGATTGCCGAGATAGGCAATGTCGATGATCTTGCCCTGCACGGCATTGCGGCGGTCTTCCGGTTTGTCGGCGCTGATCGCCACCTTTTCGGGGCGCAGCGCGATATGACAGGTCTCGCCATTGGCAAAGGCAGTCTCTGTTTCGGCATAGAGCGGCGCCATGCCCTCGGCATAGCTGATTTCATATCCCTCACCGGATTTGCGCGCGGTTCCGGGGATGATCGTGACCTCGCCGATGAAGTCGGCCACATAGACGGAATTGGGCATCTCGTAGATGCGGGCGGGCGTGTCGGCCTGAATGATACGGCCATTGTCCATCACCGCCACCCGGCTGGCCACGGTCATGGCCTCTTCCTGATCATGGGTCACGATCACGAATGTGGTGCCGGTCTTTTCCTGAATGTCCATCAGCTCGAACTGGGTCGCCTGACGCAGCTTGGCATCGAGTGCGCCGAGCGGCTCATCAAGCAAGAGCAACTTGGGTGCCTTGGCAAGGCTGCGGGCAAGGGCCACGCGCTGTCGCTGACCACCAGAGATCTGATGCGGCTTGCGCTTGGCGAATTGTTGCAGCCGCGTGAGCTTGAGCATTTCCTCAACGCGCGCGGCGATCTCGTCCTTGGGTTTGCCATCGCGCTTGAGCCCGAAGGCAATGTTCTCCCAGACCGACAAATGTGGAAACAGCGCATAGGACTGGAACATCATGTTCACAGAGCGCTTGTTGGGGGGGATGGGTGCCAGATCCTGACCAGCAAGCAGGATCTTGCCTTCGGTCGGTTTCTCGAACCCCGCCAGCATCCGCATCATCGTGGTCTTGCCACATCCCGATGGGCCAAGAAGCGCAAAGAACTCGCGCTCGTAGATGTCGAATGTCTGATTGTCGATCGCGGTAAATTCACCAAACCGCTTGGTTACGCCCTTGAATTGGATAAGTGGCTTTGCCTTGGGATCATTCCAAGGCTCGAAAACGACTTGTGCCATACCTGCCCCCGACTGTTTGAGAGTGCCCGCGCAGGGTCTGGCCATGCGCGGGCGATGTGCCTGTTCGGGTCAGGTGCCGGATTTGATCTTGGTCCAGAGGCGGGTCACGGTCCGCTGAACCTTGGCGTCATAGGGGGTGGTGGTGAAGAGGTTGTTCAGCGCCTCTTCCGACGGGTAGATCGCCGGATCGCCGATCACGTCTTCAACAAGGAACTCCTGGCTCGCCTTGTTGCCATTGGCGTAATAGACATAGTTCGACGCCGCGGCCATGTTCTGCGCATCCATGATGAAGTTCAGGAACACATGCGCCCCGTCGGGATTGGGCGCATCCACCGGAATGGCCATCTGGTCGAACCACATCTGTGCGCCTTCCTTGGGGGCGTTGTAGACGATTTCGACGCCATTGTCGGCCTCTGCCGCGCGGTCACGCGCCTGAAGAATATCGCCGGACCAACCCACAGCCACACAGATGTCGCCATTTGCCAGCGCGTTGATGTACTCCGAGCTGTTGAATTTCTGGATATGCGGGCGCACGGCCATCAGCACATCCTCGACCTTGGCGATCACGTCGGGATCATGGCTGTTGGGATCTTCGCCGATGTATTTGAGGGCCATCGGGATCATCTCGGCGGGCGCATCAAGGAAATGTACGCCACACGCGGACAGTTTGGACATGTTGTCCGGGTTCAGCACCAGTTCGAGACTGTCGAGCGGGGCATCCTCGCCAAGAATTTCCTGAACCTTGCCGACATTGGCACCAATGCCCGTGGTCCCCCACATGTAGTTGATCGAATAGGCGTTTTCAGGGTCATACTGTTCCGTGCGGCTGCTCACGACATCCCACATGTTGTCGATGTTCGGCAGCTTGGATTTGTCCAGCTTCTGAAACGCACCCGCCTGAATCTGGCGCTGAAGGAAGGTGCCGGTCGGGACAACCACGTCATAACCGGAACCGCCTGCGAGCATCTTGGTTTCCAGAACCTCGTTGCTGTCGAAGACGTCGTAGATCAGCTTGATCCCGGTATCCGCCTCGAACTTGGTCAGCAACTCTTCGTCGATGTAGTCGGACCAGTTGTAGACCCGCACTTCCTCGGCCTGGGCGGCAAACGCCCCAAGCGCGATGGTCGCGGTTGTCGTCAGTATCAGATTTCGCATCATGTTCTCCCGTTGGTCGGCATGTGTCTGCCCTGTTGCGGATTTGATCAAAAATTTCCGCTCATGGCAATATGGTAATGTTTTCATGCACAGGCTAAACTCGCAAGGCCAGACATTGAGACGCCTGATCGGATTGCCTTGCAGATGACCACCGCCGCACAGAAATTGAGCACGACCGATGGGGATTTGACGCGGCTGCCCGCGCACGAGGTGATCTATCGGCAACTTCGCGACCTCGTTCTGTTTGGTGATCTGGCACCCGGACAGGCCGTAACGATCCAGGGTCTCTCGGAACGTCTGGTCGCGGGCATGACGCCCGTGCGCGAGGCGATCCGCCGCCTCATCGCTGAGGGGGCACTGGAGTTTCAAGGCAATCGCAGGGTTTCAGTGCCTCTGTTGACGGCCGACAATATCAGCGAATTGATCTATGCACGGCAATGGCTTGACCCTTATTTGACGTTGCGCGCGACAGAGCGCGCGAGCCTTGAGGATCTGGATTGGCTGGCGGATTTGGATGACGAACTGGATCGTGCAATCCTGCGCGGCGATCTGCGTGCCTATCTCGAATTGAACTACCGCTTTCACAAGCGCATCTACGACATCGCACAGGCACCGATCCTGGCTGATGTCGCGGATGGGCTCTGGCTCCGGTTCGGGCCGTCGTTGCGCGTGGTCTGTGGACGCATGGGCACCCAGAACCTGCCGGACAAACACAAGGACATGCTGGCCGCGATGCATGCCCGCGATGCCGAGGCTGCCGCACGCGCCATTCGCGAAGACGTGATCCAGGGAATGGAGCAAGTGCGCCATTCCCTAGAGAGATCCGGCGCTCTCTACTGATTCGATTGACACTGGATAATTTGATCATATTTTTGTGGTGAGGGCCGCGCATGCGTGGCTGAACCGATTCGGGAAAGGGACCGCCATGACGATGATCACAAACCACATGCCGACCGCAGAGCTGCAGGCGCTGGATGCCGCGCATCACATGCACCCCTTTACCCATGGCGATCAACTGGGCGCCAAGGGCGCGCGGATCATCACCCGCGCCAAGGGCGTGACCCTGACCGACAGCGAGGGGCACGAGATCCTCGACGGCATGGGCGGGCTTTGGTGTGTCAACATCGGCTATGGGCGCAAGGAACTCGCCGATGTGGCCGCGCGACAGATGATGGAGCTGCCGTTCTACAACACGTTCTTCCAGACCAGCCACGTGCCCGCCATCGCGCTCTCGGCCAAACTGGCAGAATTGGCGCCAGAGGGGTTCAACCACGTGTTCTACGCCGGTTCCGGATCAGAGGCGAATGACACGAATATTCGCATGGTCCGCACCTATTGGGCGCAATTGGGCGAACCAGAGCGCAATATCATCATCAGCCGCAAGAATGCCTATCACGGGTCAACCATGGGCGGCGGCAGCTTGGGCGGCATGTCGGGCATTCACGCGCAGGGCGGCTTGCCCATCCCCAACATCTGTCACATCGACCAACCGCATTGGTATGCCGAGGGCGGCGATACCGACCCCGAGACGTTCGGCCTGGAACGCGCGCGACAGCTTGAGGCCAAGATCGAGGAACTGGGCGCGCATCGCGTCGCGGCCTTCATCGCCGAGCCGGTGCAGGGCGCGGGCGGCGTGATCATCCCCCCCGACAGCTATTGGCCCGAAATTCAGCGGATTTGCGACAAATACGGTATTCTGTTGATCGCAGACGAGGTGATCTGCGGGTTTGGTCGCACAGGCAACTGGTTTGGCAGCCAGACCTATAACATCCGGCCCGATATCATGACCATCGCCAAGGGGCTCAGCTCTGGGTACGCGCCGATTGGCGGGTCTCTGGTTTCGGACCGGGTGGCCAAGGTGATCAACGCCTGCGAGTTCAACCACGGCTATACCTATTCCGGGCATCCCGTCTCTTGTGCCGTGGCGCTCGAGAATCTGCGGATTCTCGAAGAGGAAAAGATCATCGAGCGTGTGGCGACGGACACCGGGCCCTATCTGCAGGAAAAGTGGAACACGCTGGCCGATCATCCGATGGTGGGCGAGACGCGGATCATCGGGATGATGGGATCGCTGGCGCTGACCCCGCACAAGGCGAGCCGGGCCAAGTTTGCATCCGAACCGGGCACGGCAGGCTATATCTGCCGCGAGCGGTGTTTTGCCAACAATCTCGTGATGCGTCACGTCGGCGACCGGATGATCATCTCGCCGCCCCTGGTCATCTCGAAATCCGAGATCGACACTCTGATCGAGCGCGCCTGGATGTCGCTCGATCAGGCGGAAAAGCAAATCCGCGACGAAGGCTTGATGAAGGCTGCGGCCTGAAAAATGACCTAGGTTGTGGCCGGGCGCAGCGCGCGTCCGGCCATTACAAGATGCGTGGCCATCGCCCCGATCCACATGCAGGTCACGGCCACCCACGCGGTCAAGGCGAAAATCGACCCACCCGACATGCCCGCGCCAACGGCGCAGCCACCGGCAAGCATGCTGCCAAAACCCATCAGTGCCGCACCGATCAGGTAGCGTTCCATCGGGGTATCGGGGCCAAAGCGCTCGATCTTCCATTCACGGGTCAAGAGGGCCATTGTGGCAGCCCCCGTAAAGACCCCTGGCACAAGACCCACGCCAAACCCAAGCGGCAGGGTGGTGCTGTTGACCAGTCCCATCAGCGTATCGGTAGACGGGCCCGTAAAGGTGACGGACGAGAGTTCGACCATCTCAAAGGACGTTTGGGCAATGGCATAGGTCAGCAACCAGCCGAGACCCACCGCAAAGCCCACCAATGCAGCAGCGATGGCGTGGGTGGCGCGCACGCCGCGCCGATATGCCAATAGAAAGCCGGCTGCGAGAACCAATGCCGCGAGCAGTACCGCCGCGCCCGGCGCCAGCCCAATAAGCGTCAGTATGTTGCGCGTGTCGCCCCCCGGCACGAGCCAGAGGCGCGCCAGTCCCTCGCGCGCCGGTGCAAGCACCCCACGCAAAGCCGATTGCGCCACGAGGGTCAGAACAAGCCCCGTCACGATGGCGCGCAGATTGCCGGTGGCCGAGAGCACGAGCAAGCGACTGGCACAGCCGCGCGCAAGGATCATGCCCGCGCCAAACATCAACCCGCCGATAATGGCCCCCGACATGCTGCCTGTTGCGGCCAAGGGGCGGGCTTCGGACACGTCGAGCAGGCCTAGGGCAATCGCACCCTGGACAGATACGACCCCCGCAGAAAAGGCAATGAGCCAGATCGAGAGACGCGGACCCAAACCGCGCTCGGCCACCTCGACCGCGGCGGCACGGAGGCAAAACCGGGAATGTTGGGCAGCAGCCCCGAAAAGCACACCGACAAGCGCGCCCGCCATGGCCAAAACCGCCCCGTCGCCAAATCTGTCTATCAAGGATTCAAGCATGCGCCGCCCCGCCAGAAAAGATGCGACCAGATATCAAGACAAGGGTTTGTGCGCCTTGACATGCGTCAACCGGGCCGTTGCAGCGGCCCGGTCGAAATGGCTTACTGCAATGCCTCTTGAACGATGTCGTCCAGCATTGCCTGCACCTTCTGCATCTCGCCCTCGGGATAGTTGCGATAGCCGATCAGCACCTCGCCCCCCTGATCGGCGACAAAGATACCATAGGGGCAATGCGCGATGTTCATCGGGTCTGCCTCCATGACTTCGCGCGAGAGGGTGGCGGAACAGAACAGAAAAATATCCGCCGAGTCGAAAATCCTCACATCGCTGCCCACATCCGCGCCGGTGCGGTTCAGCATTTCGCCGACGTGGCTCTGGAGATCAATCACCAGTCCACGCCCGACTATCGCGCTTTCAACAGCAAAGGTGGCGTCGTCAAAGCTGCCGTCATAGGGGTAGGTGGTGGCCTGATCCCCCGCCACTACGGGTGTCGCCAACAGGCTGAGGGCAGCGACGCAAAGTAACCGTTTCATGGAAATATCTCCTCTTTCAGAGTGGTGTTCGCGCGCATTCAGTTGAACATGTCGGCCGTGATACCGGCATACCAGCCCACGGATTCCTCGTATGTCGCCTTGCGGGTCGCGGCATCCTCGCCGGTCTGCGAGATGAACCCATCAACCTTGGCGATCTTCTCTGCCGTAGCCTCGTAGGTGGCCCCCACCTTGACGCCGTCGTCTGCGGCGATGAGGGACCAGCAGGTGTTGGTGAACTTCGCTGGAAAGACCTTGGAACCGGTCAGCGCGCCGCGGACCGCCATGGCGCAGACCTTGGCCTGCGAATTGGCGGCGAAACCTGACTTGGGCATGTCACCCTGTTGCGCCGAGTCGCCCAGAACATGCACATCCGGGTCAGCCTTGGACGACATGTCAGCCGCATTGACAGGCGCCCAGTTGCCATCGGTGACGCCTGCCATGTCGGCGATACGCCCGGCTTTCTGCGCCGGGATCACGTTACAGACATCCACTTTTTCGACCGATCCGTCGATGTCCACGGTCATTGCCGCGGGATCGACGCGCACATTGGTCGCGCCGAAATCCGGACCGACCCGCTCGATCATGCCGCTGTAATGGCGCTCCCAACCTTCTTCGAACAGAGCCTGTTTAGAGAAACTTTCCTTGGGGTCGACCAGCAGGATCTTGGCGGTCGGGTTGGTCTGCTTGAGGACATGTGCGACCATCGAAATCCGCTCATAGGGCCCCGGCGGACAACGAAACGGGTTAGGCGGGGCAACCATGGCGAACCGCCCGCCCTCGGGCATGGCCATGACCTGTGCCTTGAGAAGTTCGCTCTGCGATCCGGCCTTGTAGGCGTGGGGCATCTTGTTCTGCGCGGCGACCGACCAGCCGGGCACGGCCCCCTCTACAAAGTCAATGCCGGGGCTGAGGATCAGCTTGTCATAGGGCAGCACGGAGCCACCTGCGAGGCTGACGGTCTTGGCGTCGCGGTCCACATCGACGGCCCAGTCGTGCACGACATTGATCCCGTACTTGGCCGCAAGCGTGCCATAGGTGTGTGATATATCCTCGAGATCGGTAAAGCCCGCGATGTAGAGATTGGAAAAGTAGCAGGTAAAGTAGGTGCGCGACGGTTCGACCAGGGTGACGTCAATCGCACCCTGGCTGTCTTTGGCGATATAGCGCGCGGCGGTGGCCCCGCCCGATCCGCCGCCGATCACCACGACCCGGGGTTTGCCATGGCCATCGGCCAGAACGGCAGGCGCCGACAGGCTTGCAGCCGTGGCTGCGCCCACGGCAATAAACTTGCGTCGGTTCAACGTCATGTTCAGTCCTCCCTGAATGGACCTCAGGTCAGTCGAGGTCCTTGAAATAGGCCGCCAATGCCGCGATCTCCTCGTTCGACAGGCGTCCGGCCATCATCTGCATCACCGGATGGGGGCGCAGTTTGTTCTTGTATGCGTGCATGGCAACCACAAAATCCTCTTGGGGCCAGCGGGTAATGGACGGAATCCCATCGCTCGACCCATCGGCCTGATGGCAGCTGACACATTCGCTGGAGAGGTATTCGCCATATTCGGGATCACCCTGAATGGCCAGAATGGCAGGGTCAACAGAATGATCCGTGCCGCGTGCGGTCGGCGCAGCCTCAGGGATATTCGCAGGGTCAGCGGAAAAGCTACGCAGATAGGCCATGAGATCCGCACGGTCTTGCGCATCCTTGATGCCCCGAAAGCTCATCCGCGTTTTGGACACAAGGGCACGGGGATTCTCGATATAGGCGTCGAGCGTGTCAAAACCCCAGATCAACCCGTCAACCCCGGCCCGCTGCATCGAGGCGGAGTAGGCAAAACCCTCATGCGATGCGGCGCGACGCCCGAAGAGGCCATTGAGATGGGGGCCGATACGGTCTTCGGCCCCCTTCCCGATTTCGTGGCACCCTTTGCACTGTCCATACAACACAGCGCCTGCCTCAGCATCACCAGCCAATTCGGCGCGCAGAGCGCCCGCCGCCAGTATCGCGGTCAGGGCAATCGGCAAGAGGCGGCGCGCTATCATGGCCTAAGTCTACTGACTAAAGCTCGAAAGATAAGCGGAAATTGCTGCGAGGTCCTCATCCTTTTTGAGGCCTGCAAAGCTCATCTTGGTGCCCTTCATGAAGCCACGCGGATTGGCGAGAAATGCGGTTATCGTCTCGTCGGTCCAGACCAGACCGTCCGTCGCCATGGTTTGAAGCGCGTCGGAGTATTTGAACCCCTCGACCGCGCCCGCGGCACGCCCCATCACCCCATTGAGGACTGGCCCGACTCGATTTGTCGCCCCCTCCCCGACCTGATGGCAGGCGCTGCATTTCTTGAACACCTTTTCACCAGCGGCGATCAGCGCCGGATCAATCGCTGCGACCTCTGCTTCCGGGACCACCTCTGGTTCGGCAGCTGGCTCCGGCGCGGCCTCGGCCACTTGAACGGGGTCGGCCGCGCTTGCCTCTTCTGCAGCGCCCCCTTCATCGGGTGTCACGTCGAGAACGGTCGCATGCATCGTGATCTCGACCTTGTCCTTGCAATTCTCCATGCAGGGCTCGCCATGCCAGATGGCATATTCCGTCACGGCGCGATCATCGACGATAAAGCCGCCCGCGTTGGGCAATTCCACATCCATGAAGTTTTCATGGCTCAGCTCGAAATCGTCGTCCACAAGGTTGTTGGAATACAGGATATAGGCAACGATGGCATAGACCTCATCGGGTGTCAGGCTCTGCGCATTGCCGAACGGCATGGACCGGTTGACGTAATCAAACACGGTCGAAAGATGGGGCCAGTAGGACCCAACCGTCTTAAGCGGATCGTCCCGGTCGAGCGTGTCGGCCCCGCCCGCCAGTTTCGGCCAGTTTCCGATGCCTTCGGCGAAATCGCCATGACAGACCGCGCAATGTTCGCCAAAAACCTCGTCGCCAGTCCAGACATCGCCAGACCCCTCGGGCAAGCCGCGTCCGTCTGGCATCACCTTCACATCCCACGCCGCGATTTCCTCGGGCAGGGCAGGGCGCCCAAGGCCGTATTCCCCGGCCCAGATAGCAGTTGCCGTGGCGCTGAGGGCAAATCCCGTGACCAGCGTAAACTTAAGAAACTTCGACATTTTCTGCCTCCCCGTTGGGCCGCACCCACCATGTCTGAATACAGTTGTTGTGATAGACCGAGTTCAGGCCGCGCACCTCGCGCAGCTGCGCCTTGGTGGGCTGGATATATCCGGTCTCGTCCATGGCCCGGCTCTGAAGCAACATCTCTTCGCCATTCCAAGTGGTATCGAAGTAGAAACGGGTGAGCGCTTTGGCCTCTCCCGGTTTGGCAAGACGCGCGGTTTCCCATGTCTTGCCACCATCCTTGGACACGTCGACGCGGGTGATCGCGCCGTGACCGGACCATGCCAAACCTGTAATCACGAGTGGACCCGTGCCATGTTTGATGGGCGACTGCGGACTGGGCGAGGTGATGACCGATTTGGCATCCATCACCCAGGTCCATTTACGGCTTGTGCCATCTTCCAGCGTGTCCGTGTATTTGCTGGTTTCTTCGCGGCTCTCGACGGCGGCATCGGTCACTTCGATGCGACGCAACCACTTGACCCACATGTTGCCTTCCCAGCCAGGCACGACAAGGCGCACGGGATATCCATGCTCTTTGCGCAACGCCTCGCCATTGGCCTTGAACGCAACAAGGCAATCGCCAAGCGCCTTGGCCATGGGGATCGAGCGGCCATTGGAAGACGCATCCGCCCCCTCGACATAGACCCATTTATCCTTGAGATCGCCCGCTGCGTCCAATCCCGCCTCTTCGAGCAGGGTGCGCAGGGGGACGCCGGTGTATTCCATGTTGTGGATCATGCCATGGGTGAACTGCGCGCCGTTCAATTGTGCGCCGGCCCATTCCATGCCGGTGTTGGCGGCACATTCGCAGAAATAAACATGGTTCTCGCGCGGAAAACGCTCCAGGTCTTCGTAGGTAAAGACCAGCGGCGTATCGACGAGGCCGTTGATCATCAGGCGATAGTCCTCTTTCTTGAGGTCGATCGCGCCGGAATGGTGCCGCTCGAAGGCACAGCCCTGCGGCGTGATGGTGCCATCGAGCGCGTGAATGGGGGTAAAGTTGATCGAGCTGATCGGATCCGCGGTGAGCCAAGGCACATTGCGCCGCACGACATCCGATTCATACTCGATTGGCAGACCATAGGGCGTTGCATCCACCCCGTCGCCCAGACCGTTCGCCCAAGGCTGAACCTCGGTGATCAGCGGATCGGGGGTTCCTGCGTGCGTAGCCCCAGCCGCAACGGCCCCGGCCGCCGCCGCCACGCCACCGCGCAAAAAGGCGCGCCGGGAGGTGGGTTTGCCTTTGAATGTCCCTGACATCTCAAATGCCTCCTTTCAGCAAGTCGTTACGCGCCAATTACCTGGACGCTGTTGTTGGGGGTGACACTGACCGTGCCAAGTGTGCGGATATGGCTCTCGACCACATCCCAGATTTCGGGGCCTTCAGTGTTTTCATTGACCGAGGCCCAACCAGCGACCACGTAGGATTTCGCGGGATCAATCGCTTCGCCTGTCTTGAGCAGGGTCATGTCGCTGATCCGGCTGCCCTGCGGCTGGTTAATGTCGATCCGATAGCCCATGCCGCCGATGCGGACCATATCGCCACCCTGTTGATAATAAGGGTCGGGGTTGAAGATGTTGTCGGCCACGTCCTCGAGAATGACCTTGATGAATTCACCTGTCATTTCAGAGCGATAGGCCTTGCCATAGGTCATCGAGGTGACGTTGAAGATGTCCTCGCGGGTGATGTCCTGACCGGGGATCAGGCTTGGTCCCCAGCGGACGCCCGGAGACATGGCGATGTCGGCTTCGCGCTCGGACAAGAGCGCGTCGCAGATCAGATCGTCCCATGTACCGTTGAAGTTGCCACGACGATAAAGCAGGCTGTCTGTCTTGCCGATCACTTCGGTCAACTGGTCGAGATATGGCGCGCGCTGCGCGTCAATCAGGGCAGCAACCTCTTTATCCGGCTCGATCACGTCGGAGAAGATCGGGATCAGCTTGTGCCGGAAGCCCATCATCCGCCCATCGCGCACATCGAGATCAACGCGGCTCACGAATTTACCGTTGGAGCCAGAGGCCACAATGATTGTCTCGCCCACCAGCACAGGCTCTGGCAGGGCGTCATGCGTATGCCCCGACAGGATCACGTCGATGCCGGTAACGCGCCCGGCCATCTTCTTATCTACGTCAAAGCCATTGTGGCTGAGGCAGACGACGAGCTCGGCCCCCTGCCCACGCACCTCGTCGACCATGGTCTGCATGTTTTCGTCACGGATGCCAAAGCTGTATTCCGGGAACATCCAGCCCGGATTGGCAATGGGCATATAGGGAAAGGCCTGACCGATAACGGCGATCTTGACCCCGCCACGTTCGAAGAACTTGTAGGGCGGGAATAGATCGACCGGCTCGTCCCATTCGGCATCAAAGATGTTCTGTCCGAGCGCGGCAAAGGGGAGGCTCTCGACAATCTCCTGCACACGGGCGGACCCTAATGTGAATTCCCAGTGAAAGGTCATCGCGTCAGGTTTCAATGCGTTCATCACATTGACCATGTCCTGACCAGCGGTGTGGTAACAGGTGTAGGAACCATGCCAGGTATCGCCGCCATCCAGCAGGATTGCATCGGGGCGATCTGCTCGAATGGCGTTGATGACCGTCGCCATCCGGTCGAGGCCGCCGACCTTGCCATAAGCTTGCGCAAGCGCGCTGAAATCGCCAGCCGACAGGGCGTAATGCGTGGGGCTGCCATCGTCGATGCCGTAGAGCTTACGGAAATCCGCGCCGGTAACATGCGGCACGGCCCCCTTGTTTTCGCCCACGCCGATATTGATCGACGGCTCGCGGAAATAGATCGGTTTGAGTTGAGCGTGGATGTCGGTGACGTGGATCAGGCTGACATTGCCAAAGGTATCGAAGCGCATCAGCTGATCCTGGGTCAACGCCTGCTGCGCGGCGAGTTTCGCCCAGTTGCCAAAGGAAGATGCCCCAAGAATGGCAGAAGCAGCCATGCTCGTCTGAAGAAAATCACGCCGCGAGATCATGATGGACCTTTCCAACTCCCGCACAATCACATGCGGATTTTTGAATGTTTTTGGATATGGAAAACCCCGCCGACACGCAGTCTGGCGGGGTATCCCGATTAGTTTCTGACCGACGGACCTTCGACTGAAAGGCCGTTGCCGCGCGAGGCGACATAGAGCTCAAGCGCGATGAACTCGGGGCTACCTTCGGCAAAGGTTTCAGCCCGCGTGTCGCGAATGCACCCTTTGAAGCGGTTGTGTGCCCCGTTCAGCTTGGTGTTCTTGAGACGGTAGGTCGGGAAACCGTTGATCTGCCCTTGGCTCAGGTGATCCGCACGGATCATGTTGCCGTAGTTCTGTTCGTGGCAATTGGCGCAGGACAGCTCGAGCTGACCATACCGGGTATAATACATTTCCTTGCCCATTTCCCAAGTGGCCTGAGCCGGGCCGTCGATCGCGACGTTGATCGGCATGCCGCGCGATACAGAAGCCAAGAGCGCGGTCATGTTGACCATCTCGTCACCGCCATACTTCCACTTTTCAGCGCCCATCTGCTCTGTCCGGCAGGCGTTGACCTGCATTTCAAGCGTGCGCACTTCGGCAGCGGTCTCGTTCCACTTGGGGTAGACGGCACGGACGCCCTTCATGCTCTCGGCCGCATCACCATGGCAGCTTGCGCAGGACTTGCCTTCGGTGCCCTCTACGGTTTCCCATGCGGTCATTGCATTCTCGACAAAGATCATGCCGGGATTGTCGAAATCATCGGCCTGCATTGCACGGGTGTCATCGTTACGGAAATGCCAGCCGGACAGCACCTCGTCCAGCGTATCCGCGAGATGCGCGGGCGCCGCGGCGCGGGTGGTCATCTCGATTTCTTCGTTGATAACCAGGGTGTCGTCGACGGGGTCTGCAAAGGCAGTCCCCGCCAAGAGCGCCGTTGCGCCAATCAGACCGGTAATGCGTCCTGTTCTTGTCATTCTCGTCCCTCCCTTGACGATTGGCCCTTATTTCAGCGCGATCGGCTTGGTGTCTTCGTAGACCGAGCCATCGTCATCGTACCAAGTGAACTTGAATTCACCGGCTTCGGGCACGGTGGCGGCGAACTCGATGTAAGGGTTGGTCGAGATTGCGGGCTCCATGGTCACGTCGACGACGCTCTGACCGTTGAACTCGCAAGTGAACCGATTGATGATCGAGCGCGGGATGATGTTGCCTTCCTTATCCTTGCGCTGACCGGATTCCATCGGGTGGCTGATCAGGGTCTTGATCGTGACCGCTTCGCCTGCGGCTGCGGATTTCGGGACCTTGACGCGGGGTGTTACGTCTTGTGCCATTCTCGTTTCTCCTACCTAAGCCTCAGCCGCCGCAGCCGCCGATTGTAACCTTGACGTTGCTCGATGCCTTGGCGAAGGAGCCGTCGCTCATCTTGGCGATTGCCACCACATCCTGCGTGCCTGCCAGGCGGATGCGGGTCGAGGCGGTTTGCGATGCAGCCAAGGCGCCGAATTTGAAGGTGGCCACACCGGGCGTCGGGTTGCCCATGGCCAGCACGAGGATTTCGACGGCACCGGGGGCCGCGACCTCGATCGGCACCGTGTTTCCGTTCTCGGCGATTTCGGGGGCGGTCAATGTGATCCCGCTATCGGCCATGGCAGCCCCGCCCGTGAATTCGGCGATACGGTCTTCGCCTGCTGCGGTGGCGCGCATGGGAAGGCCAAAGGCGACAAAGGCCCCTGCCCCCATGATCATCACGTTGCGTCGTGTCAGTGTCATGTTGTCAAACTCCTGATCTTGGTCACGCTTGGGGCGCGATCACTCTTTGAGGGTCGCCAGATAGGCGACCACGTCTTCAACTTGCTGTGCAGTCAGCAGAGGACCAAAAGTGCTGTCTGCCGCCTCTCCGGTGAACGCATTTCCCGGCCGCGTATACCCATCTGTCCGGTAGAAAGAGGGCATCAGCGACTCTGGAAACATCATCTTGGCATTGGCGACGATGCCGCGCAGTTCGGCCTCGCTCCACCGAGAACCCGCGCCATCCAGCATTGGGCCGATCTCACCGTGAAACGGAACGTCGCTCAGGTCGGTAACCTGGTGGCAGGCCACGCAGTTGCCAAGCGAGCGATTTCCAAGCACTTCGCGCCCGGCGATTGGGTCGCCTGCAACACCCGTCAAGGATTCTGCAATCGCGCCATCGGTGAACTTCACATCTGTCGGTGCGACTTCGGCCGCTGACGCGCTCATTGTCGCGCAGATCAGCGACACCGTGAGAATTGATCGTTTCATGCGTCCTCCCTAACACATTCAGATTTTTGTATATCATAGAACACAATTTCGCGATCACACAACAATAAATTCGTATTCTTGAATTTAATGTATTCTCACGCAGCTGCTCACTGCGATTTTGCCGCTTCGCGTTCGGCGATGCGGCGTGCGTGATAGCGTTGGAAATCCTCTTCGGTATCAAGCAAATACCGTTTCTCCTGCACCCAAGTGAGCAAGTCTAACGTAGTGCCGGGGCCAAAGGCACCGGGCATCATCGCCACCGCTGCCTGTGCGGCTGTCTGATCTTCTGCCACCTCTTCGGGTAGAAACAGAATCGACGGCGTAAAGAGCAGCCCCCATTTTCGCGCGGCCTGTTTCTCAGACAGTGATTCACCGTCGAAATCGACAACCTCCAAATCGCCGTGCAAATTGAGCTGCACGACAAAGAAATTATCACGGATGAAATCGGCAATTTCCGGACGGGGAAACACCTCTTCATGCATCTTGGTGCAATAGATGCACCCGCGCTGTTCGATGATCACCATCAGGCGCTTGCCCTCGGTATTGGCATCAGCCAGGTCCTCACGCAGGTCCTTGAAAGTGTCGCGCATCCAGTCCGTCTTGTGCAGGCCGTCGTCGCCCAGTTCCACCGCAGCGACGGGCATTGCGAACAGGGCGGCGGCCAGCAGGGTCAACATTCTTGTCATCATGCTTCTCCTCGATCAGATGTTTTGAAAGGCTGGAAAGGTCTCCAGCATCCATTGGGCGATATAATTGACGCTGTCGGTCGCAATGAGCGCAGCAAAGACGATCAAGAGCAGCCCCATTGCTTTTTCGACCTTGGGCAAGTGGCGGCGGAACTTCGCGGCAAAGCGCAGAAACGGTCCGATAAAGAGCGAGGCCACCATGAAGGGCGTGGTCATGGCGAGACCAAAGACCAAGAGGAGCACCAGCCCTTTCATCGCCGTGGCCTCGGTGCTGGCGGTAAAGACCACTGCCGTCAGCACACCACCCACACAGGGCGTCCAGCCGGCTGCAAACGCAAACCCCACCACATAGGCCCCGAGAACCGACATATTCCTGGTGTCGCCGGCCTCCATCTGGAACACCCGGTTGAGAAAGCCGATGCGCAGCACGCCCAGAAAATGCAGTCCGAGGATCAGCACAACAAGCGCGGCAAACATGCGAAACTCTGTCTGAAATCCCCGGAACGCCTGGCTCAGGCCAAAAGCTGCGGCGCCTAGCAATACAAAAACCGTGATGATTCCCGCAGAAAACATGACAGACGCGGCAAAGGCGCGACGGCGCACACCCGGAGCAAGACGACCCTCCGCGCTGATCTCGGACATCGACGCCCCAGCCATGTAGCTGAGGTAAAAGGGCACGATTGGCAGCACGCAGGGCGAGAAAAAGACGATCAATCCCCCGACAAAGGCGCTAAGCAGTGAGACATCGAACATCGGGCATCCTCAGACGGGTTGATCCGCATACATATTCAAACTATCATATGTTTTATTCTGTCCGTCAATCGGAACACCGATGCACACGCTCGTTGCCTTTCTCGTTAGCCTCTCCCTGACATTCGGCCTGATTGGTCCGCTGTCGGCGGCTGAGCTGGTCATGGTCGAGCGGCATGGTTGTCATTGGTGCGAGCGATGGAATGCCGAGATTGCTCCGGCTTATCCCAAGACCACGGAAGGCGCGCGCGCACCCCTGCGCCGGGTGCAGATCAACGCGCTGCCCCAAGACATTGCCTTTCACAGTCGACCGATCTTTACCCCGACCTTTGTTCTGGTCGAGGACGGTCAGGAACTGGGGCGGATAGAGGGCTATGCGGGCGACGAGTTCTTCTGGTTTCTTCTGACACAGCTTTTGGACGCGCACCCCGATGCCACCAAGGCGCCGTGATACCGATGTTGCGCCGCGCTCCCCCTCCCCTTATGGACAAGTCTGACGAGAGCATCGATGCGATGCTTGACCTGGCGCATACGGCGGCAGAGTTCCTCAAGGCGATCAGCCATGAAGGGCGTTTGATGATCCTGTGTCATCTCGCTACCGGGGAAAAGAGCGTGACCGAGCTTGAGGATTTGCTCTCGGCGCGACAGGCGGCAGTGTCTCAGCAACTCTCACGCTTGCGTCTGGAAGGTCTGGTAACACCACGGCGAGAGGGCAAGGCTATCTATTACCGTTTGACAGACCGCCGCGCGATACAGATGCTCGAAGTTGTCTACGATCTGTTTTGCAAGCAACCGTGATCCACGCAGCGCGACCTTGCCAGCGTCAAACGGAGGAGCATCATGCCCGGCGGCATCCCTGAACCCATGATCATCCTGTTCTTTGGTTTTGCCGGCGGCATGGTCCTTGGGCTCGCGGCGCGCGTGGGGCGGTTCTGCACTCTGGGCGCGATCGAGGATCTGCTTTATCAGCAGAGCGATACGCGTTTGCGGATGTGGGGATTGGCCATCGGGGTTGCCGGGATCACGGCCTTTGGTCTGGCAGGGTTCGACCTGTTCGATATTTCCAGCAATGCCTATTGGATCACGCCATGGTCGCCGCTGGCCAGTGTCTCGGGCGGGCTTCTCTTTGGCTATGGCATGTCGCTTGCCGGGAATTGTGGATTTGGCGCGCTTGCCCGATTTGGCGGCGGCGATCTAAGAGCGTTCGTGATCGTTCTTGTGATGGGAATATCGGCCTATGTGATGATGTCGGGCCCCTTTGCGAGATTGCGTATCCTCGCGACAGAGGCAACAAGCCCCGCGTTCGAAAACCAGTCCTATGCGCAGGTTCTTGGATCGCTCACCGGATTACCGATGGTCTGGGTGGGAGCGGCAATTTCAGCGCTGATCTGCTTTGCGGCGCTTGCCTCGCGCAACTTTCTGCAGAACCGCCGTGCGGTCTTTTGGGGGGCGGCGGTTGGACTTGCGATCACGTCTGGTTGGTTCGGCACTTCCTGGGTTGCCACGCATGGCTTTATTCCGCAGCCGGTGCAGACGCATACTTTCTCTGCGCCTCTCGGGGAAACGATCATCTTTTTGATGACGGCAAGCGGTGGCGGCCTCAGCTTTGGCGTGGCATCCGTTTTTGGTGTGTTAGCCGGTGCATTTTGCGGCAGCCTGATCAAAGGCCATTTCCGGTGGGAAGCCTGCGAGGATCCGCGGGAATTGCGGCGGCAGATGTTGGGCGCGGTCTGCATGGGCTTTGGCGCGGTGCTGGCCTTTGGTTGCACCGTCGGTCAGGGAATTTCCGCCTTTTCCGTGCTGTCTTTCAGCGCGCCCGTTACCTTTGCCGCGATCTTTGTGGGTGCCGCGATTGGCTTGCGTCAGCTCATCACCGGCTTTGCCTGATCGCTTGCCACCGTATCGGGGCTGAGGGCCGTAAAGGCATCGTATTGCGCTTGGAACACCTGGCCGGTGAGGTCGCTCAGGAAATGCGCGCGGCAAAGCCGGTCCATTACTGGTCCCTTGACCTCTGACAGATGCAGGCGGATGCCCATCTCCTTGAGCCGATTGTTGATCTCTTCCAGTGTTTCGACCGCGCTCAGGTCGATCTCGTTGATGGCAGAGCACATGAGAACCACATCGCGCACCGGCCCCCCGGAGTGCACGCGCGCAAAGACGTGATCCTCAACAAAACGGGCATTGGCAAAGTAGAGGCTTTGATCGGGTCGAAAGGTCACGACCGCAGGATCGGTCAGGACCTGATGGCGCAGGATATTACGGAAATGCTGGGTGCCGGGAACAAGGCCCACTTCGGCAATATGAGGCCGGGAACTGCGATAGAGATGCAGGCCGATGGAAAGGATAACGCCGGCAGAAACTCCGGTTTCGACCCCGAAACCGAGGGTCAGAAGGATGGTACCCGCCACGGCGGCAAAATCTGCCTTTGAATAGGTCCAACTGCTGCGGAGGATCGCAAGATCAACGAGGCTGAGCACGGCCACGATAATTGTGGCCGCCAGCGTGGCAATGGGCAAAAAATAGATCAGCGGAGTGAGGAACATCGCGGCGATGGCCAATCCAGCGGCGGTAAAGGCGCCCGCGGCGGGCGTTGCCGCGCCTGCGTCATAGTTCACAACAGACCGGGCAAATCCGCCGGTGACGGGATAGCCGCCGGTAAAGGCCGCGCCGATATTGGCAGCCCCCAGACCGATCAACTCTTGATCCGGGTCGATCCGCTCGCGTTTCTTGGCCGCCAGCGTCTGCGCAACTGACATGGATTCAACAAAGTCGATCGCCGAAATCAGCAGCGCGGGCACAAAGAGAGCACCGATCAGGCCCGGAGAAAAGGACGGAAGTGTCAGGGGCGGCAAGCCTCGTGGCACATCCCCGACGACGGCCACACCATGCTGATCAAGCTCGAAGCGCCAGACGATAATGGTGCTCACGGCCACAGCGATCACTGGCCCTGCCTTGGCCCCCATATCCGCGGCGCGTGGACCCAGCCCGCACCGCACCAGCAAGGGTTTCAGGCCATGACGCACCCAGAATAGAAAAGCGGCGGAAGCCATGCCAATAAACAGGGTGAAATTGCTGATACCGCCCAAATGCTGCAGCAGCGACCAGAGCATCTCTGGCAAAGTTCCGCCGCTGGCCGGGACGCCAAGGAGATGTTTCAACTGACTGACGGCGATCAGTATACCGCTGGCGGTGATGAAACCTGCAATCACCGGATGCGACAGGAAGTTCGCCAGAAAGCCAAGGCGCAGCATGCCCATTGCAAGCAGGATAAGGCCCGACAAACCCGCGAGGGTTAGAGCCGCCACCGCATAGCCCGCTGTGCCCGCCTCGGCCACATCGCCAATCGCTGCCGCCGTCATCAGCGACACCACCGCCACCGGCCCCACGGCCAAGGCACGGCTGGTGCCAAAGATCGCATAGAGAACGATCGGAAGGATCGAGGCGTATAGCCCCGCCTCTGGTGGCAAACCAGCAAGAAGCGCATAGGCCAGAGATTGCGGAATCAGCATGATCGTCACGATCACCGCTGCCAGAGCATCGTCGGTCAGCGTGTTCCGCGTATACTGCCGACCCCAGTTCAGAATGGGCAGGAAGCGACCGAGTCGGCTCAGGTTCATTTCGGCCGTTCCCTGCCCTATCCAAGCGTTTGATCAGAGTCGGTTGACCGGCAATTTCAGCATCGGGTTGCCATCGCTGTCGCGGGGAACTTCGCCTGCGCGCATGTTGACCTGCAAAGAGGGCAGGATCAGCCGTGGCATGGCAAGCTGCGCGTCACGCTCTGTGCGGAACTTCACGAATTCCTCGCGGGTTTTCCCGCCACCGACGTGGATATTATACGCCTTCTCCGCCCCTACACTGGTCTCCCACTGAATGTCGCGGCCGTTGGGGCCGTAATCATGGCACATGAAGAGGCGCATATCATCAGGCAGGCGCAGCACCTTCTGGATGCTGTCATAGAGTTCGCCGGCATCACCGCCGGGAAAATCCGCGCGCGCCGAACCGCCATCCGGCATGAAGAGCGTATCGCCGACAAAGGCCGCATCGCCCATCACATGAACCATGCAGGCGGGCGTATGGCCGGGCGTGTGCATGGCAAAGCAGGTCATCTGCCCGACCTTGTAGGTGTCACCATCTTTGAACAGCGCATCGAACTGGCTACCGTCGCGCTGAAATTCGGTGCCTTCGTTGAATATCTTGCCAAAGGTTTCCTGCACGACGAGGATCTTCTCGCCAATCCCGATCTTGCCACCCAGTTTCTGCTGAATATAGGGCGCCGCCGAGAGGTGATCGGCGTGGACATGGGTCTCGATGATCCAGTCGAGCCTGAGGCCGAGGTCCAGAATATAAGCGATCATGGCATCGGCATGGGTATAGGTGATCCGCCCGGCCGCCATGTCGATATCCATCACGCTGTCAACCACCGCACAGGCGGACGAGTCGGGATCCTTGACCACGTAGCTGATGGTATTCGTGGCCTCGTCGAAGAACGCCTTGACTACGGGCGTCACGCCCATGTTCACGGGATAGTCCATCACGCCGTGACCCTTTTATCCGCTTGTTTCGTCTGTATCGTCTTGGCCACCCAAAGCCCGGCCAAGAGTGCTGCGACAAAGGCCACAACCTCGTATCTGCCCGAGCCAAGGGCCGGGACTGCTGCACCGGGGCAAAATCCCGCGATGCCCCAGCCAAGACCAAAAACCGCCGATCCCCCGATCAGGCGCGCGTCAATGACCCGGTTGGTGGGCAGCTTGAACTCTGCCTCGACAATCGGACCGGGGCGTTTGAGAACAAGCCGATAGCCGATGAAGGTGGTCAACAACGCACCGCCCATGACAAAAATCAGGCTCGGATCCCATGTCCCGGCAATGTCGAAGAAATTAAGCACCTTGGCCGGGTTGATCATGCCAGAGATGGCAATTCCCACGCCAAAGACAAGGCCGACAAGCAGCGCTGACAGGATACGCATGGCTCAGACTCCGATCACGTGACGAATGACATAAACCGTGGAAAAGGCCACCACCATGAAGGTCAATGTGGCCACGAAGGATCGGGGCGATAGCCGTGCAAGGCCGCAAACCCCGTGCCCCGACGTGCAGCCAGAGCCGAATGTCACACCGATACCCACGATGAATCCGCCGATCACGATCATCGGCAGGCTTATCGGTACCTCGACCTCTGGCATTTGTCCGGTCAGCGCCAGAACCACAAGCGGTCCGGCAATCATGCCCACGACCATCGCCGCACGCCAGCTCTTGTCGCCCGGCACACCGCCTGTAATCAACCCTGACAAAATGCCGGTGGCCCCCATGATCCGACCTTGGAGAAACATCAGCAACACGGCTGACAAGCCGATCAGCACACCGCCCGCGAATGACATAAGCGGGGTAAATTCAGTTTCGGCTCCGGTCATTCTTCTTCCTCTCTCGCCATGGCAAAAGCTCGTCAGGGGTGGCCAACGATTATATCTTTATTCTTGAATATATGAAGGGAAGCCGTGTTTTCCTAGCCCCCAGCAGGGCCTGTCACGAAAATCTTATCACGCGGCAAACCAACACGAGATGGTCGTATGCCACACGAGTTCAGCCCTTGTCCCGCGCCTTGTCAAGTGTGCCTCGCGCAATCGCAACGACCGCGATCAGGGTCAAGGCCCAGAAGAACCATGTGATTGGCCCCCGCAACAGCACATCGGGCGATCCGCCAGACATCAGCATGGATTTGCGGAAATTATCCTCGAGCAGGGGCCCCAGAATGAAGGCGATCAGGAAGGGGGCGGCGGGAATATGATAGCGGGACATGAAGAACCCGACCCAACCCATCACGAACATAACGCCGACGTCAAAGATGTTGTTGTTCACCGCGAACACCCCATAGATGCAGAGCACAAGGACGATCGGCATCAGAATACGCTTGGGAATATCAGCCACGGGCTTGAAGCCGCGAATGGCCAGGCCGCCCACGATCAAGAGCAAGCCAGAGGAAAAGATAAGGCCGATGAAGAGGCCGTATATTATGTCGACGTTCATCACGAACATCATCGGCCCCGGTTGCAATCCATGCACCATGAAGGCCCCGATGATGATGGCCGTGATCACGTCGCCGGGCACGCCCAAGGCCAGAAGCGGGATCAGAGTGGCACCCGCCACGCCGTTATTGCCTGCCTCCGAGGCGGCGACGCCCTCGATCTCGCCCTTGCCGAAATTGGCCTTGTTGGGGGATTTGCGGCGGGCTTCGGAATAGCTCAGAAACGCCGCAGGGGCCGCGCCGATACCGGGGATCGCGCCCAGGAAGACCCCGATGAAACTGCCACGCACGATGGAGCGAAAACAGCGCTTATACTCGGCGAAGGTGACCCATTTACCGCCCAGGGCCTGCACCTTGCCGATATGACCGGTGGGATTCCAAACCATGTTTATGACCTCGGGGATGGCAAAGAGTCCGATCAGCACGGCGATGAAATTCAGACCTCCCATCAGGTTGGGATCGCCAAAGGTGAAGCGATTGGTGCCATAGACAAGATCAAGCCCGATGGTTGCCAAGAGCAGCCCCAGAAGCGCCGCGAGAGCACCGCGCAAAAGGCTTTCGCCCGACACGCCCGCGATGATCGTGAGCGAGAACAGAATGAGCGCAAAAAATTCAGGCGGCCCAAAGCTGAGCGCAAAAGACGCCAGCCAGCCCGCGAAAAGGATCAGCGCAAGGTTCGAGATCAGATCCGCCGTGCAGGAGGCCCAGAGCGCCATGCCAAGCGCGCGCCCCGCCTCGCCGCGTGCGGCCATCGGATGCCCGTCCAGAACTGTGGCGGATGAGGCGGGCGTGCCCGGTGTCTTGATCAGAATGGCCGGGATTGAGCCGCCGAATATGCCGCCCTTGTAGACACCCAAAAGCAAGAGAATTCCATTGATCGGCTGCATCGGAAAGGTAAAGGGCAGCGTCAGAGCCACCGCCATTGTCGCCGAAATCCCGGGAATTGCCCCACCGATCACGCCGATCACGATACCTATCGCCAAGGACACAATCGCCTCGACGTTTCCGACCAGCGCGAGACCGGCCATGATGCTGTCAATCACACTCATGGCAGCCTCACAAATTCACCCTGCGGAATGGCGACGCCCGCAACATGAGCAAAGAAGGCATAGAGCAGGAGGGGAACAGTCACGGCACAGATCAACGCGGTCTTGGGATGACGCGTCTTGACCAGAAAAGCGAGCGACGCAAAGGCCAGCATCGTGGTCCAGACCATGCCGATCCGGGGCAAGAGCCAGAAGGTGACGGTCATCAATACCGCCATGCCTGCCAGCCGGATCAACCCCGCCTGCGGGTCTTGGATCGGGTCATTGACGGGCGCGTCATCCACATCCGGCTTGCGGTTCGCAAACAGCATTCCGAGCCCGACCAACCCCGTCAGTCCGGCGATGGCATAGGGCCAGAAGCGGGGCGACAACACGATGTTCCGGATATTGCTTGGAGCAGAGATCCAATAGGGAATGGCGTATAAGATCAGGAAAAGACAAGCCGCACAGGCGCCGATGCCCAGTTGCACCTGAATTGCACGTTTGTTCACCCTGATCCTCCCCGATCAGATTGCGGACCTCAGGCGACCGGGCACCGTGGTGCCCGGCCAGCGTTCGCGAGGGTCTTCAGCCTTCTATGCGCATGCCGAGTTTGTCGACCAACGCACGAAAGGTTTCATACTGAGTTTGAATGAAGGCGTTCGCCTCCTCGGGGCTCATGACATTGATGACCGAGCCAAGCGCGCTCATCTGTGCGATGAACTTCTCGTCTCCCGCAGCGGCGGCCATCCACTCGCCCCACTTTGCGGCTACATCGTCAGGAAGATCATCCGGCCCGGCAATGCCTGTCCAGCCCACAAGCTGCGTCAGGTCCGGTTTGCCGAGTTCGACAGCGGTTGGTGCGTCAAAGCCCGGTACAGGTTCTGCTGTGGTCACGAGGATCGGTTTCAACTGCCCATTGGCCACGAAATTGGCAAGGGCGGATGTGTTGGTGCAGATGAATGTCACGGTTCCGTTGAGAACGGCGGTTGCCGCCTCGCCACCGCCGCCTTGCGGGATATGGATCGCCTTGTCGAGCGGGTTCTCGACGCCGAACTCATCCAGCACCATTACCGCCGCGAGATGCAGCATCGAGCCGACGCCGGAGGAGCTGAAGCTGGTGCCTTCAGATTCTGTCAGTGCGACCAAATCCTCGATTGTCTCAATGCCGGAATCGGGGCGCACCGCACAGGCGACGGGGTTGATTTCATAGACTGTCACAAAGCGGAAGTCGTCTAGCGTATAAGGCAGCGTCGCCTTCATCGCCGGGTTGACGGTATGCGAACCGACGCGGGCAAAGAGCATGGTATAGCCATCTGGCTTGGCATTCTGCACCGCGACCGATCCTGTGGCGCCCCCTGCCCCAGTGATGTTCGACATGACCAAAGGCTTGCCGACCACGGTACCCAGTGGCTCTGCGATCGTGCGGGCCGAAATGTCGGTCGCACCGCCCGCGCCATAGGGAATGACCATGTTGATGGGGCGTTCGGGGTATTCGGCCAATGCGGCGGTCGCCGTCACGCCAAGCCCCAGGGCGCAAACCGCGCCCAACTGTCTCAGCTTCATGTTTTCCTCCTCCTCTGTGGTGTCGGCGGCTGGCTTGTTCGCGGATTGCAACGCCGTCGCCTTTAGGTGTAACTTTAAGGCAGGCTTAATATAAGCAATATTCTGTTACAGGATGCATTAGTTAAACTTACGAGAGAGGCGGAGCATGTCAATCCGGCGCTTGCGCACCCTGATTGCAGTAGATGATCACAAGACCTTTAGCGCCGCCGCCGAGGCAGTCTTTGTCACCCATGCCGCCGTCAGCCAACAGATGCGCAGCCTTGAGGAAGAATGGGGGGTCATGCTCTTTGACCGCTCACGCAGGTCTCCAGAGTTGACACCGACAGGGCGCGCCTTGGTCGCCCGGGCGCGTGACATCGTTCGCGCCTACGACGCCATCGTGCCATCGGTCCTGGGGGACGAGGGGTTTCGTGGCGAGATCTCTCTTGGTGCGGTGCCGATGACACTCACGGGGCTGACACCTCTGTCGGTCCGACTGCTCAAGGAAAGCTATCCGGAGTTGCATGTGCGCATCGTGCCCGGGATGACCACCGCGCTGATTGCCGAGGTCGAGCGGGGCGCGCTTGATGCGGCGGTGCTGTCGCGCCAAGGTCCTTTGCCTCCCGAAATCGACCATGCCGACATCGCACAAGAACCTATGGAACTGCTCGCCCCACAAGAGACAGAGGGCGACGATGTGCGCGAACTTTTGGTCCGACATCCCTTCATCCGGTTCAGCCGCGATGCTGTTGTCGGGGGGCTGATCGACGGTTGGCTGCGCGAGCACGGGATTCCCGTGTCGGTCACGATGGAGCTACAGGGGCTAGAAGCGATTTCGAGCATGGTCCTTGCGGGGCTAGGTGTGTCCATCGTGCCTGCGCGATGTGTGCGGGGTGTACAGCCGCTTCCGTTGCGCCGTGTGCCGCTGCCTGATGGCGCACCCGTGCGGCAATTGACGCTGGCCTATCGGCGAGACAACCCACGCATCCGCATCATCCAGGAAATCCACAAGGCCCTGATGGGTGCCGTCGAGATCGGCGTTTTCACCCCATCCACGGGCGGGCCGGCGGGATGAGCGCCGAGGTCATACCCTATGTCATTGCCGGAGCGATGGCGGGCGGATTCATCAACGGGCTGGCCGGGTTTGGCACGGCGCTGTTCGCCCTTGGCTTCTTTCTCGTCGTGTTGCCGCCCTTTCAGGCGGTGGCCATGCTGGTCCTGCTCTCGGTCATCACCGGACTGCAAGGCCTTTGGGTTGTGCGCGCTGCGATCCGCCAGAACACTCGGCGGCTAGCGCGGTTTCTGCTGCCCGGATTGGCGGGGATTCCCATTGGGGTGATGATCCTCAGCGTGATTGACGCCAGCACGCTCAAGACCGTGGTGGCGGCAATGCTGCTGCTTTACGGAGGCTATTTCACCCTGCGCGCACGCCTGCCACGGTTCGAGCGCGCGACGCCGTTCTGGGATATGCTGGTCGGGTTCCTGGGGGGCATTCTGGGCGGTGCCGCCTCGCTCTCTGGCGCGTTGCCGATGATGTGGTGCACGCTGCGTCCCTGGCCCAAGCAGGAAACACGCGCGGTCTTGCAACCGTTCAATGTGGTGGTTCTGGCGGTCACGACGATGCTGCTCGCGCTCAAGGGGGCCTATACCCATGAAACCTTGATCTATCTCGCGATGGCCATTCCAGCCGCGCTCTTGGCGGCGCAGATCGGGATTACCGTGTTCAAACGCCTGAGCGACACGGCCTTTCGACGGTTGCTGATCGTGTTGACCCTGGTTTCAGGCGTGGTTCTGCTGCTGCGCGAAGTGCTTTAGCCAATCACCTCGTCCGAGCGGTCATCGGTCTCGCCATAGCGTTTGAGCGTGGCGGGACGGGTTCCTTCATAAACCCGCGCCAGATTCTCGGCAATCTTGGCGTTCTCGCGCTCGAACAGGCAATTGCCCTCAAGGTCAGAGGCCACGATGAACGGCCCCATCTTGTTGCAGCGAATGACCCACATCGCCTGCGCCAGACCGAGTTCCTCTTGCCAATGCACGGCCTCGACCTTTTCGATGCCGCGCCCCAACAATGCGCCGGTGCCATAACCCACCGTCGAAAGGTAAATCGCACCATTGGGCACGAAATAGGATTTGTAATCCTTGGACGACATACCACCCTTGCCGATGATCAGCTTGGCACCGGTCTTGGCCATCCATTCCGGCAACCACTTGGCAAAGCGGAACGAGGCAGTGGCCGTCACCGCGCCCATGTTGAAGGACCCATCGGGGCGAATGGCAGCGGCGGGGGAGCAGTGGAAATTCGCGGCGCTCTGGCTGGGCAGTTCGAGCGGAATATTGGCCTTGTCCTCAAGCGCGCGCATGTAGACACCTTCGCGCGCCGTATAGAGCAACCCGTCCAGATAGACGATGTCGCCAAGACGAAGCTCGGCCAGGGCCTCGGGCGTCGGCGTGGTGCTCAGGCGGATTTCGCGGGGCTTGCTCATTCTGCGGCCTCCTGAGCGGAGCCTGGCCAATCGACGGTTTCGCGGCGCTGATAGGAGGTGAACCAATCAGGATCGGTGCGATGCTCGACCCGGCCATCGGGATAGATGCGTGCCACGGCCCGCCGTGATGACAGGCAAAAGGCATGCACCGACATCTGCATGCCCCCGGTATGGCAATAGCCCACCTCGATATTGCAGTTGATCACCATGTTCTTGCCGACAAAGCCCATCGCGCCCATGCCGATGGAATTGCCCAGTTCCTTGAACTCGCGCTCCAATGCCGCAATCTTTGGGTCAGGATTCTCGCTGCCTACCACACGCAGGCAGGCGGCGCGCTTGCCCAGAACCATGCAGGTATCCTTGGACCCACCCAGCCCGATGCCGATGATCGCCGGCTGACAGGCCAGCCCGCGTTTGCCAAAGGCCACGAGGCTATCGAGGTAAAACCGCTTGATCCCCTCGATCCCGTCGGAGGGGAAGAGCATGCGATAATCGGTGCCGAAAAGCCCGCCCTTGTGCACGGTGATGAGGTCGATCCATTCGCCCCCCGGCTCATAACCGTATTCGATCTCGGGCGCGCCGATGCCGACATTGTTGTTGTGATCGGTGCGCCAGAGCGGATGCACCCGGTTGGGCCGCAGGGGCACGTCATAGGTGGCCTTGGCCGTCGCACGGCGCAGCGCGGATTCGAGCGCGACCGGTCCGCCTTCGATCCGGGCCTCGTTGCCCATTTTCACATACCAGCGCGGACAGCCGGTATCGCCGCACATGGCGCGGCGGTCTTCCTTGGCGGCCTTGTAATTCTCGAGCATCGCCTGAAGAACGAAGGACGAGAGATTGCCATCCTCGGTTTCGGCGGCGGCCTGAAGGCCGGTCAGGTAATCCTCGGGGATTTCAATGGCCGCCTTGTCCATCAGGGCTTCGGCGGTGTTCTGGATGAGGTCGATCGAGATCATTGCGCGGCCACCAGTGTTTCAGGCTCATTTTCGGGCAAGATGGTCTCGCCGGGGCGAATGATGCTGAATTGCACCGGGTCGCGGCGCACGGTCAGGTCATCGCCCCGCTGCGTGACCACGGTAAAGTAAGAGGCATCGAGATCGCCCTCTTCGGGGAAATCCTCGCGATAATGCGCGCCGCGCGAGTTCTCGCGCGCAAGGCCCGCCAGCGTGATCGCCTCGGACACGTCGCAGAGCGAGCGCAGGTTGAGCCAATCGTGCCAAGTGAGGTTGAAGGCGAGATTATCGCCCGCGACGCCGACATTCATCAGCGCTTCGGAAATTTCGGCCACGCGGGTCAGCCCACGCTCCATTCCCGCGGCGGTGCGCATGACGCCGACATCGTCCCACATCGCCTCTTGCAGTGCCGCGCGCAGCGGATGGACCGGCGCAGGCTGGCGCGTGAGGGGGTGCAGCGCACGCGCAATCTCGGCCTGCAACACCTCGGGGCAGGGATCGCGGAGCGCCCCAATGCTGCGAATATCGGCGCCCATAACGTCACCCGCGACACCACCATAAACGGTGGAATTGGCGACGCCATTGCCGCCCAAACGGTTCGAGCCGTGGGCGCCGCCCGCATCCTCGCCCGCCACATAAAGCCCCTCCATCGCGGTGCGGGTGTCGGGATCAACCACCACGCCGCCCATGAAATAATGCGCGGTCGGCACAACCTCGACGAGGCCCCCCGCCAGATCGAAGCCACTATCGGCACAACGTTTGACCATGCCGGGGAACTTGGCGCGCACGGTGTCGGGCCCAAGATGGGACATGGAGATAAACACGCCGCCATTCGCCGAGGTGTTGTTCTTGCGCATCTCGGCATAGATGGCGCGGCTGACCACGTCGCGCGTCGCACGCTCTCCCTTGGGGTCATAGTCAAACATGAAGCGGTTTTCCGCGCCGTTGAGCAGTTGACCGCCTGCACCGCGCAGCCCCTCTTCCAGCACTGTTCCGGTCATGCGCGTATGGTCCCCCGCCAAGAGGCCGGTGGGGTGGAACTGCACCATTTCCATGTCGCGCAACTCCAGCCCCGCCCGCAGCGCCATGGCGAGGCCATCCATCGTCTTGTCGCCAGAGGGGGTATTGTACTTGTACATGGTCGGCCCGCCGCCGGTGGCCATCAGCACCGTCTTGGCCCGAACCAGCCGGAAACCGCCTGTGCGCATGTCGATAAAGAGCACGCCCGCGAGCGCGCTACCGTCGCGCGTGGGGATGAGGCCAATCGCGCGGTGTTCCTGCAACTTCTCGACAGGGCGCGCCAGAACCTGCTCCATCAAGCGGCTGATGATTTCTATCCCGGTCAGGTCGCCCTTGTGGACCGTGCGGTCGGCGGTCTGCCCGGCAAACGCCTTTTGATGCAGCGTGCCATCGGGGTTGCGGTCAAAGAAGCACCCGATTTCATTCTCTAGCTCGTGGATACGCACCACCGCCTGTTCGCAGAGTTTCCACGCCATGTCCTGATTGGGCAACCATTTGCCGCCCTTTATGGTGTCCATGAAATGCCGCTCGACGCTATCGCCCCCGCCCAGCGCCACGTTATAGCCGCCCTGCACCATGCGCGTGCAGCCGCATTTCCCGATCAGGCCCTTGACGGCAATGGTGATCCGCGTGCCCGCAGGTGCCGATTGCTGCGCGTGAAGCGCGGCAAAAAGCCCCGCACCACCGGTGCCAATGATGAGAATATCGGTGTCGTGCCGGTCGATATGGGTCATCAGATCGCCCTCAGGAAGAACGTGCCGGACAGGAAGAGCGCCGCGCCGACCGCCCCCGCCGCGAGCGTTTTCTGGCGGTCGGACCATGGCAGGAATTCTAGCGCCATCAAGCGCAGGCCACCGAACATATGGACTGCGAGCAGAAAGACGAGACCGAATTCGGCGATCTTGACCAAGGGATTGTCGGCAAAGGCGAGAAAGCCATCAAGTCGCGCAGGGGCGGTAATCGCCTGTGACAAGAGCCAGAAATGCGCGGGCAGGAAGAGGGCCAGGGCCAGACCCGAGACCCGGTGCAGCACAAAGGCCAGCCAGAGCGGATGCGAACGGGGCGGGTGTTTCATGGCAGCGTCACCGCAAAGACGGCACTGAACCCGAGCGCAAGGAGCGCGGCACAGGTGCCCCATGTCAAAAGGCCAAGGGCAGTTCCACGCAGGCGCAACCATTCATGCGCGATCACCCGCAGACCGATGGCGGCGTGAACAGAGACGGCCAGCACAAAGGTGCCGTAAAACAGGAACCACAGGAGGCTGCCCTGCGTCCGGCCAAGTATCTCTGCCGTGCTGAGCCCACCCTGAATGGCGTAAATCATCACCGCGATATGCCCTAGCACCAACGGGGCCATTACCAGCGCGCTCAGGCGCTGCGCCATGTAAAGCCGCAGATCAAGCATCGCGTTTCCCTCGCAAGGCCGCCTTGACCGTCTCGCGCTTGAGCCCCGCAATCGCGCGCATCGGGTTCAAACCATTGGGGCAATATTGCGCGCAGCTGCCCATGGAGTGACAATTGTGACAGCCACCCCTACCCGAGACAGCCGCCAGAATGCCGGGCCGGTCAGCATCGCGGCTGTCGTTGAGCAGAGTCCATGCACGTTGCAGGGCCGCAGGACCAAGGTAATCGGGATTGCCCGCTACCGTGTCACAAGCGGCGTAGCAGATGCCGCAGTTGATACATTCGATGCCAAGATTGGCCTCGGCGCGCTCGGGACTGTCCGGCTTGATCGGATCAAACTCTTCAAGCCGTCCACGTGTCGGATGGTGGTGGGCCTCGGCGGCGACCCATTTGTCAAAGAACGGGTCCATGTCCGTCGCCAGATCCTTGATCACCGGAAGGTTGCGCAGGGGCGCGATGTCCAGCCGCCCATCGCCCGCAACGCGGCTGACGTGGGTGCGGCAGGTCCAGCGCGGCACGCCGTTGACCATCATGGCGCAAGAGCCGCACATGCCCACGCGGCAGGCAAAGCGATAGCTGAGCGTCGGATCGGCCTCTTGCTGAATCCAGCTTACGACGTCGAGCACTGTCTGGTTTTCCCGCGCGGGCACGTCGTACCGCTCTTTGCGGGAGTCTTGTGCCGTGCCGCGCTGAACGGTGACGTGCAACATCTCGGGCGTTCGGGTCACGGCATCCTCTGGCTGGTGTGTAGACTGTGACCCTTGTTATAAACTTCAGTTTTCCTAACAAAAAGGAATAAATTCTAATATTTTGTGTAAGTCAGAGTATCATTTTGTCCAAGGTCAGGGATGACGCTTTCGCGACAACTCTTTGCCAAAGCCCAAAATTTGTGCATGACTGAGGGATAAGCGGGCATGAAACCGCATCGGGACCGGCTTGTCGCAACAATTTCGATTGCACAGGCCCCCGGACAGGGAAAGCATGATCCTATGGATATGTTCGATGAAATGCAGGGGCAGAACGGGCAGATTCGTGGCCCATATGCCAAATTCGACGCCTGGCTGAGCGAGGAAGATGCCGCTCGCCTGCGGGCCAAAAGTCGTGAGGCGGAGGATCTCTTTCGCCTTACGGGAATTACCTTCAATGTCTATGGGCGGTCAGAGGCTGAAGAGCGCCTGATCCCGTTCGACATCATTCCGCGCATCATCTCGGGGCGGGAGTGGCAGCGGCTGGAACGCGGCATCGAACAGCGCGTGCGCGCGATCAACGCGTTCTTGCATGACATTTACCACCGACAGGAAATCCTGCGCGCCGGACGCTTGCCGCAGGAGATGATTTCGAACAACGAGGCGTTTTTGCCTCAGATGATCGGGATGATGCCGCCGGGGGGCGTCTACACCCATATCACCGGCATCGACCTTGTGCGCACGGGGCCGGATGATTTCTTTGTGCTCGAGGATAACGCGCGCACGCCTTCGGGTGTCAGCTACATGTTGGAAAACCGCGAAACCATGCTGCGGATGTTTCCAGAGTTGTTCTCCAGAAACCAGGTTCGCCCGGTGTCGGATTATCCGCGCAATCTGCGCCGTTCGCTTGCCGCCTCGGCACCGGCCGCCTGTGAAGGCACGCCAACGGTCGCGGTGCTGACCCCTGGCATCTACAATTCGGCCTATTACGAACACGCCTTTCTGGCGGACAAGATGGGGGTCGAGCTGGTCGAAGGGCATGATCTGCGGATTGTGGATGGGCGTGTCGCGATGCGCACGACTCGCGGGTATCAGCCGATTGATGTGCTCTATCGCCGGGTCGATGACGACTTTCTCGATCCGCTCAACTTCAACCCCGAGAGCGCGCTTGGCGTGCCGGGGATCATGGATGTCTATCGCGCGGGCGGCATCACCATTGCCAACGCCCCAGGCACCGGTATTTCCGACGACAAGGCGATCTATAGCTACATGCCCGAAATCGTCGAGTTCTACACCGGCGAGCGGCCCATCCTGCAAAATGTGCCGACGTGGCGCTGCAACGAGAAAGCAAGCCTCGATTACGTTCTTGCGCATCTGTCGGAACTGGTGGTCAAGGAGGTGCACGGATCGGGGGGCTACGGCATGCTGATCGGTCCGGCCGCGAGCAAGAAGGAGCTCAAGGAGTTCGAGCGCAAGCTGCGCGCACGGCCGGGCAATTACATCGCGCAACCTACGCTCAGCCTATCGACGGTGCCCGTGTTCACCAAGTCGGGACTGGCCCCGCGACATGTCGATCTGCGGCCCTTTGTGCTGATGTCGCCCGAAGGGATCAACGTGACACCCGGCGGGCTGACGCGGGTGGCGATGAAAAAGGGATCGCTGGTGGTGAATTCGTCCCAGGGTGGCGGCACCAAGGACACTTGGGTGCTGGAGGACTAAAGGATGCTGGGAAAAACCGCCGGAGGTCTGTTCTGGATGGCGCGCCTGCTGGAGCGCGCCGAGAATACATCGCGGATGATCGAGACCGGACAGCGCATCGCGCTGACGCGCGCCGGCAGCGGTGCCGACGACTGGCTCTCGGTCTTGCAGGCCGCAGCAGTGGCCCATGGCTATCAACAAAAGCACGCCGAAGTGCTGCCCGAACTTGCGATCGACTGGATGTTGCGCGACCCTGAAAATCCATCCTCTGTGATGGCGGTCGTCACACAGGCGCGGCACAACGCGCGGCTGGTGCGCACAGCCCTCACGCATGAGGCGTGGGAGGCGGTCAATTCCTTTTGGATGCTGCTGAAAGAGGCGCTCTCGCGCAAGGTGGCGACCCGCGATCTGCCCAAGGTGCTGTCACTGATCCGCGAACGCAACGCGCTGGTGCGCGGGGCGATCCTCGGGACCATGTTGCGCAACGAAATCTATGATTTCATTCGCATCGGCACCTTTATCGAGCGCGCTGACAATACCGCGCGGATTCTTGACGTTAAATACTATGTGCTGCTGCCGTCGGCGGCGGCGGTTGGTTCGCGGCTGGACAATGTGCAATGGGACACGATCCTGCGCTCGGTCAGTGGCGAAGGCGGCTATCGGCTGGCGATCGGGCCGGATGTGACGCCGATGGGCATCGCGCAGTTCCTCATCCTTGACAAGCGTATGCCGCGCAGTCTGAATTTCTGCTGCGCCAAGCTGCGCGACAATCTCAACTATCTCGCTACGGATTACGATCTGCGCCTGCCATGCCACCATCAGGCCGACACGCTCTGCCGCCGGTTCATGAGCCACGATGTCGCCGCGATCTTTGATTACGGGTTGCATGAGTATGTGCAGGAGGTTCTCAACCATCTGGGCAAACTCAGCCAACAGATCGAGATTGACTACAGGTTTTACGGATAGCCCATGCTTCTCGCGATAAAACACCGAACCCATTACACCTATTCCGCGCCTGTCCCCTATGGCGTGCAGCAAATCCGGCTCTACCCCAAGCCGACGCGCGGACAGAACGTGGTGGAATGGTCCGTCTCTGTCGAAGGGGCCACGAAACAGGCCGAATTCACCGATCATCACCGCAACCACGTGGCGATGTTCAGCTTTGATGCCGATGTCACCGAGCTCATCATCCGCTCTGAGGGCGTTGTCGAGATGGCTGATACGGCAGGGATTGTCGGCCCGCACGACGGCATGGCCCCACTGTGGCTTTTCCAGCGGCCGACAGAGCACACTCGCGCCGGCAAGGGCTGTCGCGAGATCCTGCGCGGTGTCGAAGGCGATGGCGATCTGGCCCGGCTGCATGATCTGTCGCGGCGGGTGCATGATGCCATCACCTATGAGACAGGCAAATCCGAAGTTGCCTGGACAGCCGAAGATGCGCTGACCGCCGGTCACGGCGTTTGTCAGGATCACGCGCATGTTTTCATCGCCTGCGCCCGCGCAATGGGTCTTCCGGCGCGGTATGTTTCCGGCTATCTGCGAATGGACGGTCAAGACGAACAGAGCGCAACCCATGCCTGGGCTGAGGCCCATGTCGAGGGTTTGGGTTGGGTTGGGTTCGACGTATCCAACGCCATCTCGCCCGATACGCGTTATGTGCGGGTGGCGACCGGGCTGGACTATACCGAAGCTGCGCCGGTTTCCGGGCATCGGTATGGGGCGGCGACCGAGAACATGGACGTGACGCTGCAGGTGACGCAGCAACAGTGACAGAGGGTTTCAGACGTGACCTATTGCGTGGGCCTGTGCCTTGATCGCGGCATCGTTTTCATGTCCGACACGCGCACCAACGCGGGGCTCGATAATATTTCGACCTTTCGCAAACTGCACACGTGGCAAATGCCCGGAGAGCGGGCGATGGTGCTGTTGACGGCGGGAAATCTGGCAACGACACAGGCCGTTATCAGCCTTCTCGAAGAGCGGACCAAGGCCCATGACGAACGCGACCCGACCATCCTGTCGGTGCCGTCGATGTTTCAGGCCGCACGGCTGGTGGCGGGCACCCTGCGTGATGTGATCGAAACCCACGCCAGCACCGGACAACGCGCGGACAGCACATTCAACGCCACGATGATCCTCGGCGGTCAGATCAAGGGTGGGCCGCCGCGTCTGTTCCTGATCTATCCCGAAGGCAATTTCATCGAGGCCAGCCGCGAGACGCCTTTTTTCCAGATCGGCGAGACCAAGTACGGGCGCCCCATTCTGGTGCGCGCCTATGAACCCGGCATGAGCTTTGCCGATGCGATGAAGCTGTTGCTGGTCAGCTTTGACTCGACCATCAAGGCCAATCTGTCGGTCGGCTTGCCGCTCGATATGTGCATTTACGAGGCCGATAGCATGGTATTGTCCCCGGTGCACCGCATCGAGGCGGATGATCCCTATTTCCGCACCATCTCGGACGGATGGGGGGACGCCCTCAAACGCGCGTTCGAGAGCCTGCCAAATCCCGAGATCTGAGGGTGGCCGGGGTCAAGCCCGGCCAAACCCCCCTGCCGTTGGTGTGATCACGGTCACGGCTTCGCCTGCCTCCAGCACAGTCTGATCGCAGGCGTTCAGCACCTCGACAGCGCCCGAGAGGCGGCGCACTTCGGTTCGGCCCGCCTCGCCTGCACCGCCGCCCGCGCCGCCCTGCGGCGGGCGGTTGCGGTGCGACGACAGGATCGCGCAATCCATCCGGGTGAGGAACCGCAGGGTGCGGATCGTCCCATCCCCAGCGTTTGCGGCCCCTTTGCCGCCAGAGCCCGGACGCAGCGCAAAGTTTTCCAACAGCACCGGAAAGCGCAGTTCGAGAATTTCCGGATCGGTCAGGCGCGAGTTGGTCATATGCACATGCACGCCCGAGGTGCCGGGAAACTGCCGCCCATCGTTGAACTGACCTGCGGGCGAGCCAGAGCAGATGGTTTCGTAATACTGGAATTCGTCATTGCCGAAGGTCAGGTTGTTCATCGTGCCTTGACTGTTGGCCATGGCCCCCATCGCCCCAAAGAGCGCGTTGGTGACATGTTGAGAGGTTTCCACATTGCCCGCCACCACCGCCGCCGGATAGCGCGGCGAGAGCATCGACCCCTCGGGCACGATGATCCGGATCGGGCGCAGACAGCCCGCGTTCATGGGAATGGGCGCCTCGACCATCACGCGGAACACGTAGAGCACGGCGGCACGGGTCACGGGCTCTGGCGCGTTGAAGTTGTTTTTCCGCGCCTCGGATGTCCCGGTGAAATCCACTGTCGCCTCACGCGCGGCACGGTCAACGGTGATCTTGACCCGGATCACCTGACCTGTGTCGGTCTCATACTCGTATGCGCCATCCGAGAGTTTTTCCAGAACCCGCGCCACCGCTTCGGCGGCGTTGTCCTGAACGTGCCCCATATAGGCCTGCACCACATCGAGACCGAAATTCTCGACCATCTTGCGCAGCTCATTGATGCCGCGCGCATTGGCGGCGATCTGTGCCTTGAGGTCGGCCACGTTCATGTCGATGTTGCGACAGGGATAGGGGTGATCGCCAAGGAGCACGCGCAAGGCGTCCTCTCGGAACTTGCCCTGTTCGACCAGACGGAAATTGTCGATCAGCACGCCTTCTTCGTCCACCGTGGTGGCAAGCGGGGTCATCGAGCCCGGCGCCGTGCCGCCGACATCCGCATGATGCCCTCGCGAAGCCACCCAAAACAGGATGGTTTGCCCGTCCTCGGCAAAAACCGGCGTGACAACGGTGATATCCGGCAGATGCGTGCCACCGTTGTAGGGCGCGTTGAGCGCGAAGACATCGCCGGGGTGAATATCCCCTTCATTGAGGCGGATGATCGTCTCGACGCTGCGATCCATGGAGCCAAGGTGCACTGGCATGTGCGGAGCGTTGGCCACAAGCGCGCCGGTGGCGTCAAAAACCGCACAGGAGAAATCCAGGCGTTCCTTGATGTTGACCGATTGCGCGGTGTTTTGCAGGGTCACACCCATCTGTTCGGCAATCGACATGAAGAGGTTGTTGAACACTTCGAGCAGGATCGGATCGGCCTGCTCGGTGCCAATGGCCATATCGCGCGCCATCCGTTCGTGGCGGGACAAGAGCACATGGTCATGGGCCGTGATCTCGGCCCGCCAACCGGGTTCGACCACGATGGTCTGATTGTCCTCGATGATCAGGGCAGGGCCGGTGACACTGTTTCCGGGGGCAAGACCCGCGCGCCGGAACACGCCCGCAGAGGTCCATTCGCCGTTGCAGAAAAGCTGCGTGCGCGTGTCGGTCTGCGCCTCTGCAACACTCCGGGCCGCCCCGCTCTCGGGTGCTGCGGGGGGGGTTGTGTCGGTGGCCTCAACTTCGGCGCTGTCGATGATGACGCGTTTGTCGGGCGTGGTGAACCCGAACTGGGCCAGATGCGCCGCCTCGAATTCCGCGCGCGCCTGCGCCGGGGTGTCATAGGCCACAGGCAGGGCGGTATCGGTGCCGTCATAGCGCAGGTAGAGCCGCGGACGGATTTCTGCCCCTGTCACGCCCTGGGCCTGCATTTCCTGCATGACCTGCGTGGTCAGATCCTCGAGCACGGAAGTGATAAGGCTATCGCTGCTCTCGTCCAGCGGTTCTACCACCATCTGTTGCCGCGACGCGCTGACACGGGCCAGACCGATGCCATAGGCCGACAGAAGGCCCGAAAGCGGATGGATCAGAACCTTTTCCATGCCCAGAGCATCGGCCACAAGGCAGGCATGCTGACCGCCTGCGCCACCAAAGGAATTCAAGAGATAGCGGGTCACGTCATAGCCGCGCTGCACCGAGATTTTCTTGACCGCGTTGGCCATGTTTTCCACGGCGATGCGCACGAAACCTTCGGCCACTTCCTCGGGTGATTTACCGTCGCCCGCCTCTGCGGCGATCTCGGCAAAGCGCGCCGAAACCATATCGCGATCCAGCGGTTGATCCTGCTCGGGGCCAAAGATCGGCGGGAAGAAATCGGGGTTGAGCTTGCCCAGCATCACATTGGCGTCGGTCACGGTCAGCGGCCCGCCATTGCGATAGCAGGCAGGGCCGGGATAGGCGCCGGCGCTGTCAGGCCCAACACGAAACCGCCCCGGTTCGGCATGGAGGATGGAACCGCCACCCGCCGCCACCGTATGCACCCGCATCATCGGCGCACGGATACGCACGCCCGCGACCTCGGTGTCAAAGGCGCGCTCATACTCACCCGCGTAATGCGCCACATCGGTCGAGGTGCCGCCCATGTCAAACCCGATGACCTTGTCAAACCCGGCAATCGCTGCGGTCTGCGCCATGCCGACGACGCCCCCGGCAGGGCCAGAGAGAATCGCATCCTTGCCCTGAAAGCGCTCAGCCGCGGTAAGGCCGCCCGAGGACATCATGAATTGCAGCGTAGGGCCCGGCTGACCCGGCGGGGTTGCGCCAAGTGCTGCGGCCACTCGCGCCACATAACGGCGCAGGATGGGTGACAGATAGGCGTCAACCACCGTCGTATCGCCTCGCCCCACCAGCTTGATCAACGGCGAGACCTCATGGCTGACCGACACCTGCGCGAATCCTGCATCGCGCACCGCATCAGCCAGGGCCAGTTCGTGCGCGGGGTTTTTCCAGGCGTGCATCAGCACGATGGCGGCGGCATCAATCCCAGCGCTGCGGGCCTCGGCCAGACCGTCGGCGACGGCGCTCAGGTCGAGCGGGCTCTCGACTGTGCCATCGGCGCGCAGGCGCTCGGGCACCTCGATCACTCGGGAATAAAGCTGTTCGGGGAGCAAGATCTCCTTGGCGAAAATATCCGGCCGTGCCTGATAGGCGATGCGCAGCGCGTCACGAAAGCCGCGCGTGATCAAGAGAACCGTGGCGTCGCCCTTGCGCTCCAACAGGGCGTTGGTGGCAACGGTTGTGCCCATACGAACCGTTCCGATGCGCGCCGCGTCGATGGTGCCGCCAAGAAGACGGCGGATGCCCTCGATAGCCGCATCCTCATAAGCCTCAGGATTCTCGGACAAGAGCTTGAGCGGTTCGATCGCGCCCTCGGGGCTGCGCCCGATCACATCGGTAAAGGTGCCACCGCGGTCAATCCAGAAATCCCAGACCTTGTTCATATCATTCGTCCCCATTTCGGATCATTTACATTTTGTTGACAAATTATAAATGATCCGTCAAGCTTTCCTTGAACCGGGGCAACAACCGGCCACATCGTTCAATCAGGGAGACGACAATGAAACACCTCACCACTCTTGCCCTCTCGGGGGCGTTCGCCCTCAGCTTCGGGGCAGCGCAGGCGCAAACGACTTGGGATATGCCCACGCCCTACGGCGACTCGGTTTTCCACACCCAGAACATCATGGAGTTTGCCAAGGATGTCGCAACCGCGACCAACGGCGACTTGACCATCACCGTGCATTCGGCAGGTTCGCTCTATGCGCATCCCGAAATTCGGGATTCCGTGCGCCGGGGGCTGGCACCCATCGGAGAGATCCTCATGTCGCAGCTGGCGAATGAGGATGCAGTCTTTGGCGTCGACTCGGTGCCGTTCTTGGCGGCGAGCTATGACGATGCCAAGAAACTCTGGGATGCCTCGCGCGACGAGGTGACGGCGCGGCTGGCAGAGCAGGGGCTGACCCTGCTTTTCGCTGTGCCATGGCCGGGCCAGAGCCTCTACCTGACGGAAGAAGTGACCTCGCTCGACCAGATGAAAGGCGTCAGTTTTCGCGCCTACAACACCGCGACCGAGCGTCTGGCGCAGCTGATGGGCGCGGTGCCCACGACGGTTGAGGCGGGCGATATTCCAACTGCCTTTTCGACCTCGCGCGTTGCCGCGATGATCACCTCGCCCTCGACGGGCGTGTCCTCGCAGGCGTGGGATTTCGTGAGCCACTACATCGACACGCAGGCTTGGCTGCCCAAGAACATGGTTTTCGTGAACACGCGTGCGTTCGAGGCGCTGAGCGAGGCGCAGCAACAGGCGCTGTTCGAAGCCTCGGCGATGGCCGAGGCGCGCGGCTGGCAAATGTCGATGGCGGAAACCGAAGAAAAAATCGCGATCCTCAAGGAGAACGGCATGCAGGTCTCGGCCCCGTCAGAAGAGCTTGCACGCGGTCTGCGCGAGATCGGCGAGACGATGGCCGACGAGTGGCGCGCCAGCGCGGGCGATGTCGGGGCTGCAATCCTGTCGGCCTATTCCGCACGCTGACTCCAAGTCGGCGCGGGTCGCGACCCGCGCCGCATTCCTCTGACACAAAGGGAGACTGCGGATGCTGCGCGGGCTGCTGGATCGTCTTTATGCTGCGGGCTTTGTGCTTGCTGCCCTGTCGCTGGTGGCAATTGCCCTTCTGGTTCTGGTGCAGGTCCTTGGCCGGGTGATCGACAAGAGCCTGATTTCCCTCGGTCAAGAGCCTGTGGGCATCGCCATCACCTCTTTGTCGGAACTTGGCGGGTTTCTGTTCGTTGGCGCGGCATTTCTGGCGCTTGCGGGCACGCTGCGGGCCGGGGGGCATGTGCGGGTGACGCTCTTGATCCATTCGGTCCCGGCGTCCTTTGCCCGCCTGCTCTCTGCGGTGGCGCTTGTTCTGGCGCTCGGTCTTTGTGGCTTTGCGCTCTATAGCGCTGGGGTTCAGGCGCTGGATTCCTGGACGTTCAACGCGGTTTCCTTTGGGATGGCAAAGTTCCCGCTCTGGATACCACAAGCGGTGATGATGCTTGGGTTGATGTTGTTCTGGATCGCGCTTCTTGACGAATTGATCGTGCTGCTGAGCGGATCAAGCCCCGCCTTTCAACGGGCCGAAGACGGAAAGGGCATTCAGGATGGGCATTGAAATCCTCTCTCTTCTGCTGGTTGCGGTGCTCTTTGGTGCCCTGGCGCTTGGTCTTTGGGTTGGCTTCGGGCTGATCGCCGTGGGGCTGGTGGCGATGATGCTGGCCAGTTCCGCGCCCGCCGAACTGGTCTTTGGCACAAAGGTCTGGGGCGCGCTGAACATCTGGGATCTGACGGCGCTGCCGATGTTCATCTGGATGGGGGAAATCCTGTTTCGCTCGCGGCTGTCATCGAACATGTTTTCGGGCCTTGCCCCGCTGACCGGGAGACTGCCGGGGCGTTTGCTTCATGCCAATATCTTTGGCTGCGCGCTGTTTGCGGCCGTGTCGGGATCGTCTGCCGCAACCACAGCGACCGTTGGGCGCATGTCGGTGCCGGAACTCACGAAACGCGGCTATGACGACCGGATGATCATTGGCACGCTGGCCGGATCGGGCACCTTCGGCTTTCTCATCCCGCCGTCGATCATCCTGATCGTCTATGGCGCGGCCACAGAGCAGAGCATTGCGCGGCTCTTTCTGGCCGGGATCGGGCCGGGCATTCTGCTCGCCGCGCTTTTCTCGGGCTATACGATGATCTGGGCGCTGATGAACCGAGAGCGTATGCCGGAGCGCGAGCCAGCGACGTCCTGGGGCGAAAAGCTCAGGGCGATCACGCTCTTGGGGCCGACGATCCTGTTGATTGTCGCGGTGATCGGATCGATCTATGCAGGATTGGCGTCGCCCACAGAGGCGGCTGTCGTGGGCGTTCTGGGTGCGCTGATCCTCTCGGCCATCGGTGGCTCGCTGGATTGGCAGGGAACGTGGGAGGCGCTGCGCGGGGCGACGATCACCACCTGCATGATCGCCTTTATTCTGGCAGGCGCTGCCTTTCTCACCGTTGCCATGGGCTATACGGGCATCCCGCGCGCGCTTGCGGCCTGGATCGGGGAACAGGGCTATTCGGCCAATCTGCTTCTTGCGGCGCTTGTGGTGTTCTTTGTCATTCTCGGCATGTTCCTCGATGGCATTTCCATTGTGGTCCTGACCACTTCGGTCATCCTTCCAATGGTTCTGGCGGCAGGGATTGATCCGATCTGGTTCGGCATTTTCCTCGTCCTCGTTGTGGAGATGAGCCAGATCACCCCGCCGGTGGGCTTCAACCTCTTTGTTCTGCAATCCATTACCGGGCGCAGCATTTTCGAGATCGCGCGCTATGCCTTTCCGTTCTTTCTGCTCTTGGTGCTGGCCACGGCAATTCTGACACTCTTTCCGGAGATCGCCCTATGGATACCTCAGACAATGCTCGCCCGTTAGGACCTGTTGTCTCGTCGGCGCATCTGGCAGATTCGGGTTTGCCGGAACTGTCCGAGATGGAGTTTGCCCTGACGATGGCGAACCATGCGTTTCAACGCTGGATGGTCCGCTGCATGACGGCTGCGGGGATGCCGGGACTGACACCGCTGGAGGTCCTGATCGTGCATCTGGTGTATCACCGCGAGCGCGCCAAGAGCCTTGCCGATATCTGCCTCGTGCTCAATATCGAGGACACGCATCTGGTCAATTACGCTGTCAAAAAGCTTGAAAAACAAGGGCTTGTGAGGGCTGGTCGTAATGGTAAGGAAAAAACCATCGCCATTACCGAAACGGGGCAGGACTATTGCGCGCAATATGGTCGCGTGCGTGAGGCCTTGTTGGTGCGCTCGGTGCAACAGATCGGCGTGGACCCGGCAGAACTGTCGCGGTTGGCGGCGCTGCTGCGCGCGCTGTCAGGCGGATATGATCAGGCGGCACGCGGGGCGGCAGCGATTTGATCACGCTGCTGCATGGATTGGCGCGTCACGGGCGATTGATGCTCGTTCTCGGGCTGATCGTGGGAATCCTGGTGCCCGAGGCCGCCGAGAGCCTGGCCTCTCTGATCTTTCCAATGATTGTTTTTCTTCTGTTTCTTAGCACCTTGCGCGTTGACGTCTTGCACGCGTTTCCAGCTTGGGGTGATGTTCCCGGCTATGTCGCGATTACGCTGATCATGCAGGTCGTCATGCCGATGGCCGCCATCGGCGCCCTCGGTTTGGCGGGCGGGCTTGCGTCAACCCTGGGGATCGGGGTGGTGTTGGTGCTGGCTTCCGCCCCGCTGACAGGGAGTCCGGGCTTGACACTGATGGTAGGGGGCGATCCCGCGCCCGCCCTGCGGCAACTGATCATTGGCACGATGCTCTTGCCGCTGACGGCCTTGCCAGTGTTTTGGGTGATGCCGGTGTTTGGCGGCCCGGCAATGGTAGCCATCGCAGCGGCCAAGCTTCTTGCGGTGATTGCGGTCGCGGGGGTGCTTGGCCTGATCCTGCGCAGACGTGTGCGGTTTTTTCAATCTTACCAAGGGGAAAGGGCGGTCGAGGGTCTGATTACCGGGGTCATGGCAGTGGTCGTGGTTGGATTGATGTCGGCTGTCGGCCCGGCATTGCTGACGGCAAGTCCTGACCTTTGGCGCACATTGGCGTTGGTCTTTGGCCTGAATTTCGGGGCGCAAATTGTGGTGTTTTTCGCCGTGGGCCGATTTGGCCGGGTCGCCACGGCACCGTCACTTGCCATCATCGCCGGCAATCGCAACCTCGCGCTCTTTCTTGGGGCGCTGCCGGCAGATACAGCCGCTGATCTGCTGCTTTTCATCGGCTGCTATCAGGTGCCGATGTATGTCACCCCATTGATCATGGGCCCGGTGATGCGCCGAAGATCACGGCAGGTGGCGAATACGAAGCCTTAGTCTTGGCGCGCCACAACCTCAGGCAGATTAAATCTATGAGCCCTTTCAGTTGCACCTTTTACTCGGGTCTATGGTCTGTTACGATCGCGTTGTCGACCAAGGTGCTGTTTTATTGATCTAATTATCAATATCTTGAAGAGAGGCGGGTTTCTAAACCTGAAATGGCGCCCACTATCGTGTACCGCATTTCGGTACTGCGTCTATACATGGTTGTGTTTTCCAAAGCCCGAGCAAACCCAATGATTGAGGGTAGATTGAGACATAAGAGCATCAAACCGCGTTTCAACACGACCCCGGACAATGAGCCTGAGAATGGCCGTGATCCTCTGCGCGCTCAAAAACGATCCAAGCCCGGGTTTGCGACCACCACGATCCTGCTGAGCCTCGGGGTCGCGATCGTGGTGTTTGCCTTGGCGAGTTTTATCCTCTCGTCGTTGTGGTGGGCCATTCTTGTGGCCTATGCGGCGCAGGTCAGCTTTATCCTCGTGATGCTTGGCGGATATTACATGCGCAACATCGCGACCGAACCACAAAACCCGTATGACACGGAGAGGAATGATGGCGTCAATGATCGGATCATTGATACCGAACCGCCTGTCTGGTTGTCCTATCAGCCGAGGATGGAGGGGTTGAACCGTGTGCGGCGGGTCGCGGTGAGTGCGGCGAGCAACCGGAACAGCCGCAAATGCTGTGAGTGGCTTGCCGATTACGACTGTGAGGTGCATCTGTGTTCCGACCATGACACGTTGATCGGGGATCTTATTGCACGGCCTGAACGGTGGTCCTTGCTGATTGTCGACGTCGACCACATTGGCGGGCTGGATGCCGTGCCTCGAGAGCTGGAATATATCCGAAGTGGTCTGGCGCAGGTGCCGGTGATCCTGATGAGCAATCGCGCAGAAAAGGAAACTCTCGACGTTTTGATCCCGCGGAAACAAAATATGGTGTTGGCCAAGCCTTTCTTTCGCAAGTGTTTGTTCACGGCGGTTGAGAAACTCAACCCTGTCACAGCACAGGATGGGCATTGAGAGAAGGGGCGCGTCCTGCTAAGGGAAGGCAACATTATCCCTTCAGGAGGTTTTCATGGCCGAACATGAAAATGGCACCGCACAGGCCGGGCCACAATTGAAAATGAACATCCTATCGCAATTCATCCGCGATATGTCCTTTGAGAACGTGCTGGCGCAGCGCGGCACCGGTGGAGAGGTGCAGCCCGATGTGCAGGTGGCGGTGAACCTCGATGCCAAGAAGCGGAGCGTGGAACATCAATATGAAGTGGTGGTCAAGTTGACCATCAACTCGCGGAACAAGGCCGCCAACGAGGTTCTGTTCGTGCTGGAACTGGAATATGTCGGCGTTTTCCACATCGAGGGCGTGCCGGACGAGCAGCTGCATCCGTTCCTGTTGATCGAATGTCCGCGCATGGTTTTCCCGTTCATCCGGCGCATCGTCAGCGACATCACGCATGACGGTGGCTTCCCGCCCCTGAACCTTGAGAACATTGATTTCGTTCAGCTTTATCGCAGCGAGATCGCGCGCCGTCAGGCGCAGGCCGCGGCCCCCAAGGCCGACGCCTAAGACAGTTTTCGCCAGAGAGCCGCGTCGCCCATCTTGTCCACGAAGGCCTGATGGGCGGCCGCCTCTGACGGTGTCAGACGCGAGGCGAGGGGCGTCGGGCGCGGCATCGGCCGCCATGTGGATGTCTCGGTCACCTTACCAGATTTTGCGGTTGGACCTGTTGACAACACGAAATCTGGCTGCCGACCTCCGATCAGTTCCAGATAGACCTCAGCCAATATCTCGGAGTCCAGCAGGGCGCCATGCAGGGTCCGAGCGGAATTATCTATTTGAAATCTGCGACATAGCGCATCGAGAGAAGCGGGAGAGCCGGGAAATTTCTTGCGTGCGATGGCAAGGGTGTCGATGGCCCGTTCCCAGGGCAATTGCGGTAGTTTGAGCCAGCCCAGTTCGGCGTTGAGAAACTTCATATCGAAGGCGGCATTGTGGATGACAAGCCGCGCGTCCTGCACGAAATCCAGAAATTCCTGAGCAATTTCAGCGAATAAAGGCTTGTCACGCAGGAAATCATCCCCCAGACCATGCACGGCAAAGGCCTCTTCGGGCATGGCGCGCTGGGGATTGATGTATTTATGGAAGGTGCGGCCCGTCGGCATGTGATTATAGAGCTCGACGGCGCCGATCTCGACAATGCGATCGCCGGATTCTGGTTCAAAACCAGTGGTTTCCGTGTCGAGGACGATTTCACGCATGGGCCACCTTTTGCCGTATGTCACGCAGGACAGACTGCACTTGCGCGTGGGCGGATTCAAGGGTGTCTGTCGTGATCACGTAATCGGCGCGGGCACGCTTTTCCGCATCAGGCATTTGTTTTTGCAAGATATTCTCGAACTGCTCGGGCGTCATGGTGCCGCGTTCAAGAACCCGGGCGCGCTGTGTCTCGGTGGGCGCGCTGACCACGACGGTGTAATCCATGCCTTTATCTGCGCCAGTCTCGAAGAGCAGGGGAATATCGAGGACGAGGATCGGGTTGGAGTGTGTAAGGTCTGTAAGGTTCGTACGGTGGTTTTGTACAAAATCCGCACGGTCACGGGCGACGAGCGGATGAACGATGGATTCGATCCGGGCAAGCGCCGATGGATCGGCCGCGATGATCGATTTGAGCCGCGCACGGGAGATGCCGCCGTTTTCGATTGCCTCGGGAAAAACCGCGGCCATGGGTGCCACCGCCGCGCCGCCGGGGGCGTAAAGGCGATGGACGGCGGCATCGGCATCCCAGACCGGGCAGCCCTCCTGGTGAAAGAGACGGGCGGTGGTTGACTTGCCCATGCCGATCGAACCGGTGAGGCCAATCAGAATGGTCATCGCAAAACGGCCGCGCGGGTGGCGCTATCGACGGTGGGGCGCACACCGAACCAACGCTCGAAGGCTGGCACGGCCTGATGCAAGAGCATGCCAAGCCCATCAACGGTGACGCAGCCCAATTTCTCGGCCTCGATCAGAAGCTGGGTCTTGAGAGGTGCATAAACGAGATCCGTGACCAGGGCCCCGCGCCGCAACCCGTCGAGCGGGACGCGCAGGGGCGGTTTGCCCAACATGCCAAGAGAGGTGGTGTTGACGACCGTCACCGCGTCTTCCAGCATGTTTCCGGCCTGAACCCAATCGACAACGGTCAGACGCTTGCCGAATTCGGATTGCAATGCGTCTGCGCGGATGCGGGTACGGTTGGAAATGAAAATCTCTGGCACGCCGACATCGAGAAGCGAGGCGACAACCGCCCGCGCAGCGCCGCCGGCACCAAGGATGGCGGCTGGTCCGGCCTCTGGTTTCCATGTGGGGGCGTTCTGGCGCAGGTTCTGGATGAAACCGTAGCCGTCGGTATTGTCGGCATGCAATTTGCCGTCCTTGCGGAAGATAAGCGTATTCGCGGCACCGATCAGGGTGGCGCGATCCGTCACGAGATCGGCCAGGGCAAGCGCGCGTTCCTTGTGCGGAACGGTGATATTGACGCCGACGAAACCCATTTTGGGCAAGGTTTGTAACACTTGCGCCAGATCGTCGGCCCCGACATCCATGGGAATGTAGTATCCCGCGATCCCGTTCGTCTTGAGCCAGTGGCCATGCAATTGCGGCGATTTCGAATGGGCGACGGGCGATCCGATCACGCCCGCCAGTGGAATTCTGGCCAGAGGCTGTTTGTCATCGCTCATTGTTGCAGGTCTCCTCGGAGGGTGAGAAAGGACAGAAGATCGAGCAGCGGCAAGCCAAGAACCGTAAAGTAATCACCATCGACGCGAGAGAACAAGCGGACACCTTCGGCCTCGAGCTTGTAGGCGCCGACACTCTCGGCGATATCGGGCCAGTTGCGGGACAGGTAGCCATCGAGCCAGTCGTCGGAGAAGGAGCGCACGGTCATGCGCGCGGTGCCGATATGCCGCCAAAGCGGGCGGCCCGCCTGACAGATCACAACCGCCGAGAGGAGATCGTGACGCTTGCCCCGCATGGCGGCAAGCTGAGCGCGGGCCTCATCGACAGTTTCGGGTTTCGAGAGAAGCGCGCCGCCCAGGTCGAGCACCTGATCGCAGCCGATCACGAGCGCGGCGGGATGGCGGGCGCTGATCTTGGTTGCCTTGAGCTCTGCCAGCGCGTCGGCAATGTCGCGTGGTTTGGCCCCTTCGGCGAGAAGCGCGGCACGGACGCTGTCTTCATCCACGCGGGGTGTCACCGTCTCGAACGCGAGGCCCGCGTTGCGCAGGAGGCTCTGGCGAATGGTGGAGCCTGAGGCAAGGATGAGAGGAACATGCATGTGGATAACCTGCGGAATAACCTGATGGAATGTCTAGGTAGAATTGCGGAAGAAATCCATCCCGCCCGCGCATCCGGGGACAAGAGGGCGCTTCGGGAAAGTTCCGTCCGAGTTCTGCGGGTGTGGGAAAGAATAACTTGGGGGTTGGGATAGGTTGGACCTGATAGAGTTATTCACAGACCCAAGAGCGGAAACCGGGGACATCCAGATTCAGGACTACATTGAAGTTAAACACGAAAAAGCAGATTTTCCGTGGAGTTCAGGGAGATGTTGAAATTCCGTCACCATAGTTGTCCCCATGGGGATAATCCTGTGGGGTGGCTGATTATCCACAGAATTGGAACGCCCTACATCCCACTACATCCTTTCTTATATCTTACTTAATATTTAAGAAGTCCCAGAATGGACCGGAGCATAGCATGAGTGATGTCTTGAGCCTCGCCTATCCTTGGATCAAGGCGTTGCATATCATGTCGGTGATCGCGTGGATGGCCGGCCTGTTTTATTTACCACGCCTGTTCGTGTATCACACCGAGCAATCGCAACCGGGGGATAGCCGGGATGCTGTGTTTCAGGTGATGGAATACAAGCTCTTGCGGTACATCATGCGGCCGTCGATGATTGCGACCTGGGTGTTTGGTCTGTTGCTTGTGATGACGCCGGGGATTGTCGATTGGGGGTCGGTCTGGCCCTATACGAAGCTTGCGGGCGTCGCTGTCATGACCTGGTTTCACATGTGGCTGGCTCTGCGGCGCAAGGAATTTGCCCGAGGCGCCAATACCCGGACGGGTCGGCAGCACCGGATCATGAACGAGGTTCCGACATTGGCGATGGTGGTGATCGTGCTGTCGGTCGTGGTGAAATTCTGAGCTGGATTGACGTGGAGGGGCCTGTTGCCTATGTAGGCGCTGGGCCGCTGTTCTGGTGGCTGTCGAATCCCCGTTTCTGACCATAGGCCGCATCCAAATTCGGGTGTCACCAGAGGATTTCCCATGTCCGAAGACCGTTTGAACCTGTCCGATCTCAAGGCGCTGAGCGCCAAGGAATTGTTGACGATCGCCGAAGAGTTGGAGATCGAGAACGCCTCGACCATGCGCAAGGGCGAGATGATGTTCTCGATCCTCAAGGAGCGGGCCGAGGAGGATTGGACCGTTTATGGCGACGGGGTGCTTGAGGTGCTGCAGGATGGCTTTGGCTTTCTGCGCTCGCCGGAGGCGAACTATTTGCCGGGTCCGGATGACATCTATGTCTCGCCCGACATGATCCGGCAGTATTCTTTGCGGACCGGGGATACGATCGAAGGGCAAATGAAGCAGCCCGATGAAACCGAGCGGTATTTCGCACTGACCTCGGTCACGCAGATCAATTTCGAGGATCCGGAGCGGGCGCGGCACAAGATCGCGTTCGATAACCTGACGCCGCTGTATCCTGATGAGCGGTTCAAGATGGAGATCGAGGATCCGACCATCAAGGATCGGTCGGCGCGGATCATCGACCTTGTTGCGCCGATCGGGAAGGGGCAGCGATCCTTGATCGTGGCGCCGCCGCGCACCGGGAAGACCGTGCTCTTGCAGAATATCGCGCATAGCATCGAGAAGAATCATCCGGAGTGCTATCTCATCGTGCTCTTGATCGACGAGCGGCCGGAAGAGGTGACGGACATGCAGCGGTCGGTCAAGGGTGAGGTGGTGAGTTCGACGTTCGACGAGCCGGCGACGCGACATGTGGCCGTGTCGGAGATGGTCATCGAGAAGGCCAAGCGGTTGGTCGAGCACAAGCGGGACGTGGTGATTTTGCTCGATTCGATCACGCGTCTTGGCCGGGCGTATAACACGGTGGTGCCGTCGTCGGGCAAGGTGCTGACCGGGGGTGTGGATGCCAATGCGTTGCAGCGGCCGAAGCGGTTCTTTGGGGCGGCGCGGAATATCGAAGAGGGTGGATCGCTGACGATCATTGCGACAGCCCTGATCGACACCGGCAGCCGGATGGATGAGGTGATCTTTGAAGAATTCAAGGGCACTGGCAACTCTGAGATCGTTCTGGATCGCAAGGTCGCGGACAAGCGTGTGTTCCCGGCGATTGACATTCTCAAGTCGGGCACGCGGAAGGAAGACCTGTTGATCGACAAGAGCGATCTGCAGAAGACCTTTGTTCTGCGCCGGATTCTGAACCCGATGGGGACCACGGATGCGGTGGAGTTCCTGTTGTCGAAGCTCAAGCAGACCAAGACGAATGCCGAGTTTTTTGACTCGATGAACACCTGAGTCGGAGCGGAAACGGAGGTGTCCGGATGGACACGGTCTATGCCTTGGCCACAGCACAGGGGAAGGCGGGGGTTGCGGTTGTCCGTGTAAGCGGGCCCTGCGCCTTTGACGCGTGCCGTCAGATCTGTGGCGACGTGCCTGAACCGCGTAGGGCAGCTGTGAGGGTTCTCAGGGATGGGGATGGCGAGCGGCTGGATCAGGCGCTGGTCCTGACATTTGCAGAAAAGCAGAGTTTCACCGGTGAGGCGACGGTGGAATTTCATCTACATGGCAGCGCAGCGGTGATAGCGGCGGTTCTTGAGAGGCTGGGGCAGATCGAGGGTCTGCGCCTGGCGGAACCCGGGGAGTTCACGCGCAGGGCGTTGGAGAATGGGCGGCTTGATCTGGCGCGGGTTGAGGGGCTTGCCGATCTCATCGATGCGGAGACCGAAGCACAGCGCAAACAGGCATTGCGGGTGTTTTCCGGTGCTTTGGGTGAGAAGTGCGAGCAATGGCGTGGTCATTTGATCCGTGCGGTCGCACTTTTGGAAGCGACCATTGATTTCGCCGATGAGGAGGTGCCGGTGGACGTCTCGCCGGAGGTGACGGAGCTGGTAGGTCAGGTTTCCGCGGCGCTGGAGCGGGAGATTTCAGGCAGCCTGGTGAGCGAGCGGATTCGAAGCGGATTCGAAGTCGCGATCATTGGTGCGCCAAATGTTGGAAAATCGACGCTGCTCAATAGCTTGGCCGGGCGAGAGGCGGCGATCACCTCGGAGTATGCCGGGACCACGCGTGATGTGATCGAGGTACGGATGGATTTGGCGGGGTTGCCGGTGACCTTGCTCGACACGGCTGGCCTGCGGGAAACAGCGGATGCGGTTGAATCCATTGGTATCGCCCGGGCGCGCGCGCGGGCAGAGGCGGCGGATCTGCGGGTATTTCTGGTGGAGGCCGGTCAGCGGCCGGAAATGGAGCCGCGGGCAGATGATATTGTCATATGGGCCAAAGCGGATTTGCTGGGCGATGTGGAGAACGCCGTTTCGGGCAAGACCGGCTTGGGTGTCGGCGCGCTGGTGGAGAGGATTGGCCAGGTATTGAGCACGCGGGTGGCCAATGCCGGGATCGCGACGCGGGCGCGGCACCGGCAAGCAATGGAGCGTGGTTTGGCCGCTTTGCAGGCGGCGCTGGACATTCTTCCTCAGGGGGAAGCGGTGGCGGAGGTTGCAGCGGAAGAGCTACGTGTAGCTATCCGTGCGCTTGATTCTCTGGTAGGACGGATAGATGTCGAGATGGTTCTCGACGAGATTTTCGCCAGCTTTTGCTTGGGTAAGTGAGAGGTGTTTCACGTGAAACATTTTGACGTCATCGTGATTGGCGGTGGGCATGCCGGGGCGGAGGCCGCGCATGTGGCGGCGCGCATGGGCGCGCGGACGGCGCTGGTGACGTTGAGCCGGGCCGGTGTCGGGGTGATGTCGTGCAACCCGGCCATCGGCGGGCTGGGCAAGGGGCATCTGGTTCGAGAGATCGATGCGCTGGACGGGGTCATGGGCCGGGTTGCCGATCGGGCGGGCATCCAGTTTCGTCTGCTGAACCGGCGGAAAGGCCCTGCTGTTCAAGGGCCAAGGGCGCAAGCGGACCGCAAGATTTACCGCGAAGAGATGCTGCGCGAAATGGAGCGCTGCCCAACCCTGGAGATCGTCGAAGGGGAGGCGGCAGATTTTCTGATGCAGGGCAACCGGGTTACCGGCGTTCGCCTGGCGGATGGAAGCGAGATAGCCGGCGCGGCCGTGGTTTTGACGACCGGAACCTTTTTGCGTGGCGTGATCCATATTGGCGACGAATCCTACCCAGGTGGGCGGATGGGGGACCGTCCGGCAGTACGTCTGGCCGAGCGGATGGATGGATTCGGCCTTCCGATGGGGCGGTTGAAGACGGGAACGCCCCCGCGGCTGGACGGCGAAACGATCGACTGGTCGCGGCTCGAGGAGCAGCCCGGGGATGATGAACCCGTCCTGTTTTCGTTTTTGTCGAAAGGCCCAATGGCACGGCAGATCTCTTGCGGGATCACCCATACGAATGAGCAAACCCACGAGATCATTCGGGAGAATCTGCGCAGGTCCGCGATGTATGGTGGGCATATCGATGGGATCGGGCCGCGGTATTGCCCGTCGATCGAGGACAAGATCGTTCGATTTTCCGATAAGGCATCGCATCAGGTGTTCCTGGAGCCGGAAAGCCTGTCTGATCATGTGATCTATCCAAATGGGATCTCTACGTCACTTCCCGCAGAGGTGCAGGAGGCCTATGTCCGCTCCATTGTGGGCCTGGAGCGGGTCCAGATCCTGCAGCCGGGCTATGCGATTGAATACGATTATGTCGATCCGCGCGCGCTCGACAGTCGTCTGGCGGTCAAGGATGTTCCCGGACTTTTCCTCGCAGGGCAAATCAATGGGACCACCGGATATGAGGAGGCCGCGGCGCAGGGGCTGGTTGCGGGCATGAATGCGGTGCAAGAGGCGAAAGGGCGCGATCCGGTTCACTTTAGCCGAACGGACAGCTACATTGGGGTGATGATTGACGATTTGACCACGCGTGGTGTCAGCGAGCCCTATCGGATGTTCACGTCACGGGCGGAGTTTCGTCTGTCGCTGCGTGCGGATAACGCCGATCAACGGCTTACGCCTATGGGCATTGACCTGTGCTGTGTTGGTGAGACGCGCCGCGCCGTGTTTGCGGACAAGATGGAGCGGCTGGCGCAAGGCAAGGCGTTGCTGGAGGCCGCAAGCTATACGCCGCGCCAACTGGCCGAAAGCGGCTTCAAGGTCAATCAGGACGGCGCGCGGCGCAGCGCGTTTCAGGTGCTGTCCTTTCCTGACGTCGCGTTTGCCGATCTCCTGCGGCTTGATCCAGAGTATGGCGCGATTGATCCAGAGTGTCAGGCGCAGCTTGCGCGGGACGCGCTTTATGTCAGCTATATCGACCGGCAGGCTCGCGATGTGGAGAAGATGAAGCGGGATGAGGCGCACGCTATTCCCGAGGCGTTTTCCTATCTGCTGATTGAGGGGCTTTCGAACGAGCTCAAGGGGAAGCTGGAGCGGGTACGCCCGGAGAATCTCGCCCAGGCGGCGCGTATCGAAGGGATGACGCCAGCGGCGCTGAGCCTGATTCTCGCCAAGTTGCGGCAGGCGGCTCGGGAGAAGATCGCGTGACCGGCCTGCCGGATGTTTCACGTGAAACACAGGAGCGGCTCGAGATCTATGGAGACCTGCTGACCAAGTGGAATCCGCGCATCAACCTGGTGTCCAAAAAGAGCCTTGATGAGATGTGGACCCGGCATTTTGCCGATTCGGCGCAGATTTTTGCGCTGGCCCCGCACCCGGTGGACCATTGGGTCGACATGGGCTCGGGGGGCGGCTTTCCGGGCCTGGTGGTTGCGATTCTGGGTCAGGACGGTGAATCGCCGCGGCGGATGACCCTGATCGAATCGGACGCCCGAAAGGCCGCGTTTCTGCGGGTTGTCATCCGTGAAACCGGGCTCACCGCCTCGGTGCTCAACGAGCGGATCGAGAAGGCGGCGCCACAGAGTGCAAATGTGCTCTCCGCGCGGGCGCTGACTGATCTGAGCGGACTCTTGGGATTTGCCGAGCGGCATTTGGCCCCCGACGGTGTCGCGCTCTTTCCCAAAGGCGTAAGCTGGGAAAATGAGCTGACCGATGCCGAAAGAACGTGGCGCTTCAACCATCGACTTGTTAAAAGTGCCACAGAAGACGGTCCCGTCATTTTCGCCATCACAGGAGTGTCCCGTGCCTGATCCGACGCGCCCCGAAGGACCGAAAATCATCGCCATTGCCAACCAGAAAGGCGGGGTGGGCAAGACGACGACGACCATCAACCTGGCGGCGGCCTTGGCAGAGCTCGGTGTGCGAGTCCTCATTGTCGATCTTGACCCGCAGGGCAATGCCTCGACGGGGCTGGGTCTCGATGTGGAGGCGCGGCAGTTTACGGTCTATGATCTATTGCTTGACGAGGCCCCGTTGCGGGATGTCATTCAGGCCACGGCACAAGAGCGCCTGTCGATCATTCCCTCGACGGTGGATCTGTCCTCGGCAGATATCGAACTCATCTCGAACGAGAAGCGCAGCTTCTTGCTGCATGACGCGCTCCGACATCCTGAAATGGATCGTTACGGATTTGATTATGTGTTGATTGATTGTCCGCCGTCGCTCAATCTCTTGACGGTGAATGCCATGGTGGCGGCACATTCCGTGCTTGTTCCGCTTCAGAGCGAGTTTTTCGCCCTCGAAGGCCTGTCACAGCTCATGCTGACGATCCGGGAGATCCGGCAGACGGCCAATCCGGCGCTGCGAATCGAGGGGGTCGTGCTGACGATGTTTGATGCACGCAACAATCTCTCGACCCAAGTGGAACAGGACGCGCGCGACAATCTGGGAGAGCTGGTGTTTCGCACCCGGATTCCCCGGAACGTCCGCGTGAGCGAAGCACCTTCCTACGCGATGTCCGTGCTGAGCTATGATCCGTTGTCCAAGGGCGCGCAGGCTTATCGCGATCTGGCGCAGGAACTGATGGAAAACGCGGCGCGAGTCGCTGCCTGATCAAAGGGAACCGGCTATGACTGGCAAGAAATCTCAACCGCGTGGTCTGGGTCGTGGGCTGTCTGCGTTGATGGCGGACGTCACGACTGAGGGACCGGGGCGCGCAGCTGACGCGCCAAGGCGCCCGGATCTGTTGGTGCCGGTGGAAAAGGTCCGGCCCAATCCAAATCAGCCGCGACGCGATTTCGACAGCGCGCTGCTCGAGGATCTGGCGCGCTCGATTTCGGAAAAGGGCGTGTTGCAGCCCCTGATCGTGCGTCCCATCGCGGATCGGGAGGGGGAGTATGAAATCGTCGCCGGAGAGCGCCGCTGGCGCGCGGCACAAATGGCCAAATTGCATCAGATTCCTGTTTTGGTGCGAGATTTCAACGATACCGAGGTCCTCGAGGTTGCGATCATCGAGAATATTCAGCGTGCCGATCTCAACCCGGTGGAAGAGGCCTTTGGATATCAGCAGCTGATGCAGAAATTCGGCCATACCCAAGAGCGGTTGGCCGAGGCGCTTGGCAAGAGTCGCAGCCATATCGCAAATTCGGTGCGGCTATTGTCCCTGCCGGAAGAGGTCTTGGGCTATCTGCGCGAGGGCAAGCTATCTTCGGGTCATGCCCGCGCGTTGATCACGCTGGATGATCCCACCGCTGCCGCGCGGCAAGTGATTCAGAAATCGCTCTCGGTGCGCGATACCGAAAAGCTGGCCAAGGCCGGGGTCGGCAATATCTTCATGGAAACCGGCCGCGCCGCCAAGCCACCCAAGGAAGTCCTCAAGGATGCCGATACGCGCGCGCTCGAGGATGATCTGTCGGCGAGCCTCACGATGAAGGTCGAGATCCACCATGTTCCAGGGCAGGAAAATGGTCGAATCACCATCCATTACGCGTCGCTCGATCAGTTGGACCGCCTGATTGGTATGCTCAGCATCTAATCCGGCAAGAGATCGCGAATCACCGCGTTGAGCACCGCGCGCCCCGCGCGGGTTGCGCGCAAGCGGTGACCGTGCGCTTCGATCATGCCAATGGACTTGAGGTGTTCGATGGCGCCTTCGTCCAGCGGCTTTCCTCCAAGCGACGCAACCCGCGCCGGATCAATTCCGTCCGTGATCCGCAGACCCATGAGCAGGTATTCCACAGCCTGATCCGGACCGGACAGAAGATCCCATGTTTCGCTTGCCCGGCCATGTTCAACGCTGTCCAGCCATTTGCCCGGAGCGCGAAGCGCCTCGGTCGCGTATTTACGACCGTCGCGGGTGAGTCGCCCATGCGCACCGGGCCCGATGCCGATATAATCGCCGTAGCGCCAATAGATCAGGTTGTGCCGTGATTCCGCCCCGGGGCGCGCGTGGTTCGATACCTCATAGGCGGGCAGGCCTGCGGCCTCGCAGATGTCTTGCGTTACCTCATACATTTCGGCGGCGGTATCGTCCTCTGGCAAGCCGCGCAGTCGGCCCGCCGCGTAGCGATCGCCAAAGGCGGTGCCGGATTCGATGGTGAGTTGATACAGGGAGAGGTGATCGGCCGCCATCGAGAGCGCGTCCCGCAGTTCGGATGCCCAATCCGAGAGGGATTGATCCTGACGGGCATAGATCAGGTCGAAAGAGACACGCGTAAAGTTTTCTCTCGCTATATCAAAGGCTTGCCTTGCCTCCGAAACGCTGTGGATACGGCCCAACCGTCGAAGATCGCGATCGTTCAACGCCTGAATGCCCATCGACACGCGGGTAATGCCTGCTTGGGCAAAGGCACGAAATCGCCCGGCCTCGACCGAACCAGGGTTCGCCTCGAGTGTGATTTCCGGATCATTGGCCATGGGCCAATGCTGTCTGATACGGTCGAGAATTGCCGCCACCGTTTCGGGCGCCATCAGGCTCGGCGTGCCCCCGCCGAAAAATATCGTGTTCAGCACCCGATTGGGCGCCAGCGCCGCGTAACGGTCAATCTCGTTCAGATAGGCCGCGCGCCAACGGGTTTGGTCGATCTGCCGCGCGACATGGCTGTTGAAGTCGCAATAGGGGCATTTGGCCTCGCAAAACGGCCAGTGGAGATAGAGGCCAAAGCCACCCTGCTGCCAATCCTCAGCCAAAACAGCCTGCGACCAGTTTGCGAAAGGCGTCCGCGCGGTGGCTGATGCGGTTCTTCTGCGCCGGACTCATTTCGGCAAAGGTCAGGTCATGGCCCAGCGGCTGGAACATGGGATCATAGCCGTGTCCCTCTGCGCCGCGCGTGGGCCAGATCACCCAGCCCTCGACCGTACCCTCGAAAACCTCGTCATGTCCATCAGGCCACGCCAAGACCAGGGTGCAGCAGAACCGCGCCGTCCAGGGCTGTGGTTCCTTGCTCTCCAAGAGCGCATGATGCGCACGCTGCATCGCCTTGTTGAAGTCGCGACCAGTCTCTGTTTCGGCCCAATCTGCCGTATAGACACCGGGTCCGCCGTTGAGTGCATCGATCGCGATGCCGGAATCGTCCGAGAGCGCAGGCAGGCCGGTGGCCTGGGCTGCTGCATGGGCCTTGATCCGTGCGTTACCGACAAAGGTCGTTTCCGTCTCGGCCGGCTCCTGCAGGCCGAGCGCCGCCGCGCCGACCACCTCGACGCCATAAGGCGCCAGAAGCGCGCGAATCTCGTCAAGTTTGCCCGCGTTATGGGTGGCAACCAGAAGCCGGTCGTCGGTGAATTTACGCACCGGTCGCCTCGCGCTGTTTCTGAACCAGATGGTCGATGCCCTGTTCGGCCAGATCGAGCAGTGCGTTCATCTGGTCGCGGCTATAGGTTGCCCCCTCGGCGCTCATTTGCACTTCGATCAGGCGTTTGGTGCCGGTCATGATGAAATTGCCATCGACCCCGGCCTCGCTGTCCTCGGGGTAATCGAGATCGAGCACGGGTTGACCGGCGTAGATACCACAAGACACCGCGGCCACAGGGTCGGTCAACGGATCGCTCAACACCTCCCCCGTCTTCATCAGCTTTTGCACCGCCAGTTTGAGCGCGACCCAGCCACCGGTGATCGAGGCACAGCGGGTGCCGCCGTCTGCCTGAATCACGTCGCAATCCACCGTGATCTGGCGCTCGCCCAGCGCCACGCGGTCCACGCCAGCACGCAGGCTGCGGCCGATCAGGCGCTGGATCTCAACGGTGCGCCCGCCCTGTTTGCCGGCTGTTGCCTCGCGGCGCATGCGGCTGCCGGTCGAGCGGGGCAGCATGCCATATTCCGCCGTGACCCAGCCCAGCCCCGAGCCTTTGACAAACGGCGGCACGCGCTCTTCGATGGTGGCGGTGCACAGGACATGGGTATCGCCCACCTTGATCAGGCAAGAGCCCTCTGCGTGCTTGAGCACGCCAGTTTCAATTGAAACAGCGCGCATTTCGCTTAGATTTCTGCCCGACGGTCGCATCCTGTGTCCCTTTCCTTGGATGTCTCGGGATATATGGACCGGGCCGCTGATGGCAACCCCGATTGACCTTTGGCTTGCGCGATCCTTAATAGATCAGGAGACAGAAAGCCCAGCGCATGACAGACACCGCCTCGATTCTCGATCAGCTCAACGACCGCTCGCGCGAGGTCTTTCGCCGCGTGGTGGAAAGCTATCTGGCCAATGGCGATCCGGTCGGATCGCGCACGCTGACCCGTGATTTCAGCGAAAAGGTCAGCGCCGCCACGATCCGCAACGTCATGCAGGATCTGGAGTATATGGGCCTCTTGGGCAGTCCGCATATCAGTGCCGGTCGGATTCCCACGCAAGAGGGGCTGCGGATGTTCGTCGACGGGTTGCTGGAGGTCAGCAATCTGGAGGCGACGGACCGGCAGGCGATTGATGCGACGGTGGGCAGCAATTCGCAGGACGTGGGTGGCGTTTTGGACCGGATCGGCGCGGCGCTGTCCGGTGTGACGCGGGGCGCGTCGCTGGTGCTGGCGCCCAAGCATGAGGCCCCGATCAAGCATATCGAATTCGTGAGTCTCGGCCATGATCGCGCGCTCGTGGTGCTGGTGTTCTCCGACGGCCATGTCGAGAACCGGATTTTCACGCCGCCGCCGGGGCAAACGCCCAGCTCCATGCGAGAGGCCGCGAATTTTCTCAACGCGCTGATCGAGGGCAAGACCCTGTCGGATCTGCAGACCGTGATCGCGCGTCAGATCGCGGCGCGGCGGCAAGAGATTGACCAGCTTGCCCGCGACCTGATCGATAGCGGCCTTGCTGTCTGGGAGGGCGAGGGCGACAAATACGAGCGTTTGATCGTGCGCGGTCGCGCCAATCTGCTCAATGGCGCCTCCGAGGAGAAGGATCTGGAGCGGATTCGCATCCTGTTCGACGATCTCGAGCGCAAGCGCGACATCGCCGAATTCCTCGAACTGGCCGATGAGGGGGCCGGTGTGCGCATTTTTATTGGGTCTGAGAACAAACTTTTCTCACTTTCGGGTTCCTCTTTGGTGGTCTCTCCATATATGAACGCTGACCGTAAGATCGTCGGTGCGGTTGGAGTTATCGGCCCCACGCGCCTCAATTACGGGCGGATTGTGCCGATTGTGGATTACACGGCGCAGCTCGTGGGCAAACTGATCTCCGACCGGAGTTAGAGGTGAAGAATGGCAGAGCCGAAAGAAGACAGCTTTCTCGATGATATCGAAGAGGCCGCCGCGCAGGAGCGTGAGGGTATGGATGACGATATGAGTGATGACGCCGTGGAGCTTGATGCGCTGCGCGCCGAGCGGGACGCGCTGCGCGACAAGTTCATGCGCGCGCTGGCCGATGCCGAGAATGCACGCAAGCGGTCCGAGAAGGATCGGCGCGAAGCCGAGAATTATGGCGGGTCAAAGCTGGCGCGCGATATGCTGCCGGTGCATGACAACCTCAAGCGGGCGCTGGACACCGTCAACGAAGAGCAGCGCGCCGCCTCTGCCGCGCTCTTTGAGGGCATCGAGCTGACCCTGCGAGAATTGCTGAATGTCTTTGCCAAACACGGCATCACCGTGATCGATCCGCAGGTCGGCGACCGGTTCGACCCGCAGCATCACGAGGCGATGTTCGAGGCGCCATTGCCCGGCACCAAAGCGGGCGACATCATTCAGGTCTCGACCCAGGGATTCATGCTGCATGATCGTATCCTGCGCCCCGCGCAGGTCGGCGTGTCGTCGAATCGCGGCTGATGCGTCCAGAGGCGGGGCTTACCCCGCCTTGTCGGCCTGTTCCCCGGCGATCGCCTTGAGTTCATAGATCAGATCGAGCGCTTCGCGTGGCGTGAGAGCGTCGGGCAGGACGGTGGCAAGCCGCGTTTCCACCGCCGACTCGCGGCCAGGCTTCGGCGACGGGGCCGGAGCGACGGCGGCGAAGAGCGGCAATTCGTCAATCAGCGCCTTTTGTGTGCGTTGGCCTTCGCGGTCGCCTTTCTCCAGCGCATCGAGCACCACGCGCGCCCGCGCCACGACCGAGGCTGGCAGCCCCGCCAGCTTTGCCACTTGCACACCGTAACTGCGATCCGCCACGCCACGGCGCACCTCATGCAGGAAAATGACGTCGCCGTCATGCTCCTTGACGCGCACGGTGGCATTGTCGACACGGGCAAGCTTGTCACTGAGTTGCGTCAATTCGTGGTAATGCGTGGCAAAGAGCGCGCGGCAGCCGTTCACATCATGCAGATGTTCCAGCGTAGCCCAGGCGATACTGAGCCCGTCCCAAGTGGCTGTGCCGCGTCCGATCTCATCGAGGATGACCAGCGCGTGATCGTCCGCCTGATTGAGAATGGCGGCGGTCTCGACCATCTCGACCATGAAGGTCGAGCGTCCGCGTGCCAGATCGTCCGAGGCGCCGACGCGGCTGAAGAGTTGGCTGACCATGCCGATATGGGCGGATCTGGCGGGCACATAGCTGCCGATCTGCGCCAGGAGGGCGATAAGCGCGTTCTGGCGCAGAAAGGTGGATTTGCCCGCCATGTTCGGGCCGGTGAGCAACCAGATGTCGCTGTTTTCGCCCAGATCGCAATCATTGGCGATGAAGGGATCGCCGCCTTGGGCGCGCAGCGCGCGTTCTACCACCGGATGCCGCCCGCCCTCGATCCGGAGTGCGCGGCTCTGGTCCACCACGGGGCGGCACCAGTTCTCGGCGCGGGCCAGGTCCGCAAGGGCGGCGGTCAGATCCAGCTCTGCCAGGGCGCGGGCGCATCGGGCAATCGCGGCAGCGTGGTCGAGAATTGCAGCTTTCAGGCTCTCATAGAGACGTTTTTCAACCTCGAGCGCACGCCCGCCAGCGTTCAGAATCCGGGTTTCCATCTCGCTCAGCGGCACGGTGGTAAAGCGCAACTGATTGGCGGTGGTCTGGCGGTGTTTGAACGTCTCGTTCAGCGGCGCGCCCAGCATCCGGTCGGCATGGGTGCTGGTCACCTCGATGAAATAGCCCAGCACGTTGTTATGTTTGATCTTGAGCGAGGGAATGCCGGTTTGGGCGATGTAATCGCCCTGCATCCGGGCGATCACGCCGCGCCCCTCGTCGCGCAATTGGCGCGCTTGGTCGAGGTCGCTGTCATAGCCGGGCGCCACAAAGCCACCGTCGCGCACCAGCAGGGGCGGTTCGGCCACCAGCGCCTGATCGAGCAGATCGAGCAGCGCGTCATGGCCGGTCAGACCCGAGGCCGCCTCGTGCAAAAGGGGTGGCAAATCGGCGTCGGCAAGACGCGCGGCGATCTCTGTCGCCTGTGCCAGACCGTTGCGCACCGCCGCCAAATCCCGCGGACCGCCGCGATCCAGACCAAGACGCGACAAGGCGCGGTCGAGATCGGGCACCTTGCGCAAAGCCTCGCGGAGGTCGCCGCACAGGCGGCTCTGTTCCAGCGCGAAATGCACCGCATCAAGGCGTGCCTGCACGATGTCGAGAACGCGGCTCGGGCTGGAAATGCGCCGCTCCAGAAGGCGTCCTCCGCCAGCCGTGACTGTGCGGTCGATCGTGGCCAGCAGTGATCCGGCGCGCGTGCCGCCCAGGCTGTGGGTCAGTTCGAGATTGCGCCGGGTGGCGGCGTCGATCTGCATCACCCGCGCCTCGTTTTCGCGGGTTGGGGGCCGCAACAAGGGCAATTTGCCCTTTTGCGTGATGTCGAGCCAATCGACGATGGCGCCCATCGCGGCAATTTCGGGACGGGTGAAGGCCCCGTAAGCATCGAGCGTGTCGACGCCAAAAAGCAGGCAGAGCCGCCGTTCGCCAGCCGTGCTGTCAAAGGCGGCCTGTCCCAAACCGGTGAGAGATGCCCCTGATTCAGAGACTATTTCACCCAAACTCGCGATATCCGCCTCGGCCAACAGCACTTCGCGGGGGGCGAGCCGGGCCAGTTCGGGGCCAAGGCGGGCGGCAGCCAGGGGCATGACATGAAAGGTGCCGGTGGAAATATCCACCCAGGCCAGCGCGCCCGCACCCCGGATATGGGCGAAGCTGACCAGGTAGTTGTGGCGGCGCGCCTCAAGCAGGCTTTCTTCGGTCAGGGTCCCCGGGGTGACAAGGCGCACCACCTCACGCCGGACCACCGATTTGGCGCCACGTTTCTTGGCCTCGGCGGGATCCTCCATCTGTTCGCAGACGGCGACGCGAAATCCCTTGCGAATGAGGGTCAAGAGATAGCCTTCGGCGGCATGAACGGGCACGCCGCACATGGGAATGTCCTGATCGAGATGTTTGCCGCGCTTGGTAAGCGCGATATCCAGGGCCTCGGCGGCAGCGGCGGCATCATCAAAGAACAGTTCGTAGAAATCGCCCATGCGGTAGAAGAGCAGCGCTTGCGGATACTGCGCCTTGATCTCCAGATATTGTGCCATCATCGGCGTGACGGTTGATCCCGTTGTGCTCACCTGTGTCCCCCTGTTCTTCGGGCGACCTTACAAATCCATGGTGCGGGACGAAAGACCAAAGCGCGATTGCGAGCGGGCGCGGGGGTGTTATCGTGGTAAAGGCAAGATGAGTATTTGGGCCAGGAAGAAGCGGGCGGGATGATTTTCAATGTCGGGTCGATCAATGCCGACCATATCTACCGCGTGGCGCAGCTGCCGCGCGCGGGCGAAACCGTTGCGGTGCAGGGTTACGCGCAGGCGCTGGGCGGAAAGGGCGCCAACCAGTCGATTGCGGCGGCGCGGGCCGGGGCCAAGGTGGCACATATCGGCGCGGTGGGCGCGGATGGCGATTGGATGGTGGCCGAACTGGCCGAGGCGGGTGTGGATGTGCGGCATGTGCGCCGCGACTGCGGCGTGTCGGGCCATGCGGTTGTTGCGGTCGAGCAGAGCGGCGAGAATGCGATCCTGGTCCACGGCGGCGCCAATCGGGCGCTGCGGCTAAAGGATGTTGACGCGGCGCTGGCAGAGGCGGGGCTGGGCGATTGGCTCTTGATGCAGAACGAGACGAATTTGCAGGCCGAGGCCGCGCGGCTGGCCGAGGCGAAGGGGTTGCGCGTCGCTTATTCCGCCGCGCCGTTTGATGCGGCGGCGCTGCGGGCGGTTTTGCCTCATGTCACGCTCTTGATGTTGAACGCGGGGGAGGCGGCGCAGATGGAGCGGGATATGGGCGTGGTCCAGGTTCCGATGTTCTGCGTCACGCGGGGCGCGGGCGGTGTGAGCTGGATCGAGGCGGATTTGGGCAAAACAGTGACTATTCCAGCCCCAGAGGTGGTTGCGGTGGATACGACCGGCGCAGGCGATACCTTTGCGGGGTATTTGGTTGCCGGGCTGGCGGCGGGGGTCGCGCCAGAGCGCGCCTTGCGTCAAGCGCTTGGTGCCGCCGCCATTTCCGTCACGCGCCCCGGTGCGTCGGGGGCGATCCCCATGGCGGCGGAGGTTGCGGCGTTTCTGGCTCAGGAGTGACCGGCGAAGGGCGCATCCTTGCCCCAAAGCTCTTTGACACGCGCATCACGCCCGCAGGCGTCGCGGTAGAGTTTGTAAGCGCTGGCCTTGGTTCGGGCGCCAAAGCGGGTGAGGACAATCTCGCTGCTTTTGTAATAGTCCTGATGATAGGCGTCGGCGGGATAAAAGCGCTGGGCGTTCAGGACCGGGGTGACGATCTGTTGGCCCAATGCTGCTTGCGCGTCGGCGATCGCGTTCTCGGCTATACGCTTTTCCGCCGGATCAGAGACGAAAATCGCCGTGCGATAGCTCTCGCCCCGGTCGCAGAACTGGCCGCCTGCATCGGTCGGATCGACCGAGCGCAGGAAAAGTTGCAAGAGTTGCGCGCGGGTGATCTGGGCAGGGTCAAAGGTGATTTGCACCGCCTCGTAATGCCCGGTGCCGCCAGCCGAGACCTGTTTGTAACTGGGGTTTTCGACGCTGCCGCCGGTAAAGCCTGATTCGGCCGCGATTACGCCCCGGACCTGCTCGAAATCCGATTCGACGCACCAGAAACAGCCACCTGCAACGACGAGCGTTTCGCGCTCTGCCGCGTGGGCCCGGGTGCCGTGGACGCAAAGCCCGAGGATGATCAGCAGCGCCAGCACGCCCGCCTTGATTTCCCGAAGATGTGTGATCATGGATCTGCCCTCCTGATGGTGCCATCATGCTGCAACTGCAGCCTGAACCCAATCCACGACACTGTGATGTCACGGGCAGTTGAGCGATGTTTCGCTATTGGCGGGTGATTTCGGCCAAAAACTGCTCAGGCCGGTGCCAGATGCAGCGCCAGTTCGCGTGCGGGGCAGATGCCCTTGAGCCCGCCGGGCACGTCGAGATCGGCCAGTTGGGTGATCCGGTAATGGCATGCGTAATGGCTGTTCACCTCTGCCGCCGTCACGGAAAAGGGCGGGCCGGACATGATCGCGGGATCATATTCAAAGGTGATGAGCAATTGCGGCGCGGTCGCGGTCAGCGTCACAAGATGCGCGGTGTAGCGCGCGCGCATATCGGCAGGCAGGGCCACAAGCGCGGCGCGGTCGTAGATCGCGTCCACCGGCCCGAGCAATTCAGGGGTAAGCGCGAAAATATCGCCTGCAAACACTATCACGCCGGGGGCGGCATAGGCGCGCAGCGTGCCATGGTCGGTGATCTCTGGCGTGACGCCCAGTTCCTCGAAAAGCTGGCACACGGCGATGTCGCTGAGTTCCGCGCCTGCGACGCGATACCCTTGGGCGAGGAGCCAGGCGATGTCGCGGGTCTTGCCACAGAGGGGCAGGAAGATCCGCGCGCCGGGATCGAGACCCAGCGCGCCGATATGGGCCGAGAGCATGCGGTTGACCGCGCCCTCGTGAAAGCCGATTTGCATGTTTTCCCAACGGGAATGCCAGAAATCGGCTTCCATGGCGGTTAGCCCTTGAGCCGGCGGTCGCGCGCTGCCAGCAGTTTGAGGCGCAGCGCGTTGAGCTGGATAAAACCTGCGGCGTCTTTTTGATCATAGGCGCCGGCGTCATCCTCGAAGGTGACATGCGCCTCGGAATAGAGGCTGTGATCCGACCAGCGGCCAACGCAGGACACCGAGCCTTTGTAGAGCTTGAGGCGGACGGTGCCGGTCACGTGTTCCTGGCTTTTGTCGATGGCGGCCTGAAGCATGTAGCGTTCGGGGCTGAACCAGAAGCCGTTGTAGATCAGTTCCGCATAGCGCGGCATCAGCGAATCCTTGAGGTGACCCGCGCCGCTATCAAGGGTGATCTGTTCGATGCCGCGATGCGCCTCGAGCAGGATGGTGCCGCCCGGGGTTTCGTAGATGCCGCGCGATTTCATCCCGACAAAGCGGTTTTCCACGAAATCAAGCCGCCCGATGCCGTGTTTGCGGCCATATTCGTTGAGGTCGGTCAGGATCGTGGCAGGGCTGAGGGCCGTGCCGTTGATGGCCACGGCATCGCCCCGCTCGAAGGAGACTTCGATGAACTCGGGCGTATCGGGCGCATCCTCGGGGCTGACGGTGCGCTGATAGACGTAATCGGGGGCCATTTCGGCGGGGTCCTCGAGCACGCGACCTTCGGAGGAGGTGTGCAGCAGGTTGGCGTCCACCGAGAAGGGGGCCTCGCCGCGCTTGTTCTTGGCGATCGGAATCTGGTTCTTTTCGGCGAAGTCGATGAGCCGCGTCCGGCTGGTCAGATCCCACAGACGCCAGGGCGCGATCACCTTGATGTCCGGGTTGAGCGCGTAGGCGGCGAGTTCAAACCGCACCTGATCGTTGCCCTTGCCGGTGGCGCCGTGGGCCACGGCATCGGCGCCGGTCATGGCGGCAATCTCGACCAGACGTTTGGAGATCAGCGGGCGGGCGATGGAGGTGCCCAGGAGGTAAAGACCTTCGTAGAGCGCATTGGCACGGAACATCGGAAAGACGAAATCGCGCACGAATTCTTCGCGGACATCCTCGATAAAGATGTTCTCGGGTTTGATCCCCAGCATCTCGGCCTTTTGGCGCGCGGGTTCCAGTTCCTCGCCCTGTCCCAGATCGGCGGTAAAGGTCACGACCTCGCAGCCATATTCGGTCTGGAGCCATTTCAGAATGATCGAGGTATCGAGGCCCCCGGAATAGGCCAGAACAACTTTCTTGGGCGCGGACATGGTCTTTCCTCTCTCGCGAACGTCGGTGCGCGCTTAGCTGTTTTTGCGTGGCGGGGCAAGGTGCGCCCCTTGTCAGGCGGGCATGATTGCGGCACTGAGGCAGGCATGACCGAGTTTCAGGAAAATGCCCGCGCCGCAGAGGCCGCGATGCGCGCTGTGTTCGAGCCGACGCCGCTCCAGCGCAATGATCACCTGTCCGAGCGCTATGGCGCTGAAATCCTGCTCAAGCGCGAGGATCTGAGCCCGGTGCGCTCTTACAAGCTGCGGGGCGCGTTCAATGCGATGCGCAAGGTGTTGGCGGTGCGGCCGGAAACGGCGACCTTTGTCTGTGCCAGTGCGGGCAATCACGCGCAGGGCGTGGCCTATATGTGCCGGCATTTCGGGGTCAAGGGTGTGATCTTCATGCCGGTGACCACGCCACAGCAAAAGATCGGCAAGACCGAAAAGTTTGGCGGCGATGCGGTGGCGATCCGGCTGACGGGCGATTATTTCGATGACACGCTGGCGGCGGCGCAGGCCTATTGCGCGCAGGTGGGCGGGCATTTCCTGTCGCCGTTTGACGACGAGGATGTGATCGAGGGACAGGCCAGCGTCGCGGTTGAAATCGAGGCACAACTGGGCGGGATGCCCGATCACCTCATCCTGCCGGTGGGCGGTGGCGGGCTATCGGCGGGGGTGCGCAGCTATGTGGGCGCGCGGGCCGCGCTGACGCTGGTGGAGCCGGCGGGGGGTGCCTGTCTGGGTGCGGCGCTGGCGGCGGGGGGGCCTGTGCGTTTGCGGCATGTGAACACCTTTGCCGACGGGGCGGCTGTGGCGCAGATCGGGGCGCGCACATTCGCGCGGTTGGCGGATATTGACCCGGCCCGCGCGATGGTGATCGAAGAGGATCGGCTGTGCACCACGATGCTGGAAATGCTGAATATCGAGGGGATCGTGCTGGAGCCGGCGGGCGCGCTGGCGGTTGATGCGCTCAAGGATATGGCAGAGGCGATCCGGGGCAAGACGGTGGTTTGTGTCACGTCGGGCGGCAATTTCGATTTCGAACGCTTGCCCGAGGTCAAGGAGCGGGCGCAGCGGTTCTCCGGCGTGAAGAAGTATTTCATCCTGCGGATGCCGCAGCGGCCCGGGGCGCTGCGCGAGTTCCTGGAGATTCTGGGGCCAGAGGACGATATTGCGCGATTCGAGTATCTCAAGAAATCCGCGCGCAACTTTGGCTCTGTGCTGATCGGGATCGAGACGACGCGGCCCGAGAATTTTGCCCCGATCCTGACGCGTCTGGATGCGGCCGGATTCGAGTATCGCGACATCACGCGGGATGAGGTGCTGGCCGAGTTCCTGATCTGAGGATCAGGCGGCGATGACCCGCACCAGACCGGACAGAAATTCGGATTTCGAGCGCGTGTAGCACGCGAGCACAGCGTCGAGGTCGATCCCATCGTGTTGACCGGCGGCGGCGGCGCGTTCGCCCTGATGACAGAGATCGGCAAAGGCGGCAAAGCCGAGATTGAGCGCGCTGCCCTTGAGGAAATGCAACAGCGCCTCGAGGTCCGTGCCGGCATCCGGCAGGCGCAGTTTCCCGATCTCGGTATCCACCTCGTCCAGGAAAAGCTCGACCACCTCGCCAAAGGCGTCAGCCCCGATTTCATCGCGCAGGTCCTGCACGCGGCCCCAGTCGATCATAATCTACCCTCCGATACCTGGTGCCAGACTGAACGCAAAGCGCTGACAAAGGGTTAATCCACGCCGGAAAGCCGTGCGAATTTTAATATTCACCTCCTGTTAAACCCTGTGCGCCTAGGAAAGGCGGAGACAGTGTAAAAGGTGGCGCGGGTGCGATCACGAGCGGAACAGGTGGCGGGGACGGATGCAGGCGGCGGGGTGATCCAGCGCGTGCTGGTGGTGGATGACAGCCGATTGCAGCGGCGCATCCTGACGGCATCCTTGCAGCGCTGGGGATTCGACGTGCAAGAGGCGGAATCAGGCGAGGATGCCTTGCGTCTCTGCCGGGATCACCCGCCCGATCTGGTGATGAGCGACTGGATGATGCCGGGGCTGAGCGGGTTGGAATTCTGTCGCCGGTTCAGAGAGATGCAGCATGAGAGCTATGGCTATTTCATCCTCCTGACCTCCAAGAGCGACAAGGATGAGGTGGCGCTGGGCCTTGATGCCGGGGCGGATGATTTTCTGACCAAGCCGGTCAATGCCGCCGAGTTGCGGGCGCGGATTTCGGCGGGGGCGCGTATCCTGCGGATGCAGCGCGAGCTGACCGAGAAGAACCGGCTGATCAGATCGACGCTGGACGAGTTGCAAACGCTCTATGATTCGCTCGACAGCGATCTGATCGAGGCGAAGAAGCTGCAACAATCGCTGGTGAGCGAGCGCTATCGCGATTTCGGCGTGGCGGAGGTGTCTTTGATGCTGCAATCGGCGGGGCATGTGGGCGGCGATCTGGTGGGGATGTTCCCGATCGGGGCCACGCGCATCGGCCTCTATGGCATCGACGTGTCGGGACATGGGATCAGTTCGGCACTGATGACGGCGCGACTGGCGGGCTATCTCTCGGCCTCTGTGCCGGAGCAGAACCTCGCCCTGCGCAAGACGCGCGATGGCCGGTTCGTGCCGCGCCCGCCGGCACAGGCAATTGCGATGCTGAACCGGCTGATCATGTCAGAAATGGAGACCGAGCATTATTTCACCCTTGTTCTGGCCGATGTCGATCTGGAGAGCGGGCGGGTGATCCTGTCTCAGGCCGGGCATCCGCACCCGGCGGTGCAGCGGGCGGATGGCACGGTGGAATTCATCGGCGCGGGCGGTTTGCCGGTGGGGTTGATCGACGGGGCCGAGTTCGAGCAATTCGAGCTGCGCATGGGGCCGGGCGACCGGCTCTTGATCCATTCCGACGGGGTGATCGAGTGCGCGGGCCAAACCGGCGCGCTGTTGCAGGAGGAGGGGCTGGCCGCGATCCTGCGCGAGTTGCGGCAGACGCGCGGCATGGCGCTGCTCGAATCGCTGGTGTGGAAATTGTCGGAATTTGCCGGGGATGCCGAATTCAACGATGATATTTCTGGGGTATTGCTGGAATTCAAAGGCAGCGGATTTCCCGGCTGACAAAGTGCCGATCGCCGGAATTGCCAAGCTCCTGTGCGGCCTGCTCCGGTGCGATCCAGACCGCGCGGTGCCCCGGCTCGCTGGGTGGGCCCAGTCGTCGCACCGGATGGGCGCGGAAGATGATGCAGAGCTTTTCTGCCCATAGGTCGTATTCCGGCATATAGGTGAACCGGCGAAAGGCCCCGAGACGCCGGGGCCGCGCGATGAGCCAGCCGGTTTCCTCGAACACCTCGCGATAGAGCGCCTGGACGGGTGATTCGCCGGGATCAATGCCGCCGCCGGGCAATTGCAGCTCTGGCAGCGGGTCAGCCTGATGGGTCACGAGCAGCCGGCCGCGATGCGGCAGGATGGCATAGGCGCCGGGACGCAGGCGATAGGCCACATCGGGCCGGGGGCTGTCTCCGAATCGTCTGATCATCTGGCACCTCTCTTGGGGTTGGCTTGTCCTGACGGTACAGGCGCGATATGCCAAGTCGAGACCCAAAGGAAAGCCCATGACACTTGGACAGAAAATCGCCTGGGATGATACGATCCTGCCCTTTCAGCTTGACCGCGCCGATATTCGCGGGCGGGTGGTGCGGCTTGACGGGGTGCTGGACGGGATTCTGAAACAGCACGATTACCCCCCGCAGGTCGAGGCGTTGATCGCGGAAATGGCTCTTTTGACCGCGTTGATCGGGCAGACGATCAAGCTGCGGTGGAAACTGTCGTTGCAGGTCCAGACACGCGGTGCGGTGCGGATGATCGCCACGGATTACTATGGCCCGAGCGAGCCGGGCGAGCCCGCGCGAATGCGCGCCTATGCCAGTTTCGACGCAGAGCGCTTGAGCCATGCGCGTCCCTTCGATCAGTTGGGCGAAGGGTATTTCGCCGTCATGCTGGATCAGGGCGAGGGCACGACGCCCTATCAGGGGATCACGCCCATCGCCGGAGAGGCGCTGCGCCATTGTGCCGAGGCGTATTTTGCCCAGTCCGAGCAATTGCCGACGCGCTTTGCGCTGAGTTTCGGGAAGTCCACCGAGGCAGGCGGCATGGAGCACTGGCGCGCGGGCGGTGTCATGCTGCAACATATGCCCAAGGCCTCGCCCTTTGCCAATGAGGGCGGGTCTGGCGATGGCGGGCTCTTGCAGGCCGAGGATATTCTGGACGGCGACGATGCCGAGAACTGGAATCGCGCCAATTTCCTGCTGGACACGGTTGAGGATCTGGAGCTGATCGGGCCGTCGGTGGCACCGACGGATCTGCTGGTGCGGCTGTTTCACGAAGAGGGGCCGCGCGTTTTCGACATGCAGGCGGTGCGCTTTGGCTGCACCTGTTCGGAGGAGCGGGTGCGCAGCAGCCTGTCGATCTATTCCGCGCGCGATATTGCGACCATGACGACGCAAGAGGGGCTTGTGACCGCCGATTGCCAGTTTTGCGGCGCGCATTATCGGCTGGACCCGGCGACAGTCGGATTCGAGGCCAAGGATGACGAGGCCGGGGGCGGTGACTGATCCGCTCGATCGGGCGTTGGCTGCGCTGCGGGCCGCGCGGGCGCCCTCGTCGGATTATGATCTCAATCCCGGTGTCGTCTTGCCCGAGGGGCGCAAGCTGCGGGCGGCGGCGGTGCTGGTGCCGGTGTGTGACGGGCGGGTGATCCTGACCAAGCGGTCCTCGAAACTGCGGCATCATCCGGGGCAGATCGCCTTTCCGGGGGGCAAGCAGGACGCGGGCGATCCCGATATTACCGCCACGGCGCTGCGTGAGGCCGAGGAAGAGATCGGCCTTGATCGGCGGGGCGTTGAAGTGCTGGGGTTTCTGCCCCGGCATGAAACCGTGACCGGGTTTGATGTAACGCCGGTTCTGGCGCGGGTGCATGGGGCGTTTCAGCCCCGTGCCGAGCAGGGCGAGGTCGATGAGGTGTTCGATGTTCCCTTGGCCCATTTTCTCGAGTTGAGCCTATATAGGGTCGAAAAACGCCGCTGGCGCGGGGATTGGCGGCGCTATTATGCGGTGCCCTATGGCCCCTATTACATCTGGGGGGCAACGGCGCGAATCTTGCGCAATCTTGCGGATCTGGCGGGGTCGGAATGAAGGTTTCGGGCGCATGGATCGAGGCCAAGGCGACGCAGGCGGTCTGTGAGATGCTGACCGGCGCGGGGTATCAGGCGCTGTTTGTCGGTGGCTGCGTGCGCAATGCGCTCTTGGGGGCGCCGGTGGGGGATATCGACATTGCCACGGACGCGCGGCCCGAGGTGGTGATGGAACTGGCCGATGAGGCTGGGCTCAAGGCGGTCCCGACGGGGATCGAGCATGGCACGATTACGGTGGTATCGGGTCACATCGGCCACGAGGTCACGACCTTTCGCAAGGATGTGCAGACCTTTGGCCGGCATGCGGTGGTGGCCTTTGCCGAGGATCTGCACACCGATGCCCGGCGGCGGGATTTTACCATGAACGCGCTTTATGCGCGGCCCGATGGCGATGTGGTCGATCCTTTGGGCGGGCTGGAGGATCTGCGGGTGCGGCGGGTCCGGTTCATCGAGGATGCGGATCAACGGATTCGCGAGGATTATCTGCGAATCCTGCGATTCTTCCGGTTTCACGCCTGGTATGGTGATCCCGAGGGCGGGCTCGATGCAGAGGGGCTGGCGGCCTGCGCTGGCAATGTCGAGGGCTTGGCGCGCCTCTCTCGTGAACGCGTGGGGGCCGAGATGCGCAAGCTCTTGGGCGCGCCCGATCCGGCCCCTTCGGTGGCGGCGATGCAGGAGGCGGGGGTGTTGAACGCGGTGCTGCCGGGGAGTGACGCGCGCGCCCTGACCCTGCTGGTGCATCTGGAATCAGAGACGAACACGGCCCCGGATGCGATTCTTCGACTGGCTGCGGTAGGTGGTGAAACGGTGGCAGAGCGCTTGCGCCTGTCACGGGCAGATGCGCGGCGGCTCGATCTTTTGCGCATGGCGGCGGCGGAAACGGCGCAGGCGGCGGAACTGGGGTATCGCCACGGCGTCGAAGAGGGGCGCGCGATCCTGTTGCTGCGCGCGGCGCTCTTGGAGATGTCCTGGCGTGCGCGCTTTGCCGAGGATCTGAACCAAGGGGCCAAGGCACGATTTCCGGTCACGGCGGCGGACCTGATGCCGGAGTATACCGGCCCCGCGCTGGGCGAACGGTTGCAGGCGTTGGAGCGGCGCTGGATCGAGTCGAATTTTACGCTGACGCGCGATGATCTGCTCTGAGCGGGCTTTCACGGCGCGGCCAAGCGGGGTAGAGGCGCAGGCATGAGCGAGCATGACATCATACGGTTGGGGCATCAGGGCGACGGCATTGCCGAAGGGCCGGTTTATGCGCCCCTGACCCTGCCCGGCGAGCGGGTGTCGGGCACGCTGAACGGCCAGACCCTGACCGATGTGCGCATTATCACGCCGTCCTCGGATCGGGTGGGCGCGCCCTGTCGGCATTTCCGGTCCTGCGGCGGTTGTCAGGTGCAGCATGCGTCGGACGGGTTCGTTGCCGCGTGGAAGCAAGAGGTGGTGCGCGCGGCGCTGGCGGCACATGGCATCGCGGCTGAGTTTCTGCCGATCCATGTCTCGCCGCCGCAATCCCGGCGACGGGCGGTCTTTGCTGCGAAGCGCACGAAAAAGGGCGCGATGGCAGGGTTTCATGCGCGCGGCAGCGACGTGATCATCGAGGTGCCGGACTGTCACTTGCTGCATCCCGAGGTGTTGCGCGGGCTGAGCGTGGCCTGCGATCTGGCCGCGACGGGCACGAGCCGCAAGGCGGCGCTGGCGGTCAGCGTCACGCGCTCCCTCGTCGGGTTGGATGTGGCGGTGGCCGAGGGCAAACCGCTGGATGGGCCGCTCCGGATTGCGCTGGCGGCGCTGGCAGAGCGGCATGATCTGGCGCGGCTGGCCTGGGACGACGAGGTTGTCGTGACGCGGCGCCCGCCGGTGCAGGCCTTTGGCGCGGCGCGGGTGGTGCCGCCGCCGGGCGCGTTTCTGCAAGCGACACCCGAGGGCGAAGCGGCGCTTTTGGCTGAAACAGAGACTATTTTGGCGGGGGCGCGGCGGATCGTCGATCTATTTTCCGGATGCGGCACCTTTGCCTTGCCTTTGGCACAGCGGGCGCAGGTGCATGCGGTCGAGGGCGAGGCCGCGATGCTGGCGGCGCTGGATGCTGGGCGCCGTGGGGTGGCGGGGCTGCATCCGCTGAGTACCGAGGTGCGGGATCTCTTTCGCCGTCCGCTCTTGCCGGATGAATTGGCGCGGTTCGATGCGGCGGTGATTGATCCGCCGCGTGCCGGGGCCGAGGCGCAGATTGCGGAAATCGCGCGTTCGGGCCTGCACCGTCTGGCCTATGTATCCTGCAACCCTGTGACATTTGCCCGCGATGCCAAGGTGTTGATCGGCGCGGGCTATGCGATGGGGCCGGTGCGGGTGGTGGATCAATTCCGCTGGTCGGCGCATGTGGAACTGGTGGCCGGATTCACGCTGAACAAGGTGTGATCCTGACAAATCCCTCTACCACCATACCCCTGTTTTGAGGTATGAAACGCGCGAGCAGCAAGCGGAAGACAACAATGATCTCCAACAGACGTTTCGTAATGCTGGCGGGGCTGAGTGCCCTTGCCGCGTGTAGCAGGCAGGACTCCAAATTCCGGACCTATCGCGGCCCCGAGGTGACGCGCATCATCGTGAACAAGGGCGAGCGCGAGATGTTCCTCTTGCACCATGATCGCCCGCTCAAGCGGTATCGCGTCGATCTTGGCTTTGCGCCGCAGGGCCACAAGCAGTTCGAGGGCGATGGGCGCACCCCGGAGGGCGAGTATCATATCGACCGGCGCAATCCCAACAGCGCGTTTCACCTGTCGTTGGGCATCTCGTATCCCAATGAGGCGGACATCGCCTATGCCAAGGCGCATGGCAGATCGCCGGGCGGCGATATTTTCATTCATGGTGAGCCCAATGCGCTGGCCATGTTCAGCCCCGATTGGACGGCGGGCTGTATCTCGGTCAAGAACCGCGAGATGGAGGATGTCTATGCCATGGTCCGCGACGGGACGCCGATCACGCTCAATGCGTGATCAACCCCCAAGGATCATCGTCCACCAGATCTTGCCGCCGGGTTCCTGAAGCCAGGCAAAGCCCATCTTGCGCGCGTCGGGGTCGAGAATCACGCGGCGCGTGCCCTCTTCCTCCATCCAGGCGGCGAGAGTCTGAAGCTCTGTCTCATAGGTTTCCGAGATGGTTTCGCCCACGAGATTGCCGGAATAGCCGACGCGGCGCACCCGGTCGAGCGGCGAAGAGCCGTCAGAGCCAAAGTGCCAAGGACGGTTCTGCACCGACATATCGCGTGAATGGGTGGCGGCGGCGGCGGTCAGGGCCGAATCAAGCGACAGCGGCGGCTGGCCAGCGGCCTGACGCAGGGAATTGACCGAATCGAGCATGCGGAACTGGATTTCCGAGGTCTCGCCGGGCTTGATCCGATAGACGCGCGGCAGCGGTTTGCCATCCGAACCCAATTGCGGCGGGGGCGGTGCGGCACAGGCGGACAAAGCCAAAAGAGCCGAAACCAGCAGGATATAAAGACGCGCCATGATGCAGAACCACCCGAATATTGTTTCGACGTCTGCTTTAGCCCGGCTTGCGTTGCGATTCAAACCCACATGCGCAGAACCTTGCGCGCTGTGACTTTCTTGATTTGCGAGCGCAGGCTTGGCATCCTATAGCTCAAGGATCATCGGCTTGTCTGACTGGAGTTCTTCACCATGACCCATGACACTCGGATTTCGTGGAACCGGCGCACGTTCCTGACTGGCGCTGCGGCGTTGATGGGGGCCCCGGCACTGGCGCAGAGTGTGGACGGCGCTGGGACCGTCGAGATGGAAAGCCCGCTGGAGGAAACGGTGCGGCGCAATATTTCCGGTTTCCGGATGCTGGATTGGCGCCCCTATTTTTCCAACCTGAACAACGGGGCCATTCTGGTCGATATCGATTCACGCGCGGTGCATTTCTGGAGCGCGGACGAGTCTGTGTACAAGCTTTACCCGTCTTCCGTGCCATTGACCGAGGATCTCACGCGGCGCGGGCGCACTGCGGTTGTGCAAAAGGTTGAGGGGCCAAGCTGGCGCCCCACGCCATCGATGCTCAAGCGCAATCCGGAATGGCCCGCCTTTGTGCCGCCCGGGCCGGATAACCCGCTGGGCACCCACGCACTTTATCTGAGCTGGACCTATTACCGCATTCACGGCACCCATGACACGCGCAAGATCGGGCGTCGGTCATCGAATGGCTGCGTGGGTCTCTATAATGAGCACATCGCGGAATTGTTCTCTTTGACCAAAGTCGGCACGCAGGTGTTGCTAATTTGACGAAATATTGGCGATTTATGGGGCCAAGGACCCAAGATATAATTGCATTCGTTCTGGATTGCTGATTAGAAAATCTTACGAGGTTAAGTCTTGGGTGCTCGACGTTGTGTGTTGCAGCGTCTTGCCAATATCTGGAGGATAATCATGAAGAAACTCGTTCTCGCTGCTGCCCTGAGCGCCGCTGCTTCGACCGCTTTCGCAGGCAACCTGTCGGAGCCCGTCATCGAGGCACCGGTTGTTGTTGAAGAAACCGCTGCAAGCTCGTCCGCTGCTGGCGTTTGGGTTCCGCTGGTTCTGCTGGCAATCGTCGCAGCTGTGATCGCTGCTGACTAAGCCCGGCAACGGCACCAAAAGAAAAGGCAGTGGGAAACCACTGCCTTTTTTTTGTGCGTGACAGTGCGCCGCTTAGTCGAGCCAGCCCTTGAGGTTGTTCTCGACGATGGAGGACAGCGCCGTGATATGCGCGTCGTCGTCGTTGAGGCAGGGAATATAGGTGAACTCTTCGCCGCCTGCTTCTTCAAAGCTCTCGCGGATTTCCTCGTTGATCTCTTCCAGTGTTTCGATGCAATCGGCGGAAAAGGCGGGGGCCATCACGGCAATGCGTTTCTTGCCGTCTTCTCGGGCTAGGCGCGCGACCTCGTCCACGGTATAGGGCTTGAGCCATTCCTCGGGGCCAAAGACCGACTGGAATGTCGTGGTGATCTCGGTGTCGGCCCAGCCGAGCCGTTCCTTGAGCAGGCGGGTCGTTTTCTGGCACTGGCAGTGATAGGGATCACCCTGCATCAGATAGCGCTTTGGCATCCCGTGATAGGACACGACTAGGATTTCGGGCCGCTTTTCGACCGCGGCATAGGCGCGCTCGACCGATTGCGCCAGCGCCTCGATATAAAGCGGGTTCTCGAAATAGGGTTCGACCACGCGCGCGATGGGCTGCCATGTCTCATCCATCAGGGCGCGAAAGAACTGGTCGTTCGCGGTGGCCGAGGTGGCACCGGCGTAATGCGGATACAGCGGGAAGAAGAGGATTCGCGTGCAGCCCGCCTCAACCATCTGGCGCACCTTGGATTTGGTCGAGGGGTTGCCGTAGCGCATGCAGAAATCGACCATGACCTGATCGCCATAGCGGGCCTGCATGGCGGCCGCCATCTTGGTGGTCTGGTCGCGGGTGATGGTCATCAGGGGGCTTTCGCCCTTTTCCTCGTTCCAGATGGATTTATAGGCGTGCCCGCTGGTAAACGGCCGCTTGGTCAGGATGATGAGCTGCAAGAGCGGTTGCCATTTCCACGGGCTGTAGTCGATCACCCGGCGGTCCGAAAGGAACTCGTTGAGATAGCGGCGCATCGGCCAGTAGGAGTAGTGATCCGGCGTCCCGAGATTGGCCAAGAGCACGCCGGTTTTCGCGCGCGGCACCTTGGGGTGATCGGCGGCGGCATGTTCTGGGCGGGCGGCATCATGGCTGGCGTCAAGCATGGCTTGGTCATTCCTGTGAGTTCCGGGACAGGGGTGACATATAGGCTGTGCCCGAAAGGTCAATCTTTGAGCGGATTTTCCACCGCGCCAAGCGCATCGGCGAGCCGCGCGCTGGCCGATCCGGGGCGCAGCGGCTGGGGCTGGCTGGCGTCGGGGGACCAGCCGGTGAGAAAGATCATCTCGAACGTCGCGGGAACGCGCCCGTCGTCGGTGCCAAAGGCATGTGCATATATCTCGCAGGCGCGGCGCAGCATATGGGGCCGGGTCAGAGTGCGGGGGCGTGCCGTCATGGCGTTGGTTTCGCCCATGGCGCGCAGGTCGCGCATGAGGGCCAGAGGATCGGCATAGCTGGTGCGGAGCGGAAGGGTATCGGCAACCGGCAGGGTGAGGCCCGCGCGCTGCATCAACCCACCCAGATCGCGGATCTCGGCCATGGGCAGGACACGGGGCGAGAGGCCGCCGCGCACCTCTGCCTCGGCCTGCGCCAGCGCGCTGCGCAGTTCATGAAGCGTGCCGCCGCCAAAGAGCGCGACAAGCAAAAGGCCATCGGGGCGCAACGCGCGCCGCGCCTGAATGAGCTGGCCCACGGGGTCATTGGCCCACTGCAGGCAGAGCGCGTGAACGACCAGGTCATGCGCGCCGGGCTCCAGGTTCAGCACCTCGTCATCCGGCACGATCCGCGCTTCGGGAAAGCGGGATTGCCAGAATTGCGGAAATCCCGTCACCACGGCGGGCGCGGTAAAGGATTTGTTAACCAGGCTCAGGCGATCCTCGACCTCATCGGCGGCGATCTCGTGCAGGAAAAGGGCCGGGGCGCGCTGGGCGCGCTGGCGGTTGCGACTGAGGGCGGCACGGTCGGTGAGGGGCGTTTGGGTCATGGGGCAAGAATAGAGTGCTGGCAGAGGCTTTTCAAACGGCGGTTCGCCTGGTCTATCCGGCGCGGTGCACGCTCTGTGGCGCGGTGGTGGATAGCGATTTTGGCCTCTGTGGTCCGTGCTGGCGCGATACGCCGTTCATCTCGGGGCTGGTCTGCGACACCTGTGGCGTGCCTCTGCCCGGTGAGGCGCATGTTGGGGTGGACCATTGCGACGAGTGTTTGCGCATGGCGCGGCCCTGGGCACAGGGGCGCGCGGCGATGCGCTATCACGAGAACGGGCGCAAGCTGATCCTGATGCTCAAGCATGGGGACCGGCATGATGTGGTGCGCCCGGCGGCGAAATGGATGGCGCGGGCGGCGCAGCCCCTGTTGCGGCCCGATACATTGATTGCGCCGATACCGCTGCACTGGATGCGGATGCTGTCGCGGCGGTTCAATCAATCCGCGCTCTTGGCACAGGGTCTGGCGCGCGAGACCGGATTGCCCTGGTGCCCCGACCTCCTGACACGGTTGAAACGCACCCAGAGCCTGAAGGGTCTGAGTGTCGAGGCGCGGCACGCCATGTTGACCGATGCGATTCGGGTCACGGCGCGACATCGGGGATTGATTGCGGGCCGCTCCATTCTGATCGTGGATGATGTGATGACCTCGGGGGCGACGCTCTCGGTGGCGGCGCAGGCATGTATTTCAGCGGGTAGCGGTGATGTGAGCGTTGTGACACTGGCGCGCGCCGCCAAGGATGCCTAAGTTCGCGCCAGTGCGAACCGGGGACCCCAATCATGAAACCAGTGGAAATCTATACATCGCCGCTCTGCGGATTCTGCCATTCGGCCAAGCGTCTGTTGCAGAAGAAGGGCGTCAACTTTTCGGAAATCAACGTGCTGGCGCAGCCGGCGCGCAAATCCGAGATGATGAAGCGCGCCAATGGCCGCCATACCGTGCCGCAGATCTTTATCGGCACCACCCATGTCGGCGGCTGTGACGATCTCTATGCGCTGGAACAGGCGGGCAAGCTTGACGCGCTGTTGCGCGGGTGAGGGCGATGCGCGCCGCTCTTTTGCAGCTGAACAGCAGCGATGATCCAGAGGCCAATCTGGCGATCACGCTGGCTATGATGGACACGGCGATTGCGCAGGGGGCGGAGTTTATCCTGACCCCCGAGGTCACGAATTGTGTTTCGGGCAGCCGCGCGCATCAGAATTCCGTGCTGCATCCTGAAGAGAGCGATCCGACTTTGGCGGGCCTGCGTGCGCGTGCGGCAGAGGCGGGTGTCTGGCTCTTGATCGGGTCGCTCGCGCTCCGGACCGATGATCCGGATGGGCGCTTTGCCAATCGGTCGTTCCTGATCGGGCCGGATGGCGGCATTGTCGCGCGCTATGACAAGATCCACATGTTCGATGTGGATGTCAGCCCCGAGGAAACCTATCGCGAATCGGATGGGTTTCGCCCCGGGGATCGGGCGGTTGTCGCCGATATGCCGCTGGGCAAGCTGGGGATGACGATCTGTTATGACGTGCGTTTCCCGCATCTGCACCGCGCCCTGGCACAGGCGGGGGCCACGATCCTGACGGTGCCGGCGGCGTTTTCCTACGTCACGGGTGCTGCGCATTGGGAGGTGCTGTTGCGCGCCCGTGCGATCGAGACCGGTTGTTTCGTGCTGGCCCCGGCACAGACCGGCACCCATGCCGCGACATCGGGCCGCACCCGTCAGACCCATGGGCACAGTATGGTTGTGGCACCATGGGGAGAGGTTCTGGCCGATGGCGGTGTCGAACCGGGCATCGTGATGGTTGATCTTGACCCCGATGCGGTGGCACAAGCGCGCAGGCGCGTGCCTTCGCTGCGCCATGACCGAGCGTTTGACGGGCCCTGAATGACCGATACGACCAGCAATTCCCTTGCCGTGGCGCTCTTTAGCGAGATTCTGACGAATGAGCAGTTGATCCGCAGCCGCCTGACACGGGTTTTGCCAAAAGGCATGGAAATCTCGCATTTCTCGGTGCTGAACCATCTGGCGCGGATCGGGGACGAACGCAGCCCGGCGCAGTTGGCCAAAAGCTTTCACGTCACACGCGGGGCGATGACCAATACGCTGAGCAAGCTGGAATGGGCGGGATATGTGCACATCCGCCCCGATTGGGACGATGCGCGGCGCAAGATGGTGGCGATCAGCCCCTCGGGCCGTCAGGCGCGCGATGCCGCGATGGCCGCGATCACGCCGATGGTGTCGGACCTGATCCGCGATCTGGGCGAAGACCGCGTGCGCGCCAGCCTGCCGGTGTTGCGCGAATTGCGGGCGCGGCTGGATATATGAAAAATATTACTTAACGCTTGAGTTCAAGAGATCTCTTCTTTTTCGCCAATCAATGGCTCTTCCGTCTCCAGCTTATCAGCAACTTTCTTTGCCCGATCATAATCTTCGCGCTTTCCATCGCTAAGCTGCTCGAAGCGCTCCAGAGTTTTCCTCAAGGAAGAAGTGAAGTCAAACTTCAACGCCTGTGGTTGTACTGACATGTTGCTCTCCCTGTCTTTTGGGCATTACAACATACACTAGCGAAGTTGTGAATCCACAAAGTGAACACATGAAAAATTTAATGGTAACAGACCCTGAGCTTGTAATCGGCTTAGTCGGTCGGCTTGGCGTAGATACGAAGAATGTCTCAAAGCTTGTTTCTGAGCAGCTACGCGCACTCCATTACGAGAGCGTCACAATTAAGATTACTGATTACCTCAAGACTAAGAAATTTGAGATCCCTGTAAATGATCAAAAAATTGAAGAGCGATATCGATCATATATCGACGCATGTAACCACATTAGAGAGAAAGCAAATAGAAACGATTTTTTCGTTTCATATGCCATACAGCGTATAATCAACGAACGCTCTACTGTCACTGGGTCTGAAACTGAACCGGCCCCTCGGAGAGCTTATATTATTGATCAAATCAAACGACCAGAAGAGGCGGAAGCTTTCAGAAAAGTTTATGGCAAACAGTTTGTACTAATATCTTGTCATATGACAATTGATCGGCGCGTGGACACACTTTCAAGAAAGATAGCAGAAGGCCATGCCGAGTTACCAAAGTTTAAAGAATGGGAAACCGAGGCGAAAAGTCTAATCGCGCGAGATGAGAACGAATCGAACAAGCCATATGGCCAGCGTGTTGCAGACGTTTTTCCACAAGCGGATGTTATCGTTAGTGCTGATAAAAATGATGAGATAAAGAACGGACTAAGGCGATTTTTCGAAGCACTTTTTGGAAATTTTAGAGTTTCTCCAACAAAGAGCGAATTTTTACAAAACATAGCTTTTCAATCAGCTTTGACATCGTGTGACACCGCTCGACAAGTTGGTGCGGTAACATCGAGAGATGGGGACATAATTTCCACTGGCTTCAACGAAGCCCCAAAAGCGTTTGGCGGAACTTACTGGGCTGAAGACGGAGAGGATGGAAGAGACATCTATCTTGGAAAAGATATTAATACCGTACGAAAGCGCCATATGGTGATTGATATAGTACGGACGCTTCTGGATGCAAAATTGTTAGTTGCATCGAAAATAGATTTGGACCGACTCGAAGAACAAATGCTTGACGGTGAAAATGCGCCCTTGAAGAAAACACAAATAATGGACACGTTGGAGTATGGTAGGGCAGTACACGCTGAGATGGCGGCCATTACATCAGCTGCAAGACTTGGCTTGAGCCTCAAGGGCGCGAGTTTACATTGCACTACTTTTCCATGTCATAATTGCTCTAAGCATATAGTTGCCTCAGGAATTAAAACGGTTTTCTACCTAGAGCCTTACGATAAGAGTTTTACCGATCAACTACATCCAGACTCTGTGGAGATCGACACATCAAAGCCGTCACAAGACAAGGTTCAGTTCAGGCAATTCGTCGGCATCACACCAAACCGGTACGCAGACATTTTTGCAAAAAGTAAACTCAAAGATAAAAAAGGCACTGTCGTGGATTGGGATAAAGCACGATCCCAGCCAATAATTGGAAAATTGGACCAAGCCCATATTGACAGAGAAGTTCTATTTCAAAAAGAGCTTGTGGATAGTATTGGCCCGTCTATTCAACAATATTTAGGTTTAGCATGAAGATAATCTCTTCACACTCGCTGTCACGTAATTCACGCTCAGGTCCCGGTCCGACAGGCGCCAGCCCCAGGTGATCGGGTTGAACACGAATCCCTTGCGATCCACGGGATCGAGCCCGGCGTTGCGCAAGAGATCGTATAGCTCGTCCGGCGTGATGAACTTGGACCAGTCATGCGTGCCCTTGGGCAGCCAGCGCATGACATATTCCGCGCCGACGATGGCCATGGCATAGCTCTTGGGGTTGCGGTTGATGGTCGAGCAGACATGCAGCCCGCCCGGTTTCAATAGCTGTTGGCAGGCCGTGAGATAGGTCAGCGGATCGGCCACATGCTCGACCACTTCCATGTTGAGCACTACGTCGAACTGTTCGCCCGCTGCGGCCAGATCCTCGGCCGTGGTGTGGCGATAGTCGATGTCGAGCCCGGATTGCGCGGCATGGACCTGTGCGACGGGGATGTTGCGCGGTGCGGCATCGGCGCCCACCACGGTGGCACCCAGACGCGCCATCGGTTCGCTCAAAAGGCCGCCACCGCAGCCGATATCGAGCAGGCGTAGCCCGGCAAAGGGGGTCGTGCCCCGCAGATCACGGTCGAACTCGGCGGCGATTTGCGCGGTGATATAATCCAGCCGACAGGGGTTGAGCATGTGCAGGGGCTTGAATTTCCCGTTGGGATCCCACCATTCCGCTGCCATCGCCTCGAACTTGGCAACCTCGGTGGGATCAATCGTGCTCTGAGCGGCTTGCATTCTGCTCTCCATATGCTCTTTTGGTCTCGCGGCTTATATAGGACATTCATGGACAAATTCTCAGGCCAAAAGAGCGCAGTGCAATATCTCCACCCCCCGGTCGAGCCCTTTGACCGGCAAATGCTGGATGTGGGCGACGGGCATAGCGTCTATATGGAGCAATCGGGCCGCCCCGATGGCCTGCCGGTGATCGTGCTGCATGGCGGCCCGGGGGGCGGATGCAGCCCGGCCATGCGGCGTTATTTCGATCCGGAGGTCTATCGGATCATCCTGTTTGATCAGCGTGGCTGTGGTCGCTCGCGCCCGCATGCCAGCGTCGAGGCGAACACGACGTGGCATCTGGTGGCCGATATCGAGCTGATTCGCCGAACCCTGGGCATCGAGCGTTGGATCGTGTTCGGTGGCAGTTGGGGGGCGACGCTGGCGCTGATTTATGCGCAGACGCATCCCGCGCCGGTGCAGCATCTGGTGCTGCGCGGGGTTTTCACCATGACAGAGGCGGAATTGCACTGGTTCTATGGGGGCGGTGCCGGGGCCTTTTGGCCGGAAACCTGGGCACGGTTCGTCGCGTTGATCCCCGAAGACGAGCGGGATGACCTGATTGCCGCCTATCACCGGCGCCTCTTTTCCGGCAACCTGAGCGAGGAAGTCACCCATGCCAAGGCATGGTCCGCCTGGGAGAACGCGCTGGCGACGGTGCATTCAACAGGCGTGGGTGGCGATAGCCCCGCCGATTACGCCCGCGCCTTTGCCCGGCTTGAGAATCACTATTTCACCCATCGCGGATTTCTGGATCACGATGGTCAGATTCTGGCTGACATGCCCCGGATCGCCCATATTCCGGGCACCATCGTGCAGGGGCGGTATGACATGATATGCCCGCCGGTGACGGCGCATCGGCTGGCGGAACGTTGGCCGGGGGCCGATCTGCGGATGATCCCCGTGGCGGGCCATGCCCTGTCAGAGCCGGGGATCAGCGCCGAATTGGTCGGCGTCATGCAAAAGCTGGCGCGCGGCAGTCGCTAGGCCGATGGAAACCCTGCCCGATATTTATGCCCGCCTTGTGGCCGATGGCAAACTGACGCCCGATCCGGCGCAAGAGTCGCTCTTGCCGGAGTTCGAGCGGATTCGGCTGGCTCTGGACGAGGCCCCGCGCAAAGGCTGGTTTCGCCGTGCGCCAGAGCCGCCCAAGGGTCTCTATATCTGGGGCGGGGTCGGGCGCGGCAAATCCATGCTGATGGATCTCTTTGTGAGCACGCTGGCGGTGCCAAACCGGCGGGTGCACTTTCATGCCTTCATGCAGGAAATCCATGCCGGATTGCATGCCGCGCGTGCCCGCAACGAGACGGATGCGCTGGCCCCGGTGGCGGCAGAGGTGGCGAAATCGGTGCGGCTTCTGGCCTTTGACGAGATGCAGATAAGCGACATCACCGATGCGATGATCGTGGGGCGGCTCTTCGAGGCGCTCTTTGCGGCGGGGGTCGTGGTGGTCACGACCTCGAACCGGGTGCCGGATGATCTCTACAAGAACGGGCTCAACCGGCAGCTTTTCCTGCCGTTCATCGATCTCTTGAAAGAGCGGATGATCATTCACGAAATGGTCAGCCCGACCGATTACCGCCAGGATCGTCTGACCGGCAGCCCAAGCTATTTCACACCTGTGAATGCCGAGAGTCGGGCCGAAATAGAGACGATATGGCAGGATTTGACCCAAGGGCGCGGCGGGTCGCACACGATCATCGTCAACAAGCGGGCGGTGGAGATTCCGGCGTTTCACAATGGCGTGGCGCGGGCGACCTTCTATGACCTGTGCGGCAATCCCTTGGGGCCGGCGGATTATCTGGCCCTGGCCGAGGCGGCGCGCGTGCTGATCCTCGAAAACATCCCGCAGATGGGGCGCAGCAACTTTAACGAGGCCAAGCGCTTTGTCACGCTGATCGACGCGCTTTACGAGGCGCGGGTGCGGCTGATCTGTTCGGCGGCGGCGGTGCCGGAATATCTCTATATCGAAGGCGAGGGATCGTTCGAGTTCGAGCGCACCGCCAGCAGGATGCGCGAAATGCAGTCCGAAGGCTGGGGCAAAGAGGCTTAGCCCGAAAGCCCCGCCATATCGCAGATCACGCGCCATTCCTCTGCCGTGACCGGCTGCACCGAGAGGCGGGAATTTTTCACCAGCACCATATCGGCCAGACGCGGATCGGATTTGATGGTGTCCAGTGTCACGGGCGTCTTGGCGGTTTCAATCGCCTTGATGTCCACACATTCCCAACGCGGATCGTCGGATTTGCTGTCGGGGTGGGCGGTGGCGATCACCTCGACCGTGCCGACCACGGCCTTTTCGCTCTGGGAGTGGTAGAAAAAGCCGCGATCGCCCAAGGCCATCTCGCGCATGAAATTACGCGCCTGATAGTTGCGCACGCCGTCCCATTCCTCGCCTGCGTCACCCTTGGCCAACTGGTCCTGCCAGCCCCAGGTCGAGGGTTCGGATTTGAACAGCCAGTAGCGCATCAGATGACCTTTTTCCACGGAATGAGCTCGACATTGGCGAAAAGCCCGGCCTTGGCATAGGGATCGTTTGCGGCCCAATCCTGTGCGGCCTGCATATCGGCCACGTCGAGGATGACGAGCGAGCCGATCATCTGGCCTGCGTCATCGAGCAGGGGACCGGCCTGAGAGACAACGCCGGTTTCCTTGAGATAGGCAACATGCGCGTCGCGCGTGTCGAGACGGGTTTGCAGGGCGCCGGCTTTGTCGCGGGCAATCAGGGCAATGAGCATCATTCTTCCTTTAGTGGACGTGAGAGCAGCATATCCATCGCCTGCGCCACGCGCAATTCGCCTGTGACAAGCGCGGTGACGGCATGGGTGATGGGCATATCCAGGCCGAGCGCGCGCGCCCGGGCCAGCACGGCGCGCGCGGTGGCGGCACCCTCGACCGTGATGGTGGGATCGAAATCCGCGCCTTGGCCGATGCTGAGGCCATAGCGGTAATTGCGCGACTGGTCAGAGGTGCAGGTCAGCGCCAGATCGCCAAAGCCCGAGAGGCCCGCGAGCGTCTGGGGCTGCGCGCCCAAGGCGGCGGCAAGGCGGTTCATCTCGGCAAAGCCACGGGTCATCAGAGCGGCGCGCGCGCTCTCGCCCAGACCGGCGCCGATGACGGCCCCACAGGCGATGGCGATCACGTTCTTGAGCGCGCCACCCAGCTCTGCGCCGAGAGTGTCGGTGGCGCGGTAGAGGCGCAGGGTGGGCGTGGTCAGGGCGCGTTGCAGCATCTGGCCGGTGGCCTCATCGGCACAGGCGAGCGTCAGCGCCGTGGGCAGGCCAAGTGCGATGTCGCGGGCAAAGCTGGGACCGGTGAGGATGGCAGGGGTCGCCGACGGACAGACGCGCGCAATAAGGCCGGTGGGACCAAGGCCGGTGGTCAGGTCCATGCCCTTGCAGCAGGCGACGAGCGGGCGATGGCCGAGGGCGTCGGCATGATTTGAGAGAAAACCGCCCAAGGTCTGCATCGGCGCGGCAAGAAGGCACGGGGTGTCGCCCTCGGGCAGCGGCCCGCTGAGGATGGTCACGGCGTCGGGCAGGACGATGCCGGGCAGGCGGCGGGCATTCTCGCGGGTGGCTTGCATTTCAGCGGCGTGCGCGGCGTCACGTGCCCAGAGCATGACCGGGCCATTCTGCGCCAGAGTCACCGCAAGGGCGGTGCCGAATGCGCCTGCGCCACAGACAAGGATCATGCCTTGGCCCCTTTCTTGCCGCTGCCCAGCATGGCAGGGCTGGTGTGGTCCAAGGGCCAGCGCGGGCGGGCGGCAAGGGTCATGTCATCCTGGTGGCCAAGCGCCAGAAGCTCTGCCCCGGCATAGGCGATCATCGCGGCATTGTCCGTGCAAAGCGCCAGCGGAGGCGCGACAAAGGCTGCGCCCATTTCGGCGGCAACAGTCTCTAACTCAGCGCGAATGGCGGTATTTGCAGCGACCCCCCCGGCCACGGCGATCACCGGCGTTGCCGGTGCCTCTTGCAGATAGAGCGCCAGCGCGCGGCGGGTTTTCTCGGCCAGAACGTCGCGCACGGCGGCCTGAAACCCGGCGCAGAGATCGGCGCGGTCCTGCCGTGTCAGCCCGGATTTCGCGGTCACGATTTCATCGCGGGCGCGCAGAAGGGCAGTTTTCAGCCCGGAAAAGGACATATCGCAGCCGGGACGGTCGAGCAAAGGCCGGGGAAAGCGAAAGCGGTTGGGATCGCCCTGCATCGCCGCGCGTTCCACATTGGGACCGCCCGGTTGCGGCAGCCCCAAGAGGCGCGCGGTCTTGTCGAACGCCTCGCCGGGGGCGTCGTCGATGGTGCCGCCAAGGCGGGTGAAATCATCCGCACCGCGCACGATCAGGAACTGGCAATGCCCGCCAGAGACCAGCAGCATCAGATAGGGATAGGCCACGCGATGCGTCAGGCGCGGGGTCAGCGCATGACCGGCAAGGTGGTTGACGCCAATGAGCGGCAGACCCGCGCCCGCCGCAATCCCCTTGGCGCACATGACACCGGCGATCACCCCGCCAATGAGACCGGGGCCAGAGGTAACGGCCACCGCCCCCAGATCGCGCAGCCCAAGGTGCGCCGCGTTCAGCGCCTCGCGCACGCAGACATCCAGTTTTTCCGCATGGGCGCGCGCCGCGATTTCCGGCACAACCCCGCCGAACTCGGCATGGAGCGCGGTCTGGCCATGAACGACGGAGGAGAGGATTTCCGGGGCGCCATCCGCGTCAATGCGCAGCACCGCAGCGGCGGTATCGTCGCAGCTGCTCTCAAGTCCCAGGAGGATCAAAGGCTCTGTCATCGCGGCCATGCGTTGCGTGAAGGGTGCAAGGCAGGTAACACCGAATGAGGCAGGCAACAACTCTGGATGGGCCATGAGCGTTACGATCCTGATCACCCGGCCCGGCCCCGAGGCGCGCCGCATGGCCGATGAGGCACAAGCGCTTTGCGATGGGGTGGCTGTCGTGATCTCGCCGGTGATGCAGATCGTCTATGAGGGGGTGTTGCCCGAGATGTCGGGGGGCGAGGTTCTGATCTTTACTTCGCGCCATGGGGTCGAAGGATTTTGCCGCCTCAGTGCGCAGCGCGATTTCGCCTGTTACGCGGTGGGCGATGCCACGGCAGAGGCGGCAGAGGCGCAGGGGATGCGTGCGATTTCCGCCGGGGGCGATGCCGAGGCGCTCTTGGCGCGGATCGCGGCAGACAAGGCGCACGGGCCGTTCGTGCATCTGCGGGGGGCTCATGTCGCGGCGGATATTGCCGGGGCGCTCAGGGCGGCGGGGCATCTGGCGCGCGATGCCGTGGTTTACGATCAGGTCGAAGTTGCGCTAAGCGCCGAGGCGCAGGCGCTCTTGCAGGGTGCGGAGCCGGTTGTCTTGCCGCTGATGTCGCCCCGGACCGCCCGGATCGTGCTGGGTCAGGCGGGGCCGATCGCCGCCCCGCTTTTCATCGCGGCCATAAGCCGCAAGGTGGCGGATATCGTGCCCGAGGGTATGGCGCAGCGCGTGGATATTGCCGAAACGCCGGATTTGCCCGCGATCCTCGCGGTGGTTCAACGGCAGGCGCAGATGGCCAAGCGGCTTGAGGGCGGAAAACGACCGCAGTAAGGTCAGGTTGACAGGGACGTGTGGTGAGATTCGAAAGGATGGCGCAAGGTGGCTGACAAGAAGCAAGCTCCGAAAGAACCGGTTGAGGCAGAAGCTCTGCCGGATGACAAGGCGCCGGAGGCGGAGCAAGCAACTGTCGTAGAGCCCGACGTGTCGGACGCAGACCGCCCTGAAAGCAACGAGGTGCAGGACGCCACCGAAGAAGCTGTCACTGGGGCAGACGACAGCAACCCCGAGGATGAGCCCGCCGAAGATCGCGCGCCGGAGGTTCCCGGCGCGATCTATGTCGGCACCGATGCGCCAGAGGCAGAGCCGGTCGCCATGGTCAAGACCGAGCAGGTGATCGTGCGCCAGGGCGGATTCTGGTCGATGCTGCTGGGCGGTGTGGTGACGGCTGGGCTGGGTGTTGCGGCGGCCCCCTATGTGCTGCCCCCGTCGTGGTTTGCCCCGGAAGAGAGCGGTGTCGAGGCCGCACTCGCGGACCAGGAGGCGCGTCTGACCGCGCTGCGCACCGATCTGGAGGCTCTGCCGGCCGCGCCCGATCTGAGTGGCGAGATCGACGGGTTGAGCCAGACATTGACCGCCCTCACCGGGCAGATCGCCGATCTGGAAGGGCGGATCGCCGCGCTTGAATCGCGCCCGGCGGCGGAGGGCGGTGGCGTGCCCGTGGCCGAGATCGAGCAGTTGCGCGCGTCGCTTGCGGCGCAGGCGGCCCAGGTCGAAGAGCTGCGCGCGGCGGCGGATGCGCAGGCGGCCGCCGCTCGTGACAGTGCCGTGGCCACGCTGCGCCGCGCCGCGCTGACACAGGTGCGCACCGCGCTCGACACGGGAAGCGAGTTTGCGCCGGCGCTGAGCGAGTTGCGCGACACCGGCGCCGAGGTGCCCGACGTGCTGGCCGAGCAGGCCGAAACCGGCGTGCCGACCGAGGTCGCGTTGATCGAGACATTCCCCGAGGCGGCGCGCGCAGCGCTCGCCGCCGCCCGCGCCGAGAGCGGCGATGCGGTGGCCGGTGTCGGCGGCTTTCTCAAGAGCCAGCTCGGCATCCGCTCTCTCAGTCCGCAGGAAGGGGATGACCCGGACGCGGTGCTGTCGCGCGCCGAGGCAGCCCTGGCCGAGGGTCGCCTGAGCGAGGCGCTGAGCGAGATCGAGACGCTGCCCGAGGCTGCGCGCGCCCCCCTTGAGGCTTGGGTCGCCCAGGCCAAGCGCCGCCAAGAGGCGCTGGCCGCCGCAGCGGCCCTGGCTGAAAAAGTGAATTGAACGAGAAAAGGCGAACGCCATGCTTTGGTCGATTATCAAGATAGCGGTTTTCATTGCCCTCGTGGCGGGCGTGACGCTGGGGGCGAGCTTTTTGCTCGAGCTCGATGGCGGCGTGCGGATCGTCATGGCAGGGGTCGAGATCAACCTCACACCGATCAAGGCGGTGATCGCGCTGGGCGTGCTGGTCTTTGCCATCTGGCTTTTGATGAAGTTGACAGGCCTTGTCGTCGCCTCGCTGCGGTTCATCAACGGCGATGAAACCGCGCTCTCGCGCTATTTCGACCGGAGCCGTCAAGAGAAGGGCTATCGCGCGCTTTCCGAAGGGATGCTGGCGCTCGCCTCGGGCGAGGGGGACGTGGCCATGGCGCAGGCCGCCAAGGCCGAGAAATATCTGCGCAAGCCGGCGCTGACCAACCTCATCACCGCACAGGCCGCCGAGATGGCGGGCAACGGACGCAAGGCCGAAGAGGTTTACAAGCAGCTTCTGACCAATGAGAAAACCCGCTTTGTCGGTGTGCGCGGCATCTTGCGGCAAAAGCTGGCGCAGGGCGATACCGAGACCGCGCTGAAGCTGGCCAAGACGGCCTTCGCGCTCAAGCCGCGCCATGGCGAGGTGCAGGACACCTTGCTCGAGTTGCAGGCCAAAGCCGCGGATTGGAAGGGCGCGCGTGCGACCCTGAATGCCAAGCTGAAATACGGCAGCCTGCCGCGCGATGTGCACAAGCGGCGGGATGCGGTGCTGGCCCTGTCCGAGGCACGCGACGTGCTTGACGAGGGCAAGACCATCGAGGCGCGCGAGGCCGCCATCGAGGCCAATCGCCTCTCGCCCGATCTCATTCCGGCGGCGGTGCTGGCGGCGCGCGGCTATCTCGACCAGGGCAACACGCGCAACGCGCTGCGGGTGATCAACAAGGCGTGGCTCGTGCATCCGCATCCCGATCTGGCGGCGGCCTTTGCGGCGATCGAGCCGAACGAGTCACCGCGCCAGCGGCTGAAACGCTTTGCCAAGCTTCTCAAGGTGCATCCCGATCACCGCGAAACCCGGTTGCTCGAGGCGGAATTGAATCTGGCGGCAGAGGATTTTCCCGCCGCGCGCCGCGCGCTGGGCACGCTGGCCGAGGTCGAGCCGGACGCGCGCGCGCTGACCATCATGGCGGCCATCGAGCGGGGCGAAGGTGCGCCCGATGCGGTGGTCAAGGGCTGGCTCGCACGGGCCCTGTCGGCGCCGCGCGGGCCGCAATGGGTCTGTGACAAATGCCAGCATATCCATGCCGAATGGGCGCCCGCCTGCGAGAATTGCGACTCCTTCGACACGCTCAGCTGGCGCGCGCCGCCCAACAGCCCGATCGCCACGCCGACCGGGCTGGAAATGCTGCCGCTCATCGTCGGCGAGCTTGACGCACCCGCGACACAGTCCGATGACACGGTTCCCGACGCCGAGATCGTGACCGAGGACGACGCGGACAAGGGCGAAAAATAGGGCTTTTCCCCTGTCATACGCGGTGCTATAGCCCCGCCACCAGGGCCGCTGTAGCTCAGCTGGTAGAGCACGTCATTCGTAATGATGGGGTCGGGGGTTCGAGTCCCTTCAGCGGCACCACTTCCCTGTCCAAAATCATCCGATGATACGCGAAGTCACCTGCTGATAAGTGTTTTGCGCGGTGCCATCGGTTGTTCCTCATCCGAACACGCCGAGGCTTGGGCGGCGGGTTAGGTGGTGCGACAGGGTGCCGCCCTCAGCACACGAATGAGCCGAGTGACCGGAGATCAGGCAAGGCGCTATGCCATCGCGGGTCTCTCGATCGTGGCCGCCTCGCTTGTGATTTCCTTCGCCTTTGCGCTGGTCGCCCAGATGGTGACGGGTCTCTCGCTGGCTCAGGTCTGGATCGCCTATGCCCCCGGCGGGGTCGAGGCCATGGCCGCGATCGGGCTGTCGCTTGGATACGATCCCGCCTATGTGGCGGTGCATCACTTCGCGCGGATCTTCGCGCTGCTTCTCATTCTGCCTCTGGCGCTCCGTGTCTGACCAAGGTGCTGACAGGCAAGGCCACCGGCCGGTGTAGCATTGCCGGTCATTGCGCGCCCAAGGCCATGCACAGCCGGGCAGAGGCCGCGACGCCGTCGATCAACGGGATAGCGACGCGCGCCGCCAGGGACGCTCTGAGATGGGCCATGCCGGCACATCCAAGGATCGCGCAGCCTGCCCCGTCCTCGTCAATCGCGCGTTCGATTTCGGCGCTGATCCGGCCGATTACGGCTGGGCCGCCTTCGTCGATGACCAGAACCGGAAGCGCGCTGGCCCGTACCGACGCGCAGAGCGGCGCAAATCCGGACTGGCGGATATTCTCCTCGATCACCGGAACAGAGATCGCCATTGATGTGATGACTGAAAAGCGCAATCCCAGCAGATGAGCCATAACGTAGCTTGCCTGCCCGATGCCGATGACGGGGCAATCGACAACCGCCCGCGCCTGCGCCAGACCGGTATCGTCGAAGCACGCGATCACGATGGCCTCTGCGCCGCGCTGGCGGGCAATCGGCAGCAGATCCAGCAACCCCGGTATCGCGGCCTCTCCATCGTCCTGGCCCTGTATGGCGGCCGGTCCCGCGCTGTTGGTCAGTCCGAAGATCTCGGCCGAGGGCACGGCAGCCTGTGCCGCGGCGGCGATTCCATCCGTCATGGCTTCGGTCGAATTCGGGTTGATATAGGCGATTTTCATACGGCTTTTCCTGGGTCCGATCCTTTGTTTGCGCGGCGTTTGCCCATGACCCAGACAGCCAGAAGAAACACCCCGATTATGCTGAAGGAAAACAGTGTCGTCAGCGTTCCCAGCGCATAGATGACTGGCGTGGTGACATTCGTGGTCATCCCGAAAATCTCTAGCGGCAGGGTGTTGTAGCTGCCTGCGGTCAGCAGCGTGCGCGCGAATTCGTCGTAGCTGAGGGTGAAGCCGAACAATGCAACCCCGATCAACGATGGCGCGATGATCGGCAACACGACGAAACGCAGGGTCTGCCATGCTGTCGCACCTTGGTCGCGGGCGGCCTCTTCGTAGCTTTTGTCGAAGCGGTTAAAGACGGCGAACATGATCAGCAAACCAAAGGGCAAGGTCCATGTCAGTTGCGACCCGAAGCCTGACGTCGCCCAATGGATGCGCCAGCCGAACTGGTTGAAGATCAATCCAACGCCGAGCGAGATCAGGATCGAGGGTATGACCAGCGACGTGATCGCGGCGTAGAACACAAAGCCAGAGCCGAAGAACCGTTTGCGAAAGGCCAGCCCGGCCATCACCGACACGACGACGGTTGTGACCATCACCATCAGGCCAAGCGCAAAGCTGCGCCGGAACGCCCCCCAGATGTCGCCCACGGCCTGTTCTTGGAACAAGTCCCGGAACCAATGCAGGGATACGCCGTTCATCGGAAAGGTCAGCCCGCCCTGTGGCCCCTGGAAGCTGAGGATACCGATGGTCAGGATCGGGCCATACAGGAACAGCACGAAGAGCGCGAAGAACGCGGCGAGGATGTAGAAGCTGCGGGGCCGACGTTCCATGTCAAAGCTCTTTGCGAATGTTGACGAAGCGCAACAAGGTGGCGATCACGATCAGCACGGTGCAGAGCAGCACGACGGCGGTCGCGGCGGCGGAGGGGTATTGCAGCAGCCCGATGTCGTTCGAGATCAGCCGCCCGACATTGGCGCGCTGCGACCCGCTCATGAAGCGCACGGTGATGAAGTCGCCCATCACAAGCGTGACAACGAAAATCGTGCCGATCATGATGCCCGGCTTGGTCAGCGGAATGATGACATGCACGAGGGTTTGAAATCCGGATGCGCCATTGTCGCGCGCGGCCTCGAGCAGGGATTTGTCGATCCGCATCATGGTGTTGAAAATCGGAACCACCATGAACAGGGTATACAGGTGCACGAATGCAAGGATCACCGAAAAATCGGAATAGAGCAGCCATTCCAGCGGTTCGTCGATCACTCCCCAGGAAATGAGCGTCTGGTTGGCTATACCGTTGCGGCCCAGGAACGGGATCCACGAGATCATCCGGATGATGTTCGAGGTCCAGAACGGGATCGTGCAGATCAGGAACAGCGCGATCTGCATGGTCAGGCTGCGAACATGAAAGGCCAGGAAATACGCGACCGTGAACCCGATAACGAGCGTCAGCGCCCATGTGATGAGCGCATATTTCAACGTGGCGCCAAAGACCCGGTAGGTGACCGGAGAGCTGAAGAGAAACTCGTAATTGTCGAACTGGAACGCCGGATAGATCGAGAATTCGGTGGCTCCCCAGAAACTGACAGCCACGATCATGGCGATCGGCGCGATCAGAAATCCCACCAGCACGACGGTCAGTGGCAGCGCCTGAATCCAGCCCAGAACATGCCTGTTTCCTGTCAGTCGAGAAGCCATGTGCAGGCGCCTTTCCATCTGGCGGTCAGGGGATCGAATGATGTCCGGGGGGCAGGTTGCCCCCCGGCCAGAGCGCAGCGACACGCCGCAGCGAACGGACTCAGGCCGCGATGAACTCGTTCCATTTGCGGACCATGTATTGGTTCTCGTCCATCACGGCGTTCCAGCAGGCGACCGAACCCATACGGTCGAAGAAGGAACCGCCGTCGCGCACCTCGCCTGCTTGTGCCAGGGTGTCGCCAGTCGGAGAGGTGATCACGTCGGTCGCTTCCTTGCCTTCGAACCAGTAGCCCCACTCGTTCTCGGACATGAAGTTCTTCGAGGTTTCCGGCACGGCGGAATAATAGCCCTGACGCATCAGATAGCCGCCGACCCAGCCGGAGAGATACCAGTTGATGTAGTCATAGGCCGCGTCCAGCTCCATTCCCGACAAGGAGGATGACAGGCCGATGCCGCCGCCCCAGCTGCGATAACCTTCTTTCAGCGGCTGGTAGACACAGGGGATGCCGCGCGATTTGACGGCCGTGATGGCCGGTGACCACATGGATTGTATGACGACCTCACCCGAGGCCATCAGGTTCACCGACTCGTCGAAGGTTTTCCAGAAGGCCCGGAACTGTCCGGCGCGCTTGGCTTCCGTGAAGATCGCCATGGTCTTGTCGATTTCTTCGCGGGTCATGTTGCCCTTGTCGCCATACTGGATCTCACCCATAGCCTCGCAGACCATGGCCATGTCCATGATCCCGATGGAAGAGATGTCGAGGATCGACGCCTTGCCGCGGAATTCCGGGTTCAGAAGCTCTGTCCAGCTTTCGATGGGGCGATCGATCAGGTCGGGGCGGATACCCAGCGTGTCGGCGTTGTAGATGGTGGGGATCAACGTCATCCAGCCGGTCTCGCCTGTGGCGAAGGACGTGCCGCCGGGACCGTCGACAAAACCCACCGTATGCGGCGCGGTGCCCTGCGCTATGGTCGACTCCGGGGTCAGCTTGCCATCGCGGAAGATACCCACGATCTTGTCGTAATTGGCGATCCTTGAGGTATCCATGGCCTGCAGGTTGCCGGTCGGCCAGACCTTCTTGCAGATCCAGTATTCGATATCGGCAATATCGAAGCTGTCGGGCTGGGTCGCGGCACGTTGCGTCACGCTGTCGGAATCGAGCGCGGTCATTTCCAGCGTGAATCCAAGGTCTTCTTTCACCTTGTTGGCCACATCATTCAGGTTCGAAACGCCCGTGCCGAACTGGCGCAACACGATATCCTTCGTATCTTGCGCCCAGAGCATTGGTGCAGGCAGGGCAGAGGCGGCCAATGCGGCGCCGCTGGCTTTCAACAGAGAGCGCCGGGAATAGCCGACTTTGGGTTTTGCGAGTTTCGACATGTGTTTCATCCTTTTGGTTTGACAACTGGGGGACTTGAGGGTGCGGCCCTGTCAGGCCTCGAGGCGGTGAAGCCGCCTGTCGTCCCATGCGAGCCTGACGGCATCGCCGGGCGATTTGGGTGCCTTGAAAAACTGATCTTCCGGAAGCAGCGCGAGCACCTCGTCGCCGGTTTCCAGCTTCGAGGTGACAGCGACGGAGGCGCCTTGGTATTCCACCGCCAGGACGGTCGCCGGCAGGCCTTGCTCTGCGAGCGTGACGGCATCCGCCCGCACCGTTGCCTTGCCACCAGAGAGCGCAAGCACATTGTGCCCGCCGATGAAGCGGGCGACGAATTCGGTTCGCGGACTGGCCCAGACGGCCCGCGCGGGACCGGCCTGTTCGATGACGGCGTTGTTCATCACGACGATTTCGTCGGCGAGCGCCAGCGCTTCGTCCTGCCCGTGGGTGACGTGAATGAACGTGATCCCCAGCTCGCGTTGCAGTTTCTTCAACTCGGTCCGCATGCGTATGCGCAAGAACGGATCAAGCGCCGAAAGGGGTTCGTCCAGAAGCAGAACTTTGGGCTGCGTCACCAGCGCACGGGCCAGAGCCACGCGTTGTTGTTGACCGCCAGACAATTGCGCCGGAAGCCGGTCAGCCAGATGCGTCATGTCCACCAGTTCCAGCAATTCGCCCGCGCGGGCATGACGCGCCGCCTTATCAACCCCTTTCATCCGAAGAGAGAAGGCCACGTTGTCACGCACGGACAGGTGCGGAAACAGCGCATAGTTCTGAAACATCATGGCGGTGCCGCGCTGTGCGGGTGGCAGGTTTGACACCTCCTGACCGTCCAACACGATGGACCCTTCGCTTACATCCTCGTGCCCTGCGATCATGCGCAGAGTAGAGGATTTGCCGCATCCGGACGGGCCAAGAAGGCACACATAGCTGCCCTTGACGAAAACATGGTTCAGGTCGCGCACCGCCAGGGTGTCGCCATAGCGTTTCGTCAGGTGAACCAGTTCAAGATCGTATCCGGTCCGCATCAAAGCCCCCGTGCTGCGTGATGCAGGGAGCTTGGTCAGAACACAGAGGAAATCGCAGGGTTTTTGTCATGCAGCCCTGAGGAAAACAGGCTTCGCCAGTAATTTCAGCGCGGGCAAAAGCACTGTGCACAAAAAACAGCACAAAACTGTATACAATATTGTTGTGATCGTTGATCTGATGCCTGTGCTTGTTTCTGTTCAACCGAATCGGGCTAGGATACGCTGAGAGTGAACGAGGGACGGCAGGTCATGGAAACGATCGCAAGCAAGGGGTGGACCAGTGACATGGTGGTCGTCGACCTTGAGCGCGCGATCCATGAACACCGTTTGCCGCCCGGCACCAAGCTGGGCGAGGATGACCTGAGCGACGCCTATGGCATCAGCCGCACCATTGTCAGAGCCGCGCTTCTGGCGCTGTCGCATCGGCATCTTGTCGAGTTGCGGCGCAACCGGGGTGCCTTCGTCGCGCAGCCCTCGGTCCGCGAGGCACGCGAAGTGTTCGAGGCGCGTGCGCTTTTGGAACCGCGCACCGCGCATTCCGCGGCCCTTCGCATGACCGACAAAGGCCTTGCGATATTACAGGCGAATATCCGCGATGAACATGCGGCGCTGGACGCGGGTGAAAACGGGCGCGCACTGTTCCTGTCGGGCCAGTTCCATGTCGAAATCGCGCGCATCGCCGATCAAAGCACGATCGAGGCGTTCATATCGCAGCTGATCTCGCGGTCCTCGCTGATTATCGCTCTGTACTGGCGGCGGCGCGCGGCGTTGTGCGAAACGCAGGCGCATCATGCGTTGCTGGATGCTTTTGCGCGCAAGGATGGGGATGCGGCAGAGCAATTGATGAAAAGCCACCTGCTTGACCTTGTGACCTCGCTTGATCTGCGAAATGTCGCAGAGCCGCCAACCTCCCTGCGCGACGCGTTGAAGCGATGAGTGCCATCACATTCCACACCGCCCAATTGGCCGACCTGGCGCAGGTGCTCGACTGGGCCGCGCAAGAAGGGTGGAATCCGGGCCTCGAGGATGCCGAGGCGTTCCACGCCGCCGACCAGAACGGGTTCTTCTTGGCGAAGAGGGACGGACAGACCGTGGCAGCCATCTCTGTCGTCAATCACAACGACAGCTTTGCGTTCTTGGGTCTGTACCTGTGCCTCCCGGAATTTCGCGGGCGTGGGATTGGCTTTGCGCTGTGGCAACACGCCCTGAAGCATGCGGGTCAGCGCAGCATCGGATTAGACGGGGTGCCCGCGCAAGAAGCCAATTATGCGCGGTCAGGGTTTGTTTTCTCTGGTCGAACGCTACGGCTAAGTGGGCAAGTAAAGCCAGGACTGTCGGACTATCCAACGGCAACAAGCGCCGATTATCCCGAGCTGGAAAAGTTGGATGTCGCGGCAAATGGCCTGTTGCGGCCTCGGTTTCTCAGGTCATGGCTCGAGACCCGACCGACGCGCAAAACCATCGTGCTGCGCCAAGGTGGTGCGATCTCTGGCTTTGCGACGGCACGCATCTGCCGCGCGGGATGCAAGATCGGGCCCATCGTCGCCACCAGTGCCGAGGATGCCTACAGATTGGCGCGTGCTGCTGCGGGGGTTCTTGAACAGGACCGGGTCGTCATAGATGTGCCCGACACTGCCGCATCTTTCGCGGCGCTCTTGCGGCAGGACGGGTTCACAAACGATTTCAGCACCGCCCGCATGTTTCGCGGTCCGGCCCTGAAAAGCGGCGCCACCTTGCAAGCGGTCGCATCTCTGGAGCTTGGCTGATACAAGGCAATGTTCCGAATGCGCAGCGCGCGCTTCAGAAGAGCCCCGCCACACGAATGCGGCAGATCCGGTCAGTGTTCGCTCAGCCGTGCAGCGGCCCGTTCAATCGCCCTTGATGTCAGGTCCATATCCGCGTCGGTCAGGGCAAGAGAGGGGTAGAGTTTGCCCGCCGACTTGAAGACACCGTGGTCGCGCAGAGTTGCGTTCCAGACAGTGCCAAGGTGCGGGTCCGCATGGCGGGCGGTGCGGTAATCCTTTGGATCAGCCTGTGTGACGTAAACGTCAAACAAAGTCGGGTCGCCGCATAGCCTGTGCGCAATCCCGACCGCGTCCAGCGCCTTGGCCTGCATGTCCATCAGGGTCTGCCCCAGTTCGCGTAGCCGCTCATACTGACCCGGACGGCGCAGGATTTCCATTGTCTTGAGACCCGCAGACGCGGCGACCGGATTGCCCGACAGCGTGCCGAGCTGCATCAGCCACTTGTCGGCCCCCACGGCGGCCTTGTCGAAATGTGCCATGATCTCGGCGCTGCCCCCAAGCGCGGCCAAAGGAAATCCGCCACCGATGATCTTGCCAAGTGTGCAGATGTCGGGAACCACGCCATACCGTTCCTGGGCACCCCCATAGGCAAGGCGAAAGCCGGTCACGATCTCGTCGAAGATCAACAAGACAGCGTGCCGGTCGCACAGGTCGCGCAGGCCTTGCAGGAACCCGGGTTTCGCCGGGATGATCCGTTGCAGCGGTTCGACGATGATCGCAGCAATGTCATCGTGTTCGGTCAAGAGCGAGGCCACAGCATCCAGATCATTGAACGGGGCGATCAGCATCTCGGCGGCCACGCCCTGCGGAATGCCTGCACTGTCGGGGACGGGCGTGGGAAAATTGACCTCGCGCGCGGGGGCAAGGCTCATCTGCGCCTCGGCGGACATGCCGTGATACCCGCCTTCGAATTTCAATATCTTGGGCTTGCCGGTATAGGCGCGGGCAAGACGGATGGCATACATATCCGCCTCACCGCCCGAGGTGACGAAGCGGACCTGCTCGCAGCAGGGCACGGCCTCGACAATCGCCTCGGCCAGTTCGATGCCCTTGGCGTTGTTGGCAAAGAACGTCATGCCTTTCGGCAATTGCTCAAGCACCGCCTGCATGACCTCCGGATGCCCATGGCCCAGCAACATCGGGCCGGACCCGATCAGATAGTCCACGTATTCCCTGCCGTCTTCGTCCCAGACGCGGCTGCCCTCGCCCCGCGCGATCACGACCGAGGCGTCGAAATTTCCAAAACCCGCCGCAGGCAGCACCTCGCGGGCGCGATGGATCCATTCGGCTTGAGAGTGAATGCGGTTCATGTCTTCAATCCAGTATCAAATCGGGGGGGCCGAGGCGGTCTTGATCGACGATGATGCCGAGGCCCGGACGATCCGGAGGCGCGATGCGGCCACCGGCTCGGGTCGGTGCGTCAGGGGCAAGACGCGGGCTGACGTAGCCCGACAAATCGCAGACGTTCAGAACACGGCCCGGCGGTGTCGCGGCCCCCAGATGCAAGGCGGCAGCGGTCACGATATCGCTGCCCCAGGTGCATTCGATGCACATCTTCGCCCCGAGATGCAGGCAGAGATCGCGGGCACGACGTGTCGCGGCCAGCCCGCCGAACTTCGACAGCTTTAGCGCGACCGCGTCCATGATGCCGAGGCGGTGCGCCTCCAGAAGACTGGCCGTGTCATGGGCCAACTCGTCCAGCTTCATCGGCAGACCGGTGGCCGATTGCACCCGCGCGCAATCTTCGAGCGTGGCACAGGGCTGTTCCAGCATCACGTCCAGATGCGCCGCGGCTCGCCCGACGCGGATGGCATCCAGCGTGGTCGCGCCGCAGTTCCAGTCGCCATAGACCAGCGGGCCGGGGCCCACCGCCGCGCGTACCTTGGCCAGCCGCTCGACATCGGTCTGCCAATCACCGGATGCCCCAAGCTTGGCCTGAAACTGGGCGATCCCCTGCGCCTGCGCCTCTCGCGCGATCCGCGCCATCTCGTCCGGCTCAACGCAGGTGATAGAGTGATAGAGCGGCAGGGTCTCTTGCCGTTGACCGCCCAGAAGCGCATGAATCGGCAACCCCGTCACTTGCCCGGTGATGTCCCACAAGGCGATGTCCAAAGCGGATTTGGCATAGACATGACCGGGCAGGAACGCATCGGCCCTGGCCATCAACGCTTCGACCCCGACAGGATCACCGCCAAGGATCACCGGCGCGAGTTCCTGCAAGGCCGGGGCCACGCCGCGCGCATAGGCAGGCAGGTAATGCGGGATCGGACAGACCTCGCCCCAGCCGGTCAGGCCGGTGTCCGTATCCACCGCGATCACCACGGTGTCTACGGTGTCGCAGGTCTTGCCGTCAGCCATGTAATAGGCGGTGTGGCTGGTCAGGGGCACATGCCAAAGCCGCAGGCGCGCGATACGATGCGCGGCAACCGGCGTCAGGGCCGGGATCGGTAGAACGGTCATGCGACACCCATGCGCGGTGCGCCATGCAGCCCCGCGCCCCGCCAGAGGATCAGCGCCAGAACCGGGCTGTCCGTCGTGGTCATCGCGTGCGGCTGGTTCGACGCGTGGATGCGCGTGTCGCCTGCGCGCAGGACCTGCGCGGGCTGGCCTTCGGCCTCGAACAGGGCGTGGCCTGCGAGAATGTAATAGAGTTCCTCTGCTTCGTGCAGGTGCCAGGGGTAATACAGGTTCTCGCCCCACCACGCGATATAGGCCCGAACCGTATCCGAGTGATAATGCCCCTCGGGGCCGACCAACTCGAACCAGCCGTAACGGTTGAGGAAATCGGCACCGACCTCGTCCTCGGTATAGCTGAGCCGCCAGTCGGCAAAGTCTGCGATGTCCTGAATGCTGTTTCGCAGGGTCACGGTCGCGTCGATCGTGCCCTCGGCCCATTGGCGCAGCAGGGTTGCTGCGGGGACAGGGCGCGCAGGTCTGGGTGCGGGGGCGGCCAGCGGCCACCCGGCAAAGCCCATGAGCTCCGGGTTGGCCGCGATCAAGAGCGTGGCGGCGTGGTAGGCGCGGGCAAAGGCTTCGGCGGGATCGGTCATGCCAACGCCTCCTGCCGTGCATCCATGCGCGGGCGCTGGCTTTGGGGGTCATATGCGGCCGCCCCCAGTATGCGGCCTTTGCGGGGGGCACCGGCAATGACAAGATCGACCTCTTGACCGGGGATGTTGGCCTGCGGGCGGATATAGGCGAAGGCAAGGATCTTGCCCACGGTGTGCCCATAGACGACAGAGGCGGTGGAGCCCACGACCGTGCCGTCGATCAGCACGGGTTCGCCGCCATGCCCGTCATGTTGCCCGTCGGGGTCGATTTCGAGATAGGCGCAGACCCAGCGCAGGTCGGGATTCAGGGTCCTGTCCCGGCCCAGATACGCCTTGTCGGTGCGGGCAAGGTGCAGCACATCGGCCTCGGCAAGGGTCACTTCGTTGGTCAGTTCGGACGCGCCTTTGTAGGCCTTTTCCATCCGCAGGCTGTTCATGGCAAAGCTGCCATAATCGGTGATCCCGTGCGCCTGCCCCGCCTCGGTCAGGGCGTCATAAACGGCCAAGGCCCCGTCGCGCGGAATGTGCAATTCCCAGCCCAACTCGCCAGCGTAGGACAGTCGCATGGCCCACAGCTTGACCCCCGCCACGATGATATGCTGCGCTGACAGCCAGCGGAAGCCGCGGTTCGACAGATCGGCCTCGGTGCAGGCGCCCAGCACCGCGCGCGCGCGGGGGCCGTTCAGCGCCAGCGCTGCCCAGTCGGTGGACAGGCAGGTGATCGTGACCTCCTCGCCCGCCAGATGCGCAGCCAGATGATCCAGCAGGCGCTGTTCAAAGAACGCCGCGCAAACGAGGTAGTACTTCCCCTCTTCCAGCTTGACGACCGTGGTTTCCAGCTCGATCGTGCCCGCGCGGTTCAGCATATGGGTCAGGCCGATGCCGCCTACCTTGGCGGGCAAGCGGTTGGCGGTCAGCCGATCCAGCAGAGGCTCGGCTCCCGGCCCCTCGACAAGCACCTTGGTGAAGGCGGAGATGTCCATGATCCCCACCGCCTCGCGCACGGCGCGACATTCGGCCCCCACCACGTCATGCACCGCGGTCCGGCCAAAGCCGTAATGGTCGCGCTGTTCGATGCCCTTGGCAAAGAACCGGGGGCGTTCATGCCCGTAGACCTCTTCATACACCGCGCCCTTGGCCTTCAGCCGCTCATACAAGGGCGAAGGTTTGACGGGCCGTCCGGCCAGGCGGTTGAAATGGGGAAAGGGGATTTCGTGCCGCAGCTTGTAATCCTCATGCGCCTTGGTGACCTGCCATTCCTTGGTCGCGTAGCTGCCAAACCGGCGCGGGTCATAGTCGCGCATGGAAATCCCAGCCGCGCCGTGGACCATCCAGCGCGCCAGTTCACGGGTCAGGCCCGGCCCCCAGCCAATGCCGATCTGCGTGCCACAGCAACACCAGTAATTGCGCACGCCCGGCGCTGGGCCGATCAGCGGGTTGCCATCCGGCGGATGACTGATCGCGCCGTGCACTTCGCGCGTGATGCCCAGATCGGCAAAGATCGGCATGCGGTTCAGCGACTCTTCGAGCCACGGCATGACCCGGTCGTAATCCGCATCGAACAGCCAGTTCTCGTAATCCCACGGACATTCATCATGCCAGACAGAGTTCGGGTTCTCCTTCTCGTAGATCCCGATCAGCCCGCGCTTCTGCTCCATCCTGATATAGCCCGACACCTTGCGGTCATCGCGGATCACCGGCAGTTCGCGGTCGAGCTCGGCAAATTCCGGCACGGGTTCGGTGACGAAATAGTGGTGCGTCATCGAGGTCATCGGCAGTTGCAGGCCGGACCATTCGCCCATCTGCCGCGCATAGGTGCCGCCTGCGTTGACCACGTGTTCGCACAGGATGGACCCCTGGTCTGTCTCCACCAGCCATGCGCCCGAGGGCTGTTGCGTGATGTTGGTTGCGCGGCAGCGACGGATGATCTGCACACCCTTGGCCCGCGCACCGGCGGCCATTGCCATCGTCACATTGGTGGGATCCACATGGCCATCGTCCGGCGTATGCAGCGCGCCCAACACGCCGTCGAGATTGTAGAACGGGTGCAGTTCGGCAATCCGGTCCGGCCCCACCAGTTCGATGTTGAACCCGAGCGATCGGCCGACCGACAGGGTGTGGCGCAGCCAGTCCATCTCGTCTTGCGTATAAGCCAGTCGAAACGACCCGCAGCCATGCCAGGTCACGGGCTGCCCGGTCTCGGCCTCCAACCCGCCCGAGTAGAGGCCGATGTTGTAATCCACGCATTTGCCCAACGAGAAACTTGACGTTGAATGGGTGATCTGACCGGCGGCGTGCCATGTGCTGCCACTCGTCAATTCGGCCTTTTCCAGAAGCACCGTCTCCGCTCCCCATCCTTCGTGGCCGAGATGGTAGGCAAGGCCGACCCCCATCACACCGCCGCCAACGATGACCACGCGGGCGTGGCTGGGAAACTGCTTGTCCGACATTGTCGATTCCTTTGATCCGGGGATGCGAAACTTGTGGACAGGCTATGTGGACATTTGTATCACTGTCAATCATGAATGGCACAAATGTATCATCCCGCGTATTGGAGCGTCTCACCGAAGAGTGGGACGCCCTGACCCCCGAAGCACAAAAGGCCGCGCGCTATGTGCTGGAAAACCCCAATGATGTGGGGGTGTCTACCGTGCGCGAAATTGCCGAGGCGGCGAATGTGAAACCCAACACCTTTGTCCGCATGGCGCGGCAGGTGGGATTCGAAGGTTACGAAGACTTCCGCGCGCCGTTCCGCGAGGCGATCCGCCAAGGCGCCATCAGCTTTCCCGACCGGGCCCGCTGGTTGCAGGACATCCGCAAGTCGGGCGATCTGGGCGGGCTCTATGCCGACATGGTCGAAGGCGCGATCCGCAATCTTGAAGAAACCTTCGCCAGCATCGACTCCGACGCTCTCAAGGCCGCGGCAGAGGCGATCTGGTCCAGCCGTCAGGTCTTTACGCTTGGGGTTGGGGTAAACAACGCCAATGCGCGCAACTTTACCTACCTTGCGTCCACCGGCATGGTGCAGTTTCACGCCATCCCGCGCGAAGGCTCCACCCCAACGGATGATCTGGCCTGGGCCGACAAGCGCGATGTGCTGATTGCCATGTCGATGCGCCCCTACCGCACCGAGGTCGTCGCCGCCATCGAGGTGGCGCGCGAACAGGGCCTGACCATCATCGGCCTCAGCGACAGCCCCGCCAGCCCGATCATCCGCGCCGCCGATCACGGCTTTGTCGTCGCCGTCGACACGCCGCAGTTCTTCCCGTCGTCCGTGTCCACCATCGCGCTGCTGGAGACGCTGCTCAGCTTCGTGATCGCCGTGGCGAGCGATGAGATCGTGGACCGGGTCGAGCAATTTCACCGCCGCCGACATCAGCTTGGCATCTATATGGAGGAGCCGGAATGAAGGATGAAACAGGTCCGGTCCGGTCGTTGGGCGCGCGATATTACACCGATCCACAGATCTTTGAGGTCGAAAAGAACGGGCTTCTGACGCGCACATGGCAATTCGCCTGCCATGCAAGCCAGTTGGAGAATCCCGGCGACTACGTCGCGTTCGATCTGGTCGACGAAAGCCTGTTCGCCATCAAGGGTCGGGATGGTCAGATCCGCACCTTTTACAACGTATGTCAGCACCGTGCCCATCAGCTTGTCAGCGGCGCGGGCAGCACCCGCGTCGTGGTTTGCCCCTATCACGCGTGGACCTATGAGCTGACCGGCAAGCTGCGCGCGGCGCCCAACGCGAAATCGGTGCCGGGCTTCGACGCCTCTCAGATCTGTCTGACCGAGGTGCGGACCGAGGTGTTCCTCGGCTTCGTTTTCGTCAATCTCGATCCCAACGCCGAGCCGATGGACATATGGTTCCCGAATGTGCGGGCCGAGTTGCAAGACTTCGTGCCCAACTGGGCCGATCTGAAACCGCTGGACTGGGTCGAGATCCCCGAGACCTGCAACTGGAAGGTCTCGGTCGAAAACTATTCCGAATGCTATCACTGCACCCTGAACCATCCGACCTTCGCCACCGGCGTGATCCGGCCCGAAACCTATGACATCCAGCCACAGGGGTTTTGCCTCCGCCACACCACCGAGTGCAATGACCTCAGCCAGATGACCTATGACATCGACAGCGGGTTCGCCAATAATGACAAGTATTCCAGTTGGTTCCTCTGGCCGATGTTCTCCTTCCAGGTCTATCCGGGCAACCTGCTGAACACCTACCACTGGCGCGCGGTGGATGCCGATCACGTCGTGGTCTGGCGTGGCTGGTATTCGGTCGGGGGGTATGACGATGAAACCGTGCGCCGCATGGCCCAACAGGACCGCGCCACCACGGTCGAAGAGGACATTCACCTTGTCGAGTCGGTTCAGCGTGGGCTGAAATCGCGCGGTTACGTGCCCGGTCCCCTGGTTGTCGATCCCGGGTGTGGCGTGAATTCAGAGCATTCCATTCTTCACCTCCAGCGCTGGATGCGAGAGGCGGTCGAGGGCTGATGTGACACCTCTATTGGCGGAATGACATCGACGGCGCATGGGCCAATGCCGCCGCGGCGATTTCCGTCAGTTCCTCAAGATCATGATGGGCGTATTGGCGAGGAGTTCTTGGAACGTCGTGCTGCTCCCGGATTGGCCAAAGCGCCGGTTGGAGTTGAGCCCGCTGCCGATGATTCGGACCACCTCCGGCGACCCCGCGAACTTGGAGTGGCTGCCAGAGTTGGAATCCTCCACCTTGGACAGGTCGATGACCGTCACCCCGAGTTTTTCCAGCTGGAGCGCATCGGCCGCGCCGACGCGAGGCACGCCGCCTGCAATCCGTCGCGACAGGCGCAGCGCGGCATCATCCTGAGAGATCAAGAGATAGACCCTCTTCTTGATCGCGGGATCCAGCGCGGAAATCTGGGTGCGGAAAAGGTCGATGTCGATGTCGGGCGAGGCGAGCACGATGTGGTCAATCGGGAGACCCTTGCCAAGCCGTCCGGTTTGCTGCTGGTGGATGAGCCCTTCCATGGTCAGGAATGTGCCCATCGAATGCGCAAAGATATCGACGCTCTCGGCGCGGGTCCGGTTCAGGACCGCCGCCACATTTCTGACCTCGTGTCGGGCGATCAGGGCGCTGTTCAGGTCGTAGACATAGCGCGTGCCCTTGGCGGCCGAGGCCCATGTGAACAGCACCGGCACACCCTGGAAATCCGTGTCCTCCACGAATTGCGACAGGCGCAGCACGGCATCGCTGGCGGTATTGTTGAAACCGTGGACAAACACCAGAAGCTTGCGGTTGCCCGGCGCGCGCTTGGCCAGTTCGCGGTTTATGCCCGCGATAAAGGCCTCATCGGTGCTGTAGACGACGGGATTGACGACGGTGAATTCGCGGCGCGGGTCAGGCGGCAAGCGCTTTGGCCGCTCCAGCACGCCGACGACATGCGTGGGCGGCACAGTGGCATCGACCGAGGCCATGCCCAGATCAGGGGTGCGCTGCGACGAATAGAACGCCCCCGCCACTTCGGACGATCCTCGGGTCGACATGATGAATATCCGGTGCTTGGTCAGATCGGCAACGGTCTCGACCGGGACGTTCGCGTTGCGGATGCCAATGATCTCCGGTGCGGGTGAGCATGCCACCAGGGTCGTCACGATCAGCGCTGAAATCCAAAGTCTGAAACGAACATGAGGTGTCATGACAACTCTCTCGAAAATCATAACCGAAGTATCTCTAATTCAAACCGGTGCCTTGCCTCCGGGGCCAGCGCCTTGGCAAGCAGCTTGCCTGCGCTCCTCTTGCGGGTCAACATATTTGAGCAGGACGCGCCAATACCGCCCTGACAGGCGCTTGCCCCAAGGTTGGCGGTGTCGCGGGAGGCGTCGGGCGCTAATGCAGTCTGCGATTGGGGTCTTGGGGCGTGCGATCGGGCGTCACGTCCTCATAGTCGGTCTCGACCACATCGTCGCGGGCGGGGGGCGGGCGACCGCCCATCTCGAAGCGCTGGACATGCACGCGCTGACGGATCTGCCGGAACACGGCGCGGCGCACCGGCGGCATCAAGAGCGCAAAGCCCAGCCCGTCGGTAAAGAACCCCGGCGTGAGCAGCAGCGCCCCCGCGAACAGGATCATCGCCCCATGCGCCAGCGGCTCCGACGGATCGTCAAGCTCTGAAAACGAGCGGCGCAGGTTCGTCATCGCGACCGCCCCCTGCATCCGCAAGAGCCATGTGCCAATGACGGCGGTCAGCACGACAATCGCCAGCGTGGGCCACAGGCCGATCAGCCCGCCCACCTGAATGAACAGCGCGATTTCGATCAGCGGAACGGCGAGGAATGCCAGAAAAAGCCACATGCGCGGCCCCCCTTTGTTTTGTGACCCTTACGGTGGACTTGACCCTGTCCAGCCCCTACATAGGACTGAGCGCAGACGCTTACCATGCCCCGCACAACAAGAGGTGTCCATGAATTCGCCCATCTTGCAGTTACTGGTGCTCGCCGGTATCGCCATTTTCCTGATTTTGCGGCTCAAGAATGTTCTGGGCACGCGTGACGGGTTCGAGGGGCCGACGCGCAGCGCGCCCGCGCCCGACACCCGTCGCCGCCGCGAGTTCGAGGTGATCGAAGGGGGCCCGGACCATGACATCGTCGATCATGTGCCCGAGGATTCAGACGCCGCCGCCGCCCTGGCCGAGATGAAGCGGATCGAGCCGGATTTCAGCGTCACCACCTTTCTGCAGGGCGCGCGCGGCGCCTATGAGATGATCCTCATGGCCTTTGAGCGGGGCAAGCTGGACGAGGTGACGCCGTTTCTGGATCGCGAGGTCTACGAGACCTTTGCCCAGGTGGTCGATGCCCGGGAGCAGCAGGGGCTGACCATTGAGGCAGAATTCATCGGCGTGCGGGAATTGGCGCTGTCGGATGCAGCGTTCGATGCCGATACGCGGCGGGCAGAGATTTCCGTCCGCTATGTAGGCGAGTTGATTTCGGTCGTGCGCGACAGCAACGGCGAGATCGTCGAAGGGGCGCCGGGCCAGTCGAAACGTCAAAAGGATGTCTGGACCTATGAGCGGATCATGGGATCGGATGATCCCAACTGGCGGCTTGTTGCCACGGGCGAATGATCCGGGGGCTGTGGGGAATTGGTCTGGGGCTGTGGCTGGTGTGTGCGACACCGGCCATGGCGCAGGACGTGACCCACGAAATCCTGAGCTTTGACGATCTTGATGGATGGGCCGAGGATGATCACGCCGCGGCCCTTTCCGTTTATCTCAACACCTGCCCTGATATGAAGGACCCCGATTGGCGGTCGCTCTGTGCTCTGGCGCAGCAGCGCCCCGATGCACGGGGATTCTTCGAACTGTTCTTTCGCCCCGTCATGGTGTCCGAGGGCAAGCCCGCGCTCTTCACCGGCTATTTCGAGCCAGAGTTGCATGGCGCGTTGCGCCCCAGCGGGCGCTATCGCTATCCGGTGTATCGCGAACCGCCCGAGGCGCGGTTGTCGAATCCCTGGCTCACCCGCCGCGAGATCGAGACCACCGATGTCATGCGCGGGCGCGGGCTCGAGATTGCCTGGGTCGATGACCCGGTCGAGCTTTTTTTCCTGCAAATCCAAGGCTCCGGGCGGATCAGGCTTGAGAATGGTCAGGTGATCCGCGTGGGCTATGCGGGGGCCAATGGCCATCCCTATCGCTCGATCGGGGTCGAACTGGTGCAGCGCGGGATTTATTCGGTGCATCAGGTGTCCGCCGAGGTGATCAAGAACTGGGTGCGGCGCAATCCCGAAGAGGGGCGCGAGCTGCTCTTTCACAACCCGTCCTATGTGTTCTTTCGCCGGATTGACGATGTGCCGGCCGAGCGTGGACCGCTGGGGGCAATGAACCGGTCGGTGACGACCCTGCGCACCGTGGCGGTCGATCCGGCCTTTGTGCCCCTGGGCGCGCCCGTGTGGGTGGAAAAAGAGGGCGATGGTCCGATCCGCCGCCTGATGGTGGCGCAGGATACCGGATCGGCGATCAAGGGCGCGCAGCGCGCCGACATCTTCTTTGGCACGGGCGATGCGGCGGGTCAGGCGGCCGGGCGGCTGCGCGATCCGGGGCGGATGGTGGTGCTGATGCCCATTCAACGCGCCTACGCCATGCTGCCGGAGCAGATGCCATGAGCCGCCGGCGTGTCCGGCCCGAAGAGCTGGAGCTTTGGCAGCAGGTGGCGCGCACCGCGCAGCGCATCCGTCCCGAGGCCGCAGCGCGCGCGCCGGCACCCGCGCCGCACCCCGAACCGATGATCCGCAACCCGCGCAGCGCCCCGCCCATGCCAAAGCTCGAAGATTTCCAGATCGGGCAGAAGGCGGCGGGCGCGCCGCCCGCGCATGATGTCCTGCCCTGCCTCCCCGAGCGGCTGGCGACCGCGCCGGTGCAGATGGACAAGAAGGCGTTTCAGCGGATGAAGCGCGGCAAGCTGATCCCCGAGGCCAAGATCGACCTGCACGGCATGACCATGGAGCGCGCGCATCCCGCACTGACCGGGTTCATCCTGCGGTCCCATGCGGCGGGGCTGCGGCTGGTGCTGGTGGTGACGGGCAAGGGCAAGGATCGTGACACGGGTGGGCCGATCCCGGTGCGGCACGGTGTGTTGCGTCACAACGTGCCGCAATGGTTGCGGATGCCGCCGCTGGCCTCGCTGGTGTTGCAGATCACCGAGGCGCATCTGAAACACGGCGGCGGCGGGGCCTATTACGTCTATCTGCGGCGGCAGAGATAAGGGCGGCCCACTGGACCGCCCTCTTCTGCTTTACTGACCTGCGATCATCTCGGACTGTTTGACGATCACCTCGGCCTGTTTGATCGAGGCGATATCGACAAGGCGGCCCTTGTAGGTGGTCGCGCCCTCGCCGCGTGCCTTGGCCTCTTCCATCGCTTTCAGGATCTCGCGGGCCTCTTGCACGGCCGCTTCGGAGGGCGTGAAAATCTCGTTGGCAAGCGCGATCTGCTTGGGGTGAATCGCCCATTTGCCAACCATGCCCAGCGTGGCCGAGCGCCGCGCCTGCGCGCGAAAACCCTCATCATCCGAGAAATCGCCGAACGGGCCATCGACCGGCAAGAGACCATGGGTGCGGCAGGCGGCGACAATGGCGGTCTGCGCCCAATGCCACGGATCGGACCAATAGCGCTGGCCCTCGCGCAGCATATAGTAATCCTCTTGCGTGCCGCCGATGCCGGTGGTCTGCATCCCCATCGAGGCCGCGAAATCTGCGGCACCCAGGCTCATCGCCTCAAGCCGGGGCGAAGCGGCGGCGATTTCCTCGACATGCGCAATCCCGGCGGCGGATTCGATGATGACTTCAAAGGCGATCCGCTTTTTCCGGCCCTTCGCGGCCTCGATCGCGGTGACCAGCGCATCCACGGCATAGATATCCGCGCCGCAGCCGACCTTGGGGATCATGATCTGATCTAGCCGCTCGCTGGCGTTTTCGAGCAGCTCCACCACATCGCGATACCAGAACGGGGAATCGAGGCTGTTGATCCGCACCGAGAGGGTTTTCTTGCCCCAATCCACGGTATTGATCGCCTCGATGGTATTCTTGCGGGCGATGTCCTTGTCCGAGGGGGCGACGGAATCCTCAAGGTCGATATTCACCACATCCGCCGCCGAGGCCGCCATTTTCTCGAACAGTTTGGTGTTGGAGCCGGGGCCAAAAAGCTGGCAGCGGTTCGGGCGGGCAGGGGCGGGCGGTTGCAGGCGAAAGCTCATGGGCGGGTGGCTCCGTTACATAAGGAAATTGCGGGATTATCGCGGCTGTGGTTATGAAATTGCGCAGGGCTCTGCAAGGCGGTTTTCCCGGCACCCCGCATGCGCGCAGAAAAGGCATAGTGAAGAAAATTCGAAGAACTGACACATATGTCGAAGGAATATGTGGAAATTATGTGAATTACATGAAATCAAACAGAAAATCACAAAGAATTCGTTGGAAACTGTCGCCAAGCTATTGCGAAAGGATGTGCCATGATCGAGACCCCCTATCTGTTGTTCCTGGGCGATGCGCCCGACATGCTGGCTGCCAAGGTCGCCATCGGCATCCGTGACTGGCGGCCCGAGAATGCACTTGGTCAATTCCGCCTGCCCGGTTGCGGTGCCGATCTGGGTCTGCCCGACATGACGCTGGCCGAGGCCAAGGCGGCGGGCGTCAAGACCGTGGTCATCGGCGTGGCCAATCGGGGCGGCATCATCAGCCAAGCCTGGAAAAAGGTGCTGGTGGCGGCGCTGGAAGAGGGGTTCGATCTGGCGGCAGGCCTGCATAACCTCTTGCGTGACGAGGCCGATCTGCGCGCGGTGGCCGAGGCGACAGGGCGCAAACTGCATGATGTGCGCGTGCCTTCGGTGAAATATCCCATCGCGGATGGCAAGAAACGCACCGGCAAGCGCTGTTTGGCCGTGGGCACGGATTGCTCGGTGGGCAAGATGTATACCGCCATGGCGATGGAGCGCGAGATGATCGCCGCAGGCATGAAGGCCACCTTTCGGGCGACCGGCCAGACGGGGATCCTGATCACCGGCGATGGCGTGCCGCTCGATGCGGTCGTCGCGGATTTCATGGCCGGTTCGGTGGAATGGCTGACCCCGGATAATGATCCCGACCACTGGGATCTCATCGAGGGGCAGGGCAGCCTCTTTCACGTGTCCTTTTCCGGGGTGACGATGGCGCTCATTCATGGGGGCCAGCCCGATGCGCTGATCCTCTGTCACGAGCCGACGCGCGCCCATATGCGCGGCCTGCCCGATTACACGCCGCCCACGCTCGAGGCGTTGCGCGACATGGCGCTGCCCATCGCGCGGATCGCCAACCCCGCCTGTCAGGTGGTGGGCGTTTCGGTCAATACCCAGCATATGACCGAGGAAGAGGCGCGCGCCTATCTGGCCCGTGTCGAGGCCGAGATGGGATTGCCCGCAACCGATCCCTATCGGTTCGGGTCCGCGCCGCTGGTGGCTGCCTTGGCCGCGATTTGAGTATTCGAAGAACGATGAAAGGGGGCAGCCTTGCAGATTGATGTGACACGGGATGTGTTCCGACTGGCGCAGGTGTTCACCATCAGCCGGGGATCGCGGACCGAAGCCAAGGTCTTGACCGTGCGGATAACCGAGGGCGGCGTGACGGGCTGGGGCGAATGCGTGCCCTATGCCCGTTATGACGAAACACTCGAGAGCGTGACGGCGCAGATCGAGGGGCTGCCCGGCACTCTGACGCGCGCCGCGCTCTACGATCTCTTGCCGGCCGGGGCGGCGCGCAACGCGGTGGATTGCGCGCTCTGGGATCTCGAGGCCAAGCGCGCGGGATGCCGCGTCTGGGATCTGGCCGGGCTGCCCGCGCCGGGGCCCGAGATCACGGCCTATACGCTGTCGCTCGACACACCCGAGGCGATGCAGGCGCAGGCCGCGAAACACGCGCATCGCCCCCTGCTCAAGATCAAGCTGGGCACGCCGGATGACATGCCACGGCTCGAAGCGGTCCGGCGCGGCGCGCCGGAGGCCAGGATCATCGTCGATGCCAACGAGGGCTGGACAGCGGCGGTCTATGCTGATCTGGCCCCGCACCTGGTGCGGCTTGGCGTGGCGTTGGTAGAGCAACCGCTGCCCGCAGGCGCGGATGAGGCGCTGATCGGGATGGCGCGGCCCGTTCCGGTCTGTGCCGACGAATCCTGCCATGACCGCGCCAGCCTGCCCAAACTCAAGGGCAAATATGACGTGGTCAACATCAAGCTGGACAAGACCGGCGGTCTGACCGAGGCGCTGGCTTTGCGCGATGCCGCGCGCGCCGAGGGCTATGGAATCATGGTCGGTTGCATGGTCGGAAGCTCGCTTGCCATGGCGCCTGCGACGCTTGTAGCCCAAGGCGCGATGGTGACAGACCTTGACGGCCCGCTGCTTCTGGCCGAAGACCGCGAGAACGCTTTGATTTTCGATGCCGCGGGCGTGCATCCGCCACGGCCAGAACTATGGGGATGAGACCATGCGCACTGTCTATGTAAACGGCAAGTATCTGCCGGAAACCGAGGCCACCGTTTCGATCTTTGATCGGGGGTTTCTGATGGCCGACGGCGTTTACGAGGTGACAAGCGTGCTGGGCGGCAAGCTGATTGATTTCGGCGGGCATCTGGCGCGGCTGGAACGGTCGCTCAGCGAACTCGACATGAAGAAGCCGGCGGCCTTCGACGATCTGCTGGAGATTCACCGCGAATTGGTCCGCGCCAACGAGATCACCGATGGTCTGGTCTATCTTCAGGTCACGCGCGGCAGCGACGGCGACCGCGATTTCGTGTTCCCGAACGCCGAAACGACCGAGCCGACGCTCGTGCTCTTTACCCAGTCCAAGCCGGGCCTGGCAGAGAATCCGGTGGCCAAGACCGGGATCAAGGTCATCAGCATCGAGGATATTCGCTGGGGTCGGCGGGACATCAAGACGGTGCAGCTTCTCTATCCCTCGATGGGCAAGATGATGGCCAAGAAGGCCGGATGCGATGATGCCTGGATGGTCGAGGATGGCCATGTGACCGAAGGCACCAGCAACAACGCCTATATCGTCAAGGGCAACCGGATCATCACCCGGCAGCTCTCGAACGACATCCTGCACGGGATCACCCGCGCCGCGGTCCTGCGCTTTGCCCGCGAAGCGCAGATGGTGGTCGAGGAACGCGCCTTCACGATTGACGAGGCCAAGGATGCCGATGAGGCGTTCGTGACCTCGGCCAGCGCCTTTGTCATGCCGGTGGTCGAGATTGACGGTGTCGCCCTGGGGGGCGGTGTGCCGGGCCATGTGGCCGCGCGGTTGCGCGAAATCTATCTGGACGAGAGCCTGAAAGCAGCGGTCTGACCTGCGCATGGCGCAGGCCATCTCGCCATGGTCAATGACCGCATTGATTTGAAAGAGCTTTTGTCACATGACCCCGGCAGAGGGCTAGACGCGGCGCGACGCACGGCATAGGCTCTGCCCGACCGCTAGGGAGGGCACGCAGATGGCGACGGGCACGAATATTCGCACATATTTCAACGGGTCATGGCATGCTGGCGATCCGGCGGTGATCCGGGCGGCGGATCATGGCGCATGGCTCGGCACGACGGTGTTTGACGGCGCGCGCTATGTCGATGGCATCGCCCCGGATCTGGCCAGACATTGCGCCCGCGTCAATGCCTCGGCCCGTGCGCTGATGATCACGCCGACGGTCGAGGCGGCGGATATGGTCGAGATCGTCTGGGAGGGGTTGCGCGCCTATCCCAAGGAGGCGGCGGTCTATATCCGGCCGATGTACTGGGCGCTCGACGGCGGCGATCTGGGGATCGTGCCCAAGGAGGGCGCCACCGGCTTTGCAATAAGTCTCGAGGAAATTCCGATGCCGCCAGAGGGGTTCAGCACGACGCTCTGCCGCACGCGGTTTCGCCGTCCGGTGCTCGAGGATGCGGTGGTCAATGCCAAGGCGGGATGCCTCTATCCCAACAATGCAAGGATGTTGAAAGAGGCGCGCAGCCGTGGCTTTGGCAATGCGCTGGTCGCGGATGCGCTGGGCAATGTGGCCGAAACCGCGACCGCCAATGTCTTTGCCGTCAAGGATGGCGCGGTGTTCACGCCTATTCCCAATGGCACGTTTCTGGCGGGTATCACCCGCGCGCGGCATATCGAGAACATGCGCCGCGCGGGGATCGAGGTGCATGAAACGGTGATGACCTTCGACGATTTTCACGCGGCGGACGAGGTGTTCCTGTCCGGCAACCTGATGAAGGTCACACCCGTCTCTGCCTTTGAGGACACGCACTACAAACCCGGTCCCGTCACCGAAAAGGTGCGTCAACTCTATTGGGACTGGGCCTATTCCGCGAATTGAGGGGCGGTGGTGCGGGCGTGCCGCAGCGAGGGCAGGCACACCTTGCGCCCCGATGGCGTCGTTTCGACCGTGATGTCGATCCCGTAGACCGCGCTGAGCGTGGCGCTGGTCAGCGCCGCGTCGGCCTCCCCTTGGGCAAAGATGCGCCCGTCTTTCATCACCACCACGCGGGCGCCCAGCGCAAAGGCCTGATCGGGATCATGGGTCGAGAGGATGACACTGCGGCCCTCGCTGGCCGCTTCGGTCACGAGCGCGCGAATCTGTGCCAGAACCTGCGCCTGATTTCCGAAATCGAGACTGGCGGTGGGTTCGTCCATGACGATCAGCGGCGCCTCCTGTGCCAGTGCGCGCGCAATCAGGACAAGCTGGCGCTGGCCACCCGACAGCCGCGCGTAATCGCGATGCGCAAGCGCACCGATGCCGAGACGGTCAAGCGCATCGCGCGCCACCGCACGATCCCGCGCCCCCGGTTGACCAAAGAGCCCCAAACGCGCCGTGCGCCCCATCAGCACCACTTCGAGCGCCTCAAAGGGAAAGGGCGGCGCATGGGCCTGCGGGACATAGGCGACCTGCCGGGCAATTTCACCGCGGGCCTGTGTCGTAAGCGGCTTGCCCCCCAACAGGACCGTGCCCGCGCGCGCCGGTAACAGGCCCAAAAGCGTGCGAAAGAGCGTGGTCTTGCCACAGCCGTTCGGCCCCAGCAGGCACAGGATCTCACCGGCCTGCACGTCCAGCCCGATGCCCGTGCCGATCACGGTCGGGCCATAGCCGATGCTCAGATCCCGCGCCCGCAGCATCATGACCAGCCCCGCCGCCCGCGCGCCAGCAACCAGACAAAGAAGGGCGCGCCGATCACGGCGGTCAGGATACCCAACGGCACCTCGGTCTGGGCCATCAGTCGCGCGGCAGTATCGACAATCAGAAGATAGGCCGCGCCGATCAGCACCGAGGTGGGCAAGAGGCGGCCAAAGCCCGGCCCGACCAGCATCCGCGCGATATGCGGGATGACAAGACCAACCCAGCCCACGACCCCGGCGAGGGCTGTCACACTCGCGGTGATGAGCGTGGCGGCCGCGATCACAAGGAACCGCGTGCGCCCAACCTCGACACCCAGCGCGCGGGCCTCTTCATCGCCGAGGCTGAGAACATTGATCCGCCAGCGCAACAGGACCAGCGGCACCAGCCCAAGCAGGACAAGCGGCAGGGCCGGGCGGATGTCTTCGGTCGTGATCGCGGCGAGAGAACCCAGAAGCCAAAAGGTAATGGCAGGCAATTGGTCATAGGGATCGGCCATCACCTTGAGCAACGAGGTGGCCGCCCCCGCCAATGCGCCGATCACGACCCCGATCAGCACCAATGTCAGCGTCCGGTCGGTATTGCGGACCAGCGCCGCGACGAGGGTGACAACCCCAACCGCGGCCATGCCCCCGACAAAGGCCGAGACCTGGATCGCCGCGACGGGCAGCGACAGAAAGATTCCCGCCACAGCCCCAAGCCCGGCCCCGGCAGACACTCCGAGAATATCGGGCGAGACAAGCGGGTTGCGAAACAGCGCCTGATAGCTGGCCCCGGCCGCCGCCAGCGCGGCCCCGACCAGAATCGCCGCCGCCACGCGCGGCAGGCGAATGTTCCAGACGACGATCTCTGCCTGACTGTCCCCGCGTCCCAAAAGAGCGGCGAGCGTTTCGGCAGGTGTCAGCGCATAGGGACCCAGCATCAAGGCACCAAAGGCCAGGATCGCAACGCCAAGCGCCAGCGCCCCCGTCAAGGTCAAAACCGGCTTTTGCCGGGTCAGTTCGGCGGTCGTCCCTCGGCCCATTCCAGCAGCCTTTCCAGTTCCGCATCACTCAGATCGACATGGTAGTAGAGCTTGTAAAACGCGCGTGTTTCCGCGCGCAGATCGCCGCGCCAGTGGTCGGGATAGAGCAATCCCGCCATCCAGATCAGCCCCATCATCCGGTTGAGCGACGGAGGCCGGTCGATCCAGCCAAAGGGCGCCGTGGGCGACAGATGCACGCGCCCGTTGCGCACCGCGTCGATCCCCTGCCAGAGCGGATCCTCAAAAACACCGGCATGAAAATTCCGGTCCCAGGTCACGATGATCTCGGGGTTGGCGACCAGAACCTGCTCCATCGAGGCCTGAACCAGCCCGCGCGTCGCACCCCCGTCATCCGCCACATTGCGCCCGCCGGCGCGTTCGATGATCTCGGTGTTGATCGAGCCTTTCATCCCGGTCTCAAGCCCTTCGGGCCCACGGGCAAGATAGACGCGCGGGCGGGTCTCTTGGGGCATATCCGCGAGCAGGGCGTCGATCCGGGCAAAGACGCTTTCGACATGGCTCGCCAGCGCTTCGGCCCGCTCGGGCACGCCCAGCGCCGCACCAAGGAGCCTCAGCGCCTCGGGCGTCTTCTCAAATCGTCCGTCGATCAGCAGATAGGGAATACCTGTTTGCTCCTGCACACGGTTGGCAAGATCGACATAGGTGTCGCGCACCGAGCCGAAGTCGAGGATGAGATCAGGCTTGATCGCGAGCACACGTTCAAGGTTGGCCTCACCGCCGCGCCCGGTGATCCGCCCGGTTTCGGGCAGATCGCGATAGGGTTCGGCGATATAGGCGCGCTCTTCCGGGCGCAGCGCCCGAGGCCAGCCGGTCAGGGCCTCGGGCTTGAGGATATAGACAAGGATCGCGGCAGGCGGTCCGGCGGCAAAGACGCTCCCGACCGTTTCGGGCACCTCGACCACGCGCCCCGCGCTATCGGTGACGCTTCGGGCTTGGGCGGGCGCGGCCAAGAGCGACAGGATCAGCAGCAGGTATCGCATGTCAGTGGCCCTTTTGCTGCGCGGGTGCCCCAACCGAACCCATGGCACCCTGCGCGTGAGATAGGCGGTCTCCGTCAGAAATCCAGATTGGCGACGTTGAGCGCGTTGTCCTGAATGAACTCGCGGCGCGGCTCGACCACATCGCCCATCAGCTTGGTAAAGAGATCGTCGGCCTCGGCCACATCGTCGATCTTGACCTGGAGCAGCGTGCGCGCCTCGGGATCAAGCGTGGTTTCCCAGAGCTGATCGGGATTCATCTCGCCCAGACCCTTGTAGCGTTGCAGGCTCAGCCCCTTTTCCCCTTCCTTGAGGATCGCATCCAGCAGGTCGAGCGGCCCAAAGATGGCCTGCACCCGGTCCTTGCGGATCAGGGTGGCGCGCTCGCGGTAAATATCGCGGAGTTGCGTGGTCAGTTGCGCCAGCTTGCGCGCCTCGCCGCCGCGCAGCACGGGACCATCCAGCGTGCGCATTTCCTCGACCCCGCGCACGGTGCGCGACAGGCGCATCCCCTTGTCCTGCGTCGGACGCCCCTGCCAGCCGCGCTCGTATTCGTTCGAGATCATGTCGAGCCGGCTTGCCACGGTATCGGCCACGCCTTGCAGGTCACTGTCCACGCGACCGGGCAGGAACGCCTCGGCAATCGCGGCCTGTTCAAGGATGTGCCGGGGATAATGCGTCGGAAACGCCTCGAGGATACGCCGCGCCTGCCGCGCCTCTTCGACCACGCGCACAAGGTCCGGACCGGCAATCTCCTCGCCCGAGCCAAGGCGCAGGGCGGCATCGGTGGTGCCTTGGGCGATCAGGTAATCCTCCAGCCCCATCTGGTCCTTGATATAGACCTCGGACTTGCCGCGCATCACCTTGTAGAGCGGCGGCTGCGCGATATAGAGGTACCCGCCCTCGATCAGTTCGGGCATCTGCCGGTAAAAGAAGGTCAGCAGCAGCGTGCGGATATGCGCGCCGTCCACGTCGGCATCGGTCATGATGACGATCTTGTGGTAACGCAGCTTCGAGATGTCGAATTCATCGCGGCCAATGCCGGTGCCCAGCGCCATCACCAGATTGCCGATCTCCTGGCTGCCCAGCATCCGGTCGAACCGCGCGCGCTCGACATTGAGAATCTTGCCGCGCAGCGGCAGCACCGCCTGCGTGCCCCGGTCTCGGCCCGTCTGGGCAGAGCCGCCGGCGCTGTCACCCTCGACGAGGAACAGTTCGGTCTTGGCGGGGTCCTTGCTTGAGCAATCCTTGAGCTTGCCCGCAAGGAAATTGACATCCATCGGGTTCTTGCGGCGCGTCAGTTCGCGCGCCTTGCGCGCAGCCTCGCGGGCATGGGCCGCCTCGATGATCTTGCCGACGATCACCTTGGCGATCTGCGGATTTTCCTCGAACCATTCGGCCAGCTTTTCGCCCACCAACCCCTCGACCGCCGGGCGCACCTCGGAACTGACCAGCTTGTCCTTGGTCTGGGACGAGAATTTGGGATCAGGCACCTTGACCGACAGAACACAGGTCAACCCCTCGCGCGCGTCATCGCCGGTGAAACTCACCTTTTCCTTCTTCGCGATGCCAGAGGTCTGGGCATAGGTATTGATCGTGCGCGTGAGCGCCCCGCGAAAGCCGGCCATGTGGGTGCCGCCATCGCGCTGCGGAATGTTGTTGGTAAAGGGCAGCACCGTCTCGTGATAGCTGTCGTTCCACCACATCGCCACCTCGATGCCGATGTCATCACGCTCGCCGGTGATAAAGATCGGCTCGGGCATGGCGGGCGATTTGTGACGGTCGAGATATTTGACGAATTCCTTGACGCCGCCCTCGTAGAACAATTCCGTGCGCAGCGGCTCTGTCGGGCGCTCATCCGTCAGGATGATCCGCACCCCGGAATTGAGAAAGGCCAGCTCGCGCAGGCGCTTTTCCAGGGTCTCGAAACTGTATTCGAGATTGGAAAAGGTCTCGGTCGAGGCGAGAAAGCGCACCTCGGTGCCCTTGCGGCCACCCGCGTCCCCCACGACGCGCAGCGGCTCTACGGTATTGCCGCCTTCGAACCGGGCATAATGCTCTTTGCCACCCCGCCAGATGCGCAGTTCCAGCCATTCCGACAGCGCGTTCACAACCGACACGCCCACCCCGTGCAGACCGCCCGAGACTTTGTAGGAATTGCTGTCGAATTTGCCGCCCGCGTGCAGTTGGGTCATGATGACCTCGGCGGCGGAAACGCCCTCACCCTCGTGAATATCCACCGGGATGCCGCGCCCATTGTCGCTGACCGAAACCGAGGAATCGTCATGGATCGTGACGTTGACGGCGTCGGCATGACCGGCCAGCGCCTCGTCGATGCCGTTGTCCACGACCTCATACACCATATGGTGCAGACCCGAGCCGTCATCGGTATCCCCGATATACATCCCAGGACGCTTGCGGACTGCCTCTAACCCCTTGAGAACCTTGATGGAATCGGCACCATATTCTTCGGGCACTGCGGCGGGTTCGGACATGCGGATTTTCCTTCGGAAGTTTTGCCATTTTATACGAAGTCTGGGGGGGAATGTCACGCCATTCCCCCATATTTTGCGCTAGTGTCCGATGCGCTCCCCTTTCCTTCAGCGGCGTTTCGCGCGAACAAGGCACATGCCGATTCTCGCCTTTCTCCGTGACAACGCGCCTTGGCTCACCGCCGGGGTTCTGCTGACCTTCCTGAGCAGTTTCGGACAGACTTATTTCATCTCGATTTTCGCCGGTGAGATCCGCGACACCTTTGGTCTCAGCCACGGACAATGGGGCGGCATCTATATGCTGGGCACCACGGCCTCGGCATTGGTGATGGTCTGGGCCGGGGGGCTGACCGACCTCTTTCGCGTGCGCCGCCTGGCGCCTCTGGTTCTGGTGCTCATGGTCGGCGCGTGCCTTTTCATGGCGGTCAACCCGGTCTGGTGGCTGCTGCCGCTGGTGATCTTTGCGCTGCGCTTCACAGGACAGGGCATGCTGAGCCATCTGGCGGTGGTTGCCATGGCGCGCTGGTTCGTGGCGGCGCGCGGCAAGGCGCTCTCCGTCGCCACCTTGGGCTTTGCGCTGGGCGAGGCGTTCTTGCCGCTCATATTCGTATCGCTCCTGACGGTCCATGACTGGCGATTGCTCTGGGTCGCGGCGGCGCTTGTCGCCGGTCTGGGCATCCCGCTCTTGCTGGTGCTCCTGAGGCGGGAGCGCACCCCGCAAAGCTGGGCCGGAAGCAGCCAGTCCCTCGGCATGGACGCGCGCCATTGGACCCGCCGCCAGACGCTGCGGCATTACCTCTTCTGGTTCATGGTGCCTGCCCTCCTGGGGCCGTCCGCCTTCAACACCGCCTTCTTTTTCCATCAGGTGCATATCGCCGAGGTCAAAGGCGTCAGCCATGTGGCGCTGGTGGCGATGTTCCCGGTCTATACGGCGGTGGGCATCGGCGCGATGATCCTCTCGGGCTGGGCGCTCGACCGGCTGGGCACGGCGCGGCTCTTGCCGTTCATGCAACTGCCGATGGTTGCCGCCTTTCTGCTCTTTGCCCTGTCGGATGGGTCGGGCCTCTTGCTCTTGGGGTTCGTGTTTCTGGCGTTGACCACGGGGGCCAACAGCACGCTGCCCAATGCCTTCTGGGCGGAATTCTATGGCACCGCGCATCTCGGCAGCATCAAGGCCATGGCCGCCGCCGTCATGGTTCTGGGATCGGCCATCGGGCCGGGGCTGACCGGGCTTGGCATTGATCTGGGCCTTGGCATCGAGGCGCAATTCGTGCTCATCGCCGGCTATTTCGTCTTTGCCAGCGCGATGATGACCGTGGGCGTGTTGCGCGCGCGCGGCGCCCTGACGCTCTAGCTGGCGCGCAGACCCTCCTCCGTCGCGGCCTTGTGCGTTGAATGACACACTCAAGATGTGTATATCCGTGCATAGCAACGGAGGTTGTGACATGCCGCGATCCGCTCGGGAAAAGCAACGCACCAATATCACCGTTGACGCCGGTCTCTTGTCCGAGGCGCGCGCGTTGAACCTGAATGTGTCATCCATCAGCGAAGCGGCCTTGGCCCGCGCCGTGCGGACAGAACAGGCGCGCGCTTGGACCGAAGAGAATGCCGAGGCGATCGAGGCCCGCCGCATCTGGAGCGCGGGCAATGCCCTGCCTCTTTCCGAATACCAGGTCCTCAAGACCGACTGATGGCGCAGTTCCACGTTTACCGCCTGCCGAACAAGTCGCTTGTTCTCGATGTGCAGACCGACCTGATCGACATCGGGACACGGATCGTCGCCCCTCTGGTGCCGTTAAAGAGCGGGCCACCGCCTTTGACCCGTCTTGAGCCGATATTTGACCTCGACGGCGCGGCATATGTCCTGCATGTCGCGGAAATGGCGGCTGTCAGATCGGCTGTGCTCACGGGCCCGGCTATCGCTGATCTCCGGGACCGCGACTATGAAATTCGCGGCGCGCTCGACATGGTTTTCTCGGGGTTCTAGGGCGCGTTGCACTCAATCCAAAGCACCCGTCCCGGACTTGATCCGGGACCTCGCCGAGGCAGAGTAAAGGCCCCGGCTCGCAGGCCGGGGTGATGTGAACCGGATCAGACGCAGCACGCTCTAGCTGGCGTGCAGACCCTATTCCGCCGCAACCGTGATCACCGGTTCCATCTGGTCGAACATCTCTTGCGACAGGTGGCATTTCACCTGATGCCCCGGCACCAGTTCGCGCACGGGCGGCACCTCACGGTCACACAGGTTCCCCGGCACCTGCGCTTTCCACCGGCACCGCGTCTGGAACGGGCAGCCGGGCGGCGGGTTCATCGCCGAGGGCACATCGCCCTCAAGCACGATATGCTTCTTGGTGATCCGCGTATCGGCAATCGGCACGGCCGAGAGCAGCGCCTCGGTATAGGGGTGATAGGGGGGCGAGAACACCTGATCTGTGGTGCCCAGTTCCACCACATGACCCAGATACATGACCATCACCCGGTCGCTCAGGTAGCGCACGATGCTGAGGTCATGGGAAATGAACAGCAATGTCGTCTTCTGCTTGCGCTGAATCTCCATCAAGAGATCCGTCACCGCCGCCTGCACGCTCACATCCAGCGCCGAGACCGGCTCGTCCGCCACCACGATCCGTGCGCCGCCGGCAAAGGCGCGGGCGATGCCCACCCGCTGCTTCTGCCCACCCGAGAGTTGCCGGGGCATCCGTTCGGCGAACTCGCGCGGCAGCTTGACCAGATCGAGGAGGCGCAGCATCTCGTCCCGCCGCGCCTGATCCGAGTCCCCGATGCCGAACACCTCCAGCGCGCGGATGATCTGGCGCCCCACGGTCATCGACGGGTTGAGCGTATCGAACGGGTTCTGGAACACCATCTGCACATCGGCCACGGTCTGCGTGTCTCGCGTCTCGATGGGCACCTGCTCGATACTGCGATTGTCCAGCAGGATCTGCCCCTCGGTCGCGGTCTCGAGCCCCATCAACACCTTGGCAAAGGTGGATTTGCCACAGCCCGACTCGCCCACGATTGCCAATGTCTCGCTCTCGCGCGCCTCGAAACTCAGGGTCTCGTTGGCCTTGACGACCTTCTTGCCGCTGCTCCCGCCAAAGAGCGCGTTGGCCGCAACCTCGTAATACTTCTTGAGGTTCTCCATCTTGAGCACGACGTTGCCCGGTGCTGCCGACGCGTGCTGCGTCATGGCCTCGATCGGCGCGTTCCAGTCGATCTCGGCAAACCGCAGGCAGCGGGTGAAATGCCGATCATCGCCCTTGACCCCCGCCATGGGAATATCGCCCACATCGCATAGACCGGCCTGAAAATAGTCGCAGCGCGGCCCGAAATTACAGCCCTCCGGGCGTTCATGCGGCAGGGGGAAATTACCGGGAATGGCCTTCAACGGCCGCGTGTTCTTATCCGCGCCGGGCAGGGGGATCGACCGAAACAGAGCCTGTGTATAGGGATGCTGCATCTTGTCGAACACATCCTTGATGCTGCCGGTCTCGACCGCTTCACCGGAATACATCACGCAAATGCGGTCGCAGGTCTCAAGCACCAGCCCAAGATTGTGACTGATGAAGAGCATGGAGGTGCCATACTTCTTGCCCAGGTCCTTGACCAGTTCCACCACCGCTGCCTCGACCGTCACGTCAAGCGCGGTCGTCGGTTCATCCAAGATCAGCAGCGACGGCTTAGACATCAAGGCCATGGCGATCACGATCCGCTGCTGCTGCCCACCGCTCAACTGATGCGGATAGCTGCGCATGATCCGCTCGGGATCCGGCAGCTTCACATCGCGCACCACCTCGAGCGCCCGCGCCCAGGCCTCAGACTCGGAAATGCCCTCGTGGATCATCGGCACTTCGATCAGTTGCTTGCCGATCCGCATGGCCGGGTTCAGGCTTGCCATCGGCTCCTGATAGATCATCGCGATCTCGTTGCCGCGAATGTCGCGCAACTCGGCGGCGCTCATCTGTCCCAGATCGCGGCCCTTGAATCGCACGGACCCGCCCACGATGCGCCCGTTCACGCCCAGATCCTGCATCACCCCCAGCGCCACCGTGGATTTGCCGCAGCCGGATTCCCCCACCAGCCCCACCGCCTCGCCGGGTTGCACCGTCACGGAGAAATCCATCACCGCCGGAATCTCGCGCAGCCGGGTGAAAAAGGAAATCGACAGGTTCTCGATCTCCAGGATCGGCCCGTCATAGTCCAGCTTGGCCATGTCCATCTCCCTATTCACCGGGGCGCTGCCGCCCTCTTTCAGCGTTCGTCCAATGCCTCAATCCCGCAGGCTTTCCTCGCGCAGGCCATCGGCCAAGAGGTTGAGCCCCAGCACCAGCGACAAGAGCGCAAAGGCAGGCGGAAGTGCGGGATGCAGGTACATCGTCAGCAATTTGCGCCCGTCATTGATCGTGCTGCCCCAATCCGGGCTCTCGGGGCTGAGGCCCAGACCAAAGAACCCGAGCGTGCCCAAAAGGATCGTCGTATAGCCAATGCGCAGGCAGAAATCGACCAAGAGCGGCCCGCGCGCATTGGGCAGGATTTCCCACAGCATGATGTACCAGGGCCGCTCGCCCCGCGTCTGCGCGGCGGCAACGTAATCGCGCGTCTTGATATCCATGGTCAGCCCGCGCACGATGCGAAACACCGTCGGCGAATTGACGAACACAACCGCCACGAACACCACCAGGAGGTTGGGCGGAAAGCTGACCAGCCCCAGAGGATCGGCATTCCAGGCAATCCCCAGATAGAGCCAGAGCCCGATCACCAGCGTGATCCCGACATAGACATTCCGCCGCGAGGGCTGCGTGTGATAGCGCGAGTTCCACAACAGCAGCAGGAACACGATGGGAAAGAGAAAGAGCACCGCCGCCATATAGACCGGAATTCCCGTCTGCACGATTTCCGGTGTGACCAGCAGGTAAAAGAGCAGGATCACCGGAAAGGCAAGGATGAGATTGGCCATGAAGGACAAGAGCGTATCCAGCCGCCCGCCATAATAGCCCGCAGGCAGGCCCAGCGTGATCCCCACCATGAACGAGAACATGCTGGCAAAGGGCGCGATCTTGATCACTTCCCATGCGCCCGCCACCATCCGGCTGAACACATCCCGGCCCAGGTTGTCCCCGCCCAACAGGTAATAGGGATAGGCCCCGGGATCGGGCGTGCCCATCAACTGCGTAAAGGGCGTGCCCGGCCCCTTGTTCTTCATCGAGGCCGATTGCGACAGCACATCATGCGTCACGATCATGTCGAACGCCCCGCCAAAGATGCCGGTGAACACCCAGAACATCACCATGGCAAAGCCGATCATCCCGATGGGGCTGTCAAACAGCTTGCCATAGAGGCCCAGACGCCGCTTGAACGCAATCGACACCGCAAAGGTCACGATCAGCGCGATCCAGACCGGCAGGAACAGCCCCAGCATCCGCAGGGCAATCTCGCTCCAGCTCAGTGGTTCCATGGCCTCGATACCCCCTTAGCGCACGCTGATGCGCGGATTGAGAAAGACATAGCCGATGTCCGAAATCAGCTGCGTCACCAGAACCACGATCACCGAGATCACCGAAACGCCCAAGAGCAACTCGATGTCGTTGTTGCCCGCCGCCTGCACCAGCGTCCAGCCAAAGCCCTTGTAGTTGAACAGGGTCTCGACGATCACCACCCCGTTCAAAAGCCACGGAAATTGCAGCATGATCACGGTAAAGGGTGCAATCAGCGCGTTGCGCAGCGCGTGTTTCATCACGATATTCGAGAAACTCACACCCTTCAGCCGCGCGGTGCGGATATATTGCGCGGTCATCACCTCGGCCATGCTGGCCCGCGTCATTCGCGCGATATAGCCCATGCCATAGAGGGCGATGGTCAGCACCGGCAGAAAGAAATTCTCGAAATCCGGGGCATCCATCGCCGCCGTTGCCGTGCCCTTGAACCATTTGAGGCCCACGGCCGTGCTGGCAAACACCGCGATGAACAGCACGCCCGAGACATATTCCGGCGTGGCCGTGGTGGTGATGGCAAAGGTCGAGAGCGTGCGGTCGGTGCGCGACCCCTCACGCATCCCTGCCAGGATCCCGAGGATCAGTGCCGATGGCACCATCAGCACCATCACCCAGAACATGAGCCTGCCGGTCAGCACCAGCTTGTCGCTCAGGATCTTGCCCACATCCTCGCGGAACACGGTGGAATAGCCCCAGTCGCCTTGCAGGATGCCGCAGAACCGGGGCGCGTCCTTGGGGTCGGTGTCGGGCGGAATACACTGGCCGCGCGTCACCCCGTCACGGTCGTCGATCACGAAACCCGGCACCACACCCAACCATTGCCCGTATTTCACCGGCATCGGTTGCAGATAGCCATTGCGCCCGAGGTAGCTCGCCACTTCCTCGTCGCTCATTCGGAAATCGCCTTGGGTCTTGGCCAGCTTTTCCAGATTGGGATACAGGTTCGTCAGGAAAAAGACGATAAACGTCAGGCAGAGCGCCGTCAGGATCATAATCCCGACGCGGCGCAGGATGAACATGGCCATGGCCGCCCCCTGTTGGCGTTTTCCCCGACGCTAGTCGAGAGGGCGCGGGCGGTCCAGCATCATTTGCGACGCCGTCTTGTCAGAAAACGCCCCCGGACCGTCCAGACCGGGGGCGCAATTCGTTAAACCAGCGATTTGGGGTCGACCGTCGCCATACCCAGCGCCTCGCCAACGGCGGCATAGGTCAGTTGGCCCGCATGCACATTCAGCCCGTTCAGCAGATGGGCATCATCGGCACAGGCCTGCTTCCAGCCCTTGTCGGCCAACGCCAGCATGAAGGGCATCGTGGCATTGCCCAGCGCCAGGGTCGAGGTGCGCGCAACCGCCCCCGGCATGTTGGCCACGCAGTAATGCATGATCCCGTCGACCTCATAGATGGGGTCCTGATGCGTTGTGGCGCGCGAGGTCTCAAAGCAACCGCCCTGGTCGATCGCCACATCCACCAGCACCGAACCCGGCTTCATCATTCCGAACTGGTCGCGGCGCACCAGCTTGGGGGCGGCCGCACCGGGGATCAGCACCGCACCAATCACCATATCCGCCAGTGGCAGCAACTCTTCCAGCAACCCGGCCGAGGAATAGCCGGTCTTGAACGTGCCGCCAAACACGTCATCGAGATAGCGCAGACGCGGCAGCGAGCGGTCGAGCACCGTCACATCCGCGCCCATGCCGGCCGCGATCTTGGCCGCATGGGTGCCCACGACACCGCCGCCGATCACGATCACCCGCGCCGGGCCCACACCGGGCACGCCACCCATCAGCACGCCGCGCCCGCCATTGGCCTTTTGCAACGTCCAGGCACCAACCTGCGGTGCCAGACGTCCGGCAACTTCAGACATCGGCGCGAGCAGGGGCAGGCCGCCCGAGCGATCCGTCACCGTCTCATAGGCAATGCAGGTGGCCCCAGAGGCCAACAGATCCTTGGTCTGCTCCGGGTCCGGCGCCAGGTGCAGATAGGTGAACAGAACCTGCCCCTCGCGCAGCATCTTGCGCTCGACGGCCTGCGGTTCCTTGACCTTCACCACCATGTCGGCCTGCGCAAAGACCTCCTCGGCGGTGCCGACGATCTTGGCTCCTGCCGCCTGATAGGCCGCATCGTCAAACCCTGCCCCAAGGCCCGCACCGGACTGGATCAGAACCTCGTGGCCATGGCCCACGGCCTCCTTGGCTGCGATGGGCGTCATGCCCACCCGAAATTCCTGCGGTTTGATTTCTGTCGGACAGCCGATTCTCATGGTAAACTCCTCCCTGCGAGATTTGACGCGGAGTCTGCACCGGACCGCACGCAAGGAGATTGAAAATTTGCTCGCTTTTCACGGTATTCTGTGAATATCCTGCGGGAATTGTTTGATTGGTTGGAAAGGTCTTGCGCGAATGTCCCTCGATCCGACAGATCGTCGCTTGCTTCATGTTCTCCAGCGGCGTGGCCGTATTTCCAATGCCGACCTTGCAGAAGAGGTCAATCTCTCCGCCTCCGCCTGTCACCGCCGCGTGCAGCGCCTCGAATCCGAGGGCTATATCAAGGGCTATGTCGCCCTGCTCGACGCGCGCAAGATGGGCGTTCCCGCCACGATCTTTGTCGAGATCACCCTGACCACGCAGGCCGACGAGGTGCTCGACGCCTTTGAAAAGGCGGTCTCGCGGGTGCCGGACGTGCTCGAATGCCATCTCACCGCCGGCACCGCCGATTACATTCTCAAGGTCGTGGCCGAGGATACCGAGGATTTCGCACGCATCCACCGGCAATACCTCACCCGGCTGCCCGGCGTGGCCAAGATGCAATCGAGCTTTGCCCTGCGTACCGTGTTCAAAACCACGGCGCTGCCGCTCTGATCCCTCACCAATCCATCACCACCTTGCCGGAATTGCCCGAAATCATCGCGGCAAAGCCCTGCTCGAAATCGTCGATCCCGATCCGGTGGGTGATCAGCCCCGATACATCCAGCCCCGATTGCACCAGCGCGATCATCTTGTACCAGGTCTCGAACATCTCGCGGCCATAGATGCCCTTGATATGCAGCATCTTGAAGATCACCGCGTTCCAATCCACCGCGAATTCCGTCGGCGCAATCCCCAGCAGCGCGAGCTTTCCGCCATTGTTCATCCGCGCGATCATCTGCTGCATCGCGGGGGCGGCGCCCGACATTTCCAGCCCCACGTCAAAGCCTTCGGTCATGCCGATTTCGGCCATCACATCGCGTAGCTGCTGATTGCCCACATCCACCACATGCTGCACCCCCATCCGCCGCGCCAGGTCCAGGCGATAGGGGTTGATATCGGTGATCACCACCTTGCGGGCACCGACCTTTTGCGCAACCAGCGCCCCCATGATCCCGATGGGGCCGGCCCCCGTGACCAGCACGTCCTCACCGACCAGATCGAAACTCAGCGCGGTATGCACCGCATTGCCAAAGGGATCGAAGATTGCCGCGATCTCGTCGGGAATATCCTCCGGGATCGGGACCACGTTCATCTCGGGAATGCACACATATTCCGCGAAGGAACCGGGCCGATGCACGCCCACGCCCTTGGTGTTTCGGCACAGATGCCCCCGGCCCGCGCGACAATTCCGGCAGGTGCCGCAAACGATATGCCCCTCACCGCTCACCCGCTGACCGATCTTGTATTTCACCGCCGCTGGCCCGGTATCGACGATCTCGCCAACGAATTCATGGCCCACCACCATCGGCACCGGCACGGTCCGGGCCGAGAACTCGTCCCATTTCCAGATATGCACATCGGTGCCGCAAATGGCGGATTTCTTCACCTTGATCAGCACATCCGTCGGCCCCACCTCGGGCACCGGCACATATTCCATCCACAATCCCGGCTCTGCCTTGGCCTTGACCAGTGCCTTCATTTCGTTCTGCATCAGATCACCCCCAGTTCGCGGCCCACGGTGCCAAAGGCATCAATCGCCCGGTCCAGCATGTCGCGGCTCAGCCCGGCACTCATCTGCGTTCTGATCCGGTCCTGCCCCTTGGGGACAACCGGAAAACTGAAGGCGGTCACATAGACACCCCGCGCGTTCAGCCGTGCCGCCATGTCCTGCGCCAGTTTCGGATCGCGCAGCATGACCGGAATGATCGCATGTTCTCCGGGCAAAAGCTCGAACCCAAGCGCGCTCATCTTCTCGCGGAAATGCCGCGCATTCTCCCACAGCCGCGCGCGCCGTTCCGCGCCGTCCTCCAGCATGTCAAAGACCTTGAGCGATGCCCCCGCAATCACCGGCGCCAGCGTGTTCGAGAACAGATAGGGCCGCGAGCGTTGCCGCAGCCAATCCACCACCCGCGCGCTTGCCGCCGTATAGCCGCCCGAGGCGCCACCCAGCGCCTTGCCCAGCGTGCCGGTCAGGATATCCACCCGGTCCATGACCCCAAACCGCTCTGGCGTGCCGCGCCCGGTCGGTCCGACAAACCCGGTGGCATGGCAATCATCCACCATCACCATCGCGTCATACCGTTCCGCCAGATCACAGATTTCGTCCAGTGGCGCGTAATAGCCATCCATCGAGAACACGCCATCCGTGGCGATCATCCGATGCCGCGCGCCCTGCGCATCCTTCAGGCAGCGCTCCAGATCGGCCATGTCCCGATTGGCATAGCGATAGCGCTCCGCCTTGCACAGCCGCACGCCGTCGATGATGCTCGCATGGTTCAGCGCGTCCGAGATGATCGCATCCTCTGGCCCCAGCAGGGTCTCGAACAAACCGGCATTGGCATCAAACGCCGCCGCATAGAGGATCGCATCCTCCTTGCCCAGAAACCCGGCGATCCGCGCCTCCAGCGCCTTGTGCTCCTCCTGCGTGCCGCAGATGAACCGCACCGAGGCCATGCCGAACCCGTAGCGATCAAGCGCGTCATGCGCCGCCGCGATCACCTCCGGGTTATCCGCCAGCCCAAGATAATTGTTCGCACAGAGGTTCACCACCGCGCGCCCATCCGCAAGCCGCACCTCGCCCGCCTGCATCGAGGCGATCACCCGCTCGCTCTTGTAGAGCCCTTCGGCGCGCAACTCCTCCAGCCGCCCCGCCATGTCCGCCTCAAACCGATCCGCCGCGCTCATCGTCCCCTCCCATTCATCTGGCCGTCAAATACCTCGGGGGGAGTCGCCCCTTGGGGCGACGGGGGGCAGCGCCCCCCAATCCCGTCAGACGGCGATACGTGGCCGCCCACTCGCCTCTACCACGATTTCCGCCTCCAGAAACACCCGTCGCGCTTCGGCCTGCGCTTCCTTGACCTCACGCCGCGCGGTCACATGGATATCGACCGCCCCCGCCGCCTCGGCCTCGGCTTGCGCCTCGGCGCGCAGGACCGTCTCCAGCGCCGTCATCGCCGCGTCAGAGGCGGCATAATCCTGCGGCCCGCTCTCCAGATGCACGCGAAATTTGCCCTCGGACGGCGATGTCACCGTGCCACCGCGCCGGATCGTGACCCGGCCCACCACCGCGCCGATCGCATTGGCCACGCCGCCATGCGCGGGCAGGATCATCTCGCATCCCAGCCGCGCGCCCACCGCGCCGTAATAGCTGGCCGCCGAGGCCCCCAGCCCGATCACCGGCACCGCCAGTCCGCTTTCGATCCGCACCAGCCCGCGGTGCCCATCAAGGCCCCGCTGCATCAGAACATGCTCGGCCAGGGTCGCGGGCGAGAGGCCGAAATCCATCTCTTCCTCGGCAAAAGCAGTCTCTAACAAGGCCAAACTTGTCTGATACGTCAACCGATCCACGATCATCCGTGCCAACTGCTCCGGCCCCTCGGCCAGCCGGTTGCCCGATCCCGTCCGCTTGCGCGCCATCAGTTCCAGCGCCATGCGCGCGGCCCCGGCATCCCAACTGTCCAATCCGCCCAGCACATGGCTTGCATCCGACGGCGTGATGCCCGCGACCTGCACCAGCCCGCGCCGCACCAACCGGGTCAGCGCCGCACCATCCATCCGGGTCTTGAGCACCTTGCCCACAGGGCGCACTTCGTCACCAATCCGGCTCAACAATGCTTCTTCACGCTCGCCAAGGCCCCCGGCGTCGATCCCCGGCACCGCACGAACGAACCTTGCGTCATGTTCTCCGGGCGCTGTCGCGCGCAGCTGTTCCTCCAGCACGGCGCGCACCGCCGCGCCGGCCTCCGCCGCCATCAGGCTCACCGGAACCACACGACGCGGCCCAAGGGTCACGCCCCCCTCCAGCCCCTCGTCACGCACATGCACCTCGCTGTCGCCGCCCAGGCCAAAGGTGCGCATCGCCACCGCCTCGACCATGGTGCGCCACGCGCCCACCCGCGCGCCCTCGGGGTCAATCGCCGGTCGCCCCTCGCGCAGCACGGCGACATCGGTCGTCGTGCCGCCAATATCGGACACCAGCGCATGGTCCGCCCCGGTCAGCCAGCGCGCGCCCACAATGCTTGCCGCAGGACCGCTCAGGATCGTCTCGATGGGCCGTTCCCGTGCCTGATCCGCGCTGATCAACGCCCCGTCGCCCCGCACCACCATCAGCGGCGCATGGATGCCCAACTCGCCCAGCTTGCCCTCGGCCCGGTCAATCAGCCGCGCAATCATCCCGATCAGCCGCGCATTGAGCAGCGCGGTCAGCGCCCGTTTCGGCCCGTTGAGCTTGGCCGACAGGTGATGCGACAGGCTCACGGGCCGCCCCGTGACCGCGCGGATCATCTCGGCCGCCGCCAGTTCATGCGCCGGATTGCGCGTGGCAAAGAGCGAGGCCACCGCATAGGCCTCGGCCCCTGTTCCAGTCTCTAACCAGGCCAAAAGCGCGTCTTTGTCCAGCGGCTGTGCCTCGCCCCCGGCATGGTTGTGACCGCCCGTCAGGACAAGAGCGGGATCACCGCCCAGCGCCTCAGCCAGACCATGCGTCTGCAAATCCGCCGCGCGAAACCCGATATAGACGAGGCCCGCGCGCCCGCCTTGCCCCTCGACCAGCGCGTTGGTGGCCAAGGTGGTCGAGAGCGAGGCAAGTCCGATCTCGGCCACATCCGCCCCGCTCTCGCGCAGGACCGCCTCAACCGCCTCTCCGATCCCGATCGCCAGATCGTGCCGTGTCGTCAGCGCCTTGGCGCTTGCGATTACCTCGCGCTCATCCCGGATCAGCACGGCATCGGTATAGGTGCCACCCGTGTCCACGCCCAACAACAATGCCATCTGCCTGCCCTCTTTGCCTGTCAGGCTAGGGGTGTAGCGGGTTTTGCCGCCTATGCCAGCCCGTTTGCGTCACGATCCAGTCGCAGCACGGCCCAGCGCGCCGCATCCGCCACCGCCGCATCGGGATCCTCGCAATGGCCCTGCGCCACACGGCGCAGCGAACCATCGCCGGAATTTCCAATCGCATAAAGCACGTTGCGCAGGAACCGGTCGCGCCCGATCCGCTTGATGGGGCTTCCGGAAAACCGTTCGCGAAACGCCGTATCGTCGAGCGCGGCCAGGTCCGCCAGCCGTGGCGCCAGCAGGTCGTCGCGCGCGTGATACTTCACCTCGCGCGCAGCCACGGCAAACTTGTTCCACGGACAGACCGCCAGACAATCGTCACAGCCATAGATCCGGTTGCCCAGACCGGGGCGCAATTCCTCATCCACGGGCCCTTTGTGCTCGATCGTCAGATAGGAGATACAGCGCCGCGCGTCCAACTGATAAGGTGCCGGAAACGCATCGGTCGGGCAGACATCCAGACACGCGCGGCACGACCCACAATGATCGACTTCCGCCGGATCAGTCTCTATTTCCAGGGTCGTGAACACCGAACCGATAAAGAACCAGCTTCCCAGATCACGGCTCACCAGATTGGTATGCTTGCCCTGCCATCCCAGCCCCGCTGCCTGCCCCAGCGGCTTTTCAGGCACGGGGGCGGTGTCCACAAACACCTTTACCTCGCCGCCGCCCGCGTCGATCAGCCAGCGCGCCAACCGCTTCAATCGCTTCTTGACCGTATCGTGATAGTCTCTGTTACGGGCATAAACCGAGATATTGCCGCAATCCCGCTGTGCCAACCCTGCCAGCGGGTCGCCCTCGGGCGTATAGCTTTCGCCCAGCATGATCACCGTGCGTGCCTCGGGCCAGAGCAGGTCAGGCGCGCCGCGCCACGCGCTGCGCTCCGCCAACCAGCCCATCTGCCCGTGATAGCCCCGCCCGAGAAAGGCCGCCAGACGCTCCGGCACATGCCCGACATCCCAAGGACGACACAAACGACAGGCGTCAAACCCTTCGGCCTTCGCCTGCGCAACCAGTCTCTGTTTCAGCCCATCTTTCATCGTTCCGGCAAATACTCCGGGGTGAATTGACCGCAGGCCAAGAGGGGCAGCGCCCCTGAGTCATGTCGCATGTTCGAATAGCTCAAAACCGGTTCCCACTTTTGAGCAACATGCTTTGTCAGAAATCCAGATCGGCATAATGCGCGGGCGGTGGGAATCCCGGCACCTGATCCGCCAGAATCCCCCGGAACGCCGGGCGCGACTTGATCTTGGCGTACCAATCCTTGACCGCCTCGCTGCGTGTCCAATCCACGTCGCTGATATAGTCCAGCGCGCTCAGATGCGCGGCGGCGGCGAAATCCGCCAGCGTCATCACATCTCCGGCCAACCAGCGCCGGTGATCCAACAGCCATGCCATGTAATCGAGGTGATACTTGATCGCCTTGGCCCCGTCCTTGACATTGCGACTGTCGGGAAAGCCCAACTTCATCACCTTCTTGTTCACCCGCTCATAGACCAGCTTGGATGTCACGTCGCGGTGGAACTTGTCATCGAACCATCCCACCAGCCGCCGCACCTCGTAGCGGGCATCGGTGCCCTTGGGCATCAGGGACGGTTCGGGATATTTCTCTTCCAGATACTCGCAGATCGCCGCGCTCTCCGACATGGTCTTGCCGTCGATCCGCAGCACCGGCACCTTGCCTGCCGGGTTGCGGCGCAGGAAATCGGGGTCCTGCTCCCAATAGCGCTCTTCCACCAGCTCGCACTCGATCCGCTTTTCCGCCAGACTTAGCCGCACCTTGCGGCAAAAGGGCGAGAGCGGGACATGATAGAGCTTGGCCATTGACGATTACCTGTGGTCTCGGGGGTCGCCCTTCAATGCCCCCTTTGGGCGCGATTTTCAATCCTCGAAACAGGACGCGCGCCCATCTCGGTCAATCGTTGCCGCCCCATCCAGAATACCGGCTGCCCGGTTGCGCAGCGCCTTTGATGGCTTTGACGCCGAGCGCCCCTTGGGATCGGGCAGCACCGCGGCCAGCCGCGCCGCTTGCACCGCGCTCAGATCGGCGGCCCTCACGCCGAAATAGTGCTGCGCCGCGGCCTCGATCCCGAAAATCCCCTCATCGAACTCCGCCACGTTGAGATATACCTCGACGATCCGTCGCTTGGGCCAGAGCGTCTCCACCACCGGCGTCAGGCTCGCCTCCAGCGCCTTGCGCGCCCAGTTGCGCCCATGCCAGAGATAGACATTCTTGACCACCTGCTGACTGAGGGTCGAGGCCCCACGCCCGGACCCTTCGGCAATCGCGGTGCGAATGGCGGCCATGTCAAAGCCCCAGTGCTGGCAGAAATTGGCATCCTCCGCCGCCACCAGCGACCGCGCCATCACCGGCGCGATCCGCGTCATCGGCACCCAGTCCTGCGCGATCCGGCCCAGCCGGCGCTCTTCCTGACCCATGTAATAGGTTTTGGGCGGGGGAATGAGGCGATGCGCCGCGATCACCCCCAGCAAGATCAGCACCGCAACGATGCCCCACCGCATCAGCCATGCGGTCGGGGTCAATCGGGGCCGTGCCCGAGAGGGGGCGGATTTGCGCGCGCGTGCCATGGCCCAGCTATAGCGCTCCCTGCGCCTGCGCAAAACACCTTTGGCACGCGCCGGTTTCTTCTTGGCGGAAATACTCCGGGGGTCCGGGGGCAGTGCCCCCGGATTTCGTCTCTATTCCGCCGGAATCGCCTCTGGCGTCATGCCAAGAGGATGACTCAGCTTGTTGAGCATTTCCTTGGGGCAAAGCTGGATGAAATGCGCCCGCTCCCGGTCCCAGTATTGCAGGATCTCCTGCCCACGGCGGCTTCCGGTTTCGGCGACATGCCGCTCGATCAGGCCTTTCAATTCGGCCTCCCAATGCGGCTCTGTCACGGCGCAACTCACCAGGGTTTCGCCATTGACCAGCGTCGGCGCACGGCCTTCCGGATCATAGAGATAGGCCATGCCGCCGGTCATGCCCGCGCCGAAATTGGCGCCGATGTCGCCAAGGATCACCGCAACACCGCCGGTCATGTATTCGCAACCGTTGCTGCCGCAGCCCTCGATCACCACCCGCGCACCCGAGTTGCGCACGGCAAAGCGCTCGCCCGCGCGACCCGCGGCAAAGAGATAGCCGTCGGTCGCACCATAGAGCACGGTATTGCCGATGATCGTGTTCTCGGCCGCGACCAGCGGGCTCGCCATCGGCGGGCGCACCACGATGGTGCCCCCCGACAGACCCTTGCCGACATAGTCGTTGGCATCGCCCGACACCTCGATCTTGAGACCGGGGGCGGCAAAGGCACCCAGGGATTGCCCCGCACTGCCTGTAAGTTTCACCGTCAGGTGATCCGGTTGCAGGCTGTTGCGCATCCCGAACTTGCGCACGATATGGCTGGAGACCCGCGTGCCCACCGTCCGATGCGTGTTCTGCACCGCATAATGCAGCTGCATCTTCTCGCCATCATTCAGAAAGCGTGCTGCGTCGCGCACGATCTCGGCGTCCAGCGTATCGGGCACCTCGTTGCGCGGCTTGAGCCGGTCATAGCGCTGATGCTGCGCCCCATCGACGGTGATCAGCATCGGGTTGAGGTCGAGATCATCCAGATGCGCCGAACCGCGCGACACCTGCGTCAGCAGATCCGCCCGACCGATCACCTCATCGAGGCTGCGCGCACCGATCGAGGCCAGGATTTCCCGCACCTCCTGCGCGTAGAAGGTGATGAGGTTGACCACCTTGTCGGCATTGCCGGTGAACTTGGCGCGCAGCGCCTCATCCTGCGTGCAGACGCCCACGGGGCAGGTGTTCGACTGGCACTGACGCACCATGATACAGCCCATGGCAATCAATGCGGCCGTGCCGATACCGTATTCCTCGGCCCCCATCATTGCCGCCATGACGATGTCGCGGCCCGTCCGCAGCCCGCCATCGGTGCGCAGCGTGATCCGCTCGCGCAGATTGTTCATGCTCAGCACCTGATGCGCCTCGGTCAGCCCCATTTCCCACGGCAGGCCGGCATATTTGATGCTCGTTGCCGGGCTCGCGCCGGTGCCGCCGTTATGGCCGGAAATCAGGATCACATCCGCCTTGGCCTTGGCCACCCCGGCGGCAATCGTGCCAACACCCGATTGCGCCACCAGCTTGACGCAAACCTTCACGTTCGGGTTGATCTGCTTGAGGTCATAGATGAGCTGCGCCAGATCCTCGATACTATAGATATCGTGATGCGGCGGCGGCGAAATCAGCGTGACGCCCTCGGTCGAATGGCGCAGCCGTGCAATCAGCTTCGTCACCTTCATCCCCGGCAACTGCCCGCCCTCGCCAGGCTTGGCGCCCTGGGCCACCTTGATTTCCAGTTCCTCGCAATGGTTGAGGTATTCCGCCGTCACGCCAAAGCGGCCCGAGGCCACCTGCTTGATCTTGGCCGACGGGTTGTCGCCATTGGCCTCCGGCGTGAAATGCGCCGGGTCTTCGCCGCCCTCGCCACTGTCCGAACGTGCGCCGATCCGGTTCATCGCCACATTCAGCGTTTTATGCGCCTCGGGGCTCAGCGCCCCAAGGCTCATGCCCGGCGTGACAAAGCGCTTGCGGATCGCGGTCACGCTCTCGACCTCTTCGATCGGGATCGCCTTGCCCAGCGGCTTGATCGCCATCAGGTCGCGCAGATGGATGGGCGGATTGGCCTGCATCGCCGCGCTGTAGCGTTTCCAGAGCTCATAGCTCGCCTTGTTGCAGGCGGTTTGCAGGATATGCATCGTCTGCGCGCCCCATGCATGGGTTTCGCCCGATTTCCGCGCCTTGTAGAATCCGCCGATGGGCAGAATATCCTGCGTCCCGCGCCAGCCTTTGCTGTGCACCTCTTCCAGCTTGGCCTGAATACCGCTCACGCCGATGCCGCTGATGCGGCTGGTCAGACCGGGGAAATATTCCGCGCACATGGCGCGGCTCAGGCCCACCGCCTCGAAATTCAGACCGCCGCGATACGAGGAAATCACCGAAATCCCCATCTTCGACATGATCTTCAAGAGGCCCTGATCAATCGCCGCGCGATAACGTGCGACCGCCTCGGTCAGGCTGCCCTCGATCAATCCGCGCGCGATCCGGTCGGCGATGCTGTCCTCGGCCAGATAGGCGTTGACGACCGTCGCCCCCGCCCCGATCAGCACCGCGAAATAATGCGGGTCGATACATTCGGCGGACCGCACGTTCAGGCTCGAGAAGGTGCGCAATCCCTTGCGGGTCAGGTGGCTATGCACCGCGCTCGTCGCCAGAATCATCGGCATGCCGATGCGGTTCTCGTTCTGGTGCTGATCCGTCAGGATGAGATGCCCGGTGCCCGAACGGATCGCATCCTCCGCCTCGGCGCGGATACGCTCCAGCCCCTCTTGCAGCGCGTTCTTGCCAGGCGCAAAGGTGCAGTCGATCTCGGTCACATCGGCGTTGAACTGCTTGATCATCTCGGCCCATTGGGCATTGCCCACGAACGGGCTTTCGAGCACCAGGATCTCGGTCTGCGCGCTCGATTCATCGAGCACGTTCTTGAGATTGCCGAACCGCGTCTTGAGGCTCATCACCCGGTATTCGCGCAAGCTGTCGATCGGCGGGTTCGTCACCTGGCTGAAATTCTGCCGGAAAAAATGGCTCAGCGGGCGATACTGCTTGGACAGAACGGCACTCGGCGTGTCATCGCCCATGCTCGCCACGGCCTCTTTGCCATCCTCGGCCATGGGGGCCAGAATCTGCTCCAGTTCCTCGATGCTGTAACCGGCGGCAATCTGGCGCTTGCGCAATTCCGCCCCGGTATAGAGCGGCGCTTCGCTCACACCCGAGAGCGCGTCGTCCAATTCGTTGATCTTGCCGACCCACTCGCCAAAGGGCTGTGCATCCGCCAGCCGGTTCTTGATCTCGGCATCGTGATAGAGCTTGCCCTCGGTCATATCCACGGCCAGCATCTGACCCGGCCCAAGCGCGCCCTTCTCCTTGACCGTGCGTTCGTCAATCGGCACCATCCCGGCCTCGGACCCGGCAATCACCAGCCCGTCACCCGTCACCACATAGCGCATCGGGCGCAGGCCGTTGCGGTCCAGCCCGGCGCAGACCCAGCGCCCATCGGTCATCGCCAGCGCCGCAGGGCCATCCCACGGCTCCATCACCGAGTTGCAATAGGAATACATATCGCGCCACGACTGCGGCAATTCCTCGGCCTGCTTCGACCAGGATTCCGGCACCAGCATGGTCTTGGCCATCGGCGCGGACCGCCCGGCGCGCACCAGCACCTCGAACACGGCATCAAGGGCGGCGCTGTCGCTTGATCCTTGCGGGATGATCGGCTTGATATCCTCGGCCAGATCGCCAAAGGCACCGCTCGCCATGCGAATTTCATGGCTCTTCATCCAGTTGGTGTTGCCCTTGAGCGTGTTGATCTCGCCATTATGCGCCAGCATGCGGAACGGCTGTGCCAGCCACCATTGCGGGAAGGTATTGGTCGAATAGCGCTGGTGATAGATCGCAAAGGCGCTCTTGAACCGCTCGTCCATGAGGTCCGGGTAGAACACCGCCACCTGCTCGGCCAGCATCATCCCCTTGTAGATGATGCTGCGGCAGCTCAGGCTTGCCATGTAGAATCCCATGATGCCCGCGGCCTGCACTGCCTTTTCGATGCGGCGGCGGATGACATAGAGTTCCCGCTCAAAGGATTCCTCGTCCAGCCCCTTGGCATCGGAAATCAGGATCTGCTCGATCTCGGGGCGGGTTGCATTGGCCTTCTCGCCCAGACAGGAAATATCCACCGGCACGTGCCGCCAGCCATAGATCGTATGGCCCATGCGCAGCACTTCGGTTTCCACGATGGTCCGGCACTGCTCCTGCGCACCGAAATTGGTGCGCGGCAAGAATACCTGTCCCACGGCCACAAGGCGGCTCTCGTTCGGCTCATGCCCGGTGCGGCGAATCTGATCGTAAAAGAACGACACCGGAATCTGCAGGTGAATGCCCGCCCCGTCACCGGTCTTGCCATCGGCATCGACAGCGCCCCGGTGCCAGATCGCCTTGAGCGCGTTGATCCCTGCCTCGACCACCTTTCGGCTCGGCTTGCCATCAATCGACACCACCAGACCGACGCCGCAAGAGGAATGTTCCTCTTCCTCGGCATACATGCCATTGGCTGCCAGCCATTCGCGCTTGGCCTCTTCCTTGGCTGCCCAAGTGCTATCGAAGTTTGACATCGCGATCACTCCTCATCCTGCGCCACGGCGCATACGTTTCATTCCTAGTCACGACCGGTCCGGCACGGCGCGCTCCGACGCCTCGTACTCGGCCTGGGTCATGCGCCGGTGTCCGCCCGCAAGCTCGACACTGGCAAACGCCCGGTCTACGTAAATCTCGTGCGACAAGGGCAAGTCGCGCGCATCGTCGAACAGCCCCGGCATCAACTCGTAGGGCCCGTCATCATCCTTGATCCACAGTTGGGTGCCGCAAGTAGCGCACCATGCGCGCTCGGCGAAAGACGATGAACGATAGTGCTGCACCGACCCTGCAACCTCGACGGATTCCACAGGAGCCTCCAGAACCCACATCGCGGCACCGCTCCAGCGGCGGCACATGGAACAGTGACAGGCGCTGACGGCACCGGCATGCGACAGCACGGTGATTGTCACCGCGCCGCACAGGCAATGTCCTGTCATTGGTCCTGTCACTTGTCTTCACCCTTCCTTTACCCGGTGAGTCAGATTGTCTGTCTTATTGTCTCGTCACGCTCCGCCGGGGCACCGCCGGAATACCGACGTGATACCGACGCAACACCGCTACTCCGCTGCAACCGCCTGCGCGCCGCCCAGATAGTTGAGGATCGCCGACGCCGAATCGCGCCCGTCACGGATTGCCCAGACCACGAGCGATGCGCCGCGAACGATGTCGCCTACCGCGAAAACACCCTCCATCGCGGTCTGCCCGGTGGTGAATTCCGCCTTGATCGTACCCCAGCGGGTGACTTCCAATTCTTTTTGATTCCAAAGGGTTGGTAGGTCTTCAGGCTCGAATCCAAGCGCCTTGATCACCAGATCCGCAGGCGCATCCTCGACCGCGCCGTCAATCGGCTCCGGGCTCTGCCGCCCCGTGGCATCCGGCGCACCAAGACGCATCTTCTGCACCTTCACTGCCGTTACCGGATCACCGACAAAGCCAACAGGTGCGCTAAGCCATTCAAATTTAACGCCTTCTTCCTCGGCATTGGCCACTTCACGCTGGCTGCCGGGCATGTTCTCGCGGTCACGACGATAGAGGCATGTCACCGATTTGGCCCCTTGCCGAATCGCGGTGCGCACGCAATCCATAGCGGTATCGCCACCGCCAACCACAACAATTCGTTTGCCCGCCGCGTTCAACTCGCCGCTTTCATATTCCGGCACCTGATCGCCAAAGCACACCCGGTTGCTCGCCGTGAGGTAATCAATCGCGCGCACGATCCCCTTGGCACCGGCCCCCGGTCCTTCCAGATCGCGGCTCTTGTAAACCCCGGTCGCAATCAGCAAGGCATTGTGTTTCTTGCGAATTTCGTCAAAGCTGATGTCCGTTCCCACATCACAATTGAGCACGAATTTCACGCCACCCTGCTCAAGCTGTTCGACCCGGCGCATCACCACATCCTTTTCCAGCTTGAAGCCGGGGATGCCATAGGTCAGCAGACCGCCAGCCCGGTCGTAACGGTCATAAACCGTGACCTGCACCCCCGCCCGCCGCAGCACATCCGCCGCCGCAAGGCCACCGGGGCCCGCGCCAATAATCCCAACGGATTCAACACGTTCGACGCTCGGCTTGATGGTTTCAACCCAGCCTTCTTCCCAGGCGGTGTCAGTGATGTATTTCTCGACTGCGCCAATCGTGACCGTGCCATGACCTGATTGCTCGATCACGCAGTTGCCTTCGCAGAGCCGGTCCTGAGGGCAGATACGCCCGCAAATCTCGGGGAAAGTATTGGTCAACTGGCTGATTTCGTAGGCTTCTTTTAGCCGCCCCTCGGCCGTCAGGCGCAGCCAGTCGGGGATGTTGTTGTGCAACGGGCAATGGCTCTGGCAATAGGGCACGCCACACTGGCTGCACCGCCCGGCCTGCTCCTTGGCCTTGGCATCGGCAAAATCGGCATAGATTTCATGGAAATCTTGCCGCCGATCCTCCGCGCCGCGTTTCTCGGGCATGTCCCGTTCAACGGTCACGAATTTCAGCATGGGTTGCTTGGCCACGGCTTTTCCTCCCGAGTCAACTGGTCGCGCAGGTTTACAGCAGTCCCTTCTGGATTAAAAGTCATAAACTATGACCTATTATGAATTAATTTGAAACCGTCCGCCCGCGCCATTCAGGAATTTTTCACAAATTGATACCGATTCGGACCTACAATCAACTTTGCCTTTTAAGCACAATACTTTATACGATTTCAAAAACAGGCTCAGGACAGGCATCATGGCGCTCTTTCACATTTTCCTCGTCGCCGTTGTCCAGGGCATTACCGAGTTTCTACCAATTTCATCGTCGGGCCACCTCATCCTTTTGCCGAATCTTTTGCATATCCCTGATCAGGGCCAGATCATCGACGTGGCGGTGCATGTGGGCACGCTCTTTGCCGTCATCCTCTATTTCTGGTCCGACATGCGCAGCGCGATCCTAGGCCTGCCTCGCCTCATGACAGGCCGCGCCGACACACCCGGCGCGCGGATGGCCCTGCTCCTGATCGTCTCTTCGGTTCCGGTGATGGCTGCGGGGCTGTTGCTCAAGGTGACCGGCCTCAACGACGCGCTGCGATCCATCACCGTGATCGGCTGGGCCACGATCATCTTTGGTGTGCTGCTTTACTGGGCGGATCAGAAGGGCGAGACCGTCAGAACCAGCGAAGGCTGGACCCTGCGCGATGCCATCCTGCTGGGGCTGTGGCAGGTCATTGCGCTCATTCCCGGCACGTCCCGGTCTGGCATCACCATCACCGGGGCACGGGTGATGGGCTTTGCGCGTGGAGATGCCGCGCGTCTCTCGATGCTCATGTCGGTGCCGACGATCATCGCCAGCGGTGTATTGCTGGGGGCAGAGGCGGCGATGCAGGCGGATATGGGTGTGATCCGCGACGGCGCGATTGCCGCCGTATTGGCCTTTGTCGCCGCGCTCTTGGCGCTCAGTCTGATGATGCGCCTCCTGCGCAGCGTCAGCTTCACGCCCTATGTGATCTATCGCATGGTGCTTGGCGTGGCCCTGCTGGCCATCGCCTATAGCTGAGGATCAGCGCGCGCGCAGGTTCTTGGCCGATTCCTTGATCGCGGCATATTGCCCTGCCGGACGGAATCGCCAGAGATAATCCGGCAGCACCGCACCCACGGCCACAGGTGTGATGCCAAGCGCGTCAAATCCTTTTGCCCCGTCCGTCACGACATTATCCCGCCGCAGGCTGCGCACCTGATCACGGGTGATCTGCGGCGGCACAAGGCCAAGCGTCACGGTTTGCACCAGCTCCATCACCCCGGCCATCAGCCCCGCTACCCCAAAGGGGATGTTCACGATCAGACGCCGCCGCCGGATCACCTGCAACATCTGCTGCATCAGGCCGCGAAAACTGACGGCCTCTGGTCCGCCAAGTTCGTAAATCCCCGGCGCGGCGCAGCCCATGACCCCCATGACCGCGGCCTGCGCCACGTCATCCACATAAACCGGCTGAAAGCGCGTGTCGGCACCGACCACAGGCAGCACGGGCCCCAGCCGTGTCATCCCGGCAAAGCGGTTGAAAAACTGATCCTCTGGCCCAAAAATGACCGAGGGGCGCAGGATCACTGCGGTTGGGAAATGCTTGAGGATTCCCGCCTCGCCGGCCGCTTTGGAGCGGGCGTAGTGGCTGTCAGAGGCGGCATCGGCACCAATGGCCGACAAATGCACCAGATGCGCCACGCCTTCTTCTGCCGCGATCCGCGCGATCCGCGTGGCCCCCTTGTCCTGTACCGCGTCAAAGCTGTTCTTGCCCTTGCGATCAAAGGTGCCCACGCAGTTCACCACCGCATCCGCGCCCTGCATCACCGCCCGCACAGAGGCATCATCGCGGATGTTGCAGAACACCGGCTCGACCTGACCGACCACGCCATAGGGTTTGACATGCATTGCCTCATTGGGGCGCCGCACCGCCACCCGCACGCGCCAACCGGCCTGCGCCATACGCCGTGCGATATAGCGACCCACGAACCCTGATCCGCCGTAGATGGTGACAAGCTTTGACATTCGGGCCTCCGAGGCTATGCACATTCGCTCACTGTCCTACCGCTCCCGCGCGATTTGGACAAGACGATAAGGCAATTGCAGCCAAGCGACAAAATCGCCGTTGACACCATCCGGGCCGAGCGATAAACGCCTGCCTCACGACACCTGCCCAGGTGGCGGAATGGTAGACGCGCTGGCTTCAGGTGCCAGTGGCCGCAAGGCCGTGGAGGTTCGAGTCCTCTCCTGGGCACCATGTTTTCCCATTAAATTATTGTTTTTAATGACAAAAATGGGAGCACTATTTAATGTATCCCCCCAATTATCCCCTCATCATGTGCCGGTCAGGCCCTGAAAAGGCGTCTTTTAAGTCTCGGCGCGGCGGGGCAGTCACCATAAGAAAAGCCGGGCGAGTCCCGCCCGGCCATTCAAGGCTATTCATGATCTCGCGAAGGGGAAATAGCTACCCGCATGGGAATGCTGCCGCATAGGCCCGCCAGATAAGTGTTCGCGCACTCTCATGGCGGCTATCAGGATTTTCTTGCAGGTATTTTGTTACAACATCTTTCAATTGGCCATTGGCCGCATCGGATGGAACACAGCTTCCTGTCACGTTGCCGACCAGATTATTTACATCAGGCCCTGCCATTTCACCGCGCGCACTGGCGATTGCCAGCGCCACACCCCAAGGCGCACCTTCAGAGTAGCCGATAACGTAGCCAATGCAAAAACCGGCCAAAACCTGATTATCGCTGGTGCACGTTTCCAGTAACTCGTTGCCGCTAACCTGTTGAGCAAACGAAGTCGTCGCAAAGCCCAGCAGGCCGCACAAAAGCGATGTTCGAAACAGTCGGATCATTAATAGGCACCTTTCGACGAAACAAAACACCTTTGAACCTATACCTCACCGCGCGCCGCCCTCCAAGCGCGCCAGCGTCGCCGCTGCGCCTCTGCAATCCGCCCGCGCCCCTCGGGCGTTCGTGGTCCTGTGCTCATGCCGCCGTGAAACTTGCAACGCCTCTTGCCCGGCAACGGTTTGGCCCGGCATGGCTTCCCCTTCCGGGTTTTCGCGCCGCAACAGCCGTTCCCCCTGCGTTTGACTGCCGGAAAATCACTGGCTTCTAAAACCCTATTACGCGCGCGCAGTGGTGCGGGAAAAACCCCCGTTTCGCGCCATGCAGGATAGATGCCCCGCTGCGAAAGATGCCCAGCGCCCAGCGCGCGCAGTATCCGGTCAGGTGCCCAGCCGCGAAGGTCAATCCGCGCCTTGCTTTCCCAATACTTTACGCTGTCCGGATGCAGCCCAGCCAATGCGGCAAGCGCTGGGCGGGATAGTCCTTTGCGCATTCGCAAAGCGCGCAGTTCGTCGCCGGTCATATGCGGCCCCCTTCTATCGGTGAGTTTCGCCATGCGTCAGGATTGCGCGCATCGTCGGCTTCGCGCCTCCAATCGTCTAAGGCGGTGATGCCCGCCGCGTGCCGGGCCTCGGGCCATGCGGCGCGCTCGGCTGTCTCGCGTTCCTGCCCGCCATCATGTTCGCGAATTGCGGCCCGTTCCTCGAATACGTCGCGGGCGAGGGCTTCGGGCGGTATGGTCTTTCGGGCGTCGGAATTAACCGAATTAACCGAATTAACCTCGGGCATAGGGGGTTGTTTCGGTTTTTTTGGTAAATTCCCGGTCCCGGATGCTCTTTGCGCGGCCTCTAACCAGCGGGTCATGACGGCCCCCCGATGATCGCGGGGTTGACCGAATAAAGCCGCGTCGGTCTGCCGCCTTGTGGGCCTGTCGGCACTGGCACCGCGCGGATCACGTCGCCGTCGAGCAACATGTCAAGCGCGGGGTCGAGCGCGGCTTTCGCGCCCAGCCCAGTCCGGTCAAGCCGCAACACGTCGCTGGACGTGAAGCGCGGCCAGCCTTGTTCGCGGATCACCTGCACAAGCCGCCGGGCGGCGCGCTCGGCCTTGGGGGTGGCGGCGTCCGCATAGGCGCGGCGGGCCATTGGCAGGACATAGGCTTCCACAAGGTGAGCGGCCCGGCCAAAGTGCTGCACCGTGATTTCGTGCGGTTCCTCGATCCCTTCGGATGACCAGTCGAGAAATGCCAGCACCAGCGACAAGCGCGCGGTCAGCCCCGGCAGTTTTCCGATGAAGGAAAGCATCAGGCCATCGGCCTGCGATTCCCATTGCCGCACCGCCAGCCGGAATTCGTCCATCAGGTCGCGCGCGCCGTCTGTGAAGCCGACAATCCAAGGGCGCTGTTGCTCGTGCTCATCGGTCAGCAGGTCGAGCGTCAGCAGCTTTTCGATGATCCGCCGCATCAGATCTTCATCGCCCCATGCGCCAGGGCGGCGCAGCGGTGCAGGCTCCGGCCAGATCGGCAGGAAGCGTGCAAGCAGCCCGTCATCATCGGTCTTGAACAAGAGGGTTTTCAGCCGGTCGGGTTGAACGCCCCCCATCACGGCGATGGTGAGCCGGTCGATGGTGAGCGGCTCGCGGCCCATGCGTTCGACCGTGTAACCGCGCCCGCCATAGGCTTCTAACCAGAAGGGCCGGTCACTGCCCCCGCCGGAATAGCGGGCCATGCCTTCCAGCCAGCCAGCCAGTTCATCGCGCATCTGTAGGATGCCCCGAGGCTGATTTGCGAGGATCGCGCCCAGCCGCTCGATTGTGCCGTCATTGACCACAAGGCGGGGGATATGCGGCGGCGGTCCCGCATCGGCTTCCTTCGGCCTGTCTGGTGGCGTCTGGCCTTCCTTGATCGCGGCCTTGACCGCTTCCTTCCATGTGGATTCGGCCAGCTTGGCAATCTCGGCCTTTTCGGCCCATGCCTTCTTTTCGGCGTCTGCGGCTTCACGCAAGGGGCGCTCAGCGACGCGCAGCGGTTGCAGGGCGGCGTCGATAGCAGGCGATTTGCCCGCGCTCGGCAGTCCGATCAGCATAGCCCAGATCACCGGCGGCTCAGCCCAGCCGCGCCACGGCGCTACCCACCGCGCATTGCCGATGACGCTGGACAAAACTGACAAAACCGAAAAAACCGCATAGTCGAGCGGCGCGCCCTTGGCCTCTGCCGCCTCTCGCGCCCATGTCGCGAAGCGCGGGCCGAATACATCATCAATCGGCAGTTCCGGCGCAGGCGGGATTTCCGGGCGCAAGAATTTCGCATCCGGTGCGGGCCAGTCGGGCGTGAAGGGGATTTCGCGAATCTCGGTCATTCCGCCACCGCCTTTCCGGCCAGCACGTCGCACCAGTCCCGGCCATCCGGCGCGGGCAGTAGAGACACGGCCCAGCCGGTCGCATGAGCGCGCTCGGCCAGATCGTGACCAGCCTCCCGGCCCGGATCGTCGCCATCGGTCGCGATGGTCAGCCGCCCCGGCGATGGTGGCAGGCGCAGCCCGCGCAACCCGCTTGTCGAGAGCGCCGCCCAGATCGTCGCAGGACCGCCCAGCAGCCCGCTTGCGAGGCTCAGGGCGGTTTCGATGCCCTCGGCCACCACAAGCGGCCCCTGCGCCTGTGTGAGTCTCACCGCGCCCCCAGCGACGGCCCCCAGCATGGCCTTGGCAGGATCAATCGCCGCCTTGCCGGTGCCATCCGCGCGCAGGTAGGTGCGATGAATGGCGAAGCCGTCCGCGCCCTCGATCAGCGCAATCAGCGCCGGGTGCCGCTTGGCGGATGCGTGCCAGCAGGACGGGTGATAGCGCAGCGTGCCGGGCAGATCGCAGGTGATGCCCCGCCCGCGCAAATAGGTCTCAGCGATGGTGCCGCCGATAGGCTGGGCTTCCTGCCATACCGCGCCTGCCTGTCTTGCTCGTTTCTCGGCCTGCGCCCGTTCCTCGCGGTCGCGCTGGGCGATGGTGGCAGGGTCAGGCGGGGTGTAGCTGCCCGGCGCGATGCACGCCGCCGCGAGTATATCCGCGAAGGCGCATCCGCCCTTTTTGCAGTTCAAGAGCAAGCGCCCGTTGCGGCCATCAGCCAAGGTCAGGGCGTCTTGCCCCTTGCGGCGTTCCGGCTGGCAGACCGGGCAGGGGGCGCAGCCATAGCGGCGATGCCATTTGCCGCCAAGGTCGCGTGTCAGGGTTGCGGCGTCTGTCATTGTGCGGCCCCCCAGATCAGGGCGGCGATTGCCTGCGCCTGCGCCTCGGTCAGCCCATGCGCGCGCATCAAAAGGCGGATTTGAATCTGTCTCATGTCCGGCCCCCTTTCGCCTTGAAGGGGCGCATTTGCCGGGCGGCGGCTCTCTTGCCTGCCAACATTGCCGATTCTCGATCCGAAAATTGCGCCACGGTCGTTTTCAGATTCTTGCCGGGGCACGGCGTCACAAGCACGACATTGAACCAACTGCCCGCCTTTTGGACTGTGAAATAGGACGTTACCGCCGTAGGAAGTTTTGTGATGTTGGACATTGCTCTTACCTCGGGTTTGCCCACGGCGAGCGGCGGTGCTATGTCTCAGAGTGAAGCGCCCATGCTTCCACCCCCCCAAGAATTGCCCCCGTCCGCGCGCCATGCGGGCGGGGTTTCTCATGCGGATTGCTTTGCGGTGGGCTGCGCCTGTTCCCGTTCGCGAAGGCCGCGCAGGTGAGCGTCAACGTCACCCTCGGGCCAGTAGAGCCGCCCGCCCAGCTTGATCGGCTGGGGCAGTCGGCCCGCCGCAAGGTCGAGATAGATTGCAGAGCGTGAACGCCCGCCCAGCTTGGCGCGCAGTTCGGTGAGGGTCAGATAGGTTTGCATTTGAACCATCCTTTGCGGTTTCGGATGGTGCAAAGGTGGGCGGAAGTGTCCCCCCCGGTCATGTCGGACGTTCGGCCCTAACTTCCGACATGGCTGAGAAGATTGGCGAAAGCGTTCATGGACGGCTCTTTGTGATTGGCTATAGCTTCACTTAACCTTTGGCACTCGCGGCGCTTTTTCTTGTTTAACCAAACATCCTTGATTGCCTTTGCGGTCACTTCATGCCGCCCTGCGTCAGCGAAACACTTGGCTAAAATTCCCATACCGCTTGGGGATAGCACTCGGCTGCGCATGTCGTTTTCCGTTGGCGGGACACCGAAACTCTTTTTTATCTCGTCCAGCGTCCAAATGATGAACATGTCGCGTTCAAAATTCTTTGAAGTTTTGGTGCCAGGCTTTGCAATGGGCTTTGGAAGCTGGCCCAGAAGTGCCCAACAGGCAAACTGCTTTAGGACACTGGTTAGCGTCTGACCGTTAAGGATGCGAAAGGCGATGATATCGAGCACAAGCTTTCTCACGTCCGCGTTTGTCAATGCTAATGCGCATAAGTCCCGATCTGCGCCTAAAGGCACGTTCATATACGGGCCTTTCTTGCCGTCTGCGAAAGATAGATTTAACTTCCATCGAAGGTAAGTCGCGACAGGTCCGTATACACCTACAGACGCTCTATTGCCCTCATCTCGGGAAGGTTCCGTAGCGAGAAATTCTCTCACCTCGTTTTCAGCAAATGCCTGCGCCGCCTCGATCTTTTCAGGATCAACCCGCGCCATCAGCCCGCCCCCGCCAGCTTCACCACCTGCCCAGCGCCGCCGGTCACATGGTCGGCCCAGCGCTCTAACAGCGCGCGCCGTTGTTCCAGATAATCGGTGCGGCGATATGCGCGCACAACGCCGGAATCCGTCACATGCGCCAGCACCGCTTCGGCCACCTCATGCGGCGCGTCGGTTGCTTCGGCCAGCCATGTGCGCAGGCTTGTGCGAAAGCCGTGCGGGCGCGCTTCCAGTTCGCGCCGCTCCATGTGCCGCGAAAGCGTCATGTCGCTAATCACGCCTTGCCGGTTGTTCGGAAACAGGAAGCCGTTGCGGGCGTGCGGGCGGGCAAGGTCAATGATGCGCTGGGCTTCGGTCGAAAGCGGCACGCGGAAAGCCTCGGTCGCGCCCTTGCGGCCCTTCATCGCTTCAGCGGGCACCGTCCACACGTCGCCTTCTATCTGGTCCAGCCGGATATTGCGCAGCGGTGTCGAGCGCATCCCGGTCAGAATCAGCAGCCGCAAGGCGAGATGCGTCAGGGTCGGCTCTTCAAGGCTCGCATAGAAGTCCGGCACATCGGCCCAAGTCATCGCGGGAATGTTCTTTGGCACGTGCCGGGTTTTTCCCAGCAGCGCCTTTGCCTTGTCGGTCGCTTGCAGGTCCACATCAAGGCCCAGCGCCGCCGCGTGCCGCATGACGATTGAAAGCCGGTTCAATGCCTTCCGCGCCGTGTCGGCCTTGGTGTGCCAGATCGGGGCAAGCGTGTCGCGAATATCGCGCTGGTCAAGGTCCGTGACTGGCACGCGGCCCAGCTTGGGCAGGACATGAAGGTTAAGGGGCGAAAGCCACCGGCCCGCCGTGCCATCGCCTTTGAGTTCTGCCTTGCGCGCCTCGAAGGCGTCAGCGGTCAGCACCGTAAGTGAAATATCCTCGCGCCGTGCGGCTCTTTCTTCGGCTTCACGTTCCTTCACGGGGTCGCGGCCCGCCGCTGCCACCTTGCGCCAGCGGTCTGCCAGCTTGCGTGCGTCGGCCAGCCCGAGTGCGGGGAAGCCGCCAAGGCCCATTTCCCGCCGCCGCCCGTGAACGGTGACACGCAAAACCCATTGCGCCCCGCCATCCTCGCGCTTGATGAGCCAAAGCCCGGCCCCGTCGCAGTGCTTGCCTACGGGTGCGGATTTGAGAAAGCCCGCCGAAAGCCTGTTTGTTGCCCGCATTATTTATCCCCCTAAATATCCACCTTAAGTTAGTGGATACGGTTGGACAGCGCAAGACACGCTCGGGCAGTAGCCGCCATGTTTTTAGGTGGATACGTGAACGCATGGACAGATTAAAACATTATAAAACAATGGGTTGGTGCCTCTCCTGGGCACCACTCGTCAAGCCTAAAATCCAGAAATTGTTGGTTTTCTTAGGTTTTGGGTGAATGATTAAGAGAATTTGCCCCACAAAGTGCTCCACAATCGCCTATCAACATGAATGCTGACGATGCGGACCTGTTTTCTATGGTGACGATGGAAGTGGTCGGTCACACCCGAAATGCGAACTTGATACCCCGTGTAGGCGCGCGCAAAGTTTTTCGCGTAGCAGCGATGAGGCCGTCCGCTCGCCGACCGTATCATGACGGTCCAGGCCGGAATGTAGAGGGCCGGCCGATACGGCAAGCCCTTTGTCAGATGCGTAGATGATGCTCGTGGTCAGGCAGGAGGCTCAGCCTGCGTCGAGATCCCTTAGATCGATGTTCGTGTCGTTCTTGAGGAGGTCGTAGATCAGGTTCGTCATGATCCCGAGGCTCTGGCGATCCTCCTTGAGCAGGGTGGCGGCCAGGGAGCTGTTCGAGGCCATGGCCCTGACCACGGCGGCCTGAATAGCTCCGGGCAGGTTGCCCTTCAGAGCCTGCTCCTTTGGATTCTTCTCGACTTGTGCCATTACGATCTCGTTCTCACGGGCGATCGCGGCAATGTGGTTCACGAAATTGGCCTGATCCTTCAGCGGCGCGGCTTCGCCGAAGATGCCGTTCAGTCGCTCGATGAGCTCCTGCAGGTAGACAGGGAGACCTCCCGGGGCAGGGGAACCGCCGGGGCCTATCGGTTTGAGCGCGAGATCAGTTTCTTCGTCGTCAGAGTCGAGCTGGCCGGGCATGTCCACAGTTTGGATGTCATAGCCGGTCAGGCGAATTCCCGAGAGGTCGATCTGGTCCGGAGGGATGCCATCGAGGCGCTTCGACAGCAGCTTCGTGAAGCTGGCAAGGTTCTCGAGTTCCGGATCGCCGAGATCGATAAGCTGGGCGATGTAGGCATAGGTCCGGGAGAAGCGAGCCAGGCCGGACTTGAAGTCGACCATCTGTCCGATGGCCTCGTCGACCTGGCGGCGCTCATGATCAGCCTTCTCCATCGCGGGTTCGTTCCCGGCAGTCTTCGCGATCTGGTAGTCTGCCTCGGCCTGCTGGCTCCGCTTTCGAAGCTCTTTCAGCCGCATATTGTAGAGGTCGGTAGGCTCCTGGGTGGCGGCATACATTGCCTTGTGCTGCACCTCCTCGGAAGCGGATGAGCTTGATCCTGTCTTGTATCTGGCTTCGCGGAAGGCGGCGACGTGAGACGGCATGTAGATAGCCTGCTCTTCCAGCTGCTCCTTGAGTTCGTAGACGACTTCGAGGGTCTGGGCTTCTTCGATCTTCGCCCCGGAATCATACTTGGCGAATGCGGCAAGGACGGCCTCCGGATCATTCACGAAGTCGACGATGAATGTCTGATCCTTGCCGGGCGCCTTGCGGTTCAGGCGAGAGAGGGTCTGGACGATATCGACCTCGTTGGCGATCTTCTTGTCGATATACATCGCCACGAGCTTCGGCTGGTCGAACCCTGTCTGGAACTTGTTCGCGACGAGCATGACCCGGTACTCGGGTCGGTCGAAGGCGATGCGGAGATCCTTGCTTTTTGCATCCGGGTTCATGTTTGCTTCGGTGAACTCAGCATCATCCTCACAGACGAAAGCCTCTCCGGATATCCGGTCGTCGTCGGAATGCATGACGTCCTTTCCGGTCAACTTGCCTGAGAAGGCCACCAGAGCTCGGATTTCCTTGTATTGCGGGTTGGCTTCGATGAAGGCGTCGAACGCCTTCTTGTATCGAACGGCCGCCGGACGCGAGCTCGTGACAACCATCGCTTTTGCTTGGCCATCGAGCAGGTGCGCTACGTTCTTCGAGAAGTGCTCAATGATGAACTGGACCTTCTGGGTCACGTTCGTCGGGTGCAGGTTCATCCATCTGGCCAGAGCGCGCTTCGCAGTCTTGCCATCGACGCGCTTGTCGTCGGCAATCTGCTTCCCGAGGTTGAAGGCGGTCTTGTACGGCAGGTAACCCTTCAGGACGTCGAGGATGAAGCCTTCATCGATCGCCTGGCGCATCTCGTATTTGTGGAAAGAGGCGGGGAGGTTGTCTTTCCCTGCGAGCCTGGAAGGGTCCGGCCGCCGCCCGAAAAGCATCATGGTCGAATGCTTCGGCGTCGCAGTGAACGCGAAGTGCGAGATGTTGCTCGGCCGCACGCGGCTCTTCTGAATTTCCTCAAGGAGCTCCTCGACCGTCATCCCGGCCGTGTCCTTGTTGGAAGACATGGCGAGCGTGGCCTGAAGCTTCGAGGCCGTGCTGCCGGTTTGCGAGGTGTGCGCTTCGTCGATGATGACCGCGAAGCCGCGATCCTTCAGCGATGTCTCGGTAAGTATCGCCTCCATGGCGTAGGGGAAGGTTTGGATCGTAACGACGATGATCGGCGTGCCCTTCAGGATCGCGTCGGTGAGCTGCTGGCTCTTGCTCTTGGAGCTCTTTTCGCGGTCGATGGCGGCGATCAGGCCTTCTTGGTGGTCGATCTGTTGGACGGCATCTTGGAGCTGCCCGTCGAGGACATTGCGGTCGGTGACGATGATCAACGTATCGAAGATCGCCTTCCCTTCATCAGACCGCATCTTGACCAGGTCATGGGCTGTCCACGCGATGGTCGATGTTTTGCCCGATCCTGCGCTGTGCTCGCACAGATAGGCGTGACCGGGACCGTTCGCCTTGGCGTCCTCGGTCATCTTGTTGACGGCATCGAGCTGGTGGTAGCGCGGGAAAATCTGGGTTTCCTTGACGGTCCATTTCCCTTTCAGGTCCACCACGTCTTTTTTTTCGACATAGACGAAGCTGTGGAAAATCCGCAGCCAGGCGTCGGGCTGGCAGATCTTCTCCCAGAAATAGGCGACGGGGTATTCGCCATCGTCACGCGGGGGATTCCCACCGTGGCCGTCATGCCCCTGATTGAAGGGCAGGAAGAACGTGTTCTCGCCAGCCAGCTTCGTCGTCATCCAGATTTCGCTGTCCGACATGGCGAAATGCACGATGGCGCCGCGCTTGAAGGTCAGAAGAGGATGCTTGCGCTTTGTTCGCGGCTCCATTGGGAGCCGGTCCTCGATGTATTGCAGCTTCGCAGTCTCGGCCGACTGGGTGAAGTCGGTCTTGAGCTCGACCGTGGCGACGGGCAGGCCGTTCAGGAAGAATCCGAGGTCGATCGCATCCTGGTGGCCGTGCTTGTATTTCAGCTGCGGAACGACGCGCAGGCGGTTCGCGGCATAGCGGTCGATGATCTTCTGGTTCCGCTGATCCTCTGGCGCGGCCTCGGACATGTCGATCTGCCCACAGCCGGCGATGGCGAAGCCGCGGCGCAGGACATGGATGGGGCCGTTTTTTTCGAGCGCGGCCTCGAGCTTGTCCATCAGGACCTTGCGGGCATTGTCGCCATTCATGGCGACAAGCTTCTCCCACTTGGCAGGCTGGGTGGCTTTCAGCCACTCCGCGATATCCTCGGGGTAGAGCGCGTGATCCTGATCGTAATGATCCGAGGAACCCAAGAGCCAGCCTTGCTCGGTCAGCTTCCGGACGATGTAGTCCTCGAGATGCTTTTCGTGGTGCTGATCGTCCTTCATGCTGCGCTCCTTACATCGATCTTGCCGGTGACGGCGGCTGTGATCAAGGCCGCGCGCTTTTCCTTGAGTAGGGCGATGCTTTGTTCGGTCTTGGTGATGAGGGTGTCGATTCTGGTGGTCTCATTCGACAAGAAACGTGCAATTTCGACCTGTTCATCAAGAGGAAGGCGCGGCAGCTTTACGGCCCTGAAATTCCAGAAACTCAGATCCTGTCCATCGCGAATGAAACTCGATGTGGCTCGCAGCGCCTGAATATAGCTGATTGATTTGAAGAGGTATGTGAAGAAGTCAACGTCCACGTTGGCAGATGATTTCAGGACCACATAGGAAGACCTGACGCAGCCGCGCGCCTTGGCGCGTTCAAGTCCGCCGTCCATGCTGCGCATACTGATCACGAAATCACCGACTTCGACGTGCTTGCGCTGCTCAAGGTTCAGAAAGGCTTTGGTGACTTGCCGTTGTTCAAGGCGCTCGAACTCGGAAAGTGGGATCACGCCATATTTCTGGGTTGCCGATAGTTGCTCATCGTCTTCGTGCGCGCGCTCCTTGCTTTCGGTGAATAGCCAGATGCTGGGCACCACCTCCCAATGCGCGGGCACCTCGCCGAGCCAGCCTTGGCCGGAGTCCTTCATCGGCGCATTGCGGTTCAGGCCCTTGGTGACGGCATGGGCGATTACGGCGACGCGCTTTTCCTTCAGCAGCGCGATAAAGCGGGCCTTCTTCTCGATCAACCCGCCAATCCGCGCGGTCTCGCGGTCGAGGTAGGTTGCGACTTCGCGTTGCTTTTCAAGTTCGTAGAAAGTCGTCGGGAAATTGAGGATCGCTTCTGGATTGACGCGTTTCAGCCCTCCGGTACCAGTCATGCTTCGCACACCGTGAGAGCGAAAATCTTCAGATGACATAAGATAAAGAAGAAAGTTCGGATCGATCTTGTTTAGGTCAGGCCTGATTACAAAAACCTCGGACGTTGCGTATCCAATTCCATTCTCAAGGTTATGGGCATACGCCTTTTTGCCATTCTCAAAGCAAGGGGTGACCTTTGCGAGGAGAACATCCCCCTCAGCGAAATAGTTGTAGCTGCCATTTTTCAGGTCACCCAATCGAGCGACGCGGGATGTGTCCAAACCACCGAGGCCATTCATTATTGCTTCCATCGGAGCGAAGGTGACAAAGCTTTCCCCCGGCGCAGTGATTTCACTTTGAGTTGGCGCGAGTGAAACGGAAAATCGAAGTCTACTCATTCTGTCACCTCTGCCAGAATTTCGGCAATTTCGGCCTCTACGGCGTTCAGATCGGCGTCGATGTCTTCCAGATCGCGTGGCGGCTGATATTCAAAGAAAAACCGGTTGAAGTTGATCTCGTAGCCGACGATCCCGACCTTCCTATCGGTCTCGTCCCGGTAGGTCTCGTCGATATAGGCGTCCTCGACATGCGGTAGGACTTCTGTCGCCAGATAGTCGTGGATGTTCGTGCCCATCGACACGTTCTCGTAATCCGTCAGGTCATCGTCGGGCAGGGTGTTGCCGTGTCTGTCGGTAACGGGATCAAGCTCGGGCTCGCGTACGCCTAAGGCGCGCTGGAGCATCTTCACATGTGTTGCGGTAACCTTGCCCAGGCCGGAATCGGCCTTGGCGGCGGCTTTCATCCAGCCATCGACCCAGTGCCAACCGTGCTCAGTGCCCATCTGATCGTACAAGCGTGTGCGCCACCCCGCCCGCTGTTCCTCGGTCAGCTTGGCCCAGGGTTTTTCCTCTTCCAGCTTGGCCAGCCCCTCCTCGGAGATCACGATCTTCTTGCGCAGGGGGCGCAGGACACGGATGCGGCGGTAACCAAATTCTGTGCTGTCGAAGATCTTGCTTTCGCCGCTCTCTTCGAAGGTGGAATACATGCTGACGATATCGCGGGTCTGCTCTTCGCCCACGCGGCGGCGCTTGTTGCCCTCGCTCTTGCGCATAGACTCATACATCTCGGTTGCGTTGATCAGCTGCACCTTGCCTTTACGATGCGCAGGTTTCTTGTTGGACAGGATCCAGATGTAAGTGCCGATACCCGTGCGGAAGAAAATCTCCTGCGGCAACGCGATGATAGCCTCGACCACGTCCTGTTCCAGCAGGTAGCGGCGGATCTCGGACTCACCTTGGCCAGCGCGCCCGTTAAAGAGGGGCGAACCGGAGAGCACGATAGCGGCCCGGCCTCCGCCTTTCTCCGGATCCTCCAGCTTGCTGACCAGGTGCAGCAGGAACAGCATAGAGCCGTCGCCAATGCCGGGCAGTTTCGGTCCAAACCGGCCTTCGAATTTCTGGTCATTGTGTTCCTTGACCACGGCCGCCTGGTCCATCTCCCATTTCTTGCCGAAGGGCGGATTGGAGACGCAGTAGTTGAACTTCTCGTTCGAAAGTTGATCATTCGACAGGGTGCTGCCGAGCTTGATGTTCTGCGACAGGTCGCGGCCGGGGTCGGTCGGGATTGTCTTCAGAAGCATGGAAGCCAGCGCGACGGCGTGCGTCTCGGGCTCGAGTTCCTGGCCGTAAGGAACGATTGTTGGGGCGCGGCCGTAGCGGTCCTGCAGCGTATCAACGTGCTCCATCCCATCCGAAAGGAAGCCGCTGGTGCCGCAGGTCGGGTCATAGAGCGTAGTAATGAGGCCAGGGTTGTCGACGAAGACCTGCTCGTCAGGGTCCAGGAGAAGCTCAATCGCCAGATGCACGACGTCCCGCGGCGTCATGAAGTCTTCCGCAGCTTCGTTCACCTCGGCGCCGAACTTGCGGATCAGGTGCTCGTAGACGTTCGACATGGTCCGCTCAGGAACTGCCTTCGGATGCAAATCGATCGCCGCGAAGTTCTGGCAGATCTTGTAGAGAACGCCTGCTCGATCCATGCGCGCGATCGTGTTTGCAAAATCGAATTGCTCGAAGATCACGCGAGCGTTGGCCGAGAAGCTGGAGATGTAATCTTCGAGGTTTTGGCGGGTTCGGGTCGCCCCAAGGCTCCCGAGATCGTAGTTGGAGGTATTGTAGAAAGAGTATCCCGCGATCGGTCGGAGGACGAGGTCCATGTCGATCCCCTGGTTGGCCATCGACTGGTAGGTGGAGAAGACTTGGGCCCGGCTCGGTTCGAGAACGCACTCGAGACGACGGAGGAGGGTGAACGGCAGGATGACCTTGCCGAAATCGACGTGCTTGAAGGCACCCCATAGGTCATCTGCGTTCTTCCAGATGAAGTCTGCCAGGGTTGTGGTGTTGCCGTTGATTTTTGTCATGGGGTCCTTGGAAGTGCTGGTGCGTGAGGTCTCAGGGCTACTCTGGATATTGGTCCGGGTTCCTGTGGGCGAAGGAGATTTCCCGACACCACCGTCATTGAGTTGTGCGCTCATGCATGCGCCCCTTGAAGTTCTCGGTGAGGCCACGAAGCATCTCGGGCGTGCTCGATGCCCTTGAGGATGGCGCGAACCTCGGCCAGGCGATCCTGCCGCTCCCGGAACGTGGCCTCCATCTCGTCCTCTTCCTCGGCAGAGGGCACGGGAATACGGAAATCCTTGAGATCCTTGATGGAGATCGTTTGGATTGCCGCGCCCGCAGCAAGGGACCGCAATGCGGTCTTCACGGAAGGATTCGAGAAGTATTCGAGTAGCGCGATGCCTGAGATTCTTCCCTGCTTGGGGCGGAGGATCATGAACGACTGCCCAGCCGTCCAGAAATGGCTTTCCCCATCTACGGAAGCCTCTTCAGGCACCAGGGCAACCGAGCCAATGGTTCCCTTGACTGACAAGAGAACGTCTCCCGGTATCAATCTCTGATTGCGCGCCTTCCTGAGTTGCGCGCGCTCAATGGAGATCTCCTTCTTCGGCAACGGAAGGTAATCGCACTCACCGATGTCCGCAGGAGCGGCTTCCCGTATCTTGTAATCGCCGTCATCGCCTTGACCGAGAGACAACGGACGGATGAGTTCAACGGCCTCGTGAAGCGGAAGAGTGTCCCTTTCGGATAGAAAGCATTCCAGCTCGGCGACTGCGGGTGGAATGAGATATCGGTCCAAGCTGAGGATGCAATCCTTTGCCTGAATGTCAGAGATCGAAACATCCACCGTCGAGGTGCTGCCTTCCGGAACGGGAGCCATGATGGCCTTGAGCCAAGAGGTGCCCGACTTAATCTCGGGGCGGCCACGGACGGTCCGTCCAGCAAACTGAGATGCGCTCAGATCAACAAAGCGAACCTTTTGTTTGGCATCCCACTCTGAGCTCAGGATGAGGATGTCGCTGGCAATGCCGGTGTTCTGGAAGATCATTCCTCCCGGAACGGCAAGTATGGCTCGGAGCCGGCCGGATTCCACGAGAGCCTCCCTGGCAATGGGCTCGACACCGACACCCCGAAACATGGCGCCGTCGGCAACGGAAACGATGACGAGTTTGGATTTGGACACCTGGGCGTCGGCGAGGGCCACTGCTTCGCTGCTAAGGCGCCGAGACCGGCCATCGTCTCCGATAATTTCGAGTGTCTTCCGGGGGAGGTCAGATGTTGATGGGATCTTGTATCCGAATGGCGCCATGATGATTTCTGCGTCATTGGCGTCTTCATCGAGTCTGGCGAACGGATCTGAGGGGACCACTTGGAGAGGAACCTCCAAGACGACTGCCAGCATTCTCGCCAAGTTGCAGACGTCGTGGTTGATATCTTCGAAGCGCACACTCGTTCCGCTCATTGCCAACAGCAGAGCCGGATGAAGTGAACTCGCAAATGCGCAGCGAGCAGTATCAGGGTCGTCTGCCAGTTCAACGATGCGCTTGGTGGCCTGCTGTCCAATCCACGAGAAACCTGTCTCCGATCGATAGAGACTCATCATCTCATCGAAGGCAGAGAGCCGTTCCTGCGCGGGCAGAGAAAGAAAGAGCGACCTCGCCTCTTTCAGAGATTGGTATGCTTCGGTCCCAAACACGTTCTCCCAAGTGGTGAATCTTGGGTCGGAAGTATCTTGTTGCATGCCGAGGGATTGGGACGCCTCGATGAGGAGAGCTTCGGGCATTTCGGAAGGTCTGATATACCCATGGATGCCGTCCAGAGCGCGCCAGATGTTCTTATACTTAGACTTCATTTTTGTTTCACACCCTTATTTTCTTGCAGCGGCCGACGAAAAACTGTCGGTGCGGTAGGTGGTGATGAGGGCCTCGCCCTTGGAGACAACGGTGATCCCGCCCTTGCTCATTGCCCGTTCGAGGGCCTTCAGTTCGCCGCGCAGCTGCTGCATGGCCTCGTGGCACTCCTTGCGCCCGAGGACGGTCTTGTCTCCCTTGGGTTCGCCATACTCCAGCGCCAGGTTGATCAGTTCCTTGTTGATGCCACGTTGGTTCATGCGGGTGTCCATGTGTGTTGTTTTTTGCATGTGCTTCCCCTTCCTGCTGAAATATATCTACACTCTTTGAAACCATTTTCAAGCCCTTATTTTGTTTTTTTGCAAGAAAGTCTGCCCGGTGCCGCGTTCGCGATAGCTTCAAGAGTGTGCTTGAGATGCAGGTATGCTCGTGAAGATACCAAGCGATACCGGAGAGCAATTCGACGCGGCGCGGGTCGGCCCATGGGTGTTGTCAGGGGTGTTCGGTCTCGCGGTCGGCGTTTCCGCTGGCGTTGGCTTCAGGGATGCTTTCATCGCGGCGATAGTGGTCTCTGTTCTCCTAATGATCGTGTTCGCTGTCGTTGCGGGAGACGGCGCACTGGGAGAACTCACCACGATGGTGATCGGGTTCTTCGTCATGGTCGCATTCTTTACCGTCTCGATCGCGCTCATTCTTTGAAGCCCGACAAGCATGCGCATCTATGACGATGAGGTCATGACGCTACTGGTTATGCAGGATGAACGCATGCTCGCGGACAAAAATGGGCTAACCCTCAAACCTAAAATCACCCGAGAAGTCGGGGAAACCTTCTGAAATCGGGTTTGGACAGGGACATCCGGCGAGAGTGTAACGCACACTCTTCGAGGGTGTTGCTGTCCGAGGCGCTCAGGCCGGGAAAGGGCCTGGAAACCCCGGACAGCGTCCGGATGTCGGGAATAGCGGGACCGACATGGCGCGATTTGCGCCGAACCTCTCTCATATTTTTCGTTCTCGGACAGAGTTGCAAACCGGATGCCTGAACGCAAAGAACCGGGGCTGCCATAACGGCGGCCCCGGCTGTCCTCACGTTTCCGCTTTCAAGCCGGCAATCGCCATGTCGAGAAGATGCGCAATCATCCAGAGCTCCGCACCATGTCGCGTGACGCGCCAGTGTTTGCCGTAGGGATCGACTGGGCGGTCGCGGATGTACTGCGCGTGACCGGCATACTCCTCGATCGTGATCTTACGACGGACGCAGGCCAGCATCGCTCTGCACGATTCCAGCCGCGCCTCGTCGCTCCCATCCGGGTCGAGGATGGCGCTGTAGTGACACATGCCGGGTCCGAAACTCGGCGCGCCTGGATACGCGCTGAATCCGATCAGGGCCAACCATTGGGCTGCCAGATCCGCTTGCAGTCGCGCCGTTGTAGGGTCGGGAGTGTTTGCAGTCGCCCTCATTGCCGCTCCTCCCCATGTGCAGGTAGCCCGGCCAGCCGAAGCGCTTCAAGCGCCCGCGAGCCACGCGACACAGCATCGGCGCAGTACATCGCCGCTTCTGCTCGGGGGTCGTCGGGGTGGAGAGCGGCGAAGCGGATCGCCTCCGGTCGCCAGGGCTCGTCTGCGAATTCGAGACGCAAAAGCCTCGCCAATAGGGCGAGATCGCGCCGGCGGGCATGTAGATCCCCTGCGTTGCGTGCGCAGTCGACGACGGCGATGGCGCGCCTGGACCAGGCGGACCCGCCAAGCAACTCGGCCGCGTCGACGAGCGTGTCGCCGCCTTCGCGAAGCCAGCGTTCGAACTCACAAGCGATCTCAGTATTTCGCAGCAAGGAATTGATATTCGATTCATGTCTCATCGGGAGTCACTCTCTGGTAGTTCGCGGGCCCGGAATTGGGTCGCGTCAGAAATCCCTGCTACGTGCCTTTGTCGGTCTGTCTTTCTCGTCCTCTCCTTTGTTCACTACGACTGTGTGGGCGGCATCTTCGGGTCCAGCCTCCACGGGGACCGTGTTCAACACCAAACATCTTTGAGGTTTTTTGGGGACCCAAACGTCGTTCAGCGCGCCTCACCAAGAGGGGCGCGCTGAATGACGGTTGAGTCAGGCATTATAGCCTATTCGACCTATGCTTTTGATCTTTCCGGCCAGGCACGACGAAAACCCAGAAGGTCAATGTCAGACAAGGTCCGCGAGGAGGTCCGCCTCTTCCGCCTCTATCTCGATCAGCCCGGCGATCATGTCCTGGCTTTCGAGCATGTGCCGTCCCGCGAGGCTCTCCGCCTGGTACCATTTCGCGGTCCGGGGCGACCTCTGCGCGCAGAGCGCCAGAGCGGCGCGCGTGCCGTGCTCTCCGAGCGCCCCCAGAAGCGTGTGGATGCGGGTGCGGCTGATGATGGACCCGGTCCCCAGATGTTTGCGCCACCGCTCGGACAGGCTGTGCACGTTGCGCGCCACGCCATTGCTCTTGGGAAAGACAGGGGCCCGAGCCTTCATGATCGCGTCCCGAAGATCCGGCAACATCCGCTCGTCCTGGCCGCGCAGGATCAAGGCCTCCAGAAACGGTGTGAGGATCGGGGACAGTGGGCCGGACAGGTCGCTGTCCGTCTTCGATGTGCGCAGATCGAGATAATAAGACAACGGCTCGTCGCGGTCTTCCAATCCCCAATCCGCCGGGTCGTCGTCACCGATGTAGAGGATGTGCTGCCCCCACAGGAGACAGGTATCGTGGTTGCGCAGCGGGATCAGCGAGAGGAAGGGCAGGGCAGCGGCATCGACATAGAGCGTGGTGCGACTTCGGCGGTCCATGGTGTTCGGCGCCTGATCGAGAAGCTTGTTGGCCAAGTCGAAGATCGCCTGGAGGTCCGGAAGGTCGGCGAGCCGGGCTTCCTTGACCTTCATGTCGCCTTTCGCTTCGCCCTCGTAATGGCCAACGAGGTCCTGGAGATCGGCCAGAAGCTCGTCCCTATGTCCCAAACGCTTCGCAAACGTGCGAAGGGACGCGAAAAGAATGCCACGGCTGCTGGCCCGGACACCCCGCGCTTCCAGCGCCTTGTCGTAGGCACTGATCGTGTCGAGGCTGAGTTCGTCCGGCAAACCGTTGTCACGGGCAGTTCGAACGAGTTGGCACGCGGCACCGGTCATGCCTTTCACCGTTTTAGGCGCCAACTTTTTGCCGCGATAACGCTTGCCGGCCAGCAGGGCATCGAGAACTCGCAGCCAATCGGCCGGCAACTGGTCGCGCGGAACCGAGACCTCGAGAGGACGTTGCTCGTCATCTTCGGTCTGTTCCGGTTTTCGGCGCCGGTAGCGATCCGCCTCTTTCAGGCCGCGCGCGTGTTCCACGGCCATAACGGCGGGGTGCGCGGGGGTGAGGAGTTTTTCCAGCCCCCCGCGGAGCGTACGCAGCAGCATCGAGGACTCCCGATCAGAGACGAAGGCGAGGAAATCCTCGGTCTCGGTGCCACGGCCATTCGTCTCGCAGAACGCGAGGAACCGGTCGAGCGCGCGCAACTCATCCAGGGGCATGGTCCGGGTGGCGTCGATCTCGCGGAAGGGCGTCCAGCGCGCCTCGTGCAGAATGGCTTCCCGTGTCCGGTCATCCCGGTGCCGCGACCCTTTGCGGTTCGCCGCTCCGTGGTTCCGGAGGGCTGCAGACACCGTGTTCGTCGCCGGATGATCCATGCCTACGAGGGCGCGCAACGCGCGCTGCGCGCATTGAAACCGGTGACGGCTGGTCCCCCCGAATGCGGTCGCACTCTCGAGCGAAATACCGGCCAGAGAGCCCCCGGAATAATCCCGAACGAGCTCCGCGAGCTTTCTCAGGTCCTCCACCTTGACCGACGGGAAGGCGGCAGAGTCCGCCACGTCGGCAAGCTCGGGGGCGCCTTTCAGCGCCTCCCTGTCCCTCAGATCCTTTTTCATGTTCCGAACTCCTATGTTTCGATCATTTCGGAGATGAGCCGCTGGCCTTCGGCCATGGCCTTCTCCGCGTGAACCCAGGCGTAGTGCCGGATCACCGTGTCCTGAGTGTCGCCCAGGCGCACCGCGATCCACCCGATGCGCTCCGGGTAACGGTGGTAGAGCAGCGAGGCCTGCCCATGCCGGTAATTGTGAGGCGTGCAGGGGACGCCCGCGACGTCGCGCATGATGCGGACAAACCAGCCGTGGAACGTCTCGTAAGGGCACGGCCGGTGAGGTGCGCTCAGCATAGGCACCAGCCACGGGCTGGAGGCGGTCTTGCCCGTATCCGGATCGGTGAGAATCAGTGGGCGGATGGTGTCGATATACCAGCGCACCGTTTCGGCGAACCGGTGCGGCCCGGGCTGCATTTCGAACCGGATATCCTTGCCATTCTTGACGAAATTTCCGGGAATGACGACGCGAACGTCCTTTCCGACCAACCACATCCAGGCATTGTCTCCGCCGAACGGCATTTCGAGCACGTTCTCGACGCGCACCGGCGCGCCCCCGATCTCGATTGCGCAGAAGAGCGCGACAGTGCCGTGGCGGATGACCTGAAGCCGCTCTCCCCGGGTCAACGTGCGCCCTTCCCGGGCTGCGGCATCCAGCAGGGCCTGGGCAATCCACCGCGGCCGGGCATGGGCGAGCAGGAAATCGTTCCTGAATTTCCGCTTCTCGATGAGGGCCCGGCACAGCCGCTTCGTCTTATCGGGCATGCCTGCCTTATCGGAGTGATGCCCGAGCTCCTCCACCTCCTTGATCAATTCCCGCAGCCCGCGGCTTTCAATGCCGTTCCGGTCGAGAATCGTGGGAAGGCGGCCGACCAGAGTGGTGGCATGCCGCGCGGTGATCCCGTCCTCTCCGATGCGGTCCACGATGTGGCCGAGAAAATCCTCGAGGGCTGCCGGATCCTCGAGCACCAAGGCAAAGCTGTTGGCGCGCGGGTCGAGATGCCCGGTCGCGATCAGGCCGTCGATGACTGCATGCAGGGTGGTCTTGATACCTGGGCGAGTGCGTTCCTTGACGTATTTATGAACTTTCCTGGCACGGATATACCTTACCTTCGCGGCCCGCTCGACGAACTCCTCCACTTCAGTTGCGAAGTGTGCCGGGACGTTGTAGCGAAATGCCCCGTCGGCCTCGATGGGCCGGATCGGATGCGGAAACAGGCGGGCGATCGCCGTCGACGCTTTCTGGCCTTCGGAAATCATCCGGGACGCGTTCGTCAGGCTGGTCCGTTCGCTTTTTTTCGCGTCGTCATGCAGATCCATGAGCGCCGACTGGTCGAGGTCACCAGGCGCCAGGCCAGCGCGGCGCGCCGCCATCGTCAGAGTGCTCCGGATGGGGATGATCTTCCGTTGGCTGTTGCGTCCAACGATCGTGTCGAGACGCTCGAACTCGGCGGCGGCTTCGTCCCAGCCGTCGACCACCGCGCGGATGACCCTATTCTCCTGTCGTACGCCGAGCATCTCCTCGAGCAGAGGGCGGACACGGTTGCGATAGTCCTGGTAGGTCGCCTGCTCGAACGGCATGATTGTCGGATCCCAGCCATCAACGGGGAACATCCGGTCGAACCATTCGAGCTTCATAGGCGCATTCTCCGCCGTGATCCCCTTGGCTTTCAGCAGGCCGTTGACAGCGCTCCGGATCTTGGCGGCGGAGCTTTTTGAAGCGCCGGCAGCGACCTTGCCGTCGAGAAATTCCGGGATTGCCGCCCAGGTGCGGTGAGGGGCGGGTGTGGCCTTGGCAAGGGCCATCTGGTCGAGAGTTTGCAGCATGAAAGAGCCTTTCTGTGTTGTCTTCTGTGCAGAAGGTTGGCCGTTTCCGCTCAGGCAGAAACAGGATCCGCGTTTCCCTTGCGGAATGCGGATCCCGTTCTTTGCCGGAGGAGGGAAACAGGCGTCATCCCGCATCTGCGGATCGAGGCGGAAGCGGTTGTATTGTGCCGGTGTAGGGGATGCGCTCGGCCTTCTTGGCCGCGGCCTGACGTTTTGGCTTCCACCGGATCATGGCTGCCCGGTCCTTGTAGAGAGACGGGCGGTTATAGGCCTGCACCTCAAGCGGGAGCCAGAGACGCGTTTTCGGGCTCAGGTCGATCAACGGGCTGGGGAAGCCGTTCGGAAATCTGTTCTTGTGGCAGTAGCCGTTCACCGTAGCTGCCGTGAGCCCGACTTCTTCGGCGACCCGAGCGGCATTCCAGAGCGATTTCTTGCCATCGCTTCCATGTGTGAGGTCTTCCCAGAGAGTTTCGGGCTGATCAGGATCGAGACCAACAGCGTTCCAGAACTCTCCCCACGGCCGCTTCGCGCGTTTGGGAAGCCCGAGGTGATGAAAGATCTTGCGGCGGGTGTCGTCTCCGCAGCCGCCGAAGAATTTCTCGAACTCACCGTTCGTCGCGTGGGAAGATGGGGTGATTATCGCGGGCTTGGCGGCCTCGGGGGATGATATTTGCGGCATATTTCGTTCCTTTCGAAAAGGAACTGGGATGAGTGTCTTCTCCGCGGAAGAAGATTTTTCGCCCTCGGCACAGAGTCCTTAAAAGCAAGGGTTTGGCCGCTTTGCATCCGAGTTTCATTGCTCATGGGCGATGCACCGTTGAGCGGGACGTGGATGCGCATGCCTGTGCTCTTCACGAGGACTCGTGACGCTGGGGCGCGGATCAGCGAGCATATCAAAGCTCTCCAGCGCGACATTTGTCGCGCTGGAGTTCACATGTTCCATTGATGCGTCCCGAAGCGCATTCTTGGTACCTGATCGAGCACCACCGCGCCCGTCACGTGTTCCCGTCGGTGGCCGGGAATTCGAAGTCCGCCATGGCCGGCCTTCTGCGGCAGACATCATGTAAACGCGTCAAGGATGCAGGCAGTCGCGTCCGTTCGAACGGATGTCATCGCTTCCGGGAGTGATCAGGGCCCACGGCGCGCCGCTTTTCGGCGATGATGAGCGACTTTCTCGGATGCCCAGCCTTGCTGGAACCTGTGCGACCTCCTTCCTCTTCACCCGATAGTGCAGATCCTCGACGGCATGTGCATGCATGTCCGCCATGGGGAAGAAATGGGTCGTTTTTGACCACACTTCCCTGCCCCACCACTTTTCAACGGGTTGACCGGGACAAAAACCCATGACAAAACCAAACATGTTTTGGGAGGTTTTTGTCCATGATATTGGGATATGCGCGGGTCTCGACGCGGGATCAGAACCTGGACGGTCAGCGTGATGCCCTCGCTGCCGCGGGATCAGAACGGATCTTCGCAGATACGATCACTGGAACAGCCCGGACCAGGCCCGAGCTGGACCGGCTCCTTTCTGAGCTCCGGTCCGGGGACGTGGTCGTCGTCACGAAATACGACCGCCTGGCACGGAGCCTGAAAGATCTTCTCGAAATCGTCGACCTGATCCAAGCTCGCGGTGCCGGATTCCGGTCCCTCGGGGAAGAAATCGACACAACCAGTCCCGCGGGCCGGCTGGTGTTTCACGTCTTCGCATCAATCGCCCAGTTTGAGCGGGAGCGGATCGTCGAGCGAACCAAGGAGGGGTTGGAGGCGGCCCGGAAACGGGGCCGGGTTGGTGGCCGCCCCCCTGCCCTCTCACCCGCCCAGAAGGCTGAGGTGAAGCGGATGAGGGACGAGGAGCACCGTCAGATCCCCGAGATCGCGGCGCTATTCAAGGTCAGTGAGAAGACGATCCGGAGGGTGGGCTGATCGCGCATGTCGGAACAGGATTGCTGCGTTCTCGCCATGAAAATGATGTCTTCCTGTCCCACAGAGGATGTATCGGGAAAACTTCCGGTGATTGAAAACAAGGATGACACATGAATTTTTGCAGGTCTGCTTTTTGTGCGGCTCTCTCTGTATCATCTTTGGCCGGTCCCGCCGCCGCCACGGATTGCGCGCAATGGTCAAGGTTTTCCAGCACTCAGGAATATCTCCAGCCATTGTCGGTACCCGCAGATAGCATCGGATCTCACCTGTCTGCGTCCGAATGGTCCAGTGGCGTTGAAATCGAATCCGAGATGCATGGAGATGAACTCTGGATCGACATAACGTCTTTTCCCGGCGATACGACCGCGGCAGCTGGACCGCGCGCCATCATGATGGTGGGCCGTCTTGCCGATGAAAGCTTCAGCCAACTTGTCCTGTCAGATGCCGGGACAGGTCTTTTCGCCATCAGCGAGCAGGATATCCGCAGCATCGGATGTCAGTTCATCTGGGGTGTGGAAGGAGGCCAGAACCCGATCGCGTTGATGCGCGAGATGTATGCGGCGATGACACACTACGGTACAGGACAGCCTCTGAGCACCCGATGGAACGGCAGTCTGCTGGGCGACACGACCAACGCGATGAACGTGAACAACGAGATTATCCTGCCTGGCTGGGTCATGAGCGCGGTAGAATGAGGTTCGGGTTTTGCTTAATTGAAAGGTCACCGTTCTCCGCCCTTGTCCTGCTTGCAATGGGATCCGCTGCCTGGGCCGATGGCGATTGCACTGCCCTTTCCGAAGATACCGCACGCCTCGCCTGCTATGACGCCGCGCATGGCGTCGAGACAACGGAAGATCAGGGCGACGCCGCCGATACAGGTGCCTGGATTATCGAACGGGAGAAGAACGCCCTCACGGATCGCGAAGATGTCTTTGTCGGAATCCGGGCATCGGAAACGGCGCAATGTGGCTACCAAAGCATCCGGCCGACCCTCTATCTGCGCTGTATGGACAACACGACGGCGGCACTCCTGGTAACCGATTTCTTCATGGCCGATATCCAGGGCTTCGGAAAGGTCCGGTACCGTGTCGACGGTGGCAGCATGAAGAGCTGGAACTTCGAGGAGCGCACCGACAACATGGCGTTGGGCTTGTGGACGTTCGGAAGGTCGACACCTTTCATCAGGGATCTGCTCGGGGGCGAAACCCTGATCATGGAATACACGCCTTTCAACGACATCCCGAAGCAGTCCACGTTCGACATTTCAGGTGTGGATGAAGCCATCGCGCCGATGCGCGAGGCCTGTGGCTGGTAGAGATCCCTTTCGCTCTCATTCAACACTATGCCCGACAACTGTTAAGCCGCAAAGCTTGAACAGGCCCCCTGCCCGGTCTGTTCGCAGTTTTCGCGGCATGCGCGCTTAACAGTATTAGTAATAGTGTTGAATCGACGCTTCTGACCCAGTGATGACTTGCAACGATGGACCTATCTTCTACTGAGAACTCTCAGAGGAACAGAAAGTCATAGTTACGTGGGAATTGTAGTTACCGAGAGGATCGAAGAAGGCGAAGATACCATCTTCGATGTCACTATCGATCTGCGGCACAATGACGGGGTGGATATGTCCCTGTCCGGGAATCCGACCGTCATGACTGTCGACGACCTGCACGTCTTTTCTCTTTTTCGGAGACGCCGACTCTCAACCACCGAAGCGGATGGCAACCCCCTGATCTATGCCCTCAAGGAACTGAAGGGATATGCCATTGATGAAGCTGGCAAGGAGCTCATGTGGGAAACGGCAGGCGAGATCTTCCGAGCCTGGACATGTCCGTGGAAACCCACCCACATCGTCTCCATCCCTTCCAGGCATTCTGTGAGCATCGACCTGGCCTCCAAGATCGCAGCCTTTCTGGAGGTGGAACACGTCCCTGTGGCCCTGGTCCACAAGAAAACCGTCGCCGAGGTTCTGGAGGAAGCCGAGACCCTGAAAGACAGCGATGCAGTGTCCGGGCGCGACCTCAAGGCCTTCAAGAACCAGCTCGGCCGTCTCTCGACAGCCCCGCCGGGGAAGACTTTCCAGATGAAGGAGATCGATGTGCGCGTCAGGCAATACTTTCACCCATGGCGGGTGGCTGAGGAAGCCAAGGACCTCATCGGCCACGATCTTCTTCTGGTCGACGACCTCATCGGGACTGGTGCTTCGCTCTCGACTTGTGCCAAGTGCCTGGTTGAGAACGGGCACTCTGTGGTCGGCGGGATGAGCTTGTTCAGCCCTCTCGATCGGGAACTTGCCAAGAAGTCGAAAGGAGCGCGTCGTAAGAGGCGCAGAGGTGGAAAGCCTTGACTTGAAGTGGCCTTTTTGCTACCTATCTCTCTATCATAGACCGCACATACGCCCTGCGGTCTCTAAAGATAAAGCTTGGAGTGCCTTAGGGTGCGTCAAGTGGGTCCGAGCCGCGCCTTTGAACGAGGCCTCCCGGTAAGCGGGGATATCGTTCTTCCCAGGGATCGGCGGGAGAAATACGGAAGCGGGGAGATGAGCCAATCATCTCCCCGCTTTTGCGTTAGCCGGTTGGCATCTGCCAACTTCATCGCGCCATCATGTATTCGCTCTTCAGGACCAGCAAGGTCATGACTTCGTCGTCACCCACACGGAACGACTGCTCAGCAAGCTCATACCGATCGGCGCCCTCGGTATCGAACCAAGTGTCCGCGTCCATGAGGGATAGCGAGATGTCGTCTCGGGTTCCCTTGTGCAGGATGTCGTAGGCGTTGCTCTGTGGATGGAGCGTTCGCCTGTCTCCGCTTGATCCGAGCCCATGGCAGGCGATCTTCTCGGCCTCCCTCCGTCGTTACCCCGCGCGGAGCACTTCAGGGTCGCCTGGCCACCGCTTCAGGTCGGAAATCCATCGTCCTGTCGAGAGACACTCGGGGAACCACTCCACAAGCCGGGGCAGCGAGACCACCCGGTGCTCTCGCAGGATGTCGAGGCCGCGAGACATGACCTTGTCGACCGGCCCCCGGAACGAGCCCTCATCGAAATACCACTCCTGCTTGACGAACCTCACGTAGCGATCCGGATCGTCCCGCAGGGGCGCCCGCCCCTCCTGGGTTTTCCAGAGCGGGCAGTAGTCGCGCGAGAAAAGAACCTTCGTGCCATCCGCCTCGGTCCAAAATCCGTATGGCATCCAGAAGCGCAGCGGCACGAAGAGGCGCCCGGCGCGATGTGCGGGGGCCTCCCGGGAGACGCAGGTCATGATGCTATGATCGATCATGACGCGCGTGAGTCCTTCCGGCCCCTCGCCGCGCTCGACAAGCAGGGCGCGCGCATTGTCATAGCCGGGGGCTTTCACACGGCACGGAGCTCCGACGTCCTGCCGCCCGCGATCCGGATAGTCTGCGGCGAACAGAGCCTCTCGGACGGCGAGTGTGGTTTCCGGGTCCGGACTGCCGCCGAAGAACCTGGTTCGGGTCAGGGCGTCGAGGATGTCGCCGCTCCGAAGACCGCTGGCCTGGTGAATCCGGGAGACGATGTCGGCCTGGGTGACGACAGACGCCTCCGCCGGGTGGTGCATCTTGGCCTGGAGGGCTTGTAGGTGATGCAGATCGCGGTGGCCGCTCGCCTGGGCAAGAGCAGTCTGGCACGCGCTCAGGGAGCTTGCGCCCGGCAGCTTCGAGAGTGCCTGGGCTGCACGCTTGAAGGCGTGCTGGTCGGGAGAATGGATAGACAAGGTGGTGATCCTTCAACAGATGCCGTATTGGGTGCCCACTGAGCCGACGGCAATGCGTCGAAGGTCGTTCATTCTGCAGTACGCACGCATGCTTCTCCACTGTGGGCGGAACGGATCACCAGAGCCGTGCCATTGATATAGGCACAGCGGCATCCCGCGACAAGCCATCGCCTGCATCTTTCGCTCTCTGATTTTCCCCCGGCGCGTTGGCAGCTGCCAACGGTATGCTCTTTCCCCTTTGAGGTCCCGCCGGGAGCTACGCCTGATGGACGAAACCCTGCGACTGCACAACAGGGGTAAACCAAGAACAAAATACGCCCTATAGCGTTGAAATAAATCGGGTTATGGCATATATTGTGGCGATTGGCGCGGAAGGTTGAAGGGAGGCAATCGGACGGGCACCACACCGGAGGAGGCCTTTTCGATGCCGCTCGACGATACCGCACCGCAACTCGATGCCCTGCTGCTCGGCACTGTTCTCGAGATGGAACTGAGCCCGCGAGACAACCAGGTTGCATCGAAACGATACAACCTGATCCCGGAGCACCTCCAGCGGCCGACCAGTCCGATCCGCCGATACATGGAGACCGCCCTCGTCTATCCTCAGGGCTCCCGCGCCATTGGTGCCACCATCGTTCATGGCGCGGACGACGACAGGTTCGATCTGGACGCCATCCTGGAATTCCGCACCCCGATTGGCTGGACGCCGCGACAAGTGCTCGACGAGCTCCACGCCGCCTTCGAGGGCTTTCCCGACGTGAAGAAGATCGAGCGATGCACACGCTGCATCCAGCTCCAGTTCGCCTTCATGCATTTGGACGTCACGCCGATGGATCCGGACCGTGATCCTCGGGACGAGCGTGTCGGCGAGATTTATCACAGCCCCGACGAAGGACGTGATGAGCGGTTCCGCGTGAACCCCTACGGCTTTGCTGAAGACTTCAGGACACGCATCACGATGCCGAGCCGGAGCTTCCAGGATCATGTGCGTGACGTCCGCTCGAAGCTGCAGATGAAGGATCGCCTGGTGCCTGGCACCATCATGGCCGATGCGGACATAGACGCGCTCCCCGAGCCGATCGATCCGATCCGGGACGCGCCGCAGGTCATCGCCCTCAAGCTCATGAAGCGATACCTCAACCTGCGCTATGCCAACCGGGACGAGAAGCGCCCGGTGTCCGTTTATCTGTCCAAGATCGCCGCCGAGGTCCCCCTCTCCCCTTTCGGGATCTGCGCGCAACTCGAGAGCTACGCCGCAGAACTCGACAGGCGCATGGCAGTCGCGCTGGATAGCGGCCGCCGTCCCGAGGAGCGCAATCCAGCGCTCTGGGAAGAAAACTTCAACGACCGGTGGCCGAAGCACGATCGGGAGATGAAACTTTTCCGGATGGATCTACGCCATCTTGTAGCAGAACTGGCTCGCGCCCGGTCCTCTACCCTGTCGGATACGCGCAAGATCTTCAACGACCTGTTCGGCGAACGGGTCAGCGAGAAGGCGGTTCGGGCCTATATCGACGGTCTTTCCTCGACCGCCGGCGCCGCACATTACGAGCACAACAAGGGGTTCGTGGCCAATCCCGGTCTCGTCTCGCCCGCGCCGAAACAGGTGGCCAAGGTCTCGAGGGCACCCGCCCACCACTTCCATCCCGGTTTCCGCGGAAAATGAAGGCGAAGCCCAGGAAGCCGCGCTCCGCTCAGGTCCAGCTCAACCGCATGCGGCATCGTTGGCCTGACCTCCGGCCGCGGATGCTGGAAAAAGGTCGGGCCATCGCGTGGATTGGACCTCTCCGGGGTTTCCAGATGAAATATGAGGTCGCCGTCATCTGGGAGTGGCAGAACCCGACAGCCGTTCCCCTGGTCCACGTCCTGGACCCGCCAATCGAGCCCCGGCCGGGGACCGATTTCATCGATCTGCCGCACCTGAACTACGATCATCAGACTCCGGAAGACTCGGCGCTCTGCCTGTTCGATCCCGATGCCGGGGAATGGGACAGCACGATGCTCATCGCCGACCGGATCGTCCCATGGGCGTCCGAGTGGCTCCATTTCTATGAAATCTGGCATCTCGACGGCGTCTGGCGCGGCTCGAACGCGCCGGGCCCGATCTCCGTGGGCGAGATACTCAGGCAGAGGCAGGAGGCTCCGGATGGCACGAGGGCGTAGTCCATCGCAAAAGACAAGAATTCTCGTCTGGGGTCGCGCTGCCGGCCGATGCCAGTATCACGGCTGTGGCAAACGCCTCGACGGCGATCTCGTGACGGGCGACCTGGCGAAGAACCATGCCTACCTGGCTCATATCATCGCCTCTGACCCGGGCGGCGAGCGCGGCCATCCGGTCCTCTCGCACCAGCTCGCGGATGATCCCGAGAACCTGATGTTGATGTGCGATCCGCATCACCGCGAGATCGACGATCCCGCCAAGATCGACCGCTATACCGTGGACGTCTTGCGCGAGATGAAGCGTGCCAACGAGGAGCGGATCGAGCGTCTACTCGCAAACCCGAATGCAACGCCCGCCCATATCCTTCGGATCGCCGCTGCGGTCGGCGACAACGAAACAGCCGTTCCGCTCCGCGACTGCATCGAGGCCATGAGGCCAGATTTCACCCCTGCAGACCGGCGTCCCATCGACGTCAAAATCCGGGACATCGCGCAGAAGGACAGCGATCCCGAATACTACCCCGTCGTCATCGATGCGCTTCGCAAGAAGATCAAGCGAGAGATCGACGGAAGGTTCGCAGACGGTGAGCTTGAACATCTCGCGGTGTTCGGCTTCGCGCCCATGCCCGTCCTCATGGAGCTTGGCCGACTGCTTCCAGATCTGTCTCCCGTTTCCGTCTACGGCAGACACAGGGAGCCGACGCCGGGCTGGGCCTGGCCGAACGATCGTGAACCTCTCGAGTTCACTTGCACAGCTGGGGCTCCCGGCCCGAAGAAAGTGGCGCTGAAAATCTCCGTCACGGCCGCAATTGCAGATGATCGTGTCATCCAGGCGCTGCCTGAGGAACCGGTTTCAATCTGGGAGATCCGGAGCAGCAGGCTGGGCGCGTCTGAGCTTCGCAACAAGGATGATCTCTCCCGTTTTCGGGAGCTCGTCGGAAAGACGTTCGACGCCATCAAGGATCAGCACGGGATGGATGCAGATCTGTCTGTCTTTCCTGCCTCTCCCGCGGCCTGCGCGATCGAGTTCGGAAGAACCTGGCAGCATAAGGTCCATCCTCCATTCCTCATCTATGACCAGATACCGGAACGGGGATTTCTGCTTCGCCACGCCATTGGTCTGCCAATGTCAGATCAGCAAGACGCTTTTGCCCGAGGCTTTTTGAATTCTCGAGGGAGAATCCCCTCAGATATCGACCTGCAGGAGTAACGACCTTGCTCGTTTATCGCTCTGGGAAAACAGCATCGCCTGAACACCTGCCGGTGAGCCTTAGGCACCAGAGGAATCCGCGCGGCGGACCTGGTGGTCATTCCCATTCGGCCGGGGCCCTTCGACATCAACGCGACCGCGGGCACGGTCGAGATCATGAAGCAGACCGGGCGGCCGGGGATCTTCGTCCTGAGCCAAGTGGCCGCGGTCGGGCCCGAGGGGGACGACACCGCGGCGGTGCTGCAAGACCTTTACCCGGACGTGCCGGTGGCCAAGGCCCGACTCGGCCAGCGCAAGGCATTTATACAGGCGCTGATCTCCGGCCAGGCGATCACCGAGTTCGAAGGCCGTCGGCGAGATCAAGGCGCTGTTTCGGGAGGTGCGGAGCAGGCTGAGACCGCAACGTGCGGCACCACGAGGAGACCACACCTTCGATTTGTAGGCAGAGCAAGGAAGAACAAGTGTCGGAAGAACCAAAGACAAGCACGCCGACCAACCTCTCGGCCTCAGCCAGGAACTACGCCCGCGAGGAAGACGCTCGCGCCATCGGATCGAACGTCCTCGGGCTGATCAATTTCTTCGGTCAGCATATGGATCTCGAAACCCTGGATGGCGTGACCCTGGCCTACGACTATGGCGAAGCCCTGAGAGAACTGGATCGCGGAGTCGAGACGTCCTCTGAACTGTCGGCCAGCAAGGAGTGGGGCATCGGCATTGCGATGACCCCGGCGGTTCTTCGTGATGGTGCCCTGAAATCGCACATCCTGTTCAATGCGGTCTTTTTGGAGGGCCTCATGGAGGAGCCAGACAGCGAGGCCTGCCAAGAGGCGGTTCACATCATCGCCCACGAATGCGCGCATGTCGAAATCAACGCCATCAAAGATCGCCAGTTCCCCGAGGTGATCCTTCGTTATCGTCCTGCCACTTGGTACGAAAGCCTCCGGCTCGAGGTGATCGAGGCCTCCTGGGACGAATATGCAGCCTGTCGGATCTCGGCTGGCTTCGGCAAAAACCCATCCGAGAACTATCAGGAAGTCCTCCTGAACATTCTCGGCGCAGCCGGACCGAACGTGCGGGAGGCAATACTGAAGTGCCGACACGATTCTGACTACGATGCGCTCCTGATCGAAGCTCAGCGCAACATCGGCAACCTCGTGAAGTATGCCTCCTACGTGCTGGGCACCGCCGACGGGCTCAACCAAGACGCCGAAGTGGACCTGCCAGAGATATCAGAAGCCATCGAGGGGCACTGGTTCTCCCCTTTCTTCCAGCGGCTGCGTGACGTCCATCGCGTTCTCTGGGAGCGCTATGGGCAGTGGGAAAGTCTGGCGGAGTTCGAGACGATAGCCGATATCTGGCTCGAAATGCTCGCAGACCGAGGCGTAGAGGTCACCCAGCAGGAGGATGGCGGGATGTATGTGAATATCCCCTTCCGGGCGGATACCAGCTCCTTCCAAGCCATGATGTGGGGGATCCGGCAGGCGACCAAAGGGATCCAAGGTTGGCAGCTGCCAACCGATCGGGGCGATAAGGATTCCGGCACATCATGATGGGGCAACACCCACACACCCGACGCCAGATCGGATCGTTCCGGGGGCGAAGGCCCGACCTGTTGCCCCGGCGCGTCGCGGATAGGGGTCCTGCCCGAGGATCACGACCCGGACCCGATCGGGCGTAAGGCCGTCGAACGCACGTAGCATATGACGGACCGGGACCGGATCTTCGACTTCTCTCAAATGCCCGAGATCCAAGCGATCCGGGAAGAGATCAGGGACGTCCCACTCGGGAAGCTCGCCCAGGTCCGGCTCGACGCCCTCGAAGAAGCCGCGCGAGACCGGCTCCAGGTCCTCCCGCCAATTCTGGTTGAGATGCGCCGTCAGACGTTCTCGCAGCGCCATCATCGTGTCCCTCCCCTGCTCTTCGCAGCCATTGCCAATAGTATCCGATAACCAGTCTTATCGGATACGAAAGAATAGGCCCCGGCAGATTACCGGGGCCCCTGCCCTGTCCGTTTCAGGTCGCCAGCGCGCGCTCGAGCGTAATCGTGATGTCCTCGAGTCGCGCGCCTGACCAGCGCACATGCATGTCGAACGCCGCAGGTCCCGGCAGCCCCCATGCCGAAATCGTCCCCTGGCGGCAGGACATGCCGCGCAGGGTTCCGAGCAGAACCTCGAGAAGCACGAGCGCGTGCTCGAGCAACTCGCGGATCTCGGCTGGGCCGTGACCTGGTTCCAGATGCAGCTGGTCCAGCGCTTCGAGCGCGTTGCTGGCCTGCAATTGGCCGGCTTGCGCAAGCACGCGACCCAGCGTGTCGCGCTCGACATCAAGCCAGGCGCTCAGACGGTCGAGGGCCACAGTGAGGGGCGCAGCGCCCTCATCAGGCACTTCGAAGTGAGTGAAGATGATAGAGTTCATGAGTAAACCTCCAGCATGGGATCCGGGGGCGTTCGTGCCCAATGGCCGCGTCCGGAGAAAACGGCATTTGCCGTCACGACCGTCAGAAATCCGGGGATGGATCTGCTTGGAGAGGGTGTTTCGAAACTCCTGTCTTGCGTCTTCGGAGTAGATTTTGGCCGGTCGCAGGATTGGCGAAGAAAAAAACGAAAAATCTTGCCCACACGAGTTTGGATCCGTGAGATTGGTCTTCCGGGTCGAGAGAGTTTCGTGGGGTTGCCCGCACTCATTGCGCCCTGCGCCTGCAAAAGGTCATTGAGGGCGAACAGGGCGGCATATCGAAGGATGTCGGATGGGAGGGCGGCGGCGGCTTCCGCTTCTGCACCCTCGGCCCCGCGGTCTTCGACGAGGACGGCCGGATCGACCCAGCGATCCGCTTTGCCGACCTTGCCCGTCACGTCTGGTTCTCCGAGACCCGGCAGCCCATGGGTGACGTACCCGCCGGCCCGCTTCTGGGTGTGCATGGGGAGCGCGCCGTCGCCCTGCTCTATAACGGCATCCTGAAGGACCGCAGCCCCGGGGGCGGCAACGTCCTGACCCGCGCAGTGCTGAAGTTGATCCGCGACGACCTCGCTGCGGCCGCGCCGGACTTCGGGGACGATCTGGCTGTCTACGGCGCCGCCTGCCGCTTGTCCGAAGCCACGCTGAAGGATCAGGGCATCCTGTTCCGCCAGACCCCCTACGACATCTCGGCGAGGACGTGATCATGCAGCTCAAATCATACCAGAGCTGACAAGGCCGACGTGGCTATAGAGGCGTCATGGACGGCGGAATCCGGACCTTCGCTGCGTTAGCGTTAGAATATGGGCGAACTCCTTGAACAGGACATTCAAATTGCAAGACGGGCCATAACCGTGAACGACAGCGGCCTTGCCGCACAAACTTTCGGCTAAACCGAACCGTCGGTGGCCCGCAGCCAGTGGGTTTGTTATAATTTTTTGCCATGTCGGGTCGCACTTCCGATGACCAAGCTTCACTCCTGCTCCGGCTTTGGGGCCGGTAGGCTCAGCGCGATGGCGGCGAACGGTCAGGCCAGACGACAGCTGAGAAGGCGCGGATTAAAGAGTTATCCCTTGTCTCCGCGTTCGCGCCACATTTTCCGCAATGCGCCTGAGAGTACTTCGACGCTTTCCTGACCAGTGAGCTTTCCATCGTAGGCGTTGAGGCCGACAGCAGCGTAAACATTCGCAAAAGCTCCCTGCATTTCCGCGTAGGTCGCGTCATAGCGCAACGATGCAAGGATCGCGTTGAGGTTCTCGCGCACGAGTTCTCGTTGAGAGCCTACGCCTGTCTGATACTCGTCTCGCGCCTGCGAGAAGATTTGATCGGAGGTGTTGTGGTATTGGCGCGCTGTCTCGGCCTCATGCTGCAGGCTATGGAATCGCTTGTTTGCAACGAACACCTGCGTTGCGATTGCTTGGGACAAGGCCAGCGACCGCGCATCGAGAAGGTCGCCCTGACGCGCGACACGGTTCTTACTTCGCGGGTATTTGGCCAGGTTCATCAGGTCCCACGACACACGGGCGCCCCATCCGGTCCAATTTTCGTTCACGAGATAATCGTTAGAATCGTAGTTGACGCCCAGATACCCGCGGATGGATGGAAGGAGCGCCAGCACAGATGCCTTTTCCTCTTCCTCATTGATGCGCAGGCGATAGGCGATTTCCCGCATTTCAGGCCGGTTGCGCAACGCCATTCGTGTCATGTCATCCGAAGACAAGGCCGTGATCGGCGTTTTGAGACCGGCGCGCTTCGGGACGACGACAGAGAACTGCTGGTTCTGCGGCAAATTCATCAATGCCGCCAACTGGTTCTTGGCAACGAACAGATCCCGCCGCAACTCCTGCGCAGTGCGCAGCGTATCGAGCATTTCGCGCTGGAATCGCAGCGCTTCCAACCGATCACCTTCGCCATTCTTAACCTGGCCGCGCGCCACGCTCAAAGCTGCTTGAGCGCGATTCTCCAGCTGACTGATCTGTCCAAGAAGACGCTCGGCGGCGACCGCGCGCCAATACGCCGTGCGGACATCCTCAATCACGCGATTGATCGCTGCCCGGCGTTGTTCCTCGGCAATTAAGAAACGATCGCCAGCCTGCTTGGCCCGGTAGTATGATAAGCCAAAGTCAAGAATATCCCAACTCAGTTCCAAACTCCCTGAATCGCTGCCCGGATCCGCCGAGGTAGAGGCCAGTGGATCAACCGTTCCATCCTGATTGAGGGACCGCGAGAACGGATCATTGTTCCGGTCCGACCAGTCGACCCTCGCCACTAATTCGGGCAGCATGTCGAATTCGGCCTCACGGAGCTCGGCGCTTCTCAACGCAAGGTCGGCCATTTCCAGGCGATGATCCAAATTGTATTTCAACGCGCGTGCCATTGCATCGTAGAGGTCGATGCTATGCGTCACGGGCGTCTGATTTTCCGAGATGACCCGTCGCTCTCTGTCGGCGGCAAACGCCTCCATTTCTGCTTTGGTGAAAGGCTCGGGCGCGACCGTGCACCCGGCGATGGCCGCCAGTGCCAGCATCCCCATCCCCGCCTTGAGACCGCGACGAACCGGGCCCGCCATTTGGATGCCTGTGAATTTACCGGAGGCCATCCGAACTTCGTTTATCATGTCGTGACCCTTGCTACAGCCTGTATCAGTTTTGACGCCTCGGCGTCGCTGGCGAAAACCAGCTTTTCGGTTTGCGCCGTGAACGTCTTATCCAAGACTTCACGCATACTGATCCCGGCTGCACCGTCTCCTGGCAGCCCGAGTTCTGTTGATATCGTCTGACCATTGGCCAAACCGAATTCTATGAAAGAACGGTCGCGTCCGCCGTCAATGGCGAGAACAGCACCACCGTCCACATCCAGTTCGACCGATACACCGGCGGCGTCTTTGGCTTCAATCGCCTCGATCGCCAAAGGCGCGCCAGTCGCGCTTTGGACGAACACGTTCAGCACCACGCGGTTCTGATCAGTCACGTCTGCTGCAATCTTCAGGCGATCCCCGCGCACCGTCGTCATATCAGCGACGTCGATACGCCGCCCATCTTGCGACAGTTGATCCAATCGATCATTGACATCGCGAATCGCGAAAATACCCTCGTCAAGGATGCGCGGGAACCCGACCCCTTCCACTGCCGCCTCGACCGCACCTCGCGCGAAAATTGTTTCGACATCAGTTCCCGTCTCGACTGGCAGCAGGGGCGTACCTTCCAGCGATTGAATCGCATTCACGGCCGTCAGGATCGGGTGATCCACCTCAAGACCGGTGTTGATGTCAGACATCAGGGCGGGCGTGCTGAACAGGTCATTCTCTTGCCCGGCTACCAGATCGACAATCGGGTCCGCATAGATGCCGGAACGCGGCAGATCGTCGAGTTCTGTTCGATCATCGTCGTCCGCCCGCTCGACATCTCCCGCGAATTCGCCAACGGGATTGACGATTATCGTCACAGTCGCCGTGTCTGTGGCCCCGTCAGCATCTGTGACAGTGTAGGTGAAGCTTTCGGTGCCGTTGAAATTCCGATCCGGGACATAGGTGAAGGAACCGTCGGGATTGAGCGTCAGACTACCATTGGAAGGCCCCGTTGCGACTGCAACCGATAGTGCATCGCCGTCCACATCCACATCGTTGCCCAAAACGCCAGGTCCGGGAACGGTGAGCGTCCGGTCCTCATTGACGACATAAACATCATCCGTCGCCACCGGTGGGGGGTTGCCGACCGTCCATGTGAAGCTGTCGCTCTGGCTGCTGTTGGGCAGGCCGCTGCCATCATCCGCCGTCACGGTCACGCTATAGGGCCCGGAGACCGAGGCATCGGCATCAATCGTGCCGCTGATCACACCGGTGCCCGGATCGATGCTCAGCCCCGGCGGCAGGCCGGTGGCCGAAAATCTCAGCGTGTCGCTGGCATCAGGGTCCGAGAAGTTGCCCGACACATCCACGCTGACCGTATCGCCGTCATTGTCACTCTGATCCGGCAGCGGAACGTCCAGTACCGGCTGATCATTCGCGCCCGTGATGGTCACGGTGAGCGTTGCCATATCGGTACCGCCCTCGCCATCGGAGACCTCGTAGCTGACCGTGCTGGTCGTGCTCTCGCCAAGAGCCAGACTCTCGAAATCGCCGTCCGGATCGAAATCATATGAGCCGTCGGCGTTGATCGTGAACAGTCCGCCGGTCGAGCCCGCCACCGCAGCGCCGACATTGCCCGGCCCGCCATCAACCTGGCTGACCGTCAGCGTATCGCCGTCCGGATCGTTGTCATTGGGCAGCACGCCGCTGGCCGCGTCGCGGCTGATTGCCGTGTCCTCGTCGGTGCTGTCAGTGTCATCCGTCGCCACCGGTGGGGGGTTGCCGACCGTCCATGTGAAGCTGTCGCTCTGGCTGCTGTTGGGCAGGCCGCTGCCATCATCCGCCGTCACGGTCACGCTATAGGGCCCGGAGACCGAGGCATCGGCATCAATCGTGCCGCTGATCACACCGGTGCCCGGATCGATGCTCAGCCCCGGCGGCAGGCCGGTGGCCGAAAATCTCAGCGTGTCGCTGGCATCAGGGTCCGAGAAGTTGCCCGACACATCCACGCTGACCGTATCGCCGTCATTGTCACTCTGATCCGGCAGCGGAACGTCCAGTACCGGCTGATCATTCGCGCCCGTGATGGTGATCGTAAAGGTCTGGTCGGCACCTGTATCATTACCGCCGTTGGCGGTGCCACCGTTGTCGGTCACGCCGACAGTGACGGTGACGGTTTCCGTTTCGCCTTGGGCGAGGATATCACTTGGTTCGAAGACCAGCGTGTTTCCCACCCCCGACGCGGTGGTGAACGTCGGCAATGTGTCGAACAATTGGGCCGCCGTGTAATTGGTGCCGTCAGACACGCCTTCGATGGTGAACGAGACTATCTGCCCGTCCTCGTCCGCCGCACCTCCTTCTTCGATCGATTGCATAAAGCCTGCGATAGTCTGAAGGCCATCATCTTCGCTGATCGTGAAGTCCTGAGATGGAGTTGCCGAGGGCGCGTCGTTGACCGGCGTCACATCGACGGTCATCGTTTTTGGCGTAGTATCGAAGCCGCCGCGATCGTCGCGCACCGAGAAGGTAAAGATATCGAGGCCGGTACCGTTTGCATCCGGATCTGGGGTGTAGATCAGATTGCCGCCGGTAATATCGCCTTGCGCGATGATGTCGCCTGCGCTGACCGCGGTGCCGTTCAGCACAAAAGTGCCGGTCGCGGGCAGCGTGTCGATACGGACCCCGTCCATGACATCCGTCTCTCCCCCCGGCTGGGTGAAGTTGAAGTCGCCAGCTGCGAAAACGAGAGCGGTGTCCTCAGGTGTGCTTACCGTGTTGTCGGCCCCAGCGGGCGGGTCGTTCACCTCGGTGATCGTTACCGACGCGCTAAGGCTATCCGACAGTGCGGAGGGACCGCCGGCATCGTTGCCCCCACCATTGTCGTTGTTGCCGTCGCTCAGTGTGATCGTGATGTTGCGCGTACCACTGAATGTGTCGGAATTGCTGTTGTAGCGCAGAGCCTCGGCAATCGCCTCCACCTGCGCGGTCGTCGCCGTAGGTGCCAGATTGATGATCAAGTCAGTGCCATTACCGCCGCCGCTAACGCTTGCGATGCCCGGAAGGGACGCATTGGTGATCGTGAGTTGATCGAACGATTGGCCCCCGCCGTCCATCGAAGCCGTGATGGTGCCCGCCCCGAACTGCCCCAGTCCCAGAGTTGTCGCGATATCAAGGTCCGACACAGTCGCGCCGGCAACCAATTGTTGTGGCGCTATGCCACTATTGGGGCTGTTGCTTTCGCTGACAGTCACAGAGGCACCCGTGCCGCCAAAGACTGGCGCATCGTTGATGGCTGTGACCGAGGTGTTCAGGTTGATCGCCGCTGACCAGATATCGGTGTCGCGACCCGGATCGTCACCTAACACGCCGGATATATCGGCACTGGGGTCGAATGACTGCGGTGCGTCAGCCAAACGGATTTCAAGAGCACCGGGCGTGCCGTTGTAGTTACCGACGGGCACAAAGCGCAGCTCAGCGTCGGTGGGCAGAAGGATGGCGTTGGTATCGTTGGCGGCGCCCTGCGGGATATCCATCCACCCAGGGCTTCCGGCCGAGCGGTATTGCCAAGTGCCCTCGGTCGCCGCGTCCGCGGCGCTGCCAATGACGGCTACGCCGCCCAGCGGTGTACTGCTATCACCTCCGCCAGGGATGTCTGCCTGATCGTCGGTGCCGTCGTCATAAATGCCGCCAAAAAGACTGCCCACGGTGTCACCCGGTGGTGTCGTGGTGTCCTCGCCAACCGCGGCGAGGGTCGCGTCCGAGCCGGTCGGTCGGTCATTTTCCGCCGTGACGGCGGTCTGGATCGCCACCGATCCGGCCGACCATCGACCAGTCTGGTCGGTGCCGCCCTCGGACGACAAATTCTTCAAATCGCCCGCTCCGGCACTCGCGGTGATGCTGCGGCTGCCATCACCATCGGCAAGGCGCACGTTCACCGTGCCGGGTGTGCCGTGAAAATCGGCTGCCGGATCAAAGCGGATTTCGCGCCCTGTCTCAACAATCAAGGCATTGCTGGCGCTCAGACCGGATGTTGGAACGTCGATCCAGCCGCCGCTGCCGTCGCTGACCTGCCATGTGCCCTGCGCCGGATCATACCCTGTGAATCCCACGATTGCCACGAAGGTGAGCGGCGTGGAGGTGTCACCGCCGTCGACACCTGCCCCGGTCTGATTGTCCGTGGCGTCGCTGTAAGTACCGCCCAGCAGACTGGACAACTCTACCCCTGTGCCGGTCTGATCTTCGGGCGTTGCCGACACCGTGACAGGACCGCCGGAGGCGACCGGGCGATCATTGACCGGCGTAACGTTGATGCTGACCGATTGCGCCGCGGATTTGGCACCGCCGACGCCGGTATTGCCCTGATCATCGATGGTAACCGTAATGGTGTCCGAACGACCCGCGCCGTTGCTGTGGAAATCGGCATTGGGCGTATAGATCAGACCATCAAGCGCGGCGTTGATCTGCGCTTCGGTGCCGATGATGGTGAGCGCCCCAGAGCCGTCGCCCGCCAGCGTGGCACCAGAACCGCCCGCCGCAGTTATTGCACCATAATTGACGGAAACGGTCGCCTCCATGACGGTGCCAAAATCGTCGGGATCGCTGATCGTGAATGCGTTGCCGTTTCCGATAGAGAAGCTAAGGCTGCTGTCTTCGGCAACCGCCTGGTCTATCGGTGGATTGACCGCGGGTCCGTCGTTAACGGAAGATACCTGAATGACGAAGCTGTCGCTGGCGGTCAGCGCGCCGCCGACACCATTCGGCAAGGCCGTGCCACCGTTTGCCTGATCGTCGATTTCGACGGTGACAGTGACGCTCGCATCGACGTTGGGATCTGTCGGTGCGAAGGTCAGGCCATCGAGCGCGGCGTTGATATCGGTAAGAGTGCCTTCCAGAACCAATACTTCGTCGCTGCCTGGGTTTTGATCCGTCAGCCCGCCTGAAGACACGGTCAAGACACCATCTCCAGTTGGGATACTGACAGTCACGCGCTGAACATCGTTGAACGGCGTATTGCTGACATCGTTCGGATCCCCGACCTGCGGCGCATTTGCACCGCTAAGCGTGATTGAGGTGCCACTATCAAGCGTCTGCGTACCCGGTACGGTTAGCGTTGGTCCATCATTGACTGGATTGATCGCAATTTGCGTCGGCGGCAGCACCACATCAGCGCCGCCGCCGGTCCCGCTGTTGCCGCCATCGTTGACGGAGATCGTCAGAGTGTCGTCATTGACTCGCGTGGTACCATCTGGGCTGTGGAAATTTGCATCAGCGACATAAGTCAACTGGGCGAGCTGGGCGTTTATCTCACTGATCGTGCCGGTGAGGTTCAGGCTGGAGGGATCACCGGTCGTGGCATCCCCGATGACGCTGAGATGACCGTTTGTCACATTGAGCGTGACGGTCAAATCGCTGTCGAAGGCGTCGACATCGTCGATCACGTAACCGGACAGGTCGAGAACGGTATCTTCGTTCACTGTTTTGTCACCGGGCGTCGCGGTAGCAACAGGATCGTCGTTGTCGTCTGACGCCCGGAATGTGACACTCAGGATATCGCGGTTGTTGGTCGCATCGATGGGCGTGCCATCCTCGTTCGCCGGGCCGCCATTTGCCCCGACTGTCAGGGCGCCACTGCCATCGCGCAGGCGGTCATCCACTGTCACCTCAAGGGTGAACGTGTCGTTGAAATCCACATTGGGTAGTTCGACCGCGAGGCCGGTAAGCGCCGCCTGTACGTCGGCAAGCGTTCCCTGCACGACAAGGTCACCGTTGCTGTCGTCGCCGTCAATCAGGGTCAGGCCGGTCGTGCTGCCCAGAGTCATGCCGCCCGTGCCCGACAGATCGACATTGTTGCCGCTGCTGTCCTGCAGCACGATGGTCGCCTGTATGAAATCGACCTCACCTGCCGCTGTGTCGACTGCGGCCAGATCCTCATCGGTAATGGTCAGATCGCTGCCGAAATTGTGGGTGAACGTGCCGAAAATATCAACTGTACTGTCGCCATTGTTGACGATCTCGGGCGCGTCATTGCGTGCCGCATCGACGAAAATCTCGAAAGTGGATTCACCTGACGCCCCGCCGGGTAAAAACACACTGTCACTGACCGAATCGCTGACGACGAACCTGAACTGGTCGCTGAAATTCTCCGTGCCGTCGTGTTCATAGGTCACGCGACCGGCGTCGATGTCCGCCTGTGTGAATGTTGATCCAACACCCAGCTGCCGACCATTGAGCGCCAGACTTCCGTTCGCCGGGCTGTCGGTCAACCGGTACTGCAGGGTTTCCGGATCCGTATTGTCAGGATCAACCGTGTTCAGTAGCGTGTCGGTGATCGTTCCGGTTTCGCCCTCGGCAAGATACAGCGGATCGTTTGCGGTCGTCTGGGAGTCCCCGTTCGCGTCGATGATCGTCGTATCCGGATCGGACGGACCTTGGGGGGCGATGGGCGCATCGTTCTGTGACGCGATCGTCAGATTAACTGTCGCAGTCGAGCTGAGGTTATTGGGCGCAGCGACACCAACGCCCGACTGGCTTTGAACATCAAAGGCGCTCGCGAACGTCAGATCGTCGCGCACTTCGACACTGAACGCATCTGCGAAATTCTCAGTGCCGTCATGCGTGTAGCGCAAGCCGCCTGTCTCTCCTTCCGCGGTGACGGTCAGCAGATCCGATGACAGCAGATCATCCTGCGTAACCGCAACCCAATTGGTGCCATCGAACCGCTCCAGCATGCCGTTCGCTGGCAGAGACGTGATACGGAACATCAAATCGTCATCGCGCGCCTCACCCGAAGGTTCACCGGGCTCATTGTCGGTGTCGACATCACTCAGGCTGATTTCCGACGCGGTGATCCTGGTCGTTCCACCTTCTGGCAACAGGTCCGGGTCATTGGTCGCGACGGTGGGGGCGTCGTTGGTCGATATTGCGTCCAGAGTGAAAGAGCCGGCGATTTCGGTGCCGGTACCACCCGATACGCTGAACTGGAATCTGCCCTGATGGAATTCAGATCCATCGTGAACGAATTGCAGGTTGCCATTGTCGATGTCAGCCTGCGTGAAAGTGTCGAAATTGGCGAGTGCGGAGCCCGACAGTAGAAGCGTTCCATTGCCGGGTGCCGCGGTGATCCGATAGACAGTTTCAGCAGCCGGAACAGCTACTGTTCCGCCGCTACCGTCATTGGTCTGAAGGTTGTATTGCAACTCGGTGGAGGTAATTGGGATGGTGTCGATCCCACCGACCACGCCATCGTCTTCGGTCACTGTCACGCCGACACTGTTAGACGAGCCGATCTCAACTATGCCGGAGCGTCCGGGAGCTGCCGGTCCCGGCGGCGTGCCGTCCGCCTCGCTGCCCGAAAAATCTATCGTGAAGGTATGTTCCCGGATCGTGCCATCGGGGTCGCGATCAGCCCCCTCAACGCCGGGGTTGTTGAACGCGCGTAGCGTGGAATCACGCACATCAAAGCGGAACGTGTCGGTGTCACCGTCAACAAAGCTCTCCGTGCGGTTGTAGTCCAGACGGCCTGAATCGATATCAGCTTGTGTAAAGCGCGCGCCGATCCCGAGTATTTCGCCGTCAAGTCGCAATTCACCTTTGGTCGGCACCTGCGTCACGGTGTAGACGACGTTTTGACTGTCGGTATCCACGTCAGTTGCCTGCAGGTTGGCGTTGCCGATCGCAACGGAATCGCTGCCGCCCGCCGTAACGGTAACCGATGAGTTGGTCGTCAGTTCGGGGTTATCGTCGTTGGGATCGACCGTGATTTCAATGGTCTGCGGTCCCGAACTGAGGGCGTTCGCGTTGCCGGCACCGCCACCCGCATCCGTCACCTCAATATCAAAGCGGGGGTTGATACCGTCAGGTTCGTTTCCATCATGCGCAAAACGTAGACGGCCATTTGCCAGCTCGCTTGCGGCAAAGGTTTCGCCGCCCGAAAGCGCCTCGCCCGCGTCAAGACGTCCGTTACCGTTCGCATCCCAAAACAGCGCACCTTCGCCGTCATTGTTAATGTTCGTGATTGTGATTTGAGACGCGGCGATCGAATCATCCACGTCGGAAATCGTCAGGCTACCGCCAATATCGGCGGCGGCTGTGACGGTACCCGGATTACCGAATTCGTCCTCGGTTCCTTCGCCCTCGAAGACCTGCGGGTTTCCTCCGATGGTTGGCGCATCGTTCACCGGCTGCAGATTGATGGTAATGTTTGCCGGGCCGACATCGCCGCTGCCGCCCCCGTCGTTGATCGTGATCGCAAAGGCATCTGTACCGCCGGGCAATACGTTGGTGCCGTCATGCACATAGGTCAGCCTGCCGTCCCGAACATCCTGCAGCGAGAACGTGCTGCCAGCCAAAAGCGCCTGTCCGTTCAGTCGCAGGGTGCCCTCGGTCGGCAGGTTGCTGGCGTCGAGATTGAAGACAAGCTGCTTGGCCAGTTGCGGGCTCGCGTTCAGCAGAGGATTGAGGTCGGGATCGATGACGCCAAAATTGGCCTCGGTTAAAATGGTGGTTTCGCCCTCGTCGACCGAAGTGCCGGTCGGCGAAAACGTAGGCGCGTCATTGACGCCGCTAACGTTGATGGCCACGCTATCGCTGGTGACGGTGCTACCGTCATCGGCAGTGATCGCCAAGCTGTCAGAGCCGTTGTAGTCGCTCGTCGCGCGGTAGATCATCCCCGACAGCGCGTTGTTGATATCGGCCGCATCACCAGTGATCGAGACCGAGCCGCTCCCGTCGCTTGTCACGGTCAGGCCGTTTGTCTGCGCAAGCGTGATCGTTCCGTTGCTAACGTCAAGCGATACGGTCAGAGGGTCGCCATCTGCGTCAGCGACAGACACGCCCGTGATTGCCAGGTCAGTATCCTCCGACCCGGTCAGCACATTGACAGGAACAGTCACTTCGGGCACGGCCAAAAGGCCGCCGTATGCTTCGGCATTCAGGACTGCGGCTTCGATGTCGCCGGTGGTGACCTCCAGATTCCAATCACCGCCCAGATCCGCCGCGCCGGTCGCATCACTCGAGGCTGCGACATCGGCACCGGTCACCATGGCGAATGCGGCAATCGCTGAATCATCCTGACCGACATCACAGCCATAGATCAGGATATCCGCATCATCTGACAGCGCAGAGCCGATCATCGCAAGCTCGTCAGCATGATCGCCATTGATGCTGGCCGCGTCCAGAATTGTGTCGCCCAACGTTATCTGGCCACTCTCGCCGTGGGACAGAATATGGATTGCGTCGAGACCGGTGCGACCCTGCAGCGCCGAGGTAATCTGTTCGACGCCGTCGGATCCGGCGTCCAACACCACCACTTCAGCACCTGCGGGAATAGCCGAAATCAGGCTCTCTGAATCGTCTACACTGGAATCGACGAAATAGATCTCGGAGCGCTCTGCAGTTGGGACAACTATGGCTGATGCGGCCGCCTCAATATCGTCGGCAGTGGCGGTCGGCCCGGACACGTCATCGGATGCGTGATCGACGGCCGTGTCCACGGCCTCGGCACCCATCGCGCCATCGAACATGATCCGCTCTTCCAGCGCCATGTATTCCAGTTCGGGGGTGTTTTCTGCGTCATCCGACACTAAGTCTTCTGCGGTCACCCCTCGCTCGAAACCATCTTTCATAGATCAGCCTTTTCGCTGAGTGTTGTGATGATGCCCGTCAAACCGTCCACCTCTTGTGTCATACCCCGGTACATTGCCTCAATATAAAAAACAACCTGAAGGCGCACATGAATCCGGAGTCATGGCGCCATGAGGTGCGTTCTTGTCATTTCATTCACTGAAAATATTCTCAGCAGACCGTGTTGGGGTTGTTTTTGAGGAGGCGGTCACGATCATGAGTCTCTGAAAGAGCCGCTAACGCGGAAGACTGCTTCTGATCCGGGGACCAGACGGACAAACGCACTGAAACCTATCCTTGCTGCTTAAATACGACCGCTCCTCAGGACGCGTGCCGCAGCGTTACAAATCAGCTTCGCGAATCAAAACGCGAGCAATGCGGCGAAAGGTTTTCACGGCAAGGGATTCTGGATTGGTTCGCAGAATCACCACGCCCGGCTGAATCGTCTCCAGTACGGGCGCTGTCGAAGTCGCACCGGCAACCTTTGCGTTGAGCGAGTACCAGACGCCCTTCGGGCGGTTCACATCCGGATCACCGTTAAAGACAGGAATGTTACCCCCGTTCAGCGATGACAGATAACCATCGGGCAAAGCGGTAACGCTGAAATCCGCGACCGCAATATCCTGTAAGGATAGTTTTGCCACACGCAGTTCATCTGCGACGAAAGTGCCGGGTTTGTCATGGTCAATACGCATCAGGTCGTCCTCCCTGATGAAGCCGCGAACGATCAAGCTGCCGGGGTCGACGATGCGGCAGAGAAACTGTTTTCGCCCGAACCATGTATCAGCCTTGGGATCGGTGATGAGATCGCGCACGATACCATCCAGCGGCGCGCGCACCTGCATTTCGGATTGCCGATCCTTCAACGCGGACAAGGCTTCGCGCTCCTGTTCGATCTGCCGTTCAATGATAACCCGTGACGCTCGCTCGACCGCATCGCCGGCGCCGGCCCTCAGGCGGGCTTCGTTCAGGGCAATCCGTTGTCGCGCTTGCTGAATTTGGAGCGGAAGTTCGGGGTTCTCGAAGGAAAACAGCGGGTCACCGGCGCGTACCGCCTGCCCATCGGTCACAAAGACCTCCTTGAGGCGACCATCGATTGACGAATAGATCGCTTGCTGGCGCGCCTCGTCCAGAACCGCCGGCACGTGTATGCGTCCCGACATCGGAATGACGGCAAGCGCACCAAGAAGTGTCACAACAACAAACGTTCCCCAAGTACGAAGGGACCGAAGAATTCGCTCGCGCATGTCAATCCAGACCTTGATTTCGCGCAGTATCGGCGTTGCGATAAAGAACATGATCTCCGCCAAGAACAGTATAATCCCCAGCGCCTTAAATGACAGGGCATATACAATCAGCGCGATCGTCAGAAACAAGAAGAACCGATAGATCCAGACCGCATAGCTATAGACAACCATGAATACACGCATCCGGCCTGACAGTTTTTCCGGTGGTGGCGCGCCGAGGCCGAACAAGAATTCCCGCAACGCCCATTTGCCCATCGCGAAAGAGCGTGGTTGCAGATTGTGAATCCCAAGGGAGTCGGCCAGCAGGTAGTAGCCATCAAACCGCATCAAGGGGTTCAGATTGACCAGCAGCGAAAAGACCCAACTGACGGTGGCGACGGCAAAGGCCGCATTGCGCGCCGGTCCATCTGGCAGGAAGCACCACAAAAGGGTCGAATAGATCGCCAGCGTAAGTTCGACCATGATTCCGCCCAGGTCTACCATCACCCGGTCGCGCCGCTTGCGTAGCCGCCACGCGTCAGTCGTGTCAGTATACAGCAGCGGAAACATGACGATGAAGGCAACCCCCATCACCGGAACGCGAAGCCCCCTCGCCACGGCCTGATAGGCGTGACCCAACTCATGCAGGATCTTCACAAAAATCAGCGCTACCGCATAGGTCATTGCGCCGGTCAGCGAAAACGCCCCCCGGAAGTGGGCCTGCACATCGGAAAGCTGACGACTTGCCAAATAGAGGGCAAGGATCAACACCACGGCCGTCAGCGCCACAAAGCCACGACTGAACAGTGGCCACACCAGCGGCCAGGTCGCTTTTAGAAACGCGTTTGGACGCAGCAGCGGCACGCGAAAGAAAATATAGCGATGCAGCGCCCAATTGATCAGCGAGCTTCGCTGTGCCCCCGCGCGGCGATCAAAGCTCTTGGCAACGCCCGAACCGCTTTCGGCCAGAAGGTCACTGCTTTTCAGAAACTCCCGGACCGCCCGCACTTCCTGTTCGCCAATTCGGAGAGCGCGTTTCGTCTTCAGCTCGAATTGCAGCCGCGCCACCGTGCCCGACGACCAGCCGGAGATCATTTCGATCGTGCGCTGACCGACCTGAAAAAAGCGATGCCGGATCGGATCATAGATGACCCAGCTGGGCGCACCATTCATAAGCGGCGCGCCGGGTGAGATGCTGAGATCCTCGCGAAGCGGCGGGAGCGTGGTGTCGTCCGGCTGTGCGGCCTGCATGGGCTACACTCCGAAAGTCTGGCGCAACCAGCTGAGCGGGCGGCGAAAAACGATGTAATGGATGCTGTGATGCTCGCCATAAAGCTGGGCGGTTCCATAGGCTCCGATGCGAACCTGCTGCAATTCGGCGTCATCCTGCATCCGCGCGGTGAGCGTATAGGCAAAGCTGCCATCCGGCTGACTTACCGCGCGATAACTCGTCTGCGACAGTGTCGCCTCGATGGGGCTGAGAGGATCGCCATCGAGAAAAATCCGGACCTTATTGCCTTCGTCGAGGGCTATGTTGTCGATCACCGGCAGCCGGATGGTGAATTCCAGACTGTCGGGCGAAACGACCTCCATTAGCTTGTCGCCCACGCTGACGGGTCGTCCACTCAGCGCCTGCGCGTCATCAAATACAGCGATCCCATCCATGTCGGCCACGATTTCTGTCCGAGCCAACCGTTCTTGCGCCAACGCCCTTTCGGCTCGGGCCAAAGCAAGCTCCGCTTCCGCTACTTTCAATTCACGTGCTGCGGTACGATCGGAAAAAGATGCGTTCTGCAATTGCGCCAGCCGGGCGCCCGCCACCGTGACTTTCCGTTCGGCAATCGCAAGCGCGTTGCGTAATTCGGTATCTTCCAGGCGAACCAAGACAGTTCCGGCCGTGACACGCTGGTTTGGCGTAACCTCAACACTGTCGACCACGCCCTCCATCGGCACCGATACCGCGGCGCTTTGTCGGCCGCTGACCTCGACTGGGGCGAGAACCGTCAAAGGTGCCTGCCAGAAGCCTGCCGCCAAGAGGAAAAGCAGAACAATCGGCATGGCGATCCGGCTCGGCAGCCAGCGGCGACGCGTAAGCGCCTGGCCCTTGAGCGCCCACCAGGCATGTGCCCCGGCTTCTGCAACGCGCTCAAGTAGCGGCACCGCACCTTCGGACCAATCCTTCTCATGCAGAACAAGCAAGCCGGCAAAAACCCTGCCCTGGCGCGTCTTGAACGGCATCCACACGGCATTCAGGAACATGTGTTGGCACAGGACGTCCAGCCGGTCATCCGCATCCAGTCGAAGGCGCTGCACCGTGCCCGCGTCCGGCCTTTTCGAGAGGTTTGATACGAACTGACGGATCTGCCGGTTGATCGGTGCGTTGCGATCAAAGCTCGTCACCGACGAGACCGCTTCCAGTGACCAGCCACGACGCTTGCGCAACACGAACGCCTGACGGAAACCGAGGACGGAACGCGTCTCGTTCGCCAGATAGTAGACCAGCTCACGCTCGGTTTCGATCCGCCGCAGATCGGCATCCAGCTGCAACACTTTCAGCAAAGCTGCGGTGTCTTTCGAGGCCCTTTGCGCCGCCGCATCGTCAGGGACGCGATGCTGGCTGACAGTTCGGTTTTCGGACCTGGAGGGTCTTGCCTGGTCGTTCATTCAAAACTTGCCCGTCCGGACATTCCTGGAAGGATGCCATTGACGCTGCCTTTGAAAGCTGCCGTCAGCCTTATCGTTGCGCTGATCGGATCGACGGTTGCACCGATGCCCGTAATCTGGATCTGGAAACTGTCAGCCGCTTCGTCAAAGCGCACAGTGCCGGTAGAGCCGACTTCGATTCGACGCAACCAGACCGACGGCGCGCTGATCTCCACCTCGGGGCGTTCCGTCGAAACAATGCTCAACAATGGTTGGGAAGGTTCGACATATTCGAATTCGTTGACCGAAACCTCGACGATCCGTCCGTCAAAAGGCGCCTTTACCTCGCAGCCCTCGATGACTGCCTCGGCCAAGCGCTGACGCGCGCGCGCGGCTGCTGCCTGGGCCTTTGCAACATCGACCTGAACGCGGCCCAGCCCGCCACGCGCGAGCAATGCCTCGCGCGCATCGAAATCAGCGCGGGCAGCCTGATAATCGGCCGCCGCCGCCTCGGCTTGAGCGCGCTGCACCGCACAATCCAGCGTTGCCAGAACGTCCCCTTTGGAAAAGGCACTACCTTCTTTGAAAGGCAAGGCTACAATCGTTCCGGCCAGGCTGCTGGAAAATTCGGCTTTCGCTTTCGCTCGCACCACGGACGGTGCCAACATGCTCACGTCCTGCGCCGACACGGGGATGGACGTCACGAAAGTAGATAGCGCGACAACCACAAAGATCGTGCATGTGGGCCGCCAGACTTGCCATGAACAACCGGTCATTTTCTGCCTTTCGCTCCACCGACCCGCTGGCGTTGCCGGTACCACATGTACGTATCCAGCACAAAAGGATAATCAGAGGAGACCATGGCAAGCGAATTGGTTGGGTGGCTGATCCTTAGCTGAAAGTGTCAGTCCCGGCGCAAAAAGGGTCCGTTTCCCAGTGGGTGAAATTGACCAGCTCAGTTAGGAGTTTGCGGCACCTTGGCGCGTGTGCTTACCAAATAGCTGACCCGTGCCAAGGCTCGCTGGCCGAAGGCCAGCACTTCCAGTCTTGGTTTGTGGATTTCAGGTTTGGGCTTTTCTGCTTTGACGCTAACGAAAGCTCTCGCGGTTGATTTTCATGATACGCATGCGATGGGTCAGGCGGTCCAGAAGCGCGCCAATTGGATGTTCTGAGCCGATAGTAGCAATCGGCAACGTCAGGCCGGACGTTAGGAAAGTCCCGCATTGCCGCCACTCGGATCTCAAAATGCCGCGCGAGGCATGAATGACCGGTCTGGGGAAGCTGCGTTGCAGCGTCGCAACTGACTGCGGAGGTCGGCTCCGGGCCGTTCGTGACGTTCCCGCAGTCACGGCGGATTCCGGAAGTTCGCTGCAACCGCGATGCGACGCGGCAGCTTCATTGAGAGCTGACATTCAGATTGCGTTGCACCGCGAATTTTTCTGCGCGGTCGCAAGGCTGACCGGAGCCTGGATTGACCAATGCGGCGATTTGAACCGACGTCTGAAAGCCGGTGGAAGCGGTCATGCGAAAACGATCTTTGCATCTAACTCGTGATGGATAGTGTCGATTTAAGCGAGTATTCAGTATTTCGACGGACGTCGAAGGGCAGTTTGTGTAGATGCTTCGATCGCGCAAATCGGCATTGTGTTGCGTGGGCGGCGGAAAGTCTTTTGATTAAGCGGTTCTGGGGCTTGGGTGGCCAAAGCACCGGCCTCGTTGCTGCATGGCTCGGCGATCGTACTGATGGTGAGCGATTATGCGGTAACATGCCAGCAAGCGCGAAGGTGCTGATGCTCCTCGAATTGTCACTCCCTTTGCATCATGCCTTGCGCGAGGTCTCCGGCGGGGGCTGCCGGTAGCTTGATGGAGGCCTCGAAACCGGAAGACCTGCCCGGACGCGGAGATGCCAAGCTGAGCGGACTACCGATCCGGTTCGCGATGGCGGCGACGATGGCGAGGCCCAGCCCACTGCCGTCGGTGCTTGCACTTGCACGCTCAAAACGGGCGGTGAGGCGGTCAAGGGTGTCACGGGAGAGAACAGGACCATCATTCGCGACGACAAGCCGCCCCTCCGCCGTCAGCGTCATGTCAACCGGAGCATTTTCCTCGCCATGGCGAAGGGCATTTTCCAGGAGATTCCGGCAGAGGATGGCGAAGGCGTCGGGGTCAATGTCCGACATGACGGCCGTTTCCGGCAGTGTCAGCACGATGCGGCCCGGCGTGCCCGCGCGTCCGATATCGTCCACCACAATCCGCACGACGGAGCGAAGATCCGCGCTTTGGTCCATCCGAAGGCGCCCGCCTTCGGCCCGCGCAAGTTGCATGAGCCGTTCGGAAAGCCGCGTCAGCCGCTTTAGGGACGCCTCGATATCGGCCGCCCGGGCGTCAATGGCCGGGTCGCGCGTCTCCGAGCGGAGCCGCTGCGCCTGCGCAATGGCACCCGCGAGCGGCGTTCGAAGCTCGTGCGCGGCATTCGCAGCAAAGCTGCGCTCGGCCTCGAACGCATCGCGCAACCTGCCCAGCAGGCTGTTCAGCGTGTCGGCCAGTGGCCCGATCTCCCTTGGCAGATCGTCAGCGGGAACCTCTGAAAGGTCGCGCGCGCCGCGCGACTCCAGCCGCACCCGGAACCGGCGCAACGGGTCGAGGCTGAAACGGACAGCAAGGATGATCGCAGTCAAGGCGACCGGCAGGACGATCAGCAGCGGCAGACTAAGGCCCATCTGGATTTCACGCGCGGTCGACGCACGATGTGCCAGCGGTTCGGCCACAGTGATGCGGATCGTCCCTTGAAGCGCTGCGTCACCGTAGAGGCGATGGGTGGCGGTCTGCCGAAACCCCGGCCCGTCATAGGGCGGAAACACAGCGGGGTCCGCCGCATGGGATTGCAGCAGGACGCGCCCTTCGGCATCGCGGACGAGATACGTAAAGAACTCGTCGTGTTCCCGGATCGGGGCGAGCCGTTGCGTTACCCCCTCATCTTCCCGTCCGACAATGTCGGTCACGGCCAGCGGCAGGATCCGCTCAGCGGTCTCGCGCAGGGCACTGTCGAAGACTTCGTCCATCTCGCCCCGGACAATCACGCCGGTGACGCTCGCAGCGAGCAGCCAAAGTACCGTCAGCACAAGGCCGACCGACAGGGCCAGCCGCGCCATGAGGCTCGCGGGCCACCTCATGGTTTGCCCAGGCGGTAGCCCATGCCGCGCTCGGTCTCAATGACCTCGCTCCCGAGCTTTTTGCGCAGGCGGCTGACATGGACCTCGATCGTGTTGCTCTCCACCTCGGCGTCAAAGGCGTAGAGCCTCTCCTCCAGTTGCGCCTTTGACAGCAGCTGACCGGGCCGGGCGAGGAAGGCGTCGAACAGCGCCCATTCGCGGGCCGTCAGCGCAACGGGCTTGCCGTCGCGGTGAACACTGCGTGCAGCAAGGTCGATGTCCAATGACCCATGGGTGAGGATGGGATTCGGGTTGCCGCTGTAACGCCGGGCGACAGAGCCGATCCGGGCAGACAGCTCGGCAAGGTCGAAGGGCTTCACGAGGTAATCGTCGGCGCCCACGTTCAGCCCTTCGATCCGATCCGAGACCTGGTCGAGCGCGGTCAGGATGATGACCGGGGTCACATCTCCCCGCGCGCGCAGGCCTTTGAGGAACCCGATGCCCCGGCCATCCGGAAGCATCAGATCCAGGAGCATCAGGTCATAGGACGTGACCCTCACCGCATCGCCGGCCGTATCGAGGCGCGTGACCCAGTCCACCGATTGGCCATCGGCGGCAATCTGGTCGCGCACTGCGGCTCCCAGAACCGTGTCGTCCTCGATCAGCAGGATGCGCATATTTGTTCTTTCCTTTTGTCCCTAACCTTCTTTTGGCGGCTACGGCTGACGCAAAGCTTACGCGCGCGGATGAACTTCTTCAGCCTGCTGTCAGCTTCGTGGCGCATACCTTGCAACGAGACGCGCCCCATGAGGAGTTTGGCCTATGAAGAAGACATTGACAATTCTCGGCTTTCTCGCGGTGTTCCCGGCCGGCTCCGCACTGGCGGACGATGATTGCTTTGTGCCGATGGCCGATTGGCAACCGCGCGATGCCGTCACTCGACTGGCCGAAGAGAACGGCTGGACCGTGCGGCGCATCAAGATCGACGACGGCTGCTATGAAATTGACGGCCGCGACGCCGAGGGCCGCCGGATCGAGGTGACGGTGCACCCGTCGAATCTGCAAATCATTGAATTCGAGTACGAGGATGACGACGATGACTGAAACCTATGCGACCGAAGGCGAGGCCGGAAGACATGATGCCGATGGTCCGGTCCGCGTCTGGGACCCGCTGGTGCGGATTTTCCACTGGGGGCTCGTGGTGGCCTTCGTGGTGGCATACCTGAGCGCCGAAGAGCTCTCGACGGTCCATGAGGTGGCGGGATACGTCGTTGCCGGGCTGGTGGCCTTCCGTCTGATCTGGGGATTTGTCGGAAGCCGCTATGCCCGCTTTTCCCAGTTTCTTAAAGGGCCGTCGGCGACAGTCCGGTATCTCAGCGACATGGTAGGTGGTCGTGAGCGCCGCTATCTGGGCCACAATCCCGCAGGTGCTGTGATGGTCGTAGCACTGCTGATCGCCCTGTCGGGAACCGCTTTCACGGGGTGGCTGATGGAGGATGAGACCCGCATGGCGATGCTGCCCGATGTTCCGCAGATCGTGGCGACAGCCTGGGCCGACGAGGATGGCGACGAACGCTCAGAATATGGTGAAGGCGGTGAAAGCGCAGTGGGGGAGGTGCACGAAACCCTTGCCAACCTGATGCTTCTGCTGATCGCGGTACATATAGGCGGCGTGGTTCTGACCTCGTTCCGGCATCGCGAAAACCTTGCGCGGTCCATGGTCACCGGTACCAAACGTGCGCCCGAGCCGGGCGACATCGCCTGACCGGAGGAGTCCCCCAAGGTCGATCGTCCCATCGGCCGAACCTGGCCCCGCCCTGATCGGCGGGGTCTTTTTCTTTCCTGACAGCAAGCTGAAGCGGAAACTGCCGCGCTGTCAGGAAACCCTCAGGTCGGCTCTCCAGATTGTCCTCAGCAGACGAAAGGAGACCCTGCCATGAAAAAGACCCTGACATTTCTCGCCGCCACAACCGCGTTGACGACAGCGATCGGCGTCCCTGCCTGGAGCGCGATGCAGGCGCCCGACGGCGGCCTTCGGCCGTTCACTGCGTTCTTCGAAGAGCGCGCGCAAGCGATGCCGCTCATTCTTGCAAGCGACGACGACGATGACGATGACCGCTACCGTAACGGCTCGCGGAGCCGCTATGGCGACGATGATGACGACGACTGCGACGACGATGACGATGACGACGATGACGATGACGATGATGACGATGACGATGACGATGATGACGATGATGACTGTCGCGGTGGCGCCCGCAATCCCGCGCCCGCGGGCACCGTCGCACCGCCGAAGAACGGCCTTTTCGGGAACGGTGCCCCGCCGCAGGTTCAGGTGAACTGAACCACTCCGCAGCCCCTCTCCGAATAAGGATACATCCGATGAAATCGCTTCTCGCAACGCTCGCTCTCACCACCGCGCTAACGCTCCCCAGCCTCGCCATGGCGCGGCCGGTGACACTGACCGCAACGCTCAATAATTACGGCGGCGACGGCGCCTATCTTGCGCTCTACGTCACAGATACCTCTGGAGCCTATGTCGGCAGTCTCTGGATGGCTGGCGGCAAGTCCAAATACTACGAGCATCTGACCGACTGGTACCGCGCCACGGGTGGCGACACCGCGCAAGTGAACGGCATCACCGGCGCCAGCATTGGCGCGGGCCGCACGCTGGAGATCACTCTCGACCTCGCCGATGCGCTGTTCGATGCGGGGTACACGCTTCACATCGACGCAGCCGTCGAGGATATGCGCGACAGTCCGAACGAGGTGGCGGTGCCACTCACGACCGACGGTGCGGGGACTTCTGTGCCCGGGCGCCGCTACGTCGCCAGCTTCGCCTACGACATGTGAGGAGTGAGGGCCATGATCCGTGCACTCCATCGCTGGCCGGGTCTGCTGGCCCTCGTGCTCGTCACCATCCTCAGCTTGAGTGGCGCGGCGCTGTCTGTCTTTCCTGCGGCCGAGCGGCTTGCCGCGCCACAGGCAGAGACCGAACTGACGGTCGCCACTCTCGCGGATCGCATCCAGTTGGTCTATCCGGGCGTCGAGCAGATCCGCCGGTCGCCATCGGGACAGATCACCGCCTACTGGTTCGATCAAGGCACGCCGGGCGCCGCCGTGATCGACCCCGCCACGGGTGAGGGCGTGGCCTCGGCTGATCCCAATCAAGTTGAACGCTGGATTACCAACCTGCATCGCTCGTTGTTTCTGGGCGACGGCGGGCGCATCGCCATGGCTGCAGGGGCGGCCGCGATGCTGGTCCTCTCCCTTTCCGGAGCGGCACTGGTCGCGCGCCGGACGGGCGGATGGCGGCACTGGTTTGCGCCTCTGCGCGGACCGCTCGCTGGTCGTCTTCACGTCGAAATCGCCCGGATCGCCGTGGTTGGCCTTCTGCTTTCCTCGACTACGGCTTTGTGGATGACGGCGTCGACCTTCGACCTGCTTCCCGATGGCGGAGCCCCGCCGGCCTTTCCGGCCGAGGTGAGCAATGAGACGGGCGTTGCGCTCGACCGCCTTGCCGGTCTGAGCGAAATACCAGTCGCAGACCTGCGCGAGCTGAGCTTTCCCTATCCCGGGGACACCACGGATGTCTTCACGCTCAAGACCGACCGGGGCACCGGATATCTCGATCAGGGCGACGGTGCCCTCCTGGCCTGGGCCGACCTGACCGGATGGGAGCGCGTCTCCGAGACGATCTACATGCTGCACACCGGACAGGGTGCGGCGGTGCTCGGTCTCGTGCTCGGGCTCATGGCGCTCGGCGTGCCCGCGATGGGCGCTACCGGCGTCCTGATCTGGCTCGCCGGGCGGCGCGCGCGGCCGCGCATCCGGGGCAACCAGCCCGCAGGCCGCGCCGGGACGATCCTGCTCGTCGGCAGCGAGGGGGGAAGCACCTGGGGCTTTGCCGCGACGCTTCATGCCGCGCTGACGCAAGCCGGGCAGAGCGTCCATGTCGGCCCGATGTCGGGCTTTGCGCCAGAGCGCTACACGAGGGCCGAGCGGATCATCCTGCTCGCCGCGACTTACGGCGACGGGGCGGCGCCCGCCTCAGCGAAGGGCTTTCTCGATCGGCTGAACGCGTTCGATCGGGTGCCAGACATGCCCATTGCGGTGCTTGGCTTCGGCGACCGCAGCTTTCCAGCCTTTTGCGCCTTCGCCAAGGACGTCGCAGCAGCGGCGCAGGCGAAGGGCTGGCCCGAGCTTCTTCCGCTCGAAACCGTCGACCGCCAATCGCCGCAGGATTTCGCCCGCTGGGGCCGCGCACTGGGCGACGCTCTCAGGATCGACCTCGAGCTGTCGCACCAGCCCGTCTTGCCGAAAACTGAAACGTTGACCCTCGTCTCGCGCCGCGACTACGGCGCCGAGGTGCAGGCCCCGACCGCGATCCTCCGCTTCGCGCTTCCGCGCGTCACGCTCTGGCAGCGGCTGGTCGGGGCGGGCTTCGCGCGGTTCGAGGCCGGTGACCTGATCGGCGTCCTGCCGGAAGGAAGCGCCGTCCCGCGGCTCTATTCGCTCGCCTCCGCGCGCTGCGACGGCTTCATCGAGATCGTCGTGAAAAAGCACCCCGGCGGTCTCTGCTCGGGTCAGCTCACGGCCCTGGAGCCGGGCGATACGGTCACCGCCTTCCTCCGCCGCAACCCTGGCTTCCGTCCGGGGCCGAGCCGGGCACCGCTGATCCTGATCGGCGCGGGGACCGGCATCGGGCCGCTCGCGGGTTTTGTGCGCGGCAACACGCGCCGCAGGCCCATCCACCTCTTCTTCGGGATGCGGCATCCCAAAAGCGATTTCTTCTACGGCGAGGAACTGCCCGCCTGGCAGGATGAGGAACGCCTGGTGCGTCTGGTCATGGCGGTCTCGCGGGTGGAGCATCCGCACTACGTGCAGGACGCGTTGCGGGACGACGCGGCCCAGGTCACCAGACTGATCCGTGACGGGGCGCGCGTGATGGTCTGCGGCGGTCGTGAAATGGCGGCGGGCGTGGCCGATACGCTGGCCGAGATCCTCGCGCCGGCCGGGCTCACGCCGGCAGTCCTGAAGGCGGAGGGGCGGTATGTCGAAGATGTCTACTGAGCTGGTGAAGGTCGCGCTGAACGGACCGACCATGGGCACACGCTGGTCCACGCTGTTCTTCGCGGAACCGGACTTCGACCCGGCCACGGTCCGCGTGGCGCTTCAGGCGGCTGTCGATGAGGTGGACGCACAGATGTCCACCTGGAAACCCGATAGCCACCTGATGCGGCTCAATGCGGCGCCGGTCGGCGAATGGATCGCTGTTCCCGCGCGATTGCGCGAGGTGATACGCCTCGGCCTGGAGATCGGGCGCGCCTCCGGCGGGGCCTTCGATATCGGCATGGGCGACGCGGTTAAAGCTTGGGGCTTCGGGCCAGGAGACGTCACGCCGGATGGCATCCGCGCAGCGATGAAAAACCCTCGTTGCCCGGCGCATGAAGTCCTGGAGTTCGACGGCGACCACGTTCGCAAGACCGCGCCCGTCGCGCTCGACCTCAACGGTATCGCCAAGGGTTATGGCGTCGACCGCCTGGCCGAGACCCTGCGCGATCATGGGATTTCCGCCGGACTCATAGGGATTGACGGCGAGATGCGGGCGATGGGTGTGCGGCCAGACGGCGAGGCCTGGACCATCGCGGTCGAGGCGCCGGACTCCGAGCGCCGAAGGCCGCATTCAATCCTCGCGCTGCAGGACGCGGCCGTCGCGACCTCGGGCGACTACCGCCACTGGGTCGAGGTGCAGGGTCGCCGTCTCTCGCACACAATGGATCCGAGACGCGGCGCGCCGCTGATCGCGTCGCCTGCCTCCGTCACCGTCGTTGCCCGCAGCTGTGCCGAGGCCGATGCCTGGGCAACGGTGCTTATGGTGCTCGGTCTCGACAAAGGAGCGAAACTCGCAAGAAAACAAGGGCTCGACGCCCTGTTCCTCCTGCGCGATGATGCAGGGAGCGCGAGGGGCGTAGGAGTCGGACGACTTTTTTCCGAAGAGCCAGCGGCGATGACCCCAGCAGAGGGGAGATAAGCCGAATGGACCAGACCCGCACCGATCGCTTCAAGACCGCAATTCTGCTTCTGGCCGTGATTGGTCTGATCGCGGGTCTTGCATTCTATTTCGCTGGCAGGCGCGACATCGCGAACATCGTCTGGTTCGCCGGGGTTGTTCCAGCCCTTGCCGCGCTCACAGTCGAGATCCTGCGCAGCATTGGACGCGGCGAGGTGGGCCTCGATATCGTCGCAGCGCTGTCGATGACTGCCGCGCTCGTCTTCGGTGAGACTCTCGCCGCGGCGGTCGTCGCGGTGATGTATTCCGGTGGCACCTTCCTCGAAAGCTTCGCAGAAGGCCGCGCCCGGCACGAGATGCACGACCTGTTGTCCCGAGTTCCGCGGACAGCGACACGGCATCGCAATGGCGGCCTCGAAGATATACCGCTTGAGGAAATCGCTCCCGGCGATCGGCTGCTGATCCGTCAGGGCGACGTGGTGCCGGTGGACGGCACGGTGGCCTCTGACGCGGCCTTTGTCGATACTTCGGCGCTGACCGGCGAGTCGCTACCGGTGCGGCTTGCACGCGGGGCCGAGGCCATGAGCGGCTCTACCAATGCAGGCGAGGCTTTCGACGTCACGGCGACCCGCGAGGCCAAGGACAGCACCTATGCCGGAATCGTCAGACTGGTCGAGGAGGCGCAGGCGTCCAAGGCACCGATGTCACGGCTGGCCGACCGATGGTCTCTGGGATTCCTGGCCGTCACCGTGACCATAGCCTTCGCTGCCTGGTGGTTCACCGGCGACCCCATCCGGGCCGTCGCCGTTCTGGTCGTGGCGACGCCCTGTCCGCTGATCCTCGCCGTTCCTGTGGCGCTGGTCGCGGGCCTGTCGCGAGCCGCGCATTTCGGCGTGCTGATCAAGGGCGCGGGGCCACTCGAAACGATGGCGCGGATCCGCACGCTCATCCTCGACAAAACCGGAACGCTGACGGATGGCCGCCCGAAGATCGTGTCGATAAATAGTGCGGATGGCATGGACGAGGACGACATCCTGCTCTTTGCGGCATCCCTCGATCAGGCCTCCAAGCACCCAGTGGCACAGGCCGTCGTCGCCGCCGCGAAGGCGCAGGGCTTAACGCTGCCCGTGCCGTCCGAGGTTGCCGAGTTTCCGGGGGAAGGGGTCGTGGGCCATGTCGAGGGCCGCAGCGTGATCGTCGGCGGCGACGGTTTCGTGGCGTCCCGGGTTGGGCGGATGACGGGCGATCACCCCGCCACCGCCAAGAGCGCCGGATCGGTCCTTGTCGCCGTAGCGGTCGATGGACACATGGTCGGGCATCTGGTGATGTCCGACCCATTGCGCGAGGGCGCGGGCGTCATGCTGGAAGGTCTGCGCCGCGAGGGTATCGGGCGTATCCTGTTGGCCACAGGCGACCGCGCAGATGTGGCCGAGCGCGTGACCGAGGGGCTGGGTCTCGACGGTCTGCGCGCCGGGCTGACGCCGGATCAGAAAGTTCTCCTTGTTCTCACAGAGCGCAAGCACGGACCCGTCATGATGGTGGGCGACGGCGTGAACGACGCGCCGGCACTCGCGGCAGCCGATGTCGGTGTGGCCATGGGTGCTCGGGGCGCCGCTGCCTCCGCCGAGGCCGCTGACGTGGTGCTGCTTGTCGACCGGATCGACCGGCTTGGGCCCGGCATCGAGATCGCCCGCGCGTCCCGGCGGATCGCCGTCGAAAGTGTTGTCGCCGGGATCGGCCTTTCGGTTCTTGGCATGATTGCCGCCGCCTTCGGCTACCTCACCCCTGTGCAGGGAGCGCTTCTACAGGAGGTGATAGACGTCGCCGTGATCCTCAACGCCCTGCGGGCGCTGCGCATTGTGCCGCATGAGCCTGCTATGGCCAAACCACAGCCCGCAACGTCAGGGCAGGCCGACATTGTTCAAGGAGCCACGCCATGAGCCGTCTCTCGCATTCCGAAATCCACATGGTGCACCGCATCGGCTGGCTGCGGGCGGCCGTACTTGGGGCCAATGACGGTCTCGTCTCGACCGCGAGCCTTATCGTCGGCGTCGCCGCAGCGGGGTCCGAAAAGCCCGAGGTCCTGATCGCGGGGTTGGCCGGGCTCGTGGCCGGTGCGATGTCGATGGCTGCAGGCGAGTACGTGTCAGTCAGTTCCCAGACCGACGCCGAGCAAGCCGACCTTGCGCGCGAAACGCGCGAACTTGAGGAAACACCGGAGGCTGAGCTTGAGGAACTAACCCTGATCTATGTCGATCGAGGTCTTGATCGGGATCTGGCCGAGAAGGTCGCGGTTCAACTGACCGAGCGAGACGCGCTTGGGTCGCATGCGCGCGACGAGCTGGGCATTTCCGAGACCGTGACGGCCCGCCCGGTCCAGGCGGCATTGGTTTCGGCGCTGACTTTTGCCGTCGGCGCGGTGCTTCCACTGATCGTGGTGCTGCTCGTGCCGGAAACGTTGATCGCGCTCTTGGTGGCAGCATCGACGATCATTGGCCTCGCGGTTCTCGGTGGACTGGGCGCCTCGGCGGGCGGCGCTGGCGTCGCGCGAGGGGCCGCCAGGGTCACGCTCTGGGGCGCCCTCGCGATGGCCGCGACAGCGGCAGTCGGCACAATCTTTGGTGTGACTGTCGGGTAGGAAATGATGGCAGCAGAGGGTGTAGACGTTGGATGTCAGCCCCCCGGGTTCGGCCACTCCGTTCGGCAATCGCGTCGGTCTTGAATTAAACCCAAGGAGCGATTTTGATTCGCTATCAAGGTGTTACGGCGTCCAGTGTGCGTTTTTGTGTACAAGCGCCTCCTAAAGTCTGCTAACGGGTGGGAAGCAGACCTTCACGGCCGTTGGCCGAACGGCAGGCTTTGCTGCAAGCTGTGAGGTCGATGGCACCGAGATCATGCATCTGCAGTGAAAGTCCGGTCTGGTGAAGCTGCAGCGCAGCGATTGACGACAGCGGCCATGGCTGGTTTGGGCCGGTCGCGTCGGTAGCTCGAGTCCCAAAAATCACGGCGGGGAACCACCTATGCGGCGGCAGTTTGTAGGACCCTCGTCGGCCCTGAAGCTGAGACGTGAAAGCTCCGCGCGAGCAGAAATCCCATCTCTCAGGCTCCCATTCGCATGTAGCGTTCGTAATCGTATTCCTCGCTCCGGATAGCCTGAAGCTCGCGTTCCAAGTGCTGCGCGATAGGCACGAGCTTGCGACCATCCTCCGGTCGGGCGCGGAGGATTTCCAAGATTCTCTTGTATGCGGCTTCGAGCCTTTCTTGGGTCATGAAACGATCCTTCCTCTTTCCTGCGGAGGAGGTCGGATCGTTTCGAAATGATCGGAAAAGGCTTACTCGACCCGGTACCCCTGGGCCTTGAATTCGGCCTCGATAAGGCTCCAAATCTCTGCGTGTGGGCGCGGTTGCCACGTGTCCGTGGGGAAGGCGACCAGCTCGGCATAAAGTGCGCGAAGCCTGAGTTCCGGCCCGTCGCCATAGACCGGGCGTCCACGAAGCTTGCCGACGGAATGGCCGAGGAGAAATGCGCGTTCCTCATTTGTCATGCCTGCAGCCCGACCGCGTTCTTCCCACGTGTGCCTCGTGCCGCCGAAGGTATAGCGCTTTCCACCTTCGGGATGCGGGGGGAAGAGCCCATTGTCCCTCATGAATTTATTGATGTCACCTGAGAAGCTGCCTTTAGATCGATAACGGTAGAAACCCTCGGGATGGCGACGCATTACTTCGAGTGCAGCGCCGAGGAGCGGAACGAGCCTGATGGATGCGAGATTCTTGATGTCGCGGGCGTGCTCTCCCTCTTCGACATACCTAATACGTAAGTGTGGGATAGGATGGTTGAGGATGATGTCCTCGGGCGGAACGTGAACGATCTCAGTCTGCCGACATCCCGTTTCGGCAGCGACAATCCCGATATCGACGCGCTCATCGGTTTCGATCGCTTCGGTCAGTCTGCCGCTGACAAGGTCTCGCACCCATGCGACGGGAAGCGCGGGCTTCCCTCCTTGGTTCGAGGATCTTTCCTTCTTCGGCCTCGGTTTGATCTTGAACCCGGCGACCGGATTGAAAATCTGGCTCGGAAGTGTCCCTGCAAGCTCATGAAACTCGGCAATCATTTGCCTCAGATAGCGAAGGCGCTTGATGGCCTGGTCATCCGAGATGCTCCCGGAATTCACTCTATTTTGCCAATGATTGTAGTATCGCCGTGCGTCGTCCTCGGTGATCTCATGCACGTTCTTGTTCGAGACGACCTCAGAGAAGATCCGTGCGGCGTGCTTGTAGCGGTTGCGCCATTGCCGCATCTGATCCTGGTGCTTCCCTTTCACCTTGTGCTCCCATCGCTCCTCCATGATCTTTGGCATATCGCGGATCTTTATATGGGGGACGTCGCAGACCCCGAGTGCCGCAGGTATTACGGGCGAGTCTGCAGAAATGCCATCGAGCTTCTCGATCCTGGCGACCAGCTCCTCGAGCGGCCCGGCCAAGAGGCCTTGGACCGGAATATAGGGTAGCTGAAGGTCGTCAAGCAGCGCCACCGCAGCTTCGAAAGCCTCTGCCGAGGGGCCCTCGTTTGCTTGCAGCAGGCGGGCCTTCCAAAGCTTTCGAAGCGCGTTCTTTTTCAGGAAGGCAGCAGCTCTCGCCTCTGCTTCGTCGCAGGTCTTCAAGGACTGATTGATCTCAGTCCGGGACTCTACGGTGCGGAACTCCGCAGGAACCCGCCAGCGCAGGTAGTAGATACTGCCGCGGCGCTCGACGCCGTCGACACAATTGGATACGCTCATGGAAATTTTGCTCCACAGTTTGCCACACAACGGAGCCGCGGGTCATCCTTGGTTTTTCGACCCGATTAAGCTCCAAGTGCCGAAGAAGTGGGAGCTTTTTCAGGGCGGCGGAAATCGCGTCTCCGCCACCGATAATTCTCTCCTGGGCACCACTATCCCCGAGGGGATCGTTTCTGTCGGAAATCCAGCCCACACCAGTCCAGCTGATGCCAGATTCGCGCAAAGGCGCTTAGTGGGCCTCGGCCCAGTTTTTGCCATGGCCTGCATCCACCACGAGCGGCACGTCGAGGTGCACTGCGGGGTGGGCCGCGCCCTGCATGACCGTGCGTGCGGCGTCGATCAGGCGCTCGACGCTGGCCTCGGCCACCTCAAAGATCAGTTCGTCATGGACCTGCAAGAGCATCTTGCAGGGCAGCCCCTCGATTGCCTCGGGCATGCGGATCATGGCGCGGCGGATGATGTCTGCTGCCGTGCCTTGTATCGGCGCGTTGATCGCGGCGCGGCGGGCGAACCCGGCGCGCGGGCCCTTGGCGGCGATCTCGGGCGTATGGATTTTCCGCCCGAACAGCGTCTGGACATAGCCGTGATCCTTGGCAAAGGCGATGGTGGCGTCCATGTAATCCTTGATGCCCGGGAACCGTTCGAAGTAGCGGTCGATGAATCCCTGCGCCTCGCCTCTGGGGATGCGCAGGTTGCGCGCAAGACCAAAGCCGGAGATGCCATAGATCACCCCGAAATTGATCGCCTTGGCCTGTCGCCGAATCTCGGGCGTCATCTGGTCAAGCGGCACGTTGAACATTTCTGACGCGGTCATGGCGTGGATGTCATGCCCGTCGCGGAACGCTTGCTTGAGTGTTTCTATTCCTGCGATATGCGCCAGAATTCGAAGCTCGATCTGGCTGTAATCGAGACTGACCAGCCGGTTGCCGGGCGCGGCGACAAAGGCCTCGCGGATGCGCCGCCCCTCTTCGCTGCGCACGGGGATATTCTGCAGATTGGGATCGGATGACGAAAACCGCCCCGTGCTGGCCCCGGTTTGCAGATAGGAGGTGTGCACCCGGCCTGTGTCCGGGTCGATGTGATCCTGAAGCGCGTCGGTGTAGGTGGACTTGAGCTTGCTCAACTGCCGCCAGTCCAGCACGCGCGCCGGCAGATCATGCTCGGTTGCCAGATCCTCCAGCACGTCGGCACCAGTGGCATAGGCGCCTGTCTTGCCCTTCTCCCCGCCCGGCAAACCCATTTCGTCAAAGAGAATCTCACCCAACTGTTTGGGTGATCCGACGTTGAAGCTGCGCCCCGCCAATTCGTGAATCTCGGATTCGAGCGCTGCCATCTTCTGCGCGAACTTGCCCGACATGGCGCGCAGCGTGTCGCGGTCGACCAAGACGCCGTGCCGCTCCATCCGCGCCAGAACCGGCACCAACGGGCGCTCCAGCGTCTCGTAGACTGTGGTGACCTGGGCACGGTGCAATTGCGGCTTGAACGTCAGCCAGAGGCGCAGCGTGATATCGGCATCCTCGGCGGCATATTTGACCGCCTCGGCGACCGGCACGCGGTCAAAGGTGACGGCGGATTTGCCGCTGCCCAGCAGGGATTTGATCGGAATCGGACTATGGCTCAGATAGCGCTCCGAGAGTGTGTCCATGCTATGCCCATGCAGACCGGCATGCAGCGCGTAGGACATCAGCATGGTGTCGTCGATGGGGGCCACGGTGATGCCATGGGCGGCCAGAACCTTGGCGTCATATTTCATGTTCTGCCCGATCTTGAGGATGGCCTCATCCTCGAGCACGGGTTTGAGGGCCTTCAGAACCTCCTCCAGCGGCAATTGCCCCTCGGCCCGCTTGTCCGAGCCAAAGAGGTCATCCGCCGTCCCGTCCTTGTGCGCCAGCGGGATGTAACAGGCCTGGCCCGGTGCCGTGGCCAGCGAAATCCCCACCAGATCGGCCTGCATCTCGTTGAGCGAGGTGGTCTCGGTATCGAAGGCGACATAGCCCTGGGCGCGGATGGTGGCGATCCAGGCGTCCAGCGCTGCGCGATCCGACACACAGTGGTATGTATCAGGCTCTATTGCGGGCCAATCGGCCGTTTGTTCGGGCGTGTCATCCGAGGGTCGCGCGACAGGCTCGGGAATGGTCGGAGCCTCCTTGCCCAAGGCCTCGGCAATGCGTTTCGACAGGGTGCGAAACTCCATCTGCGCCAGAAAACCCAACAAGACCTCGGGATCGGGATCGCGGACTTCGAGATCGTCGAGTGTAAAGTCGAGCGGTGTCTTGCAATCCAACTGCACCAGGCGCTTGGACATCTCGATCTGCGCGCGCTTCTCAATGAGTGTATCGCGCCGCTTGGGCTGTTTGATTTCTTCGGCGCGGTCGAGCAGCGCCTCGAGCGAGCCGAACTCGTTGATCAAGAGCGCCGCCGTCTTGATCCCGATCCCCGGCGCCCCGGGCACGTTGTCGACGCTGTCCCCGGCCAAGGCTTGCACATCGACCACCCGGTCCGGGGCCACGCCGAATTTCTCGCGCACGCCCTCGACATCAATGCGCCGGTTCTTCATCGCATCCAGCATCTCGACCCCGTCGCCGACAAGCTGCATCAGGTCCTTGTCAGAGCTGATGATCGTGACCCGTCCACCCAGATCGCGCGCCTGACAGGCGAGCGTGGCGATGATGTCATCGGCCTCAAATCCCTCTTTTTCCTCGCAGGCGATGTTGAAGGCGCGCGTGGCCTCACGCGTCAGTGGAATCTGCGGGCGCAGATCTTCGGGCATCGCCTCTCGGTTGGCCTTGTAATCGGGGTAGAGCTCGTTTCGGAACGTATGGCTGCCCTTGTCAAAGATCACCGCCACATGCGTGGGCGCGTCATGGCCGTTGTTGCCTTCGACATAGCGTTGCAGCATGTTGCAAAAGCCGGACACCGCCCCGATGGGCAGCCCGTCGGATTTGCGGGTGAGCGGCGGCAGCGCATGATAGGCGCGAAAGATGAACGACGAGCCGTCGATCAGATGCAGGTGACAGCCTTTTCCGAATGACATGGATTGCCCTCCCGATCAGGCTTCTTCTTGGCGTAAATACTCATATCCCAACGCCCGATCCGGGCGCCCGGTCGATGGCTCAGACCTTGCCCTCGAAATCCTTGTGGACCAGCTTGGCATCGCAATAGGGACATTCGACAAATCCCGTCTCATGAGGGATCTGCAGCCAGACGCGGGGATGGCCCAAGGCGCCTTCGCCCCCGTCGCAGGCGACACGATAGCTGTCCACAATGCGGGTTTCGGGGGCCTGCGTTACCATCGGGGCGTTTCCTTTTGCCGTGCTTTCCACTAGGTGCGAATATGAGTGAACACAAGCCGAGGGGCAAGAGCAGCATGGCGTCCAATGCCATTGAAATCCGCGGATTGACCAAGACTTATGGCGGTGGGCGCAACAGCCCCGCCAAAGAGGCGCTCAAGGGCATCGACCTTGATGTGCCGCAGGGGTCGGTTTTCGGCTTGTTGGGGCCGAATGGGGCGGGCAAATCGACGCTGATCAACATTCTGGCGGGGCTGGTGATCAAAACCGCGGGGCAGGTGACGATCTGGGGCTTTGACCAGGACCGCAACCCGCGTCAGAGCCGCGCCTCGATCGGAGTCATGCCGCAGGAACTGAACCTCGATCCGTTCTTCACGCCGCGCGGCGCGCTCGAAGTGCAGGCGGGGCTTTACGGCGTGCCCCGGCGCGAACGCCGCAGCGACGAGATCCTGCGCCTGATCGGGCTGGAGGACAAGGCCGAGGCCTATGCGCGCACGCTTTCGGGGGGTATGCGGCGCAGGCTTTTGCTGGGCAAGGCGCTGGTGCATCATCCACATATCCTCGTGCTGGACGAACCGACCGCCGGTGTGGACATCGAATTGCGCCAGATGCTGTGGGAAAATGTGCGGCGGCTGAACCAGCAGGGCATGACCATCATTCTCACCACCCATTACCTCGAAGAGGCCGAGGAAATGTGTGACGAGATCGCTATCATCAATCTGGGCGAGGTCGTGGCGCGTGACAGTACCGCCAATCTCTTGGGCCGGCTGGATGCCAAGACGATGATCATTCAGCCCGACAAACCTACGGAGCTTCTGCCACAGGGTGAGGGTCTTACGGTCACGCGACGCAGCGATGGCGCGCTGGCGATTTCCTACAAATCCGGGGCGACGCCTGCCGAAGCTGTGCTTGCCGCTGTCCGTGCCGCAGGAATCACCATCCGCGATGTGAAAACCGAACAGGCGGATTTGCAGGATGTGTTTCTGGAACTGACGCGGAGCAGATAGCGCCTGTGAAAGACCCAAACGGAGGATGCCAGCCTATGCCGACACCCTCCGTTCCCCACGTGCTCCCTACGCACCACACGTGTAACTTGATCAGGTCTCGGCCATACTGGCCCGAACAATCCCACCATACGCGAAATGCGCGGCCTCTCCAAACAGAGACTGCCGCGCATTCGTTTCAAATTGTGCTCAGCGCACCCGGTGGATCGGCCGCGCTCAGGCGGCCTTTCTAGGGAGGTGCGCCACCGTGCTTTCGATCAGCGCCCGGTGCAGCGCGGTGATGCCTGCCTCCATCTCTTTTGCGGCAAGGACGAATTGCACATCGACGCTGCGCGGAGTCTGATGCGCGGCGATCACCTCGATGCCCGCCTCTTCCAGCGCCGCGAGCCCCCGGCTCAGCACGCGCAGACCGCTCAGATCACGCCCGATGGGCGACACGAGCGATAGCGTGCGGGCCGAGACCTTGGCCGAGGGGTATATCTCTTCCAAATCCCGCGCCACGCGCCGCACCACCTTGAGCGATGCCTGCACATAATGCGTGATCGTATTGGCGTTCGATGTCTTGGACACGATCCAGACATTGTGCCGCTTGAGCGCCTCGAGAATGGCCGCGTCATAGCCTTTGACGCCCACCATATCCTGTTCGAAAAGCTCGAGCGCCACGACTTTGAGGCCAGTCACAATCTCGACACTTGGGGTATCGGTCGGCTGATCGTCAATCAGCGTTCCGGGATCACCGGGGTCAAACGCATTCGTCACCCGAAGTGCCACATCCGCCTGACGCAGGGTCTTGGCGGCCTTGGGATGAATCGCCTCCATCCCGAGATTCGAGAGCTGATCCGCCACGTCATAGTTGGTGTGGCCCAGCTTGCGCACCGCCTCTTCGCCCACGAGCTTGGGATCGGCAGAGGACAGGTGGAACTCTTTGTGGATGATCGCTTCTTTCGCGCCGGTGTAGGCGGCCAGAGTAGCGAATGTCACTTCGGAATACCCCCGGTCGAACTCTCGCATGAGCCCTTCGGTGCATTGCGCATAGCCGGTGACAATCGGCATTTCGCTGGAGAGGTCCACGTCACGCAGGCCCGCCTCGATGCGTTCGGACAGGCTATGCTCGCTTTCGTCGCGCCAGCCGCTGAGGTCGATGAACCGCGCATTCACACCTGCCCGCTGCAACAAAAGCGTGGTGACAAAGGCCGAATGGGATTCGCCCAGACCGGACAACAGTTCGCGGATGACCAGCATGTGATCGCTCAGGCGGAAATGACCATAAGAGCACAGCCGTTGCAGATCGAAGAGGCACGAGCGCGCGCCTTCGATCCGCTCGCGCACGAATTCGTCCGCCATGCTGCGGTCGCCTGGATTGTCGAGGATGTCGCCATGTGCGGCGCGCATCGCCGCGCCCACCTCGGTCAGCGCGTCCAGCCAGCCGTGATCGTCATCCCCGTTGGCAAAGCGCGCATAGACCCCCGGTGTGCCGGATTTCTTGTGCTCCAGCAGCTTGTTGGTGATCCCGCCAAAGGCCGAGACCACGAAGATACGGTGATAGAGCGCGCCGCCCTCGCGGGTCCCGATAAAGAGCGTGTCGAGAAGCTCGTTTACACGGCTCATGGATGTGCCGCCGATCTTTTCGACGGTGTGATCTGGAAATGTCATAGTCCTCTTATCCGGGCTGCTGCCCGGACCCTCTTGTCAGGCGCTTTCCAGCGCGTAAGAGCCGTCGGCCTGATGCACCTCTTTGCCTGTCACCGGCGGGTTGAAGCAGCAGGCCATGACCAGCTCTTCTTCGGCGCGCAGAATGTGGCGATCATGCTTGTCGAGCGCATACATCACACCCGGCTTGATCTCGTGCGTTTCGCCCGTGGCAATATCCGTGATCGAGCCTTTGCCCTGCATGCAATAGACGCTCTCGAAGTGGTTCTTGTATTCGAACGTATGTTCCGAACCCGGCTCAAGAAACGTGATGTGGAAAGAAAACCCCATCCCGTCGTCGGCCAGAAGCATCCGCACGCTCGACCACTGCGCGTCCGAGACGACGCGCTCGCGCTCGTCTTTGACGATCTTGTTGAAGTCTCTGACAATCATTGCTGTTACTCCGCTGCAAGTTTTTGTGTTTGTGTCACCTCACGCGCCGCCGCTTCGAGGATGTCCAGGCCCTTTTTCAAGGTCGCTTCAGGCGTCGTCAGCGCGGCCAGCACCTTGACCACCTCGTCATGGGCGCCCGAGGTCTCGATGATGAGCCCCTTTTCAAAAGCGCGGGCGCATATCGCCGCAGCGAGCGTGCCACAGCCCACATCGACCCCCTGCATCATGCCGCGCCCCTTGAGAGAGGAGCCGGGAATAGCATCGGCAATCCGCATGAGTGCGTCGCGCAGGATTTCCGACTTGGCGGCGATGGATTTCTGGAACGCATCATCCGCCCAGAATTTTTCGATCGCCACACGCGCCGTGACAAAGGCATGGGTGTTGCCACGGAAGGTGCCATTATGCTCGGCCGGGCCCCAGATGTCATGCTCGGGTTTGATCAGGAGCGCGGCAAAGGGCAGGCCCATCCCCGAAAAGCTCTTGGCCATCGGGATAAGATCCGGCTCAATGCCCATCTCTTCAAAGCTGAAGAAGGTGCCAGTGCGTCCGCACCCGGCCTGGATGTCATCGACGATCAGCAGCGCGCCATGCTCTTTGGCCAGCCGGGCGACACCCTGCATGAAGGCGGTGGAGGCGGCATTCAGCCCACCCTCGCCCTGCACCGGTTCGATGATGAAGGCGGCCGGCGCATCGACGCCGCTCGACGGATTGCCCAGCATTTCCTCGATGATGCGCAGGCTGTCCACGTCGGGCCCAAAGGCACCCTCGTAAGGCATGTGCGTGGTGCCGCAGAGCGATCCACCACCCGCGCCCGCGCGCTTGCCAGCGTTGCCGGTGCAGCTGAGCGCACCCATGGTCATGCCGTGAAATCCGTTGGTAAAGGCAATGATATTGCGCCGCCCCGTGACCTTGCGCGCCAGTTTCATTGCGGCCTCGACCGCGTTGGTGCCTGTGGGCCCGGTCATCATCACCTTGTAATCCATGCCGCGCGGTTTGAGGATGATGTCTTCGAACGCGCGCAGGAACTCGGCCTTGGCGCCTGTGTGCATGTCGAGACCGTGGGTGACCCCATCGGCCGTGATGTGCGCGATCAGGGCTTCCTTCATGTCCGGGTCATTGTGCCCGTAGTTGAGCGACGAGCACCCGGCGAGAAAGTCGATATAAGTGTTGCCCTGCGCATCGGTCATCTCAGACCCCTGCGCCTTGACAAAGGCGGTCGGGAAGCTGCGGCAATAGCTGCGTGCCTCGCTCTCGCGGCGGGCAAAAATTTCCAGGTCGGCTGACATGTCAGTCGTCATAACGTGTTCCTTCATGTGATTGGGAAATAGGCGGGCAGGGGCCTGAGGGTCAGGCCGCCTTCTTCATCCGCTCTTTCATGGCGATGGTGACCATGTATTCGGTGTCGTGCAGATCGTTGAAATGCAGCGACTTGGAGAAATACGGCGTGCTCGACAATTCGCCGTCGTTCAGGTCGCTGAACTTGCGGAAAAGCGCCCAACTTGCGGCGTTGTCGCGGGTAATCGTGGTTTGCACACGGGTCACATCCTTGCAGATGTCACGCGACAACAGCCCGCGCAGCATCAGCGTACCAAGGCCGGTGCCCCGCGCCTTCTCCGACACGGCCACTTGCCAGACAAAGAACGTCTCGGGGTCATCGGGCAGGATATAGCCTGACACCCAGCCGACAATCTCGCCGTCCAGCTCGGCCACGATGCAGGTGTCGCGGAAATGATCGCACTGGATCAGGTTGCAATACATCGAATTCTCATCGAGAGGCTTGCAGGCCTGAATCAGCTCCCAGATGGCCGCGCCATCCTCGGACGAGGGCTTGCGCAGGGTTGGCAGGGCTTTCCGAAACATTTCCATCGCATGTCGCATCGCTGAGTGACCTCTCCATTTGCTTCGCTTAACTAAATATAACGCGTATGCTTATAAATCAACCTTTCTGATGAAAATAGCGTGAATGGGCCATAATTTGAGAAAAAACCTTAATTTTCGGCGTCAAATGCCCTATATATTTAATTAGCGAACTAAATTAGTTTCACAGGAGGAATGAAATTGCAATTGAGCGACAGCTTTGCGACCATTACAGCCATCACAAGAGGGGCTCGGATGGACCGCACAGACCAAAGCTTGATCGCCCTGCGTCGCATCCTGCGCGCAACCGAAATCTATGGGCGCAAGCTCGCCACCGCTGCGGGGCTGACGGCGGTGCAGTTCCGCGTGCTGCAGATCGTGGCGGAACGGGGCAGTTGCACCGCAACCCACATCGCGCAACAGATGCGCGTGTCCCAGGCGACCATCACGGCGCTGGTGGATAAACTGGTGAAACATGGCGTGGTGACGCGCGAAAAGTCCCAGACGGACCGTCGCCAGACCAATATCGTGATCACCGATGCAGGGCATGAGACCATCCGACGCGCGCCTGACGCACTTCAGCAGCGTTATGTGCGCAAGTTCGAGGCTCTTGCGGATTGGGAACAGGCGCAGCTTGTGGCATCTCTCGAGCGGGTCGCCAGCCTGCTGGACGCCGAGGATATAGATGCGGCACCGGTGCTGGATACGAGCGATTTGCGCACGCATTCCTGACCCAGAAACAAGAACACCCGCCAAGGGGCGGGCGCTCTGAATCTCGGTGGGCTCATCGCCTCAGCGATAGACGGCTTCCTTGCCGAAATGCTTGGTCAGCATGTAGTAGATCACCGCGCGATATTTGTTGCGCTCGGATTTGCCATAGGTCTCGATCATCTGATTGATCGCGTCCATCAGCGCCGGGCTATCAGCCAGGCCCAGTTTCTTGACGAGAAAATTCGTCTTGACCGTCTCAAGCTCTGCCGGCTGGCCACCCGCAACGGTTGAGGCATCTGCGTTGTAAATCGCCGGCCCGCAGCCAATCGTCACCTTGGTCAGCAGGTCCATATCTGGCTCCATCCCGCATTTGTTGCGCAGATCGTCTGCGTATCTCGCGATCAGGTCGTCACGCTTTCCCATCAATTCTCTCCCTATTTTCCCGGCAACCGACCGGTTTGTCGTTACACCCAGCCTCACAAATGACGCCTTGGGCACGATAGCCGGGGATTTTTCACGGACAAAGGGAAATTTTCAGCAAGGCTCCCCTGAGGCGAGAACCTGGGGATACCGTCGGTTGATCGCGACACGTCCCTAATTCAGGGTCACACCCTCTTTGCGCCCGTGGTCCGTGACCTTGTCGAATTTGATGTCGACAGCGTTGTATTTCTTGATGATCCCATCACCGCCCGAACATCCCGCCGCTTCGATCTCTTGTGCGGCGGCAATGCCATGACGTCCGTGCTGGCGCTCATGCTCTGTCAGGGCCACAAGCATGGCATCGAATTTCTTGCGCACGTCGGCGGGCATCTTGGAAGGATTCTTGTGCTTTGGCAGGATAATATCGACCGTGACGCTCAGCTTGCAATCGCCGGTCCAGCGCACATACCACTCTGTATAGGCCCAATATCCCTTTGGGCCTTTCTTGTCCATTTCCTTCGCCAGCTCCGCAAGCGACGTGGACGACACCGGATATGTCTTGATCGTTTCGGTGACTTTCGGCCTGGCCTGCGCCGCCGAGATGCCGCCCAGGCCGAGTGCCAGGCCAAGGGCCAGGACACCGACATCAAAAAAGCTCTTCTTCAACATCGGGTTCCTGTCCTATGACTCTATGTATCAGTAGCGGTAATGCTCCGGCTTGAACGGGCCATCGGTGGTTACGCCGATGTAATCCGCCTGATCCTGCCGCAGCTGTGTCAGCTTGACTCCAATACGCTCAAGGTGAAGTCGCGCCACCTTCTCGTCAAGGTGTTTAGGCAGGACATAGACCTGGTTCTCGTATTGATCGCCCTTGGTCCAAAGCTCGATCTGCGCCAGCACCTGATTGGTGAAAGACGCAGACATAACGAACGACGGATGGCCAGTGGCGTTGCCGAGGTTCAACAGGCGACCTTCGGACAAAAGAATGATCCGGTTGCCCGAAGGCATCTCGATCATGTCCACCTGGTCCTTGATATTGGTCCACTTGTGGTTCTTGAGGGCGGCAACCTGAATTTCGTTGTCGAAATGGCCGATGTTGCCGACGATCGCCATATCCTTCATCGCGCGCATGTGCTCGATGCGGATCACGTCCTTGTTGCCGGTGGTGGTGATGAAGATGTCGGCGCTGTCGATCACATCCTCCAGCACAACCACTTCGAACCCGTCCATCGCCGCCTGAAGGGCGCAAATCGGATCTACTTCGGTCACTTTCACGCGCGCACCGGCGCCACGCAGCGACGCGGCAGAGCCTTTGCCCACGTCGCCATAGCCACAGACGACGGCAACCTTGCCTGCCATCATGGTGTCGGTGGCGCGGCGGATACCGTCCACAAGGCTTTCCTTGCAGCCGTATTTGTTGTCGAATTTCGACTTGGTGACAGAGTCGTTGACGTTGATCGCCGGGAAGGGCAATTGACCCTTCTTGTGCAGGTCATAGAGACGATGCACGCCGGTTGTGGTTTCCTCGGATACGCCTTTGATCTGGTCGCGGACCTTTGTGAACCAACCGGGGCTGGCCTTCATTCGCTTGGCAATCTGTGCCTTGATCACCGCTTCCTCTTCCGAGGCGGGGACCGGGATGATGTCTTCGCCAGCCTCGGCGCGCGCACCGAGCAGGACATAGAGCGTCGCATCGCCGCCGTCGTCGAGGATCATGTTCGGGCCGTCTTCGAACAGGAAGGATTTGTCGAGATAGTCCCAATGCTCCTCAAGGGTCTGGCCCTTGATCGCAAACACCGGGGTTCCCCCTGCGGCAATCGCCGCTGCCGCGTGGTCCTGCGTCGAGAAAATGTTGCAAGACGCCCAACGAACATCAGCGCCCAGATCCACCAGCGTTTCGATCAGCACGGCCGTTTGAATGGTCATGTGCAGACTTCCGACGATGCGCGCGCCCTTGAGCGGCTTGGCCTCGCCATATTCCTTGCGCAAGGCCATCAACCCCGGCATTTCGGTTTCCGCGATATCCAGTTCCTTGCGTCCGTATGCCGCGAGATTGATGTCCTTGACGATGTAATCGTTGGCCATGTGAGGGTGGCTCCTTGCATGAGAAGTTTGCGAGGCAGATAGCACTCGCTCCCCCTTTCGGCAATGCGCGATTAGCCCGCCACCCCCTCTGGGTGGGTTGGTGCGGCGTCCTGCCAATTCTGGCCCGTGGCGATCACACAACTCAGCCCATCAGGCCGGGTCACAAAGACGGTGAAGCTGCCGGTCTGATCCGACGCCCAGATTTCAAGCAACTGTTGCGCACTTTGCAGCCCACCGCCGGTCAAATGTTCGGAATAGCGCCCCTCAAGGTGTTCGATCAGATCGGCGCGCGGCAGGCAGGTGATCATTTGCGCGTGGACGGGCGGTGCCAGCGCTGCGGCACCAAAGATGACAGCGGTGGAACAGAGACGTTTGAACATGGCCTTTCTCCTCAGCTCTGGCGCATGACTGCGCCGGGTGTCCATGCCGTCAATCTGGGTGGTCGAGGATCGCGTTACACTAAAACTCCGAGCACAAGCGCGTGTTGCCCCTGTGTTTAGGGTTTGCACCCGGATCGACCATTGCCTAGGTCTGTCGCCATGATCACCTCACCTCGCCTCACCTTCTCCAGCCCTGCCGCGCGGCTGCAGTACATGCTCTTGATGGGGCTCTTTCGTCTCGCCGTGACGCGCGGGCTCTATGGCCGGTTTGCGCGCGGGCTTGGGCGGCTTTTCGACCCCGAGAACGCAGTGATCCTGCATGACGGCGATGCCGCGCCCTATCGTATCCTGCTCAATGATGGCTATTGGACCCGCTTTGCGCTCTATCTTGCGCCCTATGAGCCCGAGGTTGACGCGGTGTTGCGCGCTGCCGCCGGGGCGACGCCGCTCTTTTGCGATCTCGGCGCAAACATGGGGTATTGGACCACCCGCGCCGTGCCGCTCTTTGAGCGCGTGATCGCGGTCGAGGCGTCGGCGCGGACATTCGATCGGTTGCGGGTCAACGCGGGCACACTGCCGGGCGTCACGATCCACCGCGCGGCGATCCATGCGCGGTCTGGCCAGGTGCTGACGTTTGTGAATACACATCTCAGCCATGCCTCTGCCCGCCTGATGGGCGCCGTGCCAGCGGGCGCGCAGGACCGGACCGAGACCGTGACGACGCTTGCCATCGACGATCTTGTCCCAACTGGCACCGCCGCACTGATCAAGCTTGATGTCGAGGGAGCCGAGATAGAGGCCATCGCTGGCGCGGCCCGCGCTCTGAGCGATGGGTCCGTTCTGATCTACGAGGATCACGGCAATGATCCGGATTGCACGGTGAGCGCGCATTTGCTGGCACAGCCGGAGATGAGGCTCTATTCCAGCGAAAGCACCCTCAGACCGATGTCCGATCTTGCCAGCGTCAGGGCGGTAAAGACCGACACGTTCAAAGGATATAATTTCGTTGCGGCACGCGCTGATTCCCCTCTTTTGGCGCGGATACAAGAGAGCTTTGCAAAAGCGCCTCAGCCGCGCTAGGCAGGGTCGGTCAAATCAACCGGAGGACCCATGCCGAAACCCCGCGCTTGGCAAAAGATGCTCTCGGGCCGCCGGCTCGACCTTCTCGATCCCACGCCCGTCGATATCGAGATCGAGGACATTGCACACGGGCTCAGCTTTGTTGCGCGCTGGAATGGGCAGACCTTGGGCGATTTTGCCTACTCGGTGGCCGAGCACTCCTTGCTGGTCGAAAGGCTCTATTCCCGCCTGACGCCTGCTGCTCCCGCCAAATGGCGATTGGCCGCGCTCCTGCATGATGCGCCGGAATACGTGATCGGCGACATGATATCCCCGGTCAAGAACGCGGTCGGGCCGGGCTATGACGATCTTGACAGACGCCTTGCTGCGGCGATCCACATCCGCTTTGGCCTGCCCGCCGCGATCCCGCCTGCGATCAAGAAACAGATCAAGCAGGCCGATAAAATCAGCGCCTGGATGGAGGCAACGGAGATCGCGGGGTTCTCGGTGGCTGAGGCGGATCGTTTCTTTGGCAAACCTGATCCTGCGCTGCTGCAAGGGCTTTGCATCACCCTTCGTCCCCCGGTCGAGACGCGCAATGACTACACCGCGCGCTATCAGGCCCTTATCGCCGAGATTGGCTAATTCCAACCGCCGCGCGACATGAGCCCCATCGCCTCGAGTTGGCGCCAGCCAACCAGCCGGGTCGAACCTTCGCACCATAGATCCGGGTCTGCCTGCAACGCGTCGTAGTAGCCGTCATAGAGACTACTATTGGCAAAATGCTCTTGCCGGGCCTTTTCTTCGGCAGAGCGTTCGACCACGGTGTTGAGGAATTTGCTGTGCAGCAGGATGCCCGAGGTCATCTCGCCCCCGGTCGTGTCATAGACATGATTCAGCCGTCGGGGCAGGAGCGCATGCGCGGAACTCACATAGGCATAGCGTCGGTTCCATTTGACCAAGGGCACCTTGCCCATGGTTGGTGCACGGCGTGGATCGCTGGCAAAGAACATCCGGGCACGCGGGCCGCCTTGAATCCACAGGTTCTGCAAATCTGGCTTGCGCCGCATGCCATAATTGCCGCCATCGAACCAGCAGAGTGCTTGAAACGGGTCTGTTCCGGCCTCGTAGGCATAGGTCGACAGGGGGCCTTGGGGGTACATATCAAGCATCAGCGCGCCGAAGGACCGGCGCTTTTGTCCCTCTAGCCACTCGCAGAGCGCAGGCAGGGTTCGCGTGTCGTGATAGGGATAGATCAGGCATTCGTCGGCATCGAGGGTCAGGCACCAATGACCGTGTCCGTGCTTCATCTGCAACCAGGTCAACCAATCAACGCCAAAACGCGACAGCTTGTAGCTATGATCCGTGCTCCACAAAGAGACATCGGGTTGTGCGGCGAGGTAGTCACGTGTGCCATCGTCGCTGGCATTCTCGACAATCAGAAAATGCCGCACGCCAAGGTTCCGGTGATGGTCGAGGAAATAGGGCAGACGCAGCGCCTCGTTCCGGACTGTGCTGAAACATAGGATGTCACCGGGTCTGATCCGGGATGTTTCGTCACGAACACAGCGCAATTGCCGTCTCTTGCGAAAGCTGCGCCAGAGCAGGCGGCGCCGCTTCCATCGCAAGCGATAGTCCATCGCCAGATTGCTGATCCTCTCGCCCGCGCCCATGTGGTCCCCGTGATCCCCCAAGCGGCAGAGTCAGCGCTATTTGTCGTAATGTCCAGTCTGATGCCAGCGCCACGCATCCTCGATCATCTGTGTGAGCGTGGAGCGTTTCGGCTGCCAGCCCAGCTCTGCCGCGGCGCGGGTCGATCCCGAAACAAGCCGCGTGCAGTCGCCTGGCCGCCGTGCGCCTTCGACCACGGGCACGGCCCGGTTGGTCACGACCGCAGATTGGTCGATCACCTCGCGCACGGAAAATCCGGTGCCGGTGCCAAGGTTGAAAATGCGGCTGCCCTTGCCTGCCTCCAGCCATTTGAGGCCAAGAACATGTGCATCAACCAGATCACTGACGTGCACATAGTCGCGGATGCAGGTGCCGTCGGGCGTGTCGTAATCCGTGCCAAAGATCGTCAGCGCATCACGCTTGCCGTCGATTGCATCCAGCATCAGCGGAATGAGATGGGTTTCGGGTTGGTGGAATTCACCGATCTCTGCCTCTGGGTCGGCACCCGCGACGTTGAAATAGCGGAAAATCACATGGCGCAGGCCATATGCGGCCCCGAAATCGTGGAGCATATCCTCGATGGCGCGCTTGGAGGCGCCATAGGCATTGATCGGATGCTGCGCGCACCCTTCGTCAAGCAGGACGTTGTCCTGATCGCCATAGGTGGCGCAGGTCGAGGAGAACACAAAGTCGAGACAGTCCGCCGCCACTGCCGCCTGAATCAGAGACAGCGACCCGGCGACGTTGTTGTGCCAATAGAGACCTGGATCACGCATGCTCTCGCCCACCTGGCTGAGTGCTGCAAAATGCATCACCGCCGCGGGTCGATAGGTGGCAAATACCTCATCGAGCCGCGCGCGATCCGTCAGATCGCCTTGCTCGAAGGGGCCGAATTTCACGGCGTCCTGCCAGCCTGTGCACAGATTATCGTAGGTGACGGGCGTATAGCCCGCAGCCGCCAATGTCTTGCAGGCGTGGCTGCCGATATAGCCCGCCCCGCCTGTGACCAGAATATGCGTCACCAGACTTCCTTTCGTGGAGTCTTACTGAGCCGCTTTTTCAGAGTGGACCACGTCGGAAATGTAATTCCAGAGTTCATCCCGCAACTCGTCACGCGCCAGGGCAAACGCCACCGTTGCCTGCAAAAACCCTGCTTTAGAGCCGCAATCGAACCGCTGGCCCTGAAAGCGGAAACCGTAGACCTCTTCGCCATCTTCGCGCGCGGCGTCAATGGCATCGGTCAGTTGGATTTCGCCACCCGCGCCTGCCTGTTTGCGGTTCAGTTTCTGCAAGACGGTGGGGGTCAGGATATAACGCCCGATCACCGCGAGGTTCGAGGGCGCTGTGCCTGCGGCCGGCTTTTCCACCATGCCCTTGGTCGACACGATGCTTCCCATATCCTCCTTGATATCGAGAATACCGTAGGACTTTGTCATGGCGTCCGGCACTTCCATTGCCGCCACGATATTGCCCTGCGTTTCCTCAAAGGCTTCGACCATCTGTGCAAGACAGGGCTTTTCCGCGGCGATCACGTCGTCCGGCAGGATCACGGCAAAAGGTTCGTTCGAGATGAGCCGCCGCGCGCACCACACGGCATGGCCCAGACCTAGCGGCTTGTGCTGGCGCATATAGGCCACTTCGCCGCTGTCCATGTTGGTGGATTTCAGGATTTCGAGCAGATCATCCTTACCTTTGCGGCGCAATTCGGCCTCAAGCTGTGGGGCGTAGTCGAAATAATCCTCAAGCGCACCTTTGCCGCGCGAGGTGATGAAGATGAATTCCTTGATCCCGGCGGCGCGCGCCTCGTCTATGGCGTATTGCACCAAAGGGCGATCAACCAGCGTCATGATTTCCTTGGGCACCGATTTCGTGGCTGGCAAAAACCGTGTTCCAAGCCCGGCGACTGGAAAGATTGCCTTGGTTACTTTGCTACGCATGGAATGCTCCTGGAAAACTTTTGGTCACCTTACACAACAGCGACGTCTTTTGCATCGTGTTAAGGGGAAAATTCGCGAAATGTTGCGCTTTGGCAGGGTATTGATGAGCGATCTTTAGCCCATGCCCATTTCCCGCATCATCGCCTCGATGCGCGGTACGTCTTCGGGGTTGTTCAACTCCCAGAATTGCCGCCCCTGCGCCGCGACCTCGACGCAGAGCACCGGGCGTCCGCGTTCGAGAAACCGCAGCTGTTCGAGCCCTTCGAGCTTTTCCAGCGGCCCCATCGGCCAAGTGGCATAGTCGCGCAGCGCTTGCGGACGGTAGGCGTAGACACCGACATGGTGAAAGACCGGCGTCTCCTCGTCGGTCTCATAGCGACGAGGGGTGTAGGGAATCACTTCCTTGGAAAAGTAGAGCGCGCGCGCGCCCTCGCCAAAGACCGCCGTTGTGCCGCCGACCCGGCCATTTGCGCGGTCGTCGAGAAAGCCGTTGAGGGCGCGACCGTCACATCGCAGCACGGGCGTTGCCACCTCTGCCCCGGAATCTGCGCGCAGGCCAGCGATCAGATCCTCGACGAACCAATGCGGGGTGAGCGGTGCGTCGCCTTGCAGGTTGACGATGATGTCATAGTCGCCGCCCATGACCTCCAGCGCCTCGGCACAGCGCTCGGTGCCGTTGCCGCAACTTTCAGAGGTCATGACGACCTCTGCACCGAATGCCTCGGAGGCTGCGCGGATACGGTCGTCATCGGTGGCCACAACAACCCGGTCGACACCCTGCACCTGACGGGCGGCCTCCCATGAGCGCCGGATCAGGCTCTTTGCCTCGCCCGTGGCCCCGGTCAGGGCCACGAGCGGCTTGCCGGGATAACGGGTCGAGGCGTAACGCGCGGGAATGACGATGACGACGCTCATCTCATGCTCCTTTCAGGACCACGCCGGGGGCGAGGGCGATGAAGAACGGATTGGCGAAATCTGCCTTTCCGTAGGTGAGCGGCTGGTGATCCTCGAAGCGTACCACTTGCCCCCCGGCCCCGTTCAGCACGGCATGCCCGGCGGCTGTGTCCCATTCCATCGTGCGCCCCAGACGGGGATAGAGATCGGCCTCGCCGGTCGCGACAAGGCAGAACTTGAGCGAGGAGCCCGCGCTCGTCATGTCCTTGACCGCGTATTTGCCGATGTAGTCGTCGGTGGCCTGATCGCGGTGCGATTTGCTCGCCACGACCATGAGCGCGGTATTGTCCGGTTGCGCCACCCGAACGGGCCGCAAGGCACCGGGCGTGTCCAATGCAAACGGCCCTTCTTCCTCGACCGAATTGCCATCGGCCAGCGTGTAGAACATGCGCCCCTTGGCTGGGGCATAGACCACGCCACGGGTCGGCACGCCCGCTTCGACATAGGCGATGTTGACTGTGAAATCGCCGCGCCGGTTGATGAATTCCTTTGTCCCATCCAGCGGGTCGACGATCAGAAAGGTCTTGGCCGTCTCGCCATGCGATGTTGCCTGTTCCTCTGTCACCAGCGGAACCTCGGGGAAAGCGGCGCGCAGGCCGGCGGAAATGATCGCATCGGCCGCCTCGTCCGCCTCTGTCACGGGGCTTGCGTCGGACTTGACCTTTACCGCGAAATCATCCGCCTCGTAGATGTCCATGATCTTTGCCCCGGCTTCAAGCGCTAGGGCCCGCATCACCGAAATCAGCCTGTCATACTCCAAATCGCCACTCCTTTGCCGCCAAGACGCCACTTTGCGCCGTTAACCGATGGATTATATCTGCGCCCTTATGATACGCTCTCGCAAGGACGGCAAGAAACCCGGACCAAAAATAAGAGGCCAGCGGCCCCGCGCCATGTTCAAGACCACGCGACCCAGATCGAGCCTGCATTCGGCAATCAACATTGCTGAACTGATTTATCATGCCGCCGTGCGGGACGTGCGCAAGAGCGATCGAAATGCTGTGCTGGCATTGGTCAAGAACATCATGACCGTGATCATCATGGTGATGGCATTCTACCTGTTGTTCACCGTGCTCGGCCTCAAGGGTATGAAAATCCGCGGTGATTTTCTTTTGTTCATGATGTCCGGCATCTTTGTTTACATCACCCATATCAAGGCGATGAGCGCGGTCATGGGGGCCGAAGGGCCGGCTTCTCCGATGATGCAACACGCGCCGATGAACACGGTCATCGCGATCTGTTCGGCGGCGCTCAGCTCGCTTTACATTCAGGTTCTGTCACTGTTCGTTGTTCTGTTCATCTATCACGTGGGTTTTGTGCCGATCAGTATCTATCAGCCCATTCAAGCCTTTGGGATGATACTGACTGCGTGGTTCACGGGCGTTGCCGTAGGTCTCGTGCTCTTGGCGATGAAGCCATGGGCGCCGGGATTGGTTTCGATCATTGCCATGATCTATCAGCGCGCAAACATGATCGCATCGGGCAAGATGTTCGTGGTCAACACCCTGCCCACCTTCATGATGAACATGTTCGACTGGAACCCGCTGTTTCATATCATCGACCAGACGCGCGGCTTCGTTTTCATCAACTACACGCCGCATCGGACCTCGCTTGAATATCCGTATTATGTCGGCCTTGCGCTTTTGATGATCGGCCTCATGGCGGAATTCTACACTCGCCAATATGCATCGAGCAGTTGGGAAGCGAAGCGATAAACCGCCGCTGTCATTGCAGCACCTTGCCCTCGGGCCACGTCATTCGCGTGTTTACCGTGATTGTCTGCGTCTCCTGAGAAGGAAGATCAAAGGTCCACGCCATCACCCCGCGCGCATCGTCGACATCGCGCTCTGTGGGCATGGGATCGGCGCTCCAGGTTATCTCCAGATCCTCTTGTTCGGACACCGGCACGCGGTCGATCAGGCGCAGCGGCCACGTCTCGCCGGTCAGGTTCTCGACGCTGATCTCGACCGTCTCTGTCTGCTCATTGGATTTCGTGAGGATCCCCCGGTCGCCTTCGTTGCGGTCGCGTACAAGACGGGTCAGGCGGAGCCCCTCGATGGGGCCAAAGGACATGCTCGCCTTGGCCCCGTCGGGGATCAGGTTCAGCCAGCGTTGCCCGACATAGCGCCCATCGAGGTAGAACCGCGCCTCGGATGTGGGCAAGAGGATCTCGCCGGTGTCATTCGTCAGGCGCGCCATGAGATAGGCGGTCTGATCCAGCATCGGCACCGCCTGTGCCACGACCTCGGCCCTGGTTTCCATCGGGGCCAGCATGAGGCGCACATTATCCGCCCCGGTGGTGACACTGACAGGGGCGGGATAGCGATAGCTGACCGATAGCCCATCAAAGCTGGCAACGGCGATGTCAGAGGCCGCGGCCTCTGCCACGGGTGCGGCCATGAACACCGCTTCGGCCTTGCCGCGCGCCATCGGTTGAATCGCCTCGGGATCATCAATCCGCACGATCCAAGGCCAGATTTGTCCCGGTTCGGTCTGCTCTGACGGTCGCAGGGTCGAGAGGGTGAGCGCGATGTCCTGCCAATTCTCGCCGGTGGATTGCTGCACAAAAGCGCCGCGTTCGATCCTGAGTGCGCCGCTGTCGCGCGCCAGATGCAGATCATAGAGCGGCTGCCAGCCTGCATCGGGGATGGTGTAGGTTACGGTCAGCGTGCCTTGGGTGTCTGCATCCGAGGTGATCGCCACGGCGAGCATGGCGCGGGCCTCGTCCTCGGGCACGAGTGCGTTCAACGCTTGCCGCGCGGCATCGCGCGCCTTGATCTGGTCCTTGAGGGCACGTTTGGCGGCCTCGGCCCGGCGGGTTGCGGCGGCTTCGGCCTGACGGGCCAACAGGGTCTCGCTGCCGATCATGGCGCTCAGGTCGCGCAGTTGATCCGGCGTCAGGGTTGCGGTCCCGTCCCCTTGACCGATCTGCGCCAGAAAGGCGATACGCGCGCGTGCCGCCTCGGCCTCGATCTCTATGTCGGCGATGCCTTCGCGGGCAAGGCGCAACGCCTCTTCCAGCCGCTCGACCTCGGCACGGGCCGCGATCAAGGCCGCACTTTCGGGGGCATCGCGGGGCGGCACGTAATCGTTGCGCGTGGTGAGCCCTCCCATACGCGCGCCCTCAACCGCTACCCGCACAGAGGCGAGGGGCGTGCCTTTTGGCAAATCGGCCAATATCAGGTCATGCTGCCCCGCCGGGGCGCTAAAAGCCACTTCGCGGGTCACGGTTGCGCCTTGCGGATAGAGGGTTACGGCGCTGACACGGCTCGAGAGGGCGATATCCGCGGCCATGGCGGGCAAGGCGAGCGAGGCGAAAGGCAGAACGAGGCAAAGGGCACGCATGGGGGACCACTCCTGAAGAATTTGCCGCGATGTTCCTGTCTTGCTGCTCCGGGTGCAAGCCTGCCGCTTGGTCATCCGGGCTGATAGGCCGGGAAACGCCTATGCAACCGGGTGCCGCCGCCGCACAGAACCGGGCCGCCCCGCGATCTCTAGCGTGGCATCTCCGCGCGGTGTGCGCGCAATCACCTGCCCCTTGGACACGACCGCAAGGCGCGCGGCGCGCAGGCGCACCGCCTCGATCGGATCGCCCGCGTCGAGCACGACGAGCGAAGCCACGGCACCCACATGCAAGCCATAATCCGCCAGCGCCAGAATGCGCGCGTTCTCGACCGTCACCATGTCGAAACAGCGCCGCATTTCTTCGGGGCTACTCATCTGGGCCACGTGTAGCCCCATGAAGGCGACATCAAGCATGTCGGCGGTGCCGAGCGAATACCATGGATCGCGCACGCAATCCTGCCCCCAGCCGACGGTGATGCCCTGCGCCTGCATTTCCTTGACCCGCGTCAGACCGCGCCGCTTGGGAAAGGTGTCGTGCCGCCCCTGCAGCATGATGTTGATCAGCGGATTGGGGATTGCGGCGACGCCTGCCTCGGCCATCAGCGGCAAGAGCTTGGACACATAGTAATTGTCCATCGAATGCATCGAGGTGAGGTGGCTGCCCGCAACCCGCCCCTGAAGCCCGAGGCGCTGCGCCTCATAGGCCAGTGTTTCGATATGGCGACTGAGGGGATCGTCGCTCTCGTCGCAATGCATGTCCACCATCAGGCCGCGCTTCGCCGCAATCTCGCAGAGTTCCCGGACCGAGGCTGCGCCATCCGCCATCGTGCGTTCGAAATGCGGGATGCCGCCCACCACGTCGACGCCCATGTCGAGGGCACGGAGCGTGTTGGCGCGCGCGGTGGGATCGCGGTAGAAACCATCCTGTGGAAAGGCCACAAGCTGCAGGTCGATATAGCCTTTGACCTTGTCGCGCACGTCGAGCATGGCCGCCACGCCCTTGAGACTGTCGTCGCAGGTATCGACATGGCTGCGGATCGCCAAGAGGCCCATTGAAGCGGCCCAATCGCAATACTCCAGAGCGCGGTTGACCATCTCTTCCTCGGTGACGATCTGCTTGAGTTCGCCCCAGAGGCCGATCCCCTCCAGCAGCGTGCCCGAGGCGTTGATGCGTGGCAGGCCGTAACTCAGCGTCGCGTCAAGGTGGAAATGCGGATCGACAAAGGGCGGGCTGACCAGATCGCCGCTGGCGTCGATCACCTGGCCTGCCTCGGCCCCTTCAAGCCGCCCAATCGCCGTGATCCGGTCGCCGGCAATGCCAATATCGGCCACGGTGCCATCGGGCAGCGTGCCGCCCTTGACGATCAGATCGAACATCAGCGTTCTCCCTTGTTGAAGGCCACCATCAGGGCAGCCGGCACCTCGGCGCGGCGCGACATGACGATGAGCGCGAGGATCGAGAGGACATAGGGCGTCATCAGAAAGACCTGATAGGGAATGTCCGCGCCGAGCGGTGTCTGCTGCACCCGGATTTGCAGCGCGTCAAAGGCCGCAAACAGCACTGCGCCCAACAGCGCCTTGCCCGGTTTCCAAGCGCCAAACACCACCAGCGCGATGCAGATCCAGCCGCGCCCGTTGACCATCTCGAAGAAAAAGGAGTCAAAGGCCGACATGGTCAGAAACGCACCCCCCATGGCCATCAGCCCCGATCCGACGATCACCGCGCCCATGCGCAAGCCCGTGACAGACAGGCCCTGTGCCGCCACCGCCGCCGGATTCTCGCCCGCCGCGCGCAGCGCAAGGCCAAGCGGCGTGCGATAGAGCACGAGGCTGACCACGCCCACGAGGAGGAAGGCCAGATAGGTCAGTGGTGTCTGCGAGAAAAGCGCTGGGCCGATCAGCGGAATGTCGGACAGCAGCGGGATCTCCCATGGCTGAAAGGCCGTGATTTTCGGCGGGCTTGTCACCTCTGGCAGGGCGAGGCGATAGGCGTAATAGGTCGAGGAGGTAGCAAGGAGCGTGACGCCAAGCCCCACCACATGCTGCGAGAGGCCGAAAGGCACGGTCAAGAGGCTATGCACCGCGCCAAAGCCCATGCCGACGACCATCGCCACCGCAACACCCGGCCAGAGACCCAGACCGGAATACACCGCCATCCATCCGGCAAATGCACCGGCAACCATGATCCCCTCGATGCCAAGATTGAGCACGCCCGCGCGCTCGCAGATCAACTCGCCCAAGGTGGCAAAGATCAGCGGGCTCGCAATGCGGATCGCGGCGGCCCAGAAACTGGCGGAGAGGAGGATATCAAGTATGTCCATGCGCTATTCCCTCACCACCCGGAATCGCGTGAGCAATATCGCCAGCACCATGAGCAAGAGTGCTGTCGCCAGCATGATATCGGCCAGATAGGTCGGCACGCCCACGGCGCGGCTCATGCTGTCGGCACCCACGAAGATACCCGCCACGAAGAGGGCGGCAGCGATGACGCCGAGCGGATTGAGCAGCGCCAGCATCGCCACAATGATCCCGGTATAGCCAAAGCCGGGGCTGAGATCGAGCGTGAGGCTGCCCTTGACGCCTGCCACCTCCGAGAAACCGGCGAGCGCCGCAAGGCCACCCGACAGAAGCGCCGTCTTGATCAGTACCGCGTTGACCGGGATACCCGCAAAGCGCGCTGCCTCACGATTGAGGCCAACGGCGCGCATTTCATAGCCCAGGGTTGTTCGTCGCTGGATCACCCAAACGAGCGCGGCCGAGATGAGAGCCAGCGCAAAGCCCCAATGCAGGCGCAGACCCTCGACGATACGCGGCAGGCGCGCCTCGGCAATCAGGCGTTCGGATTTGGGCCAGCCCATGCCCATCGGGTCCTTGAGCGGTCCTTCCAGCAGGAGTGAGATGAAGAGGAGAAAGATGAAGTTGAAGAGGAGCGTCGTGACCACCTCATCAACGCCAAACCGTACCTTGAGCAGCGCGGGGACGAGCAGAACAGCCGCGCCCGCCAACATCGACACGAGGACCAGCGTGGGCAAGAGCGCTGTGGCAGACCATGGCAACGCGCCAGTTCCAAGGACCACCGTCATCAGGGCCCCGGCATAGAGCTGTGCCTCCGCGCCGATGTTCCAGAGCCGGGCACGGAATGCAACGGCCACGGCAAGCCCGGTGAAAATGAGCGGCGTGGCGCGGTTGAGTGTCTCTAACACCGCGAATTTTGATCCCGCCGCGCCTTTGAGGATCAATCCCAATACGGCAAAGGGATTGGCCCCCGCCAGCATCGCCAAAAGCGAGGCCACGATCACCGTTGCGGCAATCGCCAGCACGGGCGGCAGAGTGCTGCGCGCGAGGCTCGGGTTGGCGATGGGTTCAAGACGCATGTGCCACCCCCGCTTCAAACCCGTGACCCGCCATCCAGACGCCCAGTTCGGCAGGGGTCATCGTGCCGCGCGCAAATTCGGGCGAGAGGCGACCTTCGGACATCACATGGATCACGTCCGAGAGCGCCATGATCTCGTCCAGATCTTCGGAAATCAGAAGCACCGCCGCGCCCCGGTCGCGGGCCTTGAGCAACTGTTCATGCACATAGTTGACGGCGCCGATGTCCAGTCCGCGCACGGGCTGGTTGGCGAGGATGATACGCGGATTGGCCTCGAGCACGCGGCCAAGGATCAGTTTCTGCATGTTGCCGCCCGAGAGCAGGCGAATGCGTGTATCTGGCCCTGGGCAGCGAATGTCGTAGCCTTTGATGATCGCCTGTGTCTCGGCCTCGGCGCGGGGCCAGCTCATCCAACCCGCGCGACTCATCGGGGGTTTGTGATAGCTCTCCAGAATGGCATTCTCGGTGAGGGAGAAATCGGCGATTGTGCCGGTTTTGTGCCTGTCTTCGGGGATACGCGCGATCCCGTGCTCGACTGCGGCGCGTGGGCTCCATTGCGCCATTTCCGCGCCGCCCAGATCCAGCCGACCCGACGCAGGGATGCTGAGACCGGCAATCACATCGGCCAGCGCCGCTTGCCCGTTGCCGGAAACTCCGGCAAGGCCGGTGATCTGGCCTGCGCGCAGGGCGAGGTTCAGGGATTTCAACCCCGGCGCGCTGCCCCGGTCGGCCGTGGTGACGGCGTGCAATTGCAAGAGTGGCGCGCCAGGCGTGCCGGGGGCAACCCGTGGCGCGCTGACGTCACTGCCGACCATAGCAGCGGCAAGCGCGTGACGGTCGGTATTGGCGGTTTCCATCTCGGCCACCACCTTGCCATGGCGCAGGATCACGACCCGGTGGGCAATATCCATCACCTCATGCAGCTTGTGGCTGATGAACACGATCGAGAGGCCCTTGGCCACCGCCTCGCGCAGGGTAGCAAAGAGATCGTCTGTTTCCTGTGGAGTCAGAACGGCGGTCGGCTCATCGAGAATGAGAATACGCGCTTCGCGGTAGAGCGCCTTGAGGATCTCGACCCGCTGCCGTTCCCCCACGGTCAGGCTACCGACACGCGCGTCAGGATCGACCGCCAGGTGAAAATCGGCGGAAAGCCTTGCGATCTTGGTGCGCGCGGCGGCACGCTCCGAGCGCCAGCGCCAAAGCGGCTCGGTGCCTAGCGTGACGTTCTCCAGAACGGTGAGGTTGTCGGCCAGCGTGAAGTGCTGATGCACCATACCCACGCCCGCCTCCAATGCGGCACGGGGATTGCCGGGGGGCAGGGCCTGTCCCATCACCATCACCTGTCCCTCATCGGCGGTATACTGGCCGAACAGGATGTTCATCAGCGTGGTTTTGCCCGCACCGTTTTCCCCCAGGAGGGCCACGACCTCGCCTCGATGCAGGTCGAGGCTCACCGCGTCATTCGCGGTGAGCGCGCCGAAACGCTTGGTGATCCTGTCAAGGCGCAGAACGACCTGCGCCGTATCTGCGCCTGTCATTTACGAGGATTTCGGCTCTTCGTCGTTGATCTCGACGGTAAAGGTGCCCGCCTTGATCGCCGCCTCGCGTTCTGCCACCAGCGCCAGTGCCGCCTCGGGCACCTTGCCCTCGAAGGTCCCAAGCGGCGCCAGAGAGCATCCGCCTGCCTTCATGAAGGAATAGACGCCGTAGTCGGCGGCTGTGAAATTGCCCGCGTTCACAGCGGCAATCGCCGCATCAAGCGTCGGTTCGAAATGCCAGAGTGCCGAGGCGACGACCGTTTCGGGATAGTCGGCTTGGGTGTCGATCACGTTGCCGATGGCCAACACGCCCTTTTCCTGCGCCGCATCCGACACGCCAAAGCGTTCGGCATAGAGCATGTCCGCACCCCCCTCGATCATGGCAAAAGCGGTTTCCTTGGCCTTGGGCGGATCGAACCAGGACCCGATAAAGCTCACCTGGAACTTGATCTCGGGGTTCATTTCACGGGCACCGGCCATGAAGGCGTGCATCAGGCGGTTGACCTCGGGGATCGGGAAACCGCCGACCATGCCGATATTGGCGGTCTTGGTCATCGCGCCCGCAATGATGCCCGAGAGGTAAGAGGCGTCCTGAATATAGTTGTCGAACACCGCGAAATTCGCCAGCGCCGGGTCCTCCTTGAAGCTCGACCCCATCAGGAAGGCGATATCGGGGTAATCGGCGGCCACTTCGCGCGCTTCTTGCTCGACCGCGAAGACCTCACCGATGATGAGCTTGTAGCCCTGTTCGGCATATTCGCGCATGACACGGGCGTAATCGGTGTTCGAGACATTCTCGGAATAGACATACTCGACATCGCCCCGCTCTTGCGCGGTCATGGCGGCCTTGTGAATCCGGCTGACCCATTGTTGTTCGACGGGCACCGTGTAGATACCGGCGGTCTTGATCGGTTCGGCGGCGCGCAGCGGCGAGCGCAGGCCAGAGGCCCCGGCGATGAGCGCGGCGCCGGCCGTGGTGGCCATAAAGCGACGGCGAGAAAGTGGCAGGCGTGTCATGTTGATCTCCATGTTGTCAGTGGGCAGTCTTTTTGGTTTTACCAATTGGTAAAATTTATCCGGTCAATTTTCTACAGAAATTTACCATTGGGCAAAACTAAACCGCTGAGAGGCAGACTCCCAGCGGTTTATGCTCAAAATGCAGGCAGCTCTGCAAGGGTCAGGTCGCGGGCAGCCGCGCGATGATGGGCAGTTTCCGCCATGTGCCGTCCGGCCCCGGCTGTATCGGCTCGGCCAGGAGTTTGAGGCGGGCCATCGTGTCGCCCATGTCATAGCCGTGACCCATCGAATGCCCGAGCGCGACACGCCAACCGGGACGCGGATTGAGACCGGGTTTTGTGGGTCCAAGCCCCGCCTTCATGTGATGCGCGATGTCCCAGTCTAGCACCTCGCCTGCATGGCGGGTGACAACCCAGCAATGCATGTCATGGGTGGTGCCCCCCTTTTCCGCCGGAAAGAAGTAGCCATAGACATAGCCCGCCTCATAGCCCGCCGCGCGCAGGCTGGCGACGAGATAGGTGTTGATATCCACGCAAGAGCCGGGCGTTGTGCCGCATGAGAGGTAGGGCACTGCTTCGGCCTCATCATTGAACCGCGCCTCGGGATGATCGTAGGAGAAACGCGCCTCAGCCTCGGCGACCAATGCGTCGATGCCCGCGCGCCCTCCGCCTGCCTTGGTGGCAATGGTGCGGCTGGCCTCGGCCAGATCATCGGCAGCGACGGTATAGCGGGTGACGCGTGGGGTATAGACCGCCGCGGGATAGTCTTGGGCCTCGGGCGCAGAGCCGAGGGTATGGGTGAGGGTGACAGTTTCGTCCGCCGCCTCGATCCAGAGTGCCGCAAGGCCCAATTCGGCCTCTAGCGCGACGTCGATGATCCGCCCGCCGGTCACGCTTGCCCGTGTTACCGCGTTTTGAGGGCTGCACATGCCGGCCGGGGCCAGCAGGCGCGCGCCGGGCTCAAGGCCGCTCACCTCAATCTGCAACTGTCTCATGCCATGTTCCAGAGTTGAAAGATCAGGCCCGCCGCAAACGCCCCGGTGAGCGACAGTGCGATGTAGAGCGCGAAAACCCGTGGCTTGACCAAGGCCCAGACTGCGATGGCCGCCGGCAAGGACGTGACGCCACCGGCCACGAGAAAGGCGAGACCGGCACCGGGGGCCATGCCCTGGCCAATCAACCCGCCGACCAGCGGAAGGGCGGCGTAACCATTCAGATAGGCAGGCACGCCGATCAGAGTGCCCAACAGGATCGGGATAATGCCGGTGCCCCCAAGCGCCTGCGTGATGGTCTCTGCCGGGATAAAGGCGAGCATGAGGCTCTCCAGTATAAAGGCCAGAGTCAGCCATTTCAGCAGAAACAGGGTCACATTCAGCGCCTCACGGCCGAACTTGGCCCTGCGCGCCGGATCGGTCCAAAAGCGCCAGACGACAGGTTTGGGTGCGCGCACTTTGCTGCCGCCACAACCGCCGTTGCCGATTCCATCGCGCAGCGGATCACTCAGCCCCCCGGCGCGGCCCAACAGATGCACGACCCATCCCCCCATAAGCCCCAGACCGATGGCGGCGAGCGTCTTGGCAATGGCAAATTCCAGCCCCAGAACACCGGTTGTCAGCACAAACATCGACGGGTCCATGACCGGCGAGGCAAGCCAGAAGGCCATGACCGCCGAGAGTGGTACGCCCATTGCCAAAAGCGCTGCGATCAGCGGAATCACCCCGCAAGAGCAAAAGGGCGAGAGCCCCCCCGCCAAGGCCGCAAGCAGGATCATCACGGCGGGCGCGCCGGTAAAGGCGCGGGCGATCAGATTATCCGCACCGGTTGCAGTGGCCCAGGCTGCGATGCCGATGGAGAGCAAGAGAAACGGCGCGGTGCCGAGCAGCGCGTCGGCCGTAAAGGCGAGCGTGGCGCGCGCCTGTGTCGCGTCAAAGACCGCAAGAACGATCAAGATCAGCGCCGACATCAGCCAGATGCGGTGCTCTTTCCATGCGCGTCGGAACAGGGCCGCGGCGCGGGGTTGAGGCAGGCTCGAGTCTGTCATGTCCATATCCCTAGAAAAGTCGTTTATTTGGGGTAAAAAATAGCGTTCAGGCAGCGTTTTCAGTCTTGGTCAGTTTTACCCCGGTGCAGCATTCCGATGTCAGGAAATTAAGTGTCCGCCGCATGGCGGCATAGTCCACGCGATTGATCACCGTACGCCCCTGCCGCTCTTGCACCACCAAGCCAGAGTCGACCAAGGCCGACAGGTGATGCGCGAGGGTCGAGGGCGCCTGGTCCAGATGTTGCCCGATCTCGCCCACGTTCAGCCCTTCTTCGCCCGCACGCACCAACAGTCGAAAGACTGCAAGGCGCGTGTCATGGCCAAGAGCGGCAAGGGCGCGGGCGGTGGGGCTTGTTGTGCTCATGGGTTTAATATAACTAGTTTTCTAGTTATGTCAATCTATCTCATGCGGCCCGCGCGGCCATGGTCGCCACCCCATCACCCACGCGCCGTACCCGCAGGTCGAGGCCACCCTCAGTCTCGCGCGCCTCGATCGCCACGGGCAGGTTGCAGATGAGCGGGGTGAGGCCGCGATAGGTGAACCGCGTGGGAAGGCGGCCCAGGATATGCGTCGCCAGATTCATCATCCAGACCGCCTGCATCGGACCATGCACCACCAGCCCCTCGTATCCCTCAACCCCGGTTGCATAGGGGTGGTCGTAATGAATGCGGTGGCCATTGAACGTGAGCGACGAGAACCGGAAAAGAAGGGTCGAATCCGGCGTAATCTGCCACGCGGTTGCGTTGGTCCATTCCTCGGCGGGCTCTGGTGCCTTGGCCTGTCCCGGCTTGGGGTCTTCGCGATAGACGATATCCTGCCGCTCGGTCAGGCGCGCCGTGCCGCCTACACTGTAAACGTGCCGCTGTGTGACAAAGCCCAGCTTGCCGCTGCGCCCCTCCTTGAATGTCACATCGTCGATCGTCGTCTCTCGTGTCACCAGATCGCCGGGGGCAAAAGGCGCGTGAAACTCGATCTCTCCTCCAGCCCACATGCGGCGGGGCAGGGGCAGGGCAGGCAGGAAAATCCCCGTCTTGGGATGACAATCGCGCCCCAGCTGATCCGGCGTGACCGTATCGGGAACCAGACACCAATGCAGCCCAACCGGCATCTCTGCTTCGGCCAAAGTGCCAGCCAGCGTGGCACGGTATTCCCGCACCAAGCGCTCGGAAATTGGTTCTGACCGGCTATAGCTGCGCCCGATCCAATCCGCGTAATCGTTCATTCCGTTCCCCTATTGCCCGCGTCCTGGTCCGTAGGACTTTGGCAGGCCCAGTACCTGCTCTGCAATATGGCACAGGATCAGATTGGTCGAAATCGGCGCAATCTGATAGAGCCGCGCCTCGCGCCACTTGCGCTCGACATCATATTCCTCGGCAAAGGCAAAGCCGCCATGGGTCTGCATGCAGGCCTCGCCCGCTTCCCAGCTTGCCTCGGACGCAAGAAGCTTTGCAGTATTGGCCTCGACACCGGGATTCAGCCCTGCATCATACATTGCGGCAGCGCGATAAACGATCGCTTCGGCGGCCATCAGATGCGCATGTGCGCGGGCCAGCGGAAACTGCACGCCCTGATTGACCCCGATGGGCGCGCCAAACACCACCCGCTCGCGGGCATAGTCCGCGCCGGTCTTGAGGAACCACTTGGCATCCCCGATACATTCGGCGGCAATGAGAATACGCTCGGAATTCATGCCCGAGAGGATGTAGCGAAACCCTTTGCCCTCCTCGCCGACCAGACAGTCCGCCGGAATACGCAGGTTGTCAAAAAACACTTCGGTGGTGGCGTGATTGATCATGGTTCGAATGGGGCGGATGTCGATGCCGTTCCCGACTTGGCCGCGCAGGTCGATCAGGAACACCGACAGGCCATCGGTTTTCGATTTCGCCTCTTCGCGCGGGGTCGTGCGCGCCAAGAGGACCATCAGGTCCGAATGTTCCACCCGGGAGGTCCAGATTTTCTGGCCGTTGATCACGTATTCATCGCCGTCCCGCCGCGCCGTGGTTTTCAGCGCCAGCGTGTCGGTGCCGCTTGTCGGCTCGGTCACGCCAAAGGCCTGAAGCCGCAAGGAACCATCGGCGATACCGGGTAAATAGGCGGCCTTCTGTGCCTCCGACCCGTGGCGCAGCACGGTGCCCATCGTATACATCTGCGCATGGCAGGCGGCGGCGTTGCAGCCAGAGCGATGAATTTCCTCGAGAATGACCGCCGCCGCTGTCAGGTTAAGACCAGATCCACCGAACTTCTCGGGAATCATCGCCGCCAGATACCCCTCGCGGATCAGCGCATCGACAAAGTCCTTGGGATAGGCGCGTCGCGCATCCAGATCGCGCCAGTAGGCGCCGGGAAACTCGGCGCAAACGCGGGCCACACCTGCGCGGATGTCGGCATAGTCTGCCGTTGGATCAAAAGATGTCATGTCCGTCTCTCACAATGCTCGGCCCCTAGGTGACAGGTTTTTTATGCCAGCGGAAATATCAATGCCCGCTTGCGGCCATTGACCGCGCCTATAGCCGCAGCTCACCTTGCCAGATGCCTCGCCGCACCAGATCGCGCAGCACGTCGAGTGTGATCGCCTCGACCGCGCGGCTGGCGCGGCTGGTTGGAAAGGCGGGATTCGAGACAAGATAGACGGGCCGCACCATGTCGGGGTCCGTGATCGGCGCTCCGACAAGTTCGCCCCGTGCCACCGCATCATGCACCGCCGAGGGTGAAAAGATCGCATGACCAGAGCCGCGCGCCACCAGTTCCTTGATTTGCGTCATCGCGTCCATCTCAACGGGCACGTTGAGGTGCAGGCCAAGCGGGGCGGCATAGCTCTCGATGGTCTTGCGCAGGCCGTGGGCGGCCTGAGGCAGGATCATGTCAAGCGGTTCCAGCGCGTGGAGCGGCACGGGTGTGCCGGGAGGTGTGCCAAAGGGCCAGTTGTCCGGGGCGGAATAGACATGCAGACGCTCATCCAGAACATGCGTGATCCGGAAATGATCCGCGTCCTGAAGGTCATAGATCAGGCCCATGTCAACGGTGCCATCGCTGACCCATGCCTTGATATATCCGCTCATGGCCTCGACCACGCGCAGGCGGATATCCGGCAATTCCACCCGCACGGTTTCGGCCAGGGGCACGGACAGCACCATCGACACCGAGGGCGGCAAACCGAAACCAACCTTGCCGCGCGGCGCGCCCGAGGCATCGCGCATTTCGTCCACGCAACGTGACATCGCGGCGCTGATCTCGCGCGCGTGGCGCAAGAGAACCTGTCCTTCGGCGGTCAGCATCGAGCCGCGTGGCGAGCGGTCGATCAGGCGCACGCCAAGTTCGGCCTCCATCCGTGCGACATGCTGCGAGAGCGAGGGTTGCGCCACACCCAGCCGATGCGCCGCCGCCGAGAGCGAGGGGGCTTCGGCGATGGCAATGAAGTAGCGGAGTTGGCGAATATCCATAGGCAAAAAGCCTATCAAAGCGAAATGCTAGAGCGCAAGCCTATGGTTGCCCATAGTCGGGCCTTATACCCGTTCAAAAAGACGGGTATTTCCCACGGCCGATGCAATAATGCATGGTCCGGCCAGACTGCCTCCAAAGGAGAAGAGACCCCGATGCGCACTGACCTTGCCGGATTATTGGTTGTTTCCGTCGAACAGGCGGTCGCCGCGCCCTATGCGTCAGGCCGTCTGGCAGAGGCCGGTGCGCGGGTGATCAAGGTCGAGCGGCCCGAAGGCGATTTCGCGCGGGGGTATGACGCCTTGGTCCATGGCGAAAGCGCCTATTTCGTCTGGCTCAACCGAGGCAAGGAATCGCTCTGCCTCGACCTGCGGCAAGAGGCGGACCGCGCGTTGATGGAGCGGATGCTCAGCAAGGCCGATGTGTTCATCCAGAATCTCGCGCCGGGTGCGATTGATCGTCTGGGATTTGCGCCCGCCCGCTTGCGTGCCGATTACCCGCGTCTGATCACGGTCTCGATCTCGGGCTATGGCGAAGAGGGGCCGCTGGCGGATCTCAAGGCCTATGATCTCTTGGTGCAGGCCGAAACCGGTCTCTCGTCGATTACCGGAAATGAGCATGGCCCGGCGCGTACCGGGGTTTCAGTATGTGACATCGCTGCGGGAATGACCGCTTATCAGGCCATTCTCGAGGCGCTGATCGGGCGCGCGACAACGGGCGAGGGCAGGCACATCGCGGTGTCACTGTTCCATGCGCTGAGCGACTGGATGAACGTGCCCTATCTGCAATATGCTTACGGCGGCAAGGTGCCACCGCGCGCCGGTCTCAATCACCCCACGATCGCCCCCTATGGCGTCTATCAGGGCAGCGATGGCAAGGCGGTTTTGATCTCGATCCAGAACGAGCGCGAATGGGCCACGTTCTGCGACACGATCCTGGGCGATGCGACGCTTGCCCGCGATCCGCGCTTCGACAGCAATTCGAACCGCGTTGCCAATCGCGAGGCTCTCGATGCGGTGCTGCGCCCGATCTTTGCCGCCCTGCCCCGCGATGCCATGGCCGAACGCCTGCGCGCGGCGCGTATCGCCTATGGGCGCGTGAGCGAGATGGAGGATCTGGTCAGCCATCCCCAGAACCGCCACGTCACGGTTGAGACACCGTCTGGCCCGGTGCGAATGCTGGCCCCCGGCGCGCAGATGGACGGTGTCGAGGCCGCCCTGGGGCCTGTGCCCGCCCTTGGGGCGAATAGCGCCGCGCTGCGCGCAGAGTTCGGCGATGACTGAAGCGCCGGATACAGCCGCGCGCCTCTTGGCGATCCTGTCTGAGATTGGCGCGCGGGCGGTGCTCGATATCGGCTGTGGTCACGGGGCGTTGGCGCGCACTCTGGTACAGGCGGGCTATGACGTGACCGGTATGGATCCGGCATCCGAAGCGGTGGCCGCCGCCCGCCTGGCTGTTCCCGATGCCCGGTTCGAGCGTGGCGGAGCAGAGCAGTTGCCCTTTGCCGCAGAATCCTTTGACGCCTGTATTTTCCTGAACGCGCTGCATCATGTCCCCCTGCCTCTGATGCAGAACGGCCTGCTAGAGGCGTTGCGCGTTCTGCGCCCCGGCGGAGAAGTCGTCATTGTAGAGCCCTTGGCAGAGGGCGCTTTCTTTGAGGTCATGCGCCCGGTCGAGGATGAGACAGAGATGCGCCACGCGGCGATTCGGGCGATTGATGCCATTCTGGCGGCGGGCGCGGCGACCGGGCCTGCGCCCGTGACGTATCATCGACCTACGCCGGTGGCCGATTTGGACGCCTTCATCGACTATCTCGCCCGCGTCGATCCCACGCGTCGCGCATTGGCCGAAGCGCAGCGCGACACGCTGGCGCGCCTGTATGCGGCGCATGTCACCGCTGGGCCAAACGGCCCAGAATTGAGCCAACCGCTCCGCCTCTGGCGCTTGCGAGCCGCAAAACCCTGAGGCGTTGTCGCGTTAGGGGCTGGAGTATTGTGTCTTTTTGTGTATTTTTTCCCGAAGAGGGGAGAAATCGCACGTGTTCAGCTTTGGCGACATCATGTCCGAGGCCTTGGTTCTGATCCTCAATTGGGATCGGAACCTGAGCGAGATCGTCGGGCTGTCGCTCCATGTCACGCTTTCCGCGGTGCTTTTGTCCTGCCTGATCGGCCTGCCCTTGGGGGCGATGGTGGGTGCGTTCCGGTTTCCGGGGCGCGGGGTGATGACGGTTATCCTCAATGCCTTGATGGGATTGCCGCCGGTGGTGGTTGGGCTGTTCGTCTATCTCATGCTGTCCGCCTCCGGCCCTTTTGGCCCCCTTCAGTTGCTCTACACCCCTGCCGCGATGATCATCGCGCAGACGATACTTGTAACCCCGATCGTGGCGGCGCTCACGAAACAGGTCGTCGAGGATCTGCATGGCGAATACGCCGAGCAGTTCGCCTCGATGGGCCTGCGCGCGCATGAACGGGTTGCGGCCCTGCTTTGGGATGCACGGTATAGCCTGATGACCGTGGCGCTGGCGGGGTTTGGCCGCGCCGTGGCCGAGGTAGGCGCTGTGCTGATCGTGGGCGGCAATATAAACCATGTGACCCGCGTGATGACCACGACCATTGCCCTCGAGACATCCAAGGGAAATCTCGAGCTGGCGCTGGCCCTTGGCGTGGTGTTGCTGGTTCTTGCGGTGCTCGTGAACGCGGTTGTGATGGCGCTCCGGGCCTCTGCGGTGCGGGCGGCCTATGCGTGACACGGTGATGGATATGACCACCGCTGAGGTCGCCACGCGCATTCCGCTGCTAGAGGCGCGCGGCCTGTCATTCGACGCGGGTGGCAAGCGGCTGATTCATGATCTGTCCCTTTCGATACCCGAGGGGCGGCGCATCTTGATCATGGGGGCGAATGGCGCTGGCAAGAGCCTGCTTTTGCGTTTGCTGCATGGTCTCTTGACGCCGTCCGCCGGGCAAGTGCTCTGGCAGGGGCAAGCCCCTGATGAAAAAGCGCGCCGCGCGCAGGCCATGGTGTTTCAGCGCCCCGTGATGCTGCGGCGGTCGGTGCTGGCCAATCTCATCTTTGCGCTTTCGGTACATGGCGTGCGCGGTGCAGAGCGTGCGGCAGAGGCGGCGCATGCACTCGAACTGGCCGGGCTCAGCGAACTGGCGCGACATCCCGCGCGTGTCCTCTCGGGCGGCGAGCAACAGCGCCTTGCCTTGGCGCGCGCTCTGATCTGCAAGCCGCGCCTCTTGTTCCTCGATGAACCGACCAGCAGCCTCGACCCGGCCTCGACCCAACGGATCGAGGATCTGATCAACGCGGCCCATGCGCGCGGCGTGACGATTGTCATGGTCACGCATGATCTGGGACAGGCCGGGCGGTTAGGGGACGAGGTGATTTTCATGCATGCAGGTCGCGTCGCCGAAACTGGCCCGACTGAGCAGGTTCTTGGTCGTCCCCGGTCCGAGGCTGCGCGCGCCTGGACCCAAGGGCGGCTCTACACAGGCACAACTTTCTGACATCCAAAAGACAGGGACAATTTCATGCTCAGACGTCATCTTTTCTCGCTTGCCGCAGGTGCGGCTCTTGCCTTGGGCCTGTCTGGGGCCGTGCAGGCGCAGGATCAGTTCATCGTGGTGCAATCCACCACTTCGACGCAGAATTCGGGGCTCTTTGACCATATTCTTCCGATCTTTCAGGAAAAGACCGGCATAGAGGTGCGCGTGGTGGCGGTGGGCACCGGGCAGGCGATCAAGAATGCCGAGAATGGCGATGGCGACGTGCTCTTTGTCCATGCCAAGGCGGCAGAAGAAAAATTCGTGGCCGAGGGACATGGGCTGCAACGGTCGGACGTGATGTATAACGATTTCATCCTCGTCGGCCCGCCCAACGATCCGGCAGGTATTGCGGGGACCACGGACATCGTCGCGGCCCTCACCAAGATTGCGGAAGCCGGCGCGACCTTTGCTTCGCGCGGGGATGACAGCGGCACCCACAAGGCAGAACTGAAGCTGTGGAAAGAGGCGGGCATTGATGCCGCAGCGGCGTCTGGCGATTGGTATCGCGAAACCGGCTCCGGGATGGGGGCCACGCTCAATACCGGCACGGCGATGGGGGCCTATGTGCTGACCGACCGCGCCACGTGGATTTCCTTTGGCAACAAGGGCGAATACCAGATAGCGGTGGAAGGCGACACGCGCCTGTTCAACCAGTATGGGATCATCCTCGTGAACCCGGCAAAGCACGAGAACGTCAAGGCCGAGGCCGGGCAGGCCTTCATCGACTGGGTGTTGTCAGCAGAGGGGCAACAGGCCATCGCGGATTACAAGATCGACGGTCAGCAGTTGTTCTTCCCCAACGCGAACGGCTGACCTTGTTCTTCAAGCGGATTTGAAACTGGGCGGAACGTCGAGAGAGTTCCGCCCAATGCATTTGTGACCTGTCTGAGAACGGCCGGTTCAGGCGGAAATCCAGCGCACCTCGCCCAGTCCCCTCAGATCATAACCGCCGAGCGCCGAGGCTTTGGCGACCATCGTTTCGGACCGCATGAAGGCGACAAGCCGCTGCACGGGGTCGGTGAAATAGGCGCGACGGTCGATCAAGAGGTCAAAGCGCTCTTGCACCAAGGGACGGAACACCAGCCGAAATTGCCGCGCCATGGATTCGATCCCCAAAGTCGCCTCGGCCTCTCCTGCGGCCACGGCGGCGGCGGCATCGCTTTCGGTATGGGCGGGGCTGGCAGGCGTCAGGATGTCATCCGCTGTCATGCCCGCTTCGGCCATCATGCTTGCAAAGAGCGCCGTGGTGCCTGCCCCCTCTTGGCGCAGGATCACGCGACGGCCGCGCAGATCGCCGATCCCCTGGACCATATCCGCCACGGCAGGTGTCAGGATCAGCCCACGCGTGCGTTCCGCCCAGCCAATGAGCACAGCGTCGCGCAATCCGCGCGCCTCGAGCGCGGGAATGTTCCAGTCGGTTTCGCCGGGAATATGCAGCCCGGTCACAACCGCACGCCCTTCGGCAAATACCTCCAGCCCGTCACAGCTTCCGTTCCAGAGGGTTGCAAGGCACGCGCCGCTCTCACGCAGCGCCCAATCCAGCAGCGGATCATGCGAGCCGGTCACAAGCATCGGGCGCTCGGAGGGCAGGGTGACACCTGTTCCCTCAATCCAGCACATCAACTCGTTTTGGGGAAACAAGAGCTTGCCGGTGATCTTGCGATGCGGGATCTCGCCGGTGGCGACCATGTCGTAGACCTTGCGCTCCTTCACCCGAAGCAGGTCTGCGACCTCCTTGGTTGTCAGATAGGCGGGAAGTTCACTGTCCATGGGCTTTGATGATCACACATTAGAAATCCTATGCAGCGTTCCTATCGCATCTCTGCGCGGAAATCAGCATCAAACGCAGCCTGTTTCGCCTTGTATTCTGATGCCTGCCAGAGCATCATATTCATAAATACGAATAAATAAGGGATGAGGAAACCATGCATTTCAACCGACGTCAAATTCTGGCGGCCTTGGGTGCCGGCACGCTTGTCGGTCTGTCGCGCCCGGGCATTGCCGCGACAGAGCTCACGCTGGGCAGTGCCAAGATCTCCACCCTCAGCGACGGCAATCTCGTGCTGCCGATGGAGTTTCTGCTCGGCAACCTGCCCGCTGCCGATGCCGCCCCGATTCTGGCGCAGTATGGAATTACTGGCGACACGGTCGAGCCGCCCTGCAATCTGACGCTGTTTCAGGATGCCGAGCGCACAGTGCTGTTCGACGCAGGGTCCGGGCCCGGGTTCATGCCGAGTGCCGGGAAGATTCTCGAAGCGCTCGAATCCGTCGGTGTCAGCGCTGATGACATCACCCATGTCCTCTTTACCCATGCGCATCCGGATCACCTCTGGGGCGTGCTGGATGACTTCGACGATCCGGTGTTCGCGAATGCCAGCTACATGATCGGGCAGGCGGAATGGGAGTATTGGACAGACCCCGCCACGGTCGAGAGCATCGGTGCCGAGCGGGCCAGCTTTGCCGTTGGCGCCGCCCGGCGTCTGGCGGCGATTGAGGATCGGATGGAATTCATCGCAGGCGGGCAAGAGGTGCTGCCGGGTATCCTCGCACATGATACGCCTGGCCACACACCCGGCCACATGGCGTTTGAACTCCGTCAGGGCACCGAGGCGGCATTGGTCGTGGGGGATGCCATTGGCAACGGTCATCTGGCCTTTGCCCGGCCTGATTGGGCCAGCGGATCGGATCAGGATGCCGAGACCGGGATCGCGACGCGCACGCGACTCCTCGACCAGTTGGCGACCGATCAGATGGCGATGGTCGGCTTTCATCTGCCCGGGGGCGGGTTGGGTCGGGTCGAACGCGATGGCGATGCATACCGGTTTGTTGCGGAGGTCTGAGATGATGCGTGTGACCCTCGGCACCCTCTTGCTCTGCGCCGCCAGCGCCGCCGTCGCGAGCGAGGATATCCCCGACCAATACCCGGCCTCGCTGCTCTATTCCAAACCGGTCGAGGTGATCCCGCATGTCTGGTCCGCCATCGGGGCGACCGCCCCCCCGACCTATGAAAATGCCGGACACAACAACAACCTCAGCTTCATCGTCACGGGCGATGGCGTGGTGGTGATCAATGGTGGCGCATCCTACGGGCTGGCCATGGCCCTGCACGATGAAATCAAGATGGTTACCGATCAGCCCGTCAAGCTGGTGTTCAATGAAAACGGTCAGGGCCACGCCATGTTGGGCAATTCCTATTGGGCGGAACAGGGCGTGCCCATCGTGGCACATAGCGATGCGGCGGCCGAGTTCGAAAATCATGGCGGCGGTGATCTCGAGGCGGCGCAGCGCGTGACCAAGGAGCGCGCCGAAGGCACCAGCGTGGTGCTGCCGACCGAGACCTTCAGCGAGGAGTATATCGTCGAGATGGGCGATGTCCGGATCGAGGCACGCTATCTGGGGCCAGCCCATAGCCCCGGAGATATCGTCGTATGGCTGCCGGGGCAAAGCCTCGTGATTTCCGGTGACATGGCGTTTCACGAACGCATGTTACCGATCTTCCCCGATACGATCACGGCGGATTGGCTGGAAACCTGGGATACAGAATTCGAGGCGCTGGGTGCCACCTATGTGATTCCCGGTCACGGCCACCCAACCAACATGGATCAGGTGCGCCGTTACACCAAGGGCTACCTTGAACATCTGCGCGCCCAGATTCGCGCGCATATCGACGCGGGCGGTGATCTGGCCGATGCCTATTACGTCGACCAATCCGCCTATACCCATCTCGACACGTTCGAGGAACTGGCCACCAAGAATGCCGGCCGGGTCTATGAACAGATGGAATGGGAATAGGGCGGAATTGCAAAAGGCCCCCACGGTCGATGGGGGCCTTCTCTGCTCAATCCTTGACGAACATCTTGCGCGGGCGGTTGCAAAAGGTTTCCGCCGGGCCGCTTTCCTTGATCAGAATGGACTCGGTGATCTCCAATCCCCAGTCGGACATCCAGAGCCCCGGCATGAAATGGAATGTCATGCCCGGTTCCAACACGGTTTCATCCTCGGAGCGCAGGGAAATCGTGCGCTCGCCCCAGTCGGGCGGATAGCTCAGACCGATGGGATAGCCACAGCGCGCGCCACGTTCGATCCCGGCGCGTTCCAGCGGGGCGGCCAACGCATTGGCAATGTCGCAGGCGCGGTTGCCCGCCTTCGCGGCCTCCAGCCCCGCCTCTAACCCCTCGACCAGCGCCTTTTCCGCATCGAGCAGGAATTGCGGCGGCTTGCCCAGAAAGAGCGTGCGGCAGAACGGCGCGTGATAGCGCCGGTAACAGCCCGAGATCTCAAAGAACGTGGCCTCGCCGGTCGCGAATTCTCGCCCATTCCACGTCAGGTGCGGTGCCGCGGCATCAGAGCCTGACGGCAAGAGCGGCACGATTGCGGGATAGTCGCCCCACGCGCCCTCGACCCCCCGGATGGCATCGCGAAAGATCTCTGCCACGATCTCGTTCTTGGGAATGCCCGGCTCGACCCGCTCCATCAGCCCGTCGGTGATCTTTTCCGAAATCAGCGCCGCCTTGCGCATGAACCCAAGCTCTTCCTCGGATTTTACCGTGCGCTGCCAGTTCACCAGTGCGGTGGCGTCGAGGAATGTGGCCTCTGGCAGTTCCTCGCGCAGGGTCTGCATTGCCTTGGCAGAGAAATAGTAATTGTCCATTTCCACGCCGATCCGCTTGTCGGCAAGGCCCATACCCTTGAGCCGCTCCGCCAGATCCTGCATCGGGTGGCGTTCGGTCGACTGCACGTAATTGTCGGCATAGCCGATCACGCGGTCGTCGGTCATCCAGACGGTGCGCACGCCGCCATTGGCATCCTGATTGCGGCCCCACCAGATCGGATCTGCCTCGGGAAAGACCAGAACGCCCTGGTGCACATAGAACGACCAGCCATCATAGCCGGTCAGCCAATGCTGGTTGGACGGGTCGGTGACAAAGAGCGCGTCAAGGTCAAGCCGGGCCATGGCGGCGCGGGTCTTGTCCAGCCGCCGCTGGTATTCCTGTGCCGAGAAGGGCAGGTCTTTTTCGATCATGTCGGGGATCCGTAGTTAAATTATCCTGACCATAGTTGTGGCTTTGGCTGCCGCTCGCCCCAAGAAAAACGCCGCATCCTGTCGTTTTCAGACCATCTCGCGACGCGGAGTTGACGCTAGGCTCGCCGCGACGCAAGCTGCGCGCCATCTGACAAGAGGAATACCAAGATGCGTCCCGTTCTGGCCGATGTCTATGCCGCTGCACAGGTGATCGCCGGGGTGGCGGACCGCACGCCGCTGGTGCCTTCGCCCTATATGAGCGGGATTGCGGGTGGTGAGTTCCTGCTCAAGCTGGAGAATATGCAGCCCATCGGCGCGTTCAAACTGCGTGGCGCGCTCAATGCCGTGGCGGGTGCGCAGAACGCGGCTGGCGTTACCTGTTGCTCGACCGGCAACCATGGCCGCGGCGTGGCCTATGCGGCGCGGGCACGTGGCTTGCGGGCGGTGATCTGCATGTCGGAATTGGTGCCGCAGGCCAAGGTAGACGGCATTCGGGCGCTGGGGGCCGAGGTGCGGATCATCGGCCGCTCTCAGGATGCCGCCCAGGCAGAGGCAGAGCGTCTGGTTGCCGAGGACGGGCTGACCGAAATCTCGCCCTTTGACGACCCGCTGGTGATTGCGGGCCAGGGCACCATCGGGCTGGAACTCATGGCGGCGCGCCCTGATCTGGAAACGCTGCTCATACCCTTGTCGGGTGGCGGTCTGGCGGCAGGCGTTGCGCTGGCCGCCAAGACGATCAAACCCGACCTGCGCGTCATCGGCATCAGCATGGACCGAGGCGCCGCGATGTACGAGAGCCTGCGCGCCGGCCATCCTGTCGACGTCGAAGAGGTACCAAGCCTGGCCGATAGTCTGGGCGGCGGCATCGGTATGGCAAATCGTCTGAGTTTTGCCATGTGCCGCGATTTGCTGGATGATGTGGTCCTCGTCACGGAAGAAGAGATTTATCGCGCGATGCAGGTGCTCTATTACGAGGATCGGATCGTGGCAGAGGGGGCCTGCGTCGTGGGTATTGCAGCGGTGCTGAGTGGCAAGGTGCTGCCGCAAGGGCCCACCGCCACCATCATCACCGGCCGCAATCTCGATATGGCGATGTTCACCAGGGTTGTGACCGGGCAGGATGTGATTTTGGGCGACAAGGTAATTAAGGGTAAGACATATGGCACATGATATTCGGATCGTGACAGAGGCGGAATTGCGCGGCGCGGTCAAGCTGGACCGTGAAACCGTCAAGGTGATCGAGAAAGCCTTTGGGGCGCTCTCGGATGGCGGCGTTGTCATGCCGCCGGTGATGTCGATGGACCTCGCGGATGTGCATGGCGAGGTGGATGTAAAGACCGCCTATATCCCCGGCTTTGACGGGTTCGCGATCAAGGTCAGTCCGGGGTTCTTTGACAATCCCAAGCTGGGACTGCCCAGTCTCAACGGGCTGATGATCCTGTTTTCCGCCAAGACCGGTCTGGTCGAGGCGGTATTCCTCGACAATGGCTATCTGACCGATTTGCGCACGGCCGCCGCCGGTGCGGTCGCGGCGCAGCATCTCGCCCCCGAGACTGTGCATACCGTAGGTATCATCGGCACGGGTGTTCAGGCGCGGCTTCAGGCGCGGGCGGCGCGGCTGGTGCGTCCGTTTGACCGGCTGCTCATCTGGGGGCGGGATGCCGAGCGCGCGCGCGCCTGCGCGGCTGATCTGGCTGACCTCAAATGCGTTATCCGCGTGGTAGACTCTCCTGCCGATCTGGTGCTGGCCAGCCAGTTGGTCATTACCACCACCCCGGCACAGTCCCCGGTGATCGAGGCGAAATGGCTACATCCCGAATTGCATATCACCGCCATGGGGTCAGATCAGGCGGGCAAGAACGAAATTGATCCGCAGGCCCTGATCAAGGCCGATCTCTACGTTGCCGATCGCGCGACGCAGGTAGAGCATCTGGGCGAGTTGCGCAGCGCGATCGGGGCCGGGATATGGACCAAGGGCGCGCCGGTCGAGTTGGGCGATGTGATCCGGGGGCGCGCGCGCGGGCGCAAGAGCGATGCCGAGATCACCATTTGCGATCTGACCGGCACCGGCGTGCAGGATACGGCGATTGCCACGCATGTGATGGCGCGGCTCAAGGGGCGCGATCTGGGCACGGTCATCACCGCATGAAACTTGATGCGCGCGATCTCGATATCCTGCGGGTGCTGGCTGATGAGGGCCGCATCACCAAGGCCGATCTGGCAGAGCGGGTGGGCCTATCGGCCAGCCCGTGCTGGGAGCGGCTCAAACGGCTGGAAGAGGCCGGCCTGATCGAAGGGTATCATGCGCGCATCAATCTCAGGAAACTGGGGTCGCATGTGACCGTCTTTGTTGCGGTGGAATTGGCGGATCATACACCCGCCTCCTTCCGCGCCTTCGAGGACAGTATGCAGCGCTACGGCGAGGTGACGGCCTGTTGGGCGCTGGGGGGCGGGTTTGACTATCTCATGCAGATCGTGACCCGCGACATCGACACCTATCAGCGGCTGATTGATGAGATGCTTGAGGCGCGGATCGGGCTCGCGCGCTATTTTACCTATATCGTGACCAAGCCGGTCAAATCCCCGCGCTTGCCGCCGCTCGAGATGTTTTTCGAATGAATCATCTATTTTGAGGGCGCCTGGCAGAAGATTAGTCTGCGCTTGCGGCAAACTTCAGTCTCCCTCTTTGGCAGGGCCAAGACATTCTTTGGCGCGAAGGGAGCGCCACCATGTCCGACTCAGCCATCTGGACCCGCAACGGGATCACCGACACACGCCTTGTGCGCAGCTTTGCCTATGTGGGCGGCAAATGGGTCGGCGGCGACGATACGGCAACCTTTGCCGTAACCAATCCCGCCGATGGCAGCACGCTGGGGGCCGTCGCCAGCCTCAGCGCAGATCAGGCGCGCGCTGCGGTGGATGCGGCACAGGCGGTGTTCGGGCAATGGGCCATGACCCTGCCACAAGACCGCGCAGCCCGATTGCGGCGCTGGTTCGACCTGATAATCGCACATCGCGAAGATCTTGCCCGTATCATGGTGCTGGAACAGGGTAAGCCGCTGTCAGAGGCGCGCGGCGAGATCGACTATGCCGCGAGTTTCGTGGAGTATTATGCCGAAGAGGCCAAGCGCCCCAATATCGAGGGGGTCACAAGCCACCTGCCCGATGCCGAGGTGGAGCTGTGGCTGGAGCCTGTGGGCGTGGCCGCGCTCATCACGCCATGGAACTTCCCCTCTGCCATGCTCACGCGCAAGGCGGCGGCGGCCATGGCGGCAGGCTGTACCGTGGTGGCACATCCGTCGGCCGAAACGCCGTATTCCGCGCTGGCCCTGGCCGAACTGGCCGAGCGGGCGGGGTTTCCATCGGGCGTGTTCAACGTGGTCACGGGTGATGCTGCCACTGTGGTTGCGCCATGGACCCAGGATGCGCGCGTGCGGGTTCTCAGCTTTACCGGCTCGACCGAAATCGGGCAGTTGCTCTATCGCCAATGCGCGGGCACGGTCAAGAAACTGGTGCTGGAACTGGGCGGCCACGCGCCCGTGATCGTGTTCAAGGATGCCGATCTGGAAACTGCCGTTAAGGAAGCGATCAAAGCGAAATTCGCCACCTCTGGACAGGACTGTCTGGGTGCGAACCGCATCTACGTGGAGCGCACGATTTACCAGGCATTTTGCCGACGGTTTACCGACGCGGTACAGATGCTCACGATGGGGCGTGGGATTGACGATCCCGACCTCGGTCCGTTGATGAACGAAAGGGCCGTTCGAAAGCAGGAAGAGCATGTGGCCGATGCCCTGGCGCATGGCGCAACGCTGGCCTGCGGCGGCAAATGCGATGCCCTGGGGCCGCTCTTTTATCAAGCCACTGTTCTGACGGATGTGTCCGACGCCGCCGCAATCATGCGCGACGAGACCTTTGGTCCGGTGGCGGCAATCACGCCCTTTGACACCGAGGAAGAGGTTGTCGCACGCGCCAATGCCACCGAATACGGTCTTATCGCCTATCTGCACAGCCACGATCCGCGCCGCATCTACCGCATGACGCGGGCGCTGCAATTCGGCATGGTGGCAGTGAACCGCACCAAGGTCACGGGCGCACCGATCCCCTTTGGTGGGGTTAAGCAATCGGGGCTGGGCCGTGAAGGGGCGCGGCGCGGCATGGAGGAATTCATGGAGATCAAATATGTCTGCCGCGATTGGGCGTGAGCAGACGAAATCTTGAAAAGATTTCGGCCCGGAATTTTTTCAAAATTCCGGTGCCCCAGAACAAACGAAAGGAACAAAAATGCTGCGGAATGACCAACTCGATCAATGGGATCGCGAGAATTTCTTTCACCCCTCCACGCATCTTGCGCAGTTCGCACGCGGCGAGGCACCCAACCGCGTGATCAAGACCGGCAGCGGCAGTCATATCGAGGATCGCGACGGCAATCGCCTGCTTGATGCCTTTGCCGGGCTTTACTGCGTCAACGTGGGCTATGGCCGCCAAGAGATTGCCGAGGCGATCGCGGCGCAGGCGCGGGAACTGGCCTATTATCACGCCTATGTGGGGCACGGGACCGAGGCGTCGATCACCTTGGCCAAGATGGTTCTGGACCGCGCACCGGCGCATATGTCCAAGGTCTATTTCGGTCTCTCGGGCAGCGACGCCAACGAGACCAACGTCAAGCTGATTTGGTATTACAACAACATCCTTGGACGCCCCGAAAAGAAGAAGATCATCAGCCGTTGGCGCGGGTATCACGGTTCGGGGCTGATGACCGGCTCGCTTACCGGCCTCGAACTCTTCCACAAGAAATTCGACCTGCCGCTGGCGCAGGTGATCCACACCGAGGCCCCCTATTATTACCGCCGCGCCAATCTGGATCAGAGCGAGGCGCAGTTTGTCGCGCATTGCGTGGCGGAGCTGGAGGCGCTGATCGCGCGCGAGGGGGCTGATACTATCGCCGCCTTTATCGGCGAGCCGGTGCTGGGCACCGGGGGAATCGTGCCGCCGCCCGCAGGCTATTGGGCCGCTATTCAGGAGGTGCTTGCCAAGCATGACATCCTGCTTGTGGCGGATGAGGTCGTGACCGGCTTTGGGCGCTTGGGCACCATGTTCGGTTCGGATCACTATGGCATGAAGCCGGACCTCATCACGATCGCCAAGGGCCTTACCAGCGCCTATGCGCCGCTCTCTGGCAGCATCGTCAGCGACCGCATGTGGAAGGTGCTGGAGCAGGGCACGGACGAGAATGGCCCCATCGGCCATGGCTGGACCTATTCGGCGCATCCTATCGGTGCGGCGGCGGGCGTGGCCAACCTCAAGCTGCTCGATGATCTGAACCTGATCGCAAACAACCGCGAAGTGGGTGGCTATCTTAATCGCGGCATGGCCGAGGCGCTGGGCGCACATGCACATGTCGGAGAAGTGCGCGGCGAAGGGATGCTCTGTGCCGTGGAGTTCGTCAAGGATCGCGATGACCGGGTATTCTTTGAGGCCGCCGACAAGGTGGGGCCGCAGATTTCCGCCGCGCTGGCGGCCGCGGGCGTCATTGCGCGTGCCATGCCGCAGGGGGATATTCTAGGCTTCGCGCCGCCCTTCTGCCTGACCAAATCCGAGGCGGATGAGGTGATTCACAAAACTACAAAAGCCGTGCAATCCGTGCTGGGATAGGCCTGTTTCCGGCGAAAACACTGCCGGGGCTCGCGCTAAAGCGGTGCGAGCCTCAGTCTCTCGCAGGAAAATTGACTTATCTTGCGTGACTTGCAGGCGATTTGACCTGCGCAGGTCGGTTTCGGGAAAAAAGCGCCGCAATCCGCTTGCATGTGAAGGGCCATCTTGTTTTAGTTTCTTCCGAACGCGAGGCAAACGCTTGCGATAAATAAAATAGGGAGCCGACTTTGGCAGATACCGGGAACAACGATGCGTTCGTTGCGTTTGAACGTGTCCAGAAGAGCTATGACGGCGAAACTCTGGTCGTCAAGGATCTGAACCTGACCATGCCCAAGGGCGAATTTCTGACGATGCTGGGGCCGTCGGGGTCAGGCAAGACGACTTGTCTGATGATGCTCGCGGGGTTCGAGACCGCCACACATGGCGAGATCAAATTGGACGGTGTGAGCATCAACAACATCCCGCCGCACAAGCGCGGAATTGGCATGGTGTTCCAGAATTACGCGCTTTTCCCGCACATGACGATTGCAGAGAACCTCAGCTTTCCGCTGGAGGTCCGCAAGATTGGCAAGTCCGACCGCGAGACCAAGGTCAAGCGGGCGCTGGAAATGGTGGAAATGGGGGCCTTTGGCGGGCGCCGCCCGTCGCAACTGTCGGGTGGGCAGCAACAGCGGGTGGCCCTCGCCCGTGCGCTGGTCTTCGAGCCCGAATTGGTGCTGATGGACGAACCGCTTGGCGCGCTGGACAAGCAGCTGCGCGAAAAGATGCAGTTCGAAATCACCCACCTTGCGCACAATCTCGGGATTACCGTGGTCTATGTGACCCATGACCAGACCGAGGCGCTGACCATGTCGGACCGTGTGGCCGTGTTCAACGATGGCCGGATCCAGCAGATTGCGCCGCCGGACGAGCTTTACGAGAGCCCCAAGAACAGCTTTGTCGCGCAGTTCATCGGTGAGAACAACACCCTCGAGGGGCGTGTCAAAGAGATCAAGAATGGCATCGCGGTTGTGCAGCTGGACAACGGCGACCTGATTGACGCCAAGCCCGTTAATGTCGAAAAGCCGGGCGACAGGACATTGGTTTCCATCCGTCCGGAGCGCGTCGAATTCAACCGGGATCGACTCAAGCCGGACGCCCATACGCTCAAGGCTGAAGTGCTGGAATTCATCTACATGGGTGACATTTTCCGCACGCGGCTACGGGTAGCGGGATCGGACGATTTCATCATCAAGACCCGCAACGCCCCCGATCAACGCCGTCTGCAGCCCGGAGAGCAGATCGAGATCGGCTGGTTGCCGGAGGATTGCCGCGCACTGGATGCGCCCCAAGTATAAGAATACGCGCGCCGGTCACGGAACCGGTGCGGGTTGAGCAAGGCCCTCGACGTTCCGCCCGTAGCGCTGGGCCCAACCATCGAAAAACGGGATAAACTGGGAGTATGTTTATGAAACTGACGAAAACCCTGCTCGCGACCACGGCTCTGACCGTCGCTGCGGGCACCGCCGTCACCGCACAGGATATGGCCAACAGCCTGACCATCGTCAGCTGGGGCGGGGCCTATCAGGCCAGCCAGGACAAAGCCTATGTTCAGCCCTATCTGGCCGCCAATCCCGGCGTGACCGCGACCTGGGACGAAAGCTCGGCTGAGGCTGTGGCCAAGCTGCGCGCGATGAACGAAGCCGGCAACATCACCTGGGATCTGGTCGATGTGGTGGCGTCCGACTCGATGCGTCTGTGCGACGAAGGTCTGGCGATGGAAATCGACCATGACGAAATGCTGGCCGCTGCGCCCGATGGCACCTCTGCCAGCGACGACTTTGGCGATCTGATCGTCAGCGACTGCTTCATTCCGCAGATCGTTTACTCGACCACTTTCGGCTATCGCACCGACATGGTGCCCGCCGGTACCGAGCCGCCGAGCAGCGTTTGTGACGTGTTCGACCTTGCCAAGTATCCCGGCAAGCGCTCGCTGCAGAAGCGCCCGATCGATAACATGGAATGGGCGCTCTATTGCGACGGCGTGGCCAAGGACGAGATTTACGACGTTCTGGGCACCGATGAGGGCGTCGAGCGCGCTCTTGCCAAGCTTGGCACGATCAAGGACCAGGTTGTCTGGTGGTCTGCCGGTGCGGAGACCCCGCAGCTTCTGGCCGATGGCGAAGTCTTCATGGGATCGACCTTCAACGGTCGCCTGTTCTCGGCAATTGCTGAACAGAACCAACCCATCGCGATGCTCTGGGACATGCAGTCCTTTGACCTCGACGGTTGGATCGTTCCCGCAGGTCTGCCCGCAGACCGTCTGGCACGCGTGATGGACTTCCTCAAGTTCGCCACCGACACCCAGCGTCTGGCCGATCAGGCCGCCTACATCTCCTATGGTCCGGCGCGCACCTCTTCGGCACCGCTGGTTGGCAAGCATGCCGACCTCGGGATCGACATGGCACCGCATATGCCGACTGATCCTGCCAACGCGGGCAACGTCCACATCTACGACTACGAGTGGTGGGCTGACAACCGCGACGATCTGGATGCCAAGTTCCAGGCGTGGCTGGCCCAGTAAACTGGCACGATCTCTGGTGGGGCCGCTTGCGGCCCCACGCTCCTTTGACCGGGCTCAAGACCCGGCTTGAATAAACAGATCACTTCGACGGGGAAGACATGAGCGATAGCACCCACACCGGCCCGATGCTTGCCGCCGATGGCACGCCGCTGAAACGCAGCCTGCGCCGCGCCTTGCGGGCCCAGAAGATGCGGGCACTGGCGCTGATCGCCCCTCTGTTGATCTTTGTCCTCCTGACCTTCATCGCGCCCATCGTCGACATGCTGTTCCGCTCCGTCGAGAACCAGATCGTTGGCAACACCCTGCCCATGACCGTCGAGGAATTGCGCGATTGGGAAGCGACCGAGGTTCCCGATGAACAGGTGTTTCGAGCGCTGTTCTTCGATCTCTTTTTGGCCGCCGAGGCCAAGGAACACACCAAGCTGGGCAGCCGCCTGAACTATGAGAAGAGCGGTATTTCCTCGCTCTTCCGGACCTCTGGGCGTGACATGGGCGACATTGGAGAGGTATTCCAAGACGCGCTGGAAGAGATTGATCCCGCCTTTGAGGAGGCCTCCACTTGGGTCGAGATGATGTCGGGTGGTGCCGGGGCAGAGCCGAACGCACGTCTGATGTCCAATCAGATCGCCCGGCTTGAGGCCCTGGAGGCAACCACCTTCAGCGGTGATGCCGAATTCCTGCCCGGTGCCGCAATTTCCGATATTCTGCCCAACACCGCGCGTGCTTATGCGGCTTTTGCTGCCTTTACCCAATTTGTCGATGGCAAGAGTGTCACCAAGGAAGAACCGTGGGAGGCAGTTTATGCCGCCCTGGCGCTCGACCTCGAGGATCCGGCCACGAAAACGGCGGTCGCCAGTTATGCCGGACCCGGTGCTGACAACTTGCGGGCGGCGGCTGCGGCAACGTTGCCGCCGATCGCGATGCGTGATGCCTTTTTCGAGTCGAACAAGGACTGGGCGAATGTGACGTTTTGGGAAACCATCAAAACCTATTCGCCGCCCTATACCACCGGCTACTTCCTGAATGCCGTGGACATGGAAAAGACGCCGCAAGGTATCGCGCTGCGCAGCGAGGATGAACGCATCTACGGCATTCTCTTTCAGCGTACGATGTTCATGTCGCTGATGATCACCTTTTCCTGTGTCGCCCTTGGCTATCCCGTGGCGTGGATTCTGGCCAATCTGCCGACGCGCACCGCGAACCTTTTGATGATCCTCGTCCTTCTGCCATTCTGGACCTCGCTTCTGGTGCGTACCAGCGCGTGGAAAGTGATGTTGCAGCAACAGGGGGTCATCAATGACGTTCTGGTATGGCTAGGTCTTGTCGCGGATGAGAGCCGTCTGGTGATGATCAACAACCAATTCGGCACAATCGTGGCGATGACGCATATCCTGCTGCCCTTCATGATCCTGCCGATGTATTCGGTGATGCAGACCATTCCCCCCAGCTATCTGCGCGCCGCCAAGTCGCTCGGGGCGAACAATTGGACGGCGTTCTGGCGCGTATACTTTCCACAGTCGGTTCCCGGAATCGGCGCGGGATCTATCCTCGTGTTCATCCTTGCCATCGGTTACTACATCACGCCCGAGATCGTGGGCGGCACCACAGGCACCTTCATTTCCAACCGGATCGCATATCATATCTCGTCCTCGCTCAACTGGGGTCTTGCGGCGGCGTTGGGCACGATCCTGCTGGCGGTGGTTCTGATCCTCTACTGGGCCTATGACAAGATCGTCGGCATCGACAACGTGAAGCTGGGGTAAGAGACATGAACGGATTCACACTGACACCGGTTGAAACCAAGCCGCTCTCCTTTTCGTTGCCAGTGATCGGCGCGGCCGGGGGCTTTGTCGGCCTCTTTGTCGGTACGGCGCATGGCTCTGGTCTGATGGGCGTTGCGATCGGGGCCGTGGCGCTCATGGTGCTGGCCTATGTTGCTCTGGTGGTCCTTGGATTGGCTCAGGAAAAGATCACGCGCTGGGGCCTTGTCGCGCTCTTTATCGTTGCGGGCGTGCTCTTGGCAGGCGTGCCGGGGTTTGTGCTCGGGCTGCTCTTTGGTCTCTTCTTCTCATGGTTCATCTTCTGGATTGGCGAAGGGCGCTATCGCGCCAATCTTGCGCCGTATCTGACCAGCGGTCAGGTGCTCTGGCACTATGCGTTCCGGGTGATCTGTGGGGCGATCTTCATCTTTCTGATCACGCCCATCCTTGTGGTGATGCCGCTCAGCTTCAACGCGCAGAACTTCTTTACCTTCACACCGGAGATGCTGCGGTTCGATCCCGCCGGGTATAGCCTCAAGCACTATCAGGATTTCTTCACCTCGAACGAATGGCAACAGGCGCTGCGCAATTCGCTGCTGATCGCGCCGGCAGCCACCGTTCTTTCGGTGAGCTTTGGTACGCTGGCCGCGATTGGTCTGAGCTCCGAACATGTGCCGTTCCGCCGGGCGATCATGGCGATCCTGATCTCACCGATGATCGTGCCCCTCATCATCTCGGCGGCGGGGATGTATTTCTTCTATAGCCGGATCGGGCTGCAAGGCACTTACATTGGGGTCGTTCTGGCGCATGCGGCATTGGGTATTCCGTTTGTCATCATCACCGTGACCGCCACGCTGGTCGGATTTGACCGCTCGCTGACGCGGGCGGCGGCAAACATGGGTGCAGACCCTGTGACGACCTTCTTCCGGGTTCAGATGCCGCTCATCCTGCCGGGCGTGATTTCGGGCGGCCTCTTCGCCTTCATCACCTCTTTCGATGAGGTGGTTGTCGTGCTCTTTGTCGGTTCGGCCAATCAGCAAACCCTGCCGTGGGAGATGTTCACCGGCCTGCGTGAACAGATCAGCCCGACCATTCTGGCGGTGGCGACGATCCTTGTGGTGATCTCGATTGCGCTGCTGACGACCATGGAGTACCTGCGCCGCCGGTCCGAACGGTTGCGCGGCATGAGCCCAAGCTGATCCTTCGCATCTCTGACGCGACGTCGCGCTTTGGTCTGGGGCGGTCTCCAGCATAGCGTGGCCGGGCAGAGGGAGGCGCGCAATGGTCTATGACTACATCATCGCGGGTGGGGGATCGGCGGGCTGCGTCCTTGCGGCGCGGTTGAGCGAGGACCCTAGCATCACTGTCTGCCTGATCGAGGCAGGCGGTTCCGGGAAAGACATCTTTGTCCGCGCGCCGGGCCTCGTTGCGGCGATGGTGTCAGGCCGCCCCAAGATCAACAATTGGGCGCTGACAACCGTGCCCCAGCCGCAGCTGAACGGGCGGCGGGGATTTCAGCCGCGCGGTCGGGCGTTGGGCGGCTCGAGCGCGATCAACGCCATGCTCTACGTGCGCGGCCACCCCTCCGATTATGATGAGTGGGCCGAACTTGGCTGTGATGGTTGGGATTGGCAGAGCGTTCTGCCGTGGTTTCGTGCCGCGGAACGGAATGCGCAGCATGGCGGTGCACTGCATGGCCAGTCTGGGCCACTTCAGGTCACGGACCAGAGCGCGCCGCGTGCTATTTCCGAGGCCTTCATCGCTGCCTGCGAGAGCCTGCAAATCCCCCGGAACCCCGATTTCAACGGCACGACCCAAGAGGGTGCGGGGCATTATCAGGTTACGCAGTTCTTTGACGGTCCGCGCCGCGGCGAACGCTGCTCGGCCGCGGCTGCCTATCTCTTTCCGGCAATGAGGCGGTCCAATCTGACGGTGATCAGCCGAGCCATGGCCGAGCGCGTGATCTTTGACGGCAAACGCGCCACGGGCCTCCGCTACCGCCACAAGGGGCGCGAGCAAGAGATACGCGCGCGACGCGAAGTGATCCTGAGCGGTGGGGCCTTCGGTTCGCCGCAGCTTCTCATGCTGTCAGGGATCGGCCCAGCCGAGGTGTTGCAGGCGCAGGGTATCGCGCCTCTGCATGACCTGCCGGGTGTGGGTGAAAACCTGCAGGATCATCTGGACTACATCCTCGCGGAAACCTCGAAGCGCGATGATGTCATCAGCCTGGATCCCAAGGGCCTCTGGCATCTGGGCAGGGCGGCCTTGGAATGGCGCAAGACCGGGCAGGGATCTTTCGCAACGCCCTATGCCGAGGCCGGGGCGCTTTTGCGCTCTGGTCCGGATGTGGAGCGCCCGGACCTGCAACTGCATTTCGTCATCGGAATTGTCGAGGATCACATGCGAACCCTGCATTTTCGCCCCGGCTATTCCTGTCATGTCTGCGTGTTGCGGCCTCATAGCCGGGGGCGGGTGACGCTACGCTCTGCCCGTGCCACGGATGCGCCGCTGATTGATCCGGCGTTCCTGAGCGATCCGCGCGATCTGGCGCTGATGATGCATGGGGCGCGGCAGATGGACAGGATCTTGCGCGCGCCTGCGCTCACACCCTGGCGCAAGGAGCGTCTGCACCCGCATGATTGGTCAGATGCGGCACTCGAGGCCGATATTCGCGCCCGTGCCGATACGATCTATCACCCTGTCGGAACCTGCGCGATGGGGCGCGGGGATATGGCTGTGGTCGATCCCGCCGCGCGTGTTCACGGGGTTGAGGGGCTGCGCGTGGTTGATGCGTCGATCATGCCGCGCCTCGTCGGCGGTAATACCAACGCGCCCACGATCATGATGGCTGAAAAGATCGCGGCGGACATGCTGGGACGCGCGGCCCCCAATCAGGCGCGATAGCGGGCCAGAAACATTTCGACCGCGCCATTGACCACACGCTCGATATCCGCCTCCGATACCTCTATGCACATGCCACATAGGCTGCGGATAAAGAGATCGCCCTTGCACAGTTCACCGAACTGAATGGCGGCGAGATCCATGTCGTCGATATTCAGCACCCCGGCTTCGACATAGGGGCGCAGAACCTTGCTCAGCCGTTCGCGCACGAGATCCGGACCAGAGGCATAGAAGCGTTGGCCCAATTCGGGAAAGCGATGCGACTCCGACACGCAGATGCGAAACACCTGCTGGCCGAAATCCGACAGAAAGAACCTTACGATCCGCGTGGCCGCCTCGTGCAACACATGCTCGATGCTCGCCCCCTTGCCGATCACTTCCAGCGCCTCTTCGGCTTGTCGATTGCATTCGACCCGTGCCACTTCGGAAAAGAGCAGCCGTTTGTCCGGGAAATAGCTGTAGAGCGTCGCCTTGGATACCTGCGCCTCTCGCGCGATTTCATCGACGCTGGCACCTTCAAATCCGTCGCGCATGAACACCCGCCGCGCCCCTTCGAGCACTTGGTCGAACTTGCGACCTTTCTTGATTTCAACGGCGGGTGCCGACATCCTACCCCTCCCCACAGGTCGGGACAGTGTAGTCGGCCCAACCCCGTAACCGCAAGCCCGTCTGCGCGCGGTCACGGAGCGGTGTTCCTGAAGTAACTTATCGGTTGATACCGGAATTGCCCTGCGTCACGGGCGCGGGCGCAGGTTCGGGATAGGTCAGCGTTGGTGTCAGGCTGCTGGTATCAAAGCTGAAGGCCAGGGCAGGAACCGCCATCAGGCTGAGCGAGAGGGTGAGAACGGTCAGGGCGTGTTTCATGTCGAACTCCATAACTGAACTAATCTGTTCACTTTCATATCTAAACAGATCAGTTCAGAAATCAAGACAAAACTAAACAGATCGGTTCACTTTTTGCGCGGCATCACGCCCCTTTGCCTTTGCTGAAACGGCGCGCTACAGTGATTTAGAACAATTCTAATCGAGGTATCCGATGATTCCCGGCATGACATCCCGCCGCCGTTTTCGTGATTTGAGCGAACAGGAAATTCTGGCCCTCGCGATTTCCTCGGAAGAAGATGACGCGCGCATCTACCGCTCCTATGCAGAAATGTTGCGCCAGGATTTCCCGGACACGGCCGCGATATTCGATGGCATGGCGGCCGAAGAAGACGGCCACCGCAAGCGCCTGATCGAGTTGCATCGCAGCCGCTTTGGCGAAGTGATCCCGCTGATCCGGCGCGAGCACGTCGCCGGTTTCTATGCCCGGCGCCCGATCTGGCTGGTCGAGAATCTCGGGATCGAGCGTATTCGTGACGAAGCCGAGGCGATGGAGCGTGATGCCGGTGCCTTTTACCTCAAGGCCGCGCAGCGCACTGCGGATGCCGCGACGCGCAAGTTGCTTGGGGATCTCGCGGCGGCGGAGGCCGGGCACCAATCCCGCGCCGGAGAGCTGGAGGCCAAGCATCTCGATGCAGACGCGCGCGATGCCGAAGACCGCACCGCGAAACGGCAGTTCGTGCTGACATGGGTTCAGCCGGGGCTTGCCGGGTTGATGGACGGCTCCGTGTCCACGCTCGCGCCGATCTTTGCTACGGCCTTTGCCACGCAGGACACATGGACGACCTTCCTCGTCGGCCTAGCGGCCAGTGTCGGCGCGGGCATTTCCATGGGCTTCACCGAGGCCGCCAGCGATGATGGCGAACTCTCGGGGCGCGGCAGCCCGATGAAGCGCGGTTTTGCCTCGGGCATCATGACCACGGTCGGTGGGCTTGGCCATGCGCTGCCCTATCTCATCCCGGATTTCTGGACGGCGACGATCATTGCCTTTGTCATTGTGTTTGTCGAACTCTGGGCGATCGCCTGGATTCAGAACAAATACATGGAAACGCCGTTCTTTCGAGCGGCGTTCCAAGTGGTTCTCGGCGGTGCCCTGGTTTTTGCAGCCGGTGTTCTGATCGGAAGCGGCTAGGCGCTAGTCACCATTTTCAAACGGTGCAGGCGGAGACCTGCGCGGCTCAGGCGTGGTTGCGTTCGGCGGACTATTTGTCGACGAGGGTGTGTCTGTGGTGGCACCGGACCTCTGTTGATCGAGATACCGCTCCAAATCCCACACACAGTATGCTTCGGACCCTGAGCATGTGAATGCTCTGTCTTCGGCGAAAAGAGTATAGTCTGTCGTCCCCGAGGATGTGGATGACGGATAATACGTCTCCTTCATATCATACTGTTTTCCGCGAACGGTGATCTTGTAGGTCCTGACCTCCGGCGTGCAGCCAAGAAGAACAATCACCGCTGAAAAGGCGATAAGTTTTTTATGTAAAGGCATAGCTATCCCCCCAAATCTTCGCGTGCCTAACGCGAAATGCGCACAGCAATCTAATCAGGGCGGAGATTGATCTTAGTAGAATTATGTAAAAACCTTGATCAGATCGCGCAGGTAGCAGCCACACCACCACCCGCGTGAGAGCATATCAGAAAGGGCTGAAAAAGATAGAGCGCAGGCAGCCCATCCGCTCATGAGCATGCCGCGCGACGTAATCTTGTCTAGTAGGCATATGGTTGCGATTGACCCTGCCCTTCTGCCTGTCTACCAAACCCGCATGCTGAGTATCTTTCTTCAGACCCTACCTTTCTTCATGATCATCGGGCTAGGGTATGGCGCCGGGCGCAGCGGGTTCTTTCCCGAGGCGGCGACAGCGTGGTTGACCAAGTTCGTGTTTTACTTTGCGCTTTCGGCGATGCTCTTTCGGTTTTCGGCCAACCTGACACTGGCTGAGGTGCTGGATTGGAATTTCATTCTGGCCTACCTCTGGGCCACGGCCTTTGTCTATGGGATCGCTACGGCGGTGGCGCTCTTGCGCCGCGTGAATGTGCAGGAGGTCGCCATCGAGGCGCAATGCGCGGTCATCGGCAACGTGGGGTTTCTCGGTGTGCCGATGCTGGCCATGCTGATGGGCGAGGCGGCGATCGGCTGGGTGATGATCGTGCTGGCGGTCGACCTTATCGTGTTTGGCTCGCTTGTCGTCATTCTGATCACCGGCTCACGTGATGGGCGGCTCAGCCTTGGCATCCTGCGCACGGTCGGCATGGGTCTTTTGAAGAATCCGATGATTGTTTCGATCGTTCTGGGCCTGACTTGGTCTGGGCTGCGCTTGCCCATTCCGGACCCGATCAACGATTTCGTGCGTATTCTGGGCGGCGCGGCGACGCCCGGCGCGCTCTTTGCCATCGGGGCTTCGCTTGCGTCGAAATCGGCAGAGCGGCCGTATATCGCGGGCTGGCTATCCTTTTGCAAGCTGGTGCTGCACCCGATTTTCGTGGCCTTTGCTGCTCTCTACCTGTTCGAGGTCGACCCCTATGCCGGGGCGGTGATGATCGCGGCGGCCAGCCTGCCGGTGGCGGGCAATGTGTTCATGCTTGCGCAACATTATGGCGTCGCGCCCAAGCGTGTATCGTCCTCGATTCTGATTTCCACCGGCGCTGCCATCATCACGGTGTCGCTTGTCATCGGTTGGGTGAACCAACTTTACTGAACAGTCCTACGGACGTTAGAGGAGAACATGATGAAAACGGTTTCGGAAAACACCTGTTTCGGCGGCACGCAGGGCGTCTACACCCACACCTCGGACGTGTGCGGCGTCGACATGACATTCGGCCTCTTTCTGCCTGCCGAGGCGCAGGACGGTCAGGTGCCGGTACTTTGGTATCTCTCGGGCCTGACCTGCACTCATGAGAACGCGATGACCAAGGCCGGCGCACAGGGCTGGGCGGCGGAACAGGGCATCGCGCTCGTTTTTCCGGATACAAGCCCGCGCGGCGATGGTGTGGCCAATGATGACGCCTATGATCTCGGGCAGGGGGCCGGGTTCTATGTGAATGCAACCCAATCTCCCTGGGCGCCGCATTTCCAGATGTGGGATTATGTCGCCACGGAATTGCCAGCGTTGATCGGTGAGAATTTTGCCCTCGATATGGACCGCCAGGCCATCACCGGGCATTCCATGGGCGGGCATGGCGCGCTGACGCTGGCCATGTCGCTGCCGGGGCGGTTCCGGTCCGTGTCGGCCTTCTCTCCTATCTGCAACCCGACCAACAGCGATTGGGGGCGCAAGCAGTTCACGGCCTATCTCGGCGCGGACGAGTCCGCTTGGGCGGCACATGACGCCAGCCTCTTGATGGCAGAGCGCGGCTTTGACGGGCCGGTTCTTGTGGATACCGGCACCAAGGATCAATTCCTTGACCTGTTGCGCCCCGAAACGCTGGCCCATGCCATGACCGCCCGCCGCCAGGAGGGCACATTCCGGATGCAAAAGGGCTATGACCACAGCTATTTCTTCATCTCGACATTCATGGAGGACCACGTGGCCTTTCATGCCGAGGCGCTTTATGCGGATTGAGACATGAGCCATTATGACCTGATCATCGTTGGCAGTGGTCCCGCAGGCCGGGCCGCTGCCATTCAGGCGGGCAAGCTCAAACGGCGTGTGCTGGTGATTGACCGCAAGGACCGATTGGGCGGCGTGTCGGTGCATACCGGCACGATCCCCTCCAAGACGCTGCGCGAGACCGTGCTCAACCTGTCGGGGTGGCGCGAGCGCAGCTTTTACGGCCGCTCTTACCGGGTCAAGGACAACATCGGTGCCGATGACCTCAAGGCCCGGCTGCATATGACCCTGGATCACGAGGTTGATGTTCTGGAGCATCAGTTCAATCGCAACCATGTGGACACGTTGCACGGAATGGCGCGTTTTATGGACGCAAATTCCATCGAGGTTGCGACCGAGGCGGGCGATGTCACGCGCCTGACCGCCGACCGTTTCCTGATCGCCACGGGCACCAAGACCTATCGGCCCGATACGGTTCCTTTCAACGGCCGCACGGTGGTGGATAGCGACGAGTTTCTGGAACTGGCGCAGATTCCACGCAGTCTGATCGTCGTGGGCGCGGGCGTGATCGGGGTGGAATATGCCACGATGTTTTCCGCCCTTGACGTGCGCGTCACCCTGATCGAGCCGCGCGACACCTTTCTCGATTTCATCGACCGGACGCTCATTCAGGATTTCACCCATCAAATCCGCGAGAATGGTGTTGATCTGCGACTTGGCGCTGCCATCGAGCGGATCGAGGACGCGGGCGAGCATGTCGAGGTGAGCCTTGCCAACGGCCGCCATGTGCGCGCCGAAATGCTGCTCTTTGCTGCCGGACGGATGGGGGCAACCTCTGCGCTCAATCTGGCGGCGGCCGGGATCAAGACCGATCATCGCAACCGGATCGAGGTCAATCGCAAGACCTATCAAACGGTGGTGCCGCATATCTATGCTGCGGGGGATGTGATCGGGCATCCCAGCCTTGCCTCGACCTCGGTGCAACAGGGGCGCGTCGCGGCCTGTCACGCGCTCGAAACCCCGACCCTGCCTGAAAGCCCCTGGTTTCCCTATGGCATCTATTCCGTGCCGGAAATCTCCACCTGCGGCATGTCCGAAGAGGAAATGCAGGCGCGCGGAATTCCCTATGAGGTGGGCGTTGCGCGGTTTCGCGAAACTAGCCGCGGGCATATCATGGGGCTGGAGCACGGCATGCTGAAAATGCTCTTCTCGCTCAAGACGCGCCGGGTTCTGGGGGTGCAGATCGTGGGCGAGGGGGCGACGGAGCTGATCCACATCGCGCAGGCGGTTTTGAACCTCAAGGGCACGGTGGATTATTTCGTGCAGAACACGTTCAATTATCCGACGCTGGCTGAGGCCTATAAGATCGCGGGTCTCGATGCCTTTAACCGGATGCCCATTCCCGAGGAATACAAGGTCAGGCGGGATGGGGCGAAGTCAGATACAGTCTGACCGATGTGCCCTAAAGAAAACGCCCCTCTGATCACTCAGAGGGGCGTTTCCAGTCTTAGTGGACCACCGCGTCCTTGGGCGGTTCCTGGTTGGTGCTGCCGACCCGGTTGCCGATGATGAGCCCCTCGGGCCCCGCAGTCACCGGAACAACCGATCCGTCAAGGATATCCCCCGACAAGAGCGCCTCGGCCAGAGGGTCCTGCAACGCGCGTTGGATCACCCGCTTGAGAGGGCGCGCGCCATAGACGGGATCATAGCCCTCGTCAGCCAGCCATTTGCGAGCGCTGTCGTCCAGTTCCAGTTGGATCTTGCGGGCTGCCAGCCGCTTGAGCAGGCGTGCCATCTGGATATCGACGATACCGTCCATCTGCGGCCGTGTGAGGCGGTCAAAGACCACGATCTCATCAAGCCGGTTCAGGAACTCGGGCCGGAAATGCGCGCGTACGGCATCCATGACATCGCGCTTGGCGCTTGCGGCATCTGCCCCCTCAGGCAACTGGCTGAGCGCCTGAGAGCCAAGGTTCGACGTCAGGATGATCAGCGTCTGCTTGAAATCCACGGTGCGGCCCTGACCATCCGTCAGCACGCCATCATCGAGCACCTGCAAGAGCACGTTGAACACCTCGGGATGCGCCTTTTCGACCTCGTCGAACAGGACCACCTGATAGGGTCTGCGACGCACGGCCTCGGTCAGCACGCCGCCTTCGTCATAGCCGACATAGCCCGGAGGCGCACCGATCAGACGCGAGACAGAATGCTTTTCCATGAATTCGCTCATGTCGATCCGAACCATGGCGCTGTCATCGTCGAAGAGGAACTCGGCCACGGCCTTGGTCAATTCGGTCTTGCCGACGCCGGTTGGCCCAAGGAAGAGGAAGCTACCCAAGGGGCGCCCCTCGTCGTTCAACCCGGCGCGTGCGCGGCGCACGGCATTGGCCACAGCCTTGACGGCGGTGTTCTGGCCGATGACCCGGCGGTGGAGGTTGTCCTCCATGCCCAAGAGCTTGTCGCGCTCGCCTTCCAGCATCTTGGCGGTGGGGATGCCGGTCCAGCGTTCCACCACCTGCGCGATCTGCTCGGGGCGCACGGCCTCTTCGACCATCACGCCATCGTCGCCTTGGGTTTCGGCCTCGGACAGTTGTTTTTCCAGCCCGGGAATGACGCCATAGCTCAGCTCACCGGCGCGGGCGAGATTGCCTTCGCGCTTGGCGATGTCCAACTCGGCACGGGCGCGGTCAAGCTGTTCCTTGAGGTCGCGCGCGCCGGCCAGCTTGTCACGCTCGGCCTGCCATTTCGCGGTCATCTCGGAGGACCGCTGTTGCAGGTCGCCCAGTTCCTTTTCGAGTTTTTCCAGCCGGTCGCGCGAGGCGGCATCGTCCTCTTTCTTGAGCGCCTCTGCCTCGATCTGCTTTTGCAGGATCTCGCGGTCGAGCGCGTCAAGCTCTTCGGGCTTGCTGTCCACTTCCATGCGCAGACGGCTTGCGGCCTCGTCCATCAGGTCGATCGCCTTGTCGGGCAGGAACCGGTCGGTGATATAGCGATGCGAGAGCGTGGCGGCGGCGACAAGCGCGGAGTCAGAGATGCGCACGCCGTGGTGCAGTTCGTATTTCTCCTTGATGCCGCGCAGGATCGAGATCGTGTCCTCGACGGTCGGTTCTTCGACCACAAGCGGCTGGAACCGACGGGCGAGCGCCGCGTCCTTTTCCACATGCTTGCGATACTCATCGAGCGTGGTCGCGCCGATGCAGTGCAATTCGCCGCGCGCGAGAGCCGGTTTGATGAGGTTGGCGGCATCCATGGCGCCATCGGCCTTGCCGGCGCCCACCAGAGTGTGCATCTCGTCGATGAAAAGGATGATTTCGCCAGCGGCAGAGGTGACTTCGTTCAGCACGCCCTTCAACCGTTCCTCGAATTCACCGCGATATTTGGCCCCCGCAATCAGCGCGCCCATGTCGAGCGACAAAAGTCGCTTGTTGCGCAGGGACTCGGGCACGTCGCCATTGACGATGCGCAGGGCCAGACCCTCGGCGATGGCGGTTTTACCCACCCCCGGCTCACCGATCAGAACCGGGTTGTTCTTGGTTCGGCGACTGAGCACCTGCATGGCGCGGCGAATTTCATCATCACGGCCGATGATGGGATCAATCTTGCCCTCGCGTGCGGCCTTGGTCAGGTCGCGGGCATACTTTTCCAGGGCTTCGTAGGTGTCCTCTGCCGAAGCGCTATCGGCCGTGCGCCCCTTGCGAATGTCGTTGATTGCCTCGTTGAGTTTCTGCGCGGATACCGCGCCAGCCTCCAGCGCATCCTTGGCGGGGGATTTCACCAGCGCGAGCGCGGTCAGGATGCGCTCGACGGGAACAAAGCTGTCGCCTGCCTTTTGCGCCAGTTTCTCGGCCTCGGCCAGAACCTTGCCGGTTTGCTGATCCATATAGGTTTGCCCGGCGTCGCCCGAGACACGCGGAATCTTGGCCAGTGCGATATCGTTGGCCTGTGTCACGCGTTCCGGCGCGCCACCGGCGCGTTTGATCAGGTTGCTGGCCAGCCCCTCGGGGTCGTCAAGCAGCGCCTTCAGAATATGTTCGGGGGACAGTTTTTGATGGCTTTCGCGCATCGCGATGGTTTGTGCCGCCTGAATGAAACCACGCGACCGTTCCGTGAACTTGTTGAAGTCCATGGGCTTTCTCCTTTTTACAAGCGTTCCCCCGGGGGCGCACCCAGCATTAGGCATGCGGCGGTCGGGGACCTCTTTTCATAAATGGGTAACAGCGCCGTGAGGTTCAAGACAGATCGCGCGGGATTCGTACGAGCGCCACGTTTTCGTGACTGGGACTTGGCATAACCCGTTGCGATACCGATCTCTCCAAAAGTTATCCACAGGGCCGTGACGCCCTTCGAGGAGATCAGGAGCAATGACAGAGCAGGCAGTGAGACTTGAAGCGGTTGGTTACAATCCCGAATGGGCGGCCTTCGTCGCGCGGGCAGAAATGGTCGATGGGCAAGAGCGGTTGGTTTATCCAGTGTTTTTCCGGGCACCGCTGACCGCGGAATTCGCAAGGGTGATGCGGGGCCTTGTCGAGCGGGCGCGGTATCTGCACCGCTCTGGCCGGTCAGACCTACGGCTACGCCGCGCGGCTGGGCACCCCATGCCCACCTTGGCGGCGTGATCGACAGTCCCGGATCCTATCCAGAAAATGATGCAGAAGGGCCCTGATTTCACCGTGATGTTGCGCAAGGCTATCTTTAGTATCGACGCGATAAACAGCCGGCGTTTCGGGCCGTTTGTGTTGTAAACAGTGACAGGGTTTTAAGAATGCATATCATCAAGGTGCGTGCGCGCGATTTGCGCCAAGACAGTCAGGCCGACCGCGTGAGCGGCGTGTTGCTGCTGGAAACGGAAACCGGACAGATCAGTCTGAACGTCACGGCCCCTGCAGAAGAGGCAAGCCATGATGCCCTCTGGCGCGATGCCCTGCGGCAATTGAAGCGTTTGCCCGAGTTTCGCCGGAATGTGAACCGCATCACCTGGGCGGACTCTGCCCTTGACGGGATGCGCGCAGAGGCTTGACGCCGCGTATCTCCGCCGCGACAAGGGCGCATCCGACAGCAGAGGACCGCGCCCCATGACCGACGACCGCCTGATCGTAGCTCTCGATGTACCCAACGCGCTTGCCGGGCTGAAACTGGCCGAGCAATTGGGCGACTCTGTCGGATTCTACAAGATCGGCCTCGGAATGCTTACCGGCGGCGGGCTGGCCCTTGCCAACGAGCTGAAGGCCGAACACGGCAAGCGGATCTTTCTCGACATGAAGCTCTTTGACATCGGAGCCACGATCGAGGCGGCGGTGCGCGGACTGGCCCAGTTCGATCTGGATTTTCTGACCGTGCATGGTGACCCGCATGTGGTGCGCGCGGCGAAAGAGGGAGCCTCGGGCAAGCCGATGAAGATCCTCGCGGTGACCATCCTGACCTCGCTGGACCGGGCCGATCTGGATGCCGGGATGATCAAGCAAGGGGACGTGCCCGATCTGGTGGCCGAGCGTGCGGGCCGCGCCTTTGACGCCGGGGCAGATGGCGTGATTGCCAGCCCGCAAGAGGCCGCGATGATCCGCGCCCTGCCCGAAGCGGTGGACCGCCTGATTGTTACCCCCGGCGTGCGCCCCGCGGGCAGCGCCCTCGGCGATCAGAAACGTGTGGCAACCCCGGCGCAGGCCATCGCCGACGGGGCCGACCACATCGTCGTCGGGCGGCCCGTCTGGGCCGTACAAGACCCGCTGGCAGCGGCCCAGGCGATACTGTCGGAATTGCGCGGCTGAGAAAGTCTGGAGCGGGTAACGGGAATCGAACCCGTAACTGAAGCTTGGGAAGCTTTCGTGATACCTTTTCACCATACCCGCCGCAGCGCTCTGGATAGCACCGTCGCTTGGACTGCTTCAAGCGAAAACTTGTGGCGCCTCACAGTCGCGTTGTGATTAACCTGCCCGGATCAAGACCCAAAGCGGATCACGCTCTGACCTTTGGGGGTCGTGCTGCGATAGACCACCGTTTCGGGCAGGTGCAGCGTGAAGGGTGCGCGTGCCTGATCCGCTTGCCAGGGCGTGCCAAGGTCGAGGCAGTTAGCCTCGGCGCCAGCGAAATCGCGGCGCGGCGTCACCCATCGCAGATTGCCAAGGTCGCGGGCAATCTCCTGGCCTGCTTGGGTCACGCGGCTGCGGCGCAGCATTTCGCGGCCCAGCCCTTCGGTGCGGGGGTCCTGCCCCGGCAGATCGGACCAGACCCCGCAAAGATGCGCGCGTCCGCCAACGGGGCGCAGTTCTGCTGCAAGGCGCAGACCGCCGCCGCTGCTATAGCGTCCTTCGACCACCTGCGCCGCGCTCGAGAGGGGCACGGTGCGGCTGTTGCGGATCAGGAGCGGGATCACTTGGAGAGAGGAACTCATCGCGCCGGTGCCGGTCTGGGTGAAATCGATCTGTGGATCGCTGCCGCCGCCATTCCTGCGGCTGATCTGTTTGCGCGGCACGAATACCTCGGGCACGCGGCCCGGCTTCCATGTCAGAGAGGTGAGGAGGCAACCCGCAGGCGCGCCGGCATAATCAAGCCTTGGGTCGATCTGTGGCAATTCCCCGAGGTTCTGGGCGATGCGCTGACCGTCTACGTAAACCGTCGCCAAACGCACGAGTTCGCGTGCGGCACCTATGGTATAGCTCGACTGGCTCTCGCTCTCGGACCAGACGCCGCAGAGCGCGGTGCGTCCGTCCGTCGTCGGGCGCAGTTCGGTGGCAATCGTGAGGCCGCCACCGCTGCTGAAAGTGCCGTGCGTGAGGCTAACCCGTTCGCTCAGCGCGGTTTGCGCCGCGGCGCCCCCAGCCAGTCCAAGGATCAGAGCAAAAGACAGGGGCAAACGCAGCATGAGGGTCTCCGTGAGTGTTTGGCACAGTGTAACAGGCCGGAAACCCCGGCTCAATTCACGTTGGTAGAGCGGCGTCAGACGGCTACCTGCAACAGTTGTTCCTCGACCAGCCGGTCGGCGATCATTGCGGGGCTTACGCCTTCGCCCGATGCGCGCGCGAGAATATGCGCCATGCGCGCCTGCATTGCGTCCAGCCGCTCGTCGACCCAGGGGGCGCGCGGCGCGATGCGCAGGATTTCTGCGGCGACGTTGACGATCCCGCCACCATTGGCGACGTAATCGGGCAGGTAGAGGATGTCGCGCGCGCGCAGGCGCTCGGCATCTTCGGGGCTTGCCAGTTGGTTATTGGCGGCACCGCAGACCATCCGTGCCCTGATCTCGGGGATGCTGCGGGGATTGAGAACGCCACCGATGGCGCAGGGGGCAAATATATCGGCATCAACGGCATGGATGCTGCGCGGATCGACCATGGTCGCGCCATACTCTCGCACCGTGCTGGCCACGTGGGCGGGGTTCATATCCGCCACGCTCAGCTTGGCGCCTGACTCGTGCAGCAGGTGGCACAGATGCCAGCCGACATGGCCCAGCCCCTGCACCGCCACATGCCGACCGCTGAGGTTCTGCGTGCCCCAAAGCTGTGCCGCCCCGGCACGCATCGCGCCCAGAACGCCGCGCGCGGTTACCGGCGAGGGATCGCCGCTGGCATGTGTGCCGCTGTTCAGACCGGCGACAAAACGCGTCTCGCGGGAAAGCTCGGCCATATCCTCGGGGGACATGCCCATATCCTCGGCGGTCCAATAGCGCCCCTGAAGCCTGTTGATCGCGCGCCCCATGGCGCGCAGCAGTGCCGGTGTCTTGGCGTGGTCGGGATCGCCCAGGATGACGGCCTTGCCCCCGCCCAGGGGCAGTCCGGCGGCCGCGTTCTTGTAGCTCATGCCGCGCGAGAGGTTGAGCACATCTTCAAGAGCGGCGTCGTCGCCCTCGTAGGTGCGCATGCGCAGGCCGCCCGCAGCCGGGCCGAGCCGCGTGGAATGCAGCGCGATAAACCCGCGCAGGCCGCTCTCGCGATCCTCGACGCGGTAAACTTCTTCATGTGTGGATATCGCCAGACGTGTGAGCATGTTGGACTCCTCCTTGCCCACAAGGTAAGAGCGGTCAGGCGCGATAAAACAGCAAACTCTTGTCAATTGCGCGTGACCTTTGGGTGATATCCCCAAAAAACGGGGAAAGAGTAGGGAAAATGGATCGCATCGACCGTCAGATCATCGCTGCCCTGCAACGCGACGGACGCCAGAAGCTCGCCGATCTGTCGGCGGCGGTGGGGCTTTCGCCCACGCCTCTGGCGCGGCGCATCGCGCGGCTTGAAACAGAGGGGGTCATCACCGGCTATGCGGCACGGGTGAACCAGGAAAAGCTCGGCCTGCCGCTCAACGCCTTTATCTTTGTCGAGTTGGAGCATCACACAAGGGATGCGATTTCGGCCTTTGAGACGCGCCTTAGGCGGTTCGACGAGGTGATGGAATGTTACCTGATGACCGGCACACGGGATGTGCTCTTGCGGGTGGTGGCGGCCGATCTGAGGGATTTCGACCGCTTTCTGGAAGAGGGGTTGATGCAGACCCCGGGCATCCGCTCGATGCGGTCAAGTTTCGCGCTGCGCACCATGATCCGGCGCGATGCCCTGCCAGAGGTCTGAGAGGTGGACCGCTTCGACGTGATCGTGATCGGGGCCGGGCCCGCAGGCGCCTCTGCTGCCTTTGTGGCGGCGCAGGCCGGGTTGCGTGTGGCTCTGATCGACCGCAGGACCTTTCCGCGCGACAAGCTCTGCGGTGGCCTCGTGACCGGGCGTGCGCGGCGCCACTATGCTGATATTTTCGGGCATGAGATGCCGTTTGGTCCGCAGGACCGCAAGACCACGGTCGATTTCCGCTATCGTGGTCAGCCGGTGGGGATCATCGAGGATGCGCCAGCCCTTTGCGCCACGATGCGGTGGGATATGGATGCCATGCTGTGCCGTCATGCGTTGGCTGCGGGTGCGCAGAATTTCACCGGGCAGGCGGTGGCAGAGATCGACCGCGACAGCGGAACGGTGACGCTCAAAGGCGGCGCGATGCTAAGCTATGGCGTGCTGATCGGTGCGGACGGGGTCAATAGCCAAGTGGCGCGGGAGCTATTTGGCCAGCCGTTTGACCGCGCGCGCATCGGCTTTGGGCTAGAGATCGAGGCGGACGGCGCGGATGTGGATCCTGCCGCGCCGATCCGCATTGATCTTGGGGCGGCGCAATGGGGGTATGGCTGGGTCTTTCCCAAGCGCTGTTCGACCACGGTGGGCGTGGGAGGGGTCCTGGCCAGGAACCCCGAGATGAAACGCGCCATGTCCGCCTATTGCGAGATGCTGGGGATCGACGCGGCTGAGGCGTCTTTCAAAGGGCAATTCCTGCCCTTTGGGGATTTCCGCACCGTGCCGGGGCAAGGTGCCGTGTTGCTTGCGGGGGATGCGGCGGGGCTGGTCGATCCAATCACGGGCGAAGGCATCGGCTATGCGATGCAGAGCGGGCAATTGGCGGCGAAGGCGGCGATTGCGGCGCTGAACGACGGGCATCCGGAGACCGCGTTGACCCGCTATCGCCGCGCCTTGCGGCCGGTTCACCGCGCGCTGCGCATGGCGCGATTGATCCGTCCGGTGATCTTCATGCCCGCGCTTGAGCCGGGGTTTGCCCGAGCCTTTCAACGCTCCTCCAGCCTGCGGCGCGATTATCTGCGCCTGATGGCGGGCGAGGTGGAGTATGCGCAGATACTGGCGCGCTTGGTGTTGCGCTTGCCTCGGCTGGGTGTGATGGCGGTGCGCGCCAGCCGCTGATCGTGGGCTGGGGAAGGGATGGGGGACGCTGTCCCCCAAACCCCCTGAGGTATTTTGGGCCAGATGAAATCGGCCGTCAGAGAGCCGCCCGGAACAGCGCTGTCAGGTTGGCTTCGGTCAGGGTCACCGGGTTGCCGCCACAGCTCGGATCGGTCAGCGCATCGCGGACGAGGTCGGGGATCGCGGCCTCGGTCACGCCCAGATCGCTCAGGCGGCGCGGGATGCCGAGGCTGTCGTTGAAGTCCTGCACGAAGGCGCGGAATCCATCATAGCCGCCCTCAATTCCAAGATACCCTGCCGCCCGGTCAAACCGGTCGCGGATCACATCGGCGTTGAGGTCGAGAACGGCGGGCATGCAAACCGCATTGGTGGTGCCGTGGTGGGTGTTGAAATGCGCTCCGATCGGGTGGCTCATGGCGTGGATGGCACCGAGACCTTTTTGAAACGCGGTGGCGCCCATGGCGGCGGCGCTCATCATCTGGGCGCGCGCCTCGAGGTCCGTGCCATCGGCATAGGCGCGCGGAAGGTAGTCGATCACAAGGCGCATGCCCTCAAGGGCTATGCCCTGCGACATCGGGTGGTAATGGGGCGAAGAGAAAGCCTCGACGCAATGAGCAAAGGCGTCAAGCCCGGTGCCTGCGGTGATGAATTTCGGCATCCCGACCGTCAGCTCGGCGTCGCAGATCACGACCGTCGGCAGAACCTTGGGGTGAAAGATGATCTTTTTCGCATGGGTCACGGAATTGGTGATCACGCTGGCGCGCCCCACCTCCGATCCGGTCCCGGCGGTGGTGGGCACGGCGATGATCGGTGCGATGGCATCGGCATTCGCGCGCGTCCACCAATCGCCGATATCCTCGAAATCCCAGATGGGCCGCGTCTGCCCGGCCATGAAGGCGACCATCTTGCCCAGGTCGAGACCCGAACCGCCGCCAAAGGCGATCACGCCGTCATGCCCGCCCGCCTTGTAGGCGGCGACACCGGCCTCGAGGTTGATCTCGTTGGGGTTGGGATCGACCTCTGAGAACATCGCGCGGCCAAGGCCCGCGGCGTCGAGAATGTCGAGCGTGCCGGCCGTCACCGGCAAGCCCGCAAGACCCTTGTCGGTCACGAGAAGCGGGCGTTTGATCCCGGCCTGCGCACAGGCGGCGGGCAGTTCGGCAATCCGGCCAGCGCCGAATTTGATCGCGGTCGGATAGGACCAGTTGGCAGTCAGAGTCATTTCGTCACCTTCTTGAGATGGTAGGATTTGGGGCGCGTGAGGTTGTGATAGCCGATCACCGAGAGACCGCCGCCGCGCCCGGTGTTCTTGCAGCCGGTCCAGCAGAGACCGGGATCGAGATAATCGGCACGGTTGAGGAATACGGTGCCGGTCTCGATCCGGTCGCCCACCGCCTGCGCGCGGGCGACGTCGGCGGTCCAAAGGCTGGCGGTCAGGCCAAATTCGCTGTCATTCATCAGCGCGATGGCTTCGTCATCCGAGGCGACGGGCATGATTCCCACGACGGGGCCAAAACTTTCGTCGCGCATGACGCGCATCTTGTGGGTTACATTCGTCAGGATTTGCGGCGTGAGATACGCCGCACCGTCATCCTCGGGCATGGTGGCGATGTGCGCCTTGGCCCCCATTTCGAGCGCCTCAGCCACCTGTGCGCGCACCTCTGCGGCAAAGCGCACATTCGCCATCGGCCCAATGGTGGTTTCAGCGTTCATCGGATTGCCCAGCTTGTAGGTGTTCACCAGCGCCACGGATTTCTCGACAAAGGCATCATAGAGGCTCTGGTGCACATAAATGCGTTCGATCCCGCAACAGCATTGCCCGGAATTGAACATCGCCCCGTCGATCAGCGTCTCAACCGCTGCGTCCAGATCGGCATCCTCCATCACATAGCCGGGGTCTTTGCCGCCAAGTTCCAGACCAAGCCCGGTAAAGGTGCCCGCTGCCGCCCGCTCCATCGCGCGCCCGCCACCGACCGAGCCGGTGAAGTTGATGAAGTTGAAGGCACCGCCTGCGATCAGCGCCGACGTGGTGTCGTGATCGAGAAAGACGTTCTGGAACACATCCTCGGGCACGCCTGCCTCGTGGAATGCGCGCGCCATGCGCTCGCCCACGAGGAGGGTTTGCGTCGCGTGTTTCAGCACCACGGTGTTGCCCGCGATGAGCGCGGGTGCCACGGTGTTGATCGCGGTCATGTAGGGATAGTTCCACGGCGCCACGACAAAGACCACGCCATGCGGCACACGTTTGATATAGCGCAGGAAGGTGGCATCTTCGCCCACGGCGATGTCGGCCAGCGCGCCTTGGGCAATCGTTGCCATATGGCTGGCGCGTTCGTTAAAGCCGCGGAATTCCCCACCATAGCGCACCGGGCGACCCATCATATGCGCCAGTTCCGGCACGATGTCGTCATTCATCGCCCCCACGGCGGCGACACCGGCCATCACCAGTTGGATGCGCTCTTGCAAGGGGCGCGCCGCCCATGCCGACTGCGCTGTGCGTGCCCGTTCAGCCGCCGCTTGCGCCGCAGCCAAGGACAGCACGGGACGCTCGGCATAGACCGATCCGTCGATGGGTGAGATACATTTCAATGTCTGCATGATCGCATCCTTGATCGCGGGCGTGACGCCCGTCCTTTCATCGTTCAACAAGTACTCAAGTCCGAGCGCGCGGCGCTCAGGCCCGCTCGAAACCGCGCGCCACCTCGTAATCCGTGACCACGCGGTCGAAATCCTCGATCTCGACCTCCGCGGCGCGGGCATAGTGATCTATGACCTCATCACCAAAGGTGTCGCGCAGGAATTGCGAGTCTTTCAGCGTGCGATAGGCATCGCGCAGCGTTTCGGGAATGCGGCCGCTCTCGCCGCTATAGGCATCCCCGGTCGCGGGCGGGGCCAGTTCCAGCTTGTCCTCGATGCCCTTGATGCCCGCCGCCAGCATCGCCGCCATGGCGAGATAGGGGTTGAGATCCGAACCGCCCACGCGGCATTCCACGCGCACCGCTTTGGACCCTTCGCCGCAAAGGCGGAACCCTGCGGTGCGATTGTCCACCGACCACAGGATGCGCGTGGGCGCAAAGGTGCCCTTCTGGAACCGCTTGTAGCTGTTGATATAGGGGGCGAGGAAATAGGTGTAATCGGGCGCGTATTTCAGCAGGCCAGCCATGTAATGTTTCATCAGTTGCGACATCCCGAGACTGTCCTCGGGATTGAAGAACGCCGGTTTGCCATCCTGCCAGAGCGACTGATGCACATGGCTGGATGAGCCGACGCGCCGGTGATCCCATTTCGGCAGAAAGCTGGCCGCGTGCCCCTGTTGCCACGCAATCTCCTTGATCGCGTGTTTGGCGATGGTGTGGTAGTCGGCGGTATCGAGCGCCGGGGCGTATTTGATGTTGAGCTCTTCTTGCCCTGCCTCTGCCTCGCCCTTGGTGTTTTCGATGGGCAGACCGGCGGCATGGAGATGATTGCGGATGGGCCGCATTACATGCTCTTCCTTGGTGGTCTGGAAGATATTGTAATCCTCGTTATAGCCCGCCAGCGGTGTGAGGTCGCGATAGCCGGATTTGCGGATTTCGTCATAGCTCTTCTCAAACAGGAAGAACTCGAGTTCCGTTGCCATCATCGCGTCAAAGCCCATGGCATCAAGCCGCGCCAATTGCCCCTTGAGCATGGCACGGGGACTATGGGGGACCGGCGCATGGGTGTGGTGATCGAGCACATCGCAGAGCACCATCACCGTGCCTTCGAGCCACGGCATCGGGCGCAGCGTGCTCAGATCGGGTTTCATCACATAGTCGCCATAGCCGCGCTCCCAGCTTGTGGCGGCAAAGCCCTCGGGCGTGGTCATTTCCAGATCGGTGGCCAGCAAGTAATTACAGCAATGGGTTTCTTCCCAGGCGCTGTTGACAAAATGGCTTGCGTGAAATCGTTTGCCCATGAGCCGCCCCTGCATGTCCACGAGACAAACGAGCACGGTATCGACCGTGCCGGCGGCAACCTTCGATTTGAGATCTTCGAGACTGAGGGCCATGGCGGCGTCCTTGTTTTTCATGCGGTATCGCGTCGGTATTACATCGGTATTCGGCGGGTGTCTTTACGTGACCCGGCCCCGCGTCTGAACGGGGCCGGGCGGTGTCATCGTGGGGCGATCAGCCGTTGGTATAGGGAGGACCGGCCTTGTTGATCACCTCGTTATACTCGCGGAAGATGCCGACGATCTTTGCCTCGATCTCGCCTTCTGCGGCGATCTCGGTCCAGAACTCCTTGGCGGCATTCTCGACTTCGGCCCATTCATCGGCGGGCACCGTGCGCAGTTCCAGCTTGTCGCCGCGCGCGCGCAGGCGCGCTTCGCCGCCCCAGTACCACTGGTTGCGGTAGGTGTGGCTGGCTTCGGTTGCGGCCATCACCAATTGCTTGAGGTGATCGGGCAGATCGGACCATTGCTTCTGGTTCACGAACCAGGACCCGATCCAGGCCCCCGAGATGTTGTTGGTCAGGAAGTAATCGGTCACATTGGCCCAGCCGACGGTGTAATCCTCGGTGATACCCGACCATGCCATGCCGTCCAGCTCGCCGGTTTGCACCGCCACTTCGGCATCCGCATAGGGGATGTTGACCGGCACGACGCCGAACTTGGCCAGGAACCGCCCGGCCGTGGGGAAGGTATAGAGCTTGAGCCCGTCAAGATCGGCGACAGACTTGATTTCCTTTTTCGTGTTGAAGTTGCAGGGGTCCTGTCCTGCCGAGGAAATCCACTGCACGCCAACCTTGGCGTATTCGTCGCGCCAGATGTCGGCGAGGCCGTATTGGTTGAAGAGCACCGGCACGTCGAGGATATGCTTGGTGGCAAAGGGGAAGTAGCCGCCGAACTGCCGCAGCGGCGTGGGCGAGGCCATCGAATCGTCATCGGAATGGACCGCGTCGATGGTGCCGCGCTGAAGCGCCTGAAACAGCTCTCCGGTGGGCACGATCTGATCGGCATAGAACAGCTCGATCTCCATCTCGCCATTGGCGACGGAATTGACGTAATCGACCATCGGTTTGGTCACGTGTTCACCCAAGGCGCCGCCGGCATAGGTCTGCATCCGCCACTTGATCGGGGCTTGTGCCTTGACGATGGCGGGGCTTGCCAGCGTCGCCGCGGCACCGATCCCGGCGGTGGTGAGAAACTTTCTTCTGGTGGTCATGTCTTGATACTCCTGTTGGTTGCTCTGTGAAGTTTGCTCCGTTGGTGGAGTTCTGGGGTTATTTCGTCATCCATAAACCAGCTGCGGCAGCCAGAGCGCGATCTGCGGAAAGATGATCACAAGGGCCAGTGCCAGCATCATGACAAGCACGAAGGGCAGGATCGAGCGATAGATGTCGCGCAGGGTGATTTCGGGCGGGGCCATGGCCCGCATCAGGAACAGGTTATAGCCAAAGGGCGGCGTCATATAGGCGATTTGCGTGGTGATGGTGTAGAGCACGCCATACCAGATGAGATCAAAGCCGAGCACGCCCACCAGCGGCACATAGAGCGGAGCCACGATCACGAGCATGGCCGTATCGTCGAGGAATGTGCCCATGACGATGAAGCTGAGCTGCATCAGGATCAGGATCACCCACGGATCAAGCCCAAGCTTTTCGGTGAACAGGCTCTCGATGGCCTTGACCGCGCCCAGCCCGTCGAACACCGCGCCAAAGGCGAGGGCCGCAAGGATGATCCACATGAACATGCAGGAAATGCCAAGCGTCATGCGCACCGAGGTTTCAAACACGGCCTTTGTCATCCGCCCCTTGAGCACGGCGGCCATGAAGGCCGTCATCGCGCCGATGGCCGAGCTTTCGACGAGGCTGGTCCAGCCGTTGACGAAGGGCACCATCATCGCCACGAAGATGAACAGCGGCAGCAGACCGGCGCGCAGCAGTCTCAGCTTTTCGCCGAGAGGCATGGTGCGCTCGTCCGGTGGCAGGACCGGACCAAGATGCGGCTGCACGCGGCAGCGCACATAGATGTAGATGACAAAGAGCGCGGCCATCAGCAGCCCCGGCATGATCCCCGCGAGCCAAAGTTGGCCCACGGGCTGTCGTGCGATCATCGCATAGAGCACCAGCACGACGGAGGGCGGCACGAGGATGCCAAGGCTCGACCCCGCCTGAATGACGCCTGTCACCATGATCTTGTCATAGCCGCGCCGCAGCAGTTCTGGCAGGGCAATCGTGGCCCCAATCGCCATGCCTGCCACGCTGAGGCCGTTCATGGCCGACACCAGCACCATGAGGCCGATCGTGCCGATGGCAAGCCCGCCGCGCACTGGTCCCATCCAGACGTGGAACATCTTGTAGAGGTCGTCGGCGATGCGGCTCTCGCTCATCACGTAGCCCATGAAGATGAACATCGGCAGCGTCAGCAGCGGATACCAGTTCATCAGCTTGATCGCCGAGGCAAAGGCGATATCGAACCCGCCCCGGTCGCCCCAGAGCAACAGCGCCGCGATGACCGCAACAAAGCCGATGGCACCAAAGACGCGCTGCCCGGTGAAGAGCATCACCATCATGGTCGCGAACATGAAGAGCGCGATCATTTCATAGGACACTTGGTACCTCCTCGCCGCGCAGCCGCAGAATGTCGCGACACAGCTCTGCCAGTGTCTGCAACAGCATCAGGAAAACGCCGAAGACGAGGATCGTCTTGATCGGCCAGATCACGGGGCGCCAGACGGTCGAGCTGCGCTCGAGCACGCCGATCTTGGCGCGTGCGGCCTCGAGGCCTTCGGTCAGGAGCGTTCGCAGGAGATCCCCGAAAAACGCCATGGGTTCGGTTCCGAAATACCCCAGGGAATAGGCGGTCGAACTGATCCCGCCATAGAGCAGGACGCCAAGGTAGAAGAGCAGAAAGAACACCGTGATCACATCGACCATGGCGCGCGTGCGGTTCGACCAATCGCCATAGAACAGGTCCATCCGCACATTGCTGCCCATCTGGATCGAATAGGGCCCGCCCAGAACGTAATAGGCGACCATCACGAATTGCGCTGTCTCCAGCGTCCAGAGTGCGGGGCTAAAGAATGTCTTGGAGACCGAGGACCACAAGAGCACCCCGACCAGCGCGAAAATCAGATACATCGCGATCCGCCCGATAAAGCGGTTCATCGCGTCGATGATGCGGATATAGGCGCGCATGGTTCTAAGCATGTGCGCCTCCTTTTGTCGTCTCGGCCAAGTGGCTGAGCGCCGGGCGCAGCAAGGTCAGCATCTCGTCGGCCATGCGCGCCTCGGCGGCGGCATCTTGCAAGAGGTCATTGCGGATCTCGATCATCACATTGGGCAGGTCATGCGCCAGCCCGTGCAGTTTCAAGGAGTGGGTCACGCCATCTTCGGGGCCATAGGGATCGTTGCGCCGGATCACCCGATGGGGCAGGCGGTGCGCCTCGGCCAGCATGGCATCGGCGAGCCGCGTGTCCTTGTCATGGAGGATGCCGATTTCGCAGGCGCGGGGGGTGCCGAACCAGACCGGGGTAAAGCTGTGCATTGTGATCAGCGCGGTGGCCAGCCCCGCCGCCTTGCGCGCGGCGATCACCTGACCGACAGCGCGGCAGAACGGCGCGTAGACCTGCGCTGCCCGGTCGGCGCGCTCTGCCTCGGTCAGGTTGCGATTGCCGGGCACCTCGATCAGTTCAGAGCGGTCCGGCATGGCGCTTGCCGCCTCGGGAGGGCGGTTGCAGTCGTAGACAAGGCGCGACACCCTGGCCGCCACCAGCGGCGCATTGAGCGCGCTGGCCAGGGTCAGCGCCACGGCCCGCGCGCCGGGGTCCCAGGCGGCATGGCTCTGCTGCGCCTCGGCGCTCAGCCCAAGGCCCTGAAACCGCGCGGGGATGAAGTTCGACGCATGTTCGCACAGGATCAACGCCGGGCCAGTGGCCTGCGCGTCGATCACTTCGACCACGTCAGAATCATCCCGGTGCAGATCGTTTGTCATGCGCCCCCCTGCGGCATTTGTAAAAATGTTTCCACATGAGGAAATTTGTGTCAATATATTTCCAGCGGGCATCCCCGGAATAAGATCCGGCCTGCCTGTTTCGACAGCACCCGTTCAGGAGCCGCGATGTGACCAAGCCTCCGACAACCGTGCGCGACCTGATCCGCGCGCATTACAGTGCCCTCACCCAATCCGAGCGCAAGTTCGCGCAGGCGCTCTTGGACAGTTATCCAGCGGCGGGCCTGGCCTCGATCACCATCGTCGCGGCGAATGCGGGTGTCTCTACGCCGACGATCGCGCGCATGGTGCAGAAGCTGGGCTTCAAGGGGTATCCGCAATTCCATCAGGCGCTGTTGAAAGAGTTGGAGGCCAAGGTATCCGGCCCGACGCAACGCCGCGCCAATTGGGCCTCCGAGGCGCCTGCCACCCATTCGCTCAATCGCTTTGCGCAGGCAGTGACGCAGAACATCGAACAGACCTTTGCCAATATCGACAGCGCGCAGTTCGACGCGGCCGCGCGCCTTTTGGCCGATACCGATGGGCGGCTCTATCTGGTGGGGGGGCGAATCACACGGGCCTTGGCCGATTACGCCTTTACCCATTTTCAGGCGGTGCGCGGTCGGGTCACGCATATGACCTCGTCTTCGGCGACATGGCCGCATTACGTGCTCGACATGGTCAAGGGTGACACCCTGCTGATGTTCGATATTCGTCGCTATGAAACCAGCCTGATGCGGCTGGCCGAGATCGCCACCGAACGCGGCGTGCGCGTGGTGCTTATCACCGATCAGTGGATGAGCCCGATTTCAGAGCTTGCCACGCATACCTTCAACTGTTGGGTCGAAATCCCTTCGGCATGGGATTCCAACATCTCGACCATGATGCTGTTGGAGGCGCTGATTGCCGCCGTGCAGGAAGAACGTTGGCCCGCAACCCGTGAGCGTTATGAGCAGTTGGACGAGCTGTTCAACGCGACCCGGCTGTTTCAGAAATAGCCACGACCTTGCCCGCGATCAGATGGGTGATCTGGGCCGCCGCCTGTGCCACGGCCGCGCCGAATTCCGAAATCTGCGCATCATGGAACCGGCTGCTGGGGCCAGAGATGGACACCCCGGCGCAGGGTTCGCCACGGTCGTTGAATATCGCGGCCCCGATGCAGGACATGCCGTCATACCGCTCGTTGCGGTCAAAGGACCAGCCGCGCGCGCGGGTTTCCGCAAGATCGTCGAAAAGCGCGCGCGGGGTGATCAGGGTTTCTTCGGTAAACCCCTTGAGGCCTGCGCCCTTGAGCAACGCCATCAGACGATCCTCGGGCAAGGCCGCCAGAATCGCCTTGCCGGTGCCGGATGCATGCATCGGGGTGCGTGATCCGGGCGGAAAGAAGGCGCGGATCGGGTTCTGAGTCTCGACCTGTCCGATAAAGACCACTTCGGCCCCGTCCGGCACCGCGAGATTCGCGGTTTCGCCGGTTTGCTCCATCAACCGGCGCATGACCGGGCGGCCCGCATCGGCCAGATTGGTGCGCTTGAGATAGGCAACGCCGGTGCGATAGGCCTCGATCCCGATGGTCCAATCCTGCCGCTCTTCGTCGAAGCGGACGAAATCGCGCTTTTGCAGGGTGGTCAGGATACGGTGCGTCGTGGCGGTGGGAATCCCGAGGCTGAGCGACAGATCGGTGAGGTTCACCCCCTCTTGCCGCGCCACGGCGGTCAGCACCGATAGCGCCCGATCCAGCGCCTGCATGGTGCCGGCGCTGCTCTCTGCGAATTGGGATTTCGGGCGGCCGCGCGCGCGCTTGGTCTGGATCATGGTGGTGATTCCCTTGCTGGTTCACTCGGTAGGCGATTGTATGCAGAATAAAAAATATTTTCACGCATTTCCTGAAAATGGATTTGGAAAAATGAAAATCAAATAAAATCATGCGCTTGAATATTTAATTTATAAAATGAAAATACCTTTCAAGAAAATTGCAAAGCGGGGTCGCGTTCTCCATATTACCATTATCTCAGAGGAGGATGGTGCAATGTCAGATCAGAACCCGGTTTTCATCCCCGGCCCCACGAATATTCCCGACCGGCTCCGTCGTGCCATGCAGGTGCAGACGCAGGATCACCGCTCGCCCGCTTTCGTCAACACGCTTGCCCCGGTTCTCAAGGGCTGCAAGACGGTCTTTGGCACCGACAAGGGTGAGATCATCACCTTTCCCGCGTCCGGCACAGGCGGCTGGGAGGCGGCGATCACCAACACGCTCAGCCCCGGCGACAAGGTTCTGGTGGCGCGTTATGGCATGTTCAGCCATCGCTGGATCGACATGTGTCAGCGGCATGGGCTGGATGTTCAGATCATCGAATGCCCTTGGGGCAGCGGCGCACCCGCGGACCGTTTCCAAGAGGCGCTGACGGCCGACAAGGACCACAGCATCAAGGCCGTTCTCGTCACCCATAACGAGACCGCGACCGGCGTCGTGTCCAACATTGCCGCCGTTCGGGCCGCGATGAAGGCTGCCAAGCACCCGGCGCTGCTGATGGTCGATTGCGTGAGCTCGTTGGGCTCGATGCCCTTCGAGATGGACACCTGGGGCGTTGATATTGCTGTCTCCGGCTCGCAAAAGGGGTTCATGCTCAACACCGGCATGGCCATCCTGGCCGCCAGCCCCAAGGCGCTGGCCATGATGGAAACCGCGAAATTGCCGCGCACCTTCTTTGATTTCCGTGATATGATGGGGTCGAATGCCAAGGGCGGCTATCCCTATACGCCGCCGCTGCAACTGATCTATGGTATGGCCGAAAGCCTGAACATGCTGTTCGAGGAAGGCTTGGACAATGTCTATGCGCGCCATGCCCGCATCGCAGAGGGTGTGCGCCGCGCGGTTGCGGCTTGGGGCTTGAAACTGGTGGCGCAGACGCCAGATCTGTATTCCGATACGGTCAGCGCGGTTTTCGTCCCCGAAGGCTTTGACAGCAACCGTCTGACCGAGCGCGTGTTCTCGACCTACGGCATGAGCTTTGGTGTCGGCTTGGGCGAAATGAATGGCCGCGCCTTCCGCATCGGCCACCTCGGCAGCCTGACCGAGTCGATGATGCTCTCGGGTCTCGCTACGCTTGAAATGGCCATGGCGGATCTAAATTACCCCGTTAAGATGGGGTCTGGCGTGATCGCGGCGCAGGAGTACTATCGCTCGACCGCCAAGCCCGTTTTGGCCGAAAAAGCCGCGTGAAAGGAAGACCAAATGCTGGATCAACGTAGTCCGAGCGACCTGACGATCGACGATGTGCGCGCCGCGCACGAGCGGATCAAACCCTATATCCACCGCACGCCCGTGCTGACCTCGTCTTATCTGAATGAGCTGACCGGGGCGGAATTGTTCTTCAAGTGCGAGAACTTTCAGAAGGCGGGCGCCTTCAAGGTGCGCGGTGCCTCGAACGCTGTGTTCGGGTTGACCGACGAGATGGCCAAGATGGGCGTGGCGACCCACAGCTCTGGCAATCATGCGCTGTCGCTCAGCTATGCCGCCGGGCGGCGGGGCATTCCCTGTCATGTGGTGATGCCCCGCACCGCGCCGCAGGCGAAAAAGGATGCGGTGCGCGGCTATGGTGGGATCATCACGGAATGCGAGCCGTCAACCTCCAGCCGCGAAGAAGTATTCGCCAAGGTGCAGGCCGAAACCGGCGCGGAATTCGTGCATCCCTACAATGACCTGCGCGTCATCACCGGGCAGGGAACCTGTTCGCTCGAATTGATGGAGCAGGTTGAGGGGCTGAACGCCGTGATCGCCCCCATCGGCGGGGGCGGCATGGTGTCGGGCACCTGTCTTACGCTGTCGAACATCGCGCCGCATGTCGAGATCTACGCAGCAGAGCCCGAACAGGCCGATGACGCCTATCGCAGTTTCAAGGCGGGCCATATCATCGCCGATGACGCGCCCGATACCGTGGCCGATGGTCTCAAGGTGCCGCTCAAGGAAAACACCTGGCATTTCGTGAGCCACAATGTGACCGACATCCTGACCGCCAGCGAAGAGGAAATCATCGACGCGATGAAGCTCACCTGGAAGCGGATGAAGATCGTGATCGAGGCAAGTTGCGCGGTGCCTCTTGCCACCATCCTCAAGAACCGCGAGGTTTTCGCGGGCAAGCGCGTCGGCGTGATCATCACGGGTGGCAATGTCGATCTCGACACGCTGCCGTGGATCAAGTGACCAATTCCAAGCGGCGCGCGACCCCCGCGCGCCGTAACTGAAAAACCCGAATTCTGGGAGGACCTCTGATGAAAGACACGATCAATCTCGACGCCTACGAGGTAGGCTATGACATCCCCGCGCTGCCCGGCATGGACGAATCCGAAATCCAGACGCCGTGCCTGATCCTTGATCTCGACGCGCTGGAGCGGAACATCAAGAAGATGGGCGATTGGGCCAAGGAGCATGGCGTGCGTCACCGCGTGCACGGCAAGATGCACAAATCCGTTGACGTGGCCAAGTTGCAGGAGAGCCTTGGTGGCGCCTGCGGCGTTTGCTGTCAAAAGGTCAGCGAGGCCGAGGTCTTTGCCCGTGGCGGGATCAAGGACGTTCTGGTCTCGAACCAGGTTCGCGACCCGGCCAAGATCGACCGTCTGGCACGCATGCCGAAACTCGGCGCGCGCACCATTTGCTGCGTTGACGATCTTAACAATGTCGCCGACCTGTCGGCGGCGGCGCAAAAGCATGGCACCCAGATCGAATGTCTCGTTGAAATCGACTGTGGCGCTGGGCGCTGCGGTGTGACGACAACCCCCGCCGTGGTGGAGATCGCCAAGGCGATCGACGCGGCACCGGGCCTTAAATTCGCGGGCATCCAGGCCTATCAGGGCGCGATGCAGCACATGGACAAGTACGAGGACCGCAAGGCGAAGATCGACATCGCCGTGGCCATGGTCAAGGACGCCGTTGATGCGCTCAAGGCCGAGGGGCTTGAGTGCGACATCGTCGGCGGCGGCGGCACCGGCAGCTACTATTTCGAAGGTAATTCGGGCGTCTACAACGAGCTTCAGTGCGGCTCTTATGCCTTCATGGATGCCGATTATGGGCGCATCCTCGACAAGGACGGCAAGCGCATCGACCAGGGCGAATGGGAAAACGCGCTGTTCATCCTGACCTCTGTCATGAGCCATGCCAAGGCTGACAAGGCCATTGTGGACGCGGGTCTCAAGGCGCAGTCGGTCGACTCGGGCCTGCCCTTCGTCTTTGGCCGCACGGATGTGCAATATGTCAAATGCTCGGACGAGCATGGCGTTGTGTCCGATCCCGATGGCGTGCTCAAGGTCAATGAAAAGCTGCGCCTTGTGCCGGGTCACTGCGATCCGACCTGCAACGTGCACGACTGGTATGTCGGCGTGCGGGGCGGCAAGGTCGAAAGCGTTTGGCCGGTGTCGGCACGCGGCCGGGCCTACTAAGGGCTGGCATGATGAATACCCAACAACAGGTGGCCGCCGACGGTTTCGTGATCGTCGGCGAGGAAATCTGCCAGAAAATCATCAGCCGGGCGGACGCCTTTGGCGCGGTCGAGGCGGTGTTTGCCGCGATGGCAAGCGGCGATGCCTATAACTTTCCGGTGGTCCGCGAGGCGATCGGTCATGCCGATGCGCTCTATGGCTTCAAGGGTGGGTTTGACCGCTCTGGCCTGGCGCTGGGCCTCAAGGCCGGGGGCTATTGGCCGGGCAATATGGACAAGGGGCTGACCAACCATCAGTCCACCGTGTTCCTGTTCGATCCCGATACCGGGCGGCTTTCGGCGCTGGTGGGCGGCAATTACCTGACCGCCATTCGCACGGCGGCGTCGTCCTCGGTCTCGATCGCCCATCTCGCGCGCAAGGACTCGAAAGTCTTGGGCATGGTCGGTGCTGGACATCAATCCACCTTCCAATTGCGTGCCGCCGTCGAGCAGCGCGCGTTCGAAAAGGTGGTGGCATGGAACCCGCATCCCGACATGCTGCCCCGTCTCGGTGCCGTGGCAAAAGAGCTGGGGCTGGAGTTCGAGGCGGTCACGCAAGAGGAGCTCGGTGCGCAAGCCGATGTGATCATCACGATCACCTCAGCCTTTGAGCCGCTGATGATGGCAGACTGGATCAAGCCCGGCACGCATATCGCCTGCATGGGCACCGACACCAAGGGCAAGCAAGAGGTCGATCCGGCGCTCTTTACCCGTGCCACGGTCTTTGCCGATGAGATCGCGCAGTCGATCACCATCGGCGAGGCACAGCATGCGGTGGGCAAGGGCCTGATTGCCGAAGGCGACATCACCCCCATCGGCGCTGTGATCAACGGCACCCATGGCGGGCGCGCGTCGGAGACGGAAATCACGCTCTTTGACGGCACGGGCGTCGGGCTTCAGGATCTTGCCGTGGCCTCGGTCGCGGCCAAGCTGGCGCGTGAACAAGGGCTGGTGACACCCATCACCCTGGGCTGATCCGGTTCATAACAGTTTGGTGAAATTTGCACAGGCAGCCGTTACTACGGTTGCCTGTTCGCGTTTTACGTGTAGCTTGACCGCGCAAGACGCGGCTGGACAGGATGATCCGGGCACGCGTTCCACAGGGAGGATCAGATGTCTAAATTCGCTTTTGGCGCCATTCTTGCGGCCACCACGGCCCTTGCCCCACTCACCGCCGCCGCGCAGACCGAGATTCAATTCTGGCACGCCTTCACGGGGCGGCTGGCCGAATTGCTCGATGAACAGGTTGCTGGCTTTAACGCCGGGCAGAGCGATTACAAGGTCACGGCCACGCCCAAAGGCAATTATTCCGAGGCGCTGAATGCCGGGATCGCCGCGTTCCGCGCGGGCGAACAGCCGCAAATCCTCCAGGTCTTCGAGGTTGGCACCGCAAGCATGATGGCTGCCAAAGGGGCAATCAAGCCGGTCTACGAGGTCATGGCCGAGTCGGGTCTGCCCTTTGATCCCAATGCCTACCTCTCTGCCGTTACCGGCTATTACACCACCGCCGAGGGGCAAATGCTCTCGCTGCCCTACAACTCTTCGACGCAGGTTCTCTATGTGAATCGCGACGCGCTGGAAGGGGCGGGGATCGACCCCGAGACGGACCTCAGCACATGGCAAAATGTCGATGTGGTGCTGGGCCAACTCAAAGAGGCGGGTCATGCCTGTCCCTACACCACCTCCTGGCAGAGCTGGGTGCATCTCGAGAGCTTCTCGGCCTATCACAATGTGCCGTTTGCCACGCAGGCCAATGGCTTTGGCGGTCTGGACACGGAACTTGTGTTCAACGGACCGCTCCAGGTGCAGCATATCTCGAAGCTGGGGGAATGGGCGCAGGACGGCAAATTCATCTATGCCGGTCGCCGCAACGAAGCCGGGGCCAATTTCCGCGCCGGAAACTGTGCCCTCTTCACCGAAAGCTCGGCAGGCTATGCCGGTGTGAAGGCCGAGGCACAGTTCGATTTTCAGATCCGTCCCTTGCCCTATTGGGATGGGGTTGAGGGTGCGCCGCAGAATACCATCATCGGCGGCGCGTCGCTCTGGGTGCTGGCCGGGCATGAGCCCGAGGAATACAAGGCCACCGCCGCGTTCCTCAACTACCTGTCCTCGCCCGAGGTGCAGGCGCAATGGCACCAGAACACCGGCTATCTGCCCATCACCTCTGCCGCTGCCGAGGTGACGCGCGCGGCGGGGTTCTACGAGGCCAACCCCGGCACGGATATTGCCGTGATCCAGATGACCAGCAAGGAGCCGACCGAGAATTCCAAGGGGTTGCGTCTTGGGTCCTTTGATCAGATCCGGGCGATCATCGACGAAGAGCTGGAGGCCGTCTGGTCCGGCGACAAGGACGCGCAGGCGGCGCTGGATACGGCGGTGGAGCGCGGCAATCAACTGCTGCGCCGTTTCGAGCAAGCCAATCGCTGAGACAAGGGCGGGGCCGGGCAACCGGCCCCTGACCGCGCATGGAAAAACGTGTCACCTTCAAGGGCTGGCTCTTGCCGCTCTGCCTGATCGCTCCGCAGGTGTTCATCTCTGCGGTGTTCTTCTTTTATCCGGCGGGGCAGGCGGTCTGGCAGTCGCTCTTTATTCCTGATCCTTTCGGCCTGTCGTCGCAATTCGTGGGGCTGGGGAATTTCGAATACCTGCTTGGCGATCCCTATTACCGCGCGTCTTTTGTGACCACGGCGGTGTTTTCCACGCTGGTCACGCTGGCGTCGATGATCCCGGCGCTCTTTCTGGCGGTCATGGCCGACCGGCTGGTGAAATCGGCGGGCACCTATCGCACGCTGCTCATATGGCCCTATGCCGTGGCCCCGGCCGTCGCGGGGGTGCTGTGGATGTTCATGTTCAACACCCGCGTGGGCGTGGTGTCGTGGTATCTGGGGCAACTGGGCTATGATTGGAACCATGTGCTGAACGGGACCGAGGCGATGGGGCTGGTCGTCGCCGCCTCTGCCTGGGGGCGGATCAGCTATAATTTCCTGTTCTTCTTTGCCGCGCTTCAGGCCGTGCCCCGCTCGATCATCGAGGCGGCTGCCATCGACGGCGCGCGCTTTTGGCGGCGGTTCTTTACCATCGTGCTGCCGCTCCTGTCGCCGACCACTTTCTTTCTCTTGGTGGTCAATATCGTCTATGCGTTCTTCGAGACCTTCGGCGTGATCCACACCATCACCGCCGGTGGACCGCAGCAATCCACGACGATCCTCGTCTACAAGGTGTTTTCCGATGGCTTTGTCAGTCAGGATCTGGGGTCCAGCGCCGCGCAATCGGTGATCCTGCTGGTGGTCGTGGGCCTGCTCACGGTGCTGCAATTCAAATACATCGAGAAACGGGTGCATTACTGATGGCGCGCGAGATCACAGGCATGGTGGAGCGGCGCGGTCTGGGTTTGTGGCTGACGCATCTGGGGATGATCGCGGGGGTGCTCGTGATTTTCTTTCCGATCTGGCTGGCTTTCGTTGCCTCGACCGTGACGCAGCCGGAAATCGTGCGCCCGCCGATGCCGCTCTGGCCCGGCGACCAGCTGATCGAGAATTACACCGCTGCCCTTTTCTCGGGTGTCAATGTGCCGGTGCTGAGCATGTTGGGCAACTCGCTGATCATGGCGGTGGGGATTGCCGTGGGCAAGATCATCATCTCGCTCACCTCGGCCTTTGCCATCGTCTATTTCCGCTTTCCGGGGCGCAATATGTTCTTCTGGCTGATCTTCCTCACCTTGATGCTGCCTGTCGAGGTGCGCATCGTGCCGACCTATGAGGTGATCGCGGGCTTTGGCATGCTCAACAGCTATCAGGGGCTGATCTTTCCGCTTGTCGCGTCGGCCACGGCGACGTTCCTGTTTCGCCAGTTCTTTCTTACCGTGCCGGATGAGCTGGCCGAGGCGGCGCGCGTTGATGGCGCCAGCCCGATGCAGTTCTTTCGCGATATCCTCTTGCCGATGAGCCGCACCAATATCGCCGCGCTTTTCGTGATCCTGTTCATCTATGGCTGGAACCAGTATCTGTGGCCGCTTCTGATCACCACGGATCCGTCGATGAACACCATCGTCATGGGCATCCGCCAGATGTTTCCATCGGGCGATGACGTGGCCGATTGGCCGGTGATCATGGCCACCTCGATCCTTGCGATGATCCCGCCGGTGGTGGTGGTCATCTCGATGCAGAAACTCTTTATCCGCGGCCTCGTGGACAGCGAGAAATAGACCCAATGGCAACCGTAACCTTCGACAATATCAAGAAACGCTTTGGACCGACCGAGGTGATCAAGGGTGTCAGCCTCGACGTGGCGGATGGCGAGTTCATTGTTATCGTCGGCCCTTCGGGCTGTGGCAAATCCACCCTCCTGCGCATGGTCGCGGGGCTTGAGACGATCAGCGAGGGCGAGTTGCGCATCGGCAATCGCCGCGCCAATGATCTGGAGCCGATGGATCGCGACATCGCCATGGTGTTTCAGAACTACGCGCTCTATCCGCATATGAGCGTGGCGCAGAACATGGGCTATGGCCTGAGGATCGCGGGACTGCCCAAGGCCGAGATTGCGGCCAAGGTGCAGGATGCGGCCAAACTCCTGCAACTGACCGAGTTGCTGGATCGCAAGCCCCGGCAGCTTTCGGGCGGTCAGCGCCAGCGTGTCGCCATGGGGCGTGCCATCGTGCGCGCGCCGTCGGTGTTTCTCTTTGACGAACCCTTGTCCAACCTCGATGCCAAGCTGCGGGTTCAGATGCGTCTGGAGATCCGCGAGTTGCAGGCCAAGCTCGGCATCACATCGCTCTATGTCACCCATGATCAGGTCGAGGCGATGACCATGGCGGACCGCATGATCGTGATGAATGCAGGCCGCGCCGAACAGATCGGCACGCCTCTGGATGTCTACGAGCGTCCTGCCACGCTCTTTGCGGCGCAGTTCATTGGCAGTCCGTCGATGAATGTGCTGGAAGGTGAGGGGCGGGAGGGCGCGCTCTGGCTGGGGGCGGCCCGGTTGCCCAATCCGACGGGTCATCGGGGGCCTGTGATGCTGGGGCTCAGGCCAGAGCATCTTGTGCCCGATCCCGAGGGGCCGATTGCGATGCAGGTGCAGCTTGCCGAGCCTCTGGGGGCCAACACGCTGTTGCACGGCAAGCTGGAAGCGGGCCAAGGGTTTACCGCAAGCCTGCCTGGCGTCCATACGGTTGCGCATGGTGGAGAGATCCTGCGCCTCGGTATCAAGCCCGAGAACATGCACCTTTTCGATCGCGCCACGGGCCTGCGATTGGGGTGATCGGCCGACAGGTGGCGGGGCTCATCCGTCCTTGAGAATGGCCTGCGCTGCCTCTCGCCCCGCCAGAACCGCGCGTCGGCCCAGCCGCCGGGTCATCGCATCTGCCACTGGCGCGCAGGCCTTTGCATTCGTGTTCTGTGGCAGAGGTCCATGCGCATTACCTCCGTGTCAGACGTCAGACGATAACCTCGAACTCTTCCTGTGCGCCGAGGCCAAAGACGCGCTGGTAGCGGGCGATCTGATCGGCCGGTCCCATCGCCTTGCGCGGGTTGTCCGACAGCTTGACCGTGGGACGCCCGTTTGCGGCGACGGCCTTGCACACCAGCGAAAACGGGGCCAACGCATCATCCGGCGTGAGCCCTCGGAAATCATTGGTCAAGAGCGTGCCCCAGCCGAACGAGCAGCGCACCCGCCCCGAAAACCGCTGATGCAATGCGATGATGCGGTCCACATCCAGACCATCGGAGAAGATCACCATCTTCTGTCGCGGATCCTCGCCGCGCGATTTCCACCAGTTTATCGCGGTTTCCGCCCCCTCTTCGGGCGCGCCGGAATCGATGCGGATGCCGGTCCAGCCCGCCAGCCAGTCCGGCGCCTTCTCCAGAAACCTCTTGGTGCCATAGGTGTCGGGCAGGATGATGCGCAGGTTGCCATCATGCTCTTCATGCCAGTCGGACAGAACCTCGTAGGGTGCGCGCGCCAGTGCTGCATCATCCTCGGCGAGGGCGGCATAGACCATGGGCAGTTCATGGGCGTTGGTGCCGATCGCCTCGAGATCGCGGTTCTTGGCGATCAGGCAATTCGACGTGCCGACAAAGCGGTTGCCCAACCGTTCGCTCATCGCCTGCACGCACCAATCCTGCCACAGGAATGAATGCCGCCGCCTTGTGCCGAAATCGGCGATGCGCAGCCCCTCGATGGGGCGCAGATGTTCGACCTTTTCCCAAAGCTTGGTCATGGCGCGGGCATAGAGCACCTGAAGCTCGAATTTCTTGAGGTGATGCAGCACCGCGCGCGACCGCAATTCCATCAGCACGGCCAGCGCCGGGATTTCCCAGAGCATCACCTCGGGCCACTTGCCCTCGAATGTCAGCTCGTACTGCCCGTCGCGTTTTTCCAGGTGATAGGGCGGCAGGCGCAGCGCCTCGAACCAATCCATGAATTCGGGCGTGAACATGCTGCGCTTGCCGTAGAACATGTTGCCGCGCATCCATGTGCTCTCGCCGCGCGAGAGCGACAGGGACCGGATATGATCCAGTTGTTCGCGCAACTCGCCCTCATCCACGAGGTCGGCCAAACGGATCGCGCTGCTGCGGTTGATCAGCGAAAAGGTGACGGTTGTATCGGGGCGCCGGCGAAACACCGATTGGCACATCAAGAGTTTGTAGAAATCGGTGTCGATCAGGGATCGGACAATCGGGTCGATCTTCCATTTGTGATTATGCACACGGGTGGCGATATCGACCATGGGTGGCCTCCGGCGGGACAATTGCAGCGGTTAAATCAAAGCGGGCGGGGTCGTGCAAGGCGCATCGGCGCGCGTGGTCCATGGGCTGGCCCGCAAAACTGTCTTATTGAACAGGAAATCAAGCCAATTTGGTAAATTAATCTTACCAGAATGCTTGCCTTTGCTCACATAAGCGTTACGATTGGGCGCGTGTGGCGGAAACAGGGCTTCGAATCGCCCGTGGGGGATATGCTTTGCCCGCCATCCGATGCGAACAGACGCAACAGATTTATTGGGAGGACTACAATGACAAGCAAGTCGAAGATGGATCGGCGCTCGTTCCTGCGCCGCGCGGCGGTCGGGGCGCCGGCCGTTGCTGCGGGCGCGCTCGCGGCTCCGGCGGTGTTGGCACAAGCGCCCTTGGTGCTCAAGATGCAGACATCCTGGGGATCGGGCAATATCTGGCAAGAATTTGCACAGGATTACGCCGACCGGGTTGAGGAGATGTCCGGTGGCCGCCTGAAGATCGACGTGCTGCCCGCGGGCGCGGTCGTGGCTGCATTCCAGGTGCTCGATGCCGTGAACGACGGCGTGCTCGACATTGCCCATTCGGTGCCTGTGTACTGGTACGGCAAGAACAAGGCGGCCTCGCTCTTTGGCACCGGGCCCGTGTTCGGCGGCTCGGCCACCACGATGCTCAGCTGGTTCTACGAAGGTGGCGGCAAGGCGCTCTATGACGAGCTGGTGAACGATATCCTCGGCATGGAAGTCGATGGTTATCTCGGCTTCCCGATGTTCGCGCAGCCCTTTGGCTGGTTCAAGGGTGAGGTCAACACCGTCGCCGATCTGCAGGGCTTCAAGTATCGCACCGTCGGTCTTGCGGCTGACCTTTTGCAGTCGATGGGCATGTCTGTGGCGCAGCTTCCGGGTGGCGAGATCGTTCCCGCGATGGAGCGTGGCGTGATCGACGCGTTCGAATTCAACAACCCGTCGTCGGATAAAGACTTCGGTGCGCATGACGTGGCCAAGAACTACTACCTGTCCTCGTACCACCAGGCGTCCGAGAGCTTTGAATTCCTGTTCAACAAGCTCACCATGGAAGACCTTGATCCCGATCTGCGCGCGATCCTGAAATATGGTGTGGAGGCCGCTTCGACCGCCAACACCGCCAAGGCGATGCGTCGCTACTCGGCCGACCTCAAGTGGCTGCAGGAAGAGGCAGGCGTCACCGTGCACCGCACGTCCACGGACATCCTGAACGGCCAGATCGAGGCGTGGGACAAGCTGATCCCGGTTCTCGAAGAAGACCCGTTCATGAAGAAGTGCCTCGACAGCCAGCGTGCATGGGTTCAGGACGTGACGTTCTACGAGTTGATGAACGCACCCGATTACGCGCTTGCTTACGATCATTACTTCCCCGGCAAGCTCAAGTTGTAATCACGGTGTAACAACCGGAAAATCCAGGGCCCCGGCGCAGGAAACGCCGGGGCCGCTTTCAAACAGAGGGGGCTCCGTGTGATCGGTTTCATACGTTTCGCCGACAACCTGTCGGCCTGGTTCGGCAAGGCGTTTGCCTGGCTGATTGTGCTGATGGCCTTTGGCACCGGCTATGAAGTGGTGGTGCGATATGTCTTCAACAACCCGACCGCGTGGTCGTTGGATGTGTCTTTCATCATGTATGGCACGCTCTTCATGATGGGCGGGGCCTATACCCTGTCGCGCGGTGGACATGTGCGGGGTGATTTTCTGTATCGCCTCTGGCAGCCACGCAATCAGGCCAAGGTCGATCTGGTTCTCTACATTCTGTTCTTCTTTCCGGGGATCATCGCGCTCATCGCCGCGGGCTGGAAATATGCCGCGCGGTCATGGTCCTATGCCGAGGTGTCCGTGAACAGCCCCGCAGGCATCCCGATCTATCAGTTCAAGACCGTGATCGTCGCCGCCGGAATTCTTCTCTTCATCCAGGGCATTGCCCAAGTGTGCCGCTGCATTCACTGCATGCGCACGAATGAATGGCTCAAGGCCGATGAAGACGTCTTCGAGACCGAAGACCTGCTGATGCAAAAGGCCGCCGAGGCCGAAAAGGACGCACATCCATGACCGATCCGCAAATCGCCCTGATGATGCTGGGCCTTTTCCTTATCTTCGTATTTCTGGGCTTTCCCATCGCCTTTACCCTCATGGCCATGGGGATCGGCTTTGGTTACTACGCCTATTTCGACGCTGGCCGCATGTGGCGCAGCTTTAACCGGCTGGGCGAGGATGCCGGAGCCTGGGACCAATGGAGTCTCTGGTTCGAGGGGTTCTTCAACAACCGAATATTCGACCTCTTCGTCAATCAGACCTATACGGTGATGTCGAACGAGGTTCTCACCGCCGTGCCGCTGTTCCTGTTCATGGGCTACATCGTCGAGCGGGCGAATATCGTGGACCGTCTTTTCTCGACGCTCAATGTTGCCGCCAAGAACATGCCGGGCTCGATGGGCGTGGCGGCTCTTGTGACCTGTGCGCTGTTTGCAACGGCCACCGGCATCGTGGGGGCCGTGGTGACGCTCATGGGTCTTCTGGCGCTGCCTGCCATGCTCAAGGCGCGGTATAATCCGTCCTTTGCAAGCGGGATCATTTGCGCCGGTGGCACGCTGGGCATTCTCATCCCGCCCTCGATCATGCTGATCGTCTATGCGGCGGCGTCCAACGTCTCGATCGTCAAGCTTTACGCGGCGGCGCTCTTGCCGGGGCTCACGCTCGTCGGGCTCTACCTGGTCTATGTGATCGGTCGGGCGATCCTTCAGCCGTCCGTGGCGCCCAAGCCGAGCAAAGATGAAATTCCTGACATCCCCAAGATGCAGCTTTTCCTGATGATCGTGACGTCCTTTGTGCCGCTGGCCTTTCTTATTCTCGCGGTTCTTGGGTCGATCCTGTTCGGTCTTGCGACCCCGACCGAAGCGGCGTCGATCGGCGCGTTGGGTGGTATCTTCCTCGCCTTCGTCTATCGCGCCATGACCTGGCAGCGGATGCGCGAGAGTGTCTATCTCACTGTGCGCACCACGGCGATGGTCTGCTGGCTTTTCGTCGGTTCCTACACCTTCTCGGCGGTGTTCTCCTATCTCGGTGGCGAGCATATCATCTCTGACTTCGTGCAGGGGCTGAACCTCTCGCCGCTGGCCTTCCTGCTGCTGGCGCAGCTCATCATCTTCCTGCTGGGCTGGCCGCTTGAATGGTCCGAGATCATCATCATCTTCGTGCCGATCTTCTTGCCGCTTCTGGCATTCTTCGAAGTGGATCCGCTCTTCTTCGGCATTCTGGTGGCGCTGAACCTGCAGACCAGTTTCTTGACACCACCAATGGCGATGTCGGCCTATTATCTCAAGGGGATCGCCCCGCCAGAGATCAAGCTTACGCAGATTTTCTCGGGCGTCATGCCGTTCCTCTTCTGCGTCTTCATCTCCATGGCCCTGATGTATATCTTCCCGCAGATCGTGTTCTATCTGCCGGAGCTGATGTATGGCAATTAAGGCCGATATCCTGATGCTGGATGCGTGCGCCCTGCGTGCGCGTCTGGCCTCGGGGGCGCTGAGCGTGGTCGAGTTGGTCGAGGCCTGCATCGCCCGGATCGAGGCGCGCGAGCCCGAGATCAGGGCCTGGGCGTGGTTTGATGCGGATTTTGCCCGTCAACAGGCCAAGGCGCTTGATGCACAAAGACAGGCCGGGCGCCCCATCGGGGCGCTGCACGGCCTGCCGGTGGCGCTCAAGGACATCATCGACACCGCGAAAATTCCGACGGAGAATGGCTGTCCGCTGGATGCGGGGCGCATCCCCATCAAGGACGCTGCCATCGTTGCGCGGCTCAAGGCGGCTGGCGCCGTGATCATGGGCAAGACGATCACGACGGAACTTGCCTATATGCATGCCGGCCCCACCCGCAATCCGCTCAACCCCGCCCATACGCCCGGCGGTTCGTCTTCGGGCTCTGCTGCGGCAGTAGCGGATGGCATGGTGCCGCTCGCGGTTGGCACGCAGACTGGCGGCTCGGTGATCCGCCCGGCGTCCTATTGCGGTGTGACAGGGTTCAAGCCCAGCTTTGGCGCGATCCCGCGCACAGGCGTTTTGATGCAATCGCCCACGCTTGATACGCTTGGGGTGTTTACCCGCACGCCCGCCGATGCGGCGCTATTGGCTGAGGTGCTGATGGGCCACGACGCGGGCGACCCTGCGACCACGCCTGCCCCTGTGCCGCCGCTCTTGTCGGTGGCCACCTCCGCGCCGCCGCTCAAGCCGGTATTTGCCTTTGTCCGCCCGCCGGGCTGGGACAAGGCCGATCCGCAGTTGCACGCGGCCTTTGACGAGCTGATCGAGGCGTTGGGCGAACAGGTGTTCGAAGCGCCCCTGCCCAATGCCTTTGATGAGGCGGCAGAGGTGCGGGCGCGGATCAATTTCGCGGAAATGGCGAAATACTATTACCGCTATGGCAAATCCATCGACGCGCTTGGGCCGCGCACGCAAGAGGCGTTGAAAACGGGCAATGCCACGCTCGCCCGCGACTATCTTGCGGCACTCGACTGGGCCGATGTGCTCTATGCCGGGCTGGACGAGATTTTTGAGCGCTGTGATGCGATCCTCTGTCCCGCCGCCACGGGCCCCGCACCCGAGGGGCTGGAGTATACCGGCGATGCCATTTTCAACGGGCTTTGGACGTTGACCGGCACGCCGGCGATCACGGTGCCTGCCTTTACGGCGGAGAATGGCCTTCCGATGGGCGTGCAACTTGTTGCCGCGCGCGGCAATGACGCGCGGCTCTTGCGCAACGCAAACTGGTTCACGGGCTGGCTGTCCGAGGCCACAGCATGAGAAAAGGATGACGACATGAACAGAATTCTGGCGATCTTTGCCTTCGCGGTCCTGGCCGCTTTTCTCTACATCCTCGCGGCAAAGGTCGGCACGCTGGATCTGTGGGCCGTGGTCATTCTGACCGCAGGGCTTGCCGGCTATGACTTCGTCACATCGAGCAAGAACAAAAGCTGACATGACGACCAAGAAAGTCCTCTGGATTCCGCGCCGTCTTTCGGACGCCACGCTGGCCCGCGCGCGGCGTGATTATGAGGTGATCGTCAACGAAGCGGATACCCCTGGCACCGCCGCAGAGATCATCGCCATGAGCGCCAAGGTTGACGGGATGATCCCGTGCCACTCCGAGCATTTCAGCGCCGAGGTGGTGGCGCAGCTCGATCCGAGGCTCAAGATCGTTGCCAACCACTCGGTTGGGGTCGATCATTGCGATCTGGCGGCGCTCAAGGCCGCTGGAATCGTCGTCACCAACACGCCAGATGTGCTGTCCGACGCCACCGCCGAGATTGCCATGCTCTTGATGCTGGGGGCTGCACGGCACGCGGTCGCAGGAGACCGGATCGTGCGGCAGGGGCAATGGGATAGCTGGTCGCCCTCTTTCATGGTGGGCAAGCAGATGACCGGCGCACGGCTGGGGATCATCGGCATGGGGCGTGTGGGCCGTGCCTTTGCCGCCAAGGCGCGCGGCTTTGACATGGAAATCCATTATCACAACCGCACGCGGCTTGCGCCTGACGAGGAACACGGTGCCGTTTTTCATGCCGATGTGGAGAGTCTGCTAGAAGTGGCGGATTTCCTGTCGCTGCATTGCCCGGCCACGCCCGACACGACCAATCTGCTGAACGCTGAGCGCCTTGCGCTGTTGCCTGCGGGGGCTGTTGTGGTCAACACCGCCCGCGGCGCGCTGATCGACGAGGATGCGCTCTTGGCGGCTCTGAAATCCGGCCATATCGCCGCTGCCGGTCTTGATTGCTTCAAGGTAGAGCCGGGCGGCAACCCGGCCTTTGCGGCGCATGAGAATGTCTTCATGCTGCCTCATATCGGCAGCGCGACCCGCGCCACGCGCGATGCCATGGGCTTTCGTGCGCTCGACAATCTCGATGCATTTTTCGCGGGAAAAGAACCGGGCGACCGGCTGGTCTGAGGGCGGCCGTTCGCCCGAGACAGGCGTCAGGCGGCTTGCACCGCCTGCGCCTCGGTGACGATGGTGTAGAGCGTCAAGGGATCGGTGTTGGAGCGCAGCTTGGCCCGCAGACCTGGGTCGCGCAGGGTGCGCGACACCAGCGCCAGCGCCTTGAGATGCTCAACGCCCGCATCAATTGGTGCAAAGAGCGCAAAGGCCAAATCCACCGGTTGCCGATCCACCGAGTCGAAGTCGATCGGTTTTTCCAACAACGTCAGAACGCCCACCACCTGATCCAGCCCATCCAGCCGGGCATGCGGGAGCGCGACGCCATGGCCGACACCTGTCGGACCAAGGCTCTCACGCTCCAGCAGGGCCTCGACGGCTGCGGAATGGGACACGCCATAGGCGGCTTCGGCAATATTGCCGAGTTCATGTATCAGACGCTTCTTGCTGGTTGCCCCTGACAAAACGCGCACCGCCTCTGGCTTGAGGATCATCGGAAGTTCCATGAATTGAGCCGCTCAGACAAGCGTGTCACCGCCTGCCACCCTCTCGTTATGGGTCAATCCAGCCGATGTTGCCGTCTTCACGGCGATACACGACATTGACCGTATCCTTGCCTTGTTTGCGGAAAACCAGGACAGGTGCACCCGCCAGCTCCATTTGCATGACCGCCTCACCAACCGAGAGCGATGGAATCTTGGTCTCCATCTCGGCGACGATGATCGGTTGCAGGCTGTCGGGCTCTGATTCCGTTTCCGCGCTATCTGCGGCGAGGATATAAGTGGACGCTCCAAAGAGTTCAACCGGTTCCGACCGCTCGCGGTGATGGTCCTTGAGCCGCCGTTTGTAGCGGCGGAGTTGCTTCTCCATCTTCTCGCAGCAGGCATCGAAGGCGGCGTAGATTTCGTGCGCCTTGGCGCTGGCCTGCGCCGTCAGGCCCGTAGAAAGATGCACGATGGTTTCACAGACAAATTCGCTGGCGCTCTTGGAAAAGACGACCATCGCATCGGTCGGACGTTCGGCGTATTTTGCAACGGCCGTGCCCAGTTCCTCTTTCACATGCGTTTGCAGGGCCTCGCCAATGTCGATCTGCTTTCCACTAATTTGATACCGCATCTCATCTCCTTCGATTGACAAGCCGGGGCCATGCGCGGCGCAAGCGCCGCGGGTCTGGTTAATCCCGGATGCTGAAAACTGACAGGTGGTGAAAGTGTTCCAAGACAGGCCCTTGTCGCGGGGGCCATTCAGGGAACAGCACGAGATCAACACATGTCATACTTCAATTGACGCGCTTTACGCGCATCTTGTCAATCTGATTTGAAGGGTAGGGGCATGGATTTGCCGCCGATGTCGCAGTCAGGAAATGCGAAAGCTGTCGCCCAGATAGACGCGGCGCACATTCTCGTTTTCCACCACATCGCGCGGGCTGCCGGACATGAGCACTTTGCCGTCGTGCAGGATATACGCGCGGTCAACGATTTCGAGCGTTTCGCGCACATTGTGATCGGTGATCAGCACGCCGATGCCCCGTTTCTTGAGGTCGGCCACCAGATGCCGGATGTCGCCCACCGAAATCGGATCGACCCCGGCAAAGGGTTCGTCCAGCAAGAGGTAACGCGGATTGGCGGCCAGACAGCGGGCGATTTCGACCCGCCGCCGTTCCCCCCCCGAGAGAGCAAGAGCGGGCGCGCGTCGGAGATGCTCGATCGAGAAATCCGACAGCAGTTCTTCGAGGCGCTCGCGCCGCTTGTGCCGGTCCTTTTCTGCAATATCGAGGATCGCCAGAATGTTATCTTCGACCGAAAGGCCACGGAAAATCGACATTTCCTGCGGCAGATACCCGATCCCGAGCTTGGCCCGGCGATACATCGGCAGTCCGGTCACGTCGCGCCCGTCGATCCGGATGTGCCCGCCCTCTGGATAGATCAGCCCGGCGATGGCGTAGAATGTCGTGGTCTTGCCCGATCCGTTCGGCCCCAGGAGTGCCACGACCTCGCCTTGGCGCAGGGAGAGCGTGACATCGCGAATGACCAGACGCTTGCGATAGCTCTTGCGCAGGTTCTCGACCACCAGACCGGTGCTCTCATGCGCCAGTGTCAACGCCGGGCGGCTCATGGTGTGGTCCCCGGTTGCAGGATGGTCTTGACCCGGCCGCTGACCTGCGCCGTGCCCCCTGCGGTGTCGACCAGCACGGTTTCGCCGGTGATGGCATTCGTCCCCTGCACCAAGAGCACATTGCCGCGCAATTCGATCATGCCGGTTGAGATGTTGTAATCGGCGCGCTCGGCCTCGGCGGCATCCTCGCCGCTGACCAGTGTCACGCCGCCTGTGGCCTCCAGGCTCTCGATTCCGCTGCGGTCGGGAAGGTAGACCACAAGCACCCGAGGGGCCGCCAGCCGCATCTCGCCTTGACCGATCACCACATTGCCGGTGAACGTGGCGGTATTGTCGGCCTGATTGACGCTGAGGTTGTCCGAGGTGACTTCGACCGGCAGGTTGCGGTCCGCCTGGGTCTTGCCAAATGCGACCTGCCCGGCCTGTGCCCACGCGCCCACAGGCAAAACGGCCAATGCGATGGCCGCGATCATTCTGGAAACTCTTGGCACCGGTCTCATTCCCCCGCTTCCCCTGGCTGGTATATCAGCTTGACACCCTCGGTGAAAAGCAATTCCGGCTCACCGCTCTCGGCATTGTTATGCAGCAGCATCTGTCCGGCGGTCAGCGCGCCAAGGGGGCCGGTCGCCGTGACCTGTCCCGGCGTTTCGGCATAGACCTCGTCCAATCGGGAATTCAGGCGCTCGGTGTCGATGACATAGCCGGTCGAGGTGGTGATCTGCACCTCTCCCATCAGGCTCGCGGTCATTTGCCCCTGCTGCATCTGCGCCTGACCCGATGTTATGTCGATCACGGTTCCGGCGCTCAACCGTATCTGCGCCGTCACCCCGTCCGCGATCAGATGCTCGGGCGTGTCCCGATCCGGGCGCGCGAATTCAGCGGCGAAACGGATCTCGTCGCCCTCTCGTGTGACCCCGGCAAAGCGCGGGTTGGTCGCGCCCAGATCCTGCGCGCGCTGCTCGAGGTCGATCTGCGACGAGGGCACAGAGAGCGTGGGGTCTACCGTGCGCGAGAAGAGGAACAGCGTCGAGAGCAGCCCAAGCGCGCTGAGTGGCAGGATGATCTTGATCCAGGCCACGATCCGTGAGTAGGTGTTCTTCGCGCGGGCCATCCGTCAATGTGCGAAAATGTCGATCTCGGGCCAGCCCGCCAGATCGAGCAGCGCCCGCTGCGGCAGAAAATCGAAACAGGCCTGCGCCAGGTCCATCCGACCCTCGCGGATCAGCCGCGCGTTCAATTCTTCGCGCAAGCGGTGCAAGTAGAGCACGTCGGACGCGGCATAGTCGAGCTGCGCGGCGCTGAGGCTCTCGGCGCCCCAATCCGAGCTTTGCTGCTGCTTGGAGATGTCGACGCCCAGCAACTCTTGCAACAGATACTTGAGGCCATGACGGTCCGTGTAGGTGCGGATCAGCTTTGACGCGATCTTGGTGCAATAGACCGGGGCCGCCAACGCGCCGAAGGCGTTGTGCATCGCGGCAATATCGAACCGGCCAAAGTGAAAGAGTTTGAGCACGTCGGGATTTTCCAGCAACCTGGCCAGATTGGGCGCGCGCGTCTGCCCCTTGGCCACCTGCACCAGATGCGCATGCCCATCCCCGCCCGAAAGCTGCACGACACAGAGCCGGTCGCGGTGCGGGTGCAGCCCCATGGTTTCGCAGTCGATCGCTACGACAGGACCCAGATCCAGCCCGTCGGGCAGGTCGTTCTGATAGAGGTGGTTTGCCATTGGAAATCCTTGTGGCCGGTGCGAGGCAGACCGGTGAACCTAAGTGAATTGCCTTGTGATTAGGCGCTTTTGTGCGGCCCCTCAACCCGGATTTAGGCTTGGACAGGGCGGAAAACCAGTGCCGCCCCGGTCTTTGTGCCGCGAAGCGGGCTTGCGGTTGCCCTGACGCTCGGCCACAAAGTCGGCAGAACGACAGAGGAGCCCGCCCCGTGAGCGATACCCAACAAACGCAGAACCGCGCCGCCGACTATCTTGCACGGCGTCTTTACGAGGCGGGGTGCCGTCATGCGTTTGGCATGCCCGGTGGTGAGGTCCTGACCGTGATGGATGCGCTGGCGAAAGCCGGAATCGAGGTGACGTTGGCGCGCCATGAGAATGCCGCGGCCTTCATGGCCGAGGGGGTCTGGCACCGCACCGGCGCGCCCGGCATCCTGATTGCCACTTTGGGGCCGGGGGTGTTGAATGGCGTGAACGCCATTGCCAATGCCCATCAGGACCGTGTGCCGTTGATCGTTCTCTCCGGCTGTGTCGATGCCGATGAGGCGCTGACCTATACCCACCAGATTCTGGATCATCAGGCGGTATTGGCCCCGATCACCAAGGCCACATTCCGCCTGACCGCCCAAGGGGCCGACATTATCGCCGACAAGGCCATCGGCATCGCAACCGAGGGCCGTCCCGGCCCCGTGCATATCGACGTGCCGATTTCCGTGGCGGATATGCGCGTGACCCCGCCCCGCCTGCGCCGACGCCCCGATGCCGTGCCGATGCAGCCCGCTGCGCCGCAAGCGGCCCGCGACTGGCTGGCGGCGGCCGAGCGCCCGGTGATGATCGTGGGTCTTGATGCGGTCAACGAAGGGGCGAGCGCCACAATCCTCGAGACTGCCGAGCGCCTGAACATCCCCGTCGTCACCACGTACAAGGCCAAGGGGATCATCCCCGAAACCCACCCGCTCTGTCTGGGCGGCGCGGGTCTGTCGCCTTTGGCGGACGGCATCCTCGTGCCGCTGGTGCAAGCGGCCGATCTGATCCTCTGCGTGGGCTATGACCCCATTGAAATGCGCCCTGGCTGGCGCGAGATCTGGGACCCGGCAGAGGTCAGGGTGATCGACATCGCCGCCGTGCCGAACGACCAGTATATGCATCAAGCGACGATGAATATCGTGGGCGCCTGCGCGCCCTCACTCGCGGCCATTGCCCAGGGTGTCCCCCCTCGCGCCACTTGGGCCGGGGGCGAGGTGACGGCGGCGCGTGCGGCGCTGGCGCGTGCCTTTCCGACCGAGGACGACTGGGGTGCCGCCGGGGTCATCGCCGAGGCGCGGGCAGTGCTGCCCGAGGATACCATCGCCACCGTCGATAGCGGTGCGCATCGCATCCTGCTGTCGCAGATGTGGACAAGCCACATCCCGCGCGCCTTGCTGCAATCCACCGCGCTGTGCACGATGGGCTGTGCCGTGCCGTTGGCGATGGGGGCCAAGCTGGCATCGCCCGAGGCGACGGTGGTCAGCTTTTCGGGGGATGCCGGGTTCCTTATGGTCGCCGGCGAACTCTCGACCGTGGCCGAACTCAAACTTCCGGTGATATTCATCGTGTTTGTCGATGCCAGCCTCGCGCTTATCGAAAAGAAGCAGCGCGAGCGGCAGATGGTCAATCTGGCGGTCGATTTCGGCCATCACGATTTTGCCGCCATCGGGCGCGCCTTTGGCGGGCATGGCGTGCGCGTGACCAACCGCGCCGAATTGCGCGCCGCGTTGCAGGCCGCACAAGAGGCCGACACCTTTACCGTCATCGCCGCCGAGATAGATCGCGGCTCCTACGACAACCGTATCTGAGGAGATGCCCATGCCCGGCCCGCTCGATGGTCTCGTTATCCTCGACCTCAGCCGTATCTTGGCGGGTCCCACCTGTACGCAGCTCCTGGGCGACCTCGGGGCAGAGGTGATCAAGATCGAGAGCCTAGAAGGCGACGATACCCGCCGGTGGGGGCCGCCCTTTGCGCTGGATGCCGAGGGCAATCCCACCGATCTATCGGCCTATTTCATGTCGTCCAACCGCAACAAGAAATCCGTGGCGGTGGACCTGACCGACCCCGAGGTGCAGCGCCTGCTGCATGACCTCGCTGGCCGCGCCGATGTGGTGATCGAGAATTTCAAACCCGGCGGCTTGCGCAAATACGGTCTTGATCACGAAACGCTCTGCGCCGCCTATCCCGGCCTTGTCTATTGCTCGATTTCCGGTTTCGGCCAGACCGGCCCGAACCGTGACAAGCCGGGTTATGACCTCATGGCGCAAGGCTATGGCGGCATCATGTCGATCACCGGCGAGGCCGGGGGAGAGCCGATGAAGGTGGGCGTGGGCGTGGCAGATGTGGTCTGCGGCCTCTATGCGGCGACCGGGATTCTGGCGGCGCTGCGTCACCGTGACGTCACCGGCGAGGGCCAGCATATCGACATCGCCCTGGTTGATGCCACGATGGCGTGGCTGGTCAATCAAGGGCTGAATTATCTCACCTCCGGAGTCTCGCCCACGCGCGCGGGCAATGCCCATCCCAATATCGTGCCCTATCAGGTCTTTGCGACCCTTGATGGCCATGTGATCGTGGCCGTGGGCAATGACAGCCAATATGCCCGCTTTTGCGATTATCTGGGCCGTCCCGATTGGGCCACCGATCCGGCCTATGCCACGAATACCGCGCGGCTTGCGCATCGCGATACTCTTGTGCCGATGATCGCCGAGGTGTTGGCCGCGCGCACCACCGCGCATGTCATCGACGGTCTCGAGGTGCGCAAGGTGCCTGTGGGGCCGGTCAACACGATTGGGCAGGCGCTGGAAACCGAGCAGGCGCAGGCGCGCGGCATGACCATCACCATGCCTGCGCCGGATACCGCCAAGGGCACGGTGCGTCTCATCGGCAATCCGCTGAAGTTTTCGCGCACGCCGGTCAGTTATCGCTCTGCTCCGCCTGCGACCGGGGCGGATACCGAGGCGGTGCTCGCACCACTGAGGCGCGACCTGTAACCTCACCTCGCGGCCACGTGATTTGCCGCGACTCGGGCGATGCCTTACCCCTCCGGGTGCAGCCGGAGGGCCATTTCATGCACCGTTTTATCGCAAGTCTAGGCGTTTTTCTGTTTCTGTCCCATGCCGCGCAGGCGCTGGAACCGCGTGAAGGCTGGGTGATCCACGACACCGACAAAGGCTTTGACGCATTGGTCGAGGCCGTGCGCGAAGCGGTCAAGACTGCGCCCATCGCGATTGTCACACAGGCGAGCGCCTCGGATGGCGCGCGCGGGCAGGGGATCACCATCCCGGGCAACCGTATCTTTGGCCTTTATCGCAACGACTATGCGCGCCGGATGCTGGCCGCCAGCATTGCCGCGGGAATCGAGGCCCCGATCCGTCTATATGTGACCGAAGATTCCGACGGCACCGCAACCCTCAGCTACAAGACGCCGACTGCGGTTTTTACACCCTATTTCGACGAGGGCGGCGATGACCTCCGGGCGCTTGCGTCTGAACTGGATGATGTTTTCAAAACCGTCGCCGAAACAGCCATCGCTGAATGATTTTGAGGCGGGGCGGCCGACCGTGATCCTCACCTAAGCGAAATTGCGCCTATTTTCCGGTGCATTACGTCTATTGCCCTGCCACTTGGTGGTCACAATCGTTAAGCTGGCGATAACGACTTGGTGAGGTGGGAGGTGGATGTGTTGCCGCTTTCATATTTTGCCGAAATAGCTGTGGTAAGAGCTACAAAAGGATATCGGGTCATGCTTTCAGATCAATTTGGGTACGAGTTGACCATATCATCCCCCACCGCTGTCGAGGCGTGGGACAAGATGGTATTGGCCTTTCTCGCCCATGCCGCCAAGACCCCGGAATATCTGGGTGCCGTCCTCAGCCAAGAGCCGGATTTTGCCATGGCGCACGCCACAAAGGGGCTGTTTTTCCTCATGCTGGGGCGGCGCGAATTGAACGAGACCGCGCAGGACGCCTATCGCAGCGCGACAGATGCCAGCCTGCGCAGCACCCCCAATGCGCGTGAGGCGGGCTATGTCCGCGCGCTTGGCGCATGGCTCGAGGGGCGTCCCTCCGACACCGTGCGCGAGATGGAGGCGATCCTCACGCGCTGGCCCGAGGATGCGCTGGCCATGAAGATCAGCCATGCCACCCGTTTCATCCTTGGTGATGGCAAGGGCATGCGGGCGTCGATCGAGGCGCTCTTGCCCGCATATGATGCCAAGAATCCGGCGCGCGGTTATCTCTTTGGCTGTCATGCCTTCTCGCTCGAAGAAACCGGCGATTATGCGCGCGCGGAAACCGCTGGTCGTCTTGGCCTCAGTCTCTCGCCCGATGATGCCTGGGGTCTGCATGCGGTTGCGCATGTGTTCGACATGACCGCCAATGCGCGCGCCGGGCTCAACTGGCTCGAGGGGCGCGAGCATGCCTGGGCGCATTGCAACAATTTTCGCTATCACGTCTGGTGGCACAAGGCGCTGATGCATCTCGACCAAGGCGAGATTGACGCGGTTTTCGACCTCTACGACACAGAGATTCGCCGCGACAAGACCGACGATTTCCGCGACATTTCCAACGGCACCTCTCTCTTGATGCGGCTCGAACTTGAAGGGCATGACGTCGGCAACCGCTGGGAAGAATTGGCCGAGATTTCCGAGCGGCGTAGCGAGGATGCCTGCCTGATCTTTGCCGACCTGCATTATTTGCTGGCGCTTGTTGGTGACAACCGCGACATGGCCGTCAAGGGGATGTTGGCGCGGATGCACCGCGACGCAAAACAGACCAATGCGGGCGAACTGATGGCGCGTATGGCCAATCCCGGTCTGTCGGCGGCCACTGGGCTCGAGGCCTTTGGTGAAGGCGATTACAAGACTGCCTTTCTCAACCTTGGCCGCGCGCGCCGCTCGATGCAGCTTGCGGGGGGAAGTCACGCGCAACGCGATGTATTCGAACGCCTGACCATCGACGCTGCCATTCGCGCCGGTTTTCTCGACGAGGCGGAAAATATCTTGCAAGAGCGCGCCACGCAGCGCGCGGGCCGTCTTGATTCCTATGCCAATACCCGTCTGGAACTTATCTCGCGCTCGCGCGTTGACTGGGACGACGCGGACCGTTTGCCGGCGGAATAGGTCTCGACAGATATACGAAGAGGAGTCGGCACCGTTATGACGAGTGTTGCAGATCCGTCCATGACGCATGGCCAAACCACCCATGCAGCCGTCAAGCCGGTCGCCAGCACGCGCGACATCCGGCTGGATTTCTTTCGCGGGCTTGCGATGTTCATCATCCTGTGTGCCCACACCCCGCGCAATTTCTTCACAAGCTGGATTCCGGCGCGTTGGGGTTTTTCGGATGCCACCGAGATCTTTGTGTTCTGCTCTGGCATGGCCTCTGCCATTGCCTTTGGTCGAACCTTTGACCGCGCGGGCTGGGCGCTGGGCACCGGGCGTGTGGGTTACCGCGTCTGGCAGGTTTATTGGGCGCATATCGGGATGTTCTTCGTCATCGCGACGATGCTTGCAGCTTTCGACATCCTCGGCGGTTTTGACAAAAGCTATGTCAATGGCCTGAACCTCCAGAGGTTCTTTGCCGATCCCGGCCCGCAGCTTCTGGGTCTGTTCACGCTTACCTATGTCCCCAACTATTTCGACATTCTGCCGATGTATATGGTCATCCTCGTGATGATGCCGGTCATCGTGGCGCTCAGTCGCATCAGCCTATGGGCCGTGGCGGCGGCGATGGGTCTGACCTGGCTCATGGCGCAGGAGTTTCTTCTCGACTCACTGGGCCTCGGCCAATGGCATCTGGCCTTTCCGGCAGAGCCTTGGTCGAATCGCGAATGGTTCTTCAACCCGTTCGGCTGGCAGTTGATCTTTTTCACCGGCTTTGCCTTCATGCGCGGCTGGCTGCCCAAACCGCCGGTAAACCGCGTGTTGATCGGCATCGCGGCAGCGCTTGTCATCGCGAATATCCCGCTTTCCAACATCGGCGTGCGCGAATTCGGCTTTGATTGGGCCCGCGACTGGCGCGGCGCAAACAACGGGCTGTTCAACAAATCCGATTTCGGAATCCTGCGCTATGTACATTTTCTGGCACTTGCATATCTGTGCTGGGCAGCGGCCGGAGAAGGTGGTATGCGCCTGCGCGCCACTGGCACTGGCGTCATCTCATATGTGTGGGGAGTTCTGCTCAAAATGATTCTGAAGGTCGGGCAGCAATCGCTGGCGGTCTTCGTCTTCTCCATGGTGTTCGCCCGCTTTTCGGGCTTTGTCATGGACCAGATCGGACGCACTACCTGGAACATAACGCTCGCGAATTTCATCGGGTTCGGGGCATTGATCGCGGTGGCTTACATCGCGGCCTGGTTTAAATCTCATCCATGGCGGGTCGCGAAATGATCCGCCGAGATGTTCTGAAATCCATCGCGGCACTTGCGCTTTGGCCCGGAATGGCCCGGGCCGAGGGTGGCGTGACCTTTTCCGAAGCAATGCTGCACGAGTTGGCCCGCCAGATCGCGGCCAATCCCTATGCAGAGCGCCCATTCGTGCCCGACGCATGGCGGGAACTGACCTATGATCAGTATCGCGGTATTCGCTACGATACCGACAAGGCGATCTGGGCGGGCACTGACACCACGCTTGAATTCGACATGTTCCCGCCGGGCCTTTATTTCCCGCATGCGGTTGAGGTCAACATGGTCGAGAATGGCGTCGCGCGCAGACTGCCGTTCGATTTTTCACTCTATGACCTGCATGAGATCGTGCCGGAGCTACCCGTGGACGACGCCTTGGGCTATTCCGGGATCCGCCTGCGGGCAGAGATCGAAAAGCCGGGCTTCTTTCAGGAATACGCCGTGTTCCAGGGGGCAAGCTATTTCCGCGTGATCGCGCGCGATCTGGCCTATGGGCTTTCGGCGCGCGGCTTGGCGCTCAACACCGCCTCGCCCGATGGCGAGGAGTTTCCGGATTTCACCCGCTTCTGGATCGAGAAGCCGGCACCGGGGGTCACCGAGCACAAGGTTCACGCCCTGCTCGAGAGCCCCTCTGTCACAGGCATCTATCACTTCACCCTGCGGCCCAGTGGCACCACGACAGAGGTCGATGTGCGCTGCACCCTCTGGCCGCGCACGGAGCTTGCGAATGTCGGCATCGCGCCGCTGACCTCGATGTTCTATTTCGACGAGACCAACCGTGGCCGGTTCGATGATTTCCGCCCCGCCGTGCATGACAGCGACGGGCTCAGCATCCACAACGGCAATGGCGAGTTGATCTGGCGGCCTTTGGCCAACCCGACCTTTATTCAGATTTCCAGTTTCGTCGATGATAACCCCAAGGGTTTCGGCCTGGCACAGCGCGAGCGCGCTTTTTCCAACTTCGAGGATCTCGAGGCGCATTACCATGAGCGTCCCAGCCTCTGGATCACGCCCGGCGAAGACTGGGGACAGGGTGCGGTTACGTTGGTCGAAATCCCGACGGACAAGGAAATCTACGACAATATCGTGGTCTATTGGAAACCCCGCACACCTCTTGCGGAAGGCTCTGAACACGCGTTCAGCTATCGCATGACCTGGACCGACCAGATCGAGGCGACCAAGCCGGTGACGCCGGTGCTGAATACCCGCCTTGGCAAGGGCTTTGCTCATAATGATCACAAGGTCGTGGTCATCGACTTTGCCCCGCATCCCGCCTTGCCCGATGATTATGAGGAGTTGGTCGCTTACGTCAGGGCCAACACCTTTGAAACGTCCGTCCCCCAAATTCAGCGCAATCCGGAAACAGACGGACCACGGCTGGTGTTTTCCTTTGATCCCGGCGATGTCGAGGCGTCGGAAATGCGTGCGCAACTCTATCACCAAGGACAGGCCGTGTCCGAAGTCTGGCTTTACCGATGGACAGTCTGACCCCCTTTCCCGGCACCGGGCTGATGCCCGCGCCTGCGCCTCTGGCCCATCCGGTCCAGAGCCTGCGTCACGCCTATCGAGACCCCAGTGCGCCGGTCTGGAAACCTTCTGCCGTGTTCCAGTGGCGGCGTCTGGCGGCGTTTCTGCCGGCCGTCATCACGACGGGGGCCCTGGCCTGGGCCTTTGGAGATTGGTTGTCGACCAATGGCATCTGGTGGCTGGAATGGGTGCTGCTGGCCTTTGTGGTCGCCACCTTCTTTTGGATCGCTCTGGCGATGGGCACGGCGACGCTTGGCCTTGCCGTTCATCTCAAACAGAAAGGCACCCGTATGGGGGCCACGCCCGCGCCGCTGCGCGTGGCGCTGCTTGTGCCGATCTACAATGAGGACACTGCCGAAGTCTTTGGCAATGCCAGCGCCATGATGAGCGCCTTGCGCGCGGCGCGCAGTGCGCATCGGTTCGAGCTCTTTATCCTGTCCGACACGCAGGACAGTGACATCGCCCTGAGCGAGCAGCGCGCCTACGCCACGCTGCGCGCCACCATGCCGCCCGATGCCCCGGTCTGGTATCGCAGGCGGGTGCAGAACACCGAACGCAAGGTGGGCAACATCGCGCAATGGCTGGAAAACTGGGGCGGTGCCTATGAGGCGATGCTTGTCCTCGACGCCGATAGCCTGATGAGCCCCGAGGCGGTCATCGCCCTCTCTGACGAGATGTCGCTTGATCCGACCGCAGGGCTTATTCAGTCGGCCCCGCTGGTGGTGGGGTCTGACACGCTCTTTGGCCGGATGCAGCAATTCTCGGCCTCCGTCTACGGGATGCTTCTGTCTCAGGGGCTGGCGGGTTGGACAGGCTCCGAAGGCAATTATTGGGGCCATAACGCCATCCTGCGCACCCGCGCCTTTGCGGATTGCGCGGGCCTGCCGCGCATGCCGTCGCTGCGCGGCAAGGGCGGTCTGATCCTCAGTCATGATTTCGTCGAGGCGGGGCTTTTGCGCCGTGCCGGCTGGGCGGTACGGTTCCTTCCGACCATTTCCGGCAGCTTTGAAGAGCCGCCCGCAACCCTGATCGACTATGCGTTGCGCGACCGGCGCTGGTGCCACGGCAATCTTCAACACCTCAGCCTCCTGGGAACGCGCGGCCTGCATCCGGTCTCACGCTTCCACCTTTTCCACGGCGCCATGAGCTATCTGCTCTCGCCCGCCTGGTTCGGTCTTTTGGTCATCTGGGCGATCCTGGGTAACGGACAGGACAGCGTCATCACCTATTTCTCGATGGAAAACCCGCTCTATCCGGTCTGGCCGGAAATGAGCCGGGTCAGTTCCGTGCTCATCCTGCTGTTCATGTATGGGATGCTGCTTGCGCCCAAGATGCTGGGCGCGCTGTCGCTCGGCCTCACCGAGCAGAAAATGCAGCGCTATGGCGGGCGGGCGCGGTTTGCCATGTCGCTGCTGGTCGAAGTGCTGCTGTCCATCCTCTTCTCGCCGATCATGATGGTGCAACAGGTGGTTGCGGTGCTGCGCACCGTGATCGGCATTCGTCCCACTTGGTCGCCGCAGGCGCGCAAAGGCGGCGATTACAGCCCGCGCACCGTGCTCAAGTTTCATGCGCTCGAAACCGTCAGCGGTGCGCTTCTGGTGCTCGGTATGGCGGCGGGGGTGGTGTCGCTCTGGCTTTTGCCGATTGCGGTCAGCTTGGTTGCCGCCGTGCCGCTCTCGATGGTGTCGGGCCTGCGGCTGGATCAACGACGTGGCCTTGCGTCCCTGATGGCCACGCCCGAGAGGGTCGATACCCCACCGATCCTGCAATTGGCCCGCAATCACCGGATGATGTTCCGCCATCCCGAGAGCCCGCCCATCGCCGCCGAGTAACCGCTACTGGCCCGGTCCCTTGAGCGTCTCGAACCAGTCGAGCGCCATGCTGGACCAGCCTTTCGGCACGCCATGCCCCCCGTCGAACAGCGCGAACTCGAGCGCGGAACCGGGGGTGCAGCGGGTCCAGCTGCGGCGCAGGAAATCACCTGTCGTCTCGAACCTGTCTGCGCGGTAATTGTCGCAGCCATTGGCGGCGCGCCACAGGCTCATGGCATGAAACACGTCACCCTGGGCAAAATCACGCCCCATGACCTGACGGATCACGCGCCCCTCGAGCGGCACCACTTCGTCGCGCCAGCCATGCGTATGCAAAAGCCGCACAGGCCCGGCGCAGCCAGTCGGATGCGGTCGCCAAAAGCTGCCGGACACCGGGGCATAGGCGCTGAAGGCGTCCGGCGTCGCGCAGGCGATATAGCTGGTGAGAGATCCGCCGATCGAAAACCCAGCCAGGAGACTGCGCTTTGGGTCGATATCAAAGCGTGCGGCGGCATCCTGCATCACCTCTTGCAGGAACGCCGCCTCATCGCGCTGTCCCGGAAAATCCGGGTGGAAATTCCAGCTGGGGCGTGTGCGCCCCATACGGATCAGCCCGTTGGGCGCGATATAGGCATAGCCGCGCGCGGTGGCATCCCGTGCGGTGGCACCCTCGACCATCGGTCCGCCGCGCCCGCCATGCCCATGCAAAAAGACCATCACCGGATGCGGGCCGGGTCCTTTGGGCAGGGCGATGTGATAGCTGCCTGTCGCTGTCTCGCACGGCGTGTCGGGATCACCGCAGGGCTGGGCGGCCTCTAGCGGCCCGGCGAAGAACAGGCAGAGCGCGAGAGCAGAAACAAGGCGCATCGGAGGCTCCAATCAAAGGATTGCTGCACCAAGTTTCCCATATTCCCCGGCCCCTGCACAGGGCACCGGCGTCACCCTTGCGTGAGGCTTGGCGCATTTACGCCCAATCGCCGAAGCCAAAGGTCATGTAGTCGCGCAAATAGGCTTCGCGCGTCAAAGCCTCGATTTCGGCATCGTAGATCTCGGCCAGTGGAAAGGGTGCGGTGTCGCGCGCGTCGGCTGGGGCAGGAGCCTTGGAATAGCCGAGCTGCCGGGCCAAGGCGGTCAGATACCCCGCCATCTCATTCTCTCGCACCACCATGTCGGGCGGGGCAAAGTCCGCCAATCCCTCAAGTACGGCGGCCTGAGTCGCCCAATGGGCATCCACCCTGATGCCGGTCTGTCCCGCGAGATTTGCCTTGAGAAACCGCAGAAAGGCGGCAAACGCCTCTCGATGCGCGGCGCGGTCATAGCTTGCGTCCAAATCGCCTTGCGGGATTGGCAGCTTGTGGAAATTGCGCAGCGTGCGGCGAATGTCGCGATAGCATCCCGGCCCCTTGATCAGGATCTTGTCGCAAAAGGCGGCATGTGCGCGCGCCACCGGGTGCCTGAGCACGGTAAAGCGCCGATGCCCCGGCTTGCGCCGCATCCATTGCCGCAGCGCCTTTTGATTGAGCTTGGTGGGCAATGTCTCGACCGGCACATTGTCCAGCGCCGCGAGCCACGCACAAACCTCTGCCTCGGGGCCGGAGCGCACCGGCATATAGAGCAAGGGCGCGCGTGCCGCGCTGACGAATCCGGGCACGGCCGCGCCGCGCCGCGGTTCGAAATTCGGGGTGCGCGTCAGGTTGAACGGATCGAGCCCTGCCAGCGCCCGCTCCATTTCCGCGAAATTCTCGACCTTGCTTTCCAGTGGTTCGGGGTTCTGCTTCTTGAGCGAGGCGTCAAGCGCCTCGAGCCGCGTCTCGCAGCCCAGGTAGCGCGCCAGACCGTTTATCACCTCGAGGCTTTGCAGATCCTCGTAGGCCACGTAAAACGCCGTCTGCCCCGCGGCCTGTAGCCGGTTCAGCAGCAACACCTGAAACGCCTGCAACCGGCCCACATGCAGCTCGAACTCGGTCGGATCAAACGTGATCTTGCTGTCGCGTCGGCGTTTGACATTGGTCAGCTTCCATTGTCCCGTGGCCTGCGCAATCTTCCACGACACATAGCTCTCGACGGGGTTACGCGTCAGGATGATCTTGGCGCAGCGCGGATCGTCGAGCATCAGATCCAGAATGCGCGGGTCGTGGTCGTGGAAATAGCGAAACCCGCCAATGCCCGGCGACTGCCCCTTGATCGCGCCGATCAAGCGCTCTGGCACCTCATCCCGCTCAGCCTGGGTCAACCCCAAGAGCTCTGTCTTGTTGGGATAGCCGATGAAATGCGGATTGAAGGCCTCGCCGTGACAGTCGATGCCGTCAAAAGCGTTGAGGTTGCTTTCAAGAAAATTGGACCCGGTGCGCATCTCTGCGAACACCACGAAATAATCAAAATTGCCTGTCATTCGACCTTATCGCACAAGATAGGGTTTGCGGGGATTTGCCGGCTGCTCGTTCATCCCCTGTTCGACCGGGAAATCCCCCATCAGATAGGGGTGCATGCCCTGATTCTTGAGATTTTGCAGGAACTGGCCAAAGCCGGTCAGGTCCGACATGCGCGGCACCTCGGCCAAACCGCGCAGGTTCTGCTGGCCGATTTCGTCGATGATAGATTGCAGCGGCTCCATCGGGGCCTCGATGAATTCCGCCATGGTCCAGATTCGCACCCGCGCCTTGATCCATTGCGAACGCAGCACCTCCAGATGCTTGCTTTCGACCCGCTGCAATTGCGCCGCCTCGCGCCGGATGTCAGAGAAATTGGCATTGGATTTGAAGAGCGGAACCGCCCAAGCCCCCGAAATCACCGAAACCTGCGCGTTGGGGTCGCGGACAATATCCCACTCGATATCCGTCAGCACATCGCGTGGTCCCATCTGGAAACATTGCCGCTCGCCGCGCGTGTTCCAGATCAGATTGGCCAGAAAGGCGCGCGGGTTGTAGTCGCGCAGCGCGGCACTGTCCGACAGCGCCCCGTTCATCACCGTCTGCCCATCCGAGAACTCGGCGCGTTCCGGCGCAAAGAGATGGCCATGCACCCGCATGCCGGTCATCCGCGCCAGCCACGGCTCGAAATTCTCGAAAAGATCGCTGAACCCCTCGAACACCGAATAGGGTGCGCAGGTCAGCCCGTTTTCGCGCCCTTCGACGGGAAACCGGCTCTGCATATAGAGGCCGGGGCGCCCGCGCGTGCGCCGCTCCACCGCCTTGGCGAAAATGCGGTCGATCTTGCCGGGGTTCGGCTCTGTCCGCTTCATCGCGCTGGCCTGATCGGTCAGGAATGCTTCGTAGAGGCGATCGGCAAAGGGCCATATCTTGCGCGCGACGAAACAGTCGGACCGCCGCAAGAGTTGCAGGTGGTCATCGTAGAAAATATGCGGCTTGCCCTGATAGTCGAATTTCGACAGGGTCAGCGACCGGCTCTCGATCTGGCGGGAATATTGCCGCGCGAGGGTCTGGAAATAGCTCTCGTCGGGGATCCAAACCTTGGAAAAATAGCGGTCATAGACCCGCCTGTCGGGGTCCTCCAGAATGGCCGAGAGCGTCTGGCGTGTCAGGCACCACCACTGGCTGCCCATATGCGGCACGATGCCGTTGGGGATGCGCCGCTTGAAGCGCATCAGACGTTGCAGCGCGACGTATTTGTCAAAGAGATAACGATTCTTGCGCCATGAGAATGGAAAGCGCAGCGTGAACCGCTCTTGATCCAGGCCGCCGATGGTCCATGGCACATCCGCTGTCGTGGCGCTCTCGATGAAATCGGTGTGCGGGCGCTTGCCCAGATAGTCGATCAATTCCTGCACCGGGCGCAACGGCAGGCACGAGCCAGAGGCAAGATAGACATGCCGCACCGTCTTGAAATCGCGCAGCATGATCTCTGCGGCCCCCTGCGTTGCCGCGACCAGCCCCCAGGTGCCCCATTCACAGCGATGACGCGGGGCAAAACGCACGTCGCTCATGTCCGACAGCGCCTGCACAAAGGCATTGTAGGTCTTGCGCGGGACCGCCTTGTCGACATGGATCACCAGCGGGCAGCCGGACGCGGCCCAATGGCGCGCCACCTGTTCGGCGCGGCCAAAGGCCGTATGAACCAGCATGATGATGCCGACGCTCATTCTGTCCCTGTTCCTGTTCCCGCGCTCATGCCCAGTTGCCCTTGGACATCAAGCCGAGAATTTCTAATTGTCGCCAGTTTATATATTTCTCCGACCATTTGCACCAAAGTTCGGGGTTGTCCTTCACGACCTCCGCATAGGCCTTGTATTCGACGCTGCCGGAATAATGCTGGCGGCGGGTCAGTTCCTCGGCCGCCTTGACGGTAAAGGTGTCGAGAAACTTGGCATGGAGCAGGATGCCGCTCGCCTTTTCGCCGCCCCATTCGTCATAGGTCAGGTTCAGGCCGCGCGGCAGGATCATATGGGTCGAGCTTTCGTAAGCATAGCGCCTGTCCCACCGCACCAGCGGTGTCTTGTTCAGCGCCGGTGCCTTTTTCGGGTTGTCCGGGAAAAACACCCGCGCCCGCGGCCCGCCCTGAATCCAGAGATTGCCGTAAAACTTGTTCTTTTCGATGATGTAATTGCCAGGATCGAACCAGGCGGCAATCTCCATCGGGTTTTGCCCCGGCTGATAGGGCACCGCGTCGATGCGTCCCTTGGGATACATATCGAGCAGCATCGCGCCAAAGGATTTGACCTGAGAGGTATCCAGCCAGTCGGTCAGCGCCCGAATGGGGCGCGTATCGCAGAACGGGTAGATGAAGAATTCATCGGGATCGACCACCAGTGTCCAATGGCCATGGCCATATTTTCCCTGGAGCCAGTTGAGCCAATCCACCCCGAACCGCGCGCGTTTGTAGCTCGACTTGGTGGACCAGAGCGACACATCCTCTTGCGCTGCCAGATATTCCGCGCCGCCATCGGTGCTGTCATTGTCCACGATCAGGAAATGCGAAATCCCCAGCTCGCGGTAGTAGCGCAGGAAATACGGCAGGCGGACATGCTCGTCGCGCATGGTCGAGAACAGCAGAACATCGCCCGGCTTGATCTGATGGGTCCGATTGACCACCGGATTGAGCGAAAAATGCTTGCGAAACGCGCGAATCTTGGCCCGTTTGCGTCGCAACCGCATCCGATATGACTGCCATGCCCCCAAAAATCACGTCCTGTTACCTGCCCGGAACGGCCTTAAATTATCCCTCAACATTTAATACGGGGTTTTGAGAAACAATCTTAGCCAATTTTATAATCTGTCGACATGAAATGATCAAATCACGTCCTGAGGCGGTGCAAACCTACTTGGGCGAGCGTTTGGCAAGGATGCGCTGAAGGGTGCGCCGGTGCATGTTGAGGCGGCGCGCGGTCTCGCTCACGTTGCGATCGCAAAGCTCGTAGACACGCTGGATATGCTCCCAACGCACGCGGTCCGCGCTCATCGGGTTCTCGGGGGGTGGCGGCAGGTCGGCACCATTGGCCAAGAGCGCGTTGGTGATGTCAGTGGCATCCGCGGGCTTGGACAGGTAATCCGTGGCCCCGATCTTGACCGCTGCAACGGCGGTGGCAATCGCGCCATAGCCCGTCAGCACCACGATCCGGCTGTCGGGACGCTTTTCGCGGATCACCTCGACCACGTCGAGCCCGTTGCCATCCTCGAGCCGCAAATCGCAAACCGCGTAGGCGGGGGGGCGCGCCGTGGCAATCGCGCGACCGGCGGCGACAGATCCCGCCGTTTCAACCTCGAACCCGCGCTTTTCCATGGCCTTGGCCAGACGCTTCAGAAACGCCTCGTCGTCATCCAAAAGCAGAAGCGACCTATCTTCACCGATATCCTGTATCTCGTCGGCCATGCCGTCCCTCCCGCTCCGCCAGTCTGACACAGGTTCTAGCCCGCAGCCTTACTTGCGTCAAACAAACGCGCTATTCTAGCGAGCGTCAAGAAAACATTGAACGCGATCAGCCATTTGCTCTGCGGTCACATCACGGCGGAAAAACTCGACAAAGCCATGCTCGGGAAGGGACAGATAGGTCATCGTCGAGTGGTCCACGAGATAGAAATCCTCTTCGCCCTCGGTCGGCTGATGCGCCTGGAAAAACGTGCGATAGGCCTTTGAGGCGGCACGCACCTGTTCTTCGCTGCCGGTCAGGCCCAGCAGGCGGGGGTGCACATAGTCGGTGTATTCCGCCATGACCTCGGGCGTGTCCCGCTTGGGATCAATCGAGATGAACACCGGCTTGACCATTTCACCACGGTCCTCCAGCAGGTCGACCGCCTCGGCATTGCGCGTATTGTCGAGCGGGCAGACATCAGGGCAGAACGTATAGCCGAAATAGATCAGCGCCGGCTGGTCGATCACCTCTTTTTCGGTCACGGTCTCGCCGGTCTCGCTGACAAGTGTAAACGCACCGCCGATCTGCGACACCCCGCCAGCGACATTCGACGCCCGGCACTGCGCAAACTGGTCGTCGTCTCCCTTCATCATGGTCATGGCATAGGTGATCCCCAGCCCGAGGATGGCGGCTAATCCAGCGGCAATGGCGATCAATCGGGTCATGGGATGTCCTTGCGTTCGTGGGGTCAGAGTGCGACGCTGCCTATGTATCATCCCACCTCTCGCATGCAATGGGACGCAGGCGCACATATGGTTGAACTCTCGCCAGAACCCTTGAAATCCCCGCAACGCGGCAACTGGATTCGCCTGCGCACGCTGGTGCTTTTGCGTTGGTGGGCCATCGTGGGGCAGGCGACCGCCCTCATCATCGCCCAGCGGGTCTATGGGCTCGATCTCGAAATCGGCCTGTGTTTTCTGGTGATCGGTGTTTCCATCGTCAGCAATCTGGTGGCTTCCTTCGTCTTTGCCGAGAACAAGCGCCTGTCGGAACATGATACTTTTCAGGTCGTGCTTTTCGACATGCTGCAACTGGGATTGCTGCTCTATCTCACCGGCGGGCTGCACAATCCCTTTTCGATCCTGATCGTCGGTCCCGTGACGGTTTCAGCCTCGGCGCTCTCGGGGCGCTCCACTGCCTTTCTGGGGGCAATGGCCATCATGATCGTCACGCTCTTGATGCAGTTCTACTTGCCGCTGCGGCTTGGGGATGGCTTCGTTCTGGCGATGCCGGATGTATTCCGCTTTGGCAACTGGGTGGCGATTGTCATCGCGGTGATTTTCCTCGGGGTCTATTCGCGTTGGATCGTGCAGGAAATGCGCGCCATGTCCGACGCCCTGCAAGCGACGCAGATGGCCTTGGCGCGCGAACAGAAACTGACCGATCTGGGCGGCGTGGTGGCCGCCGCCGCGCATGAGCTGGGCACGCCGCTGGCCACAATCAAACTGGCCAGTGCCGAATTGGCCGAGGAGCTCGCCGACTACCCGGACCTGCGCGAGGATGCACTCCTCATCGTGCAGCAAACCGATCGCTGCCGCGACATCCTGCGTTCCATGGGGCGCGTGGGCAAGGATGACCTGCACCTGCGCAGCGCCCCCCTCACCGCGCTCATCGAAGAGGCGGCAGAGCCGCATGTCGCGCGCGGCAAACACATACATTTCGACCACGGGCCAGAGGATTTGACCAGCCAACCCACGGTGCTACGCCGACCCGAGGTGATCCACGGCCTGCGCAACCTGATCCAGAACGCCGTGGATTTTGCCCGTGACAATGTCTGGGTCGAAAGCGGCTGGACAGAGGATACCATCACCCTGCGCATCATGGATGACGGGCGCGGCTATCCGCCCGACATGCTGGGGCGCATCGGCGATCCTTTCATCCGCCGCCGCGCCCCCGCCAACGACCCACAGCGCCCGGAATACGAGGGCATGGGCCTAGGTCTATTCATCGCCAAGACCCTGCTGGAACGGTCAGGCGCCGATCTCACCTTTGCCAATGGCTCGGATTCCTTTCGCAAGGAGGCCAGCCGTGCCGCGCGCACCGGTGCCTTGGTCGAGGTGTCCTGGCCCCGCGACGCGCTCGAGGCCCCATCCGGGGCTCTCACCCCCGCCCTGGGCCTCAATCAGCCTTTGCGCGGCTAATACAAGGTCGGCGTTAATTCCCTCTTAACCACTCTGGGCCAAGCTTGTACTCGTAACCCGGCTGCGAGGGATGTAAATGTTTGCCATAACTGTTTCGGATGTTGCTCTTCTTTTTCTGCCAGCGTTTGTCTTGTCGTTGGGTACTCTCTGGCTGATGGGCCGCCACCGCCCTCTTGTCAGGCGCATGCAGGGGGAATCGCGTCCGCGCGACGTGGCCTTTCTCTTTCGCGATGGCGTGCTGGTCGATCACGATGCCTCCAGCCTGTCCTTGCCCGATGCCGCGACTGAGGTCAGCGATTGGTCGCGTTTTTGCGGCTGGATGGGCTTTCGGTTTGGCGATCTGCCACAACATCACGACGACATATGTGCAGGCCAGAGCATCCGCTTGCAGGCCGAGGATGGCGCGACCCTCGCTCTGGTTCATCAGGGGGATAGCCTGCGCGCCGTGCTGCACGACACGGCCCCCGTTGACGCCGCCGCCTGCCACGCCGCCGCAAGCGAGCGTCACGATCTCCTCTCGCGGAGCTTGGCAGCCGAGCGTGCGCCCACCCCGATCTGGATCATGGATGGCGCCGGTTCCATCCTCTGGCAGAATGACAGCGCCCGCGCTGTGCCGCCCGCCCATGTTCCGCATCTGACCGCGCGGCCCGACTTTCCGCCGGATGTGGGCGACACCTCCTGTGCGCGGCTCCGTCTTGCCGGCGAGTCGGGCGATCAGGATTACGTCTATGACCTGCATGTAACCCGCACCGCGATGGGCTGTGTCCACCACGCGCAGGACATCACCCGCCTTGTTCGTGCCGAAACGCTGCAACGCGAGTTTGTCCAGACGTTGAGCAAGACTTTTGCCGACCTCACCACCGGCCTTGTGGTGTTTGACCGGGCCAAGATGCTTGCGGTTTTCAACCCGGCGCTCACGGATCTCACGGGTCTGCCCCCTGAGTTCCTCAGCGCCCGGCCCAGCCTTTTTGGCTTTTTCGATGCCCTGCGCGACCGGCTGGTGATGCCCGAGCCCAAGAATTACGCTAGCTGGCGCAGCCAGATCACCGATATGGTCAAGAGCGCCGCGGGCGGTCTCTATCACGAGGTCTGGACCCTGCCTTCGGGCCAGACCTACCGCGTTACCGGGCGGCCCCATCCCGATGGCGCCGTGGCCTTTCTGTTCGAGGATATCTCGCTTGAGGTGTCGACAACCCGGCGTCACCGGCTGCAGATGGACCTGCGCCAATCCGTGATCGACCGTCTGGAGGAGGGCATTGCCGTGCTCGCGCAGGATGGCCGCCTGCTCTTTTGCAACACCGCATTTGCCGAGATGCTGGGGGTTGACCCGGATTCGAGCTTTGCCGAGATGGGCCTGCATGATGTCATCGCCGCCTGCGCGGCGCGCTACCCCGATCCCGGCCTTTGGCCCGAGGTCGAGGATCGCATCGCAACCCGGCGTCTGGTTGCAACCCTCCATGATCGCGCCGTGTCGCCGGGTCAGGCCGGGGCTGACCTGCGTGTCGTGCCGCTTGGGCGGGGGCAATCCATGCTCTGTCTCAAGGATCGCGCCATCGCCGAGGCCGACCGCGTGGGCCTGCCTCTGCGCTGAGACGGGTTGCGGGCAGGCGCGGCGCGTGTAGTGTCGGGGCATGTCCGATCCCTGCGCCCAGATCCTCCTTGCCAGCCCCGATGCGACCTGCGCCTTTGCGCAGGTCTTGGCACACCGCCTAAGGCCGGGCGATACGCTCCTGCTCTCGGGCGGTGTCGGCGCGGGCAAGACGCATTTCGCGCGCTGCCTGATCCAGGCCCTGCTTCTGTCGCCCGAGGATGTGCCTTCGCCCACCTATACGCTTGTGCAGACCTATCAGGGGCAGGGCGCCGAGATTTGGCACGCCGATCTCTATCGCCTTGGCGATGCGATGGACCTGATCGAACTGGGGCTGACCGAAGCCTTCGCAGAGGCCATCTGCCTGATTGAATGGCCTGACCGGTTGGGGGATATGGCCCCGCCCGGTGCCCTCTGGCTGGAGTTTGAACCGCTGCCAAACCCCGGTGCAGAGGATCAACGCCTCTTGCGGATCACTTGGCAGGATGACAGGTGGGCACAGCGACTGAAGGAGGTTCTGAATGACTGACCGGAGCGCCTTGATGCAGGCGTTCATCGCCGCGACCGATTGGGCCGGGGCGGCGATTGCCCCGCTGGCGGGGGATGCCTCGAACCGGCGCTATCTGCGGCTCACCCATACCACAAGCGGCGGCACCGCCGTGTTGATGGATGCCCCGCCCGAGCGTGGCGAGGATGTGCGCCCCTTTCTCCATATCGCCCGCTACCTCACCGGGCTTGGCCTCAGCGCGCCGCAGATTCTGGCGCAGGACGAGACGCGCGGCTTTCTCATTCTCGAGGATCTGGGGGATGCGCTCTTTGCTCGCGTGATCCCCGGCGCGCCGCAGATGGAAGACCCGCTTTACGCAGCGGCCACCGATGTCCTGATCGACCTGCACCGGGCCCGTCCGCCCGAGGGCCTCAAACCCTATGGGCCAGAGACCATGACCGACATGGCGGCCTTGGCCTTTGACTGGTATCTCACGGGCGCTACCGGGGATAACAGCCCGCAGCGTGCCGAGACGCTCGCCGCGCTGCACCGGCTCTTGCGCCAGCACGCCGCGACCACCGATGTGATCGTCCTGCGCGATTATCACGCGGAAAATCTGCTCTGGCTGCCAGAACGCATCGGCGCGGCCCGCGTTGGCCTGCTCGATTTTCAGGACGCAATGACCGGCCACCGTGCCTATGATCTGGTCTCGGTGCTGCAAGACGCGCGCCGCGATGTGCCCCCCCTGATCGAGACTGCGATGATCGCACGCTATTGTGCCGCGACTGGCATTGATCAGACCATCTTCGAGGCGGCCTATCACTGTCTTGGCGCGCAGCGCAATCTGCGGATCCTCGGCGTCTTTGCCCGGCTCTGCCTGCGTGATGGCAAGGCGCATTACGTCGACCTCATGCCGCGCGTCTGGGATCATCTGCAACGGGATCTCGACCACCCGACCCTATCGCCGGTGGCCGATCTCCTGCGCGCCGCCCTGCCTGCGCCGACATCCGCCATCAGAGAGCGCCTTCGCGCGCACTGCGCGTCATGAGCCTGCCGCTGATGTTGTTTGCTGCCGGGTTCGGCACGCGCATGGGGGCGCTGACCGCGACCCGGCCCAAACCCCTGATCGAGGTGGCGGGTCGCCCGCTCATCGACCATGCGCTCGATCTTGTGACCGCGCATGGTGCCGGCCCGGTGGTGGTCAACCTGCATTACCTGCCCGATCAACTGGCGCGGCATCTGGCGGGGCGTGACATCCGCCTTTCTCATGAAACGCCCGAGATCCTTGAGACTGGTGGCGGGCTGCGCGCCGCCTTGCCGCTGCTTGGCCCCGGCCCGGTCTTTACCATGAATACCGATGCGGTCTGGCGCGGTCCAAACCCGCTTGATCACCTGGCGGCGCTCTGGCGCCCCGCCGAGATGGATGCGCTCTTGCTGTGCATCCCGCGTGCGCAGGCCGTGGGCCACAGCGGTGCCGGGGATTTTCAGATTGCCCCGGACGGGAGGGCGACACGTGGCGCGGGCTCTGTCTATTCCGGGCTTCAGATCGTGAAACCCGACCTGCTCCAGACCATTCCCGAACGGGCCTTTTCCCTCAACCGCCTCTGGGACATGATGCTTGCCGATGGCCGGCTCCATGCCGCAGATTACCCGGGCCAGTGGTGCGATGTCGGCCGCCCCGAGGGAATCGCGCTGGCCGAAACCCTGCTTGCCGCTCCCGATGTTTGATCGCTCGGACACCCCCCGCTTCTACGGCTTGCCCCCCGGCGTGGATTTCCCCCGTGCGTTGGTCGACGGCTTGCGCGCACGTCATCTGGGCCAACCGCCCGAAACCCTCGCGCGCGTGCAGCTCATCGTCAACACCCGCCGCATGGCACGCCGCATCCGCGAGCTGTTCGACGAGGGCCCGCCGTGCCTCTTGCCGCGCATCAGCCTTCTGACCGATCTCGGAGAGCTTTGGGATCTGGCCCATATCCCCGACCCGGTGCCGCCCCTGCGCCGCAGGCTGGAGCTGGTGCAGCTGATCACCACGCTTCTCGACAATGCCCCCGATCTCGCCCCGCGCAGCGCGATCTACGACCTTTCCGATAGCCTTGCCGGGCTGATGGATGAAATGCACGGCGAAGGCGTGGTGCCACAGGCTATCGAGGCGCTCGATGTCAGTGACCAATCCGGCCATTGGGCGCGGATCAAATCCTTCCTTGGCATCGTCCGTCATTATTTCGAGGCAGGCGGTGCCGCCCCCGATGTGGAAACCCGTCAGCGGCTTGTCATCGAGCGGCTGGCGTCCCTCTGGGCCGAAACACCGCCAAGGCACCCTGTGATCCTTGCGGGCTCGACCGGGTCGCGCGGTGCTACGCAATATCTCATGCAGGCGGTCGCGCGCCTGCCGCAAGGGGCGGTGGTGTTGCCCGGCTTTGATTTCGACATGCCCGGCGCGGTCTGGGAGGCGCTGGGCGACGCCATGCTGTCCGAGGATCACCCGCAGTACCGTTTTTGCCGTGTGGCGGCGGGGGGCGGGATCACGCCCGCGGAGATCCGCCCCTGGTCCGACACGGCTGCCCCCAATCCGGCGCGCAATGCGCTGGTGTCGCTCGCCCTGCGCCCTGCGCCTGTGACCGATCAATGGCTGCGCGATGGCCCGCATCTGGCGGACATTGCCGGGGCCATGGCCGATGTGACCCTGGTCGAGGCCCAATCGCAGCGCCAAGAGGCGCTGGCCATCGCCATGCGCCTGCGTCAGGCGGCCGAGGACGGGCGCACCGCCGCCCTCATCACCCCGGATCGGACCCTTACCCGTCAAGTGACCGCCGCTCTCGACCGCTGGGATATTCTGCCCGATGACAGCGCGGGTTTGCCGCTGCACCTTTCGCCGCCGGGGCGCTTTCTGCGCCACGTCGCCGATCTCTTCCGCAATCGGCTGAGCGCCGAGTCGCTTTTGACCCTGCTCAAGCATCCTCTGGCACATCAGGGGGCAGAGCGTGGCCCACATCTGCGCCTCACGCGCGAGCTGGAATTGCACCTGCGCCGCCACGGCCCACCCTATCCGACCGAAGACAGCCTGCGCGCCTGGGGCACCGGGCAAAAGGATTCCCTCGCTCCCGATTGGGTGAACTGGCTCTGTGCTTGCTTTGTGAACAGGGACTATTCCGGCGAAATGCCGCTGCAAACCAGCGTTGCGGTGCATCTGGAGCTGGCCGAAAAGATCGCCCAAGGCTGCCGGGGTAAAGGCTCGGGCACGCTCTGGCTCAAGGATGCAGGCCAAGAGGCGCGACAGGCCGTGACCGAGTTGAAGACCGAGGCCCATCACGCGGGCGCGCTCAGCGCCAGTGACTATTCCAGCCTGTTTCACAAGATTCTCAGTAGCCGCGAGGTGCGCAATCCGGTTGATCCGCACCCCCATATCCTGATCTGGGGCACGCTGGAGGCGCGCGTTCAGGGGGCGGATCTCTTGATCCTTGCCGGGCTGAACGAGGGCAGTTGGCCAGAAAGCCCCAAACCTGACCCATGGCTCAATCGCGCCCTGCGTCATCAGGTGGGTCTCTTGTTGCCAGAGCGGCGCATCGGCCTCTCGGCGCATGATTTTCAACAGGCGATTGCCGCGCCCGAGGTCTGGCTCACCCGGTCCGTGCGCTCTGCGGATGCCGAAACCGTGGTGTCGCGCTGGCTCAACCGCATTCTGAACCTGCTCTCTGGCCTGCCGGATCAGGGCGGGCCAGCGGCGATTGACGCGATGCGCGCGCGTGGTCGCCTCTGGCTCGACCGCGCCGCGGCCCTTGAGGACCCCGGCGTTGTGCCGCGCGCCGCGCGTCCGGCACCCGCACCTCCCGCCCCCGTGCGCCCCGATCACCTGAGCGTGACCGAGATCAAGCGTCTGATCCGTGATCCCTACGCCATATATGCCCGCCATATCCTCAACCTGCGCAGGCTCGATCCGTTGATGCGTACGCCAGACGCGCTCTTGCGCGGCACGGTGCTGCACGAAATCCTCGAAGGCTTCATTCGCGAAACGCTGGAGCATCCGGCACGGTGCAATCACGCCACCCTGATGCAACATGCAGAGACTGTTCTGGCCGAAAACGTCCCTTGGGCCGAGGCGCGCGCGCTCTGGCTGGCGCGGCTGGAACGGGTGGCCGACTGGTTCATCGAGACGGAATTCGCCCGCCGCGCCCGCGCCCGCCCCGTCGCGTTTGAGGCCAAGGGCCGCGCCACCCTGCCCGATCTGGGTTTTACCCTCTCGGCCAAGGCTGACCGGCTCGATCTCGATGATCTGGGGCAGGTGCATATCTATGATTACAAGACCGGCACGCCGCCCACGGCCAGGGAACAGACCAGTTTCGACAAGCAATTGCTGCTTGAGGCGGCGATTGCCACGCGTGCGGGTTTTGCCGATATGGGGCCAAGCCGCGTGGCCCGCGCGGTGTTCATCGGGATGGGCAGCTCTCCCAAAGAGATCGACGCGCCGCTCGATGCCGAGCCGCCAGAAAAGATCTGGTCCGAGTTTCACGCGCTGATTTCAGCCTATTTAGACCCTGATAAGGGCTATACGTCCCGTCGTGCACCGCGCACGACCGATGAGGACGGCGATTACGACCAACTCGCCCGTTATGGCGAATGGGATCTGACGGATCGCCCCCAAGTGACCAAGGTGGGCCAATGACCGCCCGTGACGCCGCCACCCAAGCCCAGGTCGAGGCCGCGCGCCCCGATCTTTCGACATGGCTCGCGGCCAATGCAGGCTCGGGCAAGACGCGCGTTCTGACCGACCGGGTGGCCCGGCTCTTGCTTGACGGGGTCGATCCGCAGCACATCCTGTGCCTCACCTATACCAAGGCCGCCGCGAGCGAGATGCAAAACCGCCTCTTTCGCCGCCTCGGCGCTTGGGCAATGCTGGCCGATGACGCGCTCAAGCAGGAATTGGACATCTTGGGCCACGAGGGCGAGATCACGGATCGAACATTGCGCGAGGCCCGCCGCCTCTTTGCCCGCGCGATCGAGACGCCGGGTGGGCTCAAGATCCAGACGATCCACTCTTTTTGCGCCTCTCTCCTGCGCCGCTTTCCGCTCGAGGCCGGTGTCACACCGCAATTCACGGAAATGGAGGACCGCACCGCCACCCTCCTGCGCGCCGAGATTGTCGAGGAACTGGCCGCCGGGCCGCAGGCCGCGACATTCTATGCGCTTGCCAGACACTATTCCGGCGAAACTCTGGAAAAACTGACCGCCGAGATCGTGCGCTACCGCACCGGATTCTCGCAACCGCTGAGCAACGCCGACCTCGCCGCTCTCTTCGATCAGCCCGAGGATCTCAGCCCTGAAACGATCGGGGACCGGGTGTTTCTGGGCAACGAGCAGGCGCTGCTTGATCACCTCCTGCCCGCCCTTCGGGCCGGGTCTACCAATGACGTTTCGGCAGCTGCCAAACTGGTGCGGATCAGCGCGCTCGATGTCGGCGCCCTGCCGCTTCTCGAGGATGTCTTTCTCACCGGCAAGAGCGCCAAATCCCCATTCTCCGCCAAGTTAGGCTCTTTCCCGACCAAGGCGACCCGAGGCACCCTCGCCCATATCATGCCGCAGATCGAGCAATGGATGCTGCGCGTCGAGGATACGCGCCCCGCGCGCCTTGCGCTCCTGGCCATGCAGAAAACCCGCGCCCTGCATGATTTCGCCCGCGCCTTTCTGCCCGCCTATGAGCGCGCCAAGCAGGTGCGCGGCCTGCTCGACTTCGACGACCTGATCCTGCGCGCCCGTGATCTCTTGACCGACCCGGCGGTCGCCGCGTGGGTCCTCTACCGCCTCGATGGCGGCATCGACCATATTCTCGTGGACGAGGCGCAGGATACCAGCCCGGTGCAATGGCAAGTGATCGAGCGTCTGGCGCAGGAATTCACCAGCGGCGAAGGCGCGCGCGCCGATGTGGCCCGCACCATCTTTGTCGTGGGCGACAAGAAACAGTCGATCTACTCTTTCCAGGGGGCCGATCCGCGCGAATTCGACCGCATGCAGCATGAATTCGGCCTGCGTCTGGGGGCGACCAACCGTCCCTTGCAAGCGCGCGTGCTGGCCTACTCGTTTCGCTCGTCGCGGGCGATTCTGACCACCGTCGATTGCTGCTTCGACCAGAGCAGCGAGAGCGGCTTTACGCCGGAAGAGGGTCACAAAGCCTTTTTCGACACGCTCCCCGGCCGCGTCGATCTCTGGCCGGTTGTCGCAAAGCCGGAGGAAGAGGAAACACCCCCCTGGCACATGCCGGTGGACATCCGCGCCTCCAATGACCCCGCCATCCTGTTGGCGCGGCAGGTGGCGGCCGCCATGCGCGACATGATCGCCGCGCGACAGGCGATCCCCGATCCGAAATCGCCCAGCGGCTTTCGTGCCGTGCAACCGGGTGATTTCCTCATCCTCGTGCGCCGCCGCTCTGCGCTCTTTCACGAGATCATCCGCGAATGCAAGGCGCAGGGCCTGCCCATCGCCGGGGCCGACCGTCTCAAGGTCGGGGCAGAGCTTGCCGTGCGCGATCTCGAGGCGCTCTTGTCCTTTCTCGCCACGCCCGAGGATAGTCTGGCGCTCGCCACCGCCCTGCGCTCACCGCTTTTCGGTTGGTCCGAGGCGCAGCTTTACGACCTCGCCCAAGGGCGCGACCATTCCTACCTCTGGGAGGAGTTTCGCGCCCGCGCCGCCGACTATCCCGAGACCATGGCGATCCTGCGCGACCTGCTCGACAATGCCGATTTCTTGCGCCCCTATGACCTGATCGAGCGTATCCTGACCCGCCACGATGGCCGCCGTCGCCTGCTTGCCCGTCTGGGAACCGAGGCCGAGGATGGCATCGACGCGCTTCTGGCGCAGGCCATGGCCTATGAACGCCGCGCCGTCGATAGTCTCACCGGATTTCTCGTCTGGATGGAGACCGACGATCTCGAGATCAAGCGCCAACTCGACAGCGCTGGCAACCGCATCCGTGTGATGACCGTGCACGGGGCCAAGGGGCTTGAGGCACCCGTCGTGATCCTGCCCGAATGTGGCGCCTGGGGCAGTCCCAACGTGCCGCAGATCGTGACGCAACAGGGCCACGCCCTCTGGACCGGGCGCGTCGATGATATGCCTCCGACCCTGGCCGAGGCAATCGACGCCGAACGGCGCGCGCTTCTGGCCGAACGTGAGCGTCTTCTCTATGTCGCCATGACCCGGGCCGAGACATGGTTGATCGTCGCCGCCCATGGCGATTTGGGCAAGCAGGGCGATACCTGGTATGACAAGGTGCAGCGCGGGATGCTGGCAGCGGGCGCGCAGCCCCACAGCTTTGCCAATGGCCCCGGCCTGCGTCTCGATCATGGGCTATGGGCTGAAACAGAGACTGAAACAGCATCTTTTGCACCCCCTCAGGCGGTCGCCCTCGATCCGCTCTTTCAGCGCCCCGCTCCGCTCCCGGAGCGCGTCAAGACCCTGAGTCCCTCCGACCTTGGCGGGGCCAAGGCGCTGCCCGGCGAACGCGGGCTGGATGAAGAGGCCGCCAAACGGCGCGGTCGCCAGATCCACCGCCTGCTCGAGTTCCTGCCCACCGTGCCTGCCGCGGACTGGCCCGCCACCGCCGCGCGGCTCCTCTCCAACGGCAGCGATGCCGCGACCGGCGCAGAGCTCGCGCTGCTGCGCGCCGAGGCGGAAAAGGTGCTGACCAAGCCCAGTCTGACGGCCCTCTTCACCCCGACGGCCCTGACGGAGGTGGCGATCACCGCCAATCTCGCCTCGCTTCAGGGGCAGCGCATCCATGGCGTTATTGACCGGCTGATCATCGAAGATACGCGTATCCTGGCGGTGGACTTCAAGACCAACGCGCTGGTCCCCGACACCGTAACCGATTGCCCCGATGCGCTTTTGCGGCAGATGGGGGCCTATGCCCATGCGCTCGCACAGCTTTACCCGGATCATCGCATCGAGACTGCAATTCTCTGGACCCGCACCGCGACGCTCATGCCCTTACCCCACGATCTTGTGACTGCGGCGCTGGAATCCACCACCATCGCTTGACGTGCCGCGCCCGGCTTCTTAGGTTCACGACCGAAACCCTGACCACTAGGAGACATATCATGGCCACCGTTGCCGTCACCGACGCCACATTCGACGCCGAAGTCAAGAAATCCGACATTCCCGTCGTGGTGGATTTCTGGGCTGAATGGTGCGGCCCCTGCAAACAGATCGGCCCGGTTCTGGAAGAACTGTCGTCCGAGATGTCCGGCCGCGTGAAAATCGTCAAGGTCGACGTGGACAGCAATCCCAATTCCGCCGTCGCCATGGGCGTGCGCGGTATCCCGGCGCTCTTCATCTTCAAGGATGGGCAGGTTGTGTCGAACCGCGCTGGTGCCGCCCCCAAGGCCGCGCTCCAGAGCTGGATCGAAGACAGCATCTGAGACCACGCATATACCTCGTGGAAGGGGTCGCGCCTGTCGCGGCCCCTTTTCTTTGTCCATAAAACCCGCATGATCCCCCCATGACCCTGACCAATGCCGATATCACAGAGCTGACCGCCCTGCGCCGCCTGTTGCACCAACACCCCGAAGTGTCGGGGCAAGAGCAGGGCACCGCCGGGCGCATCACCGACGCGCTCTTGGGGTACTCACCCGACCGGCTCTTGACCGGGCTTGGCGGGCATGGCGTGGCGGCGGTCTATCAGGGCCAAGACCATGGCCCCACGATCCTCTTTCGCTGCGAACTCGACGCGCTGCCGATCACCGAACAGGGCAATCTGCCCCACCGCTCGACCGTGCCAGGCACGGGCCATCTCTGTGGCCATGACGGGCATATGACGGTGCTTCTGGCGCTCGCGCGCCTCTTGTCGCGTCAGCGTCCTGCGCGGGGTCGCATCGTGCTGCTCTTTCAACCCGCCGAGGAAACCGGCGCAGGCGCAGAGGCCGTGTAGAGCGATCCGGATTTCGAGACTATTTCACCCGATTATGCCTTTGCCCTGCACAATATGCCCGGTCTGCCGCTCGGTCATGTGGGCCTTATTCCCGGCCCGGTCAATTGCGCCTCGCGCGGCATGGCCGTCACCTTGACCGGCAAATCCGCCCATGCGTCAGAGCCGGAAAATGGCCGCTCTCCAATGCACACATTGGCGCATCTCATGCCGGCGCTGACGGCCCTCAGCCACGGCACGCCCCAAGACAGCGATTTCACGCTGGCCACGGTCACGCATGCCCAGATGGGGGCCCCCGCCTTCGGCATCGCGCCGGGCGATGCGACGTTCTACGTCACGCTGCGCACGCTGACCGACGGCGGTATGCAGGCGCTCTGCGATGCCGCGACGACGCTGGTGATGGATACGGCCACGGCGCAGGGGCTGACGACCGAGATCACCTATCACGACATTTTCGCCCATTGCGAAAACCACCCCGAGGCGACCCTGATCTTGCGCCGCGCGCTCGATGCGTTGCAGGTGCCCCATGACGGGCGCGGTCTGCCGATGCGCGCCTCCGAGGATTTTGGCCGCTTCGGTCATCGTGCCAAGGCGGCGATGCTGTTCCTTGGCGCGGGCACCGCGCATGCCGCGCTGCACAATCCCGATTACGATTTCCCCGATGATCTCATCCCCATCGGTGCGCGGATCTTTCATCAGGTCGCCCGCGACATGCTGGGGTGAAACCGGCCACTACTCCAATGGCCAGCCAAGCGCCCTCAGCCGGGCGGCGATCTGGTCCGATGCCTCTGGCGCACCGGCGTTGATGGACGTGAGCTTGAGAAACCAGAGCAGATATTTGTCCCAATCCGGGGCATGCCCCGCGACCAGATCAAAGGCCTTGTCCACGCCAATCCCGGCCACGTTCAGCGTGACGTGATGAAAATCTATCTTGGCAAAAACAATCGCGGGCTTGCGAAAGAACATAGCCATCAGCGCGACCGACGAATTTTCAGTCACCACGAAATCACAGTCGCGCAGATGCGTCTCCATCCCGCCTGTGGTCACCTCCAACAGCGGATGGGCGCGGCACAACTCCTCCAGCTTGCGCATGTCCGAGCCCGAGTAATGCTCCTTGGGATGCAGCCCCGCGATCACCCGCCTGCCGTCTGCCCGGCGTAGCGTTTCGCGCAGCATGTCCAGCGGCGACATCACCTGAAACGAGCGCCGCTCGTCGATATGTCCCTGCAGAGCAACATAGATTATCCCGTTGCGTCGGATGTCGTCTGGGCCAAGGTCAAACTTTCGTTTGGCCCAGTACTTGGCAAAGCGCGCGGCCTCTGCCGGATCAATCCGGCTGGGATCAAACGCCGCCTGGGCGACATCGAAATTCCACCGCTCTGCCGTTCGCTCGATCCGCCAGAACGGCATGAGATAGGCAACCCGCAGGCTGAGCCCCCTGGCATGCGCCGGTTCCTGCATCAGGAAGAGGGCGTATTCGTCCGCGTCCGCCGCCACCAGCGTATCAACCGGGCCAGCCGTGCAAATGTCCAGCGACCACCCCGACCGCGCCAGCGCCTGTTGCAGTTTGTTCACGAAATTATGGTCGCCCGCCCTGGCGCGCTTGTCCATCGGATTAGGAAAATACAATCGCGCGCGCCGAGCCTGCATCATGGCGCAAAACCTAATCCACGCCGCCCTCTCGCTCAAGCGGCTTGAAAGCCGGGCAAAACTTGTAAACATCAGGCGTGACAGTCATATAGGGCCGCGAAACGGAAGGAACATCATATGTCCGAGAGCAAATTTCCCGGTTGGCATGGCACCACCATCATTGGCGTGCGCAGGGGCGGCGAGGTTGTCGTTGCCGGTGACGGTCAGGTCAGCCTTGGGCAGACCGTGATCAAGGGCACTGCCCGCAAGGTGCGCCGCCTCTCGCCCGGTGGTCATCCGGTTGTGGCGGGCTTTGCCGGGTCAACGGCGGATGCCTTTACCCTGCTTGAACGGCTCGAGGCCAAGCTCGAGGCGACACCGGGTCAGTTGCAGCGCGCTTGCGTGGAACTGGCCAAGGACTGGCGCACCGATAAATACCTGCAAAAGCTCGAGGCGATGCTGATCGTCACCGATGGTGATCAGCTCTATGTCATCACCGGCGCAGGCGACGTGCTCGAACCAGAACATGACGTGGCCGCCATCGGATCGGGTGGCAACTATGCGCTTGCCGCCGCGCGCGGCCTTGCCGAAAACCCCGACCTGAGTGCCGAAGACATCGCCCGCCGCGCCATGGCCATCGCCGCCGATATCTGCGTCTACACCAATGGCAATCTGACAGTCGAACGGATCGGTGGCTGAAGGCGCGCGCCATCAGCCACCTTTACACACATCACTCGTTATCGCACATCAATGCAACGTCGCCACACCCAAGGGCACGTTGAACTGTTCACACCAGATCCAGACCTCGTTGACCCCCTCGACAGACATGCTGGCGGGAATCTCATAGCGCTGTTCCCCAGAGTTTGAACGCAGCGCGCCGAGCACGGTGGATTTGTCATACCCGTTGCGACCCAAGGCCACCTTGGGATCCGGGGCGCCGTCGAAGGCGAAATCAGACTGCAAAACGACATAGGTTTTGCCGCCCACTTTCGTGAACGTTACCCCACCGCTTGTCACATGATCGCTACGGCCTTTGAACGTGCCTTTGCGGCTCTGCCCGGCAAGGGCCGGCCCGGCCATCATCACGGCTCCGAATGCCGCCGTGGCAGCCATGAAATTGCGGCGATTCTGCATCTCGTTTTCCCTTCCATCGATTACAGTGCGCCACAACTAAGTACCTCTGCGGGATTAAAAAACCGGCCTGACCTCCTCGTGATCCGCTGTTAGAGTTTCGTGTACCCGGTTGCGTTTTTCGCCATGGCGTATACCTACCTGTAAAGTGATCCGCAGAAAGGCCTGCCATGACCGACCTGACCCCGCGCGAGATTGTCTCGGAGCTTGACCGCTACATCATCGGCCAGCGTGATGCCAAACGCGCCGTGGCCGTGGCCCTGCGCAATCGTTGGCGGCGCAAGCAGCTTGGCCCCGACCTGCGCGACGAGGTTTACCCAAAGAACATCCTGATGATCGGCCCGACCGGCGTCGGCAAGACCGAGATCAGCAGACGCCTCGCCAAACTCGCCCGCGCCCCCTTCATCAAGGTCGAGGCGACCAAATTCACCGAGGTGGGCTATGTCGGCCGCGACGTCGAACAGATCATCCGCGATTTGCTGGATAGCGCCATTGCCCAGACCCGCGACTGGATGCGCGAAGATGTCAAGGCCCGCGCCGAACATGCCGCCGAAGAGCGCGTGATCACCGCCATTGCGGGCGAAGATGCCCGCCCCGCCACCCGCGACATGTTCCGCAAGAAGCTGCGCGATGGGCTCCTGAACGATACCATGATCGACATCGAGGTGGCCGATACCTCAAACCCCCTCGGCATGATGGACATCCCCGGCCAGCCCGGCAGCCAGATGGGCATGATGAATCTCGGCGATCTGTTCGGCAAGGCGTTCGGCCAGCGCACCACCACCAAGCGTGTCAGCGTTGCCGACAGCTACGCGCTGCTCGTTGGCGAGGAGGCCGACAAGCTTCTTGATGACGAAACCGTCCATCGCTCGGCACTTGAGGCGGTCGAACAGAACGGCATCGTCTTTCTCGACGAGATCGACAAGGTCTGTGCCCGGTCGGACGCGCGCGGGGCCGATGTCAGCCGCGAAGGCGTGCAGCGTGACCTGCTGCCGCTGATCGAGGGCACGACCGTCAGCACCAAATATGGCCCGGTCAAGACCGACCATATCCTCTTCATAGCATCCGGCGCCTTCCACATCGCCAAGCCGTCCGATCTGCTGCCCGAACTGCAAGGCCGCCTGCCCATCCGGGTGGAGCTGCGCGCCCTGACCGAAGGTGATTTCGTCCGCATCCTGACCGAGACCGACAATGCCCTCACCCGCCAATACACCGCCCTCATGGGCACCGAGGAGGTGACGGTCGACTTTACCCAGGACGGCATCGCGGCCCTCGCCCGCATCGCGGCAGAGGTCAACCAGTCGGTCGAGAACATCGGCGCCCGGCGGCTCTACACCGTCATGGAACGGGTGTTCGAAGAACTCTCCTTTACCGCCCCCGACCGCGCGGGCGAGAGCGTGACGGTCGATGCGGGCTTCGTCGAGGCGAATTTGGGCGAGCTGATGCGGTCCGCGGATTTGTCGAGGTATGTTTTGTAGGGGGCAAAATTGTAGGGTGGGTATTCATACCCACCACACCACAATGACCGTCACAGCGGGCCTGCCTTCCTGCCGGATAATTCACCTTACCGGCGAGAGTGGCCAGATGATTGAGTGTTCCCCCAGTTCCCCCTCCCCATCCCCCGCGCTAAACACCTCTCATGGTTGTTCCGGTTCTGATCCTTACCCTCTCCCTGATCGGCGTTGCCGTGGCGCTGATGCTGCCCGGCTATGGCGATCTGATCCTGCTGGCGGGGCCTTGCACCGTTGCGGCGCTGATCCTGCTCCTGCGCGCGCTCGTTGCCCGGATCACGGCCCCGCCCGAGCCCGAGGCAGAGCCGAACCGCATCCTGATCGACGGCTCCAACGTCATGCACTGGCGCGACAACACCCCGCAGATCGCAACGCTGCGCGAGGTCATCGCGCATCTGCGGCAGCTGGGCTATGCGCCGGGGGTGATCTTTGACGCCAATGCGGGTTATCTGCTGACCGGCAAGTACAAGCATGACGACGCCATGGCCGGGTATCTGGGGCTGGCCGAGGATTGGGTGATGGTCGTGCCCAAGGGCACGATCGCCGACAGCTACCTCTTGACCGTCGCGCGCGACGTGGGCGCGCCCATCGTCACCAATGACCGCTACCGCGATTGGGCCGATGCCTTTCCCGAAGTCACCGAACCGGGGCGACTTATCCGGGGTGGGTATCGCGATGGGGCGCTCTGGTTCGAGGGGCTGGGCCTGCCGACGTGATACCGACGGGGGTTTTGCCCTGTTTTCAGCGCACTACCGCCCCCGCGCCGCCTCGATCCGGGCGCGGGCGGAATTGGAGCGTGGCTGCCACAACCCCCGCTCCACCGCCTCCGCCAGCCGCTCCGCCAGTTCGCGCAAGGCCGAGGGGTTATGCGCCGCGATGAAGTCCCGCGTGTCGTCATCCTCCAGGAATGCCGCCTCGACCAGATCAAAGTGATGCCCCCGCACGGCGCCAGTTGTTGCTGCAAAAGCAAAGAGATAGTCCACCGTCGCGGCAATCTCGAAGGCGCCCTTGTAGCCGTGCCGCTTGACCCCTTCGATCCATTTCGGATTGACCACGCGAGAGCGCACCACCCGCCCGATTTCATCCTCGAGTGTGCGGATCACCGGGCGTTCGGGGCGGGAATGGTCATTGTGGTAAACCGGCCGGTCGCGCCCCTGCAAGGTGCTCACCGCCGCCGCAGCCCCCCCCTCGAACTGATAATAGTCATCAGAATCAAGGAGATCATGCTCGCGGTTGTCCTGATTCTGCACGATGGCGTCGGTCTGTTTCAGCCGCGTTTCAAAGCCCGCGCGATCCGGCGTGCCCGCCTCCTTGGCACCATAGGCATAGCTGCCCCAAGTGAGGTATGCCTCTGCCAGATCGGCCTTGTCCGCCCACAGCCGCTCGTCGATCATCGCTTGCAGACCCGCGCCATAAGCCCCCGGTTTTGATCCATAAATACGCGGTGCAACGCCCTCGCTCCGCGCTCTCGCGGCGGCGGGATTGTTGTCCTCGGTCTCGTCCAGCCCCTGCACGGCCCGCGCCGCGCTGTCGAACAGCGCGATGAGTTGTGGAAAGGCATCGCGGAAAAACCCAGAGATGCGCAGGGTCACATCCACCCGTGGCCGCCCCAACACACCCTCGGGCAGAATTTCGAATCCGGTCACGCGCCGGTTGGCGGCATCCCATGTCGGCTTGACCCCCATCAGCGCCAGCGCCTGCGCGATGTCATCGCCACCGGTGCGCATGTTGGCCGTGCCCCAGGCGGTGATCAGCAGGGCGCGTGGCCAATCGCCGTGGGTTTGCAGATGCTTTTCAATCAAGAGGTTGGCGGATTTCCACCCCAAGGCCCAAGCGGTCGGTGTGGGCACGGCGCGGCTGTCGACGCTATAGAAATTGCGCCCCGTTGGCAGGGTATCGAGCCGACCGCGCGTGGGGGCACCCGACGGTCCGGGGGCGATTGCCTGTCCGTCCAAGGCGCGCAAGAACCCCGCGCCCTCGCCCGGCCCACAGGCCGCAATGGCAGGGCGGATGCGCGCTGCAATCTCTGCCAGAACCGCCGCAGTATGCGGTCCGGCCCCTTGATCGCCCTCCGTCAAGAGGCGTTGCGCCATCAGCTCCAACCGCTCGACCGTGTCGCCATTGCTGCGCCACGGATCGGCGCTCAGATCGCGCAGGGCTTGCGGTTTTTCAGCCGCCGGGGCCGCCATGTCGCAATCGAGCGGATCAATGCTCAGGCCATGGTCCAGCGCCAGCGCCCGGATCAAGGACGCATCGCCCCCCTTGCCGTGCCCGCGCGGCACACGGGCCAGGGCGATGGCCAGATCAGCTTCCAACCGGCCCGTCGGCGACTGCCCGAACACATGCAGCCCGTCGCGGATCTGCGCCTCTTTCAATTCGCAGAGATAGGCATCGAGCCGCGCCAGATCGCCCGCCTCATCCGTGCCCGACATGCCCACGTCCTTGTCGAGCCCGGTGGCAGCACTCAGCGTCAGGATCTCGCGGCGCAGATGGGCAATGCGGCGTGGATCAACCCCGGCGGCCTCATAGTATTCGTCCACCAGCGCCTCCAGATCGCGCAGCGGACCATAGGTCTCGGCGCGGGTGAGGGGCGGGGTCAGGTGGTCGATGATCACCGCCTGCGCGCGCCGCTTGGCCTGCGTGCCTTCGCCGGGATCGTTGACGATGAACGGATAGACATGCGGCATTGGCCCCAGCACCGCCTCGGGCCAACATTCGGCGCTGAGAGCGAGCGCCTTGCCCGGTAGCCATTCGAGATTGCCATGTTTGCCCATATGCACGATCGCCTGCGCGCCGAAATGGTGGCGCAGCCAGATATAGAAGGCGAGGTAATTGTGCGGCGGCACCAGATCGGGGGAATGATAGGTCTCGGTCGGGTCGATGTTATAGCCCCGCGCCGGTTGCAGCCCGACTACGATATGCCCGAAGGTCAGGATCGACAGGGCAAAGGCGGGGCCGTCGGAGTCGCGTAATTCTGGAACGATGAAGGGATCGTCTTCGGGGGCACCCCAGCGGGTAATCATCGCTTCGCGCAGGTCCCAAGGCAGGGTGTCGAAATGCTCGCGGTAGATATCGAGCGACAGCCTCTCGCCCCCCTCGCGGTTGGCGCGATCCGTCAGCCAGTTGGTTGGCCCCGCCATCACCGCCCGCATCAGGGCATCGCTATCCTCGGGGGGATTGGTGACGGTATAGCCCGCCTCGGCCATCAGGCGCAGGGCATGGACCGTGGCCGCAGGCGTATCGAGCCCAACCCCATTGGCCAAACGCCCATCCTTGTTCGGGTAATTGGCAAGGATGAGTGCGACCCGTCGCATGGGCGCGGGCGTCTGGCGCAGCCTGGCCCAGTTGGCGGCCAGTTGCGCCACGAAATCTACACGGTCGCCCACGGCGCGATAGGTGGCGATTGGGCATTCGGTGGCTTCGTCGAAAAACGCCTCGCCCTTGAAGCTGATGGCACGGCTCAGGATGCGGCCATCTACCTCGGGCAAGGCCACGTTCATTGCTATATCGCGCCCCGACAGACCGGTCAGCCCCTTGGCCCAGGTCTCTTCGGTCGATCCGGCCAAGACCACTTGAAACACCGGCGCGCCATTGGCGGCGGGCATGGAGAGCGGGTTGTCGGGGCTATCGTCGCCCGCGTGCGGCGAGCCTACGGCAAAGGAGGTGCAATTGAGGATGACCGATGGGGGGGCAATGCCGAACAGATGCTCCAGCGTTGCCACCGATACCGGGTCCTTGAGCGAGGCGACAAAGATCGGCAGCGGATTGAGCCCGGCGCGCAATAGCGATTTCACCAGCCGGTTGATCGGGTGCAGCCCCGCACCCTGCACCAAAGCGCGGTAGAAGATCACCGGCACGACGGGCTGATCCGCCTGCCACGCCTCTTGCGCGGCGCTGAGGCCCGCGACCCCGGCCCCCGGCCAATAGACGCCCGCACGCAACAGCGGGCTGGCGGCGGCAGGGCGCTCGCCCCCGTCCAGCATGGTCTTTGCGTAGCGCAGAAAATTCCCGGCATTCTCTGGCCCGCCCTCGACCAGATAGGCCCAAAGCGCATCGTAATCCGCGTCCGAGACCGTCGACAGACCGCGCAGTTCCGCATCCGGCTTGTCATCTCCGGGCAAGAGCGCCAGCGGCACACCCGCCTCGTGCAGGCGCGCGGCGAATTGTTCTGCCCCGTATTTCCAATAACCGACACCGCCCAGAACCCGCGCGATCACCAGCCGTGATTTCGTGGCGCATTGATCGAGATGCAGATCGACCGACATCGGATGCTGCAAATGGCTGAGGTTGGCCAGCCGCAAACCGGGCGGCTCTGCCAGTTCACCGCGCGCCTCGCTCAGCGCTGCAAGCTCTGTATCAGCGGCAGAGACAAAGATCACATCGGCGGGCGTCTGCCCCAGATCGACCGGCTCTTTGCCATCCTCGATGGCGCCGGGGGTAGCGGCGAGCAGATGCATCAGGTGGTTCCAGCTTGAACGAGGCTGCGATTTGCGGCAAGAGCAGCGTCACAGCTGCCCCTGTCGGGGCGTATCGCCGAAAGGGCAGAGCCATGGATTACAACGCATTGGGCGCCTCCAAGAAGGGCAGCAAGATCCCGCGTCACAAAGAGCATAACGCACCGGGCACGGACAAGAATCCGTTCGGCAAGCGCCCTTCCAAGGAAGAACTGATCGCCCGCCTCAAGGCGAAGGCCGAGAAAGCCACGAAATAGGCTCATAGCCGCTTTTCCATGAAGATGGACGAGGGGGCGTCGGGATACTCTCCGAAGGGGCCCCGTCTCGCAAAACCGTGCCGCTCATAGAGTTTGTGCGCTGCGTGTAGTAAATTCCCGGTTTCCAAACGCAGGCAGGGCAGGGCGTGCGCGCGCGCTTCGTCCTCGATCTGGCGCAGCAGGGCGTCTGCCGCGCCCTGTCCCCGCGCCGCTTCGGCTACGAACATGGACTTCACTTCGCCATAGCCCTCGCGGAGCGCAAGCGCGCCGGTGCCGATGATCGTGGCACCGCTGCGCGCGGCAAAAAAGCGGATGTCGGGCGCGCAGAGCGCGTCGATGTCGAGAAAGAAGTTATCCTCGGGTGGAAAGAGCGACTCCATCAGCGCATGGCTCGCCCGCAAGAGCGCACTGGCCTCAGGATGCTTTGGGTCTGCCGCTTCGACGATAATCATGCCAAAAGCGCGGCGGTGATCGCCGCCCGATCCAGACCCGCCTGACCAATCACCACCAGCCGCGTCTGGCGCGGACCGGCGCCGTATGGCTGGTCGAAGTAGCTGTCCACGCGCGGCCCGACGGCCTGAATTGTCAGGCGCATTGGCTTGCCTGTCACCGCGGCAAAGCCCTTGAGGCGCAGAATGTCATGGGCGCGGATCACCTCTGTGACCTGACGGGCAAAGCTGACCGGATCGCCGATCTCGGGCCGCGTCACGACAAAGCTCTCAAAGGCGTCGTGGCCATGATCGTGATCGTGGTCATGATCGTCGTCCTCGTCGTCGTGATGATCGTCCTCGTCATGATCGTGGTGATGATGGTGCAGCTCGTGCCGCGCCTCCATATCCGCCTCGGCCCCGATACCTTGCCCCAACAGCACCTCGATGGGCAGGGCCCCCATGGTCGCGGTCACAACCTGAACGCCATTGCGCGAGTCCTTGCGCAGCCGCGCTGTCAGCGCGGCACGCTCGTCTTCGGTCAGCAGGTCGGATTTGTTGATCACGATCATGTCTGCGCAGGCCATCTGATCTTCGAAAAGCTCCGACAGCGGCGTTTCGTGGTCAAGGTTCTCATCCAGCTTGCGCTGAGCATCCACCGCCGCCACGTCATGCGCAAAGCGGCCTTCGGTCACGGCCTTGCCATCAACCACCGTCACCACACCATCGACCGTCACCCGCGTCGAAATCTCGGGCCAGTTGAAGGCCCGCACCAGCGGTTGCGGAAGCGCCAGACCCGAGGTCTCGATCACGATGTGATCGGGCGCACGCTCGCGGTCCAGGAGCTTTTGCAGGGTAGGGATGAAATCTTCTGCCACGGTGCAGCAGATGCAACCGTTCGACAGCTCCATCACATCCTCTTCCGAGCAGGTCTCGATCCCACAGCCCTTGAGGATATCGCCATCCACGCCCAGATCGCCGAATTCGTTGATGATGAGCGCAATGCGCTTGCCGCCCGCATTTTCCAGCATGTGCCGGATCAGCGTGGTCTTGCCGGCCCCGAGAAATCCGGTAACGACGGTGGCGGGGATCTTGGCTTGCATGTCTTGGCTCCTTCAGGGGCTTGCATCGGGCGGGGCGGCTGGCCTAAGCCCGGCGGAAAAGGGGATCGGCGATGGTGCACCGGGTTGTGGTCTGTTCTACGTGCGAGGGCACGGATGGCAAGGGCTTTGCGGCCCGTTTGCGCGCAGCTCTCAGCGAACGGGGGATGGAGTTTACCGTGCAGGACCATGACTGCATGTCCAATTGCGGCCGCCCGCTCAGTGTGGCGTTTTCTGCACCGGGCAAGGCCACGTATCTCTTTGGCGACATCGACCCGATGAGTGATCTAGAGGATACGCTGGCCTTTGCCGCGCTATATGTTGCCTGTGCCGATGGCTGGATCGAGGATGCGCGCCCCGCTGGACGGCTCCGGCATTGCCTGATCGGGCGCGTGCCGGGCTGAGCGGTCATTCGATCACTACCTCAATCTTGGCCTCGATGGGCATCCCGTCCTTGGCCAGTTGTGTATGGTCGTTGGCATTCAGCGTCACGCGCAGCTCATGTGTGCCCACCGGCAGCGCATCCAGTTGCATCCACGGCCCATAGGCCCGCGCGACCTTGACCCCGTTGAGGTAGAGATGCGCATGCCCGCGCCCCGGCACGACCGGCCCATTCACCCCCTCGGGATCAAAGGTGAAATTCTCCACCCCGATATGCAAATTGCGGCTCTGCGCCCCGTCGGGGTGCAGGGTGAGGGTCAGCACTGGCGCGGGCGTGCCCGCCTCAGTCAGGGCCGTGTGTGCGGTGCCATGGTCATGCGCCGCGTGGTCATGCACCGCCGCGCCGTGGTCGTGGTCATGCCCTTCAAGCTGCGCGCCAGATGTGGCGGCAACCAGAAAACCAAGTCCCGTGCCGAAAAAGAGGCCGATTCCGAGAAAGGCAAGTGGTTTGGCCATCGTTCCTGTCTCCTGTCGGATGACCCCGGCGCTGTGGCGCCGGGGCGGTTGCATGTCAGGCTGTCGCGTTCTCGCGACGCCAGAAATGACCGGCCAATGCACCCAGGCAGACCCAGGCCGCGAGACCCACGCCAAGCGCGCGCGAGGCAAAGAGCGCGGCCAGTTCCGGCGGCACCGGGCCGGTAAAGGTCTCTGGTTCGGGCGCACCGATCAGATGCGGTGCCGCCAACAGCGCAACCGCAACCGCCAGCATCACCGGCCCCTTGCCAAAAGCGATCAGGCCCAGCCCTGCCGCCGTTGCAATCACCGTGCCCCACCACCAGATTTGCCGTGCGGTGATGTCGGTATAGGCCACGCCCGGCACTTCGGGCGGCAGAGACACGGCAGGTGCGAAATGCAGCGCCACGAATCCGGCGACACCCCAGATCACGCCGCTACGCGCGTCGATGCCTACGCCATATTCCGCAGCCAATCCCATGCAGGCCACCAGAACAAGCCCGTAGCCGACATAGATCAGCGCCGAAAAGAGGACGCTCAGCCCATCACGCATCATGTCAAAGCCTGGCAATTCGGGCGTGGCGCTAACGGCCTCTGCCCCGAAATGCACAAGACTGCCCCCTTCATACAGCTCCGCATGCAACAGCACCGGCTGAATGAAAACGATCTGCAACAGGGCGGCGATCAGCCCTGCACAGAAACCAGCGAACAACGCGCTGGTCGCGATTTTAGAGAACATGACTTAGTGGCAGGGAAAGCCGGTCGAATGGCGCACGTCATGCGCGGCGTCATGCAGCGCCGAGGCTTGCACGTGGCCGGCAACGGTCACGATGCCGAGGCCCAGAAACAGGGCTGCGACGAAGGGCAGGACGGTGGATTTTGCAGCGGTTTGAACCAATGCGGTCATGGCGGTATCTCCTTTGCGCCTCTCACCCGAGGCGGGATTGACGAACGCAGGGCTGGTCTCCTGGCTCGCGGGTCGTCGCCTGTCTGCCGCCTTCCCAAGGATTTTACACCTCAGTGGCATCTGGCAGGGGCTCGCCGCTTACAGTCGCGGGGGCGGCTGACGCATGGGCGCCCTGATTGGGTCCACCGGCACGTCATTCCCATTTCATCCTCGAGGCGCTTTGCGCCCAAACGAGGAACCTTGCCTCTTTGGTATGCAGGCTGTGCGTCACCCCGTCAAGGAGGATTGCGACCGCTCAGGAGCAGTCTGCGGCATTCTTTTTGCAGGGACTGGCGGGGCTCCGCCCAATATCATGTGGATAAATCCCACAGCCGCCCCATATCCTGTGGTTGATCGTTGACAGGCCTGCCCCTCACCCCTCACAATTTCATGACAACGGAATCACATGGCACAAAGGGCGCGCGCGCAGGTGCAGTTCTCGAAACTCAGATTGACCGGCTTCAAGAGCTTTGTCGACCCGACCGATCTGATCATCGCGCGCGGTCTGACCGGCGTTGTGGGTCCCAATGGTTGTGGCAAATCCAACCTGCTTGAGGCGCTGCGCTGGGTGATGGGTGAGAACCGTCCCACCGCCATGCGCGGCGACGGGATGGAGGATGTGATCTTTGCCGGGGCCGCCACGCGGTCCGCGCGCAATTTTGCCGAGGTGGTGATCCATCTCGACAATTCCGACCGTCTGGCACCCGCCGGGTTCAACGATGCCGATCAGCTGGAGATCACCCGCCGGATCACGCGCGATGTGGGCAGTGCGTACAAGGTGAACGGCAAAGATGTACGCGCCCGCGACGTGCAGATGCTCTTTGCTGATGCCTCGACCGGCGCACATTCGCCCGCTCTGGTGCGCCAGGGGCAGATTTCCGAACTGATCAACGCCAAGCCGAAATCGCGGCGGCGGATATTGGAGGAGGCCGCCGGTATTTCCGGTCTCTATCAGCGCCGCCATGAGGCCGAGTTGAAACTGCGCGGGGCCGAGACCAATCTCACCCGCGTTGACGATGTGGTCGAGCAATTGGCGAACCAACTGGCGCAATTGGCGCGGCAGGCCAAGCAGGCGGCGCGCTATCGGCAGATTGGTGAAGAGCTGCGTCTGGCCGAGGGGCTCTTGCTCTATCGCCGCTGGAAAGAGGCGGATTTGGCCCATGCCCGATCCGAGGACGAATTGCGCGAACGCATCACGGCTGCCGCCCGTGCGGAATTGGCGGCGCGCGAGGCGGCCAAAGCCCGGTCCAAGGCCGAAGAGGCGCTGCCGAAGCTGCGCGAGGAAGAGGCCATCGCTGCGGCGATCCTGCAACGGCTGAGCGTGCAGCGCGACACCCTGACCGAGCAAGAGGCGACCGCCCGAGATCGCATCGCCACCCTGCGCAGCCGAATCGAGCAGCTCGTCCGCGACATGGAGCGTGAGGCGGGGTTGAACCGTGATGCAGGCGATACCATCGCCCGGCTAGAGTGGGAGGCCGGCGAGCTAGCAAAGGGCGCCGAGGGCCACGACGCCCGGCTTGAGGCGGCTCAGGCCGAGGCGCGCGAGGCGGCGCAAATCCTGCAGCAGCGCGAGAACGATCTCAGCCAGATGACCGAGGATATGGCCCGCCTTGCCGCCCGTCATCAATCCGCGCAACGCCTGCTGGAGGACAGCCGCAAGACCCTGGCCAAGAGCGAGGCCGAGGCCGAGCGCGCCCGCGCCGCGCAAGCGGACCTGCGCGCCGCCCTGACCCGTGCCGAAGCCGACCACGCCGCCGCGCATGAGGCCGAGGCCGAGGCGGTTGCGCGCGCGGAGGCGGCAGAACAGGCTCTTATCGCCGCCGACGAGGCCCGTGCCGAGGCACAGGCGCAAGAGGCCGAGGCCCGCGCTGCCCGCTCTGAGGCCGAGGGCGAGTTGGGGGCCCTGCGCGCCGAGGTGACGGCGCTGGCCAAGCTGGTGCAGCGCGACACGGCTGAGGGCGGGCAGGTGATGGATCGCCTGCAGGTGCAGCAGGGTTTTGAAAAGGCGCTGGGCGCTGCCCTTGCCGATGATCTGCGCGCCCCCGAGGTCGAGACCGATGGCCCCTCTGGCTGGACCGTTCTGCCTGCCTATGCCACGCCGCAGCCCCTGCCCGAAGGCGTGACCGCGCTCAGCCGTCATGTCTCGGTTCCCGAGGTTCTGGCGCGTCGGATGTCGCAAATCGGGCTGATTGATCCCGAGGATGCCGCCCGGCTGCAACCGCTCTTGAAGCCCGGTCAACGTCTGGTCAGCACCGAGGGGGATTTGTGGCGTTGGGACGGTTTTCGTGCCTGGGCCGAGGATGCGCCCTCTGCGGCCGCGCTGCGTCTGCAACAGCTCAACCGGCTGGAGGAACTCAAGCAGCAGCTTGAGCACACGACGGCGCGCGCGGAAGGGGCCGTGCGCGGGCACGAGGCCCTGCGCGAGGCGTTGATCCGCCGCACCGAAGAGGACCGCGCCGCCCGCGAGGCGCGCCGTGCCGCCGATGCCGCCGTCAACGAGGCCAATCGCGCCCTCAGCCGGGCCGAAGCGGATCGCAACCTCGCCGGATCGCGGCTCGAGTCGCTGGGTCTTGCCGTCACGCGCCATGACGAAGAGGCGATGACCGCCCGGCAAAGCCTGTTGGAGGCGGAAAAGGGGTTGGCCGGTCTTGGGGATCTGGGCGCCGCGCGTGCCGATCTCGAAGACATCAAGATGGCCGTCGAGGCCGCGCGCATGACCATGATGACCAAGCGCTCAGGGGCTGATGAACTGCGCCGCGAGGGCGAGCGGCGCACCCGCCGCAGCCAGGAAATCACCAAGGAAATCAGCGGTTGGCGTCATCGTCTGGAGACCGCGGAGCGCCGTATCGCCGAACTGGTCGAGCGCAAGGAAGAGTCGGAGGACGCCTTGGCCGATGCCAGTGCCGCGCCCGAACTTCTGGCCGCCAAGCGCGCCGAACTGGGCGAGGAGATCACCCGCAGCGAGGCGCGCCGTGCCGCCGCCGCCGATGCGCTCTCGACCGCCGAGGGCGTGGCGCGTCAGGCCGCGTTGGACGAGCGCGAGGCAGAGCGGCTGGCCTCTGAGGCGCGCGAGATGCGCGCCCGCGCCGAGGCGCGGCTCGATGCGGCGCGCGAGACCCGCGATTATGCCGCCGAGCGGATACATGAAACGCTGGACCAGACGCCCGAGGCCCTCTTGCAGAGCCTCGCGGTCGATCCTGACGCGATGCCCGCCTCGGACGCGATCGAGGCCGATGTGAACCGGCTCAAGCGTCAGCGCGATGCGTTGGGCGCGGTGAACCTGCGCGCCGAAGAGGACGCCAGGGAGGTTGAGGCCGAACATGCCAGCCTGATCAAGGAAAAGACCGATCTGGAAGAGGCGATCAAGACCCTGCGCAGCGGCATTGCCAGCCTCAACCGCGAGGGGCGCGAGCGGCTGTTGACGGCGTTCGAGACGGTCAATTCCAATTTCAGCCTGCTCTTTCGGCATCTCTTCGGCGGTGGCGAGGCCAGTCTTGTGCTGGTCGAGAGCGATGATCCGTTGGAGGCCGGTCTGGAGATCATGTGCCAACCGCCCGGCAAGAAGCTCTCGACGCTCAGCCTCTTGTCGGGGGGGGAACAGACGCTGACAGCGCTGGCGCTGATCTTTGCGGTCTTCCTTGCCAATCCCGCCCCGATCTGTGTGCTGGACGAGGTTGACGCGCCGCTTGACGATGCCAATGTCACCCGCTTTTGCGATCTCTTGGACGAGATGTGCCGCCGCACGGAAACCCGCTTTCTCATCATCACCCACCATGCCGTGACCATGAGCAGGATGGACCGGCTCTTTGGTGTGACCATGGCCGAGCAGGGCGTGAGCCAGCTTGTCTCGGTGGATCTCAAGAAGGCGGAACAGATGGTCGCCTGAGCGGGGCGCCATCGGCCCTTTGCGTGGCGTAACCCCTCCCAAACCTTGACCCCGGCGCATATACCAATAGGTATTGATGCCCTGACGCCAATTGGCGCGGTGTGCTGTGCAAGGATCGCGGTGCGCCCTCGCGGGCGCTTGTCTGTGCCCAAATACAGAACGGGACATGGAGAGCCGTTGTTATGATACGATTTTTTGCGCAGTTTCTTGTTGCCTTGTTTTTGACCGTCACCGTGGCCACGGCACAAGAGCCCGGGCAGGGTGCAGCCGATCCCGCGCTCGCGCGCTCCAGCGTAGAACTGCTGATCGACGTGATCGAGGATGATGCCGCGCGGGCCGAACTTGTCGAGCGGCTCCGCGCCGCAGGACTGCCGGACGAGGCCGAGAGTGTGGCCCCCACCAATCCGCCGCCCGAGGATCTGTCCTTTGGCCGCAGGGTTGCTCTGGTCACGCAGGCCGCCGCCGAAGATTTCGCCGAGTGGACGACGGGCTTGGCCCGCCAGATCGCCCGCGCGCCTGCCGTGCTCGATGGGCTGAGCGGGGGTGAGGCCGCCGTCCTGATCGACGCTTTGACCGAACTTGCGCTGGTGATCGCGGGAACGGTCGCGGCCTATCTGCTGCTGCGCGGCTTTGGCAAGTCGCTCTATGCCCGCATGAGCCGGTCAGCCCGTGATGGTGGGCTGGCGCGAACCATCCTGCTCTTTCTTGCCTCCGCCGTTACGGATGCGATGATCGTGCTGATCGCCTGGGCGGCGGGCTATGCGCTTGCCATTCTGGCCTTGGGCGAGTTTGGCCAGATCGGCATCCGTCAGACCCTCTATCTCAACGCCTTTCTGCTGGTGGAAATGGCCAAGGTCGCGGTCAGGCTGGTGCTGTCACCATCCGCAACCGCGCTGCGCCCGCTGCCGATCCCTGATCGGGCGGCGTCCTATCTGTCGACGCGGATCAACCTCATTGTCGGGATCGTGGGCTATGGGCAGTTGCTGATTGTGCCGATCCTCAACAGCAATGTGTCCTTTGCCGCCGGGCGGGCCGCTTCGGCGCTGATTGCCATGGCGGTTCTGATGCTTGCCATCGGGCTGGTCTTGCGCAATCGCCGCACCGTCTCTGACTGGTTGCTGGGTGCGCAGACCGAGGATGGCGCGCGGCCCAAGGGGGCGCTTGCCTATCTTGCCCGCCACTGGCACTGGCCCGCCTTGGCCTATCTTCTGGCGATGTTCCTCGTCGTGCTGATCCGCCCCGGCAACGCGGTCTTTCAGGCCTTTCTTGCCTCTGGTCAGGTGCTGGTCGTGGGGCTTCTCGGGTTCTCGGTCGCGACCTTTCTCAGCCGCGTCATGGCGCGCGGCGTGATGCTGCCGCCCAGCATGTCGGCGCGGGTGCCGCTGTTGCAGGGGCGCGTCAATGCCTTTTTGCCCAAGGTTCTCTTTGCGCTGCGCGCAGTGATCTTTGCGGGGGTCGTGCTGCTGGCCTTCAACGCGATTGGCGTTATCGACCTGCGCAGCTGGATGGTCAGCCAGTTCGGCCTGCGCCTGACGGGCATGATCCTGTCGGTGTCGCTGGTGCTGCTGGTGGCCTTCTGCCTCTGGCTTGCGCTGACGTCCTGGGTCGATTACCGGCTCAATCCCGAGTTCGGCAAGGTGGCGACCGCGCGCGAAGAGACGCTGCTCACGCTGTTGCGCAATGCCGCGACGATCGCGCTTGTTGTCGTCACCCTGATGTTCGTGCTGGCCGAAATCGGGCTCGACATCGCGCCGCTTCTGGCCTCGGCCGGGGTGCTGGGCCTCGCCATCGGTTTTGGTGCGCAAAAGATGGTGCAGGACATCATCACCGGCATTTTCATCCAGTTCGAGAATGCGATGAACGTGGGCGATGTGGTGACGGTTGGCGGTGTGACCGGCACGGTCGAGCGCCTGACGATCCGCTCTGTCAGCCTGCGCGATGTGCAGGGTGTCTATCACATCATCCCGTTTTCGTCGGTCGATATGGTGTCGAACTATGTGCGCGATTACGGCTATTTCGTCTGCGATATGGGCGTGGCGTATCGCGAGAATGTCGCCGAGGTGAAACAGGCGATGCTTGATGCCTTTGACGAACTCAGAGGCGATCCCGATCAGGCCAGCGGCATTCTCGACGATCTGGAGTGGTTCGGCGTCAACAGCTTTGGGGACAGTGCCGTGGTGCTGCGCGCCCGGATCAAATGCGTGCCGGGGCGGCAATGGGGTATCGGACGGGCGTATAATGGCGTGCTGAAAGAGGTCTTTGACGCCCGCAACATCGAAATCCCCTTTCCGCATCAGACGATCTATTTCGGCGAGAGCAAGGAAGGCCGCACGCAGAGCCTCCGGGTCGATATGGAGGCAGAGGGCACCGCGGCGTGATCGGTATGTCATGGGTCAAAGGGCGATCACGAAACGTGATAATCCCGGATGACATATCGCCCTGACAAGAGAAATTTCGAACAGGACACGCGGCGGGATCCCGCCGCGTGATGTGATTCAGACCTGTTGGCTGTTTGAAAATATTGATGAAACCTGTGGATACGGCGGATTCTTGCGGCAGCCTCTCTGATTGAACAAATTGGAGCGAAAATGACTTCCACCGAAGTCCTGCGCCTGTCCAATGGTAAGCTTCCTCAGCTTTGAAAATTCATTTGAAACCAGTTTCCCCGCCGGGACGACAGAGAACTTTCAGACTGTCACGCTCCATGATCCGTCCGGCGTGCGCATCGGAGAGTTGCTGCGCCGGCGTGTCGGTGAACTGCCGGAGGCAGAGGTAGGGCTCTATCGCAACCGCGTCGAATTCACGATTGCGCAGCCGGATGGCGGTGCCGTCATCTATCTGAACGAGAGCACGGATGGCCTTTGCGCTCCCGAAACCGGGATTGAGAACAGCAACAACGGCGGCAATGGCCTGGCGGGGTTCGTGGACGCGATGAAAATCGTTGATGTAGAGGGCGGCGCGCAGATGACCGTGAATGGCAACACGATCCTTGTCGAGGGCATCGCGGTGTCACAACTGACCGTGGACGATTTCCAGGTCCTGTAATCGACACCGGCCACCGCGCCGCGGCCTGTTTTCTTTTAACTTTCGGTAAATGCCGCAAGGCTGCCATGATTTGTTAAGCGCATGGCAGCCTTGCCTTGCCACCTTGGGTCTTGCGTGGGGACGCGGGAAAGGGGTGGATATACATGGCGGTCAGTCTGGCCCATGTCGGGACGAGTCGCGCGGCGACTTTCGAGGTTGCGCGTCCGGTGGTGGCGATCATGCCCCTGCTGGACGGGGGATTCATGCTGGCGGATTTCGCGGCCGGTCAGAGCCGGGTGGCGCGTGCCAGTGCCGCCGGCCCATTGCTCGACACGCCGTGGTTTCACGAGGCATCACCCCGCATTGCGGTGACGGTCGGGGACAGGCAGGGCGCGCTGCCCTCGGGTCTTTTGTCGGATCTGCTTGTTGCCTTGGATGCCGGGCTGCGCAGCGGCGTGCCGGGGTTTCTGGGGCAGGGTGCGGTGCAAACGCAGGCTGCCACCCTTCTTGCTGGCCGGTTCGGGGGGCGAGATCTCTTGCTTGTTGCCGCCTCTGATGGCGCGGGTCTTTCGAGCCTTGTCCTTGGTCCCGATCAGAGCGTGCAGGCAGGCATCACGGTGGCGGATACCGATACGCTCTATCTGCGCGCCATTTCCGACATCGCGGTGATCGAGAGGGCTGGCGAGGTGGTCGTCTTTGCCGCCTCTGCCCGGGAACACGGCATAACGGCCCTGCGTCTCTTGGAGGATGGTGGGCTGGAGCCCGTGACCAGCCTTGGGCGCAATGACAGCCTGCCGGTGCAGACGATCACGGCGCTCGCCCCGGCCGAGATTGCCGGGCGCGCCTTTCTGATCCTCGCGGCTGCGGACAGTTCCAGCCTGACGGTGCTTCGCGTTGGCGCCGGGGGCACGCTTGATGTCGTGGATCACGTGATCGACGGACTTGCGACGCGGTTTGCCGGAGTTTCCCATCTCGAGGTGGTGACCGTTGAGGGGCATGTGTTCGTGCTGGTCGCAGGCCGGGATGCGGGGCTGAGCCTTTTGCGCCTGACCGCAGAGGGGCGGCTTTTGCATCTCGATACGCTTGCGGATGAGGCGGCCTTTGCCCTCGACGGTGTCTCGGGCCTTGCGGCGCAGGTCCGGGCGGGCGGGATCGACATTCTGGTGACGGCGGCGGGAGAGGCGGGGTTGAGCCTTTTTCGCGTCGATCCCGGTCCTTTGGGGCTGGTTCTGCGCGGCACGGCCGCGCGGGTTGACGGCGGGGCGGGCGATGATCTCTTGTCGCGCGATGGCATGACAGGGGTGCTCGACGGCGCAGAGGGCGACGATACGCTGAGCGATGGCCCTGGCGCGGATACGCTGATTGGGGGCGCGGGGGCCGATGTCTTTGTTCTCAGGGCGGATGGGCAGCGCGATGTCATTGCCGATTTCACCCTTGGCGAGGATCGGCTTGACCTCTCGCTCTGGCCGATGTTGCGCAACCTCGGGCAGTTGGACTTTGCCGCGACAAGCGGCGGGGGCGTGCTGCGCTTTGGGCAAGAGGAATTGGAGCTGCGCAATGCGGCGGGCGGCCCCCTTGCGGTGACGGACCTGTCCAATCTGCTCTTGCCTTTGGTCTCGCATCTCGATGTGACCCTGGGGCCGGTGCAGGTGGCCCCACCTCAGGTGAGCCTGCCCCCCGTGCCGCCATCCGTGGTGCCCGGCGTTGCGCCGCGTCTGCTTGTGGGGGGCGCGGGCGACGACCTGCTCGAAGGCGGAACCGAGGCCGACACATTGGCGGGCAATGCGGGCGATGACACCCTGCGTGGCAATGCGGGCAACGACCGTCTGGCCGGGGGTGACGGGAATGACCAGATCGACGGGGGCGCGGGCGATGACAGTATCGGCGGCGGCCGGGGGGCAGATCGGCTCGACGGGCAGGCGGGCAATGACACGATGGGGGGCGGTATGGGCGACGACATCCTCTTTGGCGGCGACGGCGCCGATATTCTGAGCGGCGGGCCGGGTCTCGACCTGCTCGAAGGCGGGGCGGGCAATGACCGGCTCGCGGGCAGTTTCGACCATGACACGGTGCGCGGCGGCAGCGGCGATGACCGTATCGGCGGCGGTCCGGGGCGCGACCTGCTGGATGGGGGCGAGGGCAACGATGCGCTGGGCGGCGGCGAGGCCGACGACACCGTGTTGGGGGGCGCCGGGGATGATTTTCTGGCAGGTGGCGGGCGCAATGACCTGCTGGATGGAGGGCCCGGCGATGATACGCTCAACGGCGGTGCTGGTCACGACCGGCTGATCGGCAGAGAGGGGGCCGATGTCTTTGTGTTCAACGACTTCACCGCCGGTGAACGTGATGTGATCGTCGATTTTCAGGTGGGAGAGGACCGCTTACGCCTGGCCGGGATCGAAGGGCAGGGGTTGACCGGGCGCTTTCTCGCGCTTGATATTCAGGATACCGAGGTGGGCGCGCTCTTGCGCCACGGGGGCCATGAGATCCTGCTGGATGATGTGACGGCCGCCAGTCTTTCCCGCGACGATTTCATCTTCCTGTAAGGCGCCCCAGGGCTGGAAAGGTCCGGTTCAGCACACCGGCCCATCCGGTGCCATGAAACCCCTCTCGCGGGTCGAGCGGATAGCCCAGCGTCTTGAAATCAATGTCGTAAATGCCTTGGATCGTCGCCAGTGTTTCCGGCGAAATGAAATTTTCGTAGTTGAATTTCATGCCGCTCAACTGGCGCGCCGAGAGCTTGCCAAGATAGCCCTCGACCGGGGTTTCCGGCAGTCGGGTGCGGTTGAGCACGCGCGGTGTATGCCGCAATCCCAGTTTGCGCGCGACCCGTGACAGTTCCACATCCAGCCGCTCGACATGAACCACGTAATCATAGTGGATGCCCACCTCCTTGTAGAAGGCGGGCACCTGCGTTTCCCAATGCCCGTTGATCAGGTTCTCGGGGCGCGGACGGCTGGCATGCAGATGCGCGATCGTGTCCAGAAACGCCTCGAAGGACATGCTGTTGTCCTGCGCATCCGCCCCGGTGCGCGCGCAATAGACATCGTGGAGGTCCTGCGCAAAGGGCTCCAGGTCCGCGCGGCAGAGCAGTGGCCTGCCGCGATAGATACAGAACTTGTTGAAATAGGCGCTGATGACCCGTGTCACCGGATGCCGCACGACGATCACCGAGCGATAGTTGCGCGTCACAAGCGCCTCGGCGCAGCCGCGAAAGGGGGCGCTGTTGGCGTGAAAATACTGTTTCTGGGCCGGGCGTGACGGCATGTTATCGGCGATAAAGTTGAACAGCGTGGTGCAGGCCGCCTTTTGCGACCAGAAGAACACGGTTCTGCTGTCATCGTGAATGTAGCCGCGCCAGCCCATGCGCTCTGCCTTTGACCCAGGGTTCGTTTCTCACGGCTTAATGCGCGGGGCCTTGCTTGGCAACGCGCAGCTCGGGTTTTTGCGCCTTGTCTCGCGCGGCGTGGGTCACTAGGTTGCCCCCGATTGACTGGAGGGCATTTGATCATCATGGCCAAGCGCCTTTTTCTGCATGTCGGAATGCCGAAATGTGCCACGACGTCGATTCAGGCCTATCTTGCGGAGCATGCCAACGATCTGGCCGCGCGCGGGCTGCACTATGACTTTGCCCCCGGCGCGCGCGCTCCTGAGCAGGGGAACGCCAGCCATCTCGCCAATGCCCTGATCACGGGCGACCCTCGGCGGGGGTGGTCGCTTCTCGATCATTTCCTGCGTGCCGAAGGCGATGTGATCCTCAGTTCCGAGTATCTTTTTGGCGTTTCCCGCGGATCTGTCGCGGAGGATCTGGTTGCGCGTATCCGCCAGGCCGGTTTCGATGTCAGCTTGATCTGTTATGTCCGCCGTCAGGATCTGTGGATCGAGTCCGACTACAAGCAGCATGTCAAAAGCGGTGCCGACTGGCGCCGGGGAATTGTGGCGCTGCTGGACGAGCGGGTCGAGAAACAGGTGCTGAACTATAACGCCATGCTGATGAACTGGTCCCGCTTCGTGGGGCGGGACAATGTGATCGCGGTGCCCTTGCGGCCAGAGCAAGGGCCCGACTATGCGCTACGCCGGTTTCTTGAGGTGCTGGGTGTTGCGGATATGCTGCCACAGGGGGCCGCCGGCCCCAAGCATCACAATGTCAGCCCGCCGACCGGCCTCATAGAGCCGGCGCGCTATCTCAAGCGTGCAATGCTGGATCGGGGCATCTCGATGCCGCTTGTTCAGCAAGAGGTGGACCGCTTCCTTGACGTGGCCCCACGGCTGGTTTCCGTCCCGAAGCGGCGGTTCCTGCTGACCCATATCCGGCGGCAACGTCTGTTGCAGAATTGCGAGACCTCGAATGCCGCGCTCGCGCGCAATTTTCTTGGGGGTGTTCCGGCGTTCGACATGGTGCCGGAATACGACGCGCCAAGCGAAAACCCGCTCGGGGCAGAGGCCGCGGGCATTCTTGCGGCCTATCACGTCGACGGCCAAACCAGCCTGCGCAGGCAGAGCCGCGTTATGCTCGGCCTGAGCCGCCTCAAACGCTCGGTTACGGGATCACGTATCAGAAGTTGACGATATCCCGGTGATACCGGCGCAACAGCAACAGCCCAAGTGCCAGTGTGATGCCCGAGACCGCCAGCACGTAAGCCGACGAGACATAGGTGGCGTCATAGGTGCTGTAAATTCCCCGGCGCACCAGTCCGACGGGATGGATCAACGGATTCCACCACATCCAGTCCCGGTAGGGCAAAGGCACGGTATCGATCAGGACGATGACGCCGGAAACAATGAACATAGGGCGGTTCAAGACCGCCCATGCCCGTTCCCAGATCGGAAAGACCGAAAGCAAAAAGCAATTGATCGTCCCGACACCTGCCCCGAGTGCAAACGCGAGCGTGTAACCCAGGGCAATGGCCTTGATGTCGACGATGACGTTGATGTCATAGAAAATGATGATCATGGGCAGGAGGGTCACTGCAATCATGATGCTTGTCATCGCGTTCAGAAGAAAGCGCGCAATCAGCGCGTCGGTGTAGGTGACGCCAGGATAGAATAACAACTGCTTGGAATACCGCAGCGCCACCGACATCTTGTTGCTGATGTCCATATAGGCCATGAACGGCAGAATACCCGTTGCAAAGAACAGCGGAAAACTGGTGCCGAGACTTGGACTTCGGAAGGCCAGGGAAAAGATGAAGGTCAGCAGGAAAATACCCGCCACGGGCTCCAGAATGGCCCAGAGATACCCCAAAGACGAGCGCCCGTAGGTCGAGGACATTTCGCGCAGCATGAGCGCGACCACCGTCTGGACGGTGCCTGTCTGCTTGCGCGGAAGGGCAGGGGGAAAGGTCATATTTGTCATCTTGACGGATGGTGTATCACCCTGTCCTTTGATAGAAAATCCCCATCCGACAGATGTGATCGGACAACAACAGACCAAAGAGCACGATTTGAACCAGTCCAATTCTCCCGCGGAAAAAGTGGCCCAACCCTCTGAACAGGGGGCCGCCCCAAAAACAGGGCCGGGTCCGAACGTGGTTCAGGCCCCGTCCCCCCAGACGCCCGTGCGGCCACCTGCCAAACCGGCGAGTCTGCGCCGGCGGCACATCATCATTATGCTCAGCTTTGTTCTGTGGTTTGTCCTGCCTGTGGCGGTGTCGGGCTGGTATCTCTACACTATCGCGCGCGACCAATACGCAAGCCATGTCGGCTTTTCCGTGCGCACAGAGGAAATCGGCTCTGCCATCGAGCTCTTGGGCGGCATCACAGAGTTGTCGGGGTCCAGTTCCTCGGACACGGACATTCTCTACGAATTCATCCAGAGCCCGCAAATCGTGCGCGCCGTGAACGATCAGCTCGACATGGCGGAGATTTACCAGCGCCCCGGCGATCCGGTATTCACGCTCGGAGAAGATACAAGGATCGAGGCGCTGCTGTCCTACTGGCAGCGCATGGTCAAGATTTTCTATGACCGCAGCAGTGGGCTGGTGGAAATTCGCGTGCTCGCCTTCGATCCGCAGGATGCCAAGGCCGTGGCCGAGGTGGTGTTCACCGAGAGCAGCAACATGATAAACGAGCTGTCGGCCATCGCCCGCGCCGACGCCATGCGCTATGCCGAGGAAGAATTGGCACGCGCCGAGGAGCGGCTCAAGGTTTCCAACAGGTCTCTCACCAGCTTCCGCAATCGGACACAGATCGTCGATCCGGCGGCGGATGTTCAGGGGCAGATGGGCCTTCTGAACTCGCTCAGCGCGCAGATGGCCGAGGCGCAGATCGAGCTGGAGCTTTTGCTCGACACTGCCAATGAGAGCGATCCCCGTGTCAATCAGGCCAACCGCAAGATCGCGGCGATCCAGAAACTGATCGACGACGAGCGCTCGACGTTCGGGGGGTCCTCTCGCGTGTCCGGGGTTCAGCAGTATTCCGAGTTGCTCGAAGAATATCAGGCCCTCGAACTCGAACGGCAGTTCGCCGAAAAGAGCTATCTCTCGGCCCTCGCCGCCCGCGATGTCGCCTTTGCCGAGGCGCAGCGGCAATCGCGCTATCTCGCCACTCATATTTCGCCGACCCTGGCCGAAACCGCAGAGTATCCGCGGCGCGAACTGTTGCTTTTGATGATCGCGGGCTTCTCGCTATTGTCCTGGTCGATTCTTGTGATGGTCTATTATTCCCTGCGCGACAGGCGCTGAGCGGACGCGTCCGATGATCGAGATACGCAACCTGTGCAAGACCTTCGTGCTCAACGGGCGCCACAAGGTGGTTGCGGACAACATCTCTGCCGTGTTCCCGGATCGCACGGTGGTGGCCATTCTCGGGCGCAACGGCGCGGGCAAATCGAGCCTGCTCAAGATGCTGTCGGGTTCCATGGACCCTGACAGCGGCGAGGTGATCAGCACAGGCACGATTTCCTGGCCGGTGGGCTTTGCCGGGAGCTTTCATCCCGAGATGACCGGGCTACAGAATGTCCGCTTCATCGCGCGGGTATATGGCGTGGACACGGCGGAACTGGTCGATTTCGTCGTGGACTTTGCCGGGCTGGGGCAACATTTCTACCTGCCGGTGCGCACCTATTCCTCGGGGATGCGCTCGCGCCTCGCCTTCGGGGTGTCGATGGGCATACACTTCGAAACGTATCTTGTGGACGAGGTGACAGCGGTCGGCGACGCCGCCTTTCGCGAGAAATCCGAACATCTCTTTGCGGAGCGCGTCACGCAGAGCGGGGCGATCATGGTGACGCATAACATGGCGCAGGTCAAACGGCTCTGTAATCGTGCCGGTGTGCTCGAGGATGGATGCCTGACCCTCTATGACGACGTGGACGAGGCCATCGCGCGCCATAGGGAATTGATGAAAACAGGCAAGGCAAACTCCGGCTGATACCTCGTCTGGCGGGGCCGGTGGCCTCTGCCCGACCCTGGGCTTTTCAGACCTCGACGTCGCGGCGCACCGGCGCGCGGTTGTCAAAGCCGAACTGTGTCAGCAGAGCCTCGTTATGCGGGCGAAACTGCTCTTCCAGCCATGCGATCCGCTCTGGGCTGCGGCCCATGTCCGGCTCTTGCGTGTGGTGAAACGCGGTCGTGAACATTTGCCGGATGTCGTCATCGGCACAGGCCGGATCGAGCATGGCAGCCGCGATGATGTCGCAATCCTGCATCCGCAACGAGGGGTTGGTATGGTGGTGCGGCACCTCCCAGTTCATGCCCTCGGGATGGCCCAGAACCGCGCCGAGCACGGGTTGGATATTGCGGTGACTGTCCAGAATGATCGGCAGGTCGGGAAACAGCTTGCCCCAGTTCGTCAAATAGGTGGCGGGCTTCATCGTGTCGATCCGGCGCTTGGCGAAAGTCTCGAAATCGCGCCCGCCATAGGGTTTGCGTTCTGCCAGGAAGGTATCGAAAAACTGCTTCATGAATTGCGAATAATCGCCAAACACGAAGTCACTGAACGGGCGCAGGAACACCAGAAGTTGCACCGCAATCCCGGCCTCCTTGGCGATCTCTGAAAGCGCAATGCCCCGTTTCGAGAGCGCATAGAGATCCTCGTGGCTCAGCACGACGGTGTGCACACCATCCATGAACATGGCGGCCACTTCGGCTTTGGTGATGTCGGCGATATCACCGGCATTGCCGGGATGCGTTCCGGGCGGCGCGGGATAGTGAATGCCGTGCTGCAACAGCGTCTCGGAATTCTGTAGCATCACGCGCTGGAGATAGGTCGAGCCACATTTGGGCGAGCCGATATGCAGGATGATCTTTTGGGTCATGTGGCAGGCTTCTAGGGCCGTGCAAGGCGTGTGGCAAGCCGATTGGCAAGATGGTCGATCATCTCCTCCGGATGGCTGCCAAGATCGCGCAGATCAATCTCGCGCTCAGATTTGCCCACCGGGGCGGCGTGCCACGCTGTGCTGAGGGCATCGGCCAGATCCGGTGCCGTGGCAGGCACGGAGAGGATGGCGGGGCTCAACCGGCTCAGGTCCTTGGGGCCAAAGCCGTTGGTGACAACCCGCACCCCTGCGGCCGCCATTTCCAGCGGTGGGTGGCTGGGGTGCGGCGAATACATCAGCGACAGGCCCAGATCGACCGTGCCCAGATAGTCGGGGTAATCCTCCCACGGCAGTTTGCCGAGACTCCGAAGCACATGCCCCGCTGGCAGGGTGACATCGCCGTGATGCTGTCCGATGGATATGAGTTCGATTTCCTCGGGGCGCAGATTCTCTCGGGTGACGAACCGTGCGAGCGCCTCGATTGCGGTGGCATACATATTGCGCGGCACGTCGGGCCGCCCATAGAGCGCCAGGCGGCGCGGGCCATTGCCCGCCTCGCGGCGCGCGACATGGCTGTAGCGCGCGATGTCGATCGACGGATGAAATGCCAGAGCATCCCCTGAGGCAAACCCGAACCCTTGCTGGTCGAACCAGTCACGCAGCAGGGTCGTGTTGAACACCGGATCGAAATCAAAGTGATAGCTGGCCATGGCATCGGCGAATTCCGGACCCCAGGCATAGAAATGCGGCTCGTAATCCTGAATGAGATAGAGAAACCGTGCCTGTGCCATCTCGTGACGCCGGATCAGCTTTTCCGCTACATGCGCGCTCCACCAGGCGGTCGCCATGAACATATCCCCGGGATGGAGCGAGAGCGTTTCGCTCTGCACGCCGCAGAGAAGGCTTATCCGTGCTGCGACCGCCTCGAGGTGCTGCGCCTGTCCAAGACGCCCCAGCACGAAGCTCCGCGACGTGCCCGGAGAGGACAACGGCAGATCGGTGGCGATGAACCGCACGGCATAGCCGCGCACCGCAAGTCCAAGCCCGATGTCGAGCGCGGTGGCAATCCCGGCAAAGATTTCGGTCGGGTTGAGTGTCGGCACAAGGATGTTCAGCGCGGCATGGGGTGCCGTGAACTCTGGCACAAAGCGCGGTTCCTTGCGCAGATCGACAATGGACTCGTGCTTGACCGGTGCCTTTGCCGGACCGGAGAAACTCTGGGGTGGGCGCGGTGACATGCCCGGTGACAGCGAATAGAGCCGCGTATCAAATGCGTCGATAGCATTTCGCAGCCCCGGTCCAAGCGCTTCCCGCAGGCTCCAGATGGCGCGTCCGGCGCTGACCACGGTGAATCCGGCCGCGATCCGCGCCAGCCCTGCGTGCCCCTGAAGCCCCAGGGCGAGGGCATCGCGCAGATGTATGCCCATCCCGCGCATGCGGCGCAGATAGGGGCGCAGCGGCGCGGTTTTGGCCTCGCCATGTTTCAGGCGGCCGTCGGTGACGGCATCGCTCAGCCGGTTATAGGTCGACTGCCCGAGGTAGCGTGCCAGCGCATAGGCGGTGGCCTCTTTGCGCATCCACATGGCGTCGGGGCGCTTCCAGCGTGGTCCTTTGGCCTGGCTGCGGTCAATCGCCCCCATCACGTTGCTCTGATGCTGGCGATAATCCACCAGAGGCGCGTCGATCAGATGCACCCCGCCCGTGGCCGAGGCCAGGAGGCCAAGCCAGAGATCATGGTAGAAATGCACCCCGCTCTGCGGTGGAAAGGGCAGCGCCAGCCGCACCAGCCGGGGCCGCATCAGCATGGTCATGCCGGTGATATTGTTGCGATACAGCAGGCCACGCAGGCCGGGCCTCTTCTTGCGCCGCTCAAACGCGAACATCGAGCGGTGCAACTCGGTCGTCCCATCCGGCCCTACAAGGCGTGCATCGCTGTGAACAAGATCCGCACCGCTGGCCGCAAGCGCCGCAACCCCGCGCTCCAGTCGATCGGCATGCCAGATGTCATCCTGATCGCAGAGCGCGATCAACGCCGCGTCCTCGTCCAGCCCCTGGGCGTCGATCAGGTTCAGCGCCTCGCTCAGCCCCGCCTCGAAGGCCCGCACCGCGTCGAGTGGAACATCGCTGGGAATTACCGTCAGGGGCAGGTTCGGGGCTGCGGCCGCTGCTGTCGTCGCGACCAGCGCCGCAGAACTGGTGTCGGCAATCACCGCCACCAGATGACGATCCTCATGGCTCTGATCCGCAAGCGACCTCATCTGCGCCGCCAGATACTCAGGCTCTGGCTGGAACACGGCCATTATGATGAATATGCGCGGCGCCATCATGTCCTGAGTGATCAAAATACCGCTAGCGCTCTAACCGAGCGCTCCTGCCAATGCAAGCCGGGTGCGCCCGGCACATGGTCTCGGGCCCGTGTCGCCCGCCGTGTCATTCAACCGTAACGGATTTCGCGAGGTTTCTGGGCTGATCCACATCGGTCCCTTTTGCCACGGCGGTGTGATAGGCGAGCAACTGCGCGGGCAGGGCATAGAGGATGGGGGTCAGCATGGCGTCGGTATCGGGCAGGGTGATGGTCTGCCAGACGCAATCACCCGCCTGCATCACGCCCCGCGCATCCGAAACCAGCACCATTCGCCCGCCGCGCGCCATGACCTCTTGCATGTTCGAGACGGTCTTGTCGAACAGCGCATCACAGGGGGCCATGACAACCACCGGCATCGTCTCGTCGATCAGCGCGATCGGCCCGTGCTTCAACTCGCCCGAAGCATAGGCCTCGGCGTGGATATAGCTGATTTCCTTGAGTTTCAGCGCCCCTTCCAGCGCCAAGGGATACATCAGGCCGCGCCCGAGAAAGAGCGCGCTTGGGGCGGTCGCGAGCTGCCGCGCGATAGCTCTGATCTGGTCGCTGCACTCCATCGCGGTGTTGAACGCGGCGGGCAGGGCGCGCAGCCCGGACAGAAGATCGGCCAGACGTTCCGACCCGATATGGCCCCGGTCCTGCGCTGCCTTGAGCGCCAGAAGAAAGAGCACGGTCAACTGACAGGTGAAGGCCTTGGTCGAGGCCACGCCGATCTCGGCTCCGGCATGAATCGACAGGACGAGATCGCTCTCGCGGGCGATGGAACTCTCTGGCACATTGACCACCGACACGATCTGCGCGGCGCGCCCCTGCATATAGCGCAGTGCTGCCAGCGTATCGGCGGTTTCCCCCGACTGGCTGACAAAGACCGCCACGGTGCCGGGGCTCACGGGGGGCTCGCGATAGCGAAACTCCGAGGCGATATCGACCTCGACCGGCAGGCGCGCCAATTGCTCGAACCAGTATTTCGCGGTGAGGCAGGCATAATAGGCGGTGCCGCAGGCGACGAGTGTCAGCCGCTCGATCTGGGCAAAGTTCGGCACACCTTCGGGCAGGGTCAGGCTGGTGCCGTCGCTGCTCAGATAATGCCCGAGGGCTGCTCCGATGACCGAGGGTTGCTCGGCGATTTCCTTGGCCATGAAATGCCGATGCCCCGCCTTGTCGACACGGGCTGCCTCGATCTCGATGGTCTTGATGGGGCGGTTGGCCAGATGACCATGGATGTCCGTTATCTCGAGGCTTTGGCGCGTCACAACCGCGATGTCGCCCTCTTCCAGATACGTGATCCGGTCGGTCATCGGGGCCAGCGCAATGGCGTCCGAGCCGACGAACATCTCGCCCGTGCCATGGCCCACCGCCAGAGGGCTGCCACGCCGCGCGGCGACCAGCAGATCGGGCTCATTCTCGAACAGGAAACAGAGCGCATAGGCCCCTTCAAGACGGCCAACCGTGGCGCGGGCCGCCTCGACCGGGCTCATGCCGCGCTGCATGTAATGATGCGCCAGAAGGGCCACGGTCTCGGTGTCGGTCTCGGTCTCATAGGCAATGCCATGGGCGGCCAGTTCGGTCCGCAGCGCCCGGAAATTCTCGATAATGCCGTTGTGGACCACCGCCACGGGCCCGGAGCGGTGGGGATGGGCGTTTGCCTCGGTCGGTGCGCCATGGGTGGCCCAGCGGGTGTGTCCGATCCCCGCCTTGCCCGCCAGCGGATGATGCACCAGCAGATCGGCCAGGTTCACCAGCTTGCCCACCGCGCGGCGACGATCCAGACGCCCCTCGTTGATCGTGGCGATCCCGGCGCTGTCATAGCCGCGATATTCCAGCCGCTTGAGTGCCTCAACCAGCAGCGGCGCCGCCTCGTGATCCCCCAGAACTCCGACAATTCCACACATCAGTTTGATCCTTTGTCGCGTTTTCCGGCACGTGCCTTCAACAGATCGAAGAGTTTGCGTGCCCGGCCCGGCATGTCCACCTGCGGTGCGCGGGCAATGGCCAGCGCATCAGGAGCCACATCGTGCGTGATCACCGATCCCGATCCGGTCATCGCCCCGTCGCCCAGTGTCACCGGGGCCACCAGCATGGTGTTGGAGCCCACGAAAACGCGCGCGCCGATCACCGTCTCATGTTTGCTCACGCCGTCGTAGTTGCAGGTGATGGTGCCCGCGCCGATATTGCTCTCGTCGCCTACGCGCGCATCCCCGATATAGCTCAGGTGGTTGACCTTGGCCCCTTCGCCGATCAGCGCGTTCTTGACCTCGACGAAATTGCCGATGCGGGCGTGTTCGGCCAGTTCGGTGCCGGGGCGCAGCCGGGCATAGGGGCCAACCACCGCGCCGCGCGCCACATGGCAGCCCTCGAGATGCGAAAACGCGCGGACATGCGCGCCGGTCTCGATGGTCACGCCGGGGCCAAAGACCACATAGGGCTCGATCAGACTGTCGCGGCCCAGCCATGTGTCATAGGCGAAGTGCACCGTGTCCGGCGCGACGAGGGTCACGCCGGTTTCCAACGCCTCGGCCCGTTTGCGTGCCTGAAACGCGGTCTCTGCCCGCGCCAGTTCGGCGCGTGAATTGATACCCATCGTCTCGGCTTCGGCGCAGGTGACGGCGGTGGCCGACAGCCCCCGCGCGCGGGCCAGCCCCACGATGTCGGTCAGATAATATTCGCCCGCTGCATTGGCATTGCCGACCTCTGCGATGAGGTCGAACAGCAAAGCCGCAGGTGCCAGAACCACGCCACTGTTGCACAGCGTCACGGCGCGTTCTGCGTCGGTTGCGTCCTTGAACTCGACGATCCGCAGCAGGGTGTCGCCATCTGTTACCAACCGCCCGTAGCGGCCCGGATCGTCAGCCTCGAACCCCAGCACCACGATGTCATGAGCCGCGCGCGCGGCCTGCATCCGCTCCAGCGTGTCCGGCTGGATAAAGGGCGTGTCGCCATAGAGCACCAGCGCATCACCGCCATAGCCCGCGAGGCGCGGCGCGGCCTGCGCCACCGCATGTGCCGTGCCCAGTTGCTCGGTCTGGATCACGATTTCCGCGCTTTCGTCAAATTCGAGAGCGGCGGCACGCACCGCCTCGGCGCCATGTCCGGCCACGACGATCACCTGATCGGGTTCCAGCGTCGCGCCCGCCTGCATCGCGTGCCCGAGCATCGGCGCGCCGCCGATCGGGTGCAGCACCTTGGGGAGATCGGAATTCATCCGCGTCCCCTGACCCGCGGCCAGTATGATCAGTGCCGTCGCCATTCTGTGCCCTCTGCCCCGTTTGCGTCTGTTTTATCTGGTTGCGGCACAGGTGCAAGGGTAGCGGTCAGCCCGGCCAGCGATCGCTGGGAATTTCGACAATTTTAACCATTATTTCATGCCATTTTCCGATTGTCGGCTTGCTGCAACCCATTGCAGCGCAAGGAGGTGAGGAAACTGAGAGAAACCGAATTTCGGAAATGGATGGTTTTACGAGCAGCGGGGACGCTGCTCGTCGGGATCATCCGGCTCTTGATGGGGCTCTAATCCCCTGAAAGAAAAGACCCTGCGGAGCGCCAACTCCGCAGGGTCACGTTTTCGGTGAGGACACTGAAAACCGATTTTCGGATGTCCTGTTTATACCCCAATTCCTACCAAAAAGTAAAGCTGCGCCTGTGTCCCATGCAAAACGCCGCCCCGGGGGGCGGCGTTTGTCGTATCCGTCCGGAAGCAGGCTTTAGAAGCCCAGACCGGCGTATTTGCTCTTGAACTTGGACACACGGCCGCCGGCATCCATCAGACGCGAGCTGCCGCCGGTCCAGGCGGGGTGCACCGACGGGTCGATGTCGAGCGACATCGTATCGCCTTCCTTGCCCCAGGTCGAGCGCATTTGAACAACGGTGCCGTCGGTCATCTTGACGTCGATGACGTGGTAATCGGGGTGGATGTCTTTTTTCATCGTACCAATCCTTACGCAGAAGTGCCCGACAGGGTCTTGTAGTTGGCGTCCTCGGCGATGCGGGCCGATTTGCCACGACGCGAGCGCAGGTAATACAGCTTGGCGCGGCGCACGCGGCCACGGCGCACAACCTCGATGCTGTCGATATTGGTCGAATAGAGCGGGAACATACGTTCGACGCCTTCGCCAAAGGAAATCTTGCGGACCGTGAACGAGCCGGCGATGCCCTTGCCGTTCTTGCGGCTGATGCACACGCCTTCAAAGTTCTGAACGCGGCTGCGGGTGCCTTCGGTCACTTTGTAACCGACGCGGATCGTGTCGCCGGCTTTGAAGTCGGGAATGGTCTTCCCGAGGGCGGCAATCTGTTCCGCCTCCAACTGAGCGATAATATCCATCGCTTCTCTCCTGATTTGCTTGCGGTTTTTCCGCAAAGTGTCTCGCGTCCTAAGAGCTCTTGGTCTTCTTCCGGGTTCGCAGATGCGCCCGCCAGAGATCAGGTCGTCCTTGTCTGTGATCCGTTTGCCGGGGCTGCCGCAGGCGACCGAAGAAAGTCTGGCGGAGGAAGTAGCCAATAACAAACGTGCCCGGAGCCGCCAAGCGATTCCAAGCTAGGCGGTGTATAGGAGGAAGTGCCGGACGGATCAAGCCTTGTCAGATTGGGCGCGGCGGTGTTTTTCCCACAGATCGGGGCGCCGTTCGGCCGTCAGGCGCTCGGACATCTCGCGCCGCCATGTCTCGACCTTTGCGTGATCGCCGGAGGTCAGCACTTCGGGGATAACGCGGCCCTTCCATTCGGCGGGGCGGGTATATTGCGGATGCTCCAGCAACCCGTTGGAATGGCTTTCCTCGGCCGTGCTCTCGGCATTGCCCAGCACGCCTGGCAAAAGGCGCACGGTGGCGTCGATCAACGCTTGTGCTGCAATCTCGCCGCCGGTCATCACGAAATCGCCCAAGGATACCTCTTGAATGCCGTAATGCTCGATCACGCGCTCATCGAGCCCCTCGAACCGGCCGCAGATCAGGGTCACACCGGGGCGCTGCGACAGCTCTTGCGCCATCGCCTGATCAAACCGCCGCCCCCGCGGGCTGAGGTAGATCAGGGGCCAGCCGGGCGGTGTGCCTGCCATCGCCTCGTCAATCGCGCGGCCCATGACATCGGCCCGCAGAACCATGCCCGCGCCGCCGCCCGCAGGCGTGTCATCGACATTGCGATGCCGCCCCTCACCGTAGGGGCGCAGGTCGATCGGATTGAGCGCCCAGAGACCGTTCTGCAACGCGCGTCCTGTCAGGCTCTCGCCTAGAACGCCCGGAAACGCTTGCGGCAGCAGGGTGATCACCCGCGCTGTCCAGACGCCCGCCAGTTCCGGCGTGGGCGTGATCAATTCGCGTGGGGTCATGGTGGCGCGGATGGATTTGCGCCCATGCGAGCGGGGGGTGTCGCTCATGTCAGACCATCGGGCGGATCGGCGATGATGCGGCCAGAGGCCAGATCGACGGTTGGCACCGCCTCTTTGGTAAAGGGCAGGAGGATGGTCGAGGAAAGCCCCGGCGCGTGGATTTCCAGAATGTCCGACGCACCATGGTTGAGCACCGCCTTGACCCGTCCCAGGATCGCGCCGCCGGTGTCAAACACCTCGAGGCCGATCAGGTCGGCGTGATAGAATTCATCATCCGGCAGATTGGGCAATTGCGCCCGCAGCGCATAGAGCCGCGTGCCGCGCAGGGCGTCGGCGGCCTCTTTGGTGGTGACGCCCGACAACTGCGCGGTGAAGCCATTGGTGGTCTGGCCCGTCAGGGTCACGTCGAAGGTGCGCGCGCCATCTTCGGTGCTGAGCGGGCTGTAGGCCGCGATATCCTCGGGCATGGCGGTAAAGCTCTTGAGCCGCACCTCGCCGCGCACGCCAAAGGCGCCGCCAATGGCCCCTACGCAAATGCGGTCACTGTCGCTCATCGGCTTGTCTCCGTTTGTGCGGATAGGGGCATGATCAGCGCACCTCGGTCGGCAGAGTGGGCCGGCGGCTCTCCCATCCGGCCAGTTCCAGTTCGGGTGTTTCGCTCGTGGTTTCGGGCCAGCCGACGCAGAGATAGGCCACGAGGGCCCAGTCGGCGGGCACATCGAGATCGCGTGACAATTGCGCGGGATCGAGGATGGACACCCAGCCCACGCCCAGCCCCTGTGCCCGCGCCGCCAGCCAGAAATGGGTGATCGCGCCCACCACGGAATAGCGCCGCATCTCGGGCATCGTGCCTGCGCCCAGACCAGCCCCCTTGTCGGTCGCCTCGTCGCAATAGATCGCGAGTTGCACCGGGGCCTCTTGCATCCCCGAGAGCTTGAGGCCGCTGTAAATGCGCGCCTTGTCACCGTCATACCCCGCCAAGGCCTGTGCATTGGCGGCGGTGAAATTCTCCAGCGCCGCAGCCCGCGCGCCGGGCGATTGCACCCGGATCACGCGCCACGGCTCGCTCAGTCCGACAGAGGGCGAGAGAAGGAAGGTGTCGAGGCAGTCTTGCAAGACAGCCTCGTCCACCGCGTCCCGGCGAAAGCGGCGCACATCGCGCCGCCATCGCATGAGATCGCGCAGGCCAATCTGGAAGTCCTTGGAAAATTGCGACATTCCAGCGCCTTTCCGGTCTTATTCCTCGGCGGCTGCCTCTTCGGCAGGGGCGTTGGCGGCCTCGGCCTTGGCGGCTTTCTCGGCGGCGCGCTCTTGCGCCTTCTTGCCGGGAACGGCCTTTTTCAGGTTGGCGCGCTCTTTCTTGGCGATGACGCCAGCGGCTTCCAGCATGCGGCTGATGCGGTCGGTCGGCTGTGCGCCCTGCGCCAGCCAGTGCTGCACGCGCTCGACGTTCATCTTGACGCGGTCTTCGCTGTCCTTGGGCAGGAGCGGGTTGTAGGTGCCCAGCTTTTCGATGAAGCGGCCATCGCGCGGCATGCGGCTGTCGGCTGCGACGATCCGGTAGGAGGGACGCTTCTTGCTGCCACCACGGGCAAGACGGATTTTCATGGCCATTTGATTTTCTCCTTTAATGGCGTGGGTTTGATGGGGTTTGATCCCACCTTACGATTGGTGTTGCTGGTGATGCCGGATCACCTCGGCGATGATGAAGTTCAGGAACTTCTTGGCAAATTCCGGGTCCAGATCGGCCGTTCTTGCCAATTCTTCGAGCCGTTCGATCTGTTGCGCCTCGCGCGTGGGATCGGACGGGGGAAGGTCGTGTTCAGCCTTGAGTTTCCCCACGGCCTGCGTGTGCTTGAACCGCTCCGCCAGAGTAAAGACGAGGATTGCGTCAAGGCGGTCGATGCTCTTGCGATGTTCCTTGAGCAGCTGAGCGGCAAGGGCAGTTGTATCCGTCATGCAAGCCTCCGGCGTGAACAAACCCTGCGGTTTGTGGCGTGAAACGTAAGGTCCGGGCGGTGGGTCATGCGGCCACCTCGCCGGATTTCGGATGCCGCCAGACCTGACAGCTTGCGCCGAGCAGCGTGCCCTCACGCTCAAGGTCTGCGCCCAGACGTCGGGCGAGGGCCTGAGAGCGGGCATTGTCCGGCGCGATATAGGAAATCACACCGTCGAGGCCGAAATTTGCCGCGCCATGGGCGCGTGCGGCCTGCGCGGCGCGATAGGCGATGCCGCGCCCTTCGTATCCATCCCAGACCTGCCAGCCGAGTTCCGGCTCGTCCCAGCCTTCGCGATAGATGAAACCGCAAACTCCCATCGGGTCGCCCGTGCCGCGATCCGAGATCACCCACATGCCATAGCCGCGCAGCGCCCAATGCCCAAGGTTGCCCGCGATCAACCGCCAGCATTCCGCCCGCTCCAGCGGTCCGCCGACAAAGTGACTGCGCGGGCCGGCATAGAAGGTTGCCAGCGGATCAAGGTCATCCTCGCAGATCGCGCGCAGAATGAGATCGCCGCTTTTGACCTCGGGGATATGCAGGGCGAGGGTGGTCATGCGTAGGCCTCGACCGAGCCGTCATCGTCGTCGCGACCCAAGGCGACATCGGGGCCGGGGTGACGGTAGAGCAGGTCGCGGCCCATGTGGATGTTGTCATATTCCCGCTCGAACCACGCGCCCAAGCGTTCGGCAAGTGCGACCGAGCGCGCATTGCCCGGCACGATGTTCGAGGTCAGCGTGTCAAAGCCCAGGTCCTCATAGGCATAGCGGCGCGCGCGATGCGCGGCTTCATAGGCGATGCCGCGGCCTTCAAAACCGGCATAGAGCGCCCAGCCCAATTCCGGTTCAGGCCAGCCTTCGGGATTCCAGATGCCGGCGATGCCGGCTGTCTCGCCGGTGTCCTTCATCTCGATGGTGAAATAGCCATAGCCGTGGATATGCCAGTGCCCGACGTTGAGCGTGAACCAGCGCCAGGCATCGCCCCGGTTGGGCGAAGAGCCAAAGCCCTCGGACCGGTCCCGGTCGAGCAGAAAGGCGATGGTCGGCTCGATGTCGCGCGGCTCGGGCCCGCGCAGGATGAGGCGCGCGGTTTCCAACACGGGGGCCTGGGTGAGGGTCATGGCCGGTCCCCCCGCTGGCGGGGTGCCGGTTGCACGGTCGGATCCGAGTATTTATGCCAAGAAGAAGCCATGGTCACTTCTTCTTGCCAAAGCCCGAGAGGCCGGGGGGCAGGCCCATGCCGCCGCCAAGCCCCGGCAATTTGCCGCCCAGGCCACCGGACAGCTTGCCGCCGAGGGCCTTGGCCGCCTCTTCCATCGCCTGCGGGTCGTTCATGTCGGGCATGCCACCCTTGCCGAACATGCCCTTCATGGCCTGTTTCAGCATGCCGCCTTTGCCCATCTTGCCCATTTTCTTCATCATGTCCGCCATCTGGCGGTGCATCTTGAGCAGCTTGTTGAGGTCGGACACCTCCATGCCCGACCCGGCGGCGATGCGCTTTTTGCGGCTGGCCTGAAGCAGCGCGGGATTGGCGCGCTCTTTCTTGGTCATCGACTGGATCATGGCGATCTGGCGGGTCAGCATCTTGTCGTCGAAGCCGGCATCCTCGACCTGTTTGGCCATCTTGCCCATGCCGGGCATCATGCCCATGAGGCCCTGCATGCCGCCCATCTTCTGCATCTGCTCCAGCTGGCCTTTGAGGTCGTTCATGTTGAACTGACCCTTGGCCATGCGGCGCATCATCTTTTCGGCCTCGGCCGCCTCGATGGTTTCCTGCGCCTTTTCCACCAGCGCCACGATATCGCCCATGCCGAGGATACGGCCCGCGATACGCTCTGGCTCGAAGGTTTCGATGGCGTCCATCTTTTCGCCGAGACCGACAAAGCGAATGGGCTTGCCGGTGATCGCGCGCATCGAGAGGGCGGCACCGCCACGCCCATCGCCATCCATCCGGGTCAGGACCACGCCGGTCACGCCGATCTTGTCGTCAAACTCTGTGGCGACATTGACCGCGTCCTGACCGGTCAGGCCATCGACCACCAGCAGCGTCTCGCGCGGTTGCGCCACATCGCGCACCGCCGCCGCCTGCGCGATGAGTTCCGCGTCGATGTGCAACCGGCCTGCGGTGTCGAGCATGTAGACGTCATAGCCGCCAAGCGCCGCTTGGGTCTTGGCGCGTTTGGCGATGGCGACCGGGTCTTCGCCCTTGACGATGGGCAGGGTATCGACCCCGATCTGTTTGCCCAGGATCGCAAGCTGTTCCATGGCCGCCGGGCGGTTGGTGTCGAGCGACGCCATGAGCACGCGCTTGCCCTCGCGGTCCTTGAGCCGCTTGGCGAGTTTGGCGGTGGTGGTGGTTTTACCCGAGCCTTGCAGGCCGACCATGAGGATTGGCGCAGGCGGGTTGTCGATCTTGAGCGCGCCGGGATCGCCCGCGCCGCGCAGGGTCTCGACCAGTGCGTCATGCACGATCTTGACGACCTGTTGGCCGGGGGTCACGGATTTGGTGACGGCCTGCCCGGTGGCGCGGCTCTCAACCGTCTTGATGAAATCGCGCGCGACGGGCAGCGAAACGTCGGCCTCGAGAAGCGCCACGCGCACTTCGCGCAGGGCGGTCTTCACATCCTCTTCGGAAAGCGCGCCCTGCTTGGTCAGCCGGTCAAAGACACCGGAGAGGCGTTCGGATAGATTTTCAAACATCGCTCAGGCTCCTCTGCCGGTTGCTGACATGTCACCCCAACATAGGGGCAACGGTTCAAACGATAAACGCCCCCGTGGGCGCAACGCGCTGACGGGGGGCGATCCCGACGCAGGGCCGGGACCGGAAGCATCGGCCTCCGGGGATTGGGGGGCGTTTAGCGCGCGGGTGGCGCGGAGTCAAGCGTGGGGTCGGAGCCGCGCAGCTCGGCGAGCCATTGGTTGATCGCGCGCACCGCCCGCGCCGAAGAACGGCTGCTGTCATAGATCTCGGTGATCGGGTGCAAGAGCGGGGGGCCGCCCGCCCCGTCGCGCAGCACGAGCGTGGGGCGATGCACGCGGCGGCGTACACGCGACGGATCGGTGCTGGTATCGCCGCCCGACAGCGTGCTCTCGCCGGTGGCGCGGATCAGGTCCGAGAGGTCAAAGACCGTTTCGCGGTGGCGAAAGATGGTGCGGGAGCGCAGGGTGACACGGCCCGTGCCCGCATCAAGGATGAGTTGCAACCGCTCGACAAAGACCCCGATGCCCGCGATCCCCAAGCCGCCGCCGACGAACAGGAACACCAGCCCCCCCACCAGCGTCTGCGACAGGACCAAGAGCCCGATCGCCGCGAATGCGAGGGTAAAGAGGCTGAGCATGATCGCGATGAACCATGGCATCTCTTCGAGGATCAGCAAATCCGGGCTGTTCTGCGTGACTTTCATCGGGGTTCTGTTCCGGGCGCGGGTTTCGCCATGCTACGCGCATTGCGGGTGATTGCAACCGCCGCGCCGCCGCAGCATAGTTGCGCGGCATTGAGGCGGCCGGGCGGGGTGATGGATATGATGGAGAATTGGGACGAGGTGCGCACCGCCTATAACGTGGCGCGGATCGGCACCGTGAGTGGCGCGGCAGAGGTGCTGGGCGTGCATCATGCCACCGTCATCCGCCATATCGACGCGCTGGAAGAACGGTTGGGCGTCAGGCTGTTTCAGCGGCATGCGCGGGGCTATACGCCCACCGAGGCGGGCGAAGACCTGCTCCGGGTGGCGCAGGCGACGGATGATCAGTTCAACCAGTTGGCCGGGCGGATCAAGGGGCAGGGCAATGATGTGTCGGGCGAGCTGGTCGTGACCTCGGTCGGCGGTCTGAGCCATCTGCTCGTGCCGGTGCTCGCCGCGTTTCAAGAGGCATACCCGGCGCTGGTGGTGCGCTATCTGACCGGGGACCGCCTGTTTCGGCTGGAATATGGCGAGGCGCATGTGGCGATCCGGGCAGGCTCGGTGCCCGATCAGCCCGACAACGTGGTGCAGCCCTTCTTTCAGCAGCAATTCACCCTTTATGCGAGCGAGGGCTATGTGGCACGCCACGGCCTGCCCAAGGGGCCCGAGGATCTGGCCAGGCACCGGTTCATCGGGGCCGATGACCCCAAGACCCGCGCGCCGTTCCTGCGCTGGCTGCAAGAGAATGTGCCCGGCGAGGCCATCGTCTTTCGCTCGGGCGATGTTCATGCGCAGCGCAACGCCATTCTGGCCGGGGCGGGGATCGGATTCACCTCGGTCCTGCAGGCGGCTGAGATGCAGGGTCTCATTCAGGTGATGCCGCCCCGACCGGAATGGGCCGCGCCCCTCTGGCTGGTCACGCATATGGACCTGCACCGCACCACCAAGGTGCAGGCGTTCTTGACCCATCTCAAGGAACGCGCGGCAGCATGGCCAGTGGCATGAGCGCCGGCATGACCCCGGCGCTCAAGGGGCATCTGGCGATGCTCTGTTTTTCCGGGCTTGTGGCGGGGTCCTTTGCGCTGGGCTCGATGGCTGCGCAGCATATTGCGCCCGCCGCGCTCAACGCGCCGCGGTTCCTGCTGGCTGCCGTGATCCTTGGCTGTGGCGCGATGCTGGGCCGGGGTATCCCGCGCAGCACATGGGCATCGCCCTGGCGCTACCTGCTGCTTGGTGGCACGATGGGTCTTTACTTCGTGATGATGTTCGAGGGTCTCAAGACCGCAGCGCCGGTGTCGGCGGCGGCGGTCTTTACCCTCACGCCGATCATGTCCGGCATTGCGGGCTATGTCCTGTTGCGCCAGATCACCACGCCACGCATGGCGCTGGCGCTGGGCGTCGGGGCGATGGGCGCGCTCTGGGTGATCTTTCGCGCGGATGTGTCGGCGCTGGTGGCCTTCGAGGTCGGGCGGGGCGAGGCGATCTATTTCTTCGGCTGTGCGGCGCACGCGATCTACACGCCGCTGGTGCGCCGTCTCAACCGGGGCGAACGGCCCGTGGTGTTTTCCTTTGGCACCATGCTGGGCGCGGCGTTTCTGATCACCGCGGCGGGCTGGGGCGATATTCGTGCAACCGATTGGGCGAGCCTGCCTGCGATTGTCTGGATCACCATCGTCTATACGGCGGTCTTTGCCACGGCGATGACCTTTGTGTGCCTGCAATACGCCAGCCTCAACCTGCCCAGTGCCAAGGTGATGGCCTATACCTATCTCACGCCCACCTGGGTCACGCTCTGGCAGGCCGCGCTGGGGCATCCGCTGCCGCCGGTGATCGTCTTGATGGGGGTCGGGCTGACCGTGGTGGCGCTGGTGCTGCTGCTCAAGGATGAGAGCCTGCCTCAGATGAAACCTGCCGCCTGAAGATCGACGCGCAGGCCCAGCATTTGCGGCGGCCGCGGGCCATCCTCGGCGGTGGGTGCAAAATCCGACAGGGCGTCAAAAGTGGTGAGGTTCACATCGGAAAAGCCGGTGATCTGCCGCGCGATGGCGTCGAATACATCCCGCCGCGTGCGGCGCTGGATAAGACCGACCCTGGCGCCGGGGGGCATCACGAAAGCGGCCAGATGAAAGGCCGATCCATCGGGGCCAAGAATGACCTTGGCGGCGCGATAGACAGAGATCTGTTCGGGAATCGTCAAGCGCTCGGGATGCACCACGGCATAGCCCGCCTTGGCGGTCCAGCGCTCCAGCAGGCGCTCACGCGGCACCTGCTTGTCCGGATCCTTGAGCCGCCGCCGCGAGATATAGATGCGCCCGGGCCCGTCTGGCGGTGGCCCGGCGCAGAGGTGGCGGCGCATATAGGCGCGGGCCTCGGGCGTGCCATGGCCCCAGTGCAGATGACCGAACCCCTGAGAGGGGAGCACCAGCTCATCCACGCGCGTCGGATGCTCGATCAATCGAATGGGCAGGTTCTGGCCCAGTTGCGCCATCAGCGGGCCAAGACGACGGCGCAGAATAGCGGCGATGTCGCGTCCCGGCAGGGGCAACAGGACGATGCCCGCGACCGGGTCTGCAAGATGGTCCAGCGCCCAGAGGCGCGGCGTCGCCTCCAACAGGAAATGCCCGAAGTGATGCCGCCCCACCCCGGCAAAGAGCCACCTGCCCGGCAAATGCGCCGGCGCTGCCGTGGGCGGAGCCGGATCGGTCGTGAAGCGCGCCCCCGACAAGAGCGTGCGCGCCATGGGCAGCGGCCTGCCATCCGGGCCAAGCGCCCCACAGCTCAGCTCGTCCCCGGCGGTCGGCGGTATCAGGATCGCATCCGCCACCCGTTCAATCCGCGCGTCAGGCAGAGGGCAGGTATCAGCCCTCATCCGGCAATTCCGTCTTGAGAAACCGCTCGAACGCATCCAGGTTGATCGCCTCGAACTGACCAAAGCCCTGCATCCAGATCGAGGCATCGCGCAGCGCATCCGGCTCGAGCTTGCACCAGGTCACGCGCCCGCGGCGTTCCTGCGTGATCAGCCCGGCGCGGCCCAGGATGACCAGATGCTTGGAAATCGCGGCCAGGCTCATCTCGAAGGGTTCGGCCACATCCGTCACCGCCATGTCATCTTCGAGCAGCATCGACAGGATCGCGCGCCGGGTGGGATCGGCGAGGGCGGCAAAGACCATATCGAGGGCGGGCGTAGTGTGCATGCCCTTCATAAGCCCAAGCGTACGCCCTGCGTCAACGGCTGATCCATGGCGCAAGGGCTGAAATCGGCCTTGATCTGTGACAAGGTGGCGGCGCGCGTCCGCTGATAGTCTGGGCAGACGCGAAACGGAAACACGAAAGGAAAGACCATGTTCTCGACAATCCTGGTTCCGGTCGATCTGCTCCACAAGGACACATTGGCCAAGGCGCTCGACGTGGCGGGGGATATCGCCAAACGCCACGGTGCCCGCATCATAGTGGTGGGCGTGGGCGGAGAGCTGCCCAACGAGCTTGGCCATAACGCGGACGAGTTCACGCAGACCCTTCATCGGTTTGCCGATGAACTGCGCGACAAATATGCCGTCACGGTCGACGCCGAGCCGATTATCAGCCATGATCCCGAGGTCGAAACCACATCGGCGCTGATGCGCGCGATCGAGCAGACCGGTGCGGATCTCGTGGTGGTGGCCAGCCACGTGCCCGGCTTTCTCGAGCATATCTTTGCCTCGCATGGCGGCTATATCGCGGCTCATGCCAAGGTCTCGGTTCTGGTCGTGCGTTGAAAACTCAACCAATCGGTTGAATATGCCAAACCGCCGTCACGCGGCCCCGGGACGGTTGCGGCAGAATGGCCGCCCTGTTTCTTCTTGGGTAAAATACTCAATAAAACAGTGGCTTACGTCAGCTCTGCCCATGCCCTTGGGGTGCTTGACTCAGGCGCGCTCAGGCCCTAGCACAAGCGCAACATTCTGAGGGGGCTTTCGTGACCGATCCCGAGCAGCGCGCGCAACTGGCAGAGCTGGAAGCGAAGATCGCAAGGCTCAAGGCGAAGGACGCGCCCAAGCCTCATCAGGAAGAGCATTATTCCCAGGCCCAGATGGCCTGGCGGATGGTGATCGAGCTGGTGGCCGGTCTTTTGATCGGTTTCGGCATGGGATACGGGCTTGATATCCTCTTGGGGACGATGCCGGTGTTCCTTGTCATCTTCACGTTGCTGGGGGTGGCCGCGGGCGTCAAGACGATGATGCGCAGCGCCGCCGAGATCCAGCAAGGCATGGACAAGCCCGCGCAAGGCGGGGATGAGAGGGCAAAGAATGGCGACTGAAGCGCACGGTGCCGGGGAACCCGGTCTGGTTTTCCACCCGATGGATCAGTTCATGGTCAAGCCGCTCTTTGGCGACGGTGCCGTGGGCGTCTTTACCCTGACCAATGTCACGCTTTGGATGGCGCTGACGGTTCTGGCGATCATCGCGCTTCTGGTCATGGGCACCTCGCGCCGGGCAACGATCCCGACGCGCACGCAATCGGTCGCCGAGCTTCTTTATGATTTCGTCCGCAAGATGGTCGAGGATGTCGCGGGCAAGGACGCGCTGGTGTTCTTCCCCTATATCATGACGCTGTTTCTGTTCATCCTGTTTGCCAACTTCCTCGGCCTTCTGCCGATGGCCTTTACCACCACGAGCCATATCGCGGTGACGGCGGTGATGGCCGTGATGGTGTTCCTGACCGTGACCATCGTTGGCTTTGTCAAGCATGGGGTTGGCTTTCTCGGTCTCTTCTGGGTCAGCTCCGCACCGCTGGCGCTGCGCCCGGTGCTGGCGCTGATCGAGGTGATTTCCTACTTCGTGCGCCCCGTCAGCCACTCGATCCGTCTTGCCGGTAACATGATGGCCGGTCACGCCGTGGTCAAAGTGTTCGCGGCCTTCGCGCCGATGATCCTGATCTCGACGGGGATCGGCATCGTGGTGACGCCGCTTTCGATCCTTGCCATCTCGACCATCTATGCGCTCGAGGTGCTGGTGGCCTTCATTCAGGCCTACGTCTTTACCATCCTGACCTGTGTCTATCTCAAGGATGCGCTGCATCCGAGCCACTGACAGGAGGCGGTGGGTTTCACCCACCCTACGAAACGACGGCGGGTTCGCCCGCCTCACGACCAACCGACCAATGCCAATTCCAACGTAAGGAGACATCACTATGGAAGGCGATATCGTTCAAATGGGTGCATATATCGGCGCTGGCCTGGCCTGCATGGGCATGGGCGGGGCTGCGATGGGTGTGGGCAACGTTGCCGGCAACTTCCTCGCAGGTGCGCTGCGCAACCCGTCGGCCGCTGCTGGCCAGACCGCGACGCTGTTCATCGGCATCGCCTTTGCAGAAGCTCTGGGGATCTTCTCGTTCCTCGTCGCGCTTCTGCTGATGTTCGCTGTCTAAGTCTCTCGGGTAGCTGATCCTTACGGCTGGGGGGTGGCGCACTGCCACCCCTCGGTGACACGGAACTTTCCCTAGGAGGACGACATGGCAAGCGAAACGCATGACGCCGCTGGTCACGCCGCATCCACGCCGGGCCTGCCCCAGCTGGATTTTTCGACCTTTGGCAACCAGATTTTCTGGCTCCTCGTCACGCTGGTCGTGATTTACTTTGTCCTGTCACGCATCGCGCTGCCGCGCATCGCGGCCGTGTTGGCAGAGCGTAAGGGAGCCATCACAAACGACCTCGCCGCTGCCGAGGACCTCAAGGCCAAGGCGGTCGAGGCCGAACAGGCCTATCTCAAGGCGCTGGCCGATGCCCGTGCCGAGGCGCAGACCATCGTCGGTCAGGCCAAGGCCGAGATCAAGGCCGAGCTGGACGCCGCCACCGCCAAGGCGGATGCCGAGATTGCCGCCCGCACGGCAGAAGGCGAAAAGAAGATTGCCGATATCCGCGCCAATGCCATGGACAGCGTCAAGGAAGTGGCCGTCGCGGCCGCAGCCGAAATCGTTGCCGTCATGGGTGGCAAGGCCGACGACAAAGCCGTCACGGCCGCTGTTGCCGATCGGATGAAGGGATAACCGCCATGCAAAAGACGCTTCTGACCATGGTCGCCGCCCTTATCGCCAGCCCCGCGCTGGCGGCTTCGGGTCCGTTCTTCTCGCTCGCCAATACGAATTTCGTTGTTCTGGTCGCGTTCCTGCTCTTTGTCGGCTTCCTGGTTTACGTCAAGGTGCCCGCGCTCTTGGGCAAGAAGCTCGACGAGCGGGCCGACAATATCAAGGCCGAACTCGACGAGGCGCGCGCGCTGCGTGAAGAGGCGCAGACCCTGCTTGCCAGCTATGAGCGCAAGCAGAAGGATGTGCAGGCGCAGGCTGACCGTATCGTGGCGCAGGCCAAGGAAGAGGCCAACGCCGCCGCCGAAGAGGCCAAGGACGAGATCAAGGCTTCGATTGCCCGCCGTATGCAGGCCGCCGAAGAGCAGATCGCCAGCGCCGAAGCGCGCGCCATCCGCGACGTTCGCGATCAGGCTGTTGTTGTGGCTGTCGCTGCGGCACGCGATGTGATCGCCAAGCAGATGACCGCCGCTGATGGCAACGCGCTGATTGACGCCGCCATCGCGGATGTCGAAGCCAAGCTGCACTAAGCAGCCATATGTCACGGAATTGGCCCGGGTCGGAAACGCCCCGGGCTTTTTCATGTCTGGTTGGTTTTTGTGATCACAAAAATCCGGATCGGTCCGGCGACTCTGTTCGACTTTTGAGAGTTTCATCCAGAGACTCAGGCAAACCCACCCGGAAAACCTGATTCCCATTAACCTTATTTGTGATCACACGATTATTTTCGTGATCACAAACGCAAGATTTTTGCGGCCAATTGACCCAAAACCGGGGTTTTGACGCGTCGGGCAGGTGACATGCCTGAGAAAAAGTATAACAAGAAACCCAGCAAAAGACGGCTGTCGCGCCGCCCGCCATCTGCAAAGGAGTTGCTCCATGGCTGAAACCAAACCGGTTGAACGCCCGCTTTCGCCGCACCTGCAAATCTACCGCCCGCAACTGACCTCGATCACCTCGATCCTGACCCGGATCACCGGCAATGCGCTGATCGTGGCGGCGCTATTGATCGTGTGGTGGCTCTTGGCGGCCTCGACCTCTGACGCCTATTTCGCAATGGCCGATGCGGTCGTCACCTCCTGGTTCGGCGATCTGGTCCTGTCGCTTTCGGTCTGGGCGGTGTGGTATCACTACCTTGCCGGTTTGCGGCACCTGTATTTTGACGCGGGCAAGGGGATGGATATTCCCACCGCCGAGAAACTCGGCTGGGGCTGCATCATCGGTTCGGTCGTTTTGACCGTCATTACCCTGCTTCTGGTCTGAGGAGAGCATCATGCGATATCTGACCGCACGCAAACGCGCCGAGGGCAAAGGCGCTGCTGGCACCGGGACCGAGCATTTCTGGTACATGAAACTGTCGGGCGTCGGCCTTGCCTTGATCATCCCGGTGTTTCTGGTGGCCTTTGGTCGCGCCTTGGGCGGCGACCGCGCCGAGGTGCTGGCCGCGTTTTCGCATCCGGGGATGGCCATTCTCACCGGCCTCGTGATCTTCTTCGGCCTTCGGCACTTTGCCAGCGGCGCGCAGACGATGATCGAGGATTACAGCCACGGCAGCACACGCCGCGGCCTGATTATTGCCGTGACCGTTCTGTGTTACGGGCTGATCGCCACCGGGCTTTTCGCCCTCGCCAAGATCGCGCTTTGAGGACCTGAACAAATGGCTGCTTATGAATACGAGACGCATGATTATGACGTCGTGGTTGTGGGCGCGGGCGGAGCGGGGCTGCGGGCCACGCTCGGCATGGCCGAACAGGGCCTGCGTACGGCCTGTGTGACCAAGGTTTTCCCGACCCGCTCGCACACTGTCGCCGCACAGGGCGGCATCGCCGCAAGCCTTGGCAACATGGGCCCGGATAGCTGGCAGTGGCATATGTATGACACGGTCAAGGGCTCGGACTGGCTGGGCGATACCGACGCGATGGAATATCTCGCGCGCGAGGCGCCCAAGGCCGTCTATGAGCTCGAGCATTACGGCGTGCCGTTTTCCCGCACGGAAGAGGGCAAGATCTATCAGCGCCCGTTTGGTGGCCACACCACCGAATTCGGCGAAGGCCCGCCCGTGCAGCGCACCTGTGCTGCCGCCGACCGCACCGGCCATGCCATTCTGCACACGCTCTATGGTCAGAGCCTCAAGCAGAAGGCCGAATTCTACATCGAATATTTCGCCATTGATCTGATCATGACCGACGGGGCCTGCACCGGCGTCGTCTGCTGGAAGCTCGATGATGGCACCATCCATGTCTTTAACGCCAAGATGGTCGTGCTGGCCACGGGCGGCTATGGCCGCGCCTATTTCAGCGCCACGTCCGCCCATACCTGCACCGGCGACGGCGGCGGGATGGTGGCGCGCGCCGGTCTGCCGCTGCAAGACATGGAATTCGTGCAATTCCACCCCACGGGCATTTTCGGTGCCGGTTGCCTCATCACCGAGGGCGCGCGCGGCGAGGGGGGATACCTCACCAATTCCGAGGGCGAGCGTTTCATGGAACGCTATGCGCCCAATTACAAGGATCTCGCCCCCCGCGACTATGTCAGCCGCTGCATGACCATGGAAATCCGCGAAGGGCGCGGCGTGGGGCCGGATGGCGATCACATCCACCTCAACCTCAGCCACCTGCCGCCCGAGGCGCTGCATCTGCGCCTGCCCGGCATTTCCGAATCCGCACGCATCTTTGCGGGTGTGGACGTGACCAAGGAACCGATCCCGGTTCTGCCCACCGTGCATTACAACATGGGCGGTGTGCCCACGAACTATTGGGGTGAGGTGGTCAATCCCACCAAGGACGATCCCCATGCCGTCGTGCCCGGTCTCATGGCTGTGGGTGAGGCGGGCTGCGCCTCTGTGCATGGCGCCAACCGGCTTGGCTCCAACTCGCTCATCGACCTTGTGGTCTTTGGCCGCGCCGCTGCCATTCGCGCGGGCAAGGTCGTGGATCGCGACGCGGCGGTGCCCGCCACCAACAAGGCCGAGGTGGACAAGGCGCTCAGCCGCTTTGACGGGCTGCGTCATGCCACAGGTGCGGTGCCCACCGCCGAATTGCGGCTCGAGATGCAAAGGACCATGCAGGCGGATGCCGCCGTGTTCCGTACCTCGAAATCGCTCGCTGAAGGCGTCGAGAAGATGAAGGCCGTCGCCGCCAAGATGGGTGATCTCAAGGTCACGGACCGTAGCCTTGTGTGGAACAGCGACCTGATGGAAACGCTGGAGCTGACCAATCTCATGCCCAATGCGCTGGCCACGATCTTTGGGGCCGAAGCCCGCAAGGAAAGCCGCGGCGCGCATGCGCACGAGGATTTCAGCACCCGCGACGATGAAAACTGGCGCGTTCACACGATTGCGCGGGTCGAGGGCAATTCCGTCGATCTGAGCTATCGCCCGATCATCACCGATCCTCTGACAACCGAGGACAAGGGTGGCATCAGCCTCAAGAAGATCGCACCAAAGGAACGGACGTTCTGATGCGGATCCTCTTGGCCTGTCTTGCGCTTGCGACGCTGGGTGCCTGTGACGCGACCAATCAGGTCGCCGACACCCTCGCGCGCGAGCGGGCCAAGAGCGTGGTCAACACGGTCGTCGCACAGCGGTTTCCCGGCCTCAACGCCGCCCCGATCACCGATTGCGTGATTGATGCCGCCTCTGCCGGAGAGATCATTCAGATCGCAAGCGCCAGCGTGGCCGGTGTCACGCCTGAAACCACGCAGCAAGTGATCGCAATCGCACAGCGCCCCGAGGCCGTGCAATGTATTGCCCAAAATAGCCTGACCCTCTTGGGCGGCTGACAAGGAGTAGCAAGATGGTTCAACTCACACTCCCCAAGAATTCGCGCATGACCACGGGCAAGACATGGCCCAAGCCCGAGGGTGCCAAGAATGTGCGCAAGTTCCAGATTTACCGCTGGAACCCCGACGATGGCAAAAACCCGCGCGTGGACACCTATTTCGTGGATATGGACACCTGCGGCCCGATGGTTCTGGACGCGCTGATCAAGATCAAGAACGAGATTGATCCCACGCTCACCTTCCGCCGCTCTTGCCGCGAGGGGATTTGCGGCTCTTGTGCGATGAATATCGACGGGATCAACACGCTGGCATGCATCTATGGCATGGACGAGATCAAGGGCGATGTGAAAATCTACCCGCTGCCGCATATGCCGGTGGTCAAGGATCTGATCCCCGACCTCACCCATTTCTACGCGCAGCACGCCAGCATCATGCCCTGGCTCGAGACCAAGACCAACCGCCCCGCGAAAGAGTGGCGGCAGAGCATCGAGGACCGCGAGAAACTCGACGGGCTTTATGAATGTGTGATGTGCGCGTCGTGCTCTACCTCTTGCCCGTCCTATTGGTGGAATGGCGACAAATACCTTGGACCGGCCGCTCTTCTGCATGCCTATCGCTGGATCATCGACAGCCGCGACGAGGCCACGGGCGAGCGTCTGGATGATCTGGAAGACCCGTTCAAACTGTATCGTTGCCACACGATCATGAACTGCACCAAGACCTGCCCCAAGGGTCTCAACCCCGCCAAGGCCATCGCCGAAATCAAGAAGATGATGGTCGAGCGGCACGTGTAAGCGGGCAGGGGTCATGGCAGGCGAAGGATTATGGTCCGCGCTGCTCTTGGCCCTGATCGCGGGCGCGGCCATGCCCCTCGGGGCGGCGCTCGCGCTCTCTGCAACCTGTCGGCGGCTGCCCGCGACGGCGACCCATACCATCGTGGCCTTTGGCGGTGGCGCGCTCTTGGCGGCCATCGCACTGGTGCTTGTGCCGCACGCGCGCGACACGCTCTCCGCCCCGGTCGCGCTCTCGGCCTTTGCGGCGGGCGGGGTGGCGTTCTTTGCGATTGACCGCGCGCTCGAGTCGCGGGGCGGGCGCGGCGCGCAACTCATGGCGATGCTGCTCGATTTCCTGCCCGAGGCCATGGCCATCGGCGCCATGCTCACGGCGCAGGCCGACCGCGCCGTGCTGTTGGCGGGGCTGATTTTCCTGCAGAACCTGCCCGAGGGCTTTGCCGCCTTTCGTGACATCCGGCGCGGCGGGGCGGTCCGGGGCTATCGGATCGTCTTGCTCTTTGCCGGACTGGCCCTGCTTGGCCCGGTCTGCGCGGGTCTTGGCTTTTCCTTCCTGTCGCAAATGCCTCAGGTGCTTGGGGGGATCATGATGTTTGCGGCGGGTGGTATTCTCTACCTGATCTTTCAGGATATCGCGCCTGCGGCCCATGCCCGCCGCAGTTGGCTGCCGCCCCTCGGTGCGGTCTTTGGGTTCACGCTCGGTCTGGCCGGGGACATGCTGATCGGGTGAGGGTCGTGCCTTGCACCGGGCGCATGGCGAGACTGCGTCCTTGGCGGTTTATGCCGCAGCGCAGAAGACTATCTAGGTGTCATGGAAATATGGAGATAAACCCATGGCTTACCCGGTTAAAACCCCCGCCGCCCCCGATCCAGCGCCGGCGCCGATCACACCCGATTGGGTCGCGGTCTATTACACGCCCGAGACCCCCGCCAACCTGCCCCAAGCGCCCCAAGCCCCCGGGCTGGATGCGCTCGAACAGATGTATGCCTATTACGAGGCGTGATTGGCCCGGCGCGAGTTGGGGCAGGGCCTTATGCCTTGCCCCGGCTCTGCTCTATTCGACGGCGCGGATCAGCTTGCGCTCGAGCACCCGCAGCACGGTGCGCAGGTCATGGCCGCGCTTGAGCACCTGGCCATCCATGCCGATCACCGCATATTGCCCCTGTTTGCCCTGCAATTTGGGCCGTTTTTCGATCCGGTAGAGCGGATGCTCTGCCGTGCGCCGAAAGACTGAAAAGACCGCCACCTCGCGCAGGCAGGATATGCCGTAATCGCGCCATTCCCCCGCTGCGACCATCCGCCCATAGAGCGACAGGATCACGCCCAGTTCGCTGCGCTGGAACGCCACTTGTGGGGCCGAGGGATGCGCGCCCGCAAGCGGGCCAAGGCTTTGCAAATCCATAGTTCCAGAGTTGCGCCAATCCTGCGGCAAATCAAGCGCTTTCCGTGCATCCTCAGGCAAAGCGCCCCTGACAGAACCACCCGCCCGAGATTTGCCCGCCATGGGCGCGAAAAAGCCAGAGCCGCTCGCCGCGCGTCGTCACCACCTGCCAGTAATCGCGCACCCCGCTGCGCCACTCCGGGTCCTCCAGCCACCACTCCGGCGCAATCCGCTCTGGCCCGATGGCACCCACCACCTCATGCGCCCGCCCGCGCCAGCGAAAGGGCAGCGTGGCCTCTCCCGGTTCGGGCCGCATCACGGGCTCTGGCGGCCAGATCAGCAACGGGCGGCGTGTCTCGGGCACGGGCCAGGGGCCGCGGGCGGGGTCTGACCAGGCCGCCGCAAGGGTCAGCGCGGATTTCTCCGGGATATGGCTCTCGGCGGGATGGCGGCGGGTGATCGCCTCCAGCCCGATGCGCCCGCCCAGCCGGGTGATCAGATCGGCCAGCGCCGCCTCTTGCGCCCCGGTCCCCCGCGCCCGGCCCAGGCCGCTCTCGCCCTGCCGGGTTTCCATCCGCGCGGTCACAACCGCTTCGAGCCGCAGCATGTCGATGCCGAACCCGGCGTCGATCCCGTCAAGCTGCATGTCCAGAAGTGGGCGCATCGCCTCGGGCTGGTCCACCGCGCGCGCCAGCCGCACCTCGACGGCCTGCAGCCCGCCATCGGCGCGATACGCCTCCAGCCGCAGGTGCCGCGCGCCCTGTCCCTTGCCCTGCAAGAGCTGGCAGAGCCGTTCGGTCAGGCGGCAGAGTGCGGCGTCCATATCGCCCCGCAGCCCGATCGGCTCGGGCAGGCTCAGCCGGGTGGCAAAGCGGGGGGCTGGGGCAGAGGGCGACATCGGTTCCGGCACATGGCCCAGCGCCTGATCCAGCCGCAACATCACCTCGGGGCCAAAGCGGCGGCCAAGGCTGGCGCGCGGTTGCGCCGCCAGCTCGCCGATCCGCCGCAGCCCGAGCCGCGCCAGATCCGCCACCAGCGCGGGCGGCAGGCGCAGCGCCGCCACCGGCAGGGGGGCCAGCATCGCGGGCAGATGCCCGGGCGGGGCGATCTCGGCGGCCTCTGCCGTGACGGTCACCGCAGGCGCCGCGCCGCCCCGCTCCCAATGCCGCCGCTTGACGGCGCGCGACCGGGTGGCGCGGGCCTCTTGGTCGATGGCATCGCCGGAACGGTGCGCGGCCACCCCTTGCCCGGCATAGCGCGCCAATGCCCAGGCCCCCCCCACCGTATCGGCCAGCCCGCAGCGCAGGCTCAGCCCCAGATCCCCCGCCTCGGCGCGCAGGGTGGCGATCAGCCCGGCCTCGCCGCCAAAGAGATGCGCGCAGCCGGTGACATCCAGAAGCAGGCCTGCCGTGCCCTCGACCCCCACCAAGGGCGAGAACCGCCCCGCCCACCGCCCCAGCGCCGCCAGAAAGGCCGCCTCTGCGGCGCGGTTCTGTGGCCGGGTGATGAGATCGGGGCAGAGCGCCTGCGCCGTCCGTAGCGGTTGCCCCGGCCTGAGCCCCAGCGCCTCGGCGCGCCGCGACACAGAGGTCAGCACCTGATCCTGCGCCTCGGCACTGACCACGGCAAAGAGCCGCGCGTCCGGGTCCGTCACCCGCCGCAGCAGGCGCTCGGCCCCGAGCCGGGGAAACCAGATCGACAGGATACGGCGGGTGGGCATGGCGGGGTTTGTTCTCTATTTGTTCTATAACAAATAGAGCGGGGGCTGGGCGGAGTCGAGTCAGCAGCAGCGCGGATTGCTGGGCCGGGGACTAGCGAAGCAGCGGCACCGTCTTGCACTTTATGCCCGCAAAGTTCGTGTGATCCCACAGCATAGCGCTCCCTCTCCAAATCGCTAGGCCGCGGGACGGCCCAGCGATCCGCGCGGCGGCGCGTGCCGCGCCTTGTTCCGCGCGGGGGATAGCCGACACCGCCGCACCGCGCTGATCAAAGCTGTCACATCGAATTTCGACGTGGTGCCCCCTCACCCGCAGGCGATCCGCGTGATCACCCCGTCTGTGTCATGTTCGACATTCAGCCGGTCGGGGCGGTAATCCATCGTCACCATCGACCCCGGCGGCAGGATGCGCACCGCAGCGTGCCCGCTGAAATCCTGCGCCGCGACCGGCGTGCCGATCAGCGCCTGCATCTGCGCCGCGCCGCAGGCGGTCTCTTCGGGGGATGTGTCCTGCGGGCCGATACAACCCGTCAGCGCCCCGATCATCAGGGCGGTGCCAAGGATTTTCTTCATGTTTTCGCCTCTCTTGCCGCAGTCTGGGGGTCGCGTGACGCTCTCGATATTGAATCACCGCGCAACATGGCGCAAGACTGCCGCAAATTTTCAAGGAAAGGACAGATCATGCGCACACGAGCGGCGGTTGCTGTTGAGGCGGGCAAGCCGATGGAGATCATGGAGGTGAACCTGGAGGGCCCGAAGGCGGGCGAGGTTCTGGTTGAGATCAAGGCGACGGGCCTGTGCCACACGGATGATTTCACGCTCTCTGGGGCGGATCCCGAGG